>ERZ778024.21-NODE-21-length-521087-cov-37.748229_pt1 | contig 521087 bp, 516 predicted proteins | sample MGYA00375754_ERZ778024 | MGnify/ENA primary metagenome ERZ778024 (study PRJEB29350, sample SAMN05389827) | bioreactor metagenome | isolation source: Thiocyanate bioreactor | place: South Africa: University of Cape Town | collected 2014-02-18 ...
TCCCCCTTCACACGCGGCTTCACGTTGTAATCAAGCACCCGCTTGATCGGCACCACGATTTTCATGACATCACCTTCTCGAACCCTGAATCTCTAACAACCTGAAAACTGTGGTTTACGTTTTTCGCTGAAGGAGCGGATCGCTTCGGCGAAATCCGCGCTGCGCCCCGCCCGAGACTGATTGGCGCGCTCAATCTCCAGCATGGCGTTGAAATCGGTCTCAAGCGCCTGCACCACCTGCCGCCGGATCATGCCGATGGCCTTTGTGGGCCCTTCCGCCAGACGCACGGCCAGCCTCTGCGCCTCGGTCAGCACCATCTCGTCTGCCACCACCCGCGTGACCAGCCCAGCAGCTCGCGCCTCAGCCGCCCCCATTTTTTCGCCCAGCAGCGCCATTTCCAGCGCCCGCGCACGACCTGCGCTACGCGCCACCAGCCATGTCGCGCCCGCATCGGGCACCAGACCGATGTTGACAAAGGCCAGCAGCAGATAGGCACTCTGGCCCATCACCACGATATCGCCCGCTAGCGCCACGCTCAGCCCCGCGCCTGCACAGGGACCATTGAGAGCGCTGACGACCGGAATCTCGAGCGCTGCCAGTTTGCGCATGAAGGGATGGTAGTGCTCGTCGAGCAGCGCCCCCAGATCCTCAGGCAGACCCTCATAGCCAGCACCGTCGGGCGCGATATCGGCGCCCGAGCAGAAGAACCGGCCCTCGCCCGTCAGCACCAGCGCCCGCGCGCCCTCGATCAGAGCCGCATCCACCGCCGCGCCCATCTCGCCAAACATGGCCGGGGTCAGAGCGTTGAGTCTGTCCGGACGGTTGAGAGTAACCGTCACGACATCGCCCACCCGCGAAACCTTGATAAAGCGGTAAGTTGTCATGCAGCCTCGATCACCATCGCAATACCCTGGCCGCCACCAATGCACATGGTGATCAACCCATAGCGCCCGCCCGTCCGGCGCAGTTCATAGGCGGCCTTGACCGTCAGGATCGCCCCGGTTGCCCCTACAGGATGGCCCAGCGCGATCCCGCTGCCATTGGGATTAAGCTTGCCCGGATCGAAGCCCAATTCACGAGCCACAGCCAATGCCTGCGCTGCAAAGGCCTCGTTAGCCTCGATCACGTCGATCTGGTCCAGCCGCAGCCCGGCCCGTTGCAAAGCCACCGGCACCGCCTTGATCGGCCCCACGCCCATATAGGCCGGTTCCACCCCCGCATGGCCCCAGCTCACGATCCGGGCCAGCGGTTTCAGGCCCTTGGTCGCCACCGCATCGCCCGTGGCCAGCACCACGGCGGCCGCGCCATCGTTGATCCCGCTGGCATTGGCGGCGGTGACGGTGCCGTCCTTTTTGAACACCGGCTTCATGGCGGCAAGGCTCTCGGCATTGGTGCCCGCGCGCGGATGTTCGTCGGTGTCGAACACGGTCACGCCCTTGCGGCTTTTGACCTCGATCGGCAAAATCTGCTCGGCAAAGCGTCCCTCGCGGATGGCGCGGACCGCGCGGGCATGGCCCTCCACCGTCAGCGCATCCTGCGCCTCGCGCGTGATGCCGTGGCGCTCGGCCACGTTTTCGGCGGTGATCCCCATGTGAAATCCGCCCAGCGGATCGGACAAGGTCTGGACCAGCGCATCGACCAGCGGGGCATCGCCCATCTTGCGGCCCCAGCGCTGGCCATGGTCGTGATAGGGCGCGTTCGACATGCTCTCGGCCCCGCCCGCAACGGCCACACCCGCTTCGCCCAGCTTCATCATCTGGGCCGCCGAAATGATCGCCTGAAGCCCCGATCCGCACAGGCGGTTGACCGTCAGCGCCGGGGCCTCCTGCGGGATCCCCGCATTGAGCGCTGCCACGCGCGCCAGATAGGCATCCTTGGCGCTGGTATGGATGACCTGCCCCATCACCACATGTTCGACATCCGCCGGCGAAAGGCCAGAGCGCGCTACCGCCTCGGCAATCACTCGCCCGCCAAGATCGGCCGCGGCAAAGCCCTTCAGCGATCCGCCAAAATCGCCAATCGCGGTGCGCACGCCGCTGACGATGTAAATGTCGGGTGATTGGGTCACGTCGGTCTGTCCTGTCATAATGGGAATAGGGAATATCGCATGGCGTCTGGCCGCGCGCCGGGCTTGCCGCAACTGCTCAGAAGATCAGGTGGCCGCCTTGGCGGCGACGGCGGCATGGATCGTGGCCGGATCGAAATAATAGGGCGTGATCTGGCAACATTTGCCATCGCGAAAGCGGAAAACCTCGCATAATTCGGCGGGCTTGAGCGCCGGATCGGCAAAGCGCAGGGACAGGATCGTCACCGCATGATCGCGCCCGGCGGTGGTTTCCACCCGGTCCATCGCCACCACATCCATCATGCCCATCACCTTGACGAACAGATCATACAGGCCGCTCTTGCCATGATAGGCCCCCGCCATCGGCAATCCTTCGGCCTCCACCGCCACAAAGTCGTCGGTCAGACGCTCGGCGGCCGCCTCCCACTGGCCGGTGCCGGTCAGTTCATAGAGTTCATCAACAAAGGCGATCATCTCGTCGGGCGTCATGGCGGCATCCTTGTCTGTGGCCTGTTGATCTGTGGCCTGTTGTCTGGCCCCATCATCGCCCCTGACGCGCCAACGACCACCTAGCGAAAAGGCTAGAGGCGACAAGCCCGTCGCGCGCCCTATCAAGGAGGCAACAAACCAACCGGGATGCCTGACCATGTCCTCTTCGCTGCCGGCCATAGCCCGCCATATCATCCTGCGCCGCCGCCCCGTCGGGGTGCCGCAGGCCGATTGCTTTGCCTTGTCCGAAACCCCGATGCCCCAGCCGGGCCAAGGGCAAATGCTGGTGCGGATGCTGGTCGGCTCGGTCGACCCGGCGATTCGCGGCTTTCTGGATGACCGGCCCTCTTATATGCCGCCGGTGGCGGTCGGCGCGCCGGTCAATGGCATGTCGCTGGGCCAGATTGTCGTTTCGCATCATCCCGACTGGCCGGAGGGCGCCTTTGTGCGAGTGTTCGGCACATGGTCGGATCATTTCGTGATCGGGCCTGACGCGCTGGGGCTGGAACGGGTGACGCCCGCGCCGGGCGTACCGCTGCGCGCCTATATGGGGGCGCTGGGGCCGGTGGGGCTGACGGCGTGGGTGGGCCTGTTTGCCGTGGGCGCGGCCAAGGCGGGCGAGACGGTGCTGATCAGCGCGGCGGCGGGCGCGACCGGCAGCACCGCGCTGCAATTGGCCAAGGCGGCTGGATGCCGCGTGGTGGCCATGGCGGGCGGCGCGCACAAGGCGCAGATCCTGCGCGATTTGGGCGCGGATGCGGTGGTGGACTATCGCGCGGTGTCCGACCTTGGCGCCGCGCTGGATGCGGCGGCGCCCGGCGGGATCGACGTCTATTTCGACAATATCGGCGGGCCGACGCTCGATATTGTCCTGCCGCGCATGCGCGAACAGGGGCGGATTGCGCTGTGCGGCATGATCGCGCAATATAATGACGCCGACCATCCCTACGGCGTCCGGAATCTGTGGCAGATGGTGGTCAAGCGGCTGACCATGCGCGGTTTTCTGACCTATGACCATGCCGACCGGCTGGGCGAGGCGCAGGCCATGCTCGACCGTTTGCACCGCGCGGGCCAGCTTCGCCCGCTGGAAAATGTCCATCATGGCTTTGAACGCTTGCCAGAAGCCTTCATCGCCCTGATGCAGGGTACAACCACCGGCAAGACTCTGGTGGAAATAGCATAATCGGGAAAGGGAAAGCACGAGTGAGCGATAAAGTCTGGCACCGGCTGGGCGCGGAAGCCGCCGTTGAGGATGGACAAATGAGCGTCCATGCCGTCGGCGGTTGGCAAATTCTGCTGGCGCGCAGCGAGGGCGAATTGGTGGCCATCAATGACCGTTGCACCCATGCCGCCTCGCGCCTTTCGACCGGGCGTATCCGGCGCGGGGCGATCATGTGTCCGCTGCATGGCGCACGCTTCGATCTGGCCGACGGGCGCTGCATCGGGGGGGCCTATCCGGCGGTGCGGCAATTTGCGCTGCGCGTGGTCGATGGCATGGTCGAGGTCGAGGTGCCGGGTCGCGCGCCGGGCATGGATGAGACGCCGGTGGAAGCATAAGGCGCCACTCTCTGCCTGTGCCCATGCCTATGTAATGCGCTAGGCGCGCGGGGCGGCGCGAGGCTCTATCATCGCCATAAAATCAGAAATGGGAGAGCATCCATGTCCTTTACCGGCCCCGCCGAAGACCGCCTTGCGCTGCGCGAATTGCTGGAAACCTATGCCGATGCCGTCACGCGCTGCGACGCGCAGGCATGGGGCGCGACATGGGCGCCCGATGCGCAATGGTCGCTGCCCGATTATCCTGAGATTGGCACCACCCAAGGCCGTGACGCCATCGTGGCCATGTGGGTCGAGGCGATGAAGCATTATCCCGGCATCATGTTTGAGGCATGGCCGGCCAGCATTGCGGTGGATGGCGACACCGCCACCATGCGCTCCTACACTTCCGAGGTCTATGACTGGGCCGATGGCGTCCACCGCGACCGGGGGCAATATGAGGATGAATGCGTCAGGATCGACGGGTGCTGGCATTTCAGCCGCCGGACCTTTCGCAACATCCACCGCCAGATCGGCCCCAAAGGGCTGTGAGCGCCGCCATCACGCGCAACCGCTATTGGCGGCTCGACGCGCATCCGGTCGGACAGGATTTTGCCGCCGCCCTCTCGCTGCAGACCGAAACGCCCGCCCCTTTGGCCGATGGCGAGGTACGGATTGCGGTGGACTATCTCTCGATGGACGCGGGCACGCGGATGTGGATGACAGGCCGCACCGATGGCTATCAGCCGCCGCTGGCGCTGGGGTCCCGGATGGTGGGGCTGGTGCTGGGCCGGGTGTGCGAGAGCCGCGCCTCCGGCTTTGCGGTCGGCGATCTGGTGCGCGGCTTTGGCCAATGGGCCGAACTGGCGGTGGTCGTGCCTGCACTCGCCGGGCTGGAGCGTATCGAGGGGCCATTGGCCGACCCGCGCGATCCCTTTGGCGTGGCGGGCTTGAACGCCTGGACCGCGCATATCGGCGTTTGCGATGTCGCCGGGGTATGCGCGGGGCAATGGCTGGCCGTGTCGGCGGCGGCGGGGGCGACCGGGGTGATGGCGTGCCAGATCGGCCGCAATCTGGGCGCGCATGTGGTGGGGATTGCGGGCGGGCCGGACAAATGCCGCTATTTGACCGAGGTGATCGGGGTCGACCTTGCCATTGATTACCGGGCGCAGGATGTCTCGGCCGCGCTGGCCCGGATCGAGGGCGGGGTCCATGCCTATTTCGACAATGTGGGCGGCCCGCTGGTCGACGCGGTCTTGCCCCATATGGCGCATTATGGGCGGGTGGCCGTGTGCGGCATGGTGGCGGGCTATGACGGAGCGCCCCTGCCCGGCCCGGCGCGGTTTGATCAGGTGTTGATGCGGCGCTTGCGCATCGAAGGGTTTTTCATCCCCGATGTGCTGGCGGCGGGCGGGGTCTTTCCGGCGGTCTTGCGCGATTGGGCGCGCGAGGGGCGCCTGTCGATGCCCTTTGACCAGAGCGAGGGCATTGAAAATGTGCTGGTGGCCTATGGGCGGATGATGGGCGGGGCCAATATCGGCAAAACAATCGTGAAAGTGAGCCGCTGATGCCGATCATCCACCACCATGCCCCCTTGCGCGCGCTGGTTGCGGTGCGCGGCCATCCGTTTGACCGCACCGCCTTTGACGCGATGTTTCAGGCGATGCCGGGCGTTTCGGCCACAATGGTCGACCAACCCGCCGCCGCCTTGCTGATGAACCCGCAGGGCATGGCCGATTTCGACGCGCTGGTGCTTTATGACATGCCGGGGCTGGATTTCGAGGCCGAGGCGCCGCCGGCCTTTATCGACCCATCGCCCGCCTTGCGCGCCGGTTTTCGCGCCCTGCTCGAACAGGGCAAAGGCGTGCTGGCGCTGCATCATGCGCTGGCCGGATGGCCGACATGGGGCGAGTATCACGAATGGCTGGGAGGGCAATTTCTCTATCGCCCCGCCCATGTGCGGGGCATGGACCGGCCCGACAGCGGCTATCGGCACGATGTGGCCTATACCGCCAGCATCACGCCCCACCCCATCACCGCGGGCCTGCCCGCCCATTTCGCCATGCAGGATGAACTCTATCTGGCCCAGGTGTTCACCGATATGGTCGAGCCGCTGATGACCTGTGACGCCGCCTTCACCCGCGATCACTTCTGGTCGGCGCAGCGCGCTGTCGAGGGCCGGATGTTTTGCCGCGAAGGCTGGGATCATCCGCCCGGATCATCGCTCATCGGCTGGACCAAAATGGCGATCGACAGCCGCCTGGCCTATCTGCAACCGGGCGATGGCCCGGCAGCCTATGACAATGCCCATTATCGGCGGCTGGTGGAAAATGCGCTGCGCTGGGTGGCGGGCGCGCCAACGCCCGCCTGAAGGCCTCAGCGCGCCGTCATCCCGCCATCGACCACCATTTCCGCGCCGGTGATATAGCGCGCCTCATCCGAGGCGAGAAACAGGTTCATGTTCGCAATGTCCTCGGGCGCGCCCATATAGCCCATCGGGATCAGCGCCATTGTCGCGTCATAATTGGCGGCATTGTCTTCCAGCGCCACGCCCTGAATGTTGGTGGCGATCATGCCGGGATGGACCGAATTGCAGCGAATGCCGTCGGTCGCGCCCTCCAGCGCCACCACCTTGGTCAACAGCCGCACGCCGCCCTTGGAGGCGGCATAGGACGCGCAGCCCGGAACCCCGATCAATCCGGCCACCGAGGAGATGTTGATGATCGCGCCGCCGCGTGCCTTGCCGTCGCTGCCTGCGCGGCGCATCATCGCCATGGCGCGGCGCGCACCCTGAAACACACTGGTCAGATTGACATCGATCTGGCGCTGCCAATCGGCGGTGGAGACCGTGTCCATCATGCCCAGCACCGCGATTCCGGCATTGTTGACCAGCACGTCGAGCCGCCCTTCGGCCTCGTCGATCGCGGCCATCACGCGGTCCCAATCGGCCTCGCTGGTCACATCGTGATGCAGCGCGACCGCATGGCCGCCACTGTGGCGAATATCATCAGCCACCTTCTCCGCCCCGGCCAGATCGCGGTCGGTCAGATAGACTCTCGCGCCTTCCTGCGCAAAGCGGATCGCGGTGGCGCTGCCCAATCCGGGCACCGAGGCCCCTCCGGTCACCAGCGCCACTTTTCCTTGCAACCGTGCCATAATCCTTGCTCCTGCTTGTCAAAAAGGGCGGCGCGAGAACCCCGCGCCGCCCCCGGCCCTTGTCACAATCTCAGAACTTGACGCCCAAAGTGGCGCCATAGGTGCGCGGCTCCAGCGCCGAGGCGAAGGACCACAGGCCCGCCACCGTGAAGGCCGCCGTGGTCGTGCGCGTATCGGCCAGATTGCGGCCAAAGACGCGAACATAGGCATCGGCGCCCTGCAGCTTGAAATTGAACGTCATGCTGGCGTCGAGCAGGTCCTGGGTGGCGGTGCGCACGCGGGCGTCATTGCCGTTGACGATCACCTTGGTCACGGTGGTCCCCGACATCACCGGCGTCAGCCCGCCCAGCGAGATCTGCGAGTCGTAAGGATCGATGTGGCGCAGGCCCAGCGTTGTGACCACATTGCCGAAGCCGGTCTTGGCGGTATATTCGGCATTGACCGAGCCGGAGAACTTGGGCGCATAAATCAGATTGTTGTTTGAATAATCAAAGGGAACAATCGCCCCGCCATAGATGTTGCCGACCACAAAATTGCGGAAGTGCGAATCCATGACCGATGCGCTGGCGGTCAGCTTCAAGCCTTCCATCGGGCGCAGGGTGGCGTCCATTTCCACGCCCTTGATCGTGGCGCCGCCCACATTGCTGGTGATCGTCTGGTTGCCGGTGGGGCCGCCGGGGATCGTGGTGTTCTGCTGCATGTTCTTGTAATCGGAAATGAACCCGGCCACATTGAATTGCAGCATGCGGTTAAGCGCGTCGAATTTCGCGCCGATTTCATAGGAATCGACGGTTTCGGGCTGGAAGGGCGTGCTGGCCGTGGCCGCCGTGGCGGCGCGAGGGCTGAACCCGCCCGAACGATAGCCGCGCGACCAGCTGGCATAGAACATCATGTTGGTGTTGGGCCGATAATCGACGCCGATCTTGGGCGTGAATTTGGAAAAGCCGCGCTTGCCCGAGCCCACCAGACCGGTGCTGGCAAAGCTGTTGGTCAATTGCTTTTCGTCATGGCTCCAGCGGCCGCCAAACGAAATGCGCCACTTGTCGACCACCGCCCAGTTGAAGTCGCCAAACAGGGCATAGCTCTCGGTCTTGCCATAGACGCTTTGGGCGTTGGTATCGAAAACGCAGGGCGGCGTTGTCGGGCTGAAGCCAAACACACGCGAGCATTGAGTCAGATTATAGTTCGAGGTGAAGTAATAGACCCCGGCGACATAATCGAAGCCATCAAACAATTTGCCAGCGCCGCGCAATTCCTGGCTGATTTGCGTATAACGCTGGCGGCGGTCAACGTAATAAAGATCGGTCGAGGAACCATCGAAGTCCTGCGTCTGATATTCCTTGGTATGGCGCCAACCCGTGATTGAGGTCAGTTTGATCCCGCCGACATCATAATTCATTTCCAGCGTGGCAGCGGGGGCTTGGTAATTGCTGGTCGCGCTCTGGCCAAAGGTGGTGTAAATATCGGTGGTGGTGTTGCGGTTGCATTGGTTGGCCGGTTCATAGGAGCAGAACAGCTCGCTGCTGTTGGCGATATTGGCCACCACAGGGTCGAAATTCTGCGTGGTGTTTTCCAGCGTCAGGATCGCGTCAAAGCTGGAATTTTCAGGGCGATAGCGCAGGGCCGCGCCGAAATTGTCGCTCTTGCTCCACCCGCTGGGCTGTTTGGTGGTGACGTTATTGTAAAAGCCGTCGGTCTGATTGTGGAAATACCAGAACTTGGCGCCCAAAGATGAACCATTGCCGACATTGACCACCGCCTTGGCGTTCCATGTGTTCCACTGGCCATACGAGCCTTCGACCTTGACGCCGTTCTTCATCGTCGGCTTGGTGCGGCGAATGTTGATGACCCCGCCGATAGTGTTGGCGCCAAACAGCGTGCCCTGCGGCCCGCGCAGCACTTCGAGCTGTTCGATGTCGAAAGCATCCTGCAACTGGCCCGTACTGGTGCCGATGGTCACGCCATCCACCACCACGCCCACCGTCGGGGTCTGGCTCTTTTCGATGTCGGCATAGGTCAGGCCGCGGATCGAGAGATTGGCCGCCTGGCCGCCCGAATTCTGCTGGGTGATCAAAAGGCCGGGCGCCGCCCCCGTCAAATCGCCGATATTGGCCGAAGCCTTGTTTTCCAGCATGCCCGCATTGATCGCGGTGATCGCCACGGGGGTGGTCTGCAGAGTTTCGGACCGGCGGCGTGCGGTGACGATGATGGCGTTGGAATCGACCGGCATCTGCGCGGCGGCCTGCGCTGTTCCGGCCTGTTGCGCCGACGCCGCCATGGGCGCCCCGGCCAGACACGAACCAATCAATAAGCCGCTCATGGCGCGCTTTGCAAAGATGCTCTGCATGTCCTTCCTCTCCGTGGATTATCGCGAAGGGGTATGCCCCTTTCCGTCCACGGCAACCTAAGCTCGGTAAGGCAAACGAACCTACTGCAACAAATCATAGGTGCATGCAGACAGGTTTGGTCCACATTCCGCCCAACGAGAGGAGAGCTTATGCCCCAACCTGAAAACCGCCGATTTCTCTTGGTGAAACGCCCCGTTGGCACGCCCTTGCGCGATGATTTTCAACTGGTGCGCGAGGCCGTGCCCGATGCGCCCGATGGCGGCATGGTGGTGCATAACCGCTTCATTTCGCTCGATCCGGCCCAGCGCGGATGGATGGATGACGCGCCCAGCTATATGCCGCCGATCGCGCTGGGCGATCCGGTGCGCGCCACAACGGTGGGCGTGGTCGAGTCCTCGCGTAATCCTGATTTTCAGCCCGGCGACTGGGTGCTGGGGCTGAACGCCATCGAAGATTTCTCGGTAGTGTTGCCCGGCGGCTTCACCAGCCGGATCGATGTCGGGATCGTTGACCGGCCCTCGCGCTATCTCTCGGCGGTGGGCGCGGTGGGGCTGACCGCCTATTTCGGCCTGCTCGACGCCGGAGCGCCCCAACCGGGCGAGACGCTGCTGGTGACAGGGGCGGCAGGCGCGGTCGGCTCGATGGTGGGCCAGATCGGCAAGATCATGGGGATGCGGGTGATCGGCATTGCCGGGGGCGCCGAGAAATGCCGCCGTCTGGTTCAGGATTACGGCTTTGATGCGGCCATCGACTACAAGGGCAAATCACAGGATGCCATCGCCGCCGAAATCGCCGCGGCGGCGCCCGAGGGCATTGACATCCTGTTTGAAAATGTCGGCGGGGCGGTGATGGATGCGGCCATGCTCCATCTGGCCCTGCACGCCCGCGTGGTGCTGTGCGGCCTCATCAGCGAATATAACAGCGCGCAAAAGGTGGGCATGCGCAACCTGTGGCAGGTGATTGTCAAACAGGCCACCATCAAGGGCTTCCTGATCGCCGCCTATGTCCCCCGCTTTGCCGAAGGCGGCGCCCGGATCGCCCAATGGATCGCCGAGGGCAAATTGCGCGTCGACGAGGATGTCCAGCATGGACTGGACAATGCCTATGACGCCTTCATGCGGCTGTTTTCGGGGGCCAACACCGGCAAACTGGTGCTGGAGGTCGATTGATGGCGGGGCGGCTCGACGGGCGCTGCGGCCTTGTCACGGGCGCGGGGTCGGGCATTGGGGCGGCCACCGCCCGCCGCCTGCGACAGGACGGCGCGCAGGTGCTGACGGCGGATCTGCGGGGCGAGGTTGACCTGCTGCTCGACGTGACCGCGCGCGATGCGGGCAAGGCCCTGACCGAGGCGGCGATGGCCCGCTTTGGCCGCCTCGATTTCGTCGTCCCCTGCGCCGGTGTCAGCGCTTTTTGCCCGCTTGCCGGGCACAGCGACGACTATTTCGAGCAGGTCATGGCGGTCAATGTCACCGCCGTCTTCCGGCTGATCCGCGATGCCGCGCCCCATTTGTGCGCCAGCCCGGCGGGGCGGATCGTCACCATCGGCTCGGTCACTTCGGCCTTTGGCGATGCGGGGCTGGTGGCTTATGGCACATCCAAACACGCGGTGCTGGGCATGACCCGCGCGCTGGCCGGCGAGCTTGGCCCCCATGGCGTCACCGCCAATTGCGTGATGCCCGGCGCCATCGACACGCCCATGACCGCGCCCGCCTTTGCCGCCATGCCCGAATATCGCACCCATTGGGAGCAAAAGGCCGCGCTGGGCCGGTTGGGCCAGCCAGAGGATATTGCCGATGTCATCGCCTTTTTGCTGAGCGATGACGCGCGCTTTGTCACCGGGCAGGGATGGATGGTGGACGGCGGGGCAATGACACGGATGTGATCGCCCCGCCCTCTGTCAAACTGGCCCGCTCAGAACTGCACCCGTTTGGTATAGCCGCCATCGACCACGATGTTGGTGCCCGTGGTATAGGACGAGGCGTCGCTGGCCAGAAAGACCACGGTGCGCGCCACGTCTTCCGGCCCGCCCCAGCGGCCGAGCGCGAATTGCGCCTGGGTGGCCTCGTAAAGTTCGGGCATCGCCCCTTCGATCGCCTCCCAATTGCCGCCGGGGAATTTGATCGGGCCGGGCGAAACGGCATTCACCCGGATGCCCTTTGGCCCCAGCGCCTGACTGAGCTGTCCGGCATAGACGATCAATGCCCCTTTGAGCGCATTATACCCCTGCGGCACGATAAAGGTTTCCAGCCCCGCCGTGCTGGCGGTGATGACAATGCTGCCCGCGCCCGATGCGGCCAGATGGTCTTCGAGCACCTCGACCCCGATGACCGCGCCCATGATGTCGTAATCAAGGCCCTTTTGCCAATCGCCGGTCGCGCCCGCGCCGCTGGTCGAAATCATCGGCACAAAGATGTCGCAGCCCCCCAGCGCCTCGGCCGCACCTGCCAGCCACGCGCGATAGGCATCATGACCCGCCTCCATGTCAAAGGCCGAGCCGAACACCTTGCCGCCATGCTTTTCAAGAGCCGCCACCGTTTCGGCCACCTGATCGGGGTTGCGCGAACAGAAGGCGACATCGCCCCCCTCGGCGGCGAACAATTCGACGCTGGCGCGGCCGATGCCCCGGCTGCCCCCGGTCAGAATGACCTTTTTGCCCTTCAGTCCCAGATCCATTTTGCACATCCTCTTTGCCGCGCCACACCAGCGCCGGTGATGGGATGACCTTGCGCATCCCCTCCCGCCGCGGCCACTCGCCTTTTGGAGAGGAATGGCAGGCGGGCCGGTGTGATAGCAAGGGGCAAGCACGATAAAACGAGAGGGTATTATGGGCCGATTGACTGGCAAGCGCGCCATCGTTCTGGGCGCGGGCAACAAGGGCAACATGGGGCAGCATATCGCCCGCCGATTTCTGGACGAAGGCGCCCAGGTCACCGTGGCGGGCCGCAAGGAAAGCGTGCTGGCCGAATTTGCCGAGGCCAACGCCTGCCACTGGGCTGCTTGCGACATCACCAGCGCGCAGAGTCTGGCCGCGATGGCCGATGCGGCCGTGGCGGCGATGGGGGGCGTGGACATTGCCGTCAACGCCACCGGCTGGGGCCTGCTCAAGCCGTTCCTCGACACCACGCGCGAAGAATTGGATGCGATGACCGATCTGCAATATATCGGGCCATATCAGTTCTTTCAGGCGATGATCCGCAAGATGGCCCGCAGCATGGGCGGCCGGGGCGGATCGATCATCCAGATCAGCAGCGCCACCGCCACGATCATGCTCAACGATCACGCCGCCTATATGGGCACCAAGGCGGGGACCGACCACGTCATCCGCTGTGTCGCCCATGAATTTGGCGCCGAGGGGATACGCGCCAATTCGATTTCGCCGGGCCTGACCGAAACGCCGATGACGGCCGATGCCAAAACGGTGCCGGGCCTGTTCGACTGTTTTGTCGCGGGCTATCCGCTGGGCCGGATCGGCACCAGCGATGATATTGCCGCCGCCGCCGTGTTTCTGGCCAGCGACGAATGCTTTATGACCGGAGAGAACCTTCAGGTGAACGGCGGCCTGACCCTGCGCCGCAACCCCACACGCGAGGAAATGGGCGCCGCGATCGCCGCCGCCACGGGGGGATAAGGCCGAACGCCGGGGGCTCTTTTCAGCCCCCGGCCTCAGCTTTTATGCGCTCGGCAATGTCGGCGCGCAGGCGGTCCTTGCGGATCTTGCCCGAAGCGGTGCGGGGCAGGCTCTCGACCCATTCAAAGCGTTCGGGAATCTTCTGTTTGGCCAGCCCGCTCTGCGCCACATGGGCGGCCAGATCTGCCGCCTGCCCCGCGCCTTGCCCCACCACAAAGGCGCAGACCCCCTCGCCCAGACGCGGATGGGGCATGGCCACCACCGCGCAATCGGCCACGGCAGGATGGGTCAGCAGGACCTGCTCGATCTCGGTGGCGGAAATGTTTTCGCCGCCCCGGATAATCAGGTCCTTCTTGCGCCCGGTGATGGTCAAACCGCCGCGCGCATCGCGCCGCCCCAGATCACCGGTGCGAAAATATCCTTGATCGTCAAGGGCCTCGGCGGTCTGGGCCGGATCGGCATAGCCCACCATCATCGCCGGACCCCGCGCCAGAATCTCGCCCTCCTGCCCGTCGGGCAGATCGTGGCCCGCCTCATCGACGATCCGCACCTGATAATCGACGATGCGCCCATCGGTCGCCGCCGCCAGTTCGGGGGCATCGGGCCAGCCAAAGGTGACCAGCGGCACTTCGGAGCTGCCGAAAACGCGAAAGGGGGCGCAATGGGCAAAGGCCTTGCGCGCCTTGGCGATGACTTCGGGCGCCACCGCCGCTCCGCCGCAGGCAAAGAAGCGCAAGGAGGGCAGACCATCGCCCGCCGCCAGCGCCGCATGGGCCAATTCGACCAGAAAGGGCGTCGCCGCCACGGTCCCCACCACCTGATGCCGATGGATCAGGGCAAGGGCCTCCTCGGCATTCCAGCTTTCCATCAGCACCGTCTGCGTGCCCGCCACAAAGGGCATGGCCAGACCGTTGGCATAGCCCGAAACATGCGTCACGGGCGAGGGCATCAACACCGCATCGCCCCGCCCCAACCCCCAATAGGCCGCGCTTTGTTCGATGATGCGGCCCAGCGTGGCGTGGCTGTGCAGCACGCCCTTGGGCCGCCCGGTGGTGCCCGATGTGTACAAAACCATGCTGATGCTTTGCGGGTCAACGCTCTCGCGGGCCGCAGGCAAGGCCGCCCCCGCCGCGATCAAGGCGCCATAATCATCGGCCCCCTGCCCCCGCACGGTGAAAATATGCGTCAGTTCGGGCAGATCGGCCTGAACCCGGCGCGCCATGGCCAGATAGTCGATCTTGCGGAAAACATGCGGCACAAAAATCGCCCGCGCCCCGCAATCGCCCAGCATGATGCGCATTTCGGCATCGCGATAGATCGGCACGATGGGGTTGAGCACCAGCCCGGAAAGCGCCGCCGCCAGATTGAGCACCGCCGCCTCGCGCCAGTTGGGCAATTGGAACGCCACCACATCGCCGCGCACCAGCCCGCGCGCGCGCAGCGCCGAGGCCAGCGCCATCGCCTCGCCCCAGACCTCGGCCATGGTCATCGCGCCCTGCGGGTCGATCAGGCACAGATCATCGCTGCGGCTCTGCGCCCAGTCCTGCGCGCGGTCGGCAATCGTGCGGTCCGGCCACAGGCCGTCGGCGGCAAAGGCGCGCTGATGAGGGGCCGGCACCTCTGGCCAGAGCCGGGGAGTTTTGTTGCAGTTGCCCATGAACCTCTCTCGTTATCGGCCCCATTGTGGGGCGGGGTGGCGGCCCTGTCCACTTGGCAAAAGGGTGAGGGCAAAAGAGTGAGGAACCTGTCACCTGTCCCAGCTTGGCAGTCCCTTGCGCCTGCGGCAGTCTGTCAGCCGAAAACCCCGTTTGAGGGAGGAGAGGATTGATGAGCACCCATAAGGTGGACCGCCGCCAGCGCATTGGCGATGTCGCGGAAATCATGCTGGATTACGTGGAACACAAAACCACCTATCAGGCCCAAACGACCGCCAGGGTGCGCACCGCCAGCTATACCGACCCCGACCAGTGGAAGGCGGAGATCGAGCTGATCTTTCGCCGCGTGCCGCTGATGCTGGGCTTTACCGCCGAAATGCCCCATCCAGGCGATTTCAAGGCGATGGAGGCCATGGGCCTGCCCGTGCTGATCAGCCGCGACAAGAGCGGGCAGGTGCGCGCCTTTCTCAACGTCTGCTCGCATCGCGGGGCGCCGGTGGCCGCCGAGGGGCGGGGCAATTGCGCGCGCTTCACCTGCAAATATCACGGCTGGACCTATGCGCAGGACGGCAAGCTGATCGGCCTGTCGGAAAGCGCAACCTTTGGCGATGTGGACAGGGCGGGTCTGGCGCTGCGCGCGCTGCCTTGCGAGGAACGGGGCGGCATGATCTTCGTCTGCCTTACGCCCAATGCACCGATGGATCTCGATCGCTATTTTCAGGGCTTTCTGGAAGATTTCGAGGCGGTTGATTTTGCCAACTGGGCCTATCTGGGCAGCCGGGTGATCGAGGGGGCCAATTGGAAGATCGCCTTTGACGGCTATCTCGAAGGCTATCACTTCGCCTCGCTGCACCCCAACACCATCGAGCCGCGCACGCCCTCCAATCGCACCTTCTATGAAGGTTTCGGCCCTTCGATGCGCATCGGCTTTCCCCAGCATCGCATTGCCGAGGCGCTGAAGGACATTCCGCGCGACCAATGGGGCGATCAGGAAAACAACGGCTTTGATTTCGTGCGGATTCTCTTTCCCAATGTCTCGGCCTTTCTTGCGCCCGAAATCACCCAGGTCGCCCAGCTTTTCCCCGGGCCGACGCCGGACAAAAACCGCACCGTGCTGCATTATCTGCGCCGCGACCCGATCCGCGATGATGCCGACCGCGAAAGCGTGGAAGGCATGATGAATTTCTTCCGCGATGTGACCTATCAGGAAGATTACGTCATCGGCATGGAGATCCAGAAAGGGCTGGAAAGCGGCGCCCATGACAATCTGACCTTTGGCCGCAACGAGCGGGGCAACCAATATTTCCACGAATGGCTCAACTGGTATCTGCAGGACGATCCGACCCTGCCCGAACCGGTCATGTGAACCACGCCCCTCACCGCCCGGCCAAGCAAACGGAACAAAGCATCCCATGACGCTGCAAGACAACAAATCGCGCTATTCGCCCGAATTCGATGTGGCCGTGCGCGGCGACACGATCACGGCGGACCGTTATATCTCGCCCGAATGGATGAAGAAGGAACACGCCAATCTCTGGCCCAAGGTCTGGCATCTTGGCGGCATGCTCGCCGAGCTGGAGGAAGAGGGCGACTTTATCCGCCATGATTTCGGCAAGGAATCGGTCATCATGGTCCGCCAGGGCGATGATACGATCCGCGCTTTCTACAACTCCTGTCCGCATCGCGGCAACCGGCTGGTGCTGGGCGATGCGGGCCATATGCCGCGCATCACCTGCGGCTATCACGGGTGGCAATTCACCCCCGACGGCGTGCTGGCCAAGGTGCAGGATCCAGATGATTTCCCCGATGGCAACCCCTGCGGCAAGGTCCATCTCTCATCTTTGCGCTGCGAGACATGGGGGCCTTTCGTGTTCTGGTGCATGGACGATGATGTCCCGCCCTTACGCGAATGGATGGCGCCGCTGCAGGACCGTCTGGCCAATTACGGCCTCGGCAATTGGGTGCGGGTGCTCAAACTTTCGTGCGATGCCGATTTCAACTGGAAAATCATCCGCGACAATTTCAACGAGAGTTATCACCTGCCCACCATCCATCCCGAACTGGCGACCTTTATCAACGATGGCCTGCCCACCACCTTGTTCGAGATGTATGAGAGCGGGCATAATTCGATGTGGATGATCGGCCATCAGGCCACCACCCGCGTCGATTATCACAGTGCCGAAGTGCCCGCGCCGCTGGATGACATTGCCCGCGCATGGGGGATCGACCCGGCCGATTACAACGGCCACACCGGCGACATCCGCGCCGCCGTGATCGAGGCGAAACGCCGCCTGGGGCCGGAACACGGCTATACGATGTATGCCGATATGACCGACCAGCAATTGGTGGACTATTTCCACTGCACGCTGTTCCCCAACCTCACGCTGACCATGTCGCCCGAACAGTTGCAGGTTTTGCGCACCGAACCGCATCCCACCGACCCGGAAAAGTGCATTTTCCAGCATTGGGTGCTGATGCCGCCGATCAAGGGGATGAAGGAAGTGGCCACGCCCATCGGCAATGTGCCTCTGCGCCATGACGCGGTGGTGCGCCACAGCAAATATGGCGATGGCGTCTCCCTCGGCTTTGTCGCCGATCAGGATCTTTCGATCGGCACGACCCAGCAACAGGGCCTCAATTCGCGCGGCTTCAAGGGCTGCTTCCTGCCCGCGCAGGAAAAGCGCATCCAGCGGTTTCACGAATTGCTCAACGATTATGTCGAGGGGGGCCGATGACCTGCCCACCTTCAGAACGCTTCGCCATTGCTGATCTGGTTACTGCCTATGCGCTGGCGGTGGACCGGATCGGCGATGCCGATGGCGTGGCTGCGCTCTTTGCGCCCGATGGCGTCTATGACCTCTCGGCATTGGGCATGGGAGAGATCACCGGGCGCGAGGGGGTGCGCGGATTTTTTGTCGATGCCTTTGCGGGCATGGCGCAAAACGCCCATTTCATCAGCAACCTGTCGGTGTTGGCCTATGACCCGGCCGGGTCCGCGCAGATTCAGGCCTATGGCCATGCCTTCAGCCTCGGCAAGGATGGCAATCTGCTGGAGGTCAAAGCGCGCTATGCCTTTGATCTGGTGCGGCGGGGCGATGGCTGGCTGATCGCGCGGCTTGGCATGGCGATGCTCCTGCCTCCGGTGGTCACACCGCAAGGTTGATCAAAAAGGCCCGGCAGGATCATCCCGCCGGGCCTTTTCCTTTCAGCTCATGCAATAACCGCCATCCATCATAAACTCGCTGCATGTGACAAAGCTGGCCGCGTCCGAGCAGAGATAGACCACCCCGCCCGCCATTTCATCAGGGCGCCCCAGCCGCCCGATGGGATGGGCCGCCACCACGCCCTGCATCGAAGCCTCAATCGAAGGCACCGCGCCCAGATCGACATAGCGCTGCATGATGGATTGCAGCATCGGCGTGTCGATCCCGCCGGGATGGACGCTGTTGGCGCGGATGTTATAGCCCAACGCGGCAAATTCGGCGCCCATGCATTTGGACAGCATTTTGACAGCCGCCTTGCTGGTGCAATAGGCCCCGTTGAACGGCGCGCCCTTGATCCCGCCCACGCTGGAAAAATTGACGATCGAGGCGCCGCTCGCCCGCGCCTTGCCGCCCTCTTTCAGCATGGGCAGCAGGGTCTGCACGCCCACGATCACGCTTTCGACATTGACCTGATGGATGCGGCGCCATTCCTCCAGCGGGGTTTCCTCGATGCTGGCCACGATGCTGATCGCGGCCACATTGACCAGAGCATCGAGGCGACCATATTCGCGCGCCACCAGATCGGCCACCGCCTGCCAGTCGCCCGCATGGGTGACATCATGGGCCAGCGCGTGATCGGCCCCGACATCGCCGGGCGCCACCATGTCGGTGGCCACGACGGTTGCCCCGGCCTCCTTCATCGCGCGCACGACCTCACGCCCGATCCCGCCCCGCGCGCCGGTGACCACCGCCACCACATTGTTCAGCGAAATGCTCATCGACCCAACTCCTATTGCGCGGTCCAGCCGCCATCGACCACCAGTTCGGCCCCGGTGACATAGCTGGCGTCCGCGCTGGCCAGAAACGCGGCCGGTCCGGCCAGTTCGGACGGTTCGGCAAGGCGGCCGATGGGTGTTGCCTTCTCCATCGCGATCACCAGGTCCTCCGGCTTCTGAGCAAAACCCTTGTCCACCCAGCGCTGGAATCCGGCGTTGAGCAGCGGCGTTTTGACAAAGCCGGGGTGGAGCGAATTGGCGCGGATCGGCATACGCTTGCTGGCAAATTCGATGGCGATGCCCTTGGTGAACAGGCGCACCGCGCCCTTGCTGGCATTATAGGCCGAGACTTCGGAATAGCCGACCAGCCCCATGATCGAGCTGATGTTGATAATGCTGGCCCCGCCCGCGACACCGGCCCCGCTCTGCGCCATCAACGGCACCAGCGCCCGCGTGCCCAGAAACACCCCGTCGACATTGACCGCCATGATCCGCCGCCACGCCTCAAGGCTCAGCGTCTCCACCGCGCCCGTCAGGTCGATCCCGGCATTGTTGACCAGAATATGCGCCGCGCCATAGGTGTCGCGCATATGGTCGGCAATGCCCTGCCACGACGCCTCGTCGGTGACATTGGCGCTGATATAGGCGGCCTTCTCGCCCAGAGCGGCGATGGTCTCGCCCACCGCCTCGCTCCCTGCCGCGTCCAGATCGGCGATCAGAACCTGCGCGCCCTCCTCGACAAACCGCGTCGCAATCGCAAGGCCGATGCCCCGCAAACCGCCGGTGACCAGCGCCACCCGCCCTTCCAGTCTTGCCATCGTCAAACTCCCATCATGCCGGCGGTGGTGGCGCCGTCGATTGTGATTTCCGCGCCCGACACAAAAGCCGCCTCGTCGCTGGCCAGATAGGCCACTAATCCGGCCACTTCCTCGACCCGCGCCATGCGGTTCAGGGGGGCCATGCCTTCGTAGATGGCGCGGACCGCCGCCGGATCGGGCATGCTTTCCATGATGTTGCGGATAAGGTCGGTTTCCACCACGCCGGGCAGAATGGCATTGACGCGGATGCGATATTTCTTTTGCCCGCAATAGACCGCCGCCGATTTGGCCAGCGCCACCACCGCCGCCTTGGTGGTCGAATAGGTGACATAATTGCCCAGCGGCCTTGCGGCATTCATGCTGGAATTGATGATGATCGAGCCGGTCGCGCCCTCGTTTCGGGCCATGGCGCGGATCGCATGCTGCACGGTCAGCATCACCCCGGTCTGGTTGATGCCGACCAGCCTGCTCCATGCCTCGATGGACACATCCTCGATGCTGGCGTCGCCCTGTTCGGTGCCCGCATTGGCAAAGGCGATGTCGAGCCGGCCATAGGCCTCGATCACCCGCTCGATCAGCGCGGGCCAGGCCTCGGCATCCTCGACACGGTGGCTGACGAACAATCCGCCGACCTGCGCGGCCAGCGCCTCGCCAATGTCCGCCTTCGATCCGGTAAAGACCACTTTGGCCCCTTCGGCGGCCAGACGCCGCACCGTGCCCGCGCCGATCCCGCTGGTTCCGCCCGTCACAAGCGCAACTTTTCCTTCCAGCCTGCTGGCCACTGATCGCTCTCCTTGGATTATGCTCTTGGGCCCATCATGCCCGATTAACGCGCGGGCGAAACCTATGCTTTCGGCAAGGTGACTTGCCCCCTTTGGCCATAATAGACCATGATCGGCACAACAGCCGGGCGCGCGCGACCCGGCACGAGAGGACAGGACGGCAAACCACCATGGCGGACAGTGACCCCACCACCACCCCTATCAAACCCACACCGGAAAGCTGCGGCCTGCCGGTGTCCGAGGGCATCAGCTGGCTGGAACTGATGGCGCAGGATTCGCGCCCCGCCCCCGATGTACTGACCACGCCTTCTTACCAAAACCGGGGCAGCAGGCCTTTGGCCGCCGCGCGCTATACCAGCGAGGATTTTGCAAGGCTGGAGCGCGAGCGCATGTGGCCCCGCGTCTGGCAATTTGCCGCGCGTGAGGAAGACCTGCCCGAGGCGGGGGATTATGTGGTCTATGAAAACGCGGGTCGATCCTTCCTGATCTCTCGTCAGGATGATGGTTCTGTGCGGGCCATGCATAATGTCTGCCTGCATCGCGGGCGCAAATTGCGCACCGAGGATGGCCATGCCGACCGCTTCGTCTGCCCCTTCCACGGCTTTGCCTGGAACAAGGACGGCAGTTTCAACCACATGCCCTGCAAATGGGATTTCGCCCATCTGGAGGAGGCCAACCTCTCGCTGCCCCCGGTCGAGGTCGGCCAGTGGGGCGGCTATATCTTCCTGCGCGAGGAGCCGGGCGGGCAGACCCTTGAGGAATACCTCGCCCCCCTGCCCGAACATTTCAAGCGCTGGCGGCACGAGGAATGCACCACCGTCATGTGGGTGGGCAAAGAGGTGCCCGCCAATTGGAAAGTGACCGCCGAGGCCTTTATGGAGGCATGGCACACCATCGTCACCCATCCCCAGCTTCTGCCCTTCACCGGCGATTGCAACAGCGCCTATTGGACATGGGGCGATCATGTGAACGTCAATCTGGTGCCCTTTGGCATCATGTCGCCCCACCTTGACCCCGCCGCCCACAACCAGCAGTGGATCGTGGACGAATTTGTCAAATATAACGGCCGCAGCGGCGACAATTACGAAGGGGGCAGCGATCCCTATTACGTCTCTGTCCCCGAGGGCATGACCGCGCGTGCGGCGCTGGGCGCCAAGATGCGCGCCGCCTACACCGCCCAGACCGGCTATGACCATGAGGACGCCACCGACGCCGAACTGCTCGACGCGCTGGTCTATAATGTGTTCCCCAATTTCGCGCCCTGGGGCGGGTTCATGCCCAACATCGTCTATCGCTGGCGGCCCGGCAAAACGCCCGACACCTGCATCATGGAGGTCCGCATCCTGATGCGCGTGAAGAAGGGCGAAAAGCATCCCCGCGGCGTGCCGATGAAATTCCTGCGGCTGGACCAGAAATGGACCGAGGCGCCCGAACTGGGCATTCTGGGCGATGTGTTCGAACAGGATATGGACAATCTGCCCTTTGTGCAGGAAGGGCTGCATGCCTCGAAAAACGGCATCGTCAATCTGGGCAATTATCAGGAAATCCGCCTGCGCCAGTTTCAGCAGACGCTCGACCGCTATCTGGACATTCCCGAGGGCAGCGACGGGAAGCAGGCATGAGCGAGGGCATCAGCGAGGCGCATCCCAGACGCATCAATTGCGTGCTGATCTGCGGCGGTGTGTGGCATGACATGGACTTTGCCCGGCTTGAACTGCTCAAGCTGCTGGGCGAGGATCCGGCCATCCGCACCCGCGTGTTCGAGGATTATGAGAACATCGCCGCCATCGAGGCGGCCGACATCCTCATCACCTACACTTGCGACGTCACCCCGTCTCTCGCGGCGCAGGAGGCGCTGAAAGGCTGGCTGGAGCGGGGCGGGCGGTGGTATGCGCTGCACGGCACCAATTCGGTGCTGCGGCTTCTCTCCGATGGGCCAAACGCAGGCCTGTGGGACGCGCCGCGCTGGGCGCCACTGCTCATGGATCTGCTGGGCAGCCAGTTCATCAGCCATCCGCCCATCGCCCCCTACCTTGTCGAGGTGGCCGATCCCCGGCATCCGTTGGTCGCGGGGGTCGAACCTTTTGAGACTACCGACGAGCTGTACCATCTCGAAACCCACGGCGATCTGCATGTCCTGCTCGACACCGCCTGCACCGAGCCGGGCACGGGCTTTGTCGAGGCCGATGGCGCGCCGGGGCGCCATCCGGTATTTTATATCAAGGATCATGGCCGAGGCGCGGTGCTTTATCTGACGCTGGGCCATTGCCGGGGCCATTATGACCTGCAACCCATGCTCGACTGGTGGCCCAGTGTCGATCGCTGCGCGTGGGATCTGCCGGTGTTTTATGATCTGCTGCGCCGGGGGCTGGGCTGGCTCAAAGAACCGCTGGCCGCGTAAAATCCAAGGGCCGGTGAGCATCCTCACCGGCCCTTTGTTTCAGGCCGCCTCCTGCGCATAGCGGTCAAGCTGGGCCAGCGGGCTTTCCGGCCAGCGCGAGAGCAGCACCAGCCGTTTGTGGCCATGACCAATCGAGAGTTCGTCGGTCACGCCCATGCCGCCGTGGAACTGGATCATGTCATGGCCCAATTCGACCGAAACCTGGCTGATAAAGGCCCGCGCGCCGTGGACGGCCTGCGCAAACCCATCCTGCCCCTCGGCCACCAGCGCCGAATTGATCAGCGCCTTGCTCTGCTCCAGCGCGGCATAATGGGCGACCATCCGGTGCTGGATCGCCTGAAACCGGCCCAGCGCGGTGTTGAACTGGCTGCGTGTGCGCAGATATTCGAGCGATTCATCAAAGATGCGCTGCATCACGCCCACCGCCTCGGCCGCGCGGGCCAGATCCGCCAGAGGCATGATCGCATCGAGCAGTTCAAGACCGCCATTCAGCCGATGGCCGGCGGGCGCATCATCAAAGCGCAGCAATCCGGCAACGCTGCCGTCGATCATCCGCCACGGCGTGATCGACAGGCCCGGCGCATCAGCCGCTACCAGATAAAGCCCTACCCCCTGCTTGTCGGCGGCGCTGACGATGAAGGCGTCGGCGCCGATGGCGGCGGGCACGCAATGCTTTTCGCCGCTGATGCGCATGTCCCTGGCCGTGGTGGCCACGGTGCGCGCGGCCTCGGCATGGGCCAGCGCGACGCGGCGGCGACCGGCGCAGAGATCCTCGGCCCATGGCCCGGCCAGCGACTCATCGGCCCCCGCCAGCAGCAGCCGCGCGCCCACCAGCCCGCTTTCGCACAAAGGCTCGACCACCAGCCCCCGGCCCAGCGCCATGAACAGCGTGACCATCGCCCCCGCCGTCAATCCCAGCCCGCCATGTTCGGTCGAAACGGGCGCCGCCATCAAGCCGAATTCGGCCAGCATATCCCAGTTTTCCTGACTGAAACCATGGGGTTGCGCCTGATAGGCGCGGCGGCGCTCAATGTCATAGCGCTCGGCCGCAAAGCGGTCGGCCAGAGCCTCAAGCATCATCTCTTCTTCGCTGAGATTGAAATTCACGGTTTTGCTCCCTTGGACAATAATCTAGCACTACCGACAGGCCAAAAACGCTGCGAAAAAGGCTAGGATGCCTCAACGCCCGAACAAAAGAAGGCAAAGCGAAATGGTACTGGAGATGGATGCCCCAAGCCTTGAATGGGTTGACGCCGTGCGAATCGCATCGCCCGACCAGATCCGCCTTGCAGCCGAGGCTCTCAACCGCATCGCGCTGGATTGCGGGATGCAGGTCGCCCCGGCTCACAACATTGCCGACAAGCGCACCCCTGTTGACACCGAGGGCAATGTGCTGGCCCGCGACGTGTTTGGCTGGACCAGCGACAAGGCATGGTGGCGCAACCCGCGCATCGCGCTGGATTCGCCGATCACCTCGGCCTGCCGCTTTGAAAGCGAGCCGTTCTGGCTCAATGAAAAAGGCTTTCACACAAGGCAGGCCAACCGCTATCTGAGCGGCATCGATCTGAGCAATTTTGAAGCGCGCGCCATGACCAGGGCTGCCATTGTCGTCCCGGTTCATCTGCCCTTTGGCCAGATCGGCGCGGTGTCGTTCAACCCGCTGGACCAATCGATCACCGATCTTGGCGACATGTTTGAACGCTATGGCGACATTTTCGGCCTGCTGGGCCGCACCTTCATCGCCAGCTATGTCAACACGATGGGGCTGGCTCAGGCGCTGCCCGCCAAATCGCGCCTGTCCAAGCGCGAGGTGGAATGCCTGCGCTGGGCCGCGATCGGCAAGACCGATCTGGAAATCAGCATGATCATCGGCCGCAGCCGGGCCACGGTGCGTTTCCACATCCACAATGCCTCGATCAAGCTGGACGCCGTCAACCGCAGCCAGACTGTCTTCAAGGCGGCGCAACTGGGTTATATCTCGCTGCATAAATGATCGCGGCGCCGGCTTGGCAATCTTGTTGGCCCCACACCGCATCGGTGCTGGGGCCGCCGGCTGTGTCGCCATGGAGGCTCGGCCCAACAGGCCTGAAAATTGTCTCAGCCTAGCGTTTTGAAGAGTCGCCAGCGGGCGCATCGGGGCGCTTTATCCGGACATAAGGAATCAACGGAAACCAAGAGGAGAGCCACCCTGTCAGCCGACGCACCCCTGTTTATGCCTGATGCCCCGCTGCATCTGATGGGCGGACGCCATCGGCAGACCGGGCGCGTGACCTTTCCCTATCCCGGCGATGGGCCCGGCGCCGAGTTCGATCCGGTGGCCCTGCCCACACGCGGCACAGTCTGGTCCTATACGATCCAGCGGTTTCGCCCCAAAACCCCGCCCTATGCCGGGCCGGAGGCCTTTGAACCATGGGCGCTGGCCTATGTCGAATTGCCCGGCGCGGTGATTGTCGAGGCGCGTCTGGTGGGCGTTGATCTGGACGCGATCCGCATCGGCATGGCGGTCGAGCTGACCCGCGTGGCGCTTGATCCGGCTGCGCAGGACCCGTTCTGGCTCCCCGCCTTTTGCCCGGAGGCCGCACAATGAGCGCGGCCACCAATGTCTGCATCATCGGCATCGGCATCCACCCCTTTGGCCGCACCGATGGTGTGTCGGGGCTGGATCAGGGCGCCCATGCGGTACGCGCCGCGCTGGCCGATGCGGGCGTGGCGTGGGGCGATGTCCAATTTGCCTATGGCGGATCGGATGCGGCGGGCAATCCCGACACGATGGTCGACCGGCTCGGATTGACCGGGATGCAGTTCATCAACGTCAGGAACGGCTGCGCCACGGGCGGATCGGCGCTGTTTTCCGCGCAAATGGCCATCCGTTCGGGCGAATTTGAACTGGGGCTGGCGGTCGGCTTTGACAAGCATCCGCGCGGCGCTTTCAACGCCCTTCCCTCCGAATATAACCTGCCCGAATGGTATGGCGCGGCGGGCTATATGGTCACAACGCAATTCTTCGCGGCCAAGATCATGCGCTATATGCACCTCTATGGCATCAGCCGCCGGATGCTGGGGCTGGTGGCGCAAAAGGCCTTTGCCAATGGGGTGCATGCCCCCCATGCCTGGCGGCGCGAAGAGGTGGCGCTCGACACCATCCTGAACGCGCCGATGGTCTCGGACCCTTTCACCAAATATATGTTCTGCTCGCCGGGCGAAGGCGGGGTGGCGCTGGTTTTGGCCAGCGAGAAGAAGGCGCGCGAATTGGGCATCCGCCCGATCCATCTGGCCGCGGCCACCATGCGCACCCGCCCCCCGGCCAGCTTTGAGGTCTTTGCCCCCAGCATCGAGATCGGCGGCGGGATCAACACCGCCACCCGCCTTGCCGCCGCCGCCGCGTTTGAAAAGGCAGGCATTGGCCCCGGCGAGATCGATCTGGCCCAATTGCAGGACACCGAGGCAGGCGCCGAAATCATGCACATGGCCGAAAACGGCTTTTGCGCCGATGGCGATCAGGAGCAATGGATCGCCGAGGGGCGCACCGCGATCGGCGGCGCCCTGCCGGTCAACACCGACGGCGGCTGCCTTGCCTGCGGCGAACCGATCGGCGCGTCGGGCCTGCGGCAGGTCTATGAAAATGTCGTCCAATTGCGAGGGCTTGGCGCGGGGCGACAAGTCCCCGGCGCCCCGCGCACCGCCTACAGCCACGTCTATGGCGCCCCCGGCGTCTCGGCCGTCACCATTTTGCACACATAGAGCCGCCATGAACCTTGAACTCACCCCCGAAGAACTGCGTTTCCGCGAAGAGGTCCGCGCGTTTCTGGCCGCGCATCTGACGGCGCAAATCCGCGATGGCGCGGAGGCCACCCCGTCGGTTTTTGTCGAGCCCGACATCGGTCAGGCGTGGAATGCCATTCTGCACAAACAGGGTTGGCTGGCCTATCAATGGCCCAAGGAATATGGCGGCACGGGCTGGAGCCCGGTGCAGCGCTATATCTTTGAAAAGGAATGCGCCGAGGCGGGCGCGCCCAATCTGACCGTGCTGGGGCTGAAGCTGGTGGCGCCGGTCATCTATACGTTCGGCACGGCCGAGCAAAAGGCCCATTATCTGCCCCGCATCCTGTCGGGCGAGGATTATTGGTGTCAGGGCTTTTCGGAACCGGCCAGCGGGTCGGATCTGGCCAGCCTGCAATGCCGCGCGGTGCGCGATGGCGACAAGTATATCCTCAACGGGTCCAAGATCTGGACCACGCATGCCCATTGGGCCAACCGGATGTTCTGTCTGGCCCGCACCGATGCCAGCGGGCACAAAAGCACCGGCATTTCCTTCCTGCTGGTCGACATGAACCAGCCGGGGATTTCGGTGCGCCCGATCCTGACGCTGGCGGGCGACCATGAGGTCAATCAGGTGTTTCTGGAGGATGTCGTCGTCCCCGTTACCGACCTTGTCGGCGAAGAAGGCGATGGCTGGAAGCTGGCCAAGTTTCTGCTGGAAAACGAGCGGGGCGGGTCGTGCCACGCGCCCAAGCTGGCCTATGATCTGCGCCGGATTTGCACCGATGCGGCCGATCAACCCGATGGGGCGGGCGGCGTGATGGCCCATAATGCCGACTGGCGCCGCCGGGTGGCGCGCGCGCGGCTGGGGGTTGAATCGCTGGAGATGATCGAGCTGAAAATCCTGTCCGAAATCGCGCAGGGTCAGGCGCCGGGGCCGCAGACCTCGCTGGTCAAGCTGCTGGCGTCAAACCTGCGGCAGGAAATCGACCTTCTGGCGATGGATCTGCTGGGCTTGGCGGGGCTGGAGCTGGACATGCGTCGTCCGCTCTATGGCCCCGACGCCCCGACGCCCGTCCACAATCGCCAGACCCAGGTTGCCGCCGCCCGCTATCTCAACAGCCGGGCATGGACCATTTTTGGCGGCACCAACGAGGTGCAGGCCAGCATCATCGCCAAGACGGTGCTTAACCTCTAGCCTGCCGAACAGAACAACAAAACGCCGGGAGCCGGAAATGCAATTGAGCCGAGAAGCCCTGCTGGCCGCCTATCGCCAGATGAAGATCATCCGCGAATTTGAAGAGCGGCTGCATGTCGAAATCCAGACCGGCGAGATTGCCGGTTTCACCCACCTTTATTGCGGCCAGGAGGCCGTGGCGGTGGGCGTATGCGAACATCTCTCGCCCGCCGACAAGATCGTTTCGACCCATCGCGGCCATGGCCATTGTCTGGCCAAGGGATGCGATGTGAATGACATGATGAAGGAAATCTGGGGCAGCCGCGAGGGCCTTTGCAAGGGCAAGGGCGGGTCGATGCACATTGCCGATGTGACCAAGGGCATGTTGGGGGCCAATGGCATTGTGGGGGCGGGCGCGCCGATTGCGGTCGGGGCGGCGCTGGCCTCGCGGGTCGATGGACCGGGGCCGGACGGCCTGAAAATCGCCATCGCCTTTTCCGGCGACGGGGCCTGCAATCAGGGCACGACCTTCGAGGCGATGAACCTTGCCGCCGTGACCAAGGCACCGTGCATTTTTGTGTTCGAAAACAATCACTATTCCGAACACACCGGCGTATCCTATGCGGTGGGCACCAATCAGGACATCGCCAGTCGCGCCGAAGCCTTCGGCATGAAGGCATGGCGCGCGGACGGCACCGATTTCTTTGCCGTCCATGACACAATGCGCGAGGTGCTGGATTATGTGCGCGCGGGCCATGGCCCGGCGGCGGTCGAATTCGACACCGAGCGCTTTTTCGGCCATTTCGAGGGCGACCCCCAGCGCTATCGCGGCCCCGGCGAGCTGGACCGTATCCGGGCCACGCGCGATTGCCTCACCCGGTTCCGCGCCTCGGTAAAAGGCGCTGGCCTGCTCTCGGACGCCGATCTGGACGCGGTGGACGATGATGTGATGGCCGCCATCGAAGGGGCCGTGGCCGCCGCCCGCGCCGCCGCAAGGCCAACACCCGAAGACGTTCTGGCCGACGTCTATATCGCCTATTAAGCGCGGGAGAAGTTTGATGAGCAATATGATGTACCGCGCCGCCGTCCTCTCCACCATCATGGAAGAAATGGAGCGCGACCCCAATGTGGTGGTGCTGGGCGAAGATGTGGTGGGCGGCATGGGGACCGAGGGCGGACCGGAGGCCATTGGCGGCATCTGGTCAACCTCGACCGGGCTGTATGACCGCTTTGGCGCAACCCGTGTGATCGACACGCCGATTTCGGAAAGCGCGATTGTCGGCGCGGCGGCGGGGCTGGCCCTGTCGGGCAAGAGGCCGATTGCCGAATTGATGTTTGCCGATTTCATCGGTGTCTCGCTCGACCAGATCTGGAACCAGATTGCCAAGTTCCGCTATATGTTCGGCGGCAAGACGCGCTGCCCGGCGGTGATCCGCATGGCCTATGGCGCGGGATACAATGCCGCAGCCCAGCACAGCCAATCGGTGCATCAGATCCTGACGGGCATGCCGGGGCTGAAGGTGGTGATGCCCACCACGCCCGCCGATGTGAAGGGCCTGCTGCGCACCGCGATCCGCGACGATGATCCGGTGATTTTTCTTGAGCACAAAGCGCTTTACGCCACCACCGGCGAAGTGCCCGATGATCGCGATTTCATGATCCCCTTTGGCCATGCGCGCCTGTCGCGCGCCGGGGGCGATGTCACGATCATTTCTTCGGGCCTTTTGCTGGGCATGTGCGAGGCGGTGGCCGACAAGCTGAAAGGCGAAGGCATTGGCTGCGATGTGATTGACCTGCGCACCACAAGTCCGCTCGATGAAGAGACCATTCTCGACAGTGTCGAGGTGACGGGCCGGGTGGTGGTGGTCGATGAAGCCCCGCCGCGCTGCGGGCTGGGCGCCGATCTTTGCGCGCTGGTGGCTGAAAAGGCGTTTTCCAGCCTCAAGGCCCCGCCGCTGCAGGTCACCCCGCCGCACACGCCCATTCCTTTCGCCCGCGAATTGGAAAGCGCCTATCTGCCCTCGGTCGACAAGATCGAGGCGGCGGTGCGCCGCGTGCTGGCATGGCGATAAGGGAGGCGATGATGCCGGACATCCGCCCGTTCTGCATGCCCAAGTGGGGCATCGAAATGACCGAAGGCACGTTGGCCGACTGGAAAGTGGCCGAGGGTGACACGTTCGCCAAGGGGCAATTGCTGTGCCTGATCGAGACCGCCAAGATCACCAATGAGGTCGAAGCCGAATATGACGCGGTGCTGGCCCGTGTGCTGGTGCCTGCAGGCGCCGAGGCGCAGCCGGTCGGCACGCTGCTGGCCGTGACCGCGCAGGCCGGGACCAGCGCCGAGGAAATCGACGCCTTCATCGCCGCCTTCCGCCCCGCCAATGCGCCGACCAACCCCAACGCCGGAGCGCGCGAGGATGCGGCGCCCGCCCCTGCGCCCGCCCCCGCCCCGCGCCCGATCCAGACCAACCGCGCCATCAGCCCCGAAGCGCTCAAGCTGGCCGAGGCCAGCGGGCTGGACATCGAGCCGATCGAGGGTTCGGGCCGCCATGGCCGCATCACCTTGCAGGACGTCCAGCAGGCCTTGAACGCGCCCGCCCGCCCGGTGCTGGTCGGCACGCTGGCGCTGGCCGAGGAAGGCAAGGCCTTTGCCTCGCCTTTGGCCCGCCGGATCGCGGCCCAGCACGGGATCGACCTGTCCGGCGTCAAGGGCACCGGGCCGCGCGGGCGCATTTCCAAGGCCGATGTGCTGGCGCTGGTGGCCACGCCTGCGCCCATGCAGGGCGCGGCTTTTGCCCCCGTGCCCAACCCGCCCGCCATCGTCCCGTTTGACCGGGTGCGCAAGGTGGTGGCCCAGCGCCTGACCCAGGCCAAGCAGGAGATCCCGCATTTCTATCTGCGCTCCAGCGCGCGGCTTGATGAACTGCTGGCCCTGCGCAAAACGGCCAATCTGGTGCTGGGGGCGCGGGCCTCGATCAATGACTATCTGGTGCGCGCCACCGCCATCGCGCTGGCCCGCCACCCTGATGTCAATGTGCAGGTGCATGGCGCAACCATCCACCGCTTTGCCCATGCCGATATCGCCATGGCGGTCGCCAGCCCCAACGGCCTTGTCACGCCCGTCGTCCGTCAGGCCGACCGCCAGAGCGTGGCCCAGATTGCGCAAGCCACCGCCGCCTTGATCGACAAGGCCAAGGCCGGGCGCCTCTCGCTGGGCGATATGGAGGGCGGGACCTTCTCGATTTCGAACCTTGGCATGTTCGGGGTGGAGGAATTTACCGCCATCATCAACCCGCCGCAGGCCGCGATCCTCGCCGTGGGCGCGGCAGCGCGCGCGGTGTGCGAAAGACCCGACGGCAGCGCGGGGTTTGAAACCCGCCTCGCCCTGACGCTCTCGGTCGATCATCGCGCCATTGACGGCGCGGCGGCGGCCCAATTCCTCGCAACGCTCAAGGGGCTGATCGAAGCGCCCGAAGCCCTGTTTGCCTGAAAGGACCATGACCATGGCCAAGCGTGGCCCGCTGACCGATATCGGCCCGATTTTTCAGATGGCCTATCTGCCATCCGATTTTGACGACGCCCTGCGCCATTGGACCGAGGTGGTGGGGGCCGGTCCCTTCTTCATCATGGAGAATATCCGGATCGCCGAGATGACCTATCTGGGCCAGCCCACCGATGCGGTGATCTCGGCCGCCTGGGGCTATTGGGGCGATATGCAGATCGAGCTGATCCGCGCGGAAAATGACGCCCCCTCGATCTATACCGGCGACTATGCGGTCAAGGACCGGCTGCACCATGTCTGTGTGGCGGTGGAGGACATCGATGCGGCCCGCGCGGCGTTGAAAGAGGCGGGCGCGACCATCCTGATCGAGGGCAAGGTGGGCGAAAGCGCCGCGGTCATCTATGCCGATGCGGGCGGCGGGCCGGGCAATGTCATCGAATATGTCAAGCTGATGGAAGGCGGGGCGGAATTGTTCGCGATGATGCGCGAGGCCGCACGCGACTGGGACGGCAGCGAACCGCTGCGCAGGCTGGGTTGAAGATCATGGTGACCCCGCGCGCCGCCGCCATCGCCGCCAGGGTTGAGGATTTCGTCCGTACCCGCATCATCCCTTTTGAAACCGACCCGCGACGCGACCATCATGGGGCGCCGCTGGACGAACTGGTCTATAAAATGCGCGATCTGGCCCGCGCCGCCGGGGTGCTGACGCCGCATATCCTGCCCGATGGGACGCATTTGACCCAGCGCGAAACGGCGGTGGTGCTGATCGCATCGGGCCTGTCGCCGCTGGGGCCTCTGGCCTGCAACACGATGGCGCCTGATGAGGGCAATATGTATCTGATCGGCCATGTCGCCAATGCCGATCTGAAGGCGCGCTTCCTGACGCCGCTGGTCGAGGGGCGGGCGCGTTCGGCCTTTTTCATGACCGAACCGGCCGAACTGGGCGGGGCCGGGTCTGACCCTTCGATGATGATCACCACCTGTCGGCGCGACGGCAACCATTGGGTCATCAACGGCAAGAAGCGCTTTATCACCGGGGCGCAGGGGGCCAGCGTCGGCATCGTCATGGCCAAATCCGAGGAGGAGGACAGCAAGGGCGGCGCCTGCATGTTCCTGGTCGATCTGCCCGATCCGGCGATCCGCATTGATGATGTGCCCAACACCATCGACACCTCGATGCCCGGCAGCCATGCCGATGTGACCATCGACAATCTGCGCGTACCGGCCGATCAATTGCTGGGCAACGCGGGCGATGGGTTCAAATATGCGCAGGTGCGCCTGTCCCCTGCCCGGCTCTCGCACTGTATGCGCTGGCTGGGGGGCTGCATCCGGGCGCAGGAGATCGCCGGCGATTATGCCAACCGCCGCATGGCCTTTGGCAAACAGTTGATCGACCACGAGGGCGTCGGCTTCATGCTGGCCGAAAACATGATTGACCTCAAACAGGCCGAATTGATGATCGACTGGTGCGCGGGGGTGCTGGACACCGGCAGCCTTGGCACGGTGGAAAGCAGCATGGCCAAGGTGGCCGTATCCGAGGCGCTGATGCGGATTGCGGACCGCTGCGTTCAGGTGATGGGCGGGACGGGCGTGACCGACCGCACCATCGTTGAACAGATCTTCCGCGAGGTGCGCGCTTTCCGCATCTATGACGGCCCCACCGAGGTTCACAAATGGAGCCTTGCCAAGAAGATCAAGCGCGAGTGGAAACATGCCCATGGCGGATGAGGCCGATATGGCCGCCGCCAACAGCGGGGTGGGCGCGATGCGGACCCTGTTCGATGTGGGCGCGCTGGAGGGCTGGCTTGACGCCCATCTCGACGGATTTGCCGGGCCGGTCACGGTGGAGCAGTTCAAGGGCGGGCAATCGAACCCGACCTATCGGCTGACCACGGCCGGCGCGCGCTATGTGCTGCGGCGCAAGCCCGCCGGGCCGGTGCTCAAAGGCGCGCATGATGTATTGCGTGAGGCGCGGGTCCAGCAGGCGCTGGCGGGCAGCGATGTGCCGGTCGCGCGCATCCATGCCGTGTGCGAGGATGACAGCATCATCGGCAGTGCGTTCTACATCATGGACATGGTCGAGGGCCGGGTGTTCTGGGACGCGAGCCTTGCCGATTTGCCGATGGCCCAGCGGGCGGCCTGTTATGATGAGACCAATCGCGTCATCGCCGCGCTGCATGCGGTGGATTACGGCGCGGTGGGGCTTGGCGATTACGGGCGCCCCGGCAATTATTTCGCCCGCCAGATCAAACGGTGGAGCGAGCAATATCTGGCCGACGAGCTGGCCGGGCGCGATCCGGTGATGGACGAATTGGTGGCATGGCTGCCCGGCGCCATTCCCGATGGCGATGAAACCAGCATCGTCCACGGTGATTTCCGCATCGACAATGCCATCTTTCACCCCACCGAGCCGCGCATTCTGGCGGTGCTGGATTGGGAGCTTTCAACGCTGGGCCATCCTTTGGCCGATTTTGCCTATCACGCGATGGTCTATTCGATGCCGCCCGACATTGTCGCCGGGCTGGGCGGGGCCGATCCGGTGGCGCTGGGCCTGCCCAGCCTTGAGGATTACATCGCCGCCTATTGCCGGCGCACCGGGCGCAGCGGCATCGAGAATTGGAATTTCTATCTGGCCTTCAACTACTTCCGTCTGGCCGCGATTTTTCATGGCATCAAGGGCCGCGTGCTGCGCGGCAATGCCAGCAATGCGCAGGCCGCCCAAAGGGCGCAGGCTTTTCCAAGGCTGGCGCGGCTCGCCCACTCCTTTATATAGGAAGCTGCCCTCGTGATACCTGCTCATGTTCCCGCCGAACTGGTCGTTGATTTCAACATCTTTGATCCGCCCGGCGCCGAGGCGGACTATATCGCGGCATGGCAGGCGCTGCGGCGCCCCGATGGGCCGGGTCTGGTGTGGACACCGGCCTTTGGCGGCCACTGGATCGCCACCGATGGCGCGGTGATCCGCCGCCTTTGGGCCGATACCGCCAACCTGTCGAGCCAGGTTCTGGCCGTGGTGCCGGGCCTTGGCGAGGTGATGCAGCTCATCCCGCTGCAAAATGACGGGGCCGAGCATAAGGCCTTTCGCACCCCCATCATGAAGGGCTTTGCCGGGCGTCATATCGCCGCGCTGGAACCGGCGGTGCGCGCGCTGGCGCAGGAGTTGATCGCGGACATCAAGCCGAGCGGCGCCTGCGATTTCATGCCCGATTTTGCCGAGATTTTCCCGGTCCATATCTTCCTCTCGATGCTGGGCGTGCCGGTGGAGGATCGCGAAAGGCTGCGCCCGCTGGGTGCGCAATTGACCCGGCCCGACGGCACGATGAGCGTGGTCGAATTGCGCGATGCGGTGGACGATTACCTGCGCCCCCATGTCCGCCAGAGACTGGCCGCGCCGGGCGAGGATCTGCTCAGCCGTATTCTGGCCGAGCCGGTGCAGGGCCGCGCATGGACGCTGGACGAGGCGCTGCGTATGGCGCGCAATGTGCTGTTTGCCGGGCTGGATACGGTGGCGGCGATGGTCGGCATGGTGGCGATGCATCTGGCCCGCCATCCCGACGATCAGCGCCTGCTGCGCGGCCAGCCTGACCTGATCCCGGCGGCGGCGGATGAATTGATGCGGCGCTATCCTTCGGCCTCGGTGTCGCGCAATGCGGTGGCGGATATGGATGTCAATGGCGTCACCATCAAGGCGGGCGACATCGTCTATCTGCCCAGTATGCTGCACAATCTCGACCCGACCTGTTTTGACCGGCCCGAGGAGGCGCGATTTGATCGCGGGCTCAATCCCATCCACCACACCACCTTTGGCGCAGGTGCGCACCGCTGTGTCGGCGCGGGGCTGGCGCGGATGGAGATGATCGTGTTCCTTGATGAATGGCTGGGGGCGCTGCCTGAATTCACCATTGATCCGGCGCGGCCTGTGACGATGAAGGCGGGTAATGTCGGCAGTTTGATCAGCCTTCCCCTGATCTGGAAATAGCGGGCTGGTGCCGCCGATCTAGACTGCCTGAAAAGATAGGCGGCAAGCGGGCCGCGCCATGCAAATATGGCCCCGGCCACGCAGATGGCGAAACGGGAGAATGGCGATGCGTAACAGGCTCGATGGCAAGGTGGCGCTGGTGACCGGCGGCGGGATGGGCATGGGCGCGGCCACGGCGCAGGTGATGGCCGGCTATGGCGCCAGCGTGATGGTGGCCGACCGCAATATGGCGGCGGCGCAAGAGACGGTGCAGGCCATTCTCGACGCGGGCGGGACGGCGGTGGCGCAATCCTGCGATGTCGCCGAAGAAGCGCAGGTGGCCGAGATGATCGCGGCCTGTGTCGCCGCCTTTGGCCGCCTGGATTGCGCGGTCAACAATGCCGCGATTGCCCCCGATCTGCTGCCGATTGCCGATGCCGATATGGAGGTGTGGGACCGGGTGATCCGGGTCAATCTGCGCTCGGTCATGCTGTGCATGAAATATGAGATCCGCCAGATGCTTGCTCAAGGAGACGCGGGCGCCATCGTCAACATTGCCTCGGTCAGTTCGGTGCGGCCCCTGCCCGGCAATTCGGCCTATGTCGCGGCCAAGCATGGCGTGATCGGCCTGACCAAGACCGGCAGCGTCGAAGTGGCGCCCAAGGGCATCCGCGTGAATGCGGTGATGCCCGGCGCCATTGACACGCCGATGCTGCGCCAATCGCTCGCCGACACCGGCTATAGCGAGGCCGATTTCGCCCCCGCACTCAGCCTGTTCGGCCGGTTTGGCCGCCCCGAAGAAGTGGCCGAGGCCAGCGCGTGGCTCTGTTCCGATGCGGCCAGCTATGTCACCGGCCACGCGCTGGGGGTCGAGGCGGGCTATCTCACAAGGTAGCCTGTCAATTGCGCCCCACCATGTGCCGCCCCGCCAGATAGGCAAACACCATCCCCGGCCCCAGCGTGCCCCCGCCCCCGCCATAGGTCATGCCCATCATGCTGGCCATGGCATTGCCGGCGGCATAGAGGCCGGGGATAGGCACCATATCGAGATCCAGCACCCGGCCCAGCCTGTCGGTCTGCGCCCCGCCCTTGGTGCCCAGCGCGCCGCTTTTCACCTCGGCGGCATAGTAAGGCCCGCCGTCGATCCGGCCCAGCGTGGCGGCTTTGCGGCCCTTATGCGCCGGATCGCCCCAATAGAGGTCGTAATAGCTCTCGCCGCGCCCGAAATCTTCATCGGCACCCTGGTCCACCATCGCGTTCCAACGCTCGACCGTGGCCGCCAGCGCATCGCCCGGAATCCCAAGCACCCCGGCCAGTTCGCCCAGCGTCTCGCCCCGCGCGATCCAGTCCGCCGGTTCCTTGCGATGGCCATCGCCGGTGCCGATCAATTGCGCATCAAGGAAACCCCATTTGTCGTAAAACGCCTGATTGAACACGCACCAGCACGGCAGGTTGCGATAGGTGCTGCTGTTCTGGTCAATCTCGTGAAAGGCGCTGCCAAAGGCGTTGTAATTGGCAGCTTCGTTGCAAAAGCGCCGGCCCTTGCGGTTGACCATGATCGTACCGGGCAAGGTCCGCTCGCCGGTGAACAGCATCATCCCCTTGGCGTTGAGCGGGGCCTCGACAATCGGCATCCACCATGCCTCGCGCATCGAACCCATCATCGCGCCCGCGCGCATCGCCATCTTTTGCCCGTCGCCGGTGTTGGTGTCGATCGAGACGGCATTTTGCAAAGGCCCGCGCAGGAAGGCTTTCTTGAACGCCTCATTATGCTCAAACCCGCCCGTGGCCAGCATCACATTGCGCGCCCGCAACACCTGTCCATCGGCCAGTTCGACGCCCGCGACGCGCCCCTCCTCCAGCAACAGATCCCTGCCCCCGACGCCCAGCAGGAATTCCACCCCCCGATCGAGACACCCGCGCAGCAACCGCCCCACCAGCGAATGCCCCAGCCCGCGCTCATCATTGGCCGCGCGACGCTCGGCTTCCTCGGGCGGCAAGGGATCGGGCACCGCCTGCGCCAGCGAAGTTTCACCCACGGTGAAATAGACGTGGGGCCAATAATAGGGCGATTTCTCCACCCTCTCCGCCCATTCCCCCAATTCGCCATAGGGATAGACCGGGCATTCCAGCGTCCGCCCCCCGCGCGATGCCGCGCCGGGCTGTTCGGGGTGATAATCGGGGAAATGGGGCACCACGCTGAATTTGACCGGGGTGCGCTCTTCAAGGAACTGCACCATGGCCAAGCCGCCGTCGATATAGGCCGCCGCCATATCCGGATCGATCAACCCGTTCGACATGCTCTCCAGATAGGTCAGCGCCTTGTCCCGGCTGTCCTCCTTGCCATAGGCCTGTTGGTGGGGGTTGCAGGGGATCCAGATCTGCCCGCCTGACCAAGCGCTGGTGCCGCCGATCTTCTCGCCCTTTTCGACCACGAGAACGCGCAGGCCCTCCTCCGCCGCCGTCAAGGCGGCCGTCAGCCCTGCCGCCCCCGAACCCAGCACGATCAGGTCATATTCGGCCTGCGCCATCGCCATTTCTCCCGCTTCGGACGCTTTGTGTTGTGGCGCCTCCTGCGCGATGATAGCCAAATCCCGACACGCCCGAACCTCTCAAGTGTCTCAGGTGCCCCGGCCCGCCAGCCCCGTGCTAGATTCCGCCCGATCTCGCCGTTTTTTCGGAGAAATTCGATGCTGCCCTCCACCACCCGCTCGCTTGTGACCACCCTTTATGACGATGCCCGCATGGTGGTCGAACTGGCCGATCTGCCCCTGCCCGCCCCCGGCCCGGACGAGGTGGTGGTGCAGGTTGAGGCAGCCCCCATCAATCCATCGGACCTTGGGCTGATGTTCGGCCCCGCGCTGATGGCCCAGGCCAGCTATGAAGAGGGGCGCGTTTCCGCCCCGGTGCCCCCCGCCGCCATGAAGGCGCTGGCCAATCGCATCGGGCAGCAACTGGGCATCGGCAACGAGGGCGCCGGGCTGGTGGTGGCCGCCGGGTCTGACGCGCAGGCGCTGGTGGGACGCCGCGTGGCCGCCTTTGCGGGCGCGATGTACAGCCAGTATCGCGTCATTCCCGCAGCCGGCTGCATGGTGCTGCCCGAAGGCGTGTCCGCGCGTGAAGGCGCAGCGGCCTTCGTCAACCCGCTGACCGCGCTGGGCTTTATCGAGACCATGCGCGCCGATGGCATGTCGGCGATGGTCCACACAGCGGCGGCCTCCAATTTGGGACAGATGCTGGTGAAGCTTTGTCTGGCCGATGGCATCCCGCTGGTCAACATCGTGCGCAGCCCCGATCAGGTCGCGCTGCTGCGCGGCATTGGCGCCCACTATGTGCTCGACAGCACCAGCCCCGCTTTCCCCGAGGAACTGGCGCAGGCGCTGAGCGAGACGGGGGCGCGGGTGGTCTTCGATGCCATCGGCGGCGGGCCTTTGCTGGGCACGGTCCTGACCACGATGGAAAAAGTCGCCAACGCAGACGGCGCCTATTCGCGCTATGGCTCGACGCAGGTCAAGCGCGGCTATGTCTATGGCGCGCTCGATATGGCGCCGATCACCCTGCCGCGCACGCTGGGCTTTGTGTGGGATGTGTCGGGCTGGCTGCTGGCCCCGATGATGGAGCGGCTTGGCCCCGAGGCGCGGGCGCGGATGCATGGCCGCGTCGCAACGGAACTGACGACCACCTTTGCATGCCATTACAAGGGCGAATTGTCGCTCGTAGATGCGCTGTCGCGCGAGGCCGTCGAAGATTACACCAGACGCGCAACCGGCAGCAAATTCCTGATCCTGCCCTCAGCGCCGGTGTGATCAACAGGCCATTGAAAGGTGGCCCTGATATGGCCGATACGTTGACCGTTGATGCCATCCACCTCAAGCTGTCAGGATGGACTATACCCTGACATGACGCCACTCCCCATAACGGCAGCCGACAGCGTGGCCGGCTGCCGCAAGGCGGCCATGTATGGATGCCCCCATACGTGCAAGTGTTGTTGAAGCGGGTCGGGGTGTGATCGGATGCGGTCATGTATCAGGCCTATTGTGCGGACTGACGACCGCTGGCCGGTATGGAGATGCGCGGGATTGGTGCAAATCAATTCTGCGGGCTCGAAGCCCCATGACTCGGAATGCTTTTCCAAACCCGGATCTGACCGATCACTTTGCCCTTACTGCTCCTCGAACTTCTCACACGCCCGACGTACCGGGAACTGCTCGCGTGATCGTGTGATCAGGCCGCAGCGGTTGCCGGATTTCTGTAATCCTCACCTTTGGTCAGCATGGCCCAAACAGCCCGTGCCATCTTGTTGGCCAACGCGATGGCAACCAGCATTCTCGGCTTGCGCCCAAGCATGCGAAACAACCAAGATCCCTCTGGTGGCGATTTGCGCGAAGCCCAACGCACAACTGTCATCGCGCCCGTGATCAGCAGTCGGCGAATGTCTCGCTGTCCCATCTTCGACGTCTTGCCCAGTACCTGCTTGCCGTCGGTCGAGTGCTGGAGTGGGACAAGCCCAAGCCACGCAGCAAAGTCCCTCCCGCGACGAAACGTTTCCATTGAGGGGGCAAAGGTCTCGATCTCCATGGCGGTGACGTGCCCAATCCCCGGAACCGTCAACAGCCGGGCTGTGGTGGGAGCATTTGCAGCTTCGTGTTGGAGAACTTTTTCCAGCTTCGCGATCTGCTCGGCCAATGACGCGATTTGTTGCAGATAAAGCCTAGCCATCTCGACAACGAGCAAATCGAGCGATGTCTCAGCGTCCTCAATAGCGGCTTCGAGGACGCGTACGTTGGTCACGCCCTGCGGCGCGACTACGCCATGTTCGGCAAGGTGACCACGAAGCGCATTGACCAACTGCGTTCGCTGGCGAACCAACAGATCCCGTGTTCGAAAGACCATCGCGCCGGCCTGCTGGCCCGATGATTTGAGCGCAACAAAGCGTATATTGGGCCGAGCAGCCGCTTCGGCGATCGCCTCTGCGTCCGCAGCGTCGTTCTGTTGCCGCTTGACGAACGGCTTCACATAAACGGGCGGGATAAGGCGGATCTCATGGCCGAGTTCCCTGATGGCACGACCCCAAAAATGAGCGCTGCCACACGCTTCCATGGCAACAATGCAACGCAGCTGCTGAGCCAGAAACGTAAGCACCTGGGAACGCGAGAGTTTCTTGCGAAACACAGCGCTGCCCTTCGAGCACGCCCCGTGCGCCTGGAAAACCCGCTTTGCCAAATCTAGGCCGATAATGCTAACTTCGCCCATGGATGCCTTCTCCTCTGTAGTGAAGTTGTGGAAACATCACTTTGACACATTCGATGCCGTCGGGAGGGGGCATCCACATGGGGTAATCGCGGGAAGCGAGTCGCCCCAGTCAGTAGGACATGGATGGAAGTGGCTGTTCCCCGATAAGATGGAGATACGGGCTCACGGTAGGACGCCGGGCCTAGGCATCTCTAGGCATCTGATGGAGAACAGCCATGGCAGAATATATCGGTCTCGACGTTTCGATGAAAGATACGGCGATCTCGGTTCGGCGAGAAGGCAAGCGGATCTGGCGGGGCAAATGCGCCTCAGACCCGGAGGTGATTGCCCGGACGATCCGCAAACATGCGCCAAACTCAGAGCGGGTCATCTTCGAAACGGGACCTTTGTCAGTCTGGTTTTACCACGCCCTTCAGATTGAAAGATTACCGGCGATCTGCGTTGATGCGCGCCATGCCAAGGCGGCGCTGGATATGGCCGCCAACAAGACTGACGCCAACGATGGCGATGGGTTGGCGCATCTGGCCGAGGTCGGCTTCTACCGCGAAGTTCGGGTAAAGGGCTTTGACAGCATGCTGACGCGCACGCTCGTGACTGCCCGAACCAAGTTGGTCAGAATCAAGACCGAGATCTCAAATCAGATCCGCAGCTTGATGAAGACGTTCGGCCTCGTGATCCCTGCAGGCAAAGGCAGCACGTTCGAAGCCAATGTCCGTGCAAGGCTAAGCGAGAACTCCGAGTTGGCGACCATCATTATGCCGCTGCTCGAGGCCTGGTGCAGCATTCGATTACGCGCCGCCGAGTTGACCCGGCGCTTGATCGGTGATGCTTGTCAGAGTGAAGCTTGCCAGTTGCTCATGTCCATTCCAGGCGTGGGTGTCGTCACTGCAACGGCCTTCGCCACCGCAGTGGAAGATCCAGCCAACTTCCGAACGTCGCGTTCAGTCGGGGCATGGCTCGGGCTGACGACGAGGAGATATCAATCCGGTCAAGTCGACTACAACGGCCACATCTCGAGACGAGGCGATCACCAGGTGCGTAGCCTGCTGTATGAGGCGGCATCCGTCATTCTGACCCGCAGTTCAGCGGATAGCACGCTGCGAGACTGGGGTATCAAGCAACGCGAAAGGATCGGCTTCAAACGGGCCGCCGTCGCCGTTGCGTGTAAATTGACGGTCATTATGCATGCCATGCTGAAAACCGGAGAACTGTTCGACAGGTCGGCTCAATCTCCGGCGTAAGCACGCGCCAGCGGGCGAAATTTAGCAGTTCCGTCCATGCCGGGACGTGGGCTGAACCATTCCGCTTGATGGAATGCACCGGGTCATTGCCGAGTGCGCCGTCCACATAGGAAGGTTCCGTCCTCGAAGACTCAACATGCGGCGGCTCCTGCCGACCGCGAAGACGACCCTGAACCCGGCATACGGTCAATGCAGAATCCGCTTGCAAACGTGGTCGCGATTAGAGCGTGGACTCATTACGCAGCACAGCAGCTGCGAGTGCAGACGAGTTTGACTGCGGCCATGAAGTTGGCGGGATCCTTGTCGTAGCGGGTCGCGATGCCTCGGAACTGTTTGATCCGATTGAAGAAGCGTTCGACGAGGTTGCGCTGGCGGTAGAGCCATGACGAGAAGCCGTAGCGCTGCTTGCGATTGGAGCGGTCGGGAATATTGGCCCACACGCCTCGCGCCGCGGCGGCCTCGCGGATGGCGTCGCTGTCATAGCCCTTGTCGCCCAGCAGCGTGGCCCCCTCGGGAATATCGGCAATCAAGGCTTCGGCTTCGCAGGCATCGTGAACCTGCCCGCCGGTCAATCGCAGGCCGACAGGACGTCCCTCAGCGTCGACAAGAGCATGGAGCTTGCTGGTAAGGCCGCCCCGGGGCTCGGTGCTCGCCCATCCCCCGGATGGGCTGCGCGCCTGCGCTCCCATGCCATGATCGGATGCCCCCCTTTTCGCGGTCGCACCATGCTGGTGGACGCGCACGCAGGTGGAATCGATCATCACCAATTCGCCGTTGAAGCCCGCAGAAACCGCCGCCAGCAGCCGGTCCAAGACCCCGGCTTTGCGCCAGCGCACGAACCGGTTGTAGCAGGTGCTCGACCGCCCATAGCGTTCGGGGACTTCCGCCCAAGGCGAACCGGATCGAAACCGCCAGAGGATCCCGTTCAAAACGCGGCGGTCATCAACTCGAGGCACGCGGCGCGGCTTGTTAGGCAGCAGGCGCTCGATGATTGCCCATTCCTTGTCCGTCAGTTCGTATCGCCGCCGCGCCACCTGCCTACCCTTTCTGGGTAGCGCCTGAATCACGCAATGGCCGCAAACTCAACACGGTTTATGAGTTTACACCTTAGACGACCCCATCAATTCTCGGCGCTACTCAACACTCTGCATTCAATGCCCTAAACAGACCGCTTTGTCCGAGGGAACCAGTATGAAAGTGGGCACGACTGATTGCTTTGGTATAAATATTTATATAATCTTCATTATCGGTAAACTTATAACCCGCCCAGAAACCCGGTTTTCGGCCCCTGAAATTGCGCCTGATTTCCCCACTGGCTTTATTATTTAATATCGTTAAATTCATCCTCAACAGCCCCAAGGAGGATGAGGATGCGCATCGGCGCGACAAAGCTTTACGCCGCCACCGCCACGCTCGGCCTGCTCAGCGGCGCACCGCTGGGCGCGCAGGGTGAAAAGGACTGGGCCAGCTATCATGCCAATCCCGGCGGCGATCACTTTTCGCCGCTCGGCCAGATCACCCCGGCCAATGTCGCCGCGCTGCAACCGGCCTGGCGGATCGACACAGGCGCAGGTGGCTTGCAGACTACACCTCTGGTGATTGACGGCATTCTCTATGCGATGACGCCCGATCAACAGGTCATGGCGCTCGACGGCGCAACCGGGCGCAAACTCTGGCAGCGCAAATTGCCCGACAGCAATCTCCAGCCCGTGCGCGGCCTCAGCTATTGGTCGTCGGGCAAGGAGCGCCGCTTGCTGGTGGGCGCAGGGTCCTATCTGCATGCGCTGAACATGAAAACCGGGGCTTCCATTGCCACATTCGGGGCGCATGGCCGGATCGATCTGCGCGCCGGGCTTGACCGCCCGCTGGCCTCGGTGGCCCTCGCCCTTACCTCGCCGCCCGCAATCTGGGGCGATTTGGCGATTGTCGGCTTTCGCACCGCCGAATCCACGCCCGCCGCGCCCGGAGCCATCCGCGCCTATGACGTGCGCACAGGCCGCCTTCGCTGGACCTTCCACGCGATTCCCCGCACTGGCCAGCCCGGCGCCGAGACATGGCCCGCCGACGCCTGGAAAACCGCCGGCGGCGCGAACAACTGGGCGGGTATGGTGGTGGATGCCGCACGAGGGATCGTCTTTGCGCCGATGGGTTCGGCGGTCAGCGATTTCTATGGCGCCGACCGCAAGGGCAACAATCTTTACGCCAATTCGCTGGTCGCGCTCGATGCCAGAAGCGGGCGGCTGCTCTGGCATTATCAGCTTGTCCACCACGACCTGCTCGACCGCGATCCGCCCAGCCCGCCGGTCCTGTTGACCGTTGACCATGACGGGCGCAAGGTCGATGCCGTGGCGCAGGCGACCAAGCATGGCGTGCTGTTCCTGTTTGACCGGGCGACGGGCAAGCCCTTGTTCCCCATTCAGGAAACGCCTGTTCCGCAAAGCAATGTACCCGGCGAGGCGAGTTCCCCGACCCAGCCCATGCCAACCCTTCCCGCGCCCTATGCGCGCCAGCGCCTGACCGCTGACATGCTGACCCAGCGCACGCCGCAGGCCCATGACGCAGCCGCCAAGGCCTTTGCAGAATATACCAGCAACGGCCCCTTTGCCCCGATGCAGGTGGGCAAACCCACGGTGGTCTTTCCCGGCTTTGACGGCGGGGCCGAATGGGGCGGACAGGCCATCGCGCGCGGTCGGGGCATTCTCTATATCAACGCCAATGACATCGCATGGACCGGCTCTCTGGCCCAGGCATCCGGAGCGCAGGGCGAGGCCACCTATCAGCAGAATTGCGCCGCCTGTCATGGCATGGACCGCAAGGGATCGCCGGGCGCCTTTCCCTCGCTGGAAGGTGTGATGACGCGCCGCCTCGAAGGCGAAGTGGCGGCCACGATCCTGCAAGGCAAGGGCCGGATGCCCGCCTTTGCCCATCTGGCGCCGCAGATAACCGCGCTGATGGACTATCTGCGCCATGGCGATGCGCCAAAATCCGACCGCGCGGAAATGGCCGGCAACGCCCCCTCGACCCAGCGTTTCATCTTTACCGGCTATCGCAAATTCCTCGACAGCGATGGTTATCCCGCCGTGGCCCCGCCATGGGGGACGCTGAGCGCGATCGACATGAACAGCGGGCGCTATCTCTGGCGCGTACCTTTGGGCGAATATCCGGCATTAACGAAATCGGGCATGGAGCCTACGGGCAGCGAGAATTACGGCGGCCCTATCGTCACGGCCAGCGGACTGCTGTTCATCGGCGCCACCGTCTATGACCGCCAATTGCGCGCCTTTGACGCGGCAACGGGCAAGGTCCTGTGGCAGACCACCCTGCCGCAGGCGGGCGTGGCCACCCCAATTACCTATATGACCGGAGGGCGCCAATTCGTGGTCATCGCCACCAGCAATGCGCGCGATGCCAAGGCGCAGGCCGGGTCGGGCTATTCGGCCTTTGCCCTTCCCCGCCGGTAAAATAGGCTCTAAGGCGCGGCCATGACGACAAGCCAGGACATTCTGCAATTGAGCAAGCGCGTGGCCGCCAGCCACGGCTGGGCCGCCGCCAAGGTCTTTAAATCCTATGTGATGAGCGATGCCGACCGCGCGGCGATTTCACGCTGCGCGGTCGATCTGCTGGCGATCTTTCCCGCCGCGCCCGATGCCAGCCTGATGATGAGCGCCGCGCTGGCCGTCAGCGCGGAGCGCGCGATTTCCGCCCCGGTGCATGTCATGCGCGGCCATCTGACGGTGGAAGGCCGACCGGTTCTGGGGCCTGACTATGGTTGGCTGATGGTGGGGCCTTATGTGGTGGATATCGCCCTGTTCCGCCTCGCCTATTCGGCAGACGCCCCCGCGTTGCTGGCCAAGCATGTCGATCTGGCCTTTGGGCCGAACAAAGCGCTCTATGTCGATCACTGGTCGATGACGCGCCGGGTCGGGCTGCGCTATTTGCCCGAGCATGTATTGACCGAGGCGGAAGTCACCGCGCTGATGGGCGATGCCTTCCACCGGATCAAACAGGCCCGCGATCAGTAACTGGCGCGCAGCGAGAGCTGATAGCTGCGCCCTGCCTCGGGGAAACCGTCGACCAGTTGATAATTGGCGTCGAAAAGATTGCGCGCCGAGGCGGCAATGCTGATCCCCTTGCGTAATTCCACCTCGGCCTTGATCGCGGCATTCACATAGGCGCCGGTGCGATAATAGCGGATCGGCGTCGCGCTGGTCACGGTCCAGCGGCTTGAGGCGATGTCGGCGCTGGGGATCAGGTGGAAGCGCGAGACGGGCGTCCAGTCGGCATAAACGAAAGCCTTGTGGCTGGGCACATCGGTGGGGCGGAAAGCGGCGTTGCCCGGATCGACCAGATCGCGATGCACCCATGTGTAATTCCCGCCAAGGGCAAGGCTGGGCAGTACCTGCGCGCTGGCCGAGAGTTCGACGCCGTAATATTTGCCCCGTGCGACGTTCAGCGATTGGGTCATCACGCTCTGCGCGCAATTGCCCGGCGTGGTGCTGGCGGTGCAGGCATAGCCCTGCACGCTTTCCGACACGATGGCGTTGGAAACGAGCGCGTGGAAGGCGGCGGCCTCCAGCTTGACGGCCCCCAGACGGGTCGAGCCGCCGATCTCAATCTGACGCGCGCGTTCGGGCTTCAGGCCGGGATTAGGGATCGACGTGCCAAAACGCTGGCTGAAACGTTCAAAGATCGTGGGAAAACGCGCGCGTGAGGACAGGCTGACATGCAGGCGCGTGTCGGCATTCACCGCCCAGTCGAGCCGCCCCTGCCCGCTCCACGCACTGGTGTTGCGCATCGGGTAATTATAGAGGACGCTGGCGCCCGATGTGCCCAGCGGCGCGCCATATTCTTCGGCCCGCTTCAGATCGCGCCAGTCATAACCGCCGCCCAGCGTCAGGCTCAGCGCCGGGGTGAATTGATAGGCGTGTTCGAGCGCGAGACTATAGGTGTTCTCAAGGGTGGTCTGGACCGGTTCGACAGCGCCGCTGGGGAAACTGGTCTGCGCCTCACGGTGGCGGTCGGAGCGCATCTGGAACGCGATGCTGATCCTTTCGCGGGCCGAAGGGCGCAGCGTCAATTCGCCCGATCCGCCCAGCGCCTCGTCCCAATAGGGGCTGTTGAAGGCGCGGCCCAGCGTCTGGCTGTTCTCATTCGCATTATCCCATGCGCGCAGCATGTTATAGAAATTGTTGCGATAAAGCCGCGTTTTCAGCGTTCCGATCTCGCCCAGTGCGGTATTCGAGAGGAAATAGAGGCTCTCGGTGTTCCATGCGGGCCAGGTCCAGAAACGCTGAGACGACACCGGATCGGTGATATGCAGCGGGGCCAGTTTCTGCCCTTCCTGCCGCGTATAGGCGATCACATATTCATCCGTGGCATTGGGGGTGAAACCGGCCTTCACATTCACCCGCCAATCGCCCGATTGCGAAAGGTTGCGGCGACCCGCAGGCTGATTGGCCGTGCTCGCATAGCCGCCCGCCAGATCCCAGTGATCGGTATAATTGCGGCCAAAGCTGACCTGCGCATACCATTTGTCATGCCGTGTGCCGATCAGCGCATTGGCCGAATAGCCCGCATATTCGCCCTGCCGCCCCAGATTGAGCGAGGCCCCCACCTTGGCTTCCAGTTCCCTGGTCGGTTTGGCGGTGACAAGGTTGATCGCTCCGCCCATCCCGTCCGGCCCGTTCAGCACCGAGACATAGCCCTTGGCGATCTGCACCTCGGCAATGTCATTGGTCAGGAAACGGCCGAAATCCAGACGGTTATCGGCGGGAAGATAGACCCGGATGCCGTCCACGCTGAGCGGCACCTGAAAACGGTTGAACCCGCGCACGAAGATCAGCCGTTCATTGCGCGTGCCCCCGCTGTTGCCCGCCGATACCCCCGGTGCCAGCGCCATCGCATCGTCCAGCGTGACGCGGCCGAAAGTCTCAATCGCCTTGGCGCTCAGGCGTTCGCTGGTGATTTCCAGATCCTTGGGCGGCTGGGCGCTTACCACAATCTGACCCAGCGCAAAGCTGGCGCTCTGGTCCTGCGCAAGGGCGGGCGTGGCAAGCGTGGTGGCCGCCAGAAGCGGGAGGATACGGGCCGGAAGCATGGAAAATTCCCTCATGGACGCCACGATTATGGCTTGTGATTCGCGCCATTAGCTATATCCATGAAGATATAGATGCAATGCCGGGGGCGTAATCATGCCGAAAAATGGCGTAATCATGGCGGGGTTTTGGGCTGCGGCGCTGGCCCTTTGGGCGGGGCAGGTTTGGGCCCAGACACCCGCTGCCCCCGCCTGCGCAGCGCCCGTCGCGCCCAGCGGAGAATATGCGCCATGGACCAATCCGGTGGCGATAAAGGCGGGCGGCGATCCGGCCGCGGCGCCCCTCTTGCCGTTGGGCACAGCGGCGCGCGTTACACTGATCGCAACGCCTAAGGTGAAGTATGAAGTCAGACCGGAAAAGCCCGGTGGAACCGTCAGCTATGGTGGTATTCTTATATTGGATATTACCAAGAATAGCTCCTATCGCATTGCACTCAGCTCGGCGGCGTGGCTTGATGTCATCGGCAAGGACGGCGCCTTGCGTTCAACCGCGCATGGCCATGGGCCCGATTGTACCGGCATTCGCAAAGTGGTGGAATTTCCGCTCCAGCCGGGCCGCTACACGGTCCAGATTGCGGCCAATGGCGCCGACGAGATAACGGTGATGGCCCTGCCCAGCCCATGAAGCCTATCTTTGCATTTTTGGCATTAATGGCCTTGACCATCCCCCCACAGGTACTGGCGCAGAATCGCCATGATGCGCGGGTGGCTCTGGGAAGACGGTTGTTTTACGACGCCGACCTCTCGCGCGACGGCTCGATGTCCTGCGCCACGTGCCACGAACAACGCCACGGCTTTAGCGACGGCAACCTGGTCCACCCCGGCGTGACGGACGAACCGGGGCGGCGCAATGTCCCCGGCCTTGCCAATGTCGGGCGCTTTTCGCCGCTGACATGGGCCGACCCGCGCCAAACCACGCTGGAAAAGCAGGCTGCCGTGCCGGTCTTCGGCACGCATCCTGTGGAAATGGGCATGGCCGGGATGCAGGAGCAAATCCCCAAGCGGCTGGGGCGCGATCCCTGTTACCGCCAGATGTTCGCTGCCGCCTTTCCGGGCCATGATCAGAAACTGGATTTTGCCAAAATATCCCGCGCGCTGGCCGATTTCGAGCGGAGCCTGATTTCGCGCGATGCGCCCTTTGACCGCCACCGCCTCTCGCCCGAGGCCACCGTGGGATGGGCTGCCTTTCGCCGGTCCTGCGCCTCGTGTCACAAAGGCCCCGATTTTACCGACATGGCCTTTCACCGGCTGAGCCCACCGGATCCGGCCGCGCCCGATCAGGGGCTGTATGAAGTCACCGGCCGGCAGGCCGATCGAGGCCGCATCCGCACCCCTTCCCTGCGCAATGTGGCGGTCACCGGGCCTTATTGGCACGATGGTTCGGCCCCGACCCTTGATGATGCCATCGGACGCCACGGGCTGAACCTCGCGCCGGACAAGACGCGTGCAATCAAGGTCTTTCTGAACGCCTTAACCGATGATAAGTTTTTGAACAACCAAGCCTTTTCTTTACCACAGACCGCCTGCGGCGTGAAATTATAACAAGGGCATCAACCATGCCGCGCGTGCGCATCGGGCTGCAGCAGGCTTTCGGGCCCTGTCGAGCGCTCCTCTCGCATTGCGGCATGGCGATCCCGATGCCGGATCTGGCCGCCGTGGTGCTGGCCAGCGAGGGACGAACCTCGCTCTGTCCTTGATCTTGCTGGATTAATTCCTCCCGCCATTTAGCCTTGTTGCCCCGCGCCATTGTGTGCGAAAGGAATGGCATGAGCCTGCCCCCTTCCCCGCCCCGCACCGGCGCGAAAAAGCGCGCGACCGGATCGGCGCCAAAATCATCGTTGCCAAAATCATCGGCAGGCGCCTCGGCCAAGGGCATGGCGCGGCGCGAGGAGATCCTCACCGGTCTGATGAACCGGCTGAGCCGTCAGGAATTGCGCAACCCTTCGCTGCGCGAGATCGGGCGGGCGCTGGGGATCGAACCGGCCCATATCCTCTATTACTTTTCCAGCCGCGAGGAATTGCTGCAACAGGTCATCATCCGCTGGGACGATGATGCCCGCCGCGCGGCGCCCGAAGGAGGCGACACGCTGGACGATTTTGCCCGCCATATCCGGCGCAACATGACCATTCCAGGCATCATGCATCTCTATCTGACCTTTGCCGCCGAAGCGGTGGAGGCGCAGCACCCCGCGCATGATTTCTTTCTGAAACGCTTTGAAGCCGTCTCGGCCAGGCTGGAGCACCATATAAGGCTGGAACAGGCCGAGGGGACCATTCCGGCAAGCGTCAACCCCGCCTCAAGGGCGCGGCAATTGATCGCCTTGTCCGATGGCCTGCAACTGCAATCGCTGGTCGATCCCACGGTCGATGCCTATGGCGAGATGATGGATGCCATCGCGGCCCTGCGCCAAAAATCATGAGTGAGAAAATGTCGGAGATGATCGAAAATCGCCCATTGGGCCGCGATGATGTGGCCGCTTTGGCGCGGGCGCACAAGGGCGGCGTCCATCTGGTCGCTTGCGATCTGGATGGCGCCGAACTGGGGGAGCTTGATCTGGCCGGGTGGAGGTTTGAGCGCTGCACGCTGCGTCGCGCCGAATTGGCCAAGGCGCGGTTGGAGCGCACGCAATGGCAATCCTGCCGCGCGCCCATGGCCAGTTTCTTCAACGCCGATCTGACCGATGCAGTGTTCCGCTCCTGCGATCTGAATAACGCCAATCTGCGCCATGCCCGCATGACCAGCCTGCGCTTTATCGGGGGCAAGCTGACCGGGGCGGATCTTGGCGATGCGCGGATTATTGACGCCCATTTTGAGGAAACGCTGATGGCGGGGGCCAAGCTTGCCGGGCTGGATTTCCGCAAGCAGCACTTTGCACGGGTGGATTTTTCGCAGGCCGACCTGCGCAAATGCGATTTCCGCGATGTGAGCTTTGAGGATTGCAGCCTGCGCGATGCCAACCTTGTCGGCGCGCGTTTTGACAAGGCCGATCTGCGCGGGGCGGATCTGGGCGGTTTGCGGTTGACCGATGCGGCGCTGTTTCGCGGGGCGACGATTTCGCGCGCGCAAGCCGCACAATTGCTGGCCGAACTGGGGCTGAAGCTGGGCTGATTTTTGGCGTCCGCCTATCGCCTTGATGCCGATGCCGCAAAGATTGCTGCGGCTCTGGGCGCGGATGCGGCGGGCGATGTCTGGATGGGCGGGCCGGTGACGCCGGGCGGTTATGCGCCCGTGGCCATACGAGATAAAGAGCGCGGGCGCATTCTGGTCCCGCGCCTGTGGGGCGTGCCGCCCCCGCCGCGCGGAGAGCATATCATCACCCATGTCCGCAATCTGGACAGCCCGTTCTGGATTGGCACCCTGCGCCATACCCAGTTTCGCTGCCTTGTGCCGATGACGGCGTTTCATGCGCGTGGCGGCTGGATGGAGGATCGCGCCAGGCCGGTTCTGGCCGCTGCGGGCATCTGGCGCGATTCCGAAATTCCCAGCTTTGCGATACTGACGGTTGAAGCCATGCCCGTGATCCTGAAGCCCCAGGATTTCGGGACATGGCTCCATGCCGATTTCAAACTGGCCCGGAGGCTGGTTGAAGGTTAAATTCGCAGGTTAGATGCGGACGCCGCTGATCGCCGCACCCCAGGTCGTGCGCCAGCGCTTCTTCACACCGGTCAGCCCCGCCAGAGCCACCACCGAAAGGGCGGCAAAGATCAGGAAACCGCCGCTCATCGAACCGGTCCACTGCTTGGCAAGGCCGAGCGAAGAGGCAAGGTAAAAACCGCCCACGCCGCCGCCAAAGCCGACCAGGCCGGTCATCACGCCAATCTCATGACGGAAGCGCTGGGGCACCAATTGAAACACCGCGCCATTGCCCACGCCCAGCGTCGCCATGGTCAGGAAGAACAGCGGGAACATCACGGCAAAGTTTGCCGGAGATTGCGAGATCACCACCAGCAGTACAGCGGCCAGAGCATAGACGCCCGAGAGCGTCTTGATGCCGCCGATCCGGTCGGCCAGCGCGCCGCCCATCGGCCGCACCAGCGATCCGGCAAACACGCAGGCCGCCGTGGCATAACCCGCCTGAACCGGGGTAAAGCCCAATTCGCCGGTGTACCAGCTGGGCAGCGAGCCCGACAGGCCGACAAAGCCGCCAAAGGTCACACCATAAAACAGGATGAACCACCATGCGTCGCCATCGGCCAGCATCTTGAAATAGCCCTTCACATAGTCGCCGGTCGATTTGGCGGGGGGCTGATGCGGGCTGTCTTTAACGAAGACCAGATAGGCGACGAAGATGATAGCAACGGGAATGGCGGCCAGACCCAGCACATTTTCCCAGCCATAGGCCTTGGCCAGCAGCGGCGCGAAGATCGCGGCCAGCACTGTGCCCGAATTGCCCATGCCGGCAATGCCCATCGCCTTGCCCTGATGCTGGGGCGGATACCAGCGGCTTGCCAGCGGCAGCGCCACGGCAAAGCTGGCCCCGGCAAAGCCAAGGATGATGCCCACCGCGATCAGACCGTTCATCGAGGACACGCCAAAATGCCATGCCGCGATCAGGCCTGCTATGACGATGATCTGGCCGATCGTGCCGGTCACTTTCTGGCCGATGCGATCCACCAGAAAGCCGTTGACCAGACGCAGCACTGCGCCCGCCAGCGTGGGGACAGCCACGATAAAACCCTTTTGCGCAGGAGACAGCGCCAGCGCCTTGGAAAAGATCGGCGCCAGCGGGCCGAGCAGGTTCCACACCATGAAGGCGACGTCGAAATAGAGGAAGGCCATGATCAGCGTGGGCCGATGGCCCGATTGCCAGAAGGATTTATCAGTCATCGCAAAGGGTCTCCACGGTGAAAGGATTTAAGGGCTTGACGGGCGCCTTGGCCAGCCTGCCAATCGCGTGTGTACGTGAGAGGGATGGCGGGACATGCGCGATGAAGGCAGGTTGTGGGTTAGCGCGGGCGTGGCCAGCGAATGCGGGCCTCGCGCGGAAAATCAGGACTTTGCCGGAGTTTACCTCGGCACGGAAACCGAACGCGCGGGGCGCGGCATGGTGGCCGCGCTGGCCGATGGGGTGTCGGGCGGCAAAGGCGGAAGGATCGCGGCGGAACTGGCCGTGGCCAGCCTGCTCGACGGATATTTCACGCAAAGCGACACCATTGGCGTGGCCGCCGCCGTCAACCGGGTGATGGCGCCCTACAACCGCTGGCTGGCGGCCATGGGACGCAGCGAGACGATGGCGCATTGCGCAACCACGTTTACCACATTGGTTCTGCGTGGGCGTCGTGCCCATGTCTGCCATGTGGGCGACAGCCGGGCATGGCTGCTGCGCGATGGACACTTGAGTCAGATCACCAAGGATCACACCCATTCCCACCCCGACCGACGCCATATCCTCTTGCGCGCGCTGGGTCTCGAAGAAGAATTGCGGCTGGACCATCACGAGATCGCGCTGGCCGAGCATGACCGTTTGCTGTTGACCAGCGACGGTGTGCATGGCGTGTTGTCGGCGCGAAAAATCGAGAAAATCCTGAGCCAGCGGCAATCCGCCGAGGCGGATGCGCAGGCTCTGGCCATGGCGGCTCTGGATGCGGGCGGACAGGATAATGCCAGTGCGCTGGTGCTCGATGTGGTCAGCCTGCCCGCGGTGGGCCATGATGCGATTGCGGGCGATCTGGCCCGCCTGCCCATTCTGCCGCCGCCCGAGGCGGGCGAAAGCGTCGATGGGTTTCGGCTGGAAAGCGTGTTGTCCGATGGGCGATACACGCGATTGTTCCGCGCCACCGATACGGCCGATGGTGCCGAAGTGGTTATCAAGTTTCCCAAGCCGACCCTGCTGTCCGAAAGCGGCGCACGCTCGGCCTTCACCCGCGAATTGCTGATCGGCAGCCGGGTGAACAGCCCCTTCGTCGGCGGCGCCATTCCCGTTTCGCTCGAACGCCAGACGCGCCTTTACGGGGTCCAGCCTTTCTATGACGGGCAAACGCTGGAAGAGCGGATGAAAGCCCCCATTGCGCTGGACGAGGCGCTGGGCATTGCCGTTGGCCTGACCCGCGCGGTGGCCGCGCTGCACAGACAGGGCATCATTCACCGCGACATCAAGCCCGAGAATGTCATCCTGCCGCGCGAAGGCGGGTTGAAACTTGTGGACCTTGGCGTGGCGCGCCTGCCTCGCATCGAGGATTTCACCGGCGACGAGATCCCCGGCACGCCCTCCTATCTGGCCCCCGAAATGTTTTCCGGCGAGGCGGGCAGCGAGGAAAGCGATCAATTCGCGCTGGGCGTGACGCTGTGGCGGCTGTTCGCCCGCGTCTGGCCCTATGGCGAGGCCGAAGCCTTCAGCCGCCCGCGTTTCCGCGAAGCCGCCCCGCCCAGCCGCACGCGGCCCGAGCTGCCCGGTTGGCTCGACGCTGTCCTGCTGCGCGCTGTGGCGATTCAGCCTCAGGATCGGTTCGGCGATGTGGTTGAATTGCTGCGCGCATTGGAAGGCGGTGCGGCGGTCGAGCGCACGCCCCTGCGCAAACCCGCATTGATCGAGCGGCATCCGGTCGCCTTTTGGAAAGGCGTATCCGCGCTGCTCTTTGCGGCGCTGGTTGCGGTGTTGATCTGGAAATAAAAGTCGATTCGACATGGCGCTGCACCTTGCTGAAAAGGGGCGGCGCCATTGCCGACTATGGTGGTGGAAATGATTTTGCAAATAGCCGACCGCGCCTTTGCGGCAGCTGCGAAATAAAAATGCCGGATTCGTCTCGCTTATGCAAGAGCAAATTGGAAATCACGCAAAGCCCCTTGCGTTGCGGCCCGTCCGCCGCCATCGAGAATCCATGCGAATAGCCATCATCGATGAAAGCGCGGTCCGGGCCAGCGTGATGCAGGAAGGTCTTGCCCAGCTTGGCGATTGCGAGATCTTCGTGATCACCGAAAGGCGTGGGCTGGTGCGCCGAATTTCGGAAATTGACGCCGATATCGTCTTGATGGACTTGGGAAATCCCAGCCGCGACGTGCTGGAGGAATATTTCGCCGTCAGCCGCGTGCTGGCCCGCCCGATCGCCATGTTCGTCGATGATTCCGACGAGGAATCCATCGGCGCCAGCATCGATGCCGGGGTCTCGGCCTATGTGGTCGACGGCTTTGCCCCGCACCGCATCCGCTCGATCCTCGATCTGGCCATCCGGCGCTTCCATGCTTTTTCGCGCCTGCAAACAGAACTCTCTGTTGCGCAAAGCAAATTGGCCGAGCGCGAGGCCGTGGACAAGGCCAAGCGCATCCTGATGCAGACGCGTGGACTGGGCGAGCCGGAGGCATACGCCGAATTGCGTAAGACCGCGATGAACCAGGGCAAGCGCATTGCCGAAATCGCCGACGCGGTGGTCACCGCCCATAAATTGATCGGAGGAGCAGCATGACGACCAAATTCTCCATCGGTTTTCTGCCTCTGGTCGATGCGGCGCTGCCCATTCTGGCCCATGTCCATGGCTTTGCCGCCGAGGAAGGGCTCAGCCTCGAACTGGTCAAGGATGTCAGTTGGGCCACGGTGCTGGATCGGCTGCTTTATGGCCATACCGATGCGGCGCATATGGTGGCCCCGCTGGCAATTGCCACGACGCTGGGGCGCGGGCGCCCTGCCCAGCCTTTGTCGGCACCCTTTGTGCTGGGGCTGAACGGCAATGCGATCACGCTGAAATCCGATCTGGCGCAGCAGGTTGCGCCCGAAGGCGCCTTGGGCGATCCGGTGGCCGTAGGCGCGGCGCTGCGCGAAATTGCGATGGAGCGCAAGGCGGCGGGCCATCCTTTGTGCTTTGGCGTGGTGCATCGCTATTCCAGCCATAATTACATGCTGCGCTATTGGCTGGCCGGTTGCGGCATTCGCCCCGATGAGGATGTGGAGATCACCACCGTGCCCCCGCCCTTCTGCGCCGATGCGCTGGAGGCGGGCGATGTTGACGGCATTTGCGTGGGCGAACCGTGGAACAGCGTGGCGGTGGAACGGGGCGCGGGCACGATCGTGCTGGCCACGGCGCAGGTGTGGCGGCGCGGCGTGGAAAAGGTGCTGGCCATGCGCGAGTCGCTGATGGAATCGCGGCGCGGGGAGGTTGAAGCTCTGATCCGTGCGCTGCATCGCGCCGCGCGGCAATTCGTCGATCCCGAGGCGCTGGTCACCAATGCGGCGATTTTGGCGCGGCCCGAATATCTCAACGCCGATGTCAATCTGATCCAGCGCGCGCTGGGCGACCGGCTGTTGCTGCACAAGGGCGGCGAGCTGATCCATTTTCCCGATTTCATGTTTCAATATCGGGAAGCGGCCAATTTTCCGTGGGTTAGTCAGGCCCAATGGCTCTATTCCCAAATGCTGCGCTGGGATCGCACGCCCTATGATGCGGGCGATGAGGCCAAGGTCGCGCGGGTTTTCCGCCCCGATGTTTACCGCAGCGCGCTGACCGGAACGGATGCCCCCCTGCCCGGTGCATCCTCCAAGGTGGAGGGCAGCCTGCATCAGCCCATGGCGGTGGGGACGCAGCAAGGGCTTATCACTCTGGAAAAGAATGCGTTTTTTGACGGGCGCATCTTTGATCCGCACGATCTGGCCGGTTATCTGGCGCGCGATGCCTACGCCAAATAGCGTAGGCGCGGGCGTCAGGGGGAATAAGCGCTTGCCGAAATTTCCCGCCTCGCCGTAAAACCGGCACGCGTTTCGATAGGCCGAACCCAAAGACGGGATTGGCCAACGGAGGCGAAACGCCAGCAAAGTTTCGTGGCAATGGCGCCGCCCGGTCTGTTCCCCAAGGAGGGGGAAGCAGGCCGAGGCGGCTTTTTGCGTTTTACGCCCTGCCCCACAGAGCCCGCGCTGGCGCGTGACAAAACAGCCAACAGAACAGCAACCCGCCGGGGCGGGAACGGGAGAGCTTTGCCTTCGAAAAGGCAGATTTTCCATGAGGGGACGAGCCATGATCCGTTATCTGCTGACCGCCGCGCCGGTCGCGTTAATCGCCACGACTGCCGCCACGACTGCTTATGCCGCCGCGCCTGCGCCCAAGTTTGGCGATCCGGTGCCTTTTGCCGATGGCGCGATGACGTTTGACCCGATTGTCGATGCGCGGCTGCGCTGGGAAGATGTGGATGCCAGCACCAAGAGCGCCGATGCCGTGACGCTGCGCGTTCGGGCCGGGGCGGAAATCAAGCACAAGGCTTCGGGCCTCTCGGCGCTGGTTGAGGGTACGGGGACAGTGGCGCTCGATGACCATTACAGCGCCTTCCCCTATGCCAACCCCGCCAGCAGCCAATATCGCAGCGCGCAGGCCGTGATCCCCGATCCGCAGAACGCCGCCTTCAACCGTTTTCAGATCGCCTATCAAAAGCAGGGCATCGGCCTTACCGTGGGCCGCCAGCGGATCAATCTGGACGATCAACGCTTTGTCGGCTCAGTGGCCTGGCGCCAGAACGAGCAGACGTTTGACGCAGTGCGCGGCACCGTCAATGGCGGCCCGATTTTGCTGGACGCCACCTATGCGATCAGCCAGCGTTCGATTTTCGGCAATGATGGCGGCCCGCGCAAAGCCTATAACGGCCACTTCATCTTCCTCAACGGCGGGTTGAAGAACGCGATGGGGTCGATCAAGGGCTTTGCCTATATCCTTGATTACGACAAAACCGCCTTCTCGAACGCGGCGGCGCGCAGCACGCTGGACAGCTCGCAGACCTATGGTGTTCGCGGCAATACAGCGCCGATCAAACTGGCCAAAAACATCAATTTCGTGCTGACAGGCAGCTATGCCAACCAGCGCAATTACGATCGCAACGCCAAGACCTATAATGCCGACTATTACTTTGGCGAAGCTGCGCTCAATGTCATGAACACCACTTTCACCGGCGGTTATGAAGAGCTGGGCGCGGATCGCGGCGCTGCGGGCGGCACATGGTCATTCCAGACGCCCATGGCCACGCTGCACAAGTTCAACGGCACCGCCGACCTGTTCCTGACCACGCCCGCCAATGGCCTTGCCGACACCTATGTGGGCGTTGCGGGCAAGTTTCCCAAGGTCAAGGCCCTGCCCGGCCTGAACTATGGCGTGACCTATCACTGGTTCGGCAGCGCGGTGAACAGCCTGAAATATGGCGATGAACTGGACGCCCAGATCGGCTTCAAGATCAGCAAGGTCACATGGCTGGTCAAATATGCCGACTATCAGGCCAAGGGCTTTGGTGCGGACACCAAAAAGTTCTGGCTGCAAGCAGAATATTCCTTTTAAATCATATCACTGACCATAATCTTTCGCATCCGCACAAAACCTCTTGCAGATGAAACGCGATGCGGTAAGATACATCCATACATGCATTGGTTCCTCGCCCAGCGTCGGGCGGATTGACCGGAACCATCGCATACCATCCAACATATGCGTGGCAACGAAGCCGCATCGAACCGTCCCAACGGATGGCTTCGTTGCGGCTTTTTTCTGTTTGGCGCGCAAAACCCAGGAGTGCCCGAGGTGAATGCCCCCAACCTTGTGAAAATCCCCGAAGGCGATTTGCGCGAAAGGCTTGTTGTGGTCGGCAACGGCATGGCCGGTTGCCGCGCGGTGGAGGAAATTCTCGCCCGCGATGCAGACCGCTTTGCCATCACGATCTTTGGCGCCGAACCGCGGGTGAACTATAACCGCATCATGCTCTCGCCGGTTCTGGCCGGTGAAAAGCAGTTTGACGACATCGTGATCAACACGGCCGAGTGGTATGTCGAAAACGACATCACGCTGGTTTCGGGCGATCCGGTGGTGGCGATTGATCGCGCCGCACAGAGGGTCACGAGCGCTTCGGGTCGCATCGAGGCTTATGACCGCCTGTTGATCGCCACCGGCTCTGAACCCTTCATCATCCCGGTGCCGGGCAAGGATCTGTCGGGCGTGGTGTCTTTCCGCGATCTGGATGACGTGGACAAGATGCTGGCGGCGGCGGCCAATGGCGGCCATGCGGTGGTGATCGGCGGGGGCCTGCTCGGGCTGGAGGCGGCCCATGGCCTGTCGCTGCGCGGCATGGACGTAACCGTGCTGCACCTGATGCCCACGCTGATGGAGCGTCAGCTCGACGAGGCCGCTGGCTGGTTGCTGAAGAGCGAGCTGGAACGCCGGGGCCAGACGATCCTGACCGGGGCCGATACCGCCGAAATTCTGGGCCAGGACGGTAAGGTCGTCGGCGTCAAGCTGAAGGATGGCCGCGAGATCCCCGCCAGCATCGTGGTGATGGCCGTGGGCATCCGCCCTTCGACCGCGCTGGCGCGTCAGGCTGGCCTCGAAGTCGAACGCGGCATCATGGTCGACGATCACATGGTGACCAGCGACCCGGCCGTCATGGCGGTTGGCGAATGTGTTCAGCATCGCGGGATCTGCTATGGTCTGGTCGCCCCCTTGTGGGAAATGTGCCGTTCGCTTGCCGATGCGGCGGTGGCCGCGCCCACGGGCTATACCGGCTCGGTCACCTCGACCAAGCTCAAGGTTTCGGGGATCGACCTGTTCTCGGCCGGTGATTTTTCGGGCGGGGCCGATTGCGAAGACATCGTTATGCGCGACGCCGCGCGCGGCGTGTACAAGCGCGTGATCGTCAAGGAAAACAAGCTGGTCGGCGCGGTGCTTTACGGCGATACCGCCGACGGATCATGGTATTTCGACCTGCTCAAGCGCGAGGAAGATGTTTCCGACATCCGCGAAGCCCTGATCTTCGGTCAGGCCTTTGCCCAAGGCGGAGGCGCCCTCGCGGACCCTAATGCCGCCGTTGCCGCCCTTTCGGACGATGCCGAAGTGTGTGGCTGCAACGGCGTAACCAAGGGAACCGTTGTATCGACCATCAAGGGCGGCGCCTGCAGCCTCGACGCTGTGCGCAGCCAGTGCAAGGCCTCGGCCTCCTGCGGCTCGTGCACGGGCCTTGTGGAAAGCCTGCTGAAACTGACGCTGGGCGACGATGTGAAGTCGGGGCCGAAAACGCTCTGCAAATGCACGACCTTCAGCCATGACGATGTGCGCCGCCTGATCGTGGAAAAAGAGCTGAAGGCCATTCCGCAGGTCATGCAGGAGCTGACGTGGAAGACGCCCGATGGCTGCGCTTCCTGCCGCCCTGCCCTCAACTACTATCTGCTCTGCGCATGGCCGGGCGAGTATGTGGACGATCAGCAGAGCCGCTTCGTCAACGAGCGCATGCATGCCAATATCCAGAAGGACGGCACCTACTCGGTGGTCCCGCGCATGTGGGGCGGTGTAACGACCCCCGACGAATTGCGCGCCATTGCCGACGCCGCCGACAAGTATCAGGCCCGTCTGGTCAAGGTGACCGGCGGCCAGCGCATCGACCTGTTCGGCATCAAAAAGGAAGACCTGCCCGCGATCTGGGGCGATCTGAATGCCGCCGGGATGGTGTCGGGCCATGCCTATGGCAAGTCGCTGCGCACGGTCAAAACCTGCGTCGGTTCGGAATGGTGCCGCTTCGGCACGCAGGACTCGACCGGCCTTGGCATCAAGGCCGAGCAGATGACCTGGGGTTCGTGGATGCCTCACAAGTTCAAGATCGCCGTCTCGGGCTGCCCGCGCAATTGCGCCGAAGCCACGATCAAGGACTTTGGCGTGATCTGCGTGGACTCGGGTTATGAACTCCATGTCGGCGGCAATGGCGGCATCCATGTCCGCGCCACCGATCTGCTGTCCAAGGTGACGACCGAGCAGGAGGCGCTCGATGTCTGCGCCGCCTTCATCCAGCTCTACCGCGAACAGGCATGGTATCTGGAACGCACCGCGCCATGGATCGAACGCGTCGGCCTCGATTACGTCAAGGCTCAACTCTTCGACGACCCCGAAGCTGTGGCCAAGCTGGCCGAGCGCTTCCATTACTCGCAACAGTTCATGCAGGACGACCCATGGGCGCGCCGCGCCGCCGGCGAAGACAGCGAACTCCACCAGCATCTGGCCGAGTTCCGCCCCTTTCCCACCCCCCTCTCCACTGCGCAATTGAAGGAGGCCGCAGAATGATTGGCGACTGGATCGATATCGGGCCGACCACGCAGATCAGCCCCGGCAATGCCCGTACCCTGCCGGTGCAGGGTGGCGAGGAGATCGCTATATTCCACACGCTGGACAATCAGTTCTACGCGCTGGTCAACAAGTGCCCGCACAAGCACGGCCCCCTCTCGCAGGGCATCGTGCATGGCAATGTCGTGACCTGCCCGCTGCACAGCTGGAACATCAGCCTGAAAACCGGCGAGGCGCTGGGCGATGACAAGGGCTGCGTGCCCACCATCCCCATCCGCGAGGATGCCGGGCGGCTGTACCTGAAGCGCGACGCGCTGGTTTCGGCCAAGGCGCCGGAGGCCACGGCATGAACAAGGCGGCGATCCGCACCACTTGCGCCTATTGCGGCGTTGGCTGTGGCATCGCCGCTCAGGTGGCGGCCGCGCCTCGGCAGGCAGGAGTGCCGGGGGAGCGCGCCGTCACCATCCAGGGCGACGGTCAGCACCCCGCCAATCACGGCCGCCTCTGCTCCAAGGGCACGCATCTTGGCGAGACGGTGGCGCTGGAGGGGCGTTTGCTCGCGCCCATGATCGGCGATCAAACGGTCGGCTGGGACGGGGCGCTCGATGAAGTGGCCGATCGGATGCGCGAGACGATCGAGGCCCATGGCCCTGATGCGGTCGCCTTCTATGTCTCGGGCCAATTGCTGACCGAAGACTATTACGTGGCGAACAAGCTGATGAAAGGCTTTATCGGCAGCGCCAATATCGATACCAATTCTCGCCTCTGCATGGCCAGTGCCGTTGCCGCCCACAATCGCGCCTTTGGCGAAGACATTGTGCCCGGCAGCTACAGCGACCTTGAAGAGGCCGATCTGATCTTGCTGGTGGGCAGCAACACCGCATGGTGCCACCCGGTGATCTGGCAGCGGATGGAAGCGGCCCGCGCCGCGCGCGGTACCAAGATCGTCGTGATCGACCCGCGCCGCACCGAAACCGCCGAGCAGGCCGACCTGCATGTGGCGCTGGCCCCCGATGGCGATGTGGCTTTGTTCAACGCGCTGCTGGCCGAGATGCACAAGCGCGGGCTGACCGATGATGCGGCGCTGAATGTGCCGCTGGGCTTCTGGGCGGGCCTGCCCTGTGATCCGTGCGTTCCGGCCGAACAATTCGCCGCTCTGGCCGATCTGGTCGCTGCCCATCCGCGTATGGTCACGCTGTTCTCGATGGGGGCCAACCAGTCCTCCAGCGGCACCGACAAGGGCAATGCGATCACCAATCTGCACCTTGCCATGGGCCGCATCAACCAGCCCGGCGCCGCCCCTTTCAGCATGACCGGCCAGCCCAATGCGATGGGCGGCCGCGAGGTGGGCGGGCTGGCCAATATGCTGGCCTGCCATCTGGGTTTTTCCGACGCGGAATTGCGCGATGTGGCCGGTTTCTGGAACACCGCCAACATCTGCTCCGGCCCCGGCAAGAAGGCGGTGGACATGTTCCGCGCCATTCATGATGGGTCGATCAAGTTCCTCTGGGTGATGGCCACCAACCCGGCGGCCTCCATGCCCGACGCCGGTTTCGTGCGCGAGGCGCTGGCGCGCTGCCCCACGGTGGTGGTGTCCGAGGCGATTGCCGATACCGACACCGGCCGCTTTGCCCATATCCGCCTGCCCGCCCACGCATGGGGCGAAAAGGACGGTACCGTCACCAATTCCGAACGCCGCATCAGCCGCCAGCGCACCCTTTTCCCCGCCCCCGGCGAGGCCAAGGCCGACTGGTGGATCATGGGGCAAGTGGCCGCGCGCATGGGCTGGGGCGATGCCTTTGCCTATGATCGCCCGGCGCAAATCTGGCGCGAATATGCCGCGATGACGGAGCTGGCGGTGCGCTATGGTCGGCGGCTGGATCTGCGCGATCATGCGGCGATTTCCGATGCCGATTATGATGCGATGATGCCCTTTCAATGGGGCGGTGATTATCCGCTGGCCGATGGCTACAGCACGCCCGATGGCCGTGCGTGGCTGATTTCGGTGCGCCCGCCCGCGATGGCGGCAATTGATCCGGCCTATCCGCTGCGCCTCAACACCGGGCGCTATCGCGACCAGTGGCACACGATGACCCGCACCGGCTATGCCCCCACGCTGGCCCAGCACCGGCGCGAGGCTCTGCTCGAAATTCACCCCGATGACGCGATGCTCTATGGGCTGGACGATGGCGGTTTGGCCCGCGTGGCCACGGCCAATGGCGCCTCGGTGTTTCGTATAGGGGTCAGCGATGGCCAGCGGCGCGGCGACATATTCGTGCCGATGCACTGGACCGATGTGATGGCGGGCGGCGCACGCGCCAATCTCCTGCCCGCCCAGCGTGTGGACCCGGTTTCGGGCCAGCCCGCCTTTAAGAACACGCCCGCAAGAGTGGAACCGGTGGCCCCCGAATGGCGCGGGTTCCTCCTTCTCAAGGAACCGGCGGCGCCTGAAGGGCTTTTGTTCTGGAGCCGGTCGCGGGTCAAGGATGGCTGGCTTTATGAACTGGCCGGGATGGGCTCGGTCGAGGTTGACGCGCTGTTGCCCGCCGGTGAGCGGTTGGAGGTCGCCGACCACGTTCGCGGGATGCGCCGCATCGCGGTGCGCGGCGATGATGCGGCGCTGGCGGGCGCGCTCTTCGTCACGCGCGAAGGCACCCTGCCCGCCCGCGCATGGATTGCCGAGCAATTGGGCGCGGATGGCGAGGCCACCGAATGGCTGGCCGCGCGGCCCAGCACGCCTGCCCCCGATCGCGGCGCGATTGTTTGCGTCTGTCACGGCGTGGGCGAAAAGGATATTGAGGAAGCCATCTGCGCGGGCGCGTGCAGCGTGGCGGCTATTGGCGAAGAAACGCGTGCGGGCACGAATTGCGGCTCTTGCCGCCCGGCCTTGGCGCGCATGTTGGCAAAAATGATGGAGGCGGCGGAATGAGCCACGATTTTCCCGCAGGTATGGTCTGGCTGGTGGGCGCAGGCCCCGGCGATCCGGAATTGCTGACGCGCAAGGCCGAAAGGCTGATCCGCGCCGCCGATGTGGTGTTCTATGATGCGCTGGTTGGCGAAGGCGTGCTGGCGCTGGTCCGTCCGGGCACACGGATGGTCAGCGTGGGCAAACGTTCGGGCCGCCACAGCAAGGCGCAAGGTTCAATCAACGACCTGTTGCTGGAGGCCGCATTGGCGGGCCAGCGCGTGGTGCGCCTGAAGGGCGGCGACCCTTCGGTCTTTGGCCGCAGCGCCGAGGAGATCGAGCATCTGGCAAAGGGCGGCGTGGTGGCCAAGGTCTGCCCCGGCATCACCACGGCCAGCGCGGCGGCGGCCAGCGCGGGCGCCTCGCTGACGCTGCGCGGATCGGCGCGGGGCATCACCTATGTCACGGCCCATCTGCGCGCAGGCGAACCATTGAAGCTGGATTGGGCGACGCTGGCAAGCGAGAGCCAGACCGTTGGCGTCTATATGGGCCGCGCGGCGGCGGGCGAGATCGCGCGTGGGCTGATCGCGGCGGGGCGCGATCCGGAAACTCCGGTGATGGTGGCGGTCAATGTCTCGCGCCCCGATGAACGCCTGATCCGGGGCAAGCTCTCGGCGCTGGCTTTCCTGGTCGCCACGATCAGCGATGATGACCCAACCCTTCTGCTGATTGGCGAGGCGGTGCGAGCGCCCGATTTCACTCCGGCGGCGATGGAGCACTTTCACATTATTGCCAATTGAGCCCGACGCGCCGATGGTTGCGGACGGAGCGAATCCGATACGCAACTCTTGATGGCGGGGTGTGCCATGAAAACCATCGGTCTTTGTCTTGGTCTGTTGATTGCCGCGCCCGCTGTGGCGCAAGGCATGGGGGGGGATCGTGCCGATCTGGCCCAGCGCCTTTCGCAGGCCGATGCCGATGGCAATGGTCAGGTGACGCGGGCTGAATTCCTCGCCTATCGCGCCGGGCAATTCGCGCGGTTTGACCGCAATGGCGACGGGTTTGTGTCGGGCGATGATGTGCCGCGCCTGCTGGCCGGCCATTTCGCGCCCCGGTTGCAGGCGATGCTCCAGCAATTCGACGCCAACCATGATGGGCGGATCAGCCGCGAGGAATTCGTCAACGGACCGGCGCGCAGCTTTGATCTGGCCGATGCCAATCATGACAATGTCATCACCGCCGCCGAGATGAAGGCTCTGAACGACAAAGGCAAAGCCGCGCGCGGGGGATAAGCGCATGGTTGCCGCGGGGCGATGATATGCGCTACCAAGGATCATGACCCGTTCCCGCAGCCAGCGTAATGCGCCCACGATTGCCGATGTCGCCCGCCATGCCGGTGTTTCGCCGATGACGGTTTCGCGCGTTATCAATGGTGAAGCGGCGGTGCGCCCGGCCACGCGCGAAAAGGTGGAGGCCTCGATTGCGGCGCTGGATTACGCACCATCGGCCGCCGCGCGGCAATTGGCCGGTGGCGAGGATACGCGCATTGCCCTTGTTTATTCAAACCCTTCCTCGGCCTACCTGTCGGAATTTCTGATGGGCAGCCTCGACCGCGCCAGCAGCCTCAATGTGCAGTTGATGGTCGAAAAATTCGGCGAAGAGGCGAGCGTGTCCGAGATGGTCGCCCATTTGCGGCGCGGACGGATCAGCGGGATCATCCTGCCCCCGCCTCTGTGTGAATCCGAGGCAATGCTGACGGCCTTGGCCGCAGAGAGCATTCCGGTGGTGGCGGTGGCGCCGGGAGTTCCGCGCGAGGATGTCGCCTCGGTGTGCATCGACGATTTCGCGGCGGGGCGCGCCATGACCAGCCACCTGATCGCGCGCGGCCATCGCAGGATCGGTTTTATCAAGGGCAACCCTGACCAAAGCGCCAGCGAGCGCCGCTATCAGGGCTATCTCGCCGCTCTGGCCGAGGCAGGATTGGCCCCCGACCCGGCCATCATCGCCCAAGGCTATTTCACCTATCGCTCCGGGCTGGAGGCCGCCGCCTCGATCCTGGCCGCGCCCCAGCCGCCCAGCGCGATCTTTGCCAGCAATGACGATATGGCCGCCGCCACGGTCGCCATGGCCCATGCGAAGCGGCTGGATGTGCCGGGCGATCTGTCGGTCTGCGGTTTTGACGATACGCCGCTGGCCACGACGATCTGGCCCGAATTGACCACCATCCACCAACCGATCAGCGATATGGCGCGAGCGGCGGTGGAGATGCTGGCCCGGATGGTGCGCAGCAAGAAACTGGCTCCGGCCCATGAATGGCTGGATTTCACGCTGATCCTGCGGCAATCCGATGCCGAGGTGGTCAAAGGCTGAGAGCGCTCCTGATCGTGCCCGCATCCTGATCGGTCGGGCGCCACGGCCCGGCCATCGCCCCCTTCGGCGCGAAGAGGCCATGGACGGGATCATCGCCCTTTGCCACTTCGCTCAATTCGGCAGCCCTTGGGTCATCGACGGGGCCGTTTTGGCCGCGCAGGTGTTTGATCCAGGCGGCGATGGCCGAGAGGATCGCGGGGCAGGATCGGCCCTGCGCCTGATTGGCGGCCAGGGTGGCGAGCCAGCGCTGGGGGATCTTCTGGCTGCCGTCCATCGCGATCTGGATCAGGCGGTGGTTGAGCGCGGGATTGTCGAAGCGCTCGATCAGCGCGGCGGCATAGGCGGCAAGATCCATGCCCTCGGGGGCGGGAATGGTGGGCGCTGCCTCCTCGCGCATCAGGCGCAGGGCCATGTCGCGCAAGGCGGGATCGCCAACAGCCTGATGAACATAGGTATATCCGGCCGCCAACCCGCAATAGGCCAGCGCCGAATGCGCGCCGTTGAGCATCCGCAGCTTCGCCGTTTCATAGGGCGCCACATCGGCCACGATCTGCGCGCCCACAGCCTCCCATGCCGGGCGCGGACCGGCAAAACTGTCCTCGATCACCCACTGGCTGAAGGGCTCGGTCATCACCACACCCTCGTCGCGCAGGGCCAGCAGGCCCTCGACCTCGGCGCGGTCAGCGTCCGTGGTCGAGGGCACGATGCGGTCAACCATGCTGCACGGAAAGGTGCAATGAGCCGCGACCCAATCCACCAGATCGGGATGATGCGCGGCCAGATACTCACCCATCAGGCGTTTGAGCTGATGCCCATTGTCGGCCAGATTGTCGCAGGACAGCAGCGTCAGCCCGCCGATCCCCGCCGCCTTGCGCGCAGCCAGCGCTTCGGCCAGCAGCGGATAGAAACCGCCCGCTGCAAGGGTAAGATCAAGGCCCCCGTCCGCCTTGCGGCAATAGCCCTTTTCGGTCACGGTGAACGTGACGATATGGGTGGTCGGAGCGCTCAGCAACGCTTTGATCCGCGACGGTTTTTCCGGCGCGACGATCACCTCGGCCACGCTGCCGATCACGCGCAATTTCGTCCCCTCGCCCGATTTCTCGGCCAGCGTGTAGAGCCCGTCCTGCGGGTTCAATTGCTCGCCAACGGTGGGGCTGCGCAGCGAAATGCCCGCGATCAGCCAATCTCCATTATGGCCCTCCATCGCGCGATCCGTGTACCACGCCTGATGCGCGCGGGTGAAGGCGCCAAGCCCGAAATGGACGATGCCGATGCTCTTGGCCGCCCGATCATAGGCGGGTAAGGCGGCATTGTCGGGCAGGTTCTGTGCGGAAATCCGGCTCACAGCTTATAGGCCTTTTTCACCAGATTATAGGTCAGGTCCTGTGCCAATTCGGCCGCTTCCCAATCGGCCATCCGGTGTTCGACCACCATTTGCGCCAGGAAACCGCAGTCGATCCGCCGGGCCACATCGTGGCGCGCCGGGATCGAGAGGAAGGCCCGCGTGTCATCGTTAAAGCCGACGGTGTTGTAGAAGCCGGCCGTTTCGGTGGTGGCATGGCGGAAGCGGCGCATCCCTTCGGGGCTGTCGTGGAACCACCATGCCGGGCCCAGTTTCAGGCAGGGATAATGCCCGGCCAGCGGCGCCAATTCGCGGGCATAGGTCGATTCATCGAGCGTAAACAGGATGATGGACAGGCTCGCCTCATTGCCGAACACGTCGAGCAAGGGCTTCAAAGCGTTGACATAATCGGTGCGCATCGGAATATCGGCGCCCTTGTCGCGGCCGAAATTCTCGAACAGGCTCCGGTTGTGATTGCGGAAAGATCCGGGGTGGATCTGCATCACCAGCCCGTCCTCAAGGCTCATGCCCGCCATTTCGGTCAGCATTTGCGCGCGGAACAGTTCGGCATCGGCGGGTGTAAACGCGCCCTTGGTCACGCGGTCGAACAGCGCCTCCGCCTCAGCCGAGGACAGGTTGGCGGTCTGCGCGGTGGGGTGGCCGTGGTCGGTGCTGGTCGCGCCATGGGCGGCAAAAAAGGCGCGGCGCTGGCGATGGGCGGCCAGATAGCCCTGCCACGTCAGGCAATTCTCGCCGGTTATTGCGCTGAAACGCTTGAGATTATCGCGGAAGCCTTCGAACTCGGGATCGACCACTGGGTCCGGGCGATAGGCGGTCACCACCCGGCCCTGCCAGCCACCGGCCCTATTCTCGGCCATAATCGCGGCGTGATGCGCCAGATCATCGAGCGGGCTTTCGGTCGTCGCGATCACCTCGATATTATACCGATCGAACAGCGCGCGCGGGCGGAACGCGTCGGTCGAAAGCTGCTCGGTGATCGTATCGAAATAGAAATCCGCCGTCTCGGCGCTCAGCATCTCGCCCATGCCGAAGACCTCGGAAAACACCCAGTCCGACCACATGCGCGAGGGCGCGCCGCGATACAAATGCCAGTTTTCCGCCAGAATCCGCCATGCCTTGCGCGGATCATAACTAGCCTTGGCCGGGCCGATCCCCAGATCCTCCAGCGCCACGCCCTGCGAATAGAGCATCCGGAACAGATAATGATCCGGCCGCAGCAGCAGCTCGGTCGCATTGCCAAACGTCTCGTTCTTCGCAAACCAGCTCGGGTCCGTATGCCCATGCGGGCTCACAATCGGCAGGCCCGCAACGCTGGAATAAAGCTCGCGCGCCACAGCGCGAACGCCGGGATCAGCAGGAAACAAACGGTCGGGGTGCAAGTCCAAAGGACGGGGCATGGTTGGAAAATCAATCCTTTAACGCGGTGAAACGGAAATTGCGGAAACGCGCCTCGCCCTTGCCCGCCGCATAAAGGCCGGGTTTGAGCGCCAGAAAGCCGCCGCGCACATTGTGGTGATAGCCCGACACTTCCATGCCGCGATCAAAGCGGTGCCAGGTCTGGCCACCGTCGCTGCTGGTATGGATGGCGATGATGTGGCGGCGGTTGGTGATGCGCATCCGCAGGCGCTGGCCATGGGTGTGTGCGGGGCGGCCGCGCTCCATGCCATATTGGTGGGTAACGAAGCGGTCCTTGTCGAAACCGAGCCCGGCATAGAGCCGGTCGTCATAGAACAGCACGAGGCCAGCCGTAGTCCCGGGATCAATTTCGATATCGCATTCAAAGCGATAGGACGTGTCGCCTGCTGTCAGCAACAAAGGCGAACCATCGACCGGAGCATTGCCCTTGGCGGTCAGATGCAGCACGCCATCGGCCACCCGCACCCGCGCCGCCTCATCACGAGCGGGACGGAAAAAGGTCCATTTGCTGCCCAAAGCCAACGGTGCGGAAAAATCGTCCGACAGCGCCATGCCATGGGGCAGCGCCTGCCCGCCGCGCGGTTTGGGCAAGGGGCGTGAAAGATCGCCGCCCGTCATGCGCGGCCAGCCATCCTTGCCCCAAACCACGGGATCAAGCAGGCATTGCCGCCCCAGCGTCCAGAAATCCGCGCGATAGCCGTGATAGACCGCCCACCACGACCCATCGGGCGCGTCGACCAGCGAGGCATGGCCACGACACCACCACGCCTCTTTGTCCGAGACGGTGCGCACCAGCGGATTGCCCGGGTGATGCTCCCACGGGCCATGGATCGAGCGCGAGCGCGCGGCGATCACCATATGGCCGGTCGGCGGGCCAGCGGTGCCGCCAACCGCGGTCAGCATATGGAAATAATCGCCGTGGCGCAGGATCTTGGGGCCTTCGGGGCTGAAGCCCTCGACGTCCCATGTGTCGGGATAGCGCCAAGGATCATAGACATGCTCTGGCGATCCGGCCAACGAGAGGCCATCATCGGACAGGCGCACCCGGTCGCCGCCCGAGAGGAACAGCCAGCGCGAGCCATCCTCACCCACAGCATGGCACGGGTCGATATGTTTGGGCAGACCGAGCGGAACCGGATCGCTCCACGGCCCGTCAATATGGTCGGCCCAGATGACGAAAGTGTCATTCTGCTCGGCCTTGACCGGGATGTAGAGGAAATAGCGGCCTTTATGCTTGACCAGACTGACCGCCCAGACCGCGCCGATATTGCGGAACAGCGCGGGCTTGCGCGGTTGCCAGTTCACCAGATCGCGCGAATGCCAGATCGTCAGGCCGGGATAGGCGTCAAAGCTGGAAAAGGTCATGTAATAATCCGCGCCATCGCGCAGGATCGCCGGATCGGCCCGGTCGCCCGACAGGATCGGGTTCAGAAAAGTGCCATTGCCCAGATCAGGCGCGGCCTGATTGTCGAAGCCCGGCGCGGGGGCGGCCTTAGCCTGCGCCGACAGTCCGGCCAGCGTCGTCAGCCCGCCCGCCAGCAAGGCTGCGCGGCGGTCAATTGTAAAGCTCATGCCTGTTTCACCAATCCCGTTGTCTGCGCCCAATTCAGCCAGAGCTGGGGCCAGATTGCGACGGGCTTGCCCGCCGCATTGCGCAGGCCAAAGCCATGGCCGCCCAGTTCGAAAAGATGGCATTCCACCCTTGCGCCCTTGGCCTTCAACGCATCGCGCAGCGCCAGTGTATTGCCCACCGGCACGGCCGGATCATCCTCGGCGTGGAGCAGGAAATGCGGGGGCGGGGTGGCCGGAATGTTGCGGTCGGGCGAATGGGCCGCCTCCTGCGCCGCGCTGGGATGATCGCCCAGCATTTCACGACGCGATCCGGCATGGGCCAGAGGGGGCGTCATGGAGATGACCGGATAGATGGGCGCGGAACAGAAAGGCCGCGCGGGCAAGGCATCCACCGCATCCATGGGCGCATAGACCGCCGCATCAAAACGCGAGGACAGGTCGGCGCACAAATGCCCTCCCGCCGAAAAGCCCATGGCCGCCACGCGGGCCGGATCAATGCCATATTGGCCCGCGCGGTGACGGATGATACGGATCGCGCGTTGGGCGTCAATCAGGGCCGTATCGGGGCCGCTCGCCCATCCCTCGCCCGGCAGGCGATAGAACAGGACGAAACATGTAAAGCCGCGCGTGGCAAGCAAGCGGGCCATTTCATAGCCCTCGCGGTCGATCACCACGCGGACATAGCCGCCGCCCGGCGTGATCAGCACCGCCGCGCCATTGGGCTGTTTCGGACGGAACACCACCATGCGCGGATGGGAAATGCCGTGGATTGCGCGATCGGGCAAAGCGGGATCTTTCGACCGCTCCACGATTTCCTGGGCGATCGGGTGCAACTGCCCCGGCCCCACCTTGTTTGGCCAAAGCGAGATCACCTCAGGCGCATCGGGCAGATCGTCAGACGGGGTGGCAGGCGGAGAGGCCATCATTCCCTCCGCCCGCCATGAGGCTGCCCCCGCCAACAGGCCGGATGCCAGAAGCGTCCTGCGATCCATAATCATCGAACACATCCTTTATCCGGCCCCATGGGGGCAGAAGTCTTAGTATTTCCAGCGCGCACCGAACTGGATCGTGCGGCCGAAGTGGTTGTTTTCATAGTTACGCGTCGCGCTCGCATCGGTGTAGCGATAGCGATAGGTGTCGAGCAGGTTGTTGCCGTCGAGCGAGAGTTCGACGCTGTCGGTCAGCTTGTAGCGCACCGCCGCGTCAAAGCTGGTATAGCTGCCGTAGCCTTCAAACACGTTGCCCGTGCCGCTTGTGCTGTCGTTGAACGGCCCGCGATAGCTGAGCATCCCGCGGATGCTGAACTTGCCGTCGTCATAATAGAGCGTGGCGTTCCATGCCGTCTTGGACACGTTGAGCAGCGTTGCCGGATAGACCGCGTTCACACCCACCAGCGTACAGGCCGACGTGGCCGTGGCGCGGGTGCAGGCGCTGGTGGCCGGACCGGTGATCGTGTAATTGGCGTTCGACTTGATCAGCGTTACGTTGCCCTGAAAACCGATATTCTTCAGCTTGCCGGGCAGGAACTTGAACGGCATCTGCAATGCCAGCTCCATGCCCTGCAGACGGGCGCCGCTGCCGTTCACATTGGCCGTGATCTGATAGATCTGGTTCGGGTCAAAGTTGATATAGGCAGGCGAGCTGGTCGGCAGCGCGCTTTGCGGCAGGCCGGTCGAGGCAAAGGTCGCCGCATAGCTGGACGAGATCGGGAAGCTGGCGATGTCTTTCTGGAACACGGCCAGCGAGATCACCGACTGGGGCGCGAAGTAATATTCAACCGCCAGATCGTAATTGGTGGCGCGATAGGGGTCGAGCTGCGGGTTGCCATAGCTGATCTTGTAATTGAACCCGTCGATCGAGCCGCCCGGCGTCAGATTGCCCAGCGTCGGGCGCGTCAGCACCTTGGCATAGGCCGCGCGGATGATGACCTTGGGATGCGGATAAAAGGCAAGATTGGCCGAAGGCAGCCAGTCGCCATAGCCGCGCTGCACCGTCACGCTGTTGCCCGAAAGGATGCCGGTCGATTTCTGGCTGGTATAGGCATAACGCGTGCCCATGTTGCCGCCAAATTCCAGACCGAGCAGACGGCCCTTGAAATTGGCCTCGAAATAGCCGCCCGAGGTGGTTTCCTGAACCGAACGCACGTTGCCGCTGTCCAACGTGGGGGTGCGGCTGTAAAGCTTGGTAAAGGCCGTGGTGGCGGGCAGGTTGGCCACGATCCAGCTGCTGGTCGTGCCCGCAGGCTGGCCCGCATTGCCCAGATTGACCGTGTCGACCATGCTGCTGGTCAGCGGGAAGCCATAGGTGGTCGACGAACAGGTCAGCGTGCCCAGCACGAGGTCGGAACCGCTGTTGCCGCAAACCGCGCTGTCGCGCAGATAGGCCACCGAGTCAAAGTTGAACCGGCGCCAGACGCCGCCCGCCTTGATCGTGAAGCCTTCGGCCACTTCCCAGTTCACATTGCCCTGCACCGTCTTGAAGCGGTTGGTGACATTGGAAGGACGGTCGCGGATTTCGGCCAACTGGAACTTGGACGGATCGGTCACGCTGTCGCCATAGGAAATGACGGGCGAGGCCATGTTGCGGTAATCATAGGTGAAACCATTGGCGCTGCGGTTGTCGAGCAGCATGGTGGTTTCCAGCGGAATATCCGCATCCGACTTCGAAATACCGCCCAGGATCTTCACCTTCAACTTGTCGGTGATGTCCTGATCCAGCGTCGCGCCGACCTGATAGAAGGTGGTGTTCGACTGGCGCAGGTAATGTTCGGTGCGGACATAGGCGTGGTTGAACGTGGCCGCGACCATATTGTTGTTCGCGTCATAGACCGGATTGACCACGTCGATCGACTTTTCATTCGAACGGGCCAGCACTTCGAGCCACTTTTCCTCGCGGTTTTCCTTGAAGCGCGAGAAGAGCACGTCAACAGAGAGCTTGGTGTGGTCGCTGGGCTTGAACTGGATCGAGCCGGTCAGGCCCAGACGCTCGCGTTCATGGCTGATTACGCCATAGCGCGGAATGCGCGGGTGAAACGACAGGCTGGCCTGATCGCAGGTGCTGCTGGGGCGATAGCTGCCGGTGTAATTGGTGGGAACGCCGCCCGTGGCGCCGGGCACCGAGTAGAAGCAGTTCGTGCCGTTGACGGAGTTGAAATAGGCCTGAGCCCAGCGCACCGAATTGTTGCCCAGCTCCAGCGTGCTGGTCTTGGAATAGGCGGCCGAGATATTGGCGCCGAAGGTGCCTTCATCATTGCGCCAGCTCAGCAGGCCCGCCAGACGGGGGCCGAGGTTCTTCGAGAGGTCGTTATAGCTGCCCTGAACATTGGCCACGGCGGTCAGCCCGGCCTTGCCGCCCAGCGGGTTGCCGGTGTTGAGATCCACCACCGCGCCCAGCGAGCCTTCATCGAGCGAAGGTTCGGCAGTTTTGTGGACGACCAGATTGGTGAAGAGTTCCGAGGCGAAGACGTTGAAATCGAACGAACGGTCGCGGTTGGCGCTGGCGCCGTCGGACGAGGTGGCCACGGTTTCAAGACCGTTCACCCGAACGCGGGTGAATTGCGCGCCAAGACCGCGTACCGTGATCGCGCGACCTTCGCCGCCGTCGCGCTGGATCGAGATGCCGGGAATACGCTGAAGCGATTCGGCGAGATTCTGATCGGGGAACTTGGCAATGTCTTCGGCCACGATGGCGTCAACGGCGGCCACCGAGTTCTTTTTCAGATTAAGCGCGGCCTCCAGCGAGCGGCGGAAGCCGGTGACGACAATGGCTTCGGGCGCGGGCGCATCGGCGCCGGGCGCTGCAGGCGCGGTCTGCGCATAGGCGGGCGCGGCCAGCGCGGTGCTGGCGGCCAGAGCCAGACGCAAAGCTGTAAAACGTGTGACGGTATGAGGCATTATAACTCCCCCTTAAACTCCCTGCGGGCGGCGATGCGCCCCACTCCTCAATCCATGCCCCAAGGGATTGCTACCGGTGTCATAAGAAGGAAACGCGAATCGCATTTCCACCGCCTTTTGCATCCAGATCCCTGCCCATTGGGGCCAATTTATTCTCACAAGATGTTGCTGATCAACGTTTTTAATTTCCGTCGAAGGGAAACCCTTGTCCGATTTGGTAACCGGTGTCATAAGTCTTGGCATGAGGCCCCGGCCTCTGTCAAGAACCACCAACAACGAAGCCCCACAGGAGAGGCCCCGGTGACATTTTTGCCCACCCCCGCTATTCGTCATGCCCGCTTTCTGTTGGCCGCCGCGCTTTTGCCGCTGGCCGCGCCCATCTGGGCCGAAACGCCCAATGCCCCTGCCCAGGCCAGCTTTGCCCATCCCGCCGATCCCACCAAGGGCGGCGCCGGCGGCCGCATCATCCGCGTGACGACTCTGGCCAAGGACGGGCCGGGATCGTTCAAGGAGGCCATCGAGGCCAAGGGCCCGCGGATCGTCGTGTTCGAGGTGGGCGGCGTGATCGACATGGGCGGCACCGAACTGGTCATCAAGGAACCCTTCCTCACCATCGCCGGGCAGACCGCGCCCTCGCCCGTCACGCTGATTCGCACCGGCATCGACCTGCACGGCCATGACGTCATCATCAGCCACCTGCGCATCATGACCGGCGCGATGGACAAACCCCATTTCTCGGGCTGGGAACCGGACGCGTTTTCCACCGTGGCCGCGCATAATGTGGTGATCGAACATTGCAGCTTCATGTGGGCCATCGATGAAAACATGTCGGCCAGCGGCCCGCGCTTCACCGGCAAAACGGTGCAGGACTGGCGCGCGGGCACCAGCCATGACGTTGTTTTCCGAGAAAACCTTGCCGCCGAAGGTCTGGCCTTTGCCAGCCATTCCAAGGGCGAACATTCCAAGGGTTCGCTGATCCATGACAACACCACCAACATCAGCTTCTACCGCAATGTCTGGGCGCATAATGTCGAACGCAGCCCGCTGGTGAAGGGCGGCGCGCAGGTCGCTATGGTCAACAACATCATCTATAACCCCGGCCACCGCGCGGTGCATTACAACCTGATGGCGCTGGAATGGGCGGGCCATGACTATGTCACCGGCGAAATCACCGCAGTGGGCAATGTCATGCGCGGTGGCAACCAGACCGATCCGGGCCTGCCCTTTTTGATGCTGGGCGGCGATGGCGATCTGGCCTTTTACGGCAAGGACAATCGCGCGGTGGACCGCCATGGCAACGCCCTGCCGATGTTCGGTCGCTATGGCGAGACGAAGGCCAAGCTGATTACATCCGACAAGCCACTGGCCAAGCTCGATGGCTATACGATCTTGCCCTCCGGCGAGGTGGAGACCAGCGTTCTCAACTCGGTGGGCGCGCGGCCTTGGGATCGCGATCCTCAGGACATTCGCGTGCTGTTCTTTGTGGCCGAAGGGCGGGGCGACATTATCGACGATGAAAAGCAGGTCGGGGGCTATCCCCACACCGCCGAAAAGCGCGCGCCTTTTGCCGAGGCGGCCTGGGACCTGACCACGATGACGCCCAAGAACGGTGCCTATCCGGGCCAGAAATTCGGTCCGCAGGAAAAGCTGAGCGATCGCGACAAGGCGATGCGGCAGGGCGGCGTCTGATGCTGGCGGCGCTCTTGCTGGCCGCCGCGCCCCCGATGGCAATCATCGACGAGCGCGACGTGATGCGACGCGAAGCCGTGCCGCATGGCGCCATCGGCATGTCCACCGCATGGCGGATCAGCGATGCCGCGCCGCAACCTCGCCGGATGGAATTCCGGCGGCGCACGCTGGATGTGGGGGCCGCCATCGGCCTCCACATCATCGCCCATGACGAGGTGTATTATGTCCTGTCGGGCGAGGGAGCTGTGGAAAGCGACGGCCAGAAAGCCGCGCTGAAACCGGGTATGACCGCCTATCTCTATGACGGAGCGAATGTCAGTATCCGCCAGACCGGCAAGGAGCCGCTGGCGCTGATTATCACCTATCCGGTAAAGCCTTAACTGCCCGGCCCCTAACTTCCCGGCTGCACATAGGGAGCGGTGGCCCACATGGCCCGCTCCCACCCGCGCGGATCATTTTCCACGCGCGGATTTTCGCTCATCAGCATCGTCGCGCGGGTCGGCAGACTATAGGACGTCCAACTCCCCTCACCCGTTTTCGCCAGTTTTGCAAAAGCGTCCTGCAGCGTGTCGCGCGTCGCCCTCGCGCCCGCATCCCTACCGCTGAAACTGCCCGGCGCATCCAGCGTGCCAAAAACATAGGGAATGTCATCAGTATGGGCGGCCCCGCGCAACGGATCGATCGGCGAACGGCGGGTCAGGCAATAGACCCAGGTTTTCTGCGCGCCCGCTGCAGCCCGCGCGTCGGCCTCGATGACTTGCCCCGGCCAACTGCGCCCCGCCGTGGTGGCCGCATAGTAGATTTGTTCGGGGCTCCATTCAGGGTGATGACTGCGGTATTGTGCGACCACATAGGCCGGATCGAGGTCAATCTTGACCTCGGCCGCCATGCGTACAGCGACATTTTCCCAATTCAGCCCTCGCAATTTCGGCCCGCGCGGGTCAAGAAAGGCCCGCGTTTCCTCGATCACATTGCCAAGGATCATCGGAATATCCAGCGATTGGGGCGCTGCGTCAGGCCAGAACGGATGGCGCGGCAGATTGGTCATATCCAGCACCGGCCCGAAATAGGCGGAACCGCCCATGATGGGATCGGTGGCGCCCAACCCTTCGACAAAGCGCTCGATAGGCAGATGGCGCAAAGCCTCGGCATCGCCCTGCGCGATTTTGAGGCGATCGAAAAAGGCCCGCGTGCGCTCCCAAGCATGGGCGGGGCCGCTGGCGACAACCTGCTGGCCGCTCATCGTGGCGGCGGAATGGAACAGGCCCCGCGCGGCAGGCATCGCCATCAGCGTGGCGATCTTGGCCCCTCCGCCCGATTGGCCAAAGGTGAAGATACGCGAAGAATCGCCGCCAAAATGATGAATATTTTGCCTGATCCATTGCAGGGCGCAGATCAGGTCAAGTTGCCCAAGATTGCCGCTGTCAGCAAATTGCGCGCCCAAAGGCTGCAGCCACAAATAGCCCAACGCATTGAGCCGATGGTTGACCGTCACCACCACCACATCGCCCTGCTCGCCCAGATGATGGCCATGGGTCAGCGGATCGGTGACGCTGCCGGTGGTATAGGCCCCGCCATGGAAATAAACCATCACGGCACGGGCGGCCTTGGTGTTCGCCTCGGGCGTCCAGATGTTGAGGAACAGGCAGTCCTCTGACTGCGGCTGATCCTTCATCCCGCGCTGGGGACAGATCGGGCCAAAGCTGTGGGCCAAGGTGGGCTGAGTGGCAAAAGGCTCGATCTGCGGGCGCGCGAAACGGGCCGCGCGGGCGTAGCGTATGCCCTTGAACGCCAGCACTTCGCCCTCTGGCAGGCCCTGATAAGCGCCCGCCTGAACCTTGCGCCGGCCGGCCAAGGCGGGCGAGGCGATCAACGCCGCCGCGCCGCCAAGGACAGTTCGGCGCGTGGCCCTACCGCCGGACATCGCCGGAATTGCCGGTAAAGCTGTCGACTTCGGCGCGCGGCAGGCGGAGCCAATCGCCGTGGAGTGAATGTTTGAGGGCATTCATGGCGAGGCCGAGCTGCGCCATTTTCCTGGCATCGCCGCCCTCCAGCCAGCCCGTCAGGACCCCTGCGGCAAAGGCATCGCCCGATCCTACGCGGTCGATGATATCGGTGATCTCGATTTCCGGCGTCTGATGCCGATCCTCGCGCAGATCGACGCGGGCCGAAAGGCGGTGGTGGGTCTGGGTAATCGGATGGCGCGCGGTGCTGGCCATGACCTGAAGGTTGGGAAAGGTGGCGAAGGCAGCCTCGACCGCCTCGCGCCGCCGTTCCGCGCCATCGCCGGAGAAAGGCTTTTGCAGCAGCAGTGTCATGTCGCGGTGGTTGCCGAACATGATCGTCGCGTCGGCCAGCAATTCCAGCAGGATCTCGCGCGGATTGCTGTCCCACGCGCCCCACAATTTCTCGCGGAAATTGCAGTCGAAACTGACCGGAACACCTGCCGCACGGGCCGCCCTGATCCCGGCGCGGGCGAGGTCCACACCGCCCGGGCCAAGCGCGGCGGTGATGCCGGAGATGTGGAACAGGCTTGCGCCATCAAGCGCGGCGGCGAAGTCGAATTCCTCCGGCCGCGCAGTGGCAAAGGCCGAACCGGCGCGGTCATAGGTGATTGCGCTGGGCCGCAGCGAACCGCCGACTTCTAGGAAATACAGGCCCATACGGCCATCCCGGCGCACGAAATGCGCGACATCGACGCCTGCGCCCGCCAGCGCCGCGCGGGCCTTGTCGCCCAGCGCGTTGGCCGGAACCTTGGACACGAACCGCGCCTGATGCCCCATCGCCACCAGCGCCACGCCGACATTGGCCTCCGCCCCGCCGATGGTCAGGTCAAGCGATTGCGCATCGGCAATCACCCTTCCGCCAGGCGTGGCAAAGCGAAGCATCACCTCGCCGAAACAGACGACAGGGCCAGAACGATCCTTGGTCATCGCGCCAGCCAACCGCCATCGACGGCCAGCACATGGCCCTGCACATAATCGGCAGCATTGCTGGCCAGAAACACCGCCGCGCCGCCCATATCCGCCGGGCTGCCCCAGCGGCCTTCGGGGATGCGCTCCATGATCTGGCGGTTGCGGGATTCGTCCGCCTGCAAAGCCGCCGTATTGTTAGTGGCGATATAGCCGGGCGCGATGGCGTTAACATTCACGCCCTTGCTCGCCCATTCGCAGGCCAGCAGCTTGGTCAGCCCCGCTACGCCCGATTTGGACGCGGTGTAGCTGGGCACGCGGATGCCGCCCTGAAACGACAGCATCGAGGCGATGTTGATGATCTTGCCGCGCTGGCCGGTGTCGGCATGATGCGCGATCATGTGGCGACCGGCGGCCTGCGACAAAAAGAACACCGATTTGAGATTGGTGTCGACCACCGCGTCCCAGTCTTCCTCGGTGAAATCCACGCTGTCATTGCGGCGGATAATCCCGGCATTGTTGACCAGAATGTGCAGCCCGCCCAACTTCTCCACCGCCTGCGCCACGACATCGCCCACCGGGGCGATGGTCGAAAGGTCCGCGCCGATGATCTCGGCCCGGCGCCCGGCATCGCGCACCAGAGCGGCGGTTTCCTCCGCAGGCGTACGGCCCACCAGCGCCACATCGGCCCCGGCCTGCGCCAAAGCCAACGCAATCCCCTGACCGATGCCCGTATTGGCACCGGTCACCACGGCCACGCGGCCGGTCAGGTCAAAGCTCATCATGGCCTCACTTGAGCTGGCAAATGTCGAGGACCTTCATGTCGGTATAGTCGAGGTTTTCCCCGCCCATCGCCCAGATGAAGGCATATTTCTTGGTGCCCGAACCCATGTGGACCGACCACGGGGGGCTGATGACGGCCTCTTCATTGCCGATCACGATGTGGCGCAGGTCTTCGGGCTGGCCCATGTAATGGAACACGCGGTCGGCCTCGGTGGGCATGTCGAAGTAGAGATAGATCTCGCTGCGGCGGTCATGCAGGTGCGGCGGCATGGTGTTCCACACGCTGCCTTCCTCCAGCACGGTCAGGCCGAGCAGGAGCTGGGCGCTCTCGCAGACGCCGGGGATGACGAGCTGATAGATCGTGCGCTGGTTCGAATTGGCCAGATCGCCGCGGGCCAGCGGGTTCGCCTGATCGAGCGTGATGTGCTTGATCGGGAAGGCTTTATGCGCCGGGACGCTGGCGATGTAGAAACGCGCGCCTTCGCCCTCGAAGATTACCTCACCCGTGCCCATGGGGACGTAGAGGCATTCCTTGTTGCCCATTTCATAGCGCGTGCCATCGACCGTGATCGCGCCCGGGCCGCCGATGTTGACAATGCCCGCCTCGCGGCGCTCCAGAAACGGATGGCCCGCAGCGGAGGCAGGTTCGCTCTGTTCGGGCAGCTTCAGCGGCTCCTTGCCCGGCACCGCTCCGCCGATCACGAAGCGTTCGTTATGCGAATAATTGAGGTTCACTTGCCCCTCGACAAACATGCCCGATACCAGATAACGGTCGCGCAGTTCATCATTAGAAACACATTCCATCATGTCGGGATGTGTGGCATGATAGGTCTTGCTGAACATGGGTAGCTCTCCCGGCAAAGATTTGGTGCCGTCCGGCACATGGTTGATTGCTTGGTAGCGGGTTTTGGTAACCGGTGTCAATAACAGCCAAACATGACTTTTTGCAGACAGGCAAGCGGCCTGGATCAGCCCTTGAGCGGCGCTGTCGAGGCCCGTTCGACCAGTTCGGAACGGAAGAAAGACTTGTGTTCGGCCGCCCTCTCCGGCTGGATCAGCTTGAAAGCCGCCGAACGCGCCATCGCCCGGATCGGCCAGCGCACCGTGCTGAGCGGAGGCCAGATATGCGCGCCGATCGGCGTATCGTCGAAGCCCAGAATCGAGAGCTGGCGCGGCACTTCCAGCCCCTGCTCCAATGCGGCGTGGAGCACGGCGGCGGCCATCTCGTCATTAGCGGCAAAGATCGCGGTCGGGCGCGGATTTTGGCTCAACACCTGCTTGGCGGCGGTATAGCCCGAATCGAAAGTGTAATTGCCCGATGCCCGCAATTCGTCAGGCAGGCTCAGACCGTGCGCCAAAAGCGCCTCACGCAACCCCGCCTCACGCTCGCGCGCCGAGCGGAAGCCATCAGGCCCCGCAACATGGCCGATGCGTGTGTGTCCATCGCGAATCAGCTTATCGACCGCCTCGCGCACGGCCTCGCGGTCATTCGATTCGACCAGGTGCTCTTCATCATCCAGCCGCGCCGAGCCCATCCGCACATAGCGGCAGCCCAGTTCGGCGCAGAGCCGGGCCACTTCGTCATTTTCAGAAACCGGTGGCAGGACGTAAATGCCGTAAAGCCGCTGCTGCTCGATGAAATGGCGGATATCGTCGAACAGATGCGGGCTCTTGCGGTCCACCGGGCGCACGACCAGCGCGAATTCGGTGCCCTTCATCGCATCCAGCATGCCTTCCTGAACCGACAGGACCATCTGCGCATTGGGGTTGTCGTGGATCAGGCCGATCAGGAAATTGCGCCGCAAAGCCAAGGCCCGCGCCTGCGGATTGGGCACATAGCCCAGATCGCGGATCACCGCCGTCACCTTGTCGCGCGTTGCATCGTTGAGCAAGGGCGAGTTGTTGATCACGCGGCTGACGGTCTTTTTCGACACACCCGCCAGGCGCGCCACATCATTGATCGTCGGCTTGGGCTCACGATTGGCCACGTTGTTCCCACCTCTCTGGCTCGTCTGCACTTTTGCTGCCTTGCCCTTGCATGATGAAGGGCGCAAGCAGGAGACTGATTGACACCGGTTACCATAAACGACATTCCCACGCAAAGGCGAAACCCCGCGTGGGGAGATTCGCGAAACGAACCCTTGGTGAGAATGATGAGCCTGCAACCCGCCCTGATCCGCGTACATCCCGAAGACAGCGTCGCCGTGGCGTTGCGGCCCATCGCGGGCGGAGAGGTGGTTGCGCTTGGCGATCAGCATTACACCGCCAATGCCGCCATCCCGCAGGGGCACAAGCTGGCCCTGATCGCCCATGCGCCGGGCGACACCGTGCGCAAATATGGCCAGCCCATCGGCAAGGCCACCGCCGCCATCGCGCCGGGCGATCATGTTCACACGCATAATCTGGCCACGGCTCTGGCGGGCGAATTGACCTATGCGCCCGATGCCCATGGCGATGTCGCGGCGGCGCAGCCCAATGCGGCCCAATGGCGCGGCTATCTGCGCGTGGACGGGCGCGCGGCAACGCGCAACGAAATCTGGGTGCTGCCCACGGTCGGCTGCGTCGGCCTGACCGCCGAACAGGTCGCGCGCGAGGCCACCGCTCGCCATGCCGATCTGATTGCGGAGGGGCGGGTCGACGGCATCCATGCCTTTTCCCATCCCCACGGTTGCTCGCAACTGGGTGACGATTTGGCGGGCACGCGGGCGGTTCTGGCGGGTTTGGCGGCCAATCCGAATGCGGCGGGCGTGCTGGTGCTGGGGCTGGGCTGCGAATCGAACCAGATTGCCGAGCTGATGGCACTGGTCCCCGAAAGCGCGCGGGGCAAAGTCGCCACCCTCTCCTCGCAAAGCGCGGGCGATGAGCTGGCTGAGGCCGCCGCGGTGATCGACGCCATAGTCGAACAGGCCGCATCGGCGCAGCGGGTGGACTTGCCGCTTTCCGCGCTGGTGGTCGGGCTGAAATGCGGCGGGTCGGATGGGTTTTCGGGCCTGACCGCCAATCCGCTGCTGGGCCGTTTTGCCGAAACGCTGGCGGGCGCGGGCGGCACGCCGGTGCTGACCGAGATCCCCGAGATCTTCGGCGCTGAACAGGCCCTGCTCTCGCGCTCGTCGAATGCGCAGGTGTTCGATGCCGCCGCCGCCTTGGTCAACCGCTTCAAGCGCTATTACCTCGATCAGGGCCTGCCGGTTTCGGAAAACCCCTCGCCGGGCAATCTGGCAGGCGGGATCACCACGCTGGAGGAAAAATCGCTGGGCGCGGTGCAGAAGGCGGGCCGCGCCGCGCTCTGCTCCGTCATCGATTATGGAGAGACGGCGCCGCTGGGCGGGCTGGCCTTGCTGGAGGCGCCGGGCAATGACGCGATTTCCTCGACCGCGCTGGCGGCGGCGGGGGCTACGATGGTGCTGTTCACCACCGGGCGCGGCACGCCGCTGGGCTTTCCCGTGCCGACTGTGAAGGTCGCGTCCAATCATCAACTGGCCGCCAACAAACCGCATTGGATCGACTTCAATGCCGCCGTGGCATTGGACGAAGGACAGGATGTTGCCGATGAGGCCTTCCTCGCCCGGCTGGTGGCCATCGCCAGCGGGGAAAGGACCGCCGCCGAACGCCATGGCCAGCGCGCCATCGCCATCTGGCGGCGGGGAGTAACCCTATAGGCAAGGCGGGCTGAAAACCGGTTTATGCAATCGCTTGCCCTTATGGTCGATTGCCATTGACACCGGTTTCCATTATTAAATTCACCCAAAGGATTGTGGGATCAGGATGCACACTCAAGAAACCGATCAGACCATCGCTCAGGCCTTCGTTGCGGCCCGCCGCTCTGGCGAAGGTCTGGCCATCTATCCCGGCCCCGCGCCGGTCACGCTGGCCGATGCCTATCGCATTCAGGACGCCGCGATTTCGATCGACGGGCGCGCCGTGGCCGGATGGAAAGTGGGCCGGATCAATGCCCCACTGGATGCCGAACTGGGCGCAAACCGCCTTGCCGGACCGATCTTTGCCGATTCCGTGACGCAGGACGGCGCGGCTATGCCGGTCTTTGCCGATGGTTTCGTTGCGGGCGAGGCTGAATGGCTGCTCCATGTCGCGCCCGGCTTTGCCGGCCCCGTCCCCGCCGATGATGCCGGCACCAAGGCGATCATCGACGAGGTGCGCATCGGCATCGAAATCGCCAGTTCGCCCTATCCCGGCATCAATGCGGACGGCCCCTGCGTGACCGTCTCCGATTACGGCAACAACGCGGGCCTCGTGCTGGGCGCGCCGGTGGACGGGTGGGCTGATCTCGACCTCTGCGCGATCTCCATCGCCACCACCATCGACGGCGCGGTGGTGGGTGAAGCCACGGCTGCCACAATGCTCGACGGCCCCTATGGCGCGGTGCGCTTTTTGCTGGCCAATCTGATGGAGCGCGGACTGGATGTGTCGGGCGGCCTCTGGGTCTCCTCGGGCGCGGTCACGGGCGTGCATCAGGCGCTGGTCGGCCAGAGCGTGAGCGCCAGTTTCGGCGATCTGGGGCAGGTCTCCTGCACGCTTACCCAGGCCCAGCCCCGTTAACGCGCCACAAGAAGCGCAATTGGAGAGTGGATGATGACAGGCGTAATTGAGCTGGATCCCAAGGCTGGACGGCGGCGCTGGGTCGTGTGCGGCCTGCTGTTTGCGGCAACGGCGGTGAACTATATCGACCGCCAGATGATCGGCGTGCTCAAACCCACGCTGAAGGAAGAACTGGGCTGGCAGGAAAGCGATTTCGCCACCATCGTCTTCTGGTTCCAGATGGCCTATGCGATCGGCTATATCTCGTTTGGTCGGATCGTCGACGTGCTGGGCGCGCGGCTGGGCTATGCGGTTGCCATCGTAATCTGGACGGCGGGGCATATGGCGCATGGTTTTGCCACCGGGGTCGCCAGTTTTGCCGCCGCCCGCTTTGGGCTGGGCGTCGGGGAATCGGGCAATTTCCCTGCCGGTATCAAGGCCGTGGCCGACTGGTTCCCCCAGCGCGAGCGCGCCTTTGCCATCGGTCTGTTCAATGCAGGCGCCAATGTGGGCGCGATCATCACGCCGCTGCTGGTGCCCGCGCTGGTGCTGTGGTTTGGCTGGCGCTCGGCCTTTTTCATCACCGGCATTTTTGGTCTGGCATGGCTGGTGGCATGGTGGGCGCTTTATCGCCATCCGCGCGAAGAGGCCAAGATCACGCCGGGCGAACTGGCGTGGATCGAGCAGGACCCGGCCGACACCACCGAAAAGATCGGCTGGAGCCGCCTGATCACCCTGCGCGAGACATGGGCCTATGCGCTGGCCAAGTTCCTGATCGATCCCATCTGGTGGTTCTTCCTCTTCTGGCTGCCGGGCTATCTGTTCGACCGCTATCATCTTGATCTCAAAAGCTTCGGCCTGCCGCTTGCCGCCATCTACATCATTTCCGATCTGGGCAGCGTAGCTGGGGGCTGGCTCTCGTCCTTCATGCTGAAGCGCGGCTATTCGGTGAATGCGGCGCGCAAACTGGCCATGCTGATCTGCGCTTTCTGCGTGCTGCCGATCTATTTCGCGCAGAGCATCGAGAGTGTGTGGGGCGCGGTGCTGGTGATCGGCCTTGCCACGGCGGCGCATCAGGCTTTCTCGGCCAATGTTTACACCCTGCCTTCCGACATGTTCCCCCGCGCGGCGGTGGGCAGCGTGGTGGGCATCGGCGGCACGATCGGCGCGCTGGGCGGCATGGGGATGGCGCTGTTCACCGGCTATATCCTCGACGCCACACACAGCTATGAATTGCTCTTCGCCATTTGCGCCAGCGCCTATCTGGTCGCTCTGGCGGTGGTCCACCTGCTCAGCCCCCGTCTGGCGCCCGCCACGGTGGAGTAACGAAATCCTCCCCCATGATTGCTCATGGATTGTCTGGACCGGGAAGGCTGCCTAAAGCTTTCCCGGTCCTTTTTTTGTGAGTGCCTTATGACCGCTTCGCTTTCCCGATTGCTGAACATCATGGCGCGGCTTCGCGATCCCGAAAGGGGCTGCGAATGGGATGTGGCGCAGACCTTCGCCACCATCGCGCCCTATACGGTCGAGGAAGCCTATGAGGTGGCCGACGCCATCGAACGGGGCGACATGGCTGGCCTGCGCGAGGAGTTGGGCGATCTGCTGCTGCAGGTGGTGTTTCACAGCCGGATGGCGCAGGAGGCGGGCCTCTTCGCCTTTGACGATGTGGCCGATGCGATCAGCGACAAGATGGAGGCGCGCCATCCGCATGTGTTTGGTGACGCCGCCGATGAAGGCCAGTCGCGCGAGGTTCGCTGGGAAAAGCTGAAAGAGCAGGAGCGCGCGCAAAAGGGCGCGTCGAGCGCTCTGGATGGCGTGGCTCTGGCCCTGCCCGCGCTGATGCGGGCGGAAAAGTTGCAGAAGCGGGCGGCGCGGGTCGGCTTTGACTGGCCGGATGTGTCCGGCCCAGAGGCGAAGGTGGCCGAAGAGGTGATCGAACTGGCCGAGGCGACCACGGACGAAGAGCGCTTGGCCGAGGCGGGCGATTTTCTCTTTGCCGCTGTCAATCTGGTGCGCGCCTATGGCATCTCGGCCGAAGAGGCCCTGCGCGCGGCCAATGTTAAATTCGAACGGCGGTTCAAGGGGATGGAGGCGATTGCCGAGGCGCGCGGGGTGGATTTTGCCGCGCTCTCGCTCGATGAGCAGGAAGGGTTGTGGCAGGAGGTCAAGAAGGGGGAAAATGCGAGGGTCTAGACCCTCGCGCTCCCGATACTGTCTGTGTCGCGTGCAAGGTTCGGCGTTTTGTGTCGGACGCGGCGTTGGAATTTTAAAGCCTGCGGCGCGGATATAAAGCGCCGCAGGCTTTATAAAATCATACCCCTCACAAACCACATACAATTAATGGGATTGCAAAGGGACAAGTCCCTTTTCCCGCCGGAGGCATCCCTTAACCGACCTACAACCTCACAAACCGCCCAAATTCCTTAGGCGTCAGCTTCACCGACATCACCCGCGCAGGCTCATCGCCTCCGGCCTCCTCATCGGACAGTACCTCGCCATGGGCATAGAGCCAGGCGATGCGCGCGCCATCATGGACAGGGATGGTGAAACGATGCTCCCGCGCATCCCCGGTCAGCAACCGGTTGGCGGTTTCGAGCAATTCCTCGCAGCCCTCGCCCGTCATGGCCGAGAGCGGGACAACCACTTCGTCATCATGGGCGGCCTCACGAGCGGCGTGCCAGAGATGCGCGGCCTGTTCGGCGCTCAGCAGGTCCCACTTGTTCCACACCTCGATCATCGGCACCGAAGGGGCGCGTGTCCCCTCCTCCAGCAAACCAAGATCTTCCAGGACGGAAAGCACCTGTTCCTTTTGCGCCGCCGTGTCGGGATTGGCGATATCGCGCACATGGATGACGATATCGGCCGCCGTCACCTCCTCAAGCGTGGCGCGGAAGGCGGCGACCAATTGCGTCGGCAGGTCGGAGATGAAGCCCACCGTGTCCGACATGATCGCCTTTTCGATACCAGGCAGGCGGATCGCGCGCATCGTCGGGTCCAGCGTGGCGAAGAGCAGATCCTGCGCCATCACGCTCGCCCCGGTCAGCCGGTTGAACAGCGTCGATTTGCCCGCATTGGTATAGCCCACCAAGGCCAGCACCGGCCAGGGCGCCTTTTCGCGCCGGTCGCGGTGCAGCCCGCGCGTGCGGCGGACCTGTTCCAGCTCGCGCCGGATGCGGGCCATGCGGTCGCGGATCATGCGGCGGTCGGCCTCGATCTGGGTTTCGCCCGGACCGCCGAGGAAGCCGAAGCCGCCCCGCTGGCGTTCAAGGTGAGTCCAGCTGCGGACCAAACGCCCCTGCTGGTAATCCAGATGCGCCAGTTCGACCTGCAAACGCCCTTCGGCAGTCGCCGCGCGCTCGCCAAAGATTTCGAGGATCAGGCCCGTCCGGTCGATCACCTTGCGCTTGAGCTTGTCCTCAAGGTTGCGCTGCTGAACGGCCGAGAGCGCGCCATCGACGATGACAAGTTCGGCCTCATGCAGATTGCATTGGGTGATGATGTTCTGGATCTGGCCTTCGCCGAACAGCGTGCCGGGGCGGGGTTCGCGAATGGCGATCGGGAAGGCCTCAGCAATCACCAGCCCGATGGCCAGCGCCAGACCTTTCGCCTCTTCCACACGCGACTCGGTGTCGGAGGCGCTGGGGCGCCCCCGAATCTCGGGGCAGACGATCAGGGCGCGTGCGCCCCGTGTAACCTCGCCCTCGGCTTCCTCTCCGAAAATCAGGCGTCTGAACCTTCTTCACCATCCCACTCGCCGGTCAGATCGACCGGGCCAAGCGGCTGAATCGTCGAAACCGCATGCTTATAGGCAAGCTGCACATAACCTTCGCGTTCCAGCATCATGCAGAACAGGTCATAGGCCGCAACACGCCCCTGAAGCATCACGCCGTTCACCAGGAACATCGTGACCTGTACGCTGGACGAGCGGATCGAGGAAAGGAACACATCCTGCAGCAGGCGGGCCTTCTTCGACGCGTCGCCGCCCTGCGGGAACAGGCGTGTGTCGATGGGCTGGCTGGGCATGATGGTCGAAACGGCGTGCTTATAGACCAGCTGCGACTGACCATCACGGCGCAACAGGATCGAGAAATTGTCGAACCAGGTGACAATACCCTGCAACTTCACGCCCTTGACGAGGAACATGGTGACGGGGGTCTTGTTCTTGCGCAGATAGTTCAGGAACTGGTCCTGCAAATTCTGGCTGCCCTTGCCCGAGGCTACGGGAACGGGGGCTGCGGCAACGGCTTCGACGCCCTCTTCAACGGCGGATTCCTCAGGCTTAGAACGCGGACGAGCGGACAGCGTGCGGCCAGTAGACATGGTTTGCTCCTATTGTTGGCGGCCGTTTCTACGGTCCGCATTCTGGCCAAAGGTGATTCTGCGCCTTTGGCCGACTGAGCCTCATGTCTAGCCTCTCGCAGTTGCAGCGTAAATGCCGAAATTGCGAAAGACGTATTCAATCCTCCTCGTCATCGTCCCGCTTGTCGCCCATGCCCAGCAGCTTGAGCTTGCGATGCAGGGCCGAACGCTCCATCCCGATAAAGGCGGCGGTCTTTGAAATATTGCCGGAAAAGCGGCGGATCTGAACCCGCAGATATTCCCGCTCAAAGTTTTCCCGCGCCTCGCGCAGGGGCACGCCCATCAAGGAGGACATGCCGGAATCTCCGGCCAGACGCCCGCTGTTGATTTCGGCAGGCAGCATATCGACCTCGATCCGCCCCAGCCTCTCGCGCGGGGCCAGAATCACCGTGCGCTCCACCACATTGCGCAACTGGCGCACATTGCCCGGCCATTCATAGGCCTGCATCGCGGCCATCGCCTCGATGCTGATATCGGGCGGGGGCATGCCCTGATCATTGGCATAGCGGGCAAAGAAATGCTGGACCAGCACGGGAATATCCTCGCGCCGCTCGGCCAGAGGCGGCACCGCCACCGGCACCACGTTGAGCCGATAGAACAGATCCTCGCGGAAGGTCTTTTCGATGATTTCCTTTTCCAGATTGCGGCTGGTCGAGGACACCACACGCACATCAACGCGGATCTGGCGATTGCCGCCCACGCGGACAAAGGCCTGCTCGGTCAGAACCCGCAGGATGCGCGCCTGGGTCGACAGCGGCATATCGCCCACTTCGTCCAGATAGAGCGTGCCCCCATCGGCCAGTTCGAGCAGACCTGCGCGCACCAACTTGCCATTGGCCTCCTCGCCAAACAGCTCCTCCTCGAAACGTTCAGGCGTGATCCGGGCCGAATTGACGCTGACGAAAGGCTTTTCTGCCCGCCCGCTCCACGAATGGAGCAGGCGCGCTGCAACTTCCTTGCCCACGCCCGATGGGCCGGAGATCAGCAGGCGGCTGCCGGTATTGGCAACGCGTTTAAGTGTGGCGCGTACATGGTTGATTGCGCTGGATGAACCGTGAAACTCCGTCCCCTGCGCCGTATCCAGTTTCAGCCGCGCGTTTTCCCGCCGCAACCGCTCCGTTTCCGTGGCGCGTTCGACCAGATGCAGCAGGCGCTCGGTCTCAAAGGGTTTTTCGATGAAGTCCATCGCCCCGCGCCCGATCGCGGCCACCGCCGTGTCGATATTGCCATGGCCCGAAAAGATGATGACCGGCAGGTCAGGCTCACGCGTCTTGATCGCGTCCAGCACCTCCAGCCCGTCCATCGGGCTGCCGTGCAGCCACACATCGAGCAGCACCAACGAGGGCCGCCGCCGGTCCACCTCGTCCAGCGCGGCGCGGCTGTCGCCGGCGGTCCGGCATTCATAGCCCTCGTCCGACAGCACACCCGCCACCAGTTCGCGGATGTCCTTTTCATCATCAACGATCAGGATATCGACAGCCATCAGGCTTTTCCTCTTTTCATTCGGCTCATTCCCCCGGCTCCATCACCTTGCCCGCACTCAAAGGATCGCGGGCAAAGCGCAGGGAGACGACGGAGCCACCGCCCTCGGCGCTGGCGAAATTCATGTCGCCGCCGTGTTCTTCGACAATTTTCTTCACAATGGCCAACCCCAGCCCCGTGCCCTTTTCGCGGGTGGTGACATAGGGTTCGACGATACGTTCGCGGTCCTGCGGCAATCCGATGCCATTATCGGCCACCACCGCCACGATGCTCTCGCCCTCGTCGATCAGGCTCAGCCGGATCGCGCCGCGATAATCCTCGCCCGCCTGCTTCTGCTTGGCCTCGACCGCCTCGGTGGCGTTTTTAAGCACATTGGTCATCGCCTGACCAAACTGATGCCTGTCGCAACCGATGAGGCCGATATCGGAGGGCGCATCGATGGAAAAATCGATGTCTGAGCGCGCAACCTCCTGCAGGAACAGCGATTGCCGCGCCAGATCGACCGGATCCTCGGAACGGAACACCGGTTTTGGAATGCGGGCAAAGGAGGAGAATTCGTCCACCATCTTGCGCAGGTCGCCCACCTGACGAATGATCGTCGCGGTCAGTTCCTCGAACAATTCGGGATTGTCGCTGATCTGCTTGCGATAGCGGCGCGAGAGGCGTTCCGTGGCCAATTGGATCGGGGTCAGCGGGTTCTTGATTTCATGCGCAATGCGCCGCGCGACGTCCGACCATGCCGCCTGCCGTTGATCGAGCAATTGGCGGGTGATGTCTTCAAAGGTGATCACATGGCCGCCCTGCGCCTCGCCCGAGGCGCTGTTGTTGGCCGTCACCTTCACCGCAAGCGTGCGCAGATCGCCCCCGCGTTCGGAGGACACGCCATGCTGGACCACGCCCTCGCGCTTGCCTTCATCGACCATGCCCGCAATCGGCGGCGAAATCTCGGCCAGCGCCTGCCCCACGGGCGCGCCGTCGCTGCGGCCCAAGAGCAGCTTTTGCGCCGAGGAATTCATCAGCCGCACCGCCCCGCCAGCGTCCAGCGAGATGACGCCCGCAGTCACCGACTCCAGCACCGCCTCCATCAGCGCGCGACGCTCGTCGATCTGCTGATTGGCGCGGACGAGGGCGGCCGTCTGGCGCTCAATCTGCTCGGTCATGCGGTTGAACGCGCGGTTGAGCAGGCCGATCTCCTCGGCCCCGCTGCGCCCGGCGATGCGGATTTCATAATTGCCCGCACCCACCCGCTGGGCCGCCGCCACAAGGTCATAGAGCGGCTGCACCTGTCTGTCGGCAAAGCGCAGGGCAAAGACCACCGACAGGCCCACCAGCACCAAGGATATGACAAACAAGGCAATATTGAACCGCAATTGCAGCAACCGCGCCCTTTGCGTCAGCACCTGATAGGCCTTTACGATATTGTCGGCGCGCTTGCCCTGGCTGATCGCCAAAAGGTCGGATGTGCGCGCGGCATAGAGGTAAAGCCCGGTCCGCTGGTCGATGGCCGTCACCGCCTCGATGCGATCCGCCTTGGCATTGACGACGATCGCCTCGCCGCCATCAACCCGACGGCGATCCTCGGTGGAGATCTGAACCCGCGCATCATCGCGCGCGGGGTCGACAATCGCCACGGTGATCATCCGCCCATCGGCGCCCTTTTGCAGGATCGCCACCTCGTCCAGCCCGCGTTGCAGCACCTGATAGGACAGCGCCCGCTGGAAATCGAGGCTGACGATGCTGGTCTGGCTCAGGATATAGCGCAGGTCGCTGGTCATCGCGATGGCCTCGTTCGAGACATCGCGCTGTGTCTGTTCGTAATAGCCGCGCGCCAGCTTATTGGCGTTTTCCAGAAGCCCACGCGAATTGTCGGAAAACCAGAATTCCACGCCCGACTGAAACAGCCACGATGCAAAGATCACCACCAGCAGCGTGGGCACCGCCGCGATCAGCGAGAAGAGGAACACCAGTTGGGTGTGCAGCCGCCCCTTGCCGCCCGGAATGCTGGCCCCGCGCCGTACAGCGATCCAGCGCCCGATCAGCACAAGGATCGCCATCGCGGGCAAAAGCATGCCCACCAGCAGCGAAGCGGTCATCCCGCCCGAGAGCAATTGCCCCTTTTCCGCCTGATCCGACACCGCCAGCCATGCCGAAAGGCTGGCCGCCAAAAAGCCGAAAACCGAAATGCCCCAGACGTAGGGCTCCAGATTGGCGCGCCGCGCATAGACCAGCGTTCGCCGCCACCATCGGGGCCATCGTCTCGGTCTTGCCTTATCATCGCTCACCATCGTGGCAGTATTACAACGCCCCTGTGGCAAGAATGCAAGAGGAAACCGACGCATTACCCCAAAGGTCGCCCCTGCCCTAAGGTCGTCGCAGGAAGGAATCGGGGTCTATCGCCAGTTCGCCCAGGCGTTTGCGCAACGTGTTGCGGTTGATCCCCAGCATTTGCGCCGCCCGCAATTGGTTGCCCCCGGTTGCGGCCAGAATGCGGTTGAACAACGGCCTTTCAAACGCCGCCAGTGCCGCGTCATAGACAGTGCCGGAGGGCGGATTATGCTCGCTCAGCCAGCGTTCGACCGCGCCGTTCAGATCGAGCGGGGCCTCGATCTGCTCCTCGGCCCGCGCGGCGGAGGCCAGCATCGGCTCCAGCGCAGCAGCATCAATCACATCCTCGCGCGCCAGCAGCGCCAGACGATAGATGAAATTGCGAAGCTCGCGCACATTGCCCCGCCATGGCTGGCGCATCAGCATCGCCTCGGCCTCGGGCGCCAGACGCCGCCGGGGCAGGCCCTCCGTGGCCGCCAGCGCGAGGAAATGCCGCGCCAGCGCCGCAATATCATCCGCCCTTTCGCGCAAAGGCGGCAGGTGGATCGGCACGACGTTCAGCCGGTAATAGAGATCCTCGCGGAATTGCCCCGCCGCGATCATCGGCTCCAGATCCTTGTTGGTGGCCGCCACGATGCGCGTGTCGATGCTCACCTCGTCGCGCCCGCCCACGCGACGGATGCTGCCCGATTGCAGCGCGCGCAGCAGGCGGGTCTGGGCCTGCATCGGCATATCGCCGATTTCGTCGAGGAACAAAGTGCCCCCCGCCGCCTGCTCGAACTTGCCGATATGACGGGCGACGGCGCCGGTAAAGGCGCCCTTTTCATGGCCGAACAATTCGCTCTCGATCAGGTCAGCGGGAATGGCCGCCGTATTGACCGCCACGAAAGGCCCCTTCTGCCGATGCCCTAACTGATGGATCGCCTCGGCCACCAGTTCCTTGCCCGTCCCGCTCTCGCCCAAAATCAGCACGGTCAGATCATTGCGCAGCACGCGCGTGATCATCCGGTACACCGCCTGCATCGAGGCCGAACGCCCGACCAGCGGCAAGCCCTGCCCCGGCCCCTCGTCCACGCCCCCGCTCAGCGAAGAGCCCTGCGAGCCCGCCGCCTGACGCACGGTGCGCACCAGTTCGTCAATGTCGAAAGGCTTGGGGAAATATTCAAACGCCCCGGTGTCCGACGCGCGCACCGCCGTATCCAGCGTGTTCTGCGCCGAGAGCACGATCACCGGCAGATCCGGATGTATCTCGCGCACGCGGCCCAGCGTCTCGATCCCATCGCCATCGGTCAGCATCACATCGGTGACCAGCGCGGAAAACTCCCGTGTGGCCAGCAGGCGGTCGCGCTCGACGATTGAATCGCAGCGCACCACCGAAAAACCCTCGGCCTCCAGTGCGGCGGTGATGACGATGGCGATGGACTCATCGTCCTCAACCAGCAAAATGCTCATAGATCCTATCCGTTCAGGGCGTCTGGGGCCGATTTGCGCCGAGGCCTGCCCGATCCGCCCGGCGAGGCCATCGGCAGATGCAGGCGGAAATGAGTCCAGCCCCCCGCCTCGTCGCGGTCATGGGTGATGCGTCCGTTCATGTCGCGCATCAATTTGCGCACCAGCGCCAGACCCAGCCCCTGCCCGGTCTTTTTGCTGGTGACGAAAGGCTCGAAAATCTGGTCGCGCACCGAAGGATCGACGCCGGGGCCATTGTCCGACACGCGCACCTCGATGGGCAGACGCACCGCCTTGCCGCGATCGGTGGCATGCAGTTGCAGACCCGAAACGAAGCGGGTGCGCACGATGATACGCGAATTTTCCACGCCCTGCGTCGCCTCGCGCGCATTGGAGAGCAGGTTGATAAGCACCTGCACCAGCCCATGCGCGCTGCCCAGAACGGGGGGCAGCGAGGGGTCGAATTCTTCCTCGATCCGCGTCCTGCCTTCCTCCTTGGCCCCGCCTGCGGCGGCCAGAATAGTGCTGGCGCGGCGGATGGTTTCATGCAGGTTGCACGGCTCGACCGGATCGGCGGTGCGGCGCGAAAGCGTCTGCATCTGGTCGATCAGCTTGGCGATGCGATCCACCTCATCCGCAATCAGGATGGTGAGCGCACGGTCGCTGCCCTCCACCTTGCGCGCCAGCAATTGCGCCGCCCCGCGAATGCCCGCCAGCGGGTTCTTGATCTCATGGGCCAGCACCTCCGGCCCGCGCAGCCGCCCGTCGCCATCGCCCGGCATCGACTGGCCCAGCGGCTCGACCGTGGCGCTGTCGGCCAGAGTGACCATCATCCAGCCCGGCGCATCCATCACCGGCGTGGTGGCAATGTCGAGCCGCCGGCTGCCCTGGCCCAGAACGTGGGCATCGACCTGTCGCGCGGTGATCGGCGCATCGCTTTCATAGACGCGCTGCATCAGGCGTTCATCATCCAGCGCCACGACATCGACCAGCGAACGCCCCAGCAGGCGGCGCTGGCTCTGGCCCAGAAACTGCTCGGCGGCCGGATTGGCCATCGAGATCTTCTGCCCCGGCGCCAGCAGCATCACCGCCTGAGGCAGGCTGAGCAACATGCGCCGCGCGTCGGGCGCGGGGGGAATGACGTCGGGCTGATCGGGCGCCATCAGGCCGCGTCTTGCAGCAGCGGCGTGAAAAATTCGTGGAGCGCGGCTTTTACGTCGCGCGGGTCATCCATGAAATTGGCCTTGTTGCGAAACGAGGCCGACCCATGCAGGCCGTGCGTGTACCAGCCGATATGCTTGCGGAACATATTGACGCCGGTCTTGATGTCATAATGGGCGAGCATATCCTCGTAATGTTCGAGAATAACGCCATATTTCTCGGCCAGCGAAGGCTCGTCCAGACGCTCGCCCGTCGCCAGCCAATGCATCATCTGACCCAGCAGCCAGGGCCGCCCATAGGATCCCCGCCCGATCATCACGCCATCGGCGCCCGATTGCTCGACAGCGGCGGCCACGTCCTCGATCGTGCAAATGTCGCCATTGACGATGACGGGAATATCGACCGCCTCCTTCACCCGGCGAACAAAGGCCCAGTCGGCACTGCCCTTGTACATCTGATTGCGGGTACGTCCATGGACCGTAATCATCTTCGCGCCCAGATCCTGCGCGGTGCGCGCCAGTTCGGGAGCATTGAGGCTGTCATGACACCAGCCCATCCGCATCTTGACCGTGACGGGCACATCCACCGCCTTGACACAGGCCTCGATCAACCGCGCGGCCAGATCGGGCACGCGCATCAGCGCCGAACCGGCATCGCCATTAACCACCTTCTTCACCGGACAGCCCATATTGATGTCGATGATGGCGGCGCCCTTGTCAGCCGCGATCTTGGCCGCCTCGGCCATCTGGTCCGGCTCGCAGCCGACGAGCTGCATCGAGACCGGCTCCTCCATCGGATCCCACGCGGCCTTCTGGATCGACTGGCGCGTTTCGCGGATCGCGGCCGGGCTGGCGATCATCTCGGTCACGTTCAACCCCGAACCATAGCGCCGCACGATGCGCCGAAACGGCAGATCGGTGACAGCCGTCATCGGCGCCAGCACCACGGGGCAATCGATCTGGACAGGGCCGATATGGATCGGCTTCAGAGTGGGGGGGGTGGGAGTGTCTGTCATGAATGTTCTGCTATGGGGCGTGCCTAAAAAGTGGGCAGCGCATAAAGGATTGCGCGCCGCACAGCAAGGGATTACCGGCGCGATCCATGAGCAGCGCCCCGACTCCAGCAGATACCCGTAGGTCAGCCATCGTTGTGGCCGCAGGAGCGGGCCTGCGCGCGGGACAGCCCGTGCCCAAGCAATTCGCCCCATGGCGCGGCAAGCCTGTGGTGCGCCATTCGGTCGAGCGCCTGATGGCCGCCGGCGTCGCGCCGATTGTGGTGGTGATCCCCGAGGGCGCGCAGGATGTGGCATCGGCGGCGCTCGATGGTTTGCCGGTGCGGTTGATTACGGGCGGCGCCTCGCGGCAGGATTCGGTGCGTGCGGGGCTGGAGGCTCTGGCCCCCGATGCGCCTGCCATCGTGCATATCCATGATGCGGCGCGTCCGATCCTGCCTCTGGCGGTGGTTGAACGGCTTGAAAAGGCGCTGGTGGAACAACCTGGCGCGATTCCGGTTCTTCCTGTCGTGGACAGCTTGTGCAATGCCTCGGACAATCTGATGGGGGCGCCCGCCCGCCGCGAGGCCTTGCGCCGGGTCCAGACGCCGCAGAGCTTTCGCTTTGTCGATATTCTGGCCGCGCATCGCGCGTGGGATGGCCCAACCAATGCAGGGGATGATGCGCAGGTTGCTCAGGCCTATGGTCTGGGCATCGCTCTGGTTGATGGAGATGAAGCCTTGCACAAGCTGACCTATGCCAGCGATTTTGCCGCATCCGGTGCCAAGGGCCTGCCCCCGGTCCGGGTGGGCACGGGTTATGACGTCCATCGGCTGGAAGATGGCGAGGAATTGTGGCTCTGCGGGGTCAGGATCGAGCATCATCAGGGCCTTAGCGGGCATAGCGATGCCGATGTGGCAATCCATGCGCTGGTCGATGCGATCCTTGGCGCCTGCGCGCGCGGCGATATCGGCCAGCATTTTCCGCCCAGCGATCCCCAATGGAAAGGCGCGGCTTCGGATCGTTTTCTGGCCCATGCGGTCAAGCTGGCGGGCGAAGCCGGCTATGTCATTGGCCATGTCGATGTGACCATCATCTGCGAGGCGCCCAAGATCGGCCCCCACCGCGAAGCCATGCGCGCCCGTCTGGCCGCGATCATGGGCGTCGATGTGGGGCTGGTCAGCGTCAAGGCCACGACCACCGAAAAGCTGGGCTTTACCGGGCGCGGCGAAGGCATTGCGGCGCAGGCGGCGGCAACGCTGTTGCTGGCCTGATGGCGCGGCTCCTTGCCCTGACGGCTTCGGCTCTGTTGGTGATCGCGCCCGGCATGGCGCGCGCCGCCGAGCCTTGTTTGTCGCCCGCCGAATTTTCCTCGCTGGTGGGCTTTGCCCTGCCCGGCACGATTGCCGGGGTGGCCCAGCGCTGCGGCCCCTCCCTGCCCGATGGCGCGTTTCTGCGCGGCCCCGCGCGGGGCATGATCGAGCGCTATGCCGCCGCCAAGCCCACGCTCTGGCCCGGCGCCAAGGCCGCCATCAATAAGTTGAGCGCGAACGCGCCCACCGATATTTCCGCCCTTTTGGGCCAATTGCCCGATCCGCAGCAACAGCAGATCGTGGAAACCATGGTGACCGGCATGGTCGCCGAAAAGCTCCCCATCGCCCGCTGTTCGGAATTGGACCGGCTGCTGGCGATCCTCTCCCCCCTGCCGCCTGAAAGCACGGCTGAGGCCATCGGCCTTGCCATCGGCCTCGGGTCGCGCGCCGGACAGGCGCGCCTTGGCAAAATTGTGATTTGCACACAATGACTCAAGCTTCCTTCTTCGCTCCCGACATTATGGAAATGGCCGCGCAGGTGATCGCGGAAAACCGCGCGCTGGGCCGCAAGGTCGTGCTGGCGGAAAGCTGCACCGGGGGCCTCGTCTCGGCGGCGCTGACCGAAATCGCCGGTTCCTCGGCGGTGGTGGAAAGCGGTTTCGTCACCTATTCCAATGCGGCCAAGCAGAAGCTGCTTTGCGTTTCGCCCGACATTATCGACACGTTTGGCGCGGTGTCCTGCGCCTGTGCATGGGCGATGGCGCAAGGTGCGCTGAAGAATTCGGACGCCGATGTGGCCGTCGCGATCAGCGGCATTGCCGGGCCTGATGGCGGCACAGCGCAAAAGCCGGTCGGCCTGGTGGTCTTTGCCAAGGCCGAGCGCAACAGTGAGGAAGTGCTGGCCGAGGAGCGCTTCTTTGCCCCCACCAGCCGCAGCGAGATCCGCGCAGAAGCGGTCAAGGTCGCGCTTGAACTGCTCTTGCCGAAAATGGAGGCCCCGGCCGAGGAGGAGTAATCCTCAGGCCGGTTCACCACCATAGAGTTTGGCCGCACGCTCTTCAAAAGCGGCCACCATCTTGCGGAACGCCTTGTCGAAATATTGCCCGGCAAGGCTTTCGAACAAGGGGTTGCGGAAGGTGAAGCTGACGTCGAATTCCAGCTCGCAGCCGCCATCGACATCGCGAAACTTCCAGACATTGTCCAGATCGCGCATCGGCCCGTCGAGGTAATGCACGGTCAGCTCGCGCGGGGCGTCGAACACCACGCGGCTGGTGAATTTCTCGCGCAGCATTTTGAAGCCCACCAGCATGTCGGCCACCATTTCGCGCCCGTCATTGCTCTTTACCCGCGTGGCCACGACCCAGGGCAGGAATTCGCCATACCGGCCCACATCGGCCACCAGATCGAACATCTGCTTGGCCGAATAGGGCAGGCGGCGCGTCTCATGAATACTCGGCATTGACGTATCAGCCCTTGGCGCCAACTTTTGCCTGAGCCGCCTTGGCGAGCTTGGCCTCACGCGCGGCGCGCATTTCGGCAAAATCCTTGCCCGCGTGATAGGACGAGCGGGTCAGCGGGCTGGCCGCGACCTGAAGGAAGCCCTTGGCCCGCGCAATCGCGCCATAGGCGTTGAACGCGGCGGGTGTGACGAATTCCTTGACCTCGGCATGTTTGGGCGTCGGGCGCAGATATTGGCCCATGGTCAGGAAGTCGATCTGAGCGCTGCGCATGTCGTCCATCACCTGATGAACCTCCAGCCGCTGCTCGCCAAGGCCCAGCATGATGCCGCTCTTGGTGAAGATCAGCGGATTATGGGCCTTCACCTCCTCCAGCAGACGGAGCGAGGCGTAATAACGCGCGCCGGGGCGGATGGTGGGATAGAGCCGGGGCACGGTTTCCAGATTGTGGTTGTACACGTCCGGGCCTGCGGCAACGATAGCCTCGATCGCCGGACGCATCTTGTTGCGGAAATCGGGGGTCAGGATCTCGATCGTCGTGTTGGGCGTGGTGCGGCGCAATTCGTTGATGACCTTGACGAACTGGCCCGCGCCGCCATCGGGCAGATCGTCGCGGTCCACCGAGGTGATCACGATATGCTCCAGCCCCAGCTTGGCGGCGGCCTCGGCCACATGGGCCGGTTCGTTCAGGTCGACCTTGCGCGGCATCCCGGTCTTGACGTTGCAGAAGGCGCAGGCCCGCGTGCAGACATCGCCAAGGATCATTACCGTGGCATGCTTTTTCGTCCAGCATTCGCCGATATTCGGGCAAGCCGCCTCTTCACACACCGTGTTCAGCCCCAGCCCGCGCATCAGGTCGCGCGTGGCGCCATATTCGCGGCTGACGGGGGCTTTAACGCGAATCCAGTCCGGCTTGCGCTGAACCGTGGAATTGGAATCGGGCGAAGGAGGCGTGGAGAGGTCGTTCATGACCCGGCAGATAGGCGCATGATGCCGCTCTTTCCAGAGTTAAGTTTGAGTTTCTGCTGGCCTTCGGACAGGCTTCGGGGCAATCGGCAGCCACGGGCATGACGGGCCGAATCCCCGATGCCCTCCATCGTCAGGAGAACGAGATGTCAGATACGGGTAACGCCCCCGCCACCCCGCCCCTTGACCGTCTTATCGCAGGGTATCACCGTTTCCGCGAAACCGGCTGGAACCCGCATCGCGAACGCTGGAGCACGCTGCGCGAAGGGCAGCAGCCCGAAGTCATGGTGATCGCCTGTTCCGACAGCCGGGTCGATCCTTCGCAGATCTTTGATGTCGATCCGGGCGAAATCTTTGTCGTGCGCAATGTCGCCGCGCTGGTCCCGCCGTTTGAAACCACGCCGGGCCATCACGGCGTTTCGGCGGCGCTGGAATTTGCCGTGCAGGTTCTCAAGGTCCGCGAGATCATCGTGATGGGCCATGGCATGTGCGGCGGCTGCAAGGCGGCGCTGACACAGGAACTGCATGGCGCCGAACCGGGCCAGGGCGGCTTTGTCGCCAACTGGATCTCGCTGCTCGACGAGGCGCGCGATGAAGTGGCGCACAAGCATGGCACCGAGGGCCGCCCCGCCGAGCGTGCAATGGAGCAGGCAGGCGTCAAGGTCAGCCTTGAAAACCTGCGCAGCTTCCCTTGCGTGGCGCAGAAGGAGGCAAAGGGCAGCCTGAAGCTGCGCGGCGCCTTCTTCGCCATTTCGGACGGTCTGCTGCATCTGCTGGATGAAGCCACCGGCGAGTTCGCCCCGGTCGAATAAAAGGCGGCCGAATACGAAAAGGGGGCGGCGGTTTCCCGTCGCCCCCTTTTTTGCGGGTTGAAAGCGTAAGCCTTACTTACCGGCAGCCTTCTGGGCCGCATAGAGCGACCAGAGTTCAGCCATCGGCTTACGCGGCCCTTCGACCTGCGCGAAAGTGGCCTGCGCACCGGCGTAATCGCCCGCGTCCACCTGCGCGATGCCCAGACGGGTCAGCACGACCGGCTTGTCCACGCCCGGCTTGTTCAGAGCAATCTTGTAGAGATCAATCGCCTTGGCCGATTCGCCATAGGACAGGAACGCATCGCCCGCGCCCGACACGGTGCCCACGGTCGCATTGGCGGCGCGCGCATCCTTTTCAAAACCGGGCAGCGAGGCCTTGTCCGGGCCGATACGGCTGTTGGCGGTCTTGAGCGCTTCGGCATAGAAGGTCTTGGACGCATCCAGCTTGCCCGCGGCCACACCGGCCTCGATCACGGCCTTCACTTCTGCCGGGTTGCGGCGGGCATCAGCGGCCTGCACGAACTCGCCATAGTCGCGCTCTTCGGCCCAGCTGTTGGTGCGCGCCATCAGGCGCATCAGGTCAATCGTGTCCTGCGAGGGCAGCTGACCCAGATCGCGCAGCACGGCAATCGCGGCCGACCAGCTCTTGGTCACGGGATAGGCCTTGACCAGCTTGGTCGAGAAATTCACCGCCTGACCGTAATCGCGCGCTTCATAGGCAAAGCCCAGACCGCGACGATACCAGTTTTCCGGCGCCGCCGTCCCGGCAATGTCGATGGCCTTGTTCAGCTCGTCAAAACCGGCCTTCGACTGCTTTTCCTCGAAATTGATTTCGGCCAGCCACACATGCGGCTCGGCTTCCTTGTTGCCGGCGGCGATCGAGGCGTCGAGGTTCTTGCGGGCGCCCGCATTGTCCTTGGCCTGAAGCGCCATCTGGGCCAGCGCGAAGTGCAGCTTGGGCAGCAGGTCGGGCGGGGTCTTGCCGCTGTCGACCATCATTTGAATACCCTTGCCCTGAAGCGTATCGTCCTTGGCCAGGCTGCCAAGCTGGATGCCCCAGTTGCCCGCCGTGAACTTGTCGTCGGGCTTGGTCGCGGCGGCCAGAACCTTTTCATACTGCGCGCGCAGATCGGCAATGCCTTCGGGGCTGGGCGCCTTCTTGACCTTTTCCAGAGCGGTCTGGAACGGCACGCCCACAGCCAGAAACGGCTTGGAAAGGTCGGGACCAGCCGGAGCCGCCATGGCCGGGGCCGCCACCATCACGCCAGCGCCCGCAACAGGCAAAGCCAGCGCCACGGCCACAGCAAAGCGCGAAAGGGAAAGCTTCATTGCAATCTATCTCCTCTTGGCATGGCAACCAGCGTGCCGCCCCAAACTCAACGTTGCGCTTGTTAAGGCAAATCCGCGTCAATGCAACTATAGCCTTAATGGCCTGTCGCGTGTGAACCACGATTGAACTACGACTTTGTGCGCATGGCCGCGGATTTGCGCAAGCATCGCGCCGGGCATGGGCCGTCCAGGTGCGTCCACTTGTGGAAAACGCATTCGATCCGGCCCACTAGGCGACGCAATCGCTGGCCATAGGCGACGCCATGGCCTAGAGACGTTCAATCCGGGCCAGTCCCACAACAATCGAAGAATGAAAACACGCGCGTGAGCGACGAAACCACCTTGTCCGCCAGCCCCATGGGCGAATTTACCCGCGTCGATATCGTCGACGAGATGAAGACCAGCTACCTCGATTACGCGATGAGCGTGATCGTGGCGCGCGCGCTGCCCGATGTGCGCGATGGTTTGAAGCCTGTGCATCGCCGCATCCTGTGGACCTGCCACGAGAACGGCTTTACCCATGCCAAGGCCTATCGCAAATCGGCGCGTATCGTCGGCGACGCGATGGGCAAGTATCACCCGCATGGCGACGCGGCGATCTATGACGCGCTGGCGCGTATGACGCAGGACTGGTCGATGCGCCTGCCGCTGATCGACGGTCAGGGCAACTTCGGCTCCATGGACCCCGATCCGCCGGCCTCGATGCGTTATACCGAAGCGCGTCTGGCCAAGGTGGCCGACAGCCTGCTGGCCGACATCGACAAGAACACCGTCGATTTCGTCGACAACTATGACGGGTCGGAGAGCGAGCCGCAGGCCCTGCCCGCGCGCTTCCCCAACCTGCTGGTCAATGGCGCGGGCGGCATCGCGGTCGGCATGGCCACCAACATTCCGCCGCACAACCTTGGCGAAGTGATCGACGGCGCGCTGGCCACCATCGACAATCCCGCGATCACCACCGACGAACTGATGAAGATCATTCCGGGGCCGGACTTTCCGACCGCCCCGCTGATCCTGGGTCAGGGCGGTGCGCGCAACGCCTATAACACCGGGCGCGGCAGCATCATCATGCGCTGCCGCCACGAGATCGAGACGGGCCGCAATGACCGCCGCTCGATTGTCCTGACCTCGATCCCCTATCAGGTGGGCAAATCGGGCCTTGTCGAAAAGATCGCGGAAGCGGCCAAGGACAAGCGCATCGAGGGCATTTCCGACATCCGCGACGAATCGAACCGCGAGGGCGTGCGCGTCGTCGTGGACCTCAAGCGCGATGCCACGCCCGAGGTGGTGCTCAACCAGATCTGGCGCAACACGCCCGCGCAGTCCTCCTTCCCGGCGAATATGCTGGCCATCCGTGGCGGGCGCCCGGAAGTGCTGGGGCTGAAGGACATCCTCACGTCCTTCATCGCCTTCCGCGAAGAAGTGATTACCCGCCGCACCAAGTTCGAGCTGAACAAGGCGCGCGACCGGGCGCATATCTTGCTGGGTCTGGTGATCGCGGTCACCAATCTGGACGAAGTGGTGCGCATCATCCGCGGCTCGCCCAATCCGGGCGCGGCGCGGGCGGCCCTGTCGGCGCGCGAATGGCCGATGGGCGAAATCGCCTCCTATATCCGCCTTGTCGAGGCCATCGAGGAAGGCAGCGACGAGCTTTCGGCGCCCACCTATCGCCTGTCCGAAACGCAGGTGAAGGCTATCCTGGACCTGCGCCTGCACCGCCTGACGGCGCTGGGCCGCGACGAGATCGGCGACGAACTCGAAGGTCTGGCCAAGGCGATTGCCGAATATCTCTCGATTCTTGGCGACCGGGCCAAGCTCTATGGCGTGATCCGTCAGGAACTGATCGAGGTGCGCGCCGCTTTTGCAACGCCGCGCGTATCGGAAATCACCGCCGCTGCCGATGGCATTGACGATGAAGACCTGATCGAGCGCGATGACATGGTCGTGACCGTGACGATGGACGGCTATATCAAGCGCACGCCGCTCAGCACCTTCCGCGCGCAGGCGCGTGGCGGCAAGGGCCGTGCAGGCATGGCCACCAAGGAAGAGGATGCCGTGGGGACGATGTTCGTCACCACCACCCATAATCCGGTGCTGTTCTTCTCGACCGCCGGCAAGGTCTATCGCCTCAAGGTCTATAAGCTGCCCGAAGGCGGCCCGGCTACGCGTGGGCGTCCGATCGTCAACATGCTGCCCGCGCTGGACAAAGACGAGACAATCGCCACCGTGCTGCCGCTGCCCGAGGATGAGGCGGATTGGGGCGCGCTTTCGGTGGTGTTTGCCACGGCCAAGGGCAATATCCGCCGCAACAGCATGGATGCCTTTGCCAATATTCCGTCGAACGGCAAATTCGCCATGCGCTTTGAAGAAGGCGATGATGATCGCCTGATCGGCGTGGCCTTGCTGTCGCAGGATGACGACGTTCTGCTGGCAAGTCGTCAGGGCAAGGCGATCCGCTTTGCCGCCGATGAAGTGCGCGAATTCACCAGCCGCACCTCAACCGGCGTGCGCGGCATGTTGCTCAAGGGCGATGATGAGGTGATCTCGCTCTCGATCCTGCACCGCGTGGGCACCAGCAGCGAGGAACGCGAGGATTATCTGAAATTCGCGCCGTGGAAGGGTGAGAAGGAAGGCGAGCCTTCGATCTCGGCCGAGCGCATGGCCGAATTGGCCGCGCGCGAAGAATTCATCCTCACGGTCTGCACCAATGGCTATGGCAAACTGTCCTCGGCCTATGAATATCGCCGGACCGGGCGCGGTGGGCAAGGCATCACCAATATCGACAACATCGCCCGCAATGGCGAAGTCGTGGCCAGCTTCCCCGCCGTTCAGGCCGATCAACTGATGCTGGTGACCGATCAGGCCAAGATGATCCGTCTGCCGCTTTCATCTCTGCGGGTAATCGGGCGCGGGTCGGCGGGCGTACGCCTGTTCAATGTGGCCGATAATGAGCATGTCGTTTCGGCGGTTCGCCTGGCCGAGAGCGAAGCCGAGGATGAAAGTGTCGAGGAAGCGGCGCCTGAAGGTCAGGCTGCCGAAGATCAGGCGGGCGAAGGGACGGCGGGCGAATGAGCCTGCCGCCTGTTGCCCATAAGGTGCTGACTGCGCCGCAGATGGCGCAGTTCCTTGCCGATGGCGTGTTCAAGGGCGCGCCGGTGGATCTGGCTGATGGCTATATCCACCTCTCGGCCGAGGCGCAGTTGGCAGAAACCATCGACAAGCATTTCACCGGTATGGGCGATCTGTTTATCGCCACGGTCGATCTGGCGGCGCTGGGCGATGCGGTGAAGTGGGAAGTCTCGCGCGGCGGGGCGCTGTTTCCCCATGTTTACGGGGATTTGCCGCTGTCGGCTGTGGTTGCGCATGGGGCGTTGGTGCGCGCGGGCGATGGTTCGGTGGTTTTGCCTGCGGCGTGAAGATGCGAGGGTCTAGACCCTCGCGCTCCCGTTACTGTCTGCGCTGTGCCATAGGTTCGACGTTATGTATCGGACGCGAAATTGAAAAGCCTGCGGCGCGGACGGCTCAGCCCTCTCCGCGCCGCAGGCTTTATTCATACCCCCAACACTACGCCAGAAGCCCACCCCCCATTAATGGGATTGCAAAGGGACGAGTCCCTTTGCCCGCCGGAGGCCCCCCTTCCACCCAACCTTGCCCCCCTCCCCCACAATAGCTAAAGCCCCACCCCATGACATATGACGTACACATCATCGGCGGCGGCTTGGCGGGAACCGAGGCGGCCTGGCAATTGGGCAAGCGCGGTTTCAAGGTTCGCCTTTCGGAAATGCGTGGCACCGGAGAGCGCAGCCCGGCCCATCAGGGCGATGGGCTGGCCGAACTGGTCTGCTCGAACTCGTTGCGCAGCGATGATGACACCGCCAACGCCGTGGGCCTGCTGCATTACGAGATGCGCGCGCTCGACAGCCTCATCATGCGCGCGGCGGACAAGGCGCGGGTTCCGGCCGGGTCCGCTCTGGCGGTGGACCGCGATGTGTTCAGCGACACGATCGAGGCCGAACTGACCGCGCTGCCCAATCTGACGCTGACGCGCGAGCGGATTGATACGCTGCCCGATGCGGGCCTGACGATTGTGGCGACTGGGCCTTTGACCGCCGCGTCGCTGGCCGAAAAGATCGGCGCGGCAACGGGCGCGGACAGCCTCGCCTTTTTCGACGCCATCGCCCCCATCGTCTATGCCGAGACGATCAACATGGACATCGCCTGGCGCGCTGCGCGCTGGGACAAGGGCGCCGAGGCCTCCATCGCGCTGGGCTCTGACGGCAAGGATTACATCAATTGCCCGATGAACAAGGCCGAATATCTGGCCTTTCGCGAGGAATTGCTCAGCGGCGAAAAGACCGTGTTCAAGGAATGGGAGGCCAACACCCCCTATTTCGACGGCTGCATGCCCATCGAGGTCATGGCCGAACGCGGCGAGGACACTTTGCGTTTCGGCCCGATGAAGCCGGTGGGTCTGGACGATCCGCGCAGCGTTTCAGAAAAGTTTCCCAAGGGCCGCTGGCCCTATGCCGTGGTGCAGTTGCGGCAGGATAACAAGCTGGGCACGCTGTTCAACATGGTCGGCTTTCAGACCAAGCTGAAATATGCCGAACAGACCCGCGTGTTCCGCATGATTCCGGGGCTGGAAAATGCCGAATTCGCGCGGCTTGGCGGCCTGCACCGCAACACTTTCCTCAATTCGCCCACTTTGCTGGACCGCCAACTCAGACTGAAATCCTCGCCCCACATTCGATTTGCCGGACAGATCACCGGCTGCGAAGGCTATGTCGAAAGCGCAAGCGTCGGCATGTTGGCGGGCATCATGACCGCCTGCGAACTGGCGGGCCGCGATTGGGCCGAGCCGCCGCGCACCACGGCGCTGGGCGCCCTGCTGGCCCATATTACGGGCGACGCAGAGGCGGACACTTATCAGCCGATGAACATCAATTTCGGCCTTTTCCCGCCCATCGTCACGGAAAAGAAGATCAAAAAGCCCGCCCGCAAGCTGGTCTATACCGAACGTGCGAAGGCCGATCTGGCGCCTTGGCTGGCGGGGATCGCTTAATCCGGGTCATCATCGTCTGTGGCGGGGCGGCCCTTGGGCGCAGCCTTGCCACAGGCGCAATCAGCCTTGGCCTTGTCGCGCTCGGCCTTTTTCGCATCCTGCGCGGCGTAATAGGCGTTCAGTTCCGCGCGGCTGAGGATACCATCGCCATTGCGATCGATCTCCTTGAAACGATTGGACGTCTTGACCGCCCATTCCTCAAAGCTGAGCAGATTGTCGTGGTTGACGTCCAGCTTTTGGAATGCCTTCACGCGGGTTGAAAGCATCTCGTTGCGATTGATCGAGCCGTCGCGGTTGCGGTCATAGCGGTTGAAGCGCCTGTCCTCCTTGGACATCACCTTCTTGGCCGCATTGGGCAAGGCCGGGCCGCGCCCATGCGGATCGGCATCGGGCAGCTCGATAGCTCCCTCGCCCGGCGGGCCGGAAACGACCGGCAGAGGGGCGGCGCGTTCCAGACTGGCCCGCCCCTGCCACCAGAAGAACCCCGCGCTCACCAGAACCAGCGCCGAGATCGCCCCGATTACCAACCGCCCCATTCAACCCCTCCCAATCTATAGGGAAAGTACCTTAGATCCCCAGCATTCCAAGCCGCAAAAGTGTAAAAAGCGAAATGTTTTCCACGCCCTGACGCCCCTTGGTCCGCGCGGCCAGCCCATGCAGAACTACCAGCGGGCGCATCTTGCGCGGCAAACGAACCGCGCGCCAGCCATGGGCCTTGATCAGATCGGCCACTGCGGCCTGCTCCTGCGCATCACCCAGATGAGCCGCCAGATCGCCCAGCGCCCAGCCCCGGGCCATGCTATCCGCCCCCTCGCCCAACGCAGCGCAGGCAGCCACCCGCCCGTCGATCCACGTCTCGAACGCCTCGACCGGCAAAGGCGCCTCGCCCAGCAGGGCCTCCCAGCCATCGACCAGCCCCATCAGCGCGCCATGTCCACCATCCCAGCAGGACAGAGCCGCCAGCAAAGGCTCGCCCCGCGGCCATTTGTCCGCCGAGTCGCGCAGCCGATCGCGCCACCATGCCAGCCTCATCTGGGCCAGAATCGGTTCACGCGCCCCGCGCACCACCCCCGCCAGACGCACATCCAGCGCCAGCATCGTCAGCCACCGCTCACGCGTGGCCACCGGCGCATAAGCCACCGCAAGGCGCCAGGGCGCGGGCAAACTATCGAGAAGATCCTGAGACATTGGCGGGCCTTTAGCCCAAGGCGGGCGCGATTACAGCCCCAGATCGGCCAATTCCTGCGTATCGGGCCAGAGCATGTCGACCATCGCGTCCAGTTCGGTAAAATCGACATGGCGCTGCATCGGGTCGTAACGGTTCAACACCATCGGCTTGGCCTGCGGGCGCAGCAGGCGACGGCGCAGAGCCTTTTGCAGCAAGGTCAGGCGCTGAACCGCCTCGACCATCGCCACTTCGGGCGTCTTGCCGCGAATGTCCGCCCATCGCGCCTCAACCTGGCCCACGCGCTCCATCACCAAGGCGCTGTAATCCCGATGCGGGCCGCGATGCATGGGCAGCGCCAGCTTGATCGCCGCCGAATCATGGGCAGGCAGCAACAGACCATTACGCCGGAAATCGTCGAACCCCACCCGGTCGCGCCCGATCGTATCGAACATCGGCCCGAAGCAGCGCTGAGAAAGCAATTGTTTGGGCAGAATGTGGTGGCGCTGCAGTCCGGGGTCGTAATCGGGGCTGTCCGATTGATTAACAGCGCGGAAGGGCAAAGACGGACGAGCCCGATGACGAATATGGCTCAGCGCCGCCCTTGCCGAGGGTATGGGGCCAAGCCCCGCGACTGGCGACACTGTGGCGACGATTTTCGTCAGCGTGCTAGACATACCCGAAGAATTTTTCCATTTTCCTCGGGAGTGACCCCGAGAATTTCTCCATCCGGCCCTTCAACTTCAACGGGCTCCTTCACCGTCCAGCCGTCCACCAAACTGTGGATAAGTCTTACGGCAACCTTGCCAGCCAAGCCGGGCTGTTTGGCAAGGAGTGGCTCGATTCGCAGTTCGAGTCCAGCAAAAAAACTTAACCCCTCACTAACCACGTTGCCCGCCCCATCGCGCGCCAAAGCCGTCAGGCCCAATGCGGGAAAGGCACCGCCCTTGAGCCAGCCCGGAACGATCCGCCGGAAATGCTCAGCGCTCATGATTGTGCGGGCCGGGCCCCATGCCACCCCCATCGCCCCCGGCAGATCGAGCAGGCCCAGCACCACCCCGGCCATCACCCGGACCACGGGCAATTGGCTGCCCCCGCCGGAAAGATGCTCGCCCGGGGCAAGGCGCAGCCATGCCGAATGATCCAGATCGGTGTCCGCCGCCACACCATAGCGCGTCGCCACCTTGGGCGCGGCCCCGGCCCCGGACAGGCCGGACAGATCGAAAGTCAGCCCGCTGGACAGCAATTCGAGCCAGTCATCATCGTCCTTTGGCCGGTGCGAGACCGTAAAAACCCGTGCAGCATCAGCAGCTTGCTCCAAAAGATCAAGCACCGCCTGCGCCTTGGGCGTACGCCCTTGCGGAAACTGGACATAAAAAGCGGAGGATTTGGGGGACGGAACTGTCATCAATTCAACCGCGCTATGGCCTCCAAAAAAATGGCGTCACAAAGGACGTATGGCATTTTTCGTTTCATGACGTCGAGTCCCGGGCATTATAACCAAAATGGAACAACGTCGGGGCAACATTCGTATCATCTTATGTATGCTCCATGTTTAACAAATCCCCTACCCTTTCTGTCGGGCGAAAGATGGTCTAGTCCCCTCCATTATGCATGCAGATTTGACACAATGGATCCGCCCCGAATCTTCTCTGTCGGGCAAGGCCTGGCGCTGGCGCGGGGGCAATATGGACATGGCGCAGACCGCCTCGGGCGGGCTCAGCGATGACATCATCACCCAACTGCTTCTCGCCCGCGGCGTTGCGCGTGAGGATCTGCCCCGTCACCGCGCGCCCACACTTCGCGCCTTTCTACCCGATCCGTCCGAATTCCGCGATATGGAACTGGCCGCCCGGCGCATGGCCGACGCCATCGAACGGCGTGAGGCGATCACCATATACGGCGATTATGACGTGGATGGGGCAACCAGCGCGGCTTTGCTGATCCGGCTGATCCGGATGCTGGGCCATGACGCGCGCCATTACATCCCCGACCGCCTGCTCGAAGGCTATGGCCCCACCGGCGAGGCGCTGGTGCGGCTGGGGGCCGAGGGTGCGCAACTGATCGTGACGGTCGATTGCGGGGCCATGGCGCATGAGGCGCTGGCCATGGCGGCGCAGGCGGGCGTGGAGGTGATCGTGGTCGATCACCACAAATGCAGCGCCGAATTGCCGCAGGCGCTGGCACTGGTAAACCCCAACCGGTTGGATGAAAGCGACATTGGCGCGGCGCATGGCCATCTGGCGGCGGTCGGCGTGGCCTTTTTGCTGGGCGTGGCGCTGGTGCGGGTGCTGCGCGGGCGGGGATGGTTTGCCGGGCGGGCGGAGCCGGATCTGTTCGCCCTGCTCGATCTCGTCGCGCTGGGCACGGTGGCCGATGTGGCCGCGCTGCATGGGCTGAACCGGGCGCTGGTGGCGCAGGGGTTGAAGGTGATGGCGCGGCGCGAGAATATCGGCATGGCCGCGCTGATCGATGCAAGCCGGTTGAACCGCGCGCCTACGGCCACGGATCTCGGCTTTGCTCTGGGGCCGCGCGTGAATGCGGGCGGCCGCGTGGGCGAGGCCACGCTGGGCGTGCGCCTGCTGACCACGCAGGACGCCGAGGAGGCGCGCGAGATCGCCGCCCAGCTCTCGCGGTTGAACGAAGAGCGCCGCGCCATTGAAATGGCCGTGCAGGAGGCCGCTGAGGCGCAGGTGGAGCGGCAGGGCAACCGCAGCGTGGTCGTGGTCTCGGGCAAGGGATGGCATCCCGGCGTGATCGGCATCGTGGCGGGCCGGATCAAGGAAAAGACCGGCAAGCCCACGCTGGTGATCGCCATGGATGATGATGGCCCCAATGGCGGATATGGCAAGGGATCGGGCCGCTCGATTTCGGGCGTCGATCTGGGCGCGGCGATCATTGGTGCGCGTGAACTGGGCTATCTGGTGGCGGGCGGCGGCCATGCGATGGCGGCGGGCCTGACCGTGGCGCAGGACCGGCTGGACGATTTTGCGCAGTGGCTGGACGACCGTCTGGCGGGCGATGTCGGGCGGGCGCAGGGGGCGCAATCGCTGCTGCTCGATCTGGCCGTGGCGCCGCGCGGACTGCAGCCCGAACTGGTCGAACTGCTGGAGAGCGCGGGTCCCTATGGCATGGGATGGCCGGGGCCGCGCGTGGCGGTGGGGCCGGTGCGCGTGGTCAAGGCCGATGTGGTGGGTGCGGACCACCTGCGCATGATCGTGCGGGGCGAAGATGGCGCCAGTTTCAAGGCGATGGCCTTTCGCGCGGCCCAGACCGAAATGGGCCAGACGCTGATCCATGGCGATCATGGGCGCAAGCTGTGGCTGGCCGGGCGGGCACGAATCGACGATTGGGGGCCGCGTCGGGCCGCCGAATTGCATGTCGATGATGCGGCATGGGCCGGTTAACAATCAAAGCGCTGATATTTCAAGATTTATGATAATTTTTGCGTTTTTTCCGATAGTAACGCGTTTTGTGACTTGACCAACCGGCCCCCTCTCCATAAATGCGCGGCCTCACCAAGGCGCAAGCCGAGGTTGGCCCCTTCGTCTAGCGGTTAGGACGCGGCCCTTTCACGGCTGAAACACGAGTTCGATTCTCGTAGGGGTCACCACTAAATAGCCCGCCTTGGTTGCAAGGTTGGCCCCTTCGTCTAGCGGTTAGGACGCGGCCCTTTCACGGCTGAAACACGAGTTCGATTCTCGTAGGGGTCACCACTTGTAAATCAGAGCCATCGGCCCCTTCGTCTAGCGGTCAGGACGCGGCCCTCTCACGGCTGAAACACGAGTTCGATTCTCGTAGGGGTCACCATTCTCTCCATCCATGCAGCACCTGCGCAGCCCGCGCCAAGGCACCCTTGCGAGGTCAGGCCGGGCGCATCCTGCGATGATGGGAAGAGCATAAAGCTCTCCCCATAGCTATCGGTCACAGCCGGAAACGCACCCCGCCCGTTACGCTTTCGCGCTTGCCCGCAACGCCCAGCTCGCCCGTGGCGTTAAGGAAAAAGCTGGCGCCCGGCGTCAGCCTGTATTCGACGCCCGCCGCCATGGTGACATCCAGCCGGTTGCGACCCACGCCCAGCGCCGTCAGACCGGGCGTATAGCCCGCCAGCCCCGCCGTGGTATCGGCCTGGCCGCCCTCGGCCCGATAGCGCGCGCCCAGTGTCAGGAAGCGCCGCCAAGGCCCGGCCGCATCGGGCGCGGTTTCGAAACTCAGCCCCGCATCGACAAAGCCCTGCACCATCCTCGCCGCGTTTACAGACAGGGCAAAGGGATGAGGGCTGACCTCATCAATCGCGCCGCGCTTGGTAATGACCCATGTCGTGCCGATCTGCGGGCGAACGACCCATCCCCCGCCCAGAGGCACCGCATGGCTGATCGAGGCGTCGAAAGACCAGCTTGGCAGCAAATAGCTGCTCATGATCGTCCCGGCGCCGGGCACATAACGGCGGGTCTTGGCCAAGGCCCTGTCGTAATTGGCCGAAAGGGTGAGCCGGGTGATTTCGCCAAAGCGCGCCGCCACACCGCCGATCACCCCGCGCGCCTTGGTTGAAGCGCCCAGCATCGCGACCGACTGATCCTGATCCATCCAGCCCATATAGACCGAAGCGGCATAATTGCCCCCGGCAACGCCCAGTCCGCCCAGCACGCCAAAGCCATTGGTCGTGGCCGAGCTCACGCCTTGCGCCTGATTGCCGGAGAACTGGCGCAGGCTGCCCAGCATCTGGCCAAAGCCGAAGAGATGCGGCGTCCCGTTCACCTCGCCCTCACCCATGGAGCGCGAGGCCGCCGCCTGCGACAGGGCGGTTTCTGCGCCGATCTGCATGGCGTCGGCATAAGGTTCGGGCGTCAATTGCGCAAAGGCCGAGGCGATCGGCGCGGCATTGCCGTCCTGAAGCGCCGAAAGCGCCGGGAACAAGGCCGCCGGAGCGCTGTTCGCAGCCATGGCATTGTTGACATAGGCAATCGCATTGCGGACCTGCGGCGTATAATTGACCGGATTGGCAAATTGCACCAACAGCCCCATATCGCCATTGGCCAGTTTGCGAACCGCCCCGGTGATGCCCGTCACCGTGTCATAGGTTCCTGTAACACCCCCGCTCGCGCTGATCAGGTTGAGCGTTGTGCCCACCTTTACCGGGGCAGAGGCGGCGATCTGCAAAGTGCTGCCCGGCAGGATCGTCAGCCTGCCGTTGACGATCAGCTTGTCCGAAACCGTGGGCGTAATTTCGAACAGCGAAGTCGATCCCCCGTTCAGCGTCACATTGCCGTTCACTGTCATGGTGCCGGGCGAAGCGCCGGGGCTCAGCGTGCCGTTGACCACGACATTGCCGTTGACCGCGCCCGCCGAACCGAAAGTGGCGTTGCCCCCCACAGTAAAGCTGTCCGCATTCATCACCGATCCGGCCAGCCCCACCAGCCGCCCGCCCGTCATCATCACGCTGCCAAAGCTGCCGATGCCCGAGACCGTGGCAAAGCCGCCCGTCTGGGTCATCGAGGCAATGTTGCTCACCGAGGCGAAGGCGACGGGGGCCGCCTGCGAACCGCCATTGACCGAGAGCGTGTTGATGCCCGCGCCGCCATTGATGCTGCCGGAAAACGCGCCGTTCATGGCGATGGCGTCATTGCCCGCCCCGGTGGCCAGGCTGCCCCGGATCATGCCGGTGTTGACGACCGACATGTCCCCGCCATTAAGAATGATGTCGCCCGTGATCGTGCCGCTGTTGGCAAGGCTGAACCGCTGTTGGTCCAAAAGCGAAATCAGCATGGCATTGTTGGTGATCACCTGAATGAAGGCGTTTGTTACAGGGTCGAACCCGTTGCTGTATCGCACATAGCCGTTGATCGTGCCCGAATTGTTGATCGCAAGGGTGGAGCCCGCCGCGCCGGTCATCGAAAGGTCGATCCCGCCAATGATTGTGCCGCTGTTGGCGATGATGCTGTTGCCCACGGTCGTGCCGCGCAAAAACACGGACGAGGCGCCGCCGGAATTGAGAATGGTGCCGCTGTTGCTGAATGAAAAACCGTTGTTCGTAAACAGGGTGAGGTTGCTCTCCGCCCGATAGACCGTGCCGATAGTGGCCGAATTGTCGAAGGCGGAGGTCAGCAGGAACAGGCGGCCCACATCGGCCCGATTGGAGAAGCTGCCGAGAAATCCGTCCAGAGCGCGCGGAAAAGTGGGCGCGGAAAAGTTGAACGAGGAAACCATGCCGGTCGTGGCCAACTGATTGATGATCGCGCCGTCGCCGCCGACATAGATAGTGTCCGTATAGCCCGACGGCCCGGTGATCGTGACCTGCGAGGAAGCGCCTGAGGCCAGTGTGAATTCGTTGGTGAAGCCGGGAAGCAGCGCGCCGCCCAGCGACACCGTGGCCGTCCCGCTGCGCTGATGGCCGATCCAGTTGACGCCTGCCCCGCCGTTGATCGTGCCCGTCACGCCGAAACCCGATCCGGTCTCCACCAGATAGTCATCGGCGTTGCCAAAGTTCAGATTGCCGTTGATCGTGCCGCCCTTGGCAACATAAAATCCGGGCATGTTGTAAAAGCTGGACGCCCAATAGTTCAGATTGACGTTGCCGTTGATCGTGCCCGAATTGATGATCGTGCCCCCTGCGGTGCGGATCGCATCGCCGAAGCCGGTGATCGTACCGCCCGCCAGATTGGTCAGCGTGTAATATGGGCTGTAACTGCTGTCGTTGGTGATGGCCGCGCTTGCGGTGCTGGTCAACGTGCCGCTGTTGGTGATGGAGGCGGTGGTGTTGACGGTATTGGTGCCGATGACGACCGCCGAATTGCCTGCGGTGATGGTCCCGTTGTTCGTAAGTGTGGAGGCGCGCACCCCATAGCCGACATTCGAGGTGATCGTGCCGTTATTGGTCACGCCGCCGCCCGTATACACCGCCGCTATTATGGTGGCGCTGTTGTTGAGATCGGTGAAACTTATCTTGCCATTATTGATGACATTGCTCGATTGCAGGAAAACAGACCCATATCCGGGCCAGTACGGACTGTTTTGCAGCGTCATCGAGAGCGCGCCATTATTCGTTATGGTCAGCGCCGTCGGAAGGGTGGTCATGCCGGGCTGCATGACGGCGGCCTCCTGTATCGCCACCGCGTTGGTGGCGGCAATCGTGCCGTTGAGCACCACATTGCCCTGCCCCGCCAGATTGACCGTGGAGCCGAAGGCGCCGTTCGTGTTCAGCGTCAGCGCCGCGCCGCCCGCGACCTGATAGCCAAGGCTGGTGAAACCGCTTCGCATGGCCAGCGTCGCGCTTTCATTGCCGGTCACGTCATAGCGCAGCACCGAATTGGACGCGCTGACCGTGCCGTTGATCCCGGCATAGCCACTGGTGCCGCTGCCCGAAATGGTGGTGATCAACGCGTCTCCCGAACCCAGCGTGAGGTTGCCGTAGAGCATGCCGCCCATCTTGGCCCAATATTTGTTGTAGGAGCCGTAATAGGACGGCGCAGGCGAGAGAAGATTGACATTGCCGTTGATCGTGCCCGCATTGGCCACCGACACCAGAGCGGAGGTGGAAAGACTGGATATCGCGGCGGTGGAGCCCATGATCAGGCCGCCCTCACGATTGTCGATGAACGAATTCATATCGAGCAGCACACCGGTCGCGCCGCTGATCGTCCCGGTGTTGACCAGCGAAGAGGCAAAGAGACTGGCCCCGACCGTGGAGCCGGTGATGGCGCCGCTGTTGGTGTTGTTGGTATTGGGGGTGCCGTTGGTTTCGGTCAGCACCAGCCCCGTTCCGCCCAGCGAGAGGATCGCGCCGGTGTTGCTCAGGCTCTTGCCGTTCTGGTCATAGACGCCGGTGCCGTTGGCTATGATCGTGCCATCGTTGACGAAAGAGGCCAGGCTGGAGCCCTGCGCGCCGATCTGGATCGTGCCGAACAGCGTTGTCTTGTTCACCAGCGAACCCGCGCCATTGATGCCCAGACCATTATAGGCGGTAAAGCCCTGCCCCAGGGTGACCGTTGCGCCCGAAGCCACATTGGCATTCATCACGAAAAAATTCGTGGGCAGCGTCAGAGCATTCGACAGTTCGGCATTTTTCAGGAAATTAATCTGCAGCAAATTCGTGCCGCCGCCGCCGTCCAGCGTGCCGTTGATCCCGGTCACCAATGCGCCATTCACGTAATTGGCGACTACCGTATCGTCCGCGGGGCCCAATAGGACATTGCCGTTGATCGTGCCGGCCGAGGAGTCCAGCATCGCGCCGTCCATGCCCAATGTGGTCACGATATTGCCGTTGATCGTGCCGGTGTTCAACAGCGTCAATTTGCCCGAGACCGAGATCGCATCGGCACCGGGCAAAGCATTGATGGTGCCCAGGAAATAATTGTTGATCGACACATTGGAGCCGATGATGCCCATTCCGCCGCCGGTATTGGTGATGAGCCCCAGGTTGTTCAACGCCAGGGAGGAGCCGTTGGCAATGGTGGCCGCGCCCTTGCTGGCGATGGTTGCGCCGGCATCGTTTTCGATGGTCAGATAGTTGCCGGAGTAAATCGCGCCGCCCGCGCCGTCATTGGCGATCACGTGCGAATTGATGATCGTGTTGCTCAAAGAGGCGGACTGCGCAGAGGCGATGCTGATCGTGGCGGCGTTGCTGGCGGAATGGATGATGGAATTATTGGAGATCAGATAATTGCTGTCGACGTTGCCCTGGCTGATCGCGGAGAGGCTGCCGCCTTCGATTGTGCCGCTGTTATGGATCTGGCCGAAACGGGCCGCAATGGCGCCGATCGTCCCGGTGCCGGTGTTGATGATTGAATCCAGCCTCGCATAATTGCCGCTGGTGGAAATGGCCACGCCGCTCGTGCCGCTGATCGTCCCTTCGTTGTAAACCATTACTCTGGTGGGGGAATAGATCGAATAGGGTCCGGGGCTCTGCGTCAGGGCAATGCCGGTGGTGCCCGAAACGATGCCTGTCGGGGCGACGCTGATCGAGGCATAGGTGCCGCTGAAATCGTAGGTGCTGACCAAGGTCGTGCCCGAGCTCACGGTGATGCCCGGCGCGCCATAGGCGGTCACGATGCCGTTCACGGTAATGACGGCATTGCGTGAATAGTACCCATTGGGCGACGGGATCGCCACGGTAATGGCCGAGGCGCCCGTATTCGTCACCGTGGCATCGCTGACCACGGTCAGCGGGGCATAGTAGGCGGTGAGGGTTACGCCATTGGTGGTGGTGCCGGTGCAGGTGATATCCGTGAGCTGCGGGTTCGGACTGGGCGAACATTCCGCCCACGCCCGAACCGGGGCGCCCACGGCCAGAGCGGCAAGGCTGATACGCGCGACGAAAAGCGCCGCTCGATACGAGCGACGGCCATTACTGTTCTGGATCACCAGTTGCCCCTGTCTTTGCTGTGCGGGACTATGGTATTATGCGTATAGAATAGAGTCATTACAAATTGTTCAAAAATTAATATTTTTTATAAACCGCAAACATCCAGCCTACGCGCCCGCCGCCTGCCTGACCATTGCCGGAGATTTGATGGCCATCTTCTTTCCTGATGCCACGGCCGCCTTTGCCCGAGGCGATGACCGGCCTTCACCCGCGCCGAGCCTGCGCAACAGGGCGAAATGCCGGGGCAGCGCCGCCTTGCGAACAATGAGGCGTCAGGCGCAGAGAGCCGCGCCCATGGACACCGCCATCCCATCCCGCCCCTGTGCCGAGAGAATTTGCCACCGGCTTGATGTTTCGCGCTATTCTTGCGCTCAATGCTTGGCGGTTTCATAAAACTGTCATACGCCTTCCCCATGCGCTGATGGCGAGCGTCTGGCCTGATGCAGGCGCCAAGGAATGGACGATCCGAGCAATGCGCGACAGCAAGCTACCCTGGCCTGCCATCATCCTCGAATTCCTGACGTTTTTGCTGCTCTATCTGGATGGAGCAGGCTTGCTGATGGTGGCTCTGACCGGGGCGTTCTGGACCTTTTCGCTGCTGGCTGTGTGGTGGTGGTGCAGCGATCAGGCCGAACCCGACGCCCCGCGCGAAATCGAGGGCAATGCCCGCCAGCAACAGCTTGAACAGGGCCATATGGTGCGGCGCGCGCTGATTTCGGCGCTTGAGGGCACGGGCGCGCCGATGATGCTGGTGGACCGGGTGCGAATCATCGACGCCAATGCGGCTGCCCGTTCGGCTCTGGGCGAACATATTCTGGGGCAGGACCCGCGCATTGCGCTGCGCCATCCCGATGCGATCCGCCTTCTGGACAGCGCCGATGATGAAACCGCCACCGCCAGCATCCGAGGCCTGACCCGCAGCGGCAGCCTGTGGCAATTGACGCGCCGCCCGGTCTATCCCGGCCTGTGGGTGATCGAGGCGCGCGACCGCACCGCCGAGGCCGATATCAGCCGCGCCCACACCGATTTCGTCGCCAATGCCAGCCATGAATTGCGCACCCCCCTCTCTTCGGTCATCGGCTATGTCGAAACGATCAGCGAGAGCGTAGGCAAGATGGATGGCGCGGTGATGCAGCGCTTTCTGGGCACGGTATTGCGTGAGGCGCGGCGGATGCAGGCGCTGCTCAATGATCTCATGTCCCTGTCGCAGCTTGAGGCGGAAAAGCATGACGCGCCCACCTCGCAGATCGACCTTGCGCCGCTGGCCGCACGGGTGGTGGGCGAATTTGCGCCGCCGCCGGGCAATCCAGCCCGCGTCGAATTCGTCAAGCCCGATGAGCCGTTCGAGGTCGCCGGCGATGTGAAGCAGATCGAGCAGGTCCTGCGCAATCTGATCGACAATGCGTTGAAATATGGCGACGCGGATCAACCGGTGACGGTCGCGCTGACCCATGCGCCGCGCGGCATGGCCGAATTTCTGGTCACAGACCGGGGCGCGGGCATCTCGGCCGACCATCTGCCACATCTGACCCGGCGCTTTTATCGCACCGATCCGGGCCGCAGCCGGGCGGCGGGCGGCACCGGGCTTGGTCTTGCGATTGTCAAACATGTGGTCGAACGCCATCGCGGCAAGCTGGACATTACCAGCAAGGTGGGCGTGGGCACCAAGGTTTCCGTGCGCCTGCCGTTGATCCCGGCCAAAGAACAAAAAGTCACAAGTTCGTCATAGTCCTGTCATGAAAGCGATGCATGGCGCTTTCAAGGCTGGTTGGAACGGACATGGATGTTGCCTTTTGTGACATGTATGTGACGATCATTCCATCACAGCTTGAACAGGGAATTGCGTCCAGTGGCAGAACATACGGTCAAAGCCTTTGACGAGGAAATCACCACGCTGCGTGGGCTGATCGCCGAAATGGGCGGTCTGGCCGAACTGGCGATTGGCGAAGCCGTCGAAGCGCTGACGAAGCGCTCGCAGGAACTGGCCGCGCAGGTGATCGAGCGCGACAAGAAGATCGACCGGCTTGAGGCCGAGGTCGACCGGCTTGCGGTCAAGATCATCGCCCTGCGCGCGCCCATGGCCGACGACCTGCGCGAAGTGCTGGCCGCCCTGAAGATCGCGGGCATTCTCGAACGCATCGGCGATTATGCCAAGAACATCGCCAAACGCGTGTCGCGGATCGAGGGGCGGCTGAATTCCGAACCTCAGACGCTGATCCCCGCGATGGCCGAAATCGCGGGCGAGATGGTGCATGACGTGCTGACCGCCTTTGCCGCGCGCGATCCCGCGCTGGCGGTGGACGTGATCGAGCGCGATGCGCGGGTCGATGCCTTTTATGACAGCATTTTCCGCAACATGGTCTCGTTCATGATGGAGAATCCCTCCACCATCACCTCGGCCGCGCATCTGCTGTTCATCGCGCGCAACATTGAGCGGATTGGCGACCACGCCACCAATATTGCCGAACAGGTCTATTACGCGGCCACCGCCGAATATGTGGTCGACCGGCTGGAACGGCCGGAAAACTGAACGTTAACAGGGGGCACCCATGAAACAACCCCGGCTCTTGCTGGTAGAAGATGACCCGGCGCTGGCGGAACTGCTGGAATTCCGTTTTCAGGCCGAGGGCTATACGGTCCTGTCCACGCCCGATGGCGACGAGGCGCTGTTGCTGGCCGCCGAGGAGGCGCCCGATCTGGTCCTGCTCGACTGGATGATCGAGGGCACCAGCGGGATCGAGGTCTGCCGCCGCCTGCGCCGTGACAAGGCCACCGCCCATGTGCCCATCATCATGCTGACCGCGCGCGGGGCCGAGGACGATATGATCCGCGGCCTTGAAACCGGGGCCGATGATTACATCACCAAGCCCTTCAGCCCCCGCGAACTGATCGCGCGTGTTTCGGCCATCATGCGCCGCATCCGCCCGGCGCTGGCGGGTGAACAGATCACCGTGGGCGACCTGACGCTGGACGCCACCGCGCATAAGGTGACGCGCAAGGGCACGATTCTCGCGCTGGGGCCGACCGAGTTCCGCCTGCTCAAATTCTTCATGGAGCATCCCGGCCGTGTCTTCTCGCGCGGGCAATTGCTCGACGCGGTGTGGGGCACGGACAGCGATATTGAATTGCGGACCGTGGACGTCCACATCCGCCGCCTGCGCAAGGGCATCGAATTGGAAGGCGCGGTGGACCCGGTCCGCACTGTGCGTTCGGCAGGCTACGCTCTCGAAGCGGTCTGAACCCCGCCAAACCCTGAACAAAAAAGGGCGGCTCCAAAAGGGCCGCCCTTTTTTATATCATGCGCCCGGCATCGGCGGCACCGGCAGATCCGGCGCATCGCTGTCGTCCTCATGCACCTCAACCAGACCACGGCCGACATGGCTGCGGCTGCGGCTGTAGAAGTAATAGACGAAGAGCCCGACCACGCCCCAGCCAAGGAACAGGCTGATCGTGGCCTTCGACAGGCTGATGAAGAGATAGATGCAGCCCGCGATCGAGATGGGCGCCACGATGTTGACGCCCGGCGTGCGGAACGGACGATGACGATTGGGATCGGTCCGGCGCAGCACCATCACCGCCACCGACACCGCGCCAAAGGCGAACAGGGTGCCCGAATTCGACACGTCGGCCAGCAGGCCCACCGGGAAGAAAGCGGCAAACAGCGCCACGAACACGCCCGTCAGCACGGTGATGACATGGGGCGTATGGAACTTGGGATGAACCTTGGAGAAGAATTCGGGCAGCAACCCGTCACGGCTCATCACGAAGAAGATGCGGGTCTGGCCGAACATCATCATCAGGATCACCGAGGGCAGCGCCAGAATGGCCGCTGCGCCCACCAGCCAGCCGACGAAGGGATGGCCCACCTGGCGCAGCGTCCAGGCCAGGGCTTCCTTGGAGCACACCACGGCGTTTTCATTGAGCGCCTTGCAGGCGTCCGACAGCGCGGCCGTACCGGGCGAGAGCACTTCGCCATGCGCGCCGAAAACGGGCTGTGCGCCCACGGTGCCGATCACGCCTGCGGCCACCAACATGTAGAAGATGGTGCAGATGGCAAGGCTGCCGATCAGGCCGATCGGCATGTTGCGCTGGGGGTTCTTGGTTTCCTCGGCCGCGGTCGAAACCGCGTCAAAGCCGACATAGGCAAAGAAGATCGAGGCGGCGGCCCCCGAAATACCGGTAAAGCCAAGCGGAGCAAAAGGCTTGAAATTGCCCGATTTGATAACCGGCAGCGTCAGCGCGATAAACATGGAAAGGGCAACGATCTTGATCGCCACCAGCGCGGCATTCACCGTCGCGCTCTCCTTGGTGCCCAGCACCAGCAGCCCGGTGATGATCGCCGCGATCAGCATCGCGGGAAGATTGATGATGCCCCCATCGAATGGTCCCCGCACCAGTTCGAGGGGAACCGTAATATGGAAGGTATTTTGCACAAAGCCGATCATATAGCCCGACCAGCCGACCGACACGGCACCCGCCGCAATGGCATATTCCAGAATGAGCGCCCAGCCCACCATCCATGCCACCAACTCGCCCATCACCGCATAGGAATAGGTGTAGGCAGAGCCCGACACCGGCACCATGCTGGACATTTCGGCATAGCACAGAGCGGCCACGGCGCAGACAAAACCGGCGATAATGAAGCTGAGCATCATGCCCGGCCCCGCCTTTTGCGCGGCCTCGGCCGTCAGAACGAAAATACCCGTCCCGATCACCGCGCCCACGCCCAGCATGGTCAATTGAAAGGCGCCCAGAGAGCGATGAAGTGATTTTTTCTCAGCCGTGGCCAATATGGCATCCAACGGCTTGACGCGACCGAACATGCAGTTCCCCTGAACGCAATAAGCAATGGGCAAGAAAATTAACGGATCGCGCAACATTCGCAAGGGCGGATTATGCGTAGTCCACCGGTGGATTATCCATCTTGCCTTGTCGCGGCGCCAGAGTCACGCATTGATGGCGCGTACCGATGGCGCTTTACCCCATGCCCCGCGCCGGGCTAGAAGCGCCCTTATGTCTACGACCTTTCAGATCGATACGGCCACCAGCCGCGCCAACCCCACCCCCACGCCGATGCGCCGGCTGACCATTCCGGCCATCCGACAGCGCAAGAAGGACGGCGTGACCGCAGAGCCTGTGGTGATGCTGACCGCCTATACCGCGCGTCAGGCGCAATTGCTGGATGCGCATTGCGACCTGCTGCTGGTGGGCGATTCGCTGGGTCAGGTGATCTATGGCCTGCCCTCGTCGCTGCCCGTCACGCTGGACATGATGGTGGCCCATGGCGCCGCAGTGGTGCGCGGCAGTTGGCATTCCGCCGTCATCGTCGATCTGCCCTTCGGCACCTATGAAGCCTCGCCCCAGCAGGCATTTGAAACCGCCGCGCGGGTTTTGCGCGAAACGGGATGCGCGGGGGTAAAGCTGGAAGGCGGCGCGGCGATGGCCGAAACCGTGGCCTTTCTCTCTCAGCGCGGCATTCCGGTGATGGGCCATATCGGCCTGACGCCGCAGGCGGTGAACCAGTTGGGCGGCTATGGCGCACGCGGGCGTAGCGAGGCCGAGGCGGAAAAGATTCTGGGCGATGCGCGCGCTCTGGACAAGGCCGGGGCCTTTGGCATCGTCGTGGAAGGCGTGGTCGAACCTTTGGCCGTGGCTATCACCAAGGCGGTGGCCTGCCCCACCATCGGCATCGGCGGCTCGGCGCAATGCGACGGACAGGTACTGGTCACCGAGGACATGCTGGGCATGTTTGAGCGCGTGCCGCGTTTCGTCAAACGCTATGCCGATGTGGCGGGCCTGATCTCTGAGGCGGCCGCCGACTATGCCGCCGAGGTGCGCAGCCGCAGCTTCCCCGGCATCGAACAGACCTATCAGCCCAAAGCCTGACCCGGCGGAGTATTTTCCAAGTGACGCAATTTTTGAGGCATTTCGGCGGCTCGCTGATTTTTTCCGCCGTCTGTCTGGCGCTGGCCGCCGCCTATGGCTGGCATGATACGGGGTCGATTTCGGCCGTGGGCGGGATGATCTGGATCGTCCTCGTTCTGGCCGTGCTGGAAGTGTCGCTGTCCTTTGACAATGCGGTGGTCAATGCCGCTGTGCTGAAGGATATGGATGCGATCTGGCGCAAACGCTTCCTGACATGGGGCATGCTGTTTGCGGTGTTTGGCACGCGTGTGGCCTTTCCGCTGCTGATCGTGGGCTTTACCGCCGGGCTGGGTCCGGTCGAGGCGGTGCATCTTTCGCTCAATGAACCGGCGCAATATGAGGCGATCATGCGCCATGCCCATATCCCGATTGCGGGCTTTGGCGGGGCGTTTCTGGCGATGGTGGGCCTCGGCTTCTTCATCGACCCGGACAAGGAAACACACTGGCTGCGCTGGGTCGAGGTGCGGCTGAAGCTGGTCGGCTCGATCAAGGCGGGCGAGGTTGCGCTGCTTTTGCTGGCGCTGGTGCTGATCGGGCGCTGGCTGCCGGGGGATGAGGCCTATACCCTGCTGGTCTCGGGCGTGTTCGGCATTGTGACGTTCATCGCGGTTGAGGCGCTGGGCCATTTCCTGGAAAGCCGCGAGGCGGCGCGCGCGCTGGCGGGCACGGCGGTGCGTTCGGGGTTGGGCGGCTTTCTCTATCTCAACGTGCTGGATTCCTCCTTCAGCCTTGATGGCGTGATCGGCGCTTTTGCCCTGTCAAACAATATGGTGATCATCGCTCTGGGCCTGTCGATCGGCGCGATCTTTGTGCGTTCATTGACCGTGCTGCTGGTCGAGCAGGGCACGCTGTCGGAATATGCCTTCCTTGAGCATGGCGCCTTCTGGGCGATCATTGCGCTGGCGGCGATCATGCTGGGTTCGGCACTGATGGAAATCCCCGAAACGGTGACGGGTCTGATCGGCGCGGTACTGATCGGGGCGGCGCTGTGGGCCTCTGTCCGGGAAAATCGACGCGAGGCGGCGTAAGGCGGCACGGGGTGCCAGTGTGGTTCGTTTGCCACAATGAACAGCTATTCATAAAAATGCCATATACGCCCCATTGAAGCCCCGGCCTTTCTGTGCAAATCGGGCGTTGGAAGAAAAAAAGGGAGGGGAAGGGCGGCTTTCGAGCCGCCCTTTTTCATTTCAGCACGATGGGCGCTTCTTCAAGAATTGTACTTATTGGTACATCGGACTTGATAGCGCTATCAGTGCTGCAAGTCATATTGCTTGAGCAAATCGTAAAGCGTCGGGCGGCTGATCCCCAGCAGCTTGGCGGTTGAGGAAATATTGCCCTCGCTGCGCGCCAGTGCCTGACGGATCACCCGCCGGTCGGTAATCTCCCGCGCAGATTTCAGGTTGAGCGGCAGGTCCTCCTCGCCCCCCGGCGCGTCCAGATCGAGATCGCCCGCATGGACCAGCTTGCCATCGGCCATGATGACGGCGCGCTTCACCCGGTTTTCCAACTCGCGCACATTGCCCGGCCATCCCCACGCATCCATCGCGGCCAGAGCATCAGGGGCAAAGCCCTTGACCGCCGGGTTCATCTCCTTGGCAAAACGCGCCAGAAACGCCCGCGCCAGCAGCGCCGCATCGCCCGGCCGCTCGGCCAGCGAGGGGATTTTGACCACGATTTCGGCCAGCCGATACCACAGATCCTCGCGGAAACGGCCATCGGCGATCATCGCCTCAAGGTTTTGATGCGTGGCGCAGACGATGCGCGTATCGACCGCAATCGAACGCCGCCCGCCGATCCGCTCGATCACCCGCTCCTGCAGGAAACGCAGCAATTTGACCTGCAGCGCGAAGGGAATATCGCCCACCTCGTCAAGGAACAGCGTGCCGCCATGGGCCTGCTCGATCTTGCCCTCGGTGGTTTTGACCGCGCCGGTAAACGCGCCCTTTTCATGGCCGAAGAGTTCCGATTCCAGCAGGTTTTCCGGGATCGCCGCGCAATTGATCGCGACAAAAGCCCCTGCCCGCCCGCTGGCCTCATGCAATCCGCGCGCCAGCAATTCCTTGCCCGTGCCGCTGGCGCCCAGCAGCATGACCGAAACATTGGTGCCCGCCACCCGCTCTATCGTGCGCGCGACGCGCAGCATTTCGGGCGCGGCGGTGATCATCGTGCCCAACACGCGATTGTCCTTGCCCGCCCGCACGGCCAAGGCGCGGTTCTCCGCCTCCAGCCGGTACAGCCGATAGGCGCGGGCCGCAATCAGCGCCATTTCATCGAAATCCATCGGCTTCTGATAGAAATCATAGGCCCCGCGCTCGATGGCCTGCAAGGCGCTTTCACGCGCGCCATGCCCGCTGGCCACGATCACCTTGGTGTCGGGCTTCAAGCCCATGATCTCGTCCAGCAAGGCAAAGCCCTCGCTGGTGCCGTCCGGATCGGGCGGCAGGCCAAGGTCGAGCGTGACGACCGCCGGCTCCTCGCTGCGCAGCGCGGCCATGGCGCTGGCGCGATCCCCGGCCACGATCACCTCGAAATCCTCATAGGCCCATTTGAGCTGAGCCTGGAGCCCCGGATCATCCTCGATCACGAGCAGTTTGGGCCGCGTCTCACTCATTTCAGGCAACCTTTTGATCATTATCCATGGTCTTCAGAATTTCCGCCGCGCTGGCCAAAGGCAGGCGGACGATAAAGCGGGTGCCGATCCCCTCGCGGCTTTCCACATCCAGCCGCCCGTGCATCGCGCGCACCAGTTCGCGCGCCTCATAGGCGCCAATGCCAAAGCCGCCCGGTTTGGAGGAATCGAAAGGCTTGAACAGGCGGTTGCGGACAAATTCAGGGGCCATGCCGTGCCCTGAATCGACAATCTCGATCCGCCCATACAGGCCATCGCCCGCAATCGAGACAAAGACCGGCATGTCGGGCGCGCTGGCGTCCACCGCATTCTGGATCAGATGGGTCAGCACCTGCTCGATACTGTGGCTCTGGCCCGCAATGGTGCAGGCGTCACGCTCGATCACCTGAACATTGTGGCGCACGCGGAAGGTTTCGGCCAATTGCCGCGCCAGAGCGCCCACCTCGACCGGCTCGGCCTTGTCCCCCGCGCTGGTGCCATAGCGGGAAAGGCGGGCGACCAGATGGTTGAGCTTGTCGGCCGAATTGCGCAAAGTCACCAGCATGTCGGCTCGGAAATCGGGGTTTTCGGCATGACGTTCAGCATTGCGGGCCAAGAGGGAAAGCTGGCTCGACAGGTTCTTGATGTCATGCATGACAAAGGCGATACGGCGGTGGAATTCATCAAAGCGCGCCGCCTCGGCCAGCGCCTGCTGCCCCTGATGCTCGGCCAGATAGGTGCCGATCTGCTGGGCCACCACGCGCAGCAGGTCAAAGTCTTCCCAGTCCAGCTTGCGGTCCTGGGGCGGGCGGGCAAGGATCACCGACCCCACCAGCCGCCCGTTGTGCTGCAGGGGCACCACGGCCCATGCGCGGCTTTCCTCGCGCAGCCATTCGGGGATGGCAATATCGGCATCCCCATTGGCGCGCACCGTGTCCAGATCGACGATATGGTCGCTGGCGGCCAGAAAATGCGCGGCGGCCAGACCCAATGCCTGCGCGGGAACATCGACGGTCGGCCATTGCCAGCGCGCGGCCAGCACCATCTCGCCGGTGTCATCAGGCGTCAGCAACAGGCCCGCCGGGCTGTCGGTAATATCGGCCATCGCCTGCACGGCGCGCTGGTGCAGCGGGGCGGCGTCGCGCCCCTGCCCGCCGATGGTGCGCGCAAAGCGCAGCCATTCCTCGCGATATTCATAGCGGTGCTTGAAGAAATGCTTGGTGAACATCACCCGCATCCACCCGCGCATCCGCCGCGAGGGCAGCAACAGCGCGGCGGCCGAAATCGCCGCGATCAGGAAACTGAACTGCCACCAGCGGCCAAGCTCGCCCCCCGCACTGGCCAGCCAGCGCGCAATCGCGATCATACCCACGAAATAGAGGCCGATCACGATCAGCGAGATCGACTGGAACGTCACCGTGCGCGAAGGCTTCAACCGCAGGGTCTCGCGCCCCTTGGCCGCGCCCAGCGCCAGAATGCCCGCAAAGCCCACGTCCAGCAGCCCATGCAGCGAGGCCAGCTCGACAGGCCAATGTTTGGCCAGATAGGCCACCGTATAGAGGTTGAGTTCAAACACCCACACCGCCGCCAGCGCCAGCGCAGGCCAGCGCAGCATATGTCGCCCGGTGCTGGACGCGCTGGCATAGAGATTGTGCACCAGCACCAGCGAGCCCACCACGCCCAGCATCGCCAGCATGATGTTCAACTGATAAAGCTCGACCTCGTTAAGCAGCGCCGGATTGATGCGATGCTCGATGAACTGCACCGTGGGCACCAGAATGTCGACAAGGCACAAGGCGGCCACCACCGGCCCCACCTCGGTCAGGCTGGTATGGCGCCCGTCGCTGGCAAACATCGCATAGATGGCCCACAGATAGGACAGGTTGCGCAGGCCCAGCAGCCCTTGGGCCACAAGGCTGAGTTCGCCCTCGACCACCACGGCAAGGCACCACAGCGCCGTCATGGCCAGCGCGGCGACAATCGCCTTGCCCGCCCCGCTGTAGCGCTCGCGCTGGCCCCAGATGCTGACGGCCACGGTGATTGCGGCGCACGCGCCCGCCACATGCGCGGTGCTGGCCACCCAGTCCCACAGGCCGGGACCAGCCGACATCCTAGCGCGCCCCCTCGTGCCAGAGCACCACACGCAGCGTTTGCAGGATGATCAGGATGTCAAGGAAAGGCGTGTAATTCTTTACGTAATACAGGTCATATTCCAGCTTGTTGCGCGAATCCTCAAGGCTGGCGCCATAGGGATAATTGACCTGCGCCCAGCCGGTGATGCCGGGCTTCACCATATGGCGCTCGGCATAATAGGAGAGCTTGTCCTCAAGGTCGGAGACGAATTCGGGCCGTTCCGGGCGCGGGCCGACAAAGCTCATCTCGCCTTTCAGCACGCTCCATGTCTGGGGCAGTTCGTCGATACGCACCTTGCGGATGAAATTGCCGATGCGGGTGACGCGCGGATCGTTCTTGGCGGCAAATTGCGCGCCGTTGGCCTCGGCATCCAGCCGCATCGAGCGCAGCTTGATAACGTCAAAGCTCTGGCCATAAAGGCCCACGCGGCGTTGGCGGAAGAAGGCGGGGCCCTTGCTGTCCAGCTTCACAAGAATGGCGAACAGCACGATCACCGGCGCCGTCATGGCCAGCAGGAGCAGGCTGACGATCACATCGAAAATCCGCTTGGCGGCGCTGGAAAAGGCCCGGCCCGAGGAAAAACCGTCCGAGAAGATGAACCAGCTGGGGTTGACCGTATCGAGATCGACGCGGCCCGTCTCGCGTTCCATAAAGCTGGAGAAGTCATTGACGTGAACGCCTGCCGTCTTGATGCGCAGCAGGTCTTTCAGAGGCAGCGCGTTGCGGCGCTCTTCCAGCGCCAGAACCACCTCGGACACGCCAAGGTTTTCGACATGGCGCTTCAGATTGTGTATCGCCGTGCGCGGGATCGCTTCCTCGACAATCGGGGCCGCCTCGCTCATGCCGACATAGCCGACGATGACAAAGCCGCTCTCGGCCCGCTCGCCAAGCTCGCGCAGGCGCTGCGCCCGGTGGCCCGCGCCCAGCACCAGCACCCGGCGCCGAAACGCCGCCGTCCCTAGAATGCCGCCCACGATCAGCCGATTCATCACCAGCAGCGCAATCGCCCCCAGCATCGCGTAGAACAGGGTGGAACGCCAAAAAATCTGGCTGGTAAACAGCGAGTTGAACAGGGCCAGCGCGATCACGCCCAGCGACACCGCCACCAGCAGCCGCGCCGAGGCGAAACGCACAGAGCGCAAGGCATCGGCGCCGTAAACCCCCACCGCGATCATCGCCATCTGCATCACCAGCGCAAAGGCAATCAGCGGTTGCAGGCGCGTTTCAAAACTTTCCGAGGGCATGCCCAACTGGTCCGCCCGCAAGCGCCAGGCAAAGTCGCCCGAAATCATCAGCAGGACCAGATCGATCAATCCAAGCAGGATCACCGAATGGGGGATGTAATGTTTGAAAAGACGAATCATCGGCCTGCTCAAGTTTGGCGCCGGCCATCAGGCAGGCTTTGAGCAAGACTTAGGGATGAGACGTAAAATGTCGGTAAATTTGACAAAGCACCGGGCCGATCGACCCGGCATTTCGCCGGTATCAAACTAGAACTCGCTCCAGTCTTCGCCCGATGGCGCGGGGGCCAGCGCCAGATTGCCCGCAATCGACATGACATTGCGCTGGGGCACGCTGCTCAGCCGGCGGGCGGCGGCCTTCTCCTTGGACTGGGCGCGCGCGTCTCTGTCGCGGGTGCGGAATGTGCGCACCATGGCCGAAAGCTGCTCGGCCTCATGCGCCAGATCGCGGGTGGCCGCGGTGGTCTGTTCGACCATGGCGGCGTTCTTCTGGGTCACGCGGTCCAGTTCGCTGACGGCATTGTTGACCTGATGGATGTTCTGCGCCTGCAATTCTGCGCTGGTGGCAATGTCGGTGATGACCTCGTTGATCTCGCCCACGCGGCCCATGATGTGGCGCAGCAGATCCCCCGTCTCGCGCACAAGAGCGACGCCCCCCGAAACCTGATCGGCCGAATCATGGATCAATCCGCCAATGTTGCGCGCCGCATCCGCGCTGCGCTGGGCCAGCGCGCGCACCTCATTGGCGACCACGGCAAAGCCCTTGCCCGCCTCGCCCGCGCGCGCGGCCTCAACACCGGCGTTGAGCGCCAGTAGGTTGGTCTGAAACGCAATCCCGTCGATCACGCCCACGATCTTGCCGATTTCCGTGGCCGAACTTTCCAGCGCCGCCATCGCGTCGATCGCCCGCGTCACCACGCCCGCGCCCTCGTCGGCCTGCGTGCAGGTCTCGGCAATCGCGCGCTGCACCTCGGTGGCGCGGGTGGCGGTTTCCTGCACCCCGTCGGTCACCTGGCTCATCGCGGCGGCGGTTTCTTCCAGCGTCGCGGCCTGCTGGGTGTTGCGCTGGGCCATATCGTCGCTGGCGCTGCGGATGTCCTGAATGGATTCCATCACGCTGGCCGCGCCCACCCGCACCGACCCGATCGCCTTGGCCAGCGAGATCAGCGCCTGATTGAAATTGACGCGCAACTGTTCGTAATCGGCGGGAAAGGCCGTCTCGATGCGAAATTCCAGATCCTGCGCGGCCAGCCGGTCCAGGCCCTCGCTCAACGCGCGCACCACCTTGTGCTGCTGCTCATCGGCCACCTGCTTGGCCACGGCGGTTTCGCGGAACACGGCGGCGGCCGCATACATCTGGGCCACCTCGTCGCCATTGTCCTCGCCCTCCAGCGCGACATCGTAATTGCCCGAAGCCATGGCGTTCAGGCATTGCGCCAGATGCGACACCGGCTCCACCACCGCGCGCGAGACGAACAGCCCCGCCCACAGCAAGGTGCCCGCGCCCACCACGATGGTGATCAGCGTGGTGATCACAGCGGCCATGATCAGCGCGTCCACGCCCCCCGCCGTGCCCGCTGCTGCGCTGAGCGCCTGATTGGCGGCATAGAGCCGGTAATGCAGAAAGGTCGCCGCCGACACCTGCACCACGCTGACCGCGGCCAGCGCGCCAAGGCAGAACACCAGTTTCTGTCGGATGCCTGGGGTTGAACTGTTCCCGAAAAGCACGCGCGCGACCTCTCATCCTGTTTTGATCCAATTCCGGCTCTTAACGCGCCTGCCGCCAAATCAGACCTTATGCGGTATCCGGCAAATCTACTTATGCCCCTGCGCGCTTGTGCATCTGCGCTCTTGCATCCGCGAAAGGATTGGCCAAAGGAAGGCGCGTGTTAGCCAGACTTCCCCGCCCCGCCGCGATCCTGTTCGCTTTGCTGATGCTTGCCGTGACGGCATGGTGCTTTTCGGTCACGCCCCCGCCGATCAAGACGGCGAAGAAGGGCGGCTATACCGACGGACGCCTCTATCACGATATCGCCGCGCAGGTGGCACAGGGGAAACCCTATCATCAGGCGGCGGCCGAATTGCACCGGGCGCATCGCTATCCGCTCAAACCCTTTTTCACCATGCGCCCGCCCACGGAAATGGAAATCTCCGCCGTCATCGGCTGGAAGGGTTTTCAGAAATTGTGCATCGTGATGCTGGTGGCCGGGATCTTTACATGGGCCATCGCGCATGAGGGGCGGCTGACGGGGGCGGAACGGTTTCTGGCCGGGGCGGCGGTCGCCGTGGGGGGCACGGCGGTGTCCTCGGACTGGCTGATGGCGTTGCAGGAATATCCGGCGGGATTGTGCATTGCGGTGGCCTTTGCCGGTGTGATTGGCTGGCCTCGGCAATGGTGGTATGTGGTGCCGGTGCTGGGCGCGGGTCTGTTCATCCGCGAACTTGCGCTGCCTTTTGCGCTGCTGGCCGCTGTCTATGCAGGCTGGAACCGGCGCTGGGTCGAGGTGGGCGCGTGGGCGGCGCTGATCGCGGCATGGGGCGTGTTCATGGCCCTTCATGCGCAACTGGCGATGGCGCAATGGCGCCCCGGCGATATCCAGTCGCAGGGCTGGCACGCGATGCAGGGTTTTTCGGGCTTTCTGAAGGCGGTGATCTATACCACGCCGCTGCAACGCCTGCCTTTGCACTGGGCACTGTTTGGCGCGGCGCTGCCGCTGGCGGGCTGGCTGGCGCTGGGCGGGCGTGAGGGGATCTTCGCCAATCTGCTCGTCTGGGGCTATGCGGTGATGATCGCGATGTTCTCGCGGCCCGACACGTTCTATTGGGGCGCGATCATGAACCCGTGGTATCTGGTCGGCTATGCCCTGCTGCCGCGCGCCATGGTTCAGCTTTACTGGGCGATCCGGGGGCAAAGGCGGGCCGAGGTCGCGCCCCTGCCCGCCGGGGCATGATTATCCTGCCGGACTGATCGTGCCGGTATAGGAACCCAGAATTTTCAGCACCGCCGCCCACGCATCGACATTCTGCTGCAACTGCGCCGGGTCGATCTTGTCCAGCGTATCGTCGGGCGTGTGGTGCCAGTCGAAATAGCGGGTCATGTCCTGATTGAGGTCAATCACCGCCGTCTTCTGCTTTTCAGCAATATAGCCCACATCCTCGCCGCCCTCGGGCGTGCCCTCGCCGGTATAGATGCCCATTTTCGCCAGTTCGGCCCCGATCCGCTCGGCCAGCGGCTTATCCTGCGGGGCCATGCGGAACAGGAAGCGGAACACGCGGTCGGCCCCGGTGTCCGATTCCATCACCAGCGCATGGGGCTCATTGGCATGGGCCTTGGCATAGGCCTGACCGCCAAAGCCGCCCATTTCCTCGGTCCCGGCCCACAGGACGCGGATCGTGCGCGCCAATTGGCCAGACCGGGCAGCCTCCAGCGCGGCGGCGGTGATGATGCCGCAGCCCGAGGCGTCGTCAATCGCCCCCTGCCCCAGATCCCAACTGTCGAGATGGCAGGCAACGAGGATCGGCGCCAGTTTGGGGTCGCGCCCCGGTAATTCGGCGATCACATTGCCCGACATCACCTGCCCCGTAAAACGCGGGGTCAAGGTGACGCTGGCGGTCAAAGGCCGCCCCTTGGCCGCCAGCCGCGCGATCAGATCGGCATCGGGGTTGGACACCGCGCCCGAGGGCAACGGCTCGCCCTGCGGCGGGATGCGGGTCACACCGGTATGCGGGCTGCGCGTATGATCGGTACCGATGGAGCGGATCAGCAGCGCCGAAGCGCCCTTGGCCGCCGCGATGGTCGGCCCCTGCCGCCGCGCCTCGCCAAAGGGGCCATAGCCGCCGCCGTCCTGCGCCGCTTTCATCGCATGATCAACAAAGGCGATCTTGCCCCGCAAAGACCCTTCCGGCGCCAGTTTGAGCGCATCGAGCGTGGGGAAATAGACCAGTTCGCCATTCACGCCCTGCGGCGGAGTTGCCCCCGAATAGCCCAGCGCCGTCACCGCCAGTTTCTGCGACACGGGCGCGGTGATCGCGGCCTTTTCCTCGCCGCGCACCCATCCGGCAATCGGAAAGGGTTCGGAGCGCACATTGGCAAAGCCCAGCGATTTCAGCCGAGCCACCGCCCAGTCGCGCGCGGCAGCCTCGCGGTCAGTGCCGCCAAGGCGCTGCCCCACATCGGTGGTCAGGTCGGTTATGATGGAAAGGGCATCGGATAAATGGGCATCGCCCCCCGCCGCGCAGGCAGGAGAAGCCATCAATCCGGCTGATAAGGCCAACAGGCTGTAGAATTTTCGCATGGTGCCAGGCTATCGCCCAAGCGCCCGCTTGGCAACCGCGCGCCCAGGATGTAGAGCGGCGCGCAATTCCTCATCCGTTTATCTGGAGACCGCCACGTGGCCGCCCAATATGCCTTCGTCATGAAGAACATGACGAAAACTTTCCCCGGCGCGCAAAAGCCGGTGCTGAACAACATCAGCCTGCAGTTCTATCAGGGCGCCAAGATCGGTATCGTCGGCCCCAACGGTGCGGGTAAGTCGACGCTGATCAAGGTGATGGCCGGTATCGACACCGACTATACCGGCGAGGCATGGGCGGGTGAAAACATCACCGTGGGCTATCTGGAGCAGGAGCCCCAGCTCGACAACAGCAAGACGGTGCTGGAAAACGTCAAGGACGGCGCGCGCGCCACGGCCGACATGGTCGAGCGGTTCAACCAGATCGGCATGGAAATGGCCGAGGAAGACGCCGATTTTGACGCGCTGGGCGCTGAAATGGCCGAACTGCAGGACAAGATCGACGCCGTGGACGGCTGGACGCTGGACAACCAGCTCGAGATCGCCATGGAAGCGCTGCGCTGCCCCCCCGGCGACTGGGCCGTGGACAGCCTGTCGGGCGGTGAACGCCGCCGTATCGCGCTGACCCGCCTGCTGATCCAAAAGCCTGACATCCTGCTGCTCGACGAACCGACCAACCACCTGGATGCGGAATCGGTCGAATGGCTGGAAAACCATCTCAAGGAATATCACGGCGCGGTGCTGATGATCACCCACGACCGCTACTTCCTTGACAATGTGGTGGGCTGGATCCTCGAGCTCGACCGTGGAAAGTACTTCCCCTACGAGGGCAATTACTCGACCTATCTGGAAAAGAAGAGCCAGCGTCTGGCGCAGGAAGACCGCGAGGCCACCGGCCGCCAGAAGGCGATCAACGACGAATTGGAATGGATCCGCGCCGGCACCAAAGGCCGCCAGACCAAGTCCAAGGCCCGTATCAAGAAGTTCGAGGAACTGGTTGCAAGCCAGGAAAACCGTGGCCCCGGCAAGGCCCAGATCGTCATTCAGGTGCCAGAGCGCCTCGGCGGCAAGGTCATCGAGGCCAAGAACATCTCCAAGGCGTTTGGCGACAAGGTGCTGTTCAACGACCTGTCGTTCCTGCTGCCGCCGGGCGGCATCGTGGGCGTGATCGGGCCGAACGGCGCTGGCAAGTCCACGCTGTTCAAGATGATCACCGGTCAGGAACAGCCCGATTCCGGCACGATCGAAATCGGCTCCACCGTGCGTCTGGGCTATGTTGACCAGAGCCGCGACCATCTTGATCCGACCAAAAACGTCTGGGAAGAAATTTCCGACGGGCTGGATTATATGAAGGTCAACGGGTTCGACACCTCGACGCGCGCCTATGTCGGGGCGTTCAACTTCAAAGGTCAGGATCAGCAGAAGAACGTCGGCAAGCTGTCGGGCGGTGAACGCAACCGCGTCAACATCGCCAAGATGCTGAAGCGCGGCGGCAACGTGCTGCTGCTCGACGAACCGACCAACGATCTTGACGTGGAAACGCTGGCTGCTCTGGAAGAAGCCATCGAAAACTTCGCAGGCTGCGCCGTGGTCATCAGCCACGACCGCTTCTTCCTTGACCGTCTGGCCACGCATATCCTTGCCTTTGAAGGCAACGGCCATGTCGAATGGTTCGAAGGCAATTTTGAGGCCTATGAAGAAGACAAGCGCCGCCGCCTTGGCGATGCGGCCGACCGTGCGAGCGCCGGGGCATACAAAAAGCTGACGCGTTAATCGCGGTTTTAGCGTATAGAGGGGGGCGGCAGGCGCAAGGCTTGCCGCCCCTTTTTGTATGAACAAAGGCCAACGGCCCGGTTCAGAATGTGGACAGCGCCCCAAGCCTATACAGAAGATCACAGGAAGTGAACCGGCCGTGCGAAGGGAAGCATGGCGCCCGGCCAACGCTTCGACTGGGAGGTGGCTTATGAAGACGATCAACGGGCGGATGCGCCCTCTGGCCAATCTGGCGATGAGCCTGGCCCTGCTGTCGATCCCGGTGCAGGCGATGGCGCAAGACAATCGAGGCGATCGCGGCGGTTGGCGCGGTGCGGAAGGTTCGGGCGGCGAACGCCGCGGCGGCGGTGCACCGATGCAGGGCCAACCCCAACGTCAGCCGCAAAGTCAGCCTCAGGGGCAACCGGGCGGCTTTGGCGGCCACGGCGGCGGACAGCCATCGTGGGGCGGCGGCAACGCTGCTCCGGCGGCCCGTCCCGCTCCGCCTGCGCCCCCTGCCCCTGCGGCGCCGGGCGGCTGGAACGGCGGCAATCGCGGACCGGATCGCGGCGGCTGGGGCGGCGGCCCCGGCAATGTGCAGCCTCAACGCAATGATGGGCCCCGTGGCGATATGCAGCGCGGTGATATGCAGCGCCGGGATGGCCCGCGCGGCAATGAGAACTGGCGCGGCGGCGGCAATGAAAGCTGGCGCGGCACGCCGGGCTGGCCTCAGGGCGGTGTCAATCGCGGGCCGCAAGGCTGGGATCGCGGACCGCAGGGCGCGTATAATCGCGGCCCGAACAACGGCCCCGGCTGGAACGGCAATCGCGGTCCGGGCAATCCGGGCATGAACGCCCCGCGCGGCGACTATCGCCGCTGGACACAGGACTGGCGCCGCGACAACCGCTACGACTGGCAGCGCTATCGCACCAGCAACCGGATGGCGTTTCACATCGGGCGCTATAACCCGCCCTATCGCGGCTATGCCTATCGCCGGCTCAGCGTGGGTTTGTTCCTGCAACCGCTGTTCTACAGTCAGGGGTATGTGATCTATGACCCCTACAATTATCGCCTGCCAGCGGTTTACGGGCCTTATCAGTGGGTGCGCTATTACGACGATGCGCTACTGGTAGATACGTATACCGGCGAGGTCGTCGATGTGCTCTACGATTTCTTCTGGTAAACAAAAGCCCAAAAGGGTCGCAACGGACAGGGCGGGGTTGATCCCCCGCCCTGTTCTGCTTCATATCGCAAACCCATGACCAAACCCGATCCCGCACCCGACCGTGACGCTCTGATCGCCCAGGGCGATGCCGTGCGCGCGCGGCTCGATGCCGACCCCTATGCCTATCGCGTTCCGCTGGACACGATGGACATGTATGCGATCACTGATTTCCTCTCGGCGGCCGAATGCCATCGCTTCATGACGCTGGTGGATGAAGTCGCGCGGCCATCGGCCACGTTTGAACCGGGCAACCAGCAGGACTATCGCACCAGCTTTTCCGGCGATGTCGACCGGGCCAACCCCTTTGTCGCCATGATCGAGCGGCGGATCGACGACCTGATGGGCATCGATCCGGTCTGCGGCGAGGCGATACAGGGACAGCGCTATGCCGTGGGTCAGGAATATCGCGGCCATTGCGACTGGTTCCCGCCGCTCTCGGCCTATTTCCAGAAAGAGGTTCCCTGTGGCGGGCAGCGCAGTTGGACCGCGATGATCTACCTCAACGAACCCGACGAGGGCGGAGAGACCGACTTCATGCATGTCGGCGTCTGCGTTCAGCCGCGTCTGGGCATGTTGCTGGCGTGGAACAATGCCAACCGCAATGGCGAGGTCAACACTTACACCCAGCATGCCGCCAAGCCCGTCACCAAGGGGCAAAAATATGTGATCACCAAATGGTATCGTACGCGCGAGTGGTCGGCGCGGATGGCGGATGCGGAGTAAGGGTTTGAGGTTTGAAGGGTTTGCCTCCGGCGGGCAAAGGGACTCGGTCCCTTTGCAATCCCATTAATGGGGTGGTGGCTGGAAGGCGGGTCTGGGCGCTGATGAAATTAAAGCCTGCGGCGCGATGGTGAGGCGCCGCAGGCTTTAATTTGAGACGCCGCGTCCGACACTCTTGGTCGAACCCCTTGCGCAACGCAGACAGTAAAGGGAGCGCGAGGGTCTAGACCCTCGCATTAATTCACCCCTCCAATGCCTCAGCAATCAGCTTGCGCGTATTCTCCACGCCATAGAGCGCGATGAACGAGCCCATACGCGGCCCCTGCGAGCTGCCCAGCAGCGTCTCGTAGAGCGCCTTGAACCAGTCGCGCAGGCTTTCGAAGCCGAAATGCGGGTCCTTGCCGATTTCATAGACGATGTTCTGCAGCAATTCGGCCGTGGCATCGTCGCTGGTCGCGGCCAGTTCCTCGTCCAGCGCGGCCAGAGCGGCGGCCTCGCCTTCCTCTGGCTTGCGCCGGTGCAGCGTGGGCGCGATAAAGTCGCGGTTATAGGCGAGCGCGCGCGTCACCAGCGCATCGAGCGCGGGATGGGCTTCGGGGCGGGCATCCTCGACATAATTGGCGAGGTAGGACCAGACCTGATCGCGGGTCGCATGAGCGCCCAGCACGCCGACCAGATTGAGCAGCAGGCCAAAGCTGACGGGCAGCTTCTCGCCCTCGCCGCCCTGATAGCCATTGGTGCGCAGCAGGTGCCACACCGGATTGCCCAATTGCTGCTCGATCGGCTGCGTGCTCAGCTTCTCGCGGAACTGCCAGTATTCGTCCACCGCGCGGCCGATGATGCCGGGGTGCAGGCTCTTGGCGCTCTTGGGATCGCGGAAGAGGTAGAAGCCCAGCGACTCCTCGCTGCCATAGGTCAGCCATTGCTCGATGGTCAGGCCGTTGCCCTTGGACTTGCTGATCTTCTCGCCCTTTTCGTCGAGGAAGAGTTCATAGATCAGCCCCTCCGGCTTCTGCCCGCCCAGCACGCGGGCGATCTTGCCGCTCTGCGTCACCGAGTCGGTCAGATCCTTGCCACACATTTCGTAATCGACGCCCAGCGCCACCCAGCGCATGGCCCAGTCGACCTTCCATTGCAGCTTGGACCGGCCACCGAACACCGTCTGCTCGACGATCTCGCCTTCATCCTCGAAACGGATCATGCCGGTTTCGGCATCGACCACCTCGATGGGAACCTGCAGTACCACCCCGCTCTTGGGGGAAACGGGCAGAATAGGCGAATAGGTCTTGCGGCGCTCCTCGCGCAGCGTGGGAAGCATGATGCCCATGATCTTGTCATAGGCGCGCAGCACGCCGCGCAAGGCATCGTCAAACGCGCCCGAATTATAGCGGTCGCTGGCCGAAACGAACTCGTAGTCAAAACCGAACTGATCGAGGAATTCGCGCAGCATCGCATTGTTATGATGCGCAAAAGATTCATGCGTGCCAAAAGGATCGGGAATGCGGCTCAAGGGCTTGCCCAGATTGTCGGCCAGCACCTGCCCATTGGGCACATTGTCGGGCACCTTGCGCAAGCCATCCATATCATCCGAAAACGCCACCAAACGTGTCGGCGCGCCGGTCAGCACCTCATAGGCGCGGCGCACCAGCGTGGTGCGCAACACTTCCTGAAACGTGCCGATATGCGGCAGGCCCGAGGGGCCATAGCCCGTCTCGAACAGCACCGGCTCTCCGTTCGGTTTCCCGTTCGGATAGCGTTTCACGATCTTGCGGGCCTCCTCGAAAGGCCATGCTTTGGAAACCTGTGCGGCGGCAAGAAGTGCTTCGTCTGTCATAGTGCCACGCCTTTTGCCCAAGGGGGCCCAAATGGCAAGCGGGGAAACGCGCCCCTCGTAGGAACACGAATGGCGCCTTTGTATTTTTATCAGGCATGGATGGCAATCTGGCCCCCGCCAGTCTGCGAGCCTTGAGGTGCCTTCATGAACCTTCGTCGTCAGGAAACCGCCCCATCCCCCGCTGCCCGCCCGATGGACCCGCGCGACCGTTTGCGCCTTTATGGCCCGATCCGCCCGATGCAGCCCGCGCCCAGTCTGATCGAACGCATTTTGTTCTCCTGACGGGGTAAAACCGGCCTGCCATCCATTGCCAACCGGCCCGCGCCCCGGCATCAGTCGGGGCGATGGATGACGCCTCCCCCTTTCCTGGCCCTACCCTGCCTGTGCTGGACCTGCCCGCCCTGCATGCCAATCACAGCGGTTGCTGGCTGCGTATGCGGGGCGGCGTGACCAATGCGGTGGGCAAGGGCGAGGCGATTGTTACCGCCGCCGATACGCCGCTGCTTATCCTCAACGCGCCTTTGGTGGCCAGCCGGCTGGGCTATCCCGATCTGTCGGGGCTGGATCTGCTGGAGCTTTACGCCTTTGTGCATCCCGCGCGCTTTGTCGTGCCCACACCCAAGGGGCTGGCCCAGGCGCTGGGTCTGGCGCAGCCGACGGGCGATGCCGATGTTCCGCTGTTGCTGCAACAGGCCGCAGCCGCGCTGCTGGCCCATTGCGGCGCGCCCGATTGGGCCGAGCGCGAGGGGGCGTGGACCGCGCTGCAGGGGCTGGCCAAGCTGCGCTGGGCATGGGCGCCGGTGCTGGCCACGGCGATTGAAAAGCCCGCCCGCGCCGAACGCTGGCTCTTTTCCCGCCTGCCCGAATGGGAGGAAACCGCCGAGCGCCCCCAGCCCGCGCAGGTCGATCTGTTGCAGGCCGATGTGCTGAGCCAATTGGACCATATCACCGGCCATGGCAGCGAATCCCGCCCCGGCCAGCAGGATTACGCCGCCCGCGCCGCCCATATCTTTGCCCCGCGCACCGCGCGCGGCGCCCCCCATATGCTGTTGGCCGAGGCGGGCACGGGCACCGGCAAGACTTTGGGCTATCTGGCCCCCGCCTCGCTCTGGGCGCATGCCAGCGGCGGGACGGTCTGGGTGTCCACCTATACCAAGGCGCTGCAACGGCAATTGCGGCGCGAGGCGCGGCGCGTCTGGGGCGATTCCAATCGCGTGGTGGTGCGCAAGGGGCGCGAGAATTACCTGTGCCTTTTGAACCTTGAGGACGCGCTGCAAGGCGGCTTCGGCGGGCGGGCGGCGATTCTGGCGCAACTGGTCGCGCGCTGGGCCGCCTATACGCAGGACGGGGATATGATCGGGGGCGATCTGCCGGGCTGGCTGGGGACGCTGTTCCGCCAGCGCGGGATCACTTCGCTGACCGACCGGCGCGGCGAATGTGTCTATGCCGGTTGCCCGCATTACCGCAAATGTTTCATCGAACGTTCGGCCCGCGCCAGCGCCGAGGCCGATCTGGTCATCGCCAATCACGCGCTGGTGATGGTCAATGCCGCGCGGGGCAAGGATGTCGCCCTGCGCCCCACCCGCATCGTCTTTGACGAAGGCCACCATGTGTTCGAGGCCGCCGACAGCACCTTTTCCGCCGATCTGACGGGCGCGGAGGCCATCGAATTGCGCCGATGGGTCATTGGCCCGGAAAAAGGATCAAAGGGCCGCCGCCGGGGTCTGTCCGCCCGCCTTGCCGATGTGGCCAGCTATGACGAAGCGGGCGCCCGCGCCATCGCCGCCGCGCGCGAGGCGGCCGAGGCGCTCCCCGGCGATGGCTGGCTGCAACGCGTGGTCGAGGGCGAGCCGAGCGGCGAGATCGAGCAATTGCTGGCCGCCGTGCGTGCCACCACCTTTGCCCGCGACGAAAGCGGCGGGCAGGAGGCTGGCTATGGCGTGGAGACCGAGGCGGCCTCTTTGGATGGCCCATTTATCGAGGCCGCTCTGGCGGCAGGCGAGGCTCTGGCTGCCTTACGCAAACCTTTGATCCAATTAGGATTGCGGCTGGAGGCGATCATGGACGAGCCGCCCGACTGGCTGGATGGCCAAGGCCGCGCGCGGATCGAGGGTGCGCGCTCATCCCTTACATGGCGGGTCGATCTGATCGCCGCGTGGGAGGCTTTGCTGGCGCGTCTGTCGGGTCCGGTCGATCCGGGCTTTGTTGACTGGCTGGCGGTGGACCGGGCCGATGGGCGCGAATATGACATGGGCCTCCATCGCCGCTGGGTCGATCCGATGCAGCCCTTTGCCGCGACGGTTTTGAACGGCGCGCATGGGGTGATGATGACCAGCGCTACCCTGCGCGACCGGGCCGGGGACGCGGATTGGGATCAAAGCTGGGAAGGCGCGGTGGCGCGTTCGGGCGCGCAGCATATCGAGGTCACGCCCGAAGTGGCGGCCTTTGAAAGCCCCTTCGACTATGCCAATCAGGCCGAGGTTTTAATCGTCACCGACATTCCGCGCGGCGATATTCCGGCGCTGGCCGGTGCCTATGGGCAGTTGATCGAGGCGAGCGGGGGCGGCGCGTTGGGCCTGTTCACGGCGATCCGGCGCTTGCGCGCGGTGCATGGGCGGATTGCCGACCGCATGGCGCGCAACGGCCTGCCGCTCTATGCCCAGCATGTCGATCCCATCGACACCGGTACGCTGGTCGATATTTTCCGCGATGATCCCCATGCCTCGCTGCTGGGCACGGATGCGTTGCGCGACGGGGTGGACGTGCCTGGGGATTCATTGCGGCTGGTCATCATGGAGCAGGTGCCTTGGCCCAAGCCTTCGATCCTGCACCGTGCGCGGCGTCTGGCGCATCCACAGGGCGGGCAGGCGCATGACGACCGCATCATCCGCGCGCGTCTGGCGCAGGCTTTTGGCCGGTTGATCCGGGGGCGTGGGGATCGGGGGCATTTCGTTGTCCTGTCCGCCGCCTTCCCCTCGCGCCTGCTCACCGCCTTTCCCGCCGGAACGCCGGTTGTGCGCTGCACGCTTGCAGAGGCTTTACAAAGGCTGCGCGCCCATGCTTCAGGCGGAACTTCACCTTTATCGCAGGCCGAGTCTTCGGCCCAGAGTCGAAATGATTGCCAGAATGGTTGATGTCCGATGAAAACGCTGGGCCTGTTGCGTCACGCCAAATCCGATTGGGGCGATGCGCGCGCCCGCGATTTCGACCGCCCGCTCAACGCGCGCGGGCGCAAAGGCGCGCCGCTGATGGGCAAGCATATTGACGAATATTGTGCCGAGCGGGGCCTGCGCTGGGATCGCATTCTGGCCTCGCCCGCCGTGCGCGCCGCCGAAACTATTGAGCTTGGGGCGCAAGGGGCCGGTTATGGCCATGCGCTGCCGGTGAACTGGGACCGACGGATCTATCTCGCCTCATCGGCCTCGCTGCTTGATGTGCTGCGCGATCAGGATGACGCGGTCGAATCAGTGCTGCTGGTCGGGCATAATCCGGGGCTGGAGGATCTGATCTTCGACCTCGTGCCGGATGACGGCTCGTCGCCCCTGCGCGATGTGGTTGAGCAGAAATTCCCCACAGCCGCCTTTGCGGTGATGGAGGTGGATGTGACCAGCTGGAAGGATATCGAGGAAGGACAGGCGCGCCTTGTCCATCTGATGCGCCCGCGCGATCTTGATCCTGCGCTGGGGCCGGAAAGACTGTAGCTTTTTAAGCCAGCGCGCGGGCCAGTTGCGCGCGCAAAGCGATCAGATCGGCCACCAATTGCGGATCCCCGGCGGGCGCAGGCGCGACCGGCTCGGGCGCCAGTTCCATTTTGTCACGCGATTGCAGCCACTTTTTTGCCCCGCGCAAAGTGAACCCCTCCCGATGGACCAACCGGTCGATCACGGCGAGCAATTCGACATCTTCGGGACGATAAAGGCGCCGCCCTCCAGCACGCTTGACCGGGCGCAGCATCGGGAATTGCTCTTCCCAATAGCGCAGGACATGCGGCTGGATCGACAGCGCCTTGGAAACTTCACCAATCGTGCGGAATGCGTCAGGCGCCTTATCCGTCATGCCAGCCACACTCCGCCGATCATTCTATCGCGCGCGTTAATTCGCGACGCGATCTTTCAGCATCTGGCTGGCGCGGAAGGTCAGCACGCGGCGCGGCGTGATCGGCACTTCGACGCCGGTCTTGGGATTGCGGCCCACGCGCTCGCTCTTGTCGCGCAGCAGGAAAGTGCCAAAGCCTGAGATCTTGACGTTCTCGCCTTCGGCCAGAGAGTCTGAGACGAGATCGAGGATCGATTCCACCATATTGAGGGAATCGGCCCGCGACAGGCCCAGTTTGCGGTTGATGGCTTCGGCCAGATCAGCTCTTGTCAGTGTAGACATAGATCGCACTACTACCCCCTCCAAAGGCCTCTTGTGGGCACCCCTCGCCGCACAAGATAGCAAATATCGCGGGTAATACAATGCTATCCCGCGTCGAATTCGACGCAATATAAGCAAATCTGAAAGAAAGGGTTTAGACCCGGATCAGGCTTGCGCCCCACGTAAATCCACCGCCCATCGCCTCCAGCATGACCAGCTGGCCCGGCTGGATCCGGCCATCGCGGATCGCGCAATCCAGCGCCAGCGGCACCGAGGCAGCCGAGGTGTTGGCGTGATCCTGCACCGTCACCACAACCTTTTCAGCCGGCATGTGGAGCTTCTTGGCGGTGGCCTCCAGAATGCGGGCATTGGCCTGATGCGGCACCAGCCAGTCGATATCCTGCGGCGTAAACCCTGTTTCTTCAAGTACTTCGCCAAGGACCGTGGCCAGATTGACCACGGCATGACGGAACACTTCGCGACCCTTCATGCGCAGCTTGCCCACATCGCCAGTGGTCGAAACGCCGCCATCGACGAAGAGCAACTGGTTATGCGAGCCATCGGCATGAAGCTTGGTGGCCAGAATGCCCGGAGCATCGGCATCATCGCTTTCGCGCGCCTCCAGCACCACCGCGCCCGCGCCGTCGCCGAACAGAACGCAGGTCGTGCGGTCTTCCCAATCGAGGATACGGCTGAAAGTTTCCGCGCCGATCACCAGCGCACGACGCGCCTGACCACAGCGCAGCATCGAATCGGCCACGCCCATCGCGTAGAGGAAGCCAGAGCAGACCGCCGCCACGTCAAAGGCGATTCCGCCATTGGCGCCAATCGCATGCTGCACGATCGTGGCCGTCGCCGGAAAGGTCTGGTCCGGGGTCGCCGTGGCCAGAATGATGAGGTCGATGTCCTTGCCATCAACCCCGGCCGCCTCAAGCGCCTGGCGCGCCGCCGCCGTGGCCAGCGAAGAGGTCGTCTCCCCCTCGCCCGCCAGATAGCGTTGACGGATGCCGGTGCGCTCGACGATCCACTCGTCGCTGGTATCCACCTTTTCGGCCAGTTCCGCATTGGGAACCACCCGCGTGGGCAGCGCGCTGCCCGTACCGATCAGAACCGAACGACGCATCATCCCTGGCCAGCCTCAGCCGTAACCTTGTGGGGCGCGCGCAGCGTTTCGGTGCCGAGCCTTGCCAGGTCGGCCTTGATCCGTTCGGTCAGATTTTCCTCCAGCAGCCGTTGGGTCACCCCAACCGCATTCGCCACCCCCAGCGCATTCGCGCTGCCATGGCTTTTGACGACAACCCCGTTCAGGCCGAGAAACACGGCGCCATTATGATTATTGGGGTCGAGATGATGTTTGAGCAGGTCTGTCGCCGGGCGTGAGATCAGGAAGCCGATCTTCGAACGCAGCGAGGACGAGAAGGAGCGGCGCAGCAGATCGCCCACAAAACGGGCGGTGCCTTCAATCGCCTTGAGCGCGATATTGCCGGAAAAGCCGTCGGTCACAACGACATCGACCTCGCCGCGACAGATCTTGTCCGCCTCGGTAAAGCCATCGAAGGTCATCGAGAGATCACCGGCCCGCTCTTTGAGCAAGGCGGCGGCATCACGCAGTTCCTCGGTGCCCTTGTTGTCTTCGGTGCCGATATTGAGCAGGCGGACGCGCGGCTCGGGCTGGCTGTTGACGATCCGCGCATAGGCCGCGCCCATGATCGCGAATTGCACCAGATTGCGCGCATCACATTCCGTGTTGGCGCCCAGATCGAGCATAACGACATCGCTGGGCTGATACGTGGGCATGATCGCGGCCAGAGCCGGACGGTCGATGCCGGGTATCGTGCGCAGGGCAAGCTTGGCAATCGCCATCAGCGCGCCGGTGTTGCCCGCGCTCAGGGCCGCGCCTGCCGAACCATCCTTGACGGCATGGATAGCCATGCCCATCGATGTGGTCCGCGCGCGGCGCAGAGCCTGACTTGGCTTCTCCTCCCCACTGATGACATCATCAGCGTGGAGGATCTCTACCAACGGACGCAGAGCCGCATGACGGTCCAGCGTCCGCTCAATCCTCGATTGGTCGCCCACGAGGAGGAAGCGCACCTGCGGATAACGGTCCGCCGCCAGGGCCGCGCCAGCGACCATGACTTGCACACCTTCATCCCCGCCCATCGCGTCGATTGCGATACGCGGAAAATTCATGATGCAACTACCCCTTCACAGGCCCCAACCGGGGGCCGGACATTAGAGACCGACAGCGATGATCTCACGACCATTGTAATGGCCGCAAGACGGGCAGAGGTTGTGCGGGCGCTTCAGTTCGCCGCAGTTCGAGCACTCGTGGAAAGCTTCGACCTTCAGCGCATCATGGCTGCGACGCATACCGCGACGGCTGGGGGAAGTTTTTCTCTTAGGGACAGCCATTTCGGCACCTATTCCTGAAAAATACGAATTAGACGACAAAAGCCGCCAGACATGCGTTGCCGCATAGGCGGATGCGAAGCGGCGCCTATACCGGATTTCTCGTGCGTTGCAAGTCGCTGATGGCTATGGCGCCCATGAAAGATCTCAAGGGAGTTACAAATATGAACCTGCTCGGCCTCACGCCGGTGCTTTTGCCCACAACTCTGTGCCTTTGCGCGGCGGCGGCCGTCATCAATTTCTGGCTTGGGATGCGCATCGGGCGCCTGCGCATGGCTCGAAAGATCGAAATGGGCGATGGCAACGACCCGCTTTTGTATGCCCGCATGCGTGCCCAATCGAACTTTATCGAAAACACGCCCATCACCCTGATTCTCGTTGCCGTGGTCGAACTGGCGGGCAAGGGCGGCTGGTGGCTGCCGGTGGCGGGCGCGGTGTTCATGGCCGGGCGCGTGATGCATGCCTTTGGCATGGACGGAAATTTCAAGCCCGGCCGCCCGTTCGGCACGGCCAGCGCCTATCTGGTGCAACTGGCCCTTGCCGTGATGGCGGTGCTGACGGCGGTTCGCGTGATCTGAACCGCCGCCTGCCCATGATTAAACGATATCATCCATAGATGCTGCCGACAAAGGGGTTGGTCAGCATCTCATGGCCGAATGTGCTGCATGGCCCATGGCCGGGGACAAAAGTGATGTCCTTGCCCAGGGGCCACAGCTTTTTGGTAATCGAATCGATCAGTTGCTGATGATTGCCGCGCGGGAAATCGGTGCGCCCGATGCTGCCCTGAAACAAAACATCGCCCACGATGGCCAGACGCGAAGGCTCGTGAAAAAACACCACATGGCCCGGCGTATGGCCTGGACAGTGGATCACCTGAAACACCAGTTCGCCCACCGTGACCGTATCGCCATCGACCAGCCAGCGGTCGGGCTCAAAACTTTTGCCCGCCAATCCCATCCGCATATTGGGATTGTCCAGCCCCTCGATCCAGAAGCGGTCATCCTCATGCGGCCCTTCGATGGGCAGGCGCAGATCCTGCGCCAGAACGCCCGCCAGCCCGCAGTGATCCATATGCCCATGCGTCACCAGCAACTTTTCAAGGGTCACGCCACGCGCCGCAACCTCGGCCTTCAGCTTGTCCAGATCGCCGCCCGGATCGATCAGCGCCCCGCGCATGGTTTTCGTACACCACACCAGCGAGCAATTCTGCTGGAACGCGGTGACGGGGATGAGGTGGATGCGCAGCGGCGGTTCTCCGCTTGCACGCGTGTCAGTAGGTTTGCTTTCAGCCATGACGGAAATCCTAGGGCCAGTCGGCCGCGAAGGCCAGTAGAGATAGGCGCAGGCTTCGCTATATATACTCTATCGACTTAGTAAGGATTACCCGATGCGCCTTCTCCTCGCCGCCGCCGCGCTTGTGGCCGCCCCCGCCATGGCCGCCCCCGCCCCGCGCCTGCCCGAAGCCAGCTTTGCCGCCCTGCCCCAACCGCTGCCCCTGCCCTATGACGAGGCCGCCGATGCGCACAAGGATGTGGCCGCCGCCATCGCCCGCGCGAAAAAGGCGCATAAGCTGGTGATCGTCGATCTGGGCGGCAATTGGTGCGCCGATTGCCGCATTCTGGCCGCCACCATGGCTCTGCCCAGCCTGAACCCCTGGCTGAAGAAGCACTATGAACTGGTGACGGTCGATGTGGGCCGCTACACCAAGAATCTCGACATCGGCGCCACCTATGGCGTGACGCGGCCCAAGGGCGTGCCTGCATTATTCGTGGTCGATCCGCGCACCAACAAGCTGCTCAACCCCACCACCTCGGTGACGGCGCTCTCGGATGCACGCTCGATGACGCCTCAGGCGCTGGCCGACTGGCTGGCGCAATGGACCAGGTAAAAGAGGCTGGTGGGCGGTTTTAGAGCCGCCCCCCCTTCCACACCACACGGCCGATCACGGTCACGTCCTCGGGCGCCAGATCAATCGGATCATAGGCCGGATTGTCGCTTTTCAGCCGCACCCGCCCCGGATGCCCCATATCGATTCGCTTGACCAGCACATGGTCTCCCACGCGCACCACATGGATGCCATCGCGCAGGGCGCGGCGTGAGCGGTCGACCAGAATTTCATCGCCGTCATTGAGCACGGGATGCATCGAATCCCCGGCCACCGCGATCGTCGTCAGATCGGCCGAATTCAATCCCATGCTTCGCAGCCAGTCATGCGAAAAGCGCAGCGCGCCAAAGGGCTGCTCGCCCCCGGCCGTCGCCCCCGGCCCGGCCGATGCATCAAGCGCAAGGCGCGGAACATCAACCCAATGCGCTCGCACAGGTTTTCCTATGGGGGCGACAGATTTTTCCTCCATCCCGCCCAGCCGTGATTCGTCCACACCAAAGAACTGCGCCAGTTTTCGCCGGTCCCTCTCCTCCAGCCTGCGCGGACTTCTTTTCTTAACAAACTGCTGTAAATAGCTGGGATTACGTCCAATTAGTGACGACAGAGCCGCCAGACTGACCCCGCGCTCGGTGGATAGAGCCATCAAAGTGGTTCGGGCATTTTCCTGTTCCATGTCCAAACTCTTAGCATAGGAAATTTCCTAGACAAGAGGGCGGAATAATGAGAACAAATGGGCAACAGATTTGCCGAATCGGACGAATCACCAACGGAGTAAAGGGGGTTTCATGCTGTTGCGAATGATTGAGGATTTCCTGCGCCGGACGGGCATGCCGTGGACCAAGTTCGGGCGCATTGTCGCCCATGATCCGCGCCTTGTCGGCGACATGCGCAATGGGCGAAGCCCGCGTCCCGATCTGGCCAATCGTATTGAAATTTATATCAACACCTATTCGGAGATGCCTCATGCGCTTTGATTTTCGCACCAGCAACGACATTGATGCCCAGCGCGTCGCCCTTTTCAGCCCCGCCGCCCGCCTGAACCCCGGCAAGGGCGTTGGCGCCCCCCGCGCCCGTGTCCGCCACCCTTCGGTGCAATTGCTCGATGCGGTGATGCGTCTGGCGGGCGAATATGGCGAACTGATTTCGCATGGCGAACGCCCTTGGGCCAGCGCCACTTTCCACGGGACGCGCCATACGATCACGCTGCTTTTCAACGGCAAGGAGGGCGCGGCGGGGGCCGATGAATTCATCGCCGCCCTGCCCGAGCATGAATTCACCATCCGGGGCCAACTGGTCGCCGACGCGGTGGTGTCCGAGGTCACGCATGTGACCTTGCCCACCGAACGGATGGTGGTGGAAGCAGAACTGCTGATGCTGGCGGACGACTGAAGCGCAATTTAACAGCGCAACTCTCCGGCGGGCAAGGGGCGTGGCGCCCCTTGCATAGCCATCAGATCAAGCAGTTTTGACAATAAAACAAAGCCGATAGAACAAAGACTGCGGCGTTTCAGCCCAGCTTCCATTCCCATCCCAACGGGTCGCCATCCATTGCCTCCACGCCGCGCGCGGCCAGTTCATCACGCAAAGCGTCGGAACGGGCAAAATCCTTCTCCACCCGCGCTTCCTTGCGCTGGGTCAGCACCGCTTCGATCTCTCCCTCGGTGATCGTCGCGGATTTGGGCCGCAGCCGCAGATCGGCCCGCTCCAGCCCCAGCAGATTGAGGCCCAACACATTGTCCATCGCCGTGATGGCGCCCAGCTTTTCCACCGCGGGCACCTTCTTCATCGATGCCACCTCTTCCAGCAGCGTCAGGGCCACCGAAGTGTTGAGGTCATCGCTGATCGCGGCATCGAAACGCTCCATCAAGGGCGCGATCTTCTGCCCCCATCCGCCGATCGCGGCATAACCGGCGTCCGCGCATTGCGCCTTCACCTGCGCCGTGGCCATCAACAGGCGCTTCAACCGCACCAGCGCCGCGCCCAAGCCTTCCCAGCTAAACTCCAGTTCGCTGCGATAATGCGCCTGAAGGCACATCAGGCGATAGGCCAGCGAGTGATAGCCCCGGTCGACAAGCAATTGCAGGCGCAGAAACTCGCCCGAGGATTTCGACATTTTCCCGCTGCGCTCGACCAGGAAATTGTTGTGCATCCAGAACTGCGCGCCCGAATGAGACGCCACATCCAGCGAACCACACCCGCACGCCGCCTGATTCTGCGCAATTTCATTGGGATGGTGGATTTCGCGATGGTCGATCCCGCCGGTGTGGATGTCGAACGGAAAGCCCAGCACCTCGCCGCTCATGACCGAGCATTCCAGATGCCAGCCCGGCGCGCCGCGGCCCCACGGACTGTCCCATTCCATCTGGCGCGTCTCGCCCTGCGGCGTCTTGCGCCAGATGGCGAAGTCGGCGGCATTGCGCTTGCCGTCCACCTTTTCGATGCGGCCCTCGCCCTCCTCGGTATGGGCGCGGGCAAGGCGGCCGTAGTCGGCCACGGTCGACACGTCGAAATAGAGCCCGCTTTCCAGCTCATAACAATGGGCTGCCGCGATTTTCTTAGCAAATTCAATCATCTGCGGCACGTAATCGGTGGCGATGGTCCATTGCGCGGGCTGACGGATATTTAGCGCGCGCACGTCGGCCCAATAGGCCTGCTTGTAATGCTCTGCGATGTCCCAGATCGAGCGGGCCTCTTTCGCGGCCATCTTCTCCATCTTGTCCTCGCCTGCATCGGCATCATCGGTCAGATGGCCCACATCGGTGATATTGATGACATGGGTCAGCTTCAGCCCCTTGAACGAGAGCGTCCGGCCCAGAATATCGGCAAAGACATAGGCGCGCATATTGCCGATATGGGGATAATTATAAACCGTCGGCCCGCAGGAATAGACCCTCGCCTCGCCCGGATGAACGGGGGTGAAGGTTTCCATCTGGCGGGTCAGGCTGTTGAACAGCTTGAGAGGATTCTGCTCGGTCATAACCGGGGGCGTATGCGCGCGCTCCGGCAAAGGTCAAGAGGGCGCGGGCGTGCGTAAAGCCACCCGCGCCATTTTCATTAATGCGCGGCAGCCGGCGTGCTGACGGTAACCCCGGCAAGCGTGGCGATCTCTTCAGGCTTGAGAACACCTTCGCCATAGGACTTGGGATCGGACAGCGAGAGCTTCTTGTTGCTCCGAAAATCGGCTTCTTTGGCGGGAAACAGGTCGGGCCGCCCGGCCATGATCCCCATCTTGATCCGACAGCCGACATACTGAACCTCGTCGGCTTCCAGCTCCAGTGTCACCTGATCCTTCGCTTCGCTGGACACCGAAAAGCTGTGCTTGCCTGGCTCGGCGGCATAGACGAAATAGCGCCCAACGCCCATCGAGCTGATCTTCTTGTCATTTTCCGACACCGCACAGCTGATGGCCGCGCCGAAGATCGAAGCGCTGCGATAGAACACAACCAGGCCCTTGCCCTTAGGAGCGGGAGGCACCACCATCATCAATTCAGGCGGGGTGTCGTAGGCCATTGCCGGAACGGACAGGCCACCGACAGCGGCGGCGGCAAAAATGGCCAGGTGTTTTAAACGCATCGAAATCCACTCCCTTTGTGAAACGTTGTTGGGCCGGGCCGAGTTCAGGGCTCGACTGAAAAATCAGCCGCCAACTTGGCCTCGGCATAGGTGCCGGAGGGCACAACCACTTCCTTGCCCTTCATGAACCAGCCGAGCATGGCGGCGACCGGAACCGTTGCTGCCGACGCGATCATTATGCGATTGACGTCCTTGATCGAACTTTTCCCGTTTTCCGACAAATGCATCGAACGCAGGCGCACCTGATGCCCATTTACATCCAGCCAACGCGCGGCAAGGATCAGTTCGCCCGGCCCGCCGCTCATGCTCGACTTCTTCGCATGGACCACCTCACCCTCGCCGGTGGCCCCTGCCGGAATGATGGTCTTGCCGTCCAGCAGAACGGGATCGACAAGGCGAATAGGGAAATGGGCATCGGGCTTGGAAATGGCGCTTCCCTGCGCCTCAAGGATCTCGATACGTACAGGCGTAAGCGCGGGGACAACGCGAGGCGTGGCCTGTACTGGACCGGGCGACGCATCCTGCGCGGAAAGAATACCGGAAGGAAGCGCAAGACAGCACACTGCCAAGCGCAAAAATGCCCTAGTCATGAAATGATAACCCCCAGATTGTTGGAGGCTATCGCCCAATCTCATCTTTGGCAATTAGCAAAAATGCAGATCATGCATCCTCGAACAGGCCCGCCAATTGTTCGATCATCGTGCCGCCCAGTTGCTCGACATCCATGATCGTCACCGCGCGGCGATAATACCGCGTGACATCATGGCCGATGCCGATGGCCACCAGTTGCACCGGCGATTTATTCTCGATCCAGCCGATCACGCGGCGCAGATGGCCTTCGAGATAGCCCGCCGCATTGACCGAAAGCGTGCTGTCATCGACCGGCGCGCCGTCGGAAATCACCATCAGGATGCGCCGATCCTCGGGCCGCGAGAGCAGGCGGTCATGCGCCCATTTCAGCGCTTCCCCGTCGATGTTCTCTTTGAGCAGCCCCTCGCGCATCATCAGGCCAAGATTCTTGCGCGCGCGGCGCCACGGTTCATCAGCCTTTTTATAAACAATGTGGCGCAAGTCATTGAGACGGCCCGGATGCGCAGGCTTACCCGCCGCCAGCCACGCCTCACGCGATTGCCCGCCCTTCCACGCGCGGGTGGTAAAACCGAGGATCTCGGTCTTGACCCCGCAGCGCTCCAATGTGCGCGCCAGAACGTCAGCCGAAATCGCGGCGATGGAGATCGGCCGCCCACGCATCGACCCCGAATTGTCGATCAGCAGCGTGACGATCGTGTCCTTGAACTCGACATCGCGCTCGACCTTATAGCTGAGCGAGGAACCGGGCGCGACGACGATGCGCGACAGGCGCGCAGCATCGAGAATGCCCTCTTCCTGATCGAAGTCCCAACTGCGGTTCTGCTGCGCCATCAGGCGCCGCTGAAGCCGGTTGGCAAGCCGGGTGACGATGCCCTGCAAGCCCTTCAGCTGCGCATCCAGATAGGTGCGCAGGCGCGTCAGTTCATCATCGTCGCACAGATCATGCGCGGCGACCACTTCGTCATATTTCTCGGAAAAGACCTTGTAATCAAAGTCATTGGGCAATTCGGTCCAGGGGCGGTTCGGGCGGGTGGGCAGCATGCCCTCCTCGCTGTCCTCGCCCTCGTCGTCCATCTCGCCCTGATCTTCGATCTCGCTCTGCTGGTCGCTGTCGCCCTGCTCGTCGCCCTGGCTGCGGTCGGCGGCCATTTCGACGGGCTGTTGCTCTTGGCCCGGCTGATCCTCGTCCTGCTGCTCTTCCTTGTCCTGCTCGGCCTCTTCGTTGTCCTCATCCTCGCCGGGCTCGTCCACGGCTTCGGGTTGGGTCAATTCCAGATGGCGCAGCATGTCCAGAGCAAGGCTTTGAAAAGCCTTCTGATCGCCCAGCTTGTCGGCCAGCGCGGCAATATCGCCGCCCGCCTTTTCCTCGATAAAGGCGCGGCGCATTTCGACGCCACCCTTCGCCATTTCCGGGATCGGCTGACCGGTCAGCTTCTCACGCAGGATCAGCGCCAGCGCGGTATGCATCGGCACCTGCTCTGCGCGTTCGGCGCGGGCGATGGCGTCTGTTGCCATCCGCATATCCAGCGCCGCGCCCAGATTTTCGCGCATTCCGGCATAGTCATTGGCCCCAAGCGCCTCAAAGCGCACGGTTTCCACCGCATCATAGGCGGCGCGGGCCACCGGCTCCTGCGGCGCATTCTTGCGGTGAAGCACCTCATTGTGGTGCTTCAATCGCAGCGCATAGGAATCGGCGAAACCGCGCGCCTCCATGGCGGCTGCGCGCGGAATGCCCCGCCCCGGCATCGGGACACGAAAGGTCGTGCCCGTCTGGCTCGGGTTATCGGGGCTCCAGTTCACCTCAATGTCGCCCCGCTCGGCAATTGCCCGCGAAGCGCCGGTCAGCGCAGCCTTGAAGCGGTCGAGAGGAGTGTCCTCGGCCAATGTCTATCCCTTGATTCTATTAGAGGCTTTGGCCCGTCTTGGCCCAGTCCGCCATGAAGCCTTCAATACCCTTGTCCGTCAAGACATGCTTGACCAGACCCTTGATGACGGCCGGCGGTGCGGTCATCACATCGGCGCCGATGCGCGCGCATTCCAGCACATGCACACCGTGGCGGATCGAGGCCGCCAGAATTTCGGTGGCGTAGTTGTAGTTGTCATAGATCAGGCGAATGTCGCGGATCAGTTCAAGGCCATCAAAGCCATTGTCGTCATGACGGCCGATGAAGGGCGAGATGAACGAAGCGCCCGCCTTGGCGGCCAGCAGCGCCTGATTGGCCGAGAAGCACAGGGTCACGTTCACCTTGGTGCCGTCGCCCGTCAGCGCCTTGCAGGTCTTGAGGCCGTCGATGGTCAGCGGCACCTTGATGCAGACATTGTCGGCGATCTTGCGCAGGATTTCGGCCTCGCGCATCATGCCTTCGTGGTCGAGAGCGATGACTTCGGCCGAAACCGGGCCATCGACGATGCCGCAGATTTCCTTGGTGACTTCGAGGAAATCACGGCCCGACTTGGCGATCAGCGAAGGGTTGGTGGTCACGCCATCCAGCAGGCCCGTGGCGGCCAGTTCCTTGATGTCGTTGATTTCTGCGGTGTCGACGAAAAACTTCATGGGTGGTCCCCTGATTGGCGCGCGCCCACGGAGGGTGCGATTCTGTAAAGCGGCTGAGGACCGCCTATAGGCAGGTGCGGCGCGATACCCAACCCCCTTTACTGGCCTTGCGGTTCCTATGCACCCGCCCCATAGGGAAGCCATGACCCGCGCCCGCCTGCTTGTGATGAATTCCGCCCTGCCGGTGCTGGATTACCGCGTACCCCATGGCATGGAGGTCGAACACGGCAGCGTGGTGATCGCCCCACTGGGGCCCCGGCAAGTGATGGGCATCGTGTGGGAAGCCGACCGCCTGCCCGGCGAGGAAGTGGGCGACAATCGCCTGCGCCCCCTGCTCTCGGTGCTGCCGGTGCCGCCTTTGCCCGCGCCCTTGCGGCGGCTGATCGAATGGACGGCGGATTATTATTGCGCCTCGCTGGCCTCGGTGGCGCGTATGGCGCTGTCCTCAACTGCTGCGCTTCAGGGCGGGCGGATGATGACGGAATATCGGTTAAAACCCGATGCCGAACCGCCAAAGCGTTTAACGCCCCAACGCGCCGCCGCGCTGGAGGCTTTGCAAGGCGCGCAGGGCACTTTGCGCGAACTGGCCGAGGCGGCTGGTGTGACCGAGGGCGTCTTGCGCGGCATGGTCAATGGTGGGATGATGGAAACGGTGCGGGTCGATCTCGACCGGTCCTATCCGCGCGCCGATCCTGAATTTGATGTGCCCGATCTGTCGGATGGGCAGCAAGAGGCCGCCGATCAGATGGTCGATGCGGTGCGCGGCGGATTGTTCGCACCGTTCCTGCTCGACGGCGTGACCGGATCGGGCAAGACCGAAACCTATTTCGAAGCCGTAGCCGAGGCGATCCGGCTGGGGCGGCAGGTGTTGGTTATGCTGCCTGAAATCGCGCTGACGCAGAATTTCCTGCGCCGTTTTGAGGCGCGCTTCGGGGTGGAGCCGGTGCTGTGGCACTCCAGCCTCAAATCCGCCGAGCGCCGCCGGGCATGGCGCGCGATTGCCGGGGGTCAGGCGCAGGTGGTGGTGGGCGCGCGTTCGGCGCTGTTCCTGCCCTTTCCGCGTCTCGGCCTGATCGTGGTGGATGAGGCCCATGAGGTCTCGTTCAAGCAGGATGATGGCGTGCGCTATAATGCGCGCGACGTGGCGGTGATTCGCGCAAGGTTTGAGAAGATCCCCGTTGTGCTGGCCTCGGCCACGCCTGCGCTCGAAAGCCTGACGCTGGCCGAGGCGGGCGTGTACAAGCGGATCATCCTGCCCGACCGTTTCGGGGGCGCGCAATTGCCCGACATTCAGATCGTCAATCTGATCCAGCATCCGCCCGAACGGAACCACTGGATTTCCCCGCCCCTGGTCAAAAAGCTGGTGGAGCGGCTTGAGAAGGGCGAGCAATCGCTGCTCTTCCTCAACCGGCGCGGTTATGCGCCGCTGACGCTGTGCCGGGCATGCGGCCATCGGTTTCAATGTGATACGTGCAGCGCGTGGCTGGTCGAACACCGCCTCTCGCGCCGCCTCGCCTGCCACCATTGCGGACAGGAGCAGCCGATGCCCACCGCCTGCCCCGAATGCGGCGAGGCGGATTGTCTGGTGGCCTGCGGGCCGGGGGTGGAACGCATTGCCGATGAGGTGGCGCAGATCCTACCCGAGGCCCGCGTGGCGCTGGTGACGTCGGACACGATGAATACGCCGGATAAGGTGGCCGAATTTGTCGCGGCGGCCGAAAATAAGATGATCGACGTGATCGTCGGCACGCAATTGGTCACCAAAGGCTATCACTTTCCCGACCTGACGCTGGTGGGGGTGATCGACGCCGATCTTGGCCTTGAGGGCGGCGATCTGCGCGCAGGCGAGCGGTCCTATCAACAGATCGCGCAGGTGGCCGGGCGCGCGGGGCGCGGCGAAAAGCCGGGCGAGGTGCTGATCCAGACCCGCCACCCGACCGCGCCCGTCATCGCCGCGCTGGCGGCTGGCGACCGCGACGCCTTTTACGAGGCCGAGGCCGAGGGCCGCCGCCATGCGGGTGCGCCGCCTTTTGGCCGCTGGGCCGCGATCATCGTGTCGAGCGAAGAAGAATCCGAGGCCAAGGAGGCCGCCCGCGCGATTGGCGGCACGCGGCCCAACCTGCCCGATGTGGCGATCCTCGGCCCCGCGCCCGCGCCTTTGTCCTTGCTGCGCGGACGTTATCGCTATCGGTTGCTGGTCAATGCCAAGCGCAGCGCGGAATTGCAGAAGGTGCTGCGCGAATGGCTGGGCGCGCTCAAATTCCCGCAAGGGGTGCGCGTCAGCATCGACATCGACCCTTATTCCTTTGTGTAAACACCCTCGCGGGCCAGCAACTCCTTCTTCACCCCCTCGCCCCAGGCATAGCCGCCCAGCGCGCCATCGCCCCGAATAACCCGGTGACAGGGGATCAGCACCGCGACGCGATTGGCACCATTGGCGCTGCCCGCCGCGCGGCAGGCGGCCGGGCGACCGATCGCGGCGGCCAATTGGGCATAGGACCGCGTCTCGCCCGCCGGGATCTGGCGCAGGGCGGCCCAGACGGCCTCCTGAAAGGCGGTGCCGCGCACGTCGAGGGGAATGTCCGAAACCTCGCCGGGCGTCTCCACGGCGCTTAAAGCCCACGCAAAGAGCGTTTTGAACGCCTCGTCGCCCTCCACCAGTTCGGCCTTGGGAAACAGCGTGCGCAGATCCTCCACCCCCACGCCAAAGGCCAGACGGCATATCCCGCGATCCGTGGCCGCCACCAGCATCGCGCCCAAAGTGGTGGGCATCACCGCCCAGTGAATGGTGACGCCCTCGCCACCCTTGGCCCATGCCGACGGGGTCATGCCCATGCGCTCCTTTGCATTGCGATAGAAAGTGGATGGTCCGCCAAAGCCCGAGGCATAGATCGCATCGGTGACGGATTGCTGCCCCAGCACCTGTCCCGCGCGCTCGATCCGGCGGGCGCGGGCATAGGCGGCAGGCGAGAGGCCGGTGGCCCGTTTGAAGATTCGCTGGAAATGCGACGGGCTATATCCGGTCGCCTCGGCCAGATCAGTTAAGGAAGGCGCATCATCGCCCATCATGCGCAGCGCGGCCTCGATCGCCGCCGCGTCGCGCCCCGCCTCATCCGGGCGACAGCGCAGGCATGGGCGGAACCCATCGGCGCGCGCCGCATCGCCATCGGCAAAGAATCGGACATGATCGCGCAAGGGCCGCCGAGCCGGACAGGACGGGCGGCAATAGATGCCCGTGGTCGCAACCGCGAAAACGAAGCGGCCATCGGCGCCCTTGTCGCGCGCCACCACGTTTTCCCAAAAAACTTCTGTTTGATCGTTGTCCATGGAAAACTGCCTAGCACAGGTGCGCAGGCGATACTTCCCACCCCTTGCGATCAAAGTTTTTTCGGGCAAACTGACGCATAGGAATGCATCGCGCATTTCTCAGACAAACGGGCCGACTTTGCGCTCGACCATGGACTTTGGAATCAGGTGGCAATGGGCCGCTTGCATCGCGCGGTAATCGTCGCTATGCGCGCCGCCCAAGGGGGACAGATACGCAGTTTAACCCTGCGTGTCCTTTCCTTTGCGAACCGGCATAGAGCCTTCCGGCAAGAGGGGACGTAAAAGCGTGGACAATTCCGCCGGCATTACTGCCAGTCTTCAGGGGCGCTACGCGTCCGCCCTGTTTGAACTGGCGCAGGATTTGGGCGTGGTAAGCGCCGTGGAAGCGGACCTTGAGGCGCTGGGTGCGGCAATTGCCGAATCCGACGACCTGTCCGCCCTGATTCGTAATCCGCAGATCAGCCGCGATGCGGCTGGCCGTGCGGTCGAGGGTGTGGCCGGGGTCCTTGGCCTTGGCGAGGTTACCCGCAAATTCCTTGGCGTGCTGGCTGCTGGCCGCCGCCTTTCGGCCCTGCCCGACATTCTTCGCGCCTTTTCCGCCATCGCGGCGGCCGCGCGCGGCGAAGTGACGGCGCAGGTGACCAGCGCCCACCCGCTGAGCGACGATCAGTTGGCCGCCCTTTCGGGCAAGCTGGCTGCTCGTGAAGGCAAGGCCATCAAGCTGAAGACCAGCGTCGATCCGGAACTGCTTGGCGGTCTGGTCGTGCGCATCGGCAGCCAGCAGATCGACAGCTCGATCCGCACCCGTCTCAATTCTCTCGCCCAAAAGATGAGGGGCTAACAGGCCCCTCCTAAAGGGTCGATTGCGGGGCCACGGCCCCCAACAAGGTTCGATGAAAGGCTGAACATGACAATTCGCGCCGCTGAAATCTCGAAGGTCATCAAGGACCAGATTGCCAACTTCGGCACCGAAGCCCAGGTTTCGGAAGTCGGCTCCGTGCTCTCGGTGGGTGACGGTATTGCCCGCATCCACGGTCTGGACAAGGTTCAGGCCGGTGAAATGGTGGAATTCGCCAATGGCGTTCAGGGCATGGCCCTGAACCTCGAAGCCGACAATGTCGGCGTCGTGATCTTCGGCTCGGACAGCGAGATCAAGGAAGGCGACACCGTCAAGCGCACCGGCACCATCGTGGACGTTCCGGTGGGCAAGGGCCTGCTGGGCCGCGTGGTTGACGCGCTGGGCAACCCGATCGACGGCAAGGGCCCGATCATTTCCGACACGCGCAGCCGCGTCGAAGTCAAGGCTCCGGGCATCATCCCCCGCAAGTCGGTGCATGAACCCGTGCAGACGGGCCTGAAGGCCATTGACGCTCTGGTTCCGGTTGGCCGCGGCCAGCGCGAACTGATCATCGGCGACCGCCAGACCGGCAAGACCGCCGTGGCGATCGACACGTTCATCAACCAGAAGGCCGTTAACGCCGGTGATGACGAATCGAAGAAGCTGTACTGCATCTACGTCGCCGTGGGTCAGAAGCGTTCGACCGTTGCGCAGATCGTGCGTCAGCTCGAAGAAAACGGCGCGATGGAATATTCGGTTGTGATCGCCGCCACCGCTTCGGAGCCCGCTCCGCTGCAGTATCTGGCGCCCTACACCGGTGCGGCCATCGGCGAATTCTTCCGCGACAACGCCATGCACGCCGTGATCGTGTATGACGACCTTTCCAAGCAGGCCGTGGCTTATCGTCAGATGTCGCTGCTGCTGCGTCGTCCCCCGGGCCGTGAAGCCTATCCCGGCGACGTGTTCTATCTCCACTCGCGCCTGCTGGAACGCGCTGCCAAGCTGAACGATGACATGGGCGCCGGTTCGCTGACCGCTCTGCCGATCATCGAAACGCAGGCGGGCGACGTGTCGGCCTACATTCCGACCAACGTGATCTCGATCACCGACGGCCAGATCTTCCTTGAAACCGGCCTGTTCTATCAGGGCGTCCGTCCGGCCATTAACGTTGGTCTGTCGGTGTCGCGCGTGGGTTCGTCGGCTCAGACCAAGGCGATGAAGAAGGTTGCCGGCTCGATCAAGCTGGAACTGGCCCAGTATCGCGAAATGGCTGCCTTCGCTCAGTTCGGTTCGGACCTCGACGCTTCGACCCAGAAGCTGCTGAACCGCGGTGCGCGTCTGACCGAGCTGCTCAAGCAGGCTCAGTTCTCGCCGCTCGGTTTCGAAGAGCAGACCTGTGTCATTTTCGCTGGCACCAACGGTTATCTGGACTCGGTCCCGACCAACCGCGTGACGGAATATGAAGCCGAACTGCTCAGCTTCCTGCGTTCGCAGCATGGCGACCTGCTCGACCTGATCCGCAACACCAAGGATCTGGGCGACGAAGCCAAGGGCAAGCTCAAGGCCGCTCTGGACGCTTTCGGCAAGCAGTTCGCTTAAGTCAGGTCTAGCTACGAAAGGTAGTTGGCAATGGCCAGCCTTAAGGAACTCAAAGGCCGGATCAACTCGGTCAAGTCGACCCAGAAGATCACCAAGGCCAAGCAAATGGTCGCGGCGGCGAAACTGCGTAAAGCGCAGTCCGCTGCCGAGGCCGCGCGCCCCTATGCCTCGCGGCTGGCGGGCGTTGTCGCCAGCCTCGCCTCGCGCATCGTGGTCAGCGAAAGCAGCCCCAAGCTGCTGGCCGGTACCGGCAAGGATGCAGTGCATCTGCTGGTGGTGGCCAATTCGGATCGCGGTCTGTGCGGCGCCTTCAACTCGAACATCGTCAAGGCAGCACGCCTGAAAGCCAAGGCTCTGGAAGCCGAAGGCAAGAAGGTGCAGTTCTACCTGATCGGTCGCAAGGGCCGCGCGGTTATCCGTCGCGAATTCCCCAATGCGATCATCGGCGGCTTCGACACCACCACGGTGCGTGAAGCGGGCTATGCCGAAGCCGATGCGATCGCTGCCGAACTGGTGGCGCTGTATGATGCAGGCAAGTTTGACGTAGCGCATCTCTTCTTCAGCCGCTTCCGCAGCGCGCTGTTGCAGGAGCCCACGACGCAGCAGATCATCCCCGTTCCCGCTCCCAAGTCGGAAGTGGCGGCGGACTCGGTGGTCGAATATGAGCCGGAGGAGGAGGAAATCCTCGCCGCTCTGCTGCCGCGCTATCTGAAAACGCAGCTTTTCGGCGCTCTGCTGGAAAATGCGGCCAGCGAACAGGGTGCATCCATGACCGCCATGGATAACGCCACCCGCAACGCCGGCGACCTGATCAGCAAGCTGACCATCCAGTATAACCGCAGCCGTCAGGCCGCGATCACCACTGAACTCATTGAAATCATCGCGGGCGCCGAAGCGCTCTGACGACGACACAGCAGGCAAGGAAGAAACCCATGTCCACCAGCACTGGCAAAATTGCCCAGGTTATCGGCGCCGTCGTCGACGTTGCCTTCGACGGGGAACTCCCGGCGATTCTGACCGCTCTGGAAACCGACAATAACGGGAACCGTCTGGTTCTCGAAGTTGCTCAGCACCTTGGCGAAAACACCGTCCGCACCATCGCGATGGACGCCACCGAAGGTCTGACCCGCGGCCAGGCCGTGACCAGCACCGGCGCGCAGATCTCGGTGCCGGTCGGCCCCAAGACGCTGGGCCGCATCATGAACGTCGTGGGCGATCCCATCGACGAACGTGGCCCGGTCGGCGCCGATCAGGTTGCCCCGATCCACGCCAAGGCCCCGGAATTCATCGACCAGTCGACCGAAGCCGCGATCCTCGTGACCGGCATCAAGGTCATCGACCTTCTGGCTCCCTATGCCAAGGGCGGCAAGATCGGTCTGTTCGGCGGCGCGGGCGTTGGCAAGACGGTTCTCATTCAGGAACTGATCAACAACATCGCCAAGGGCCACGGCGGCGTGTCGGTGTTCGCGGGCGTTGGTGAACGCACCCGCGAAGGCAACGACCTCTACCACGAATTCCTCGACGCCGGCGTTATCGCCAAGGACGCCGAAGGCAACCCGACCCCCGATGGTTCGAAGGTTGCTCTGGTGTTCGGCCAGATGAACGAACCGCCGGGCGCCCGCGCTCGTGTGGCTCTGTCGGGTCTGACCATGGCTGAATACTTCCGCGACCAGGAAGGCCAGGACGTGCTGTTCTTCGTGGACAACATCTTCCGCTTCACGCAGGCCGGTTCGGAAGTGTCGGCTCTGCTGGGCCGTATTCCTTCGGCCGTGGGTTATCAGCCCACCCTGTCGACCGACATGGGCGCGCTGCAGGAACGCATCACCTCGACCACCAAGGGTTCGATCACCTCGGTTCAGGCCATTTACGTTCCCGCGGACGACCTTACCGACCCGGCTCCTGCCACCTCGTTCGCCCACTTGGACGCAACGACCACGCTGAACCGCGCGATTTCGGAACTCGGCATTTATCCCGCGGTTGACCCGCTCGACTCGACCTCGCGCGTGCTGACGCCCGCCGTTGTCGGTCAGGAGCACTACGAAACCGCCCGCCGCGTTCAGGAAACGCTGCAGAAGTACAAGTCGCTGCAGGACATCATCGCGATCCTGGGCATGGACGAGCTTTCGGAAGAAGATAAGCTCACCGTCGCCCGCGCCCGCAAGATCCAGCGCTTCCTGTCGCAGCCCTTCCACGTGGCCGAAGTGTTCACCGGCATCAGCGGCAAGTTCGTGCAGGTCGAAGACACTGTGCGTTCGTTCAAGGCGGTTGTGGACGGCGAATACGACCACCTGCCCGAAGCGGCCTTCTACATGGTTGGCGGCATCGACGAAGCGGTCGAAAAGGCCAAGAAGCTGGCTGCGGAGGCGTAAGCCATGGCGCTGCATTTCGAACTCGTCACGCCTGCAAAGCTGGTCCGGTCCGAGGAAGTCCACATGGTGGTCGTCCCCGGTTCGGAAGGCGAGTTCGGCGTGCTGGAAGGCCATGCGCCTTTCCTGTCGACCATCGCCGATGGCACCGTGAAAGTGTACAAGAGCGAAAACGCGGCTCCGGAGGAAATCGCCATCGCCGGCGGTTTCGCCGAAGTGACGCCCAAAGGTCTGACCGTTCTGGCCGAAAAGCTGGTGGGGTGATCGCGGGCTGACTGGCTTCGTCGCTCGCTTTGACGGATAACAGATTGAGGGCCGGGAAAAGGGTTTGCGCCTTTTTCCCGGCCCTTTTTCTTTGGTAGTCCTACCTTCCCCTCCTCGCCGTCGGCGCGTGAAAATCCGGGTCCTTGCCCGCCACCCAGTTGAGAAAGCGCGCCAGAACCTCATGCCCGCGCAAAATCGCGACATCCTCTGCGATACGGGCCAGTTCGGCGTTGGTGAAATTGGCGTGCAGCGCCCGGTGACAGATCGGATGGACGGCGACCACGACGCGCCCACCGCGCGATTTGGGCACCGGATGGTGCCACTCGATCCGGCGGCCCAGCGCCCTTTCGCAAAGCCAGCAGGGCGGGGATGTTTGCGGCTCGTTCAAAGTGTCAAAATCGGTATTTGCCCGTGATCGGCGCTTGGCCATTAGCAAATCCTCAAAGTTTCCGTTCTATTCACCTTGCTCAATTGGCACAGGCTGATCGTGTTCTCAAACGGTCGATGCCCCAGATGGTCGCGGGCAATGTCTGTGTGGTTTGTGAAGGAATAGACGGACGATGAGCGCATTCGGGCGACGCACTGGCCCCGGCAGCTTTGGCGCAGGCGCAAGGCCACAGTTTGGCGTAGCGCGCCCGATGCGAGCCGATGGTCTGCCCGCCGGTGCTCCTCCTCCGCCGCCTTCGGGCGGGGATCAGTTTCCGCCTTTGCCCACCGAAGCCGAAATGACGATGGATTCCAAGGGCGGCGATGCGATGGCGCGCCTGGCTGAGCGGATGAATTCCACCGTCGAATCCACCCGGCAGGCTGAGGGTTTTGAGGCCAGCGTTCATAAGATCAAAGAGCAGGTGCTGCCCCGCCTGCTCGAGCGCGTTGACCCCGAGGCCGCGGCCACGCTGACCAAGGATGAGCTGGCCGAGGAATTCCGCCCGATCATCATGGAGGTGCTGGCCGAGCTGAAGATCACGCTGAACCGGCGCGAGCAATTCGCGCTGGAAAAGGTGCTGATCGACGAATTGCTCGGCTTTGGCCCGCTGGAGGAATTGCTCAACGATCCGGACGTGTCCGACATCATGGTCAACGGCCCGGACCAGACCTATATTGAAAAGAAGGGCAAACTTCAGCTTTCCACGATCCGTTTCCGCGACGAACAGCATCTGTTCCAGATCGCCCAGCGCATCGTCAATCAGGTCGGCCGCCGCGTTGACCAGACCACGCCGCTGGCCGACGCCCGATTGAAGGACGGCAGCCGTGTGAACGTGATCGTGCCGCCGCTGTCGCTGCGCGGCACGGCGATCTCGATTCGTAAGTTTTCCGAAAAGCCGATCACCATCGACATGCTGCGCGATTTCGGTTCGATGAATGACCGCATGGCCACCGCGCTGAAAATCGCGGGTGCGTGCCGGATGAACATCGTCATTTCGGGCGGCACGGGTTCGGGCAAAACCACCATGCTCAACGCCCTGTCGAAGATGATTGATCCGGGTGAGCGCGTGCTGACCATCGAGGACGCGGCCGAATTGCGCCTGCAACAGCCGCACTGGCTGCCGCTGGAAACGCGCCCGCCCAACCTTGAGGGCCAAGGCGCGATCACCATCGGCGATCTTGTGAAGAACGCTCTGCGTATGCGGCCTGACCGGATCATTCTGGGCGAAATTCGCGGCGCGGAATGTTTCGACCTGCTGGCCGCGATGAACACCGGCCATGACGGATCGATGTGCACACTCCACGCCAATTCCCCGCGCGAATGCCTTGGCCGTATGGAAAACATGATCCTGATGGGCGACATCAAGATCCCCAAGGAAGCCATCAGCCGCCAGATCGCCGAATCGGTTGATCTGATCGTTCAGGTCAAACGCCTGCGCGATGGCAGCCGCCGCACCACCAATATCACCGAGGTGATCGGGATGGAGGGCGATGTGATCGTCACGCAGGAATTGTTCAAGTTCGAATATCTGGACGAAACCGACGACGGCAAGATCATCGGTGAATGGCGTTCCTCGGGCCTGCGCCCCTACACTTTGGAAAAGGCGCGCCAGTTCGGCTTCGACCAGACCTTCCTTGAGGCATGTCTCTGACCGGCGGATGCACGCGCGGCATTGTTTCATGCGCAAAATAGCGGTGCAACAATCGGCCCCGATGGGTTAAGGGCCGCGCGTGCCTCAACATCAACGCCCCTTTCTGGCGCTGGGCCTGCGCCTTGCTGCCACGCTCGCGCTGGCCACGCTTTATATGATGGTCAAGCTGCTGCATCAGCGCGGCGTCGCCCTGCCCGAAATCATGTTCTGGCGTCAGGCTTTGACGATACCGCTCCTGGGCGGATGGCTGGCGGCGCGGGGGCGGCTGTTTTCGCTCTATACGCGGCGGCTCAAAACCCATGCCTTGCGCACGATCACCGGATCGATCGGCATGGTCTGCCTGTTTGGCGCGCAGGTGCTGCTGCCTTTGCCGGTGGCGACTGTGCTGGGCTTCACCACGCCGCTGTTTGCGGTGCTGCTGACGGCCGTCGTCTATAAATCGCCGCCGGGGCGGCTGCGCTGGATGGCGGTGGCGCTGGGTTTTGCCGGGGTGATCATCATCACGGCGCCGGGCGATGGGGCGTCCATTGCGGGCGGCATTTCGCCGCTGGGCCTTGCCGCCGGGCTTTGCTCAGGCTTTCTGGTGGCGGTCATCAGCCTGCAAATCCGCGATCTGACCAGCACCGAGACGCCGATTGCGGTGGTGTTCTATTTCGCGCTGTTCGGCACGCTGCTGCTGACCCCGACGATGCTCTATTACATGACGCCGCATTCGCCCGCGCTCTGGGCCGAAATCATTGCGATGGGCGTGGTGGGCGCGCTGGCGCAGGTGCTGCTGACGGCGGCGCTGCGCTTTGGTTCGGCGGCCAGCGTGCTGGTGATGGATTATGCCACGCTGATCTGGACGACGATCTATGGCTGGACGATTTTCGACCAATTGCCGCCCGCGCATACCTGGGCCGGGGCGCCGCTGATCGTGGCGGCGGGGATGATGATTGCCCTGCGCGAGCATCGGCGAATTAAAGCCACCCGCGAAACCGCATAGAAAAAGGGCCGCCACGCGAACGCAGCGGCCCCCTCCTGCGACCCTTTAGCTTAGTCCTTCCAGACCAGCTTGGGCTTGCGCGCCGCCAGCGTTTCATCAACGCGGCGCCGCGGTGTATAGTGAGGCGCGCTCTTCAACGTCACATCCCCTGCCCGCCCGCGCTCGGCCAGCGAGCGCATCGATGCGATCAGGCGATCGGTGCCCGCCTTGCTCTCGGTTTCGGTCGGTTCGACCAGCATCGCGCCATGGACCACCAGCGGGAAATAGACCGTCATCGGGTGGAAACCCTCGTCGATCAGCCCCTTGGCGATATCCAGCGTCGAGAAGCCCTCGGCCATGCCATTGTCGCTGAACAGGGCCTCGTGCATGCAGGGGCCATAGGCGGCAAAGGGCGCGTCCAGCACATCTTCCAGCTCGCGCAGGATGTAGTTGGCGTTGAGCACAGCATCCTCGGACACCTGACGCAGACCATCCGCGCCGTGGCTGAGGATATAGGTCAGCGCGCGGGTGAACATGCCCATCTGGCCATGGAACGCGGTCATGCGGCCAAAGCTGTTGGGGTGGCCGTGGTCATGCGCATCGCCTTCCTCGACCAGATGCGCGACGCCATCGGCATCGAGCGTGGCGAAGGGCAGCGGGGCAAACGGAGCCAAAGCCTCGGACAGCACCACCGGCCCCGAACCCGGACCGCCGCCGCCGTGGGGCGTCGAAAAGGTCTTGTGCAGGTTGATATGCATCGCGTCCACGCCAAGGTCGCCGGGGCGCACCTTGCCGACGATGGCGTTGAAATTGGCGCCGTCGCAATAGACATAACCGCCCGCCGCATGGACCGCGTCCGAGATCGTCTTGAGGTCGCGCTCGAACAACCCGCAGGTGTTGGGGTTGGTGATCATCACGCCCGCGATGTCCGGCCCAAGGCGAGCCGTCAGCGCGACCACATCGACGCGGCCATCCTCGGTTGCGGGGATGTTTTCCACGCGGAAACCGGCAAAGGCGGCGGTGGCCGGGTTCGTACCATGCGCGCTTTCAGGCACCAGCACCACAGGGCGTTCCTCACCGCGCGCGGTCAGGGCAGCGCGGATGCAGAGCAGCCCGCAAAGCTCGCCATGCGCGCCCGCCTTGGGCGTCATGGCCACGGCGGGCATCCCGGTCAGCGCCATCAGCCAATCGGCCAGCTGCGTGATGACCTTCAAAGCGCCCTGCACCGTCTGCGTCGGCTGCAACGGGTGGACATCAGCGAAGCCGGCCATCCGCGCGACCTTTTCATTCAGGCGCGGATTGTGCTTCATCGTGCAGGAGCCGAGCGGGAACGGCCCGAGGTCGATGGCGTAGTTCTGACGCGAAAGGCGCGTGTAATGGCGCACCACTTCCGGCTCGGTCAGGCCCGGCAGAGCCGGAGCAGCCTTACGCAGGAACTTGCCCAGCGCGGGCGCTGGAGCCACATCGGCATCGTCGAAATCGACGCCATAGGTTCCGGGCGCGGCCAGTTCGAAGATCAGCTTTTCCTCAAGGTTGAGGCCATGATCGCCGCTGACCGTGGCGGGCAGGATCGCGCCTGCCTCACCCATTTCCGGGCGCCATCCCGAAGCGTTGGGAGCGTTCATCACAGCACCTCCTTCAGCGCCGCCACAAGGGCCGCAATATCTTCATCGCTCGTGCATTCCGTGGCGGTCAGCAGCAGGCCATTGGCCAGCGCGGGCGTTTCGGCATAGAGGCGACCAAGCGGCACGCCGCCCAGAATGTCCTTGGCCGCCAAGGCATCGACGACCTCGTGCGCATCCTTGGGCAGGATCACGGTAAATTCGTTGAAATAGGCATCATTCAGGACGCTGACGCCCGGAATGGCCGCCACCGCCGCGGCCAAAGCCTGCGCCTTGCCATGGTTGATGCGGGCCAGGCGCTCCAGACCAGCGCCGCCCAGAAGGCTCATGTGAATGCTGAAAGCCAGCGCGCAAAGACCTGAATTGGTGCAGATATTGCTGGTCGCCTTTTCGCGGCGGATATGCTGTTCGCGCGTGGAAAGCGTCAGCACGAAGCTGCGGCGCCCTTCGGCGTCCAGCGTCTCGCCGCACAGGCGGCCCGGGATCTGGCGCAGGAACTTTTCGCGGCAACCGAACAGGCCGAGATACGGCCCGCCAAATTGCAGGCCCACGCCCAGCGACTGCCCCTCACCCACAACAATATCCGCGCCCAGCGCGCCGGGAGCCTCCAGCAGACCCAGCGCCACCGGCTCCGTCACCACCGCGATCAGCAGCGCGCCATGCGCCTGCGCCGCCGCCGCAATCGCGGCCAGATCGGGAATGCGGCCCAGAATGTCGGGGTACTGCACCACAACCGCGCTGGTTTCGCCGTCGATGGCGGCGATGATCGCGGCATCCTCGGCATCGCCCGACATTACGGGGGCCTGCGCCACCAGTACGTCATCGGTGAAACGCGCCATGGTCTGCGCGGTCGCCACATAATGCGGGTGCAGGCCGCCGGTCAGGATCGACTTCTTCCGCTTGGTCACGCGATGCGCCATGGCGATCGCTTCCCAGCAGGCGGTCGAGCCGTCATAGAGGCTGGCGTTGGCAATATCGGTGCCGAGCAGGCGCGCGACCTGCGTCTGGAACTCAAAGAGCACCTGCAGCGTGCCCTGCGCGATTTCGGGCTGATAGGGCGTATAGGCGGTCAGAAACTCGCCGCGCTGGATCAGGTGATCGACGCTGGCGGGGATATGGTGCTTATACGCGCCCGCGCCCAGAAAGAAGGGCGCCGCGCCCGCCGAGAGGTTTTCTCCGGCAAGGCGGCCCATATGGCGTTCGACCGCCATTTCGCTGGCATGGCCCGGCAGGCCCGCAATGGGTCCTGCCTGCAACGCCTCAGCGGGCACATCGCAAAACAGCGCGTCAATATTGTCCACGCCGATCCGCGCCAGCATTGTGGCGCGGTCGGCCGGGGTGAGAGGCAAATAACGCATGGGCGATTAAAGCTCCGCAATATAGGCGGCGTAAGCGGCCTCATCCATCAGATCGGCCAGCTCGCCAGCGTCCGAAACGCTCATGCGCCACAGCCAGCCTTCGCTCTCGGGCGAGGTGTTGACCAGCTCGGGGGCTTCTTCGAGCGCCGCATTGCCTTCGGTCACTTCGCCCGAAACCGGGGCGTAAACGTCGCTGGCGGCCTTCACGCTGTCCACCACGCTGGCCGTGTCGCCCTTGCCCAGCGCCTTGCCCGCTTCGGGGACTTCGACAAAGGTGATGTCGCCCAGCGCGTTCTGCGCGAAATCGGTGATGCCGACGGTCGCCACATCGCCGTCAACGGAGATCCACTCGTGGTCCTTGGTGAAATAGCGGGTCATTTTGCGGCTCCTTTGCGGAAATAGCGATGGGGAACAAAAGGCATGGCAGCGACCGTGGCGGGCAGCTTCTTGCCGCGCACGTCGATGAAAAGTTCAGTGCCGGGCGCGCCCAGAGCGGCGGGCACATCGGCCATGGCGATGGGGCAGCCCAGGCTGGGCGCAAAACCGCCCGAGGTCAGCACGCCGACCTTATCCTCGCCGCTGTACACCTCGGCGCCTTCGCGCGCGGCCTGACGGCCCGAGAGTTTCAGGCCCACGCGCACCGTTTCGGTGCCCTGCGACAGGCCGGTCAGGATGCGGTCGGCGCCGGGGAAGCCGCCTTCGGCGCGGCGGCGCTTGGAAATGGCGAAGGAAAGGCCAGCGCTGATGGGGTCGATGTCCTCATTCAGATCATGACCATAGAGCGGCAGGCCCGCCTCCATGCGCAAGCTGTCGCGCGCGCCAAGGCCGATTGGCTTGACCGCTTCGTGGGTGCAGAGCATCTCGGCCAGCGCCTCGGCGCTTTCTGCGGGCACGGCGATTTCATAGCCATCCTCGCCGGTATAACCGCTGCGGCTGATGTGCAGTTCAACCCCGTTCCAAACATAGGGACCGGCCTGCATGAAGGAGAGTTGATCCACGGGCACGATCTGCGGCTGGGCGGGCGCGATGCCGAAAGAGGCCAGCGCATCGGCGGCGCGGGGGCCTTGCAGCGCCAGCAGCGCGAAATCGTCGCGGTGAGTCAGCGTGATGTCATCAGGCAGGAATTCGCGCAGATGGCCAATATCATCCCACTTGGTCGCGCCATTAACGATCAGGAAAAAGCCGCCGGGCCAGCGCGTAATCATCAGATCGTCGATGATCCCGCCCGTTTCATTCAGCAGCAGCGAATAGCGCTGGCGGCCAACCTTGAGTATCGAAAGATCGGCGGGCATCAGCGCTTCCAGAGCGGTGACGGCGTCCTGCTGATCCTCGTCCTCGCTCGACACGACCAGCTGGCCCATGTGGCTGACATCGAAAAGACCGGCGTTTTCGCGGGTCCACAGGTGTTCGCCCATGATGCCTTCGTATTGCACCGGCATCCAATAACCGGCGAATTCGACCATGCGGCCGCCGCGCGCGCGGTGCCAGGCATCGAGAGGAAGGGTGAGGGTTTCGGGGATCTCGGCTTCTTCGCCCGAGTCAAAATTGTATGTGTCGCTCACAAATCAGCCTTCCGCACAGCGTTGCACCATTCCGGTGCCCCCTCTGTCACGGAAACCTGAGAGCTTAGCCCGCGCATGGGAATGCGCAGATTTACCCCTTCGGCGGCCCCCGAACCCATTGGTCCGATTGCACTTTCCAGAGCGTCGCTATTGACCGACACGGTCCTTATTGCCTGAGAGATTCCGGGGCGGTTGCTCCTTCGGCGCCGGGCAATTCTTGCGAATCACCCGAACTCTCCCGCATCGTTCAGCGACTGATGTTCGCCATCTCTTTTTGCGGCGCAAAAGTCAAACAGCCTGTCAGAAATTCTACCCCAATACGTAATCCGCTCCATAAATCCGGCGTAATCACGGTCAGACGTTGCTCAATCCTTCGGGGGCGGTGCCGTGGATCTGGCGATATTGCGCGATGGCGAAACGGTCGGTCATGCCTGCGATATAGTCGGCGATATGGCGGCTGCGCTGGGGCTCGGCCTGCGGCAGGCGGGCGGCCCATGCCTCGCCCATGCGCAAGGGGTCCTCGCTATAGGCGGCAAACAGGCCCGAAACGACCTGATGCGCCTTTTCCGCCGTGGCCAGTTGATCGGGGTGGTAATAGAGCCGGTCATACATGAAGCGCTTCAAGGTCCGCTCGGCCTCAGCCATCGCGGGCGAAAAGGCAGCGCTGGCGCGGGTGGCGGCGCGGATGTCGGCAATGCCAGCCATCCCCTGCGTGCGGCCCTGCGTTTCGGCGATCACATCATTGACCATTATGCCGATCTGGCTGCGCACCAGCTCGCGCAACTTGCGATCATGGGGGGCATGGGGGTGCTTGGCCTCAACCGCGCGCCATTGCTCGGCCACAAAGGGCTGGGTCAGCAGATCGTCGAGATGGAGGAAACCGGCGCGCAACCCATCGTCAATATCGTGATTGTCATAGGCAATGTCGTCAGCAATCGCGGCCACCTGCGCCTCAAGGCAGGACCATTCACCCAGATGCAGCGGATAGGCCGCGTCCAGTTCGGCCAACGCCCAGTTAGGGTTGCGGACCGGTCCATTATGCTTGGCCAGCCCCTCCAGCGTCTCCCATGTCAGGTTCAGCCCTTCATGCTCGCAATAGGGGCTTTCCAGACGCATGAGCGTGCGCAAAGTGTTGGCATTGTGATCCCAGCCGCCTTGCTCCTTCAGCGCCTCGTCCAGTGCGTCCTCGCCGCTGTGGCCAAAGGGCGGATGACCGATGTCATGGGCAAGGCAAAGCGCCTCGGTCAGATCCTCGTCCAGCCCCAGCACGCGGGCGATGACGCGACCGATCTGCGCCACCTCGAGGCTATGCGTCAGACGGACACGGTAGTGATCACCATCGGGGGCGACGAAAACCTGCGTTTTATGCCGCAAACGCCGGAACGCAATCGAGTGGATGATCCGGTCGCGGTCGCGCTGATAGGGGCTGCGCGGGCCGCGGGCGATCGAGCCTTCGAGCGCGAATTCACGGCCAAGGGATTGCGATGGGTCGCAGGCCAGGGGGGATAGGGGCATGGGTTTTGGGGTAGGCGGATTTTGTTTGAAGAAAAAGGGGAAAATGCGAGGGACTTGTCCCTCGCGCTCCCGTTACTGTCTTTGTTGCGCCAGAGGTTCAGCGCCAAGTGTTGGGCGCGATGGCGAAATGATAAAGCCTGCGGCGCGGATAGGATAACCTCACCGCGCCGCAAGCTTTAAAAATCATCAACTGCGGACGGATCAACCCCCACCCCATTCATGGGATTGCAAAGGGTCGAGACCCTTTGCCCGCCGGAGGCATCCCTTCAAATCTTACCTTTCCCACCCGGACATGCACAACCCAGCCGCCGCCGCCGTCACGCGGATCACTTCAGGGTCCTGAATCCGGCGCACCGCCATGACATAATCGAACAGCGACCGCTTAGGCCCCTGCAACGCCTCCAATTGGCGTAATTGGCTGATGGTCAGCTTGTCCACCATATGTTCGGCCATGCAGGCCGAGACCGGTTCGGACAGCCCCGCCCCCACAAGGGCCGATTTCACCCGGCCCCGGGCGATCCCCTGAACACAGCCCGAGAGGGCAAGGGTAAGGGCAAGGACTGTCAGAACACGGCGCATTATCAAACCTTTATCAATGGGCCAGCGCCTTGACGATGTCTTCCACCATCTTTTTGGCGTCGGCCAGCAGCATCATGGTCTGGTCCATGTAGAAGACATCATTATCAACACCTGAATAACCCACGCCGCCCATCGACCGTTTGACGAACATCACGGTCTTGGCCTTGTCCACGTCGAACACGGGCATACCGTAAATCGGGCTGGACTTGTCGGTCTTGGCGGCGGGGTTGACCACGTCATTGGCGCCGATGATGAAAGCGACATCGCACTGGCCGAACTCGGAATTGATGTCCTCCAGCTCGAATACCTCATCATAAGGCACATTGGCTTCGGCCAGCAAGACATTCATATGGCCCGGCATTCGCCCGGCAACAGGATGAATGGCATATTTGACGCTGACGCCTTCCTTCTTGAGCACATCGGCCATTTCGCGCAGCGCGTGCTGAGCCTGAGAAACCGCCATGCCATAGCCGGGGATGATGATGACGCTTTCGGCTTCCTTCATCAGGAAGGCCGCGTCCTCGGCGCTGCCGCGCTTCCACGGACGCTGTTCCTTGGGCGCTCCGCCGGATGCTTCAGGCGCGGCGCCAAAGCCACCCGCAATCACCGAGATGAAGCTGCGGTTCATCGCCTTGCACATGATATAGGACAGGATCGCGCCCGAAGAGCCGACCAGCGCGCCGGTGATAATCATCGCGCTATTATGCAGAGTGAAGCCCATCGCGGCCGCCGCCCAGCCCGAGTACGAGTTGAGCATCGAGACCACCACCGGCATATCCGCCCCCCCGATCGGAATGATCAGCAGGAAACCGATGATGAAGGCCAGCAGCGTAATCAGGCCGATCACCCAGAGCGACTGATCCATCGTGAAATAGCCGACAAGGCCAAGAATCGCGATGATCGTGCCAAGGTTGATGACATGGCGCCCCGGCAGCATGATCGGCGAACCCGACATCTTGCCCGCCAGTTTGAGGAAGGCGATGATCGAACCGCTGAACGTGATGGCGCCGATGGCGATGCCAAGGCCCATTTCGATGCAGGATTGGGCGTGTATCTTCAGAACGACTGCCGCTGACGCAAAGGCACTGGCACCGTCTGCGGATAGACCACTTACTTCGCTACCAGCAACTTCGGTCAATTCCGCAATCCCGAAAGCCTGCGGATTGAGATAGGCAGCCCAGCCCACTAGCACGGCGGCCATACCGACCAGCGAGTGAAACGCCGCCACCAATTGCGGCATCGCCGTCATGGCGATGCGCCGCGCGATGACAAAACCGATGCCGCCGCCGATGGCGATCGCGGCGAAAATCATGCCAAACGAACCAAAGTCAGGAACAGTTTGAAGCCCATGCTCAATCGCGGCAGGAGTTTCCCCGTCAGGATTAACTACGGCCGGGAAATGCGTCACCAGCGTCGTGGCCACAGCAATCAGCATGCCGATCATGCCATAGCGATTACCCGCACGGCTGGTCGCCGGACTCGATAATCCGCGCAGCGCCAGAATGAACAGCACGCCCGAAACGAGGTAAGCAAACATCGCCCATGACGGCGTTGCCGCATGTTCGACAGCGCCCGCCGCGCCCGCGCTAAGAAGCTGGAGAACCATCACTTCTTCTCCTTCTTCTTATACATGGCCAACATGCGCGCCGTGACCGCAAAGCCGCCAAAGATATTGACCGAGGCCAGCACCACCGCGCCCAGCCCCAGCCACTTCGACACGCCACCCGCAGCGCCCAGCCCAGAGGCCGCCGCCGCGATCAACGCGCCCACAACGATGACCGAGGAGATCGCATTCGTCACCGCCATCAAGGGCGTGTGCAGCGCGGGCGTGACCGACCACACCACATAATAGCCGACGAAACATGCCAGCACGAAGATCGACAGGATCGAGATAAAGTCCATTACGCCCTCCCCTCAGAGCAGTCGCGGATTGACGACCTGGCCGCCTTGCGTCAGCCGGATCGCATTGCCGATTTCCTCGTCCAGAACAGGCTTGCCCTGCTCCTTGTCCCAAAAGGCCGAGAGGAAGTTGTAGAGATTGCGCGCAAACAGAGCCGAGGCATCTGCCGCCAGATGCGCGGGCGTATTGGAATAGCCCATGATCCGGACGCCGTGCCGCTCCACGATCTGATCGGGAACCGAACCTTCGACATTGCCGCCCTGCGCCACGGCAAGGTCGAAAATGACGCTGCCCGGCTTCATCGTGGCGATCTGCGCATCGGAAATCAGGCGCGGCGCCGCCCGTCCGGGGATCAGCGCCGTGGTGATGACGATGTCCTGCTTGGCGATATGGCTGGAAACCAGTTCGGCCTGCGCCGCCTGATATTCCGGGCTCATTTCGGTGGCATAGCCGCCCGCGCCCTCGCCCTCGATGCCCGCGACATTTTCCACGAAGATCGGCTTGGCGCCCAGTGATTGGATCTGCTCCTTGGTCGCGCTGCGCACGTCTGTGGCCGAAACCTGGGCGCCCAGACGCCGCGCGGTAGCGATGGCCTGAAGCCCCGCCACGCCCACGCCCATGATGAACGCCTTGGCCGCCGAGATCGTGCCCGCCGCCGTCATCATCATCGGAAAGGCTCGGCCATAAACGCCCGCAGCATCAATCACGGCCTTATACCCCGCCAGATTGCTCTGCGAGGAAAGGATATCCATCGACTGCGCACGCGTGATGCGCGGCATGAATTCCATCGCCAGCGCCTCAATCCCGGCGACGGCGTAGGCATCAACCCGCCCGCGCTGACCAAAAGGATCAAGCCCCGCCGCAACCCACACGCCCGGCTTCGCGCCCGAGAGCAGGCCCACATCAGGCCCCTGAACCCCCAGCACAATATCCGCACCCGCCACCACCGAGGCCGCGTCGCCCATGATTGCGCCCACCGCGGCATAATCGGCATCGGCAATCGAGGCGGCATGTCCCGCCCCGCTTTCCACCGCCACAATCGCACCAAGGTTTGTGAATTTCTTCACCGTTTCCGGCGTCACGCAGACGCGCGCTTCCCCCGCCGCTCTTTCCTTAAGAGCGGCGATGCGCAATTTATCCGTCATTCCAGACCTTTCAGCGGGAGATGAGATAGACGACGAAAGCGGCCACGATGGCGATGACCGGGGTGCTGACCTTGATCAGACGAATGAAACCCTCATAGGTTTGCCGCGCGGCGGTAATATCCTGAGTGTGAGTCATTGATTTTTCCCCTGTCCCATTAAATTCTTGGCCAATTCTTATCATCCTGAGGCGTCAGCACAAGATAAAACATGATCCGCGGCAAAACATAAATTGCACCATGGGTTAAATTTCATTTTCACCACCATGGTTGACGCGCGGCCCGAAAAATCCGGATGCCAGCCGGGTCAGGTTTAAGCAGGTCTTTACCCAATTTGGCTAAATCCAGCCGTTATGACGACAGACCGCGCAAATATGGCAGAGACCGAACAGCGCCTGCTGATGCTGATCGACGATGAGCCGGCCCAGAGCCGCCTGATCACCGCGCTGGCCGCGCGCGAGGGCTGGCGGACGCTGGTGGTGGGCGATGCCGAAACGGCCGTGGCCATGCTGGGCACGCGGCAGGGCATGCAATTGGGCGCGGTGATCCTTGACCAATGGGTGCCGGGCGATGAAGCCTGCTCGCTGATCGCCGATCTGCGCAGCCGCCGCCCCGCCCTGCCGATCCTGATGCTGACAACCTCGGCCTCGCCGCTGCTGGCGGTTGAAGCGATGCGCGCGGGTGCAACCGATTACCTCATCAAGCCCATCGCGCCCGACCGGTTGATGAGCGCCCTGCGCAACGCCACCACGCGCGAAACGCCGCGCGATGAATTGCAGCCGTTGACCGAAAAGATGAACGGTCCGGCCGATTTTGAATCGATGATTGGTGCAGCTCCGGCCTTCCGCACGGCGCTTGCCATCGCCGCCAAATCCGCGCGCGGCCAGGGCCATCTGCTGATCGAGGGCGAGAGCGGCACCGGCAAGGAAATGCTGGTGCGCGCCATCCACGCCGCATCGCAGCGCGCCAAAATGCCGCTGCGCATCGTCAATGCGGGATCGACGCCGGGCAATTCCATCGAATCCGCACTGTTCGGCCATGAAAAGGGCGCCTTTCCCGGCGCTTTCGACCGCCAGATGGGCGCGATCCAATATTGCGACGGCGCCACGCTGGTCATCGACGAAATCGACCGCCTGCCGATGGGCGTTCAGGAGCGGCTGGCCGAATATCTGACCACAGGATCATGCCGCCCGATCGGCGCGCGCCATGCCTTCCGGGTGGATGTGCGGCTGATCGCGGCGTCGAATTATCCGCTCAAGGATCTCATCGTCCATGGCGATTTCCTGCCCGAACTCCACGCCGCGATCTGCGCGACCACGGTGTCGCTGCCGCCGCTGCGCGCGCGGCTGGGCGATATTCCGGCGCTGGCGCGGCATTTCCTCGCCCGCATCGGCGAGCAACCGGGCCTGCGCGAACTGGGCATCACCGATGGCGCGCTGTCGCTGCTCTCGGCCTATGACTGGCCCGGCAACGTGCGCCAACTTCAGGCTGTCCTGTTCCGCGCCGCCGTCTTCTGCGATGGCGACGCGCTGACCGCCGACGATTTCCCCCAACTCTCCAGCATGATCTCCGCCGAGCCGATGAGCCCCAGCAATGGCGTGGCCCACGAAAGCGCGGGCGTGATGCTGTTTACCGCCGATGGCAATCTGCGCCCCCTGGAGGACATCGAGGCGGACGTGATCCGGCTGGCCATCGGGCATTACCGGGGCCGCATGACCGAAGTGGCGCGGCGGCTGGGGATCGGGCGTTCGACACTGTATCGAAAGTTGAGCGAGCTTGGGATTGGGGACGCGGCGTAAGGGCTTTCGGGTTTTTGCCTCCGGCGGACAAAGGGTCTTGACCCTTTGCAATCCCCATATTGTCTTTGTTGCGCTATGGGATCAGCCTCGCGCAACCTTGCAGCGCCGCAGGCTTTAAAACCGCTTCGCGGATCGGCGCAGGCTGGCAAACCGAACGCCAAATAATGGGATTGCAAAGGGACGAGCCCCTTTGCCCGCCGGAGGCAAACCTTCTTACCCCCTCAATCCACCAACTGCCCAAAATCCGTCAAAGCCGCATCGCGCAAACCGCGCCACACATGCAGCGCCTGGACCGTCTGCGCCACATCATGCACGCGGATGACCTGCGCCCCGGCATCCATCATCCGTACGGCCAGCATCAGCGACCCGCCCAAACGCTTGTCGGCAGGAGCCTCATTGGACAAAGCCCCGATCATCCGTTTGCGGCTGGCCCCAACCAACAGGGCACAGCCCAGCGCATGAAACAGCGGCAGCGCGTTCATCAGCGCGAGGTTTTCCTGCAATGTCTTGCCAAAGCCGATACCGGGGTCGAGCAGGATGCGGCTCCGGGCCACACCCGCCGCCTCGGCCGCATCGCGCCGCGCGCGCAGCCAGTCGAACACGTCCAGCACGACATCGCCGTAATGGCCGTCCTCGTGGAGGTCTTCGCCCTTGCCCGGCGCATGCATGATGCAGACGGGCGCGCCGCAATGGGCGGCAAATTCAAGACTGCGCGGATCATGACGCAGGCCCGAGACATCGTTCCACAGATGCGCGCCTGCCGCCAGCGCCGCCTCGAACACGCCCACGCGGCGCGTATCGACGCTGATCGCCGCGCCCGTCCGGGCCAGTTTCTCGATCACCGGCACCACGCGCTCGATCTCGTCGCCCTCCCACACCGGGGGCGCTCCGGGGCGTGTACTTTCGCCGCCAATGTCGATCATCGTCGCGCCCGCCTCCAGCATCGCGCTGGCATGGACCACGGGCACATCGGGGCCGGAAATATTGCGGCCGCCGTCGGAAAAACTGTCCGGCGTCACGTTGAGGATGCCCATCACCTGCGGCTGATCCAGCCGCACCGTCCGCGCGCCCATCTGCAACGGCGCGCGGGGGGAACGCAGCGCTTCCCATTGTTCCTCGGCCTCGCCCTGGATGACGCGGCCTGCCTCGGCCATGCCAAAGCGGGTGCGTTCGACCACCTTGCCGCCTTCGCGCCGGATCAGCGCGAAACGGCTGGCATAGGTCAACCCGCCTGCCAGACGAAGGGCTTCGCCTTCCTCGGACTGAGGGCTGTCGGCAAGGGCGATCGGGCGCAAATAGACTGTCATGCGCCCGGTTTAGCCGCGATCAGTCCTCGTTTGCCAGCAGATAAAGCTGACGGATGGCATCAAGCGGCTTCATCTGCCCCTCATGCTCGATGTTCCAGAAGGTCCAGCCGTTGCAGCTGGGCGCACCCTGCAATTGGGCACCGCAGGAATGGATCGACCCTTCGGTCTTGCCCGAAACCAGCGAGCCATCGGCGCGCACGGTTGCGGTGAAAGCCGGGCGGTTGCGCCCCTTCTTGCCGGTCAGCACGGTGCCGGGCTTGACCCAGCCGGTTTCGATCAGCGTGCCGAAAGGAACCTTGGGCGCGGCGCGCTTGCTCTTCATCGTGCCGATGGCGGATTCATCGAGCGGCAGCGCCATCTCGATACGCTCCATGGCGGCATCGCGATAGTTCTGCTCACGCTCGCAACCGATCCATTCGCGGCCAAGGCGCTTGGCCACCGCCCCTGTGGTGCCGGTGCCAAAGAAGGGATCGAGCACCACATCGCCCTTGTTGGTCGTGGCCAGCATCACGCGATAGAGCAGGCTTTCGGGCTTCTGCGTCGGGTGGACCTTCGATCCGCCCTTCTTCAGACGCTCCGAACCATTGCAGATCGGCAGCACCCAGTCGCTGCGCATCTGAAGCTCGTCATTGAGCGTCTTCATCGCGCGATAGTTGAACGTGTACTTCGCCTCCTCGCCCATGCTGCACCAGATCAGCGTCTCATGGGCATTGGTAAAGCGCGTGCCCTTGAAATTGGGCATCGGGTTCGATTTGCGCCACACGATGTCGTTCAGGATCCAGAACCCCATATCCTGAAGGATCGCGCCGACGCGGAAGATGTTGTGATACGAACCGATCACCCAGAGCGAGCCGTTGGGCTTCAAAACGCGGCGCGCTTCGGCCAGCCAGGCGCGGGTGAAACGGTCATAGGTGCCAAAGCTGTCGAACTTGTCCCAATCATTGGTGACGGCATCGACATGGCTGCCATCGGGGCGGGCCAGATCGCCGCCGAGCTGGAGGTTATACGGCGGATCGGCAAACACCATATCGACGCTGGCGGTCGGGATCGAGCGCATCGCCTCGATGCAGTCGCCATCCAGAATGCGGCCCAGCGGCAGTTCGCTGCGCGGCGTTTCGACCGGCTTGAGGACAAGATCCTTCCTGATGCGGCTGGCCAGTTTGCGCGGCGCCGGGGTGGAGCGGGTGCGCTCCTTGAGAAGGACAGTGCCCATGAGGATTCCTGTGAATAAGTGCGTTGAACGGCCCCCTCAATGAGTCATTCGCAGACTCACGTCAAGGCCCGACTCGTGGAGTCAGCACGAGTCGCGATGGTAACACCGAGTCAAGGACAGGAGAACAGAAAGAGTCTGACACAAGGGATAGAGTCAGGCGCGACTCGGCAGACTCAACATCTAGTGGCGTGGCAATCGGGACTCAGGGGGCGATTTTTTACAAAAAGGACAATTGCGCGACCGGCGCGAAAGTCCGCCGATGATGCTCGCAAGGCCCATGTTCGCGCAAACCCGCCAGATGCTGCGCCGTGCCATATCCGGCATTGCGCTCCCACCCATAATGGGGGTGCGCCAGCGCCAGTTCGCGCATCACCCGGTCGCGGTGTTCCTTGGCGATGATGCTGGCAGCGGAGATCGCCGCCTCTGTGGCATCGCCCCCCACAATCGCCCGCGCGGCCCAGCACCAGTCGCCCACGCGCCCCTGCGGCGTCTTGTTGCCGTCGATCAGCACCATCGCGGGTTCACCAACCTTGGCCACCAGCGCGCCGACCGCCCGCGTCATGGCCAGCATCGTGGCGGCAAAGATGTTGATGCGGTCGATCTCGTCGGCCTCGACCACGCCGATGGCCCAATGCGCCTCGGCCATGATCCGCGCCTCCAGCGCCGCACGCCGCTTGGCCGACAATTTCTTGCTGTCGGCCAGCCCCTCGATCGCGCTGTCGCAAAGCCACACCGCGCCCGCCACCACAGGCCCCGCCAAGGGGCCGCGCCCCGCTTCATCCACGCCAAAGATCATGACGCCCCGATTGCCGCCCCCGCAGCCCGCCCGCAAGCATTTCCTTGCATAGCTTGCTTGCATCTGGCGCCCCCCTGCCCTAACGCGCGCGGCATTATGGCTATCGAACCCTCGCTCATTCCGCTGGACAATGTTGACCCCTCGCTGGTCGAGGAATTGCTCGATCGCGCGTTTGAGCCGGAACGACGCGGGCGCACCGCCTATAAGGTGCGCGGCGATGCCGAATGGCTGCCCGCTCTGTCCTTTGCCGCAGTGGACGAGGAACAGCATGTGGTCGGCTCGATCCAGTGCTGGCCGGTGGCGCTGACCGATCCCGATGGCCGCCGCCATCCGATGGTCATGGTCGGCCCCGTCGCCGTCCTGCCCGAGGCGCAGGGGCGCGGCTTTGGCAAGGCGCTGGTCACGGCCGCCATTTCGGCGATGAACCCCAAGGCGCCCTTGCCCATGGTGATGATCGGCGATCCGGAATATTACGGCCGCTTCTGGGGCTTTACCAATGCGCCCACGGGGGAATGGGATCTGCCCGGACCGTTTGAACAGCGCCGCCTGCTGGTGCGCTGCGACAATACCGCCATCCTGCCGCAAAAGGGCATGCTGGGCCCTTGGGGCTAAACAGAATTAGGGCAGGCGAAGCACTGGCGCACAGCGCCCGCCTGCCCCATATTGCCGCCATGCCCTATACGCCCCCTCCCGATCTGGCCGCGCTCTCGCTTGAGGACATCGCCCGCATGGTGGCCGAGCGCCGCCTGCCCCCGGTTGATCAATGGCATCCGGCCGAGGAACTCGACAGCCAGATGGAGATCCGCGCCGACGGATCATGGTGGCATCAGGGCGGGCCGATCACCCGCCCGGCCATGGTGCGCGCCTTCTCCACGCTTCTGATGCGCGACGATGCGGGCCAGCACTGGCTGGTGACGCCGCAGGATCGCCAGAGGATCGCGGTGGTCGATGCCGCCTTTGTCGCGGTGGATGTGGCGCGGATTGACGGGGCGCTGGTGTTTCGGCTCAATACCGATGACACGGTGGTCGCGGGGCCGGACCACCCGCTGATCGCGCGGGGAGATGCTGAAACGCCCGCGATCTATCTGGCCGTGCGTCATGGCTGTCTGGCCCGGATCGACCGCTCCACTTGGGGACAATTGGTGGATATGGCGCTGGAAAAAGCGGGGATGGTTGGGGGTACAGACGGTGGACTGTCTGTGGATAGTTTGGGGATAAGTTTCCCCCTTACGCCTCAATGAGCAATCTGCGGTACAAGCTGGAGCGGCTGTATCACGCCGGGATGGCGGGGCCTGCGCCCACGCTGTTTCCCGATCCGCGCACGGCGGGCATCGAGGAATTCAAACCCGCCGCCGTGCTGATCGCCGTGACCGAGCGGGCCGCGCCCGGCGTGCTGATGATCCACCGCCCCGGCACAATGCGCGCCCATGCCGGACAGGTTGCCTTGCCAGGCGGGCGGCTTGATCCGGGCGAAACCGACATAGACGCCGCCGTGCGCGAGGCGCAGGAGGAGCTGGGCATTGACCCGCGCCATGTCGATGTGATCGGTCCTCTTGATGTGTTCCTGACCGGATCGGGCTATGCGGTGACGCCGGTGCTGGCGCTGATCCCGCCCGATCTGCCGCTGGTGCCCAATCCGGACGAGGTGGCGCAGTGGTTCGAGGCTCCCTTCGGCTTTGTCATGGACCCGGCCAACCATCAGCGCCGCGCCATCGAATGGGAGGGCAAGACCCGCCATCTGGTCGAAATTCCATGGAACGGGCATCGCATCTGGGGCATCACCGGGGCCATTCTCGCCAATCTTTCCAAACGCCTGAACTGGCCAAATGACTGAACAGCACGGTATGACGGAATTTCTGAAACGCGAAGGCTGGCTGGTCCGGCCGGACCTGGCCGAACTGGTGGCGGCGGTCGGCCCCTTGCGCTGGGTGGGCGGAGCCGTGCGCGATACGCTGCTGGGCCTGGCGGTCAAGGATATGGATGCGGCCACGCCCCTGTTGCCCGAAGAGGTGATTGCGCGGTGCAAGACCGCAGGCATCCGCACCGTTCCGACCGGCATAGAGCATGGCACCGTGACCGCGCTGACCGAAGGCGGGCCGGTGGAGATCACCACGCTGCGCCATGATGTGTCGACCGACGGGCGGCGCGCGACCGTGGCCTTTGCGCAGGACTGGCGCGACGATGCGGCGCGCCGCGATTTTACGATCAACGCGCTCTATGTCGATCCCGCCACGGGCGAAGTGTTCGATTATTTCGGAGGGCTGGCGGATCTGGCGGCGCGGCGGGTGCGCTTCATCGGCGATGCGGCCCAGCGCATCCGTGAGGACCACCTGCGTATCCTGCGCTATTTCCGTTTTCAGGCCCGCTTTGGCCAGACCCCCGATCCGGAGGCCGAACAGGCCTGCGCCGCGCTGGCCGCCACGCTCAAGGGCCTGTCGCGCGAGCGGATCGGGATGGAGATGATGAACCTGCTGGGCCTGCCCGATCCGGCGCCCACTGTGGCGCGGATGGCGGAGCTGGGCGTGCTGGCGGTGGTTTTGCCCGAGGCTTGCGTAGAGGCGCTTGCCGATCTGGTAGCGCAGGAGCGGGCGCAGGGTGTGGCGCCCGATGCGGTGCGGCGGCTGGCGGCGCTGCTGCCTGCGCAGAGCGGGTTGGCCGAACAGGTCGCCTCGCGCTTTCGCCTGTCGGGGGCGCAGAAGAAGCGCCTTTCCCAAGCCGCCGCGCGCGGCAAGGATACAGGTGATGCGCGCGCCATGGCCTATGCGCTGGGCATGGAGGGGGCGATGGATCGCCTGCTGCTGAACGGCGGGTCGATTGCGCCTTTGGGCGGCTGGACCATTCCGCTTTTCCCCCTAAAAGGCGGCGATATCGTCGCGCGCGGCGTTGCTGCCGGGCCGCGTATCGCCCATATTCTCCGCTCGGTCGAAGGGCGGTGGGTGGCCGAAGAGTTCCCCGATGCCGCCCGCGTCGAGGAGCTGTTGAACGAGGCCCTGTTGAACGAGGCCCCTTGAGGAGAGATTATGACCGCCGCCAAAACAGGCGCTCATGCAGATAAGGCCGGCGCGGCGCTCGATCGGTTGATCGAGGCAGGCTCGGCCCTATGGGCGCAGGCGGTCCAACTGGTGATGACCCAGCCGGTGCTGGGCTGGGCGCTGGTTTGCGCCGGTCTGTTGATCTTCGGCAATCTGATCCGCTACCGGCTGCCGATGCTGGGCGGGTTGCTGCGGTTTTTCGGCAATCTGGGGCTGATTGTGGCCCTGATCGTGGCGCTGATGGGGGTGGTCGATCTGCGCCGCTTTGGCATCACCTCCGCCCTGCCCGATGCGATCACGCGCCATTTGCCCGAGGGCGAGGAGCCGCAGGTGGTCGAGGGCAAGGTGACGCGTGTGCCCCTGGCCGATGACGGGCATTTCTGGGTGCAGGCCTCGATAGACGGGACACCCCGGCGGTTTCTGGTCGATACGGGCGCTACGCTGACCACCATCTCGCCCGAAACGGCGCAGGAGGCGGGGCTGCATATCGCGCGCGATGGGCCCAAGATCGAATTGCGCACCGCCAATGGCAACGCCACCGGGCGCATCGTGCTGATCCATGAATTGAAAATCGGCAATGCCGTGGCCCGCAATATCGAGGCGGTGGTGGCCCCCGGCCTTGGTGAAACCAATGTGCTGGGCATGAATTTCCTGACCCGGCTCAAGGGTTGGCGGGTCGAGGGGCGCGTGATGGTGCTGGAGCCGCATCATCCGGCAAAAACCGATCCGTCCCAAGCTGGCACGGACGAGGTTGGTTAACACAATTGCCGCGCGCGGGGGCCGTGGGAATAGTGGTGCATCATCCGATTGTTTCGAGAGCCTTGCGCGATGCCCCTGTTCGACCTCCTGCTGGAATTGCCCAACCATCTGGTGCTGGCCTCGGCCTTTGGCTTTATGGCGCTGTTGCTGGTGGGCGGGATCATCCGGGCCGAGGCCAGCGGCGCGCTGGGCGCCACGATCCGCATGGTGGGCAGCGCGGGGCTGACGGTGGCCTTTGGCATTACGCTGGTGCAACTGGGCGGGGCCTTTGTCGGCGTGCCGCTGGTGGCGGGGGTGGCGATGGCGGCGCAGGCTTCGGCGCCGGTCCTGCGCGGGGGCGAAACCCGCGTGCCGCTGGGCGAGGATGGGCACTACTGGGTGGAGGCCGCCGTCAACGGCACGCCGCAGCGCTTCCTGATCGACACCGGCGCGACCTATACCACCCTGTCCTCCGAAGTGGCGCGCGAGGCGATGGTCGAGCCGGGCGCGCATTCGGGCCGGGTCAACCTGCACACCGCCAATGGCGATACGCCGGCCCAAATAGCGCAGATCGACAGTCTTGAGGTCGGCTCGATCCATGCCGCCGACATGACCACCATCATCGCCCCAACCATCGGCACGACCAATGTGCTGGGGATGAATTTCCTCTCATCCCTCGAAGGATGGCGGGTTGAGGGCAAGGTGATGATCCTTACCCCCAAGGTGACCGATTAAAACCGGGGGATCAGCTCTGAAACTTGTTGTCGCGGGGGAAGCCCTGCGGTGCGAAACTGCCCGCCGCGCCGCGTGCCACGCGCCATTGACGCAGGTCCTTTTCCACCCGCGTCCGCCCCGTCTCGCCGCCCATCGTCCAGCTTAGTCCGTCCTCGAACTTCAGCGTGATGATGTCGGACAGACCGCCATCGCGATAGCGCTGCAGCGTGACGCCCTGTCCCTTGGCCAGCACCGGCACCTCGACCAGACCGAAGATGACGATGCGGCGGTTTTCCCCGATCACGGCCACGTAATCATGCTCTGGCGGGATTTCGCGCACCACCATCAGCTTGACGCCATCCTTGACCGTCATCACCGCCCGGCCCTTGCGGGTTTCGGCCAGCAATTCATCCGCCTCGGCGGCAAAGCCGCGCCCGGTGTTGGCCGCCAGCAGCAATTGCGCCTTGGGATGATAGACGATCATGGCCACGATATGCGCGTCGGCATCAATATCGACCATGGAGCGCAGCGGCTCGCCAAAGCCGCGCGCGCCGGGCAATTTGTCGCAGCCCAGCGTGTAAAAGCGCCCATTGTCGCAGGCGATCAGCAGCTTGTCCGTGGTCTGCGCATGAAGCACAAAGGCCGGGCCGTCGCCTTCCTTGAACTTGTATTCCTTGTCCAGCGGTTCATGCCCGCTGGCCGCGCGGATCCAGCCGCGCGCGGAAAGGATCACCGTGAGCGGCGCCTTTTCGATCATCGCATCCATGCTGAATTCGCGGGTGGGCGCGGCTTCCTCGATGGTGGTGCGGCGGCGGCCCAGCGCGGTGGTCTCGGCATAATCCTTGCGCAGCGTGGTAATGTCGCGCTTGAGGCGGGTGCGCTGACGGGCCGGATTTTCCAGCAGCTTCTGCAGCTCGTCCTGCTCCTTGAGCAGATCGTCACGCTCGCCGCGCAGCTCCATTTCCTCCAGCTTGCGCAAGGAGCGCAAGCGCATGTTGAGGATGGCTTCGGCCTGCCGGTCGGTCAGGTTGAATTCGGCCATCATCACCGGCTTTGGCTCATCCTCGGTGCGGATGATCTCGATCACCCGGTCAAGGTTGAGATAGGCGATGATATAGCCTTCGACCAGTTCGAGCCGGTTGGCGATCTTGTCCAGCCGGTGGCGGGCGCGGCGCTGCAGGATGTCGATCTGCGAGACGATCCATTGCAGGAGCAGCGGTTTCAGCCCCAGCACGCCGGGCGTGCGCTGCGCATCCAGAACGTTGAGGTTCAGGCTGAACCGGCTTTCCAGTTCGGAGAGCTTATAAACGCTTTCCTTGAGCAGGTCGGGATCGACATTACGGCTCTTGGGCACCAGCACGATGCGGATCTGGGTGTCCGATTCGTCGCGCACATCCTCAAGGATCGGCAATTTCTTGTCGGCGATCAGACCCGCAAGCTGCTCGATCAGCTTGCCCTTCTGGACCATGTACGGAATTTCCGAGATGACCAGTTGCCACTGGCCGCTGCCCAGCTTTTCGATGCCGGTGGGTTCCCATTGGCCCGCCTCGTCGCGCCCTGTCGAGAAACGCGCGCGCACCCGGATCGAGCCCTTGCCATTGGCATAGGCATGGGAAATCGCGGCCGGACTGTCGACCACGATGCCGCCTGTGGGGAAATCGGGGCCGTGGAACACCTTCATCAGATCGGCATGTTCGGCCTGCGGATTCTCGATCAGCAACAGCGTGGCGTCGAGGATTTCCGCGACATTGTGGCTGGGAATGCTGGTGGCCATGCCCACCGCAATGCCCGTCGCGCCATTGGCCAACAGGTTGGGGAACAGGCCCGGGAAGATCTCCGGCTCCTCATCCTCGCCATTATAGGTCGGGATGAAATTGACCGTGCCTTCTTCAAGGCCCGCCATCAACTGCATCGCCGTCTTGGTCAGCCGCGCTTCGGTGTAGCGATAGGCCGCGGCATTGTCGCCGTCGACATTGCCGAAATTGCCCTGCCCCTCAACCAGCGGATAGCGCAGCGAGAAATCCTGAGCCAGACGCACCATCGCGTCATAGACGCTGGCGTCGCCATGCGGATGGTATTTACCGATGACATCGCCCACCACGCGGGCGGATTTCTTGAACGCCTGCGCTGGGTCCAGCTTCAACTGGCGCATGGCCCAGAGCAGGCGGCGATGGACCGGCTTCAGTCCATCGCGCAGATCGGGCAGCGAACGCGCCGTGATGGTGGAGAGCGCATAGACCAGATACCGCTCGGACAAAGCGGCGTCGAAAGGCGCATCGATGATGGCGTCAAACGGATCGGGTTCGGTGATGTCGCTGGGCATATCGCACCTTCCCTAACAGGCCGACGCGCATATCCCAAGTATTACCCGCGCTGCATATCCCGGCTTTCACCCGGAATTTTTACGGTCAGGCCATCCAGATCGGGTTCGATGGTGATCTGGCATGACAAACGACTGGTCGCGGCGACGCCTGCGGCCAGATCGAGCATATCCTCTTCATCGGCGCTGGCCGGTTTGAGGCGCGAAAACCAATCGGGAGAGATCAGCACATGACAGGTCGAGCAGGCCATCTGGCCCTCGCATGTCCCTTCCAGAGGCATGCCTGCGGCCTGTGCCACTTCGAGCAGACGCTGACCTGCACTGGCCTGCGCTTCCACACGTTGCCCCCCGGCGGTGATGAATTGCACCTTGATCACTATTCTTCGACCCCTATCCGACTTGTGCGGCCGCCCTATTGGGCATCGGCTGCGGCATCGATTCGCTTCAAGGCCTCGGCAAACTCTCCGCTTTGCGTATAGCGCCCGAAACCGAGGCGGATAGAATTTTTTGCTTGGGTTGACGAAAGTCCCAAGGCGGTCAGCACATGGCTGGGCCGCCCGGAACCGCTGGCGCAGGCTGACCCTGCGGAAAAGGCAATGTCGCGGCAATCGCTCATCAAACGCGCGACATCAAGGCCATCGCGCCGGATATTGAGATTGCCATGCCAGCGCTGTACCTCGCTGCCATTCAAGGTCCAATGGGGCAGGATGGCGCGGGCAATTTGCCACAGCGCCTCCACATGTTCCCCATCCTTTATCCACAGATCTTTACACAGGGCCGCCGCCACGCCAAATCCGGCACTAAGCGCGGGGCTGAGCGTGCCGGAACGCAGGCCGCCCTCCTGCCCCCCGCCATGGATCAGCGGGTTCAACGACACCCCATCGCGGGTCCAGAGCGCGCCGATCCCCTTGGGGCCATAGATCTTATGCGCGGAAATGGCGACCATATCGGCACCCTCGGGCGCGGCCATCTTGCCCGCCCCCTGCACCGCATCGCACAGGAACAGCGCGCCAGCCTCATGCGCCCGCGCCGCCAAAGCGGCCACGGGCTGCACCGTGCCGATCTCATTGTTCACCTGCATCACGGCCACCAGATCGGTCCCCGACGCGATTTCCGCATCCGCCGCCACCAGCCCCTCGGCCGACACCGGCAGCACATCGACCACTGCCCCGCAGGCCCTTGCCGTATCCAGCACGGCGGCATGTTCGATGGCCGAAACTGCGATGCGGCGAGGGCGCAGGCCCTGAATGGCCAGATTGATCGCCTCGGTCGCCCCGCCGGTAAAGGTCACGCGCCCGCCCGGGGGCAGGATGCCCGCGACAGACTCGCGCGCCACCGCAACCGCCGCCGCCGCCGCGCGGCCGGGGCGATGCGGGCTGTGCGGATTGGCGAAACCGGCCTCGCCCAGCCAGTAGAGCATCGCCTCACGCGCTTCGGGGGCCAGCGGCGTCGTGGCCTGATAATCGAGGTAGATCACCGGCGAAGCCCGCGCAAAACCTTGAGCAGCGCGGCCAGATCATCGCGCGTCGTCTCGCGCCCGATGGAAACGCGGAACACTTCCCGCGCCTCCTCCTCGCTGCGCCCCATGGCAAGAATTACCGGGCTGGGCTTGAGGCTGCCGCTGGAACAGGCCGAACCGGCGGAAATGGCGATGCCCGCCATATCGGCGCGGATCAGCACCGTGGTCGCATTCACGCCGGGCAGTCGATAGGCGCCGATGGTGGCGATGCGCTCGGCCCCCTCGCCGATCACCTCGCCGCCCATAGCGCGGATCTCATCCTCAAACCATCCGCGCAAGACCGCCGCCGACAGCAGCCATGAACGATCCGTTTCAAGAGCCGTCGCCAAGCCCATGATATAGGGCAGGTTTTCCGTCCCCACACGATAGCCGCGCTCCTGCCCCCCGCTGGGCTGGATCAGGCCAAAGTTGCGCACCAGCAGAGCGCCGACGCCCGGAGGCGCCCCGACCTTATGCCCGGCAATCGCGATCATATCGGCATCGGGCAGCGACAATTTCCCCGCCCCCTGCGCGCAATCGGCCAGCCACACCGCACCCTTCGCCCGGATCGCCTCGCCAAGGGCAGGCTGGATCACGCCGGTCTCGTTATTCACCTGCTGCACTGCGATCAGATCGACCGAGGGCAGCGCGCCCGGATCAACCCGGCCAAGGCGATCCACCGGGATCACCGCATCGCGTTCCGCCAAACGCGCCACAGCCGGATGTTCAACCCCGCTGGCCGCGCGGCGCAGCGCCTGCGCGCGGGTATAGCCGATGGCCAGCGCCTCGGTCGCTCCGCCGGTAAAGATCACCTCGCCCGGCCAGTTCAGCGCCTGTTTCACCCTTTCGCGCGCCGCCTCCAGTTGCGCCCGCGCGGTGCGGCCCGATCCGTGCTGGCTCGACGGATTGGCCCATTCGCGCAGGCCTTCGCCGATCGCATCGCGCACCTGAGGCAGGATCGGCGTGGTGGCGGCATGGTCGAGATAGATCGTGGACTTGGGCATTATCGAAGCTCTTTTACCGCGCGTTGTCTGAAAACATTGCTTTCGCTTGATGGCTTTCTATATAGCGCATCGCTTCCAATCACAGTCCCTGCCGCAGATTTTGCGCTAGATTTGCGTATTTGCCGCCGGTTCTGTCCACACGATCAGGGATTTGATACATGCCCGCAGTGATCTTTCCCGGCCCCGAAGGCCGCCTCGAAGGCCGCTTTCAGCCCGGCTCGCGCCCGCGCGCGCCCGTGGCGATGATCCTCCACCCGCACCCGCAGGCCGGCGGCACGATGAATGACCGCGTGACGCAGGCTATGTATAAAACCTTTGTCGCGCGCGGGTTCGCCACGCTGCGCTTCAATTTCCGCGGGGTTGGCCGTTCGCAAGGCAGCTTTGACAATGGCATCGGCGAATTGTCGGATGCGGCCGCCGCGCTCGACTGGGTGCAGTCGATCCACCCGGAATCCAGCACGACCTGGGTCGCCGGTTACAGCTTTGGCGCGCTGATCGCGATGCAGCTCTTGATGCGCCGCCCGGAAATCCGGGGCTTCATCAGCGTGTCGCCGCCCGCCAACATGTATGATTTCAGCTTCCTGGCCCCTTGCCCGGCCAGCGGCATCATTGTGCAGGGCGCGGCCGACACGGTTGTCACGCCCAATTCGGTGCAGAAGCTGGTGGATAAGCTGCGCACGCAAAAGCACATCACGATCCACCACGACGAAGTGCCCCGCGCCAACCATTTCTATGAGAACGAACTCGACGAGATGATGCGCGCGGTCGACAATTACCTCGACATGCGGCTTTCGCCGGATTGCCCGATCCGCTGATCGGATTTGGCTGCCTAAAACGCCCGATCCCCTGATCGGGCGTCAGGCTCCCGTCATGGCTTTCCTGAAAGCGCGGCGGGAGGCGGCAGGCTCCAGATCGCAACATTGGCGCCCAGAATCACCGCCAGCACGATCATCAGAATCGCCTGTTTGCGCACCCCGCGCCGCCATAGGGCGCCCGAGCCGATCACCAGCAGGATCACGGCCAGCACAGCCATCGAAAGCGCCGTGTTCAACATGCTCAGGCCTTGCCGAACAGGCCCTTGGCCATCCCCAGCACATCGTTGAGCGCGCTGCCATCGCCATCGCGATCAAGGAAGCTGTTGATGGACGAGAGGATCTGCGGGTTGTTCTGCAGGATCTGCGAGACCTGCCCCAGTCCTTCAACGCCGCCCAGCGCGCCCACCACCTGATTAAGCGTATCGGGGGCGATGCCGGTCTGCGCGGCGGCGGTTTCCACCGTATCGCCTTCCTGCGCATGAGCCTGACCCAGCGCGGTGATCGCGTTTTGCGCGGTGGCGGGGTCAATGCCCACCTTGGCCGCGATGGCCGCCACATCGACGTTACCCGACAATTGCCCCAGCAGGGAATCAAGCAAGCTCATCGTTTCACCCTCCGATTGGTTAACCGAATGCATGACACGGGTTTATGACGGGGCCAAGCAAAAGGCGCCGGTGACATAGCCACCGGCGCCCCTCCTCTCACCAATCTTCCGTGGTGTATGCGCGAAACCGAAATTATCGCCGGACGGGCCACGACAGAGCGCACCGGCCCGACAGGCCAGAGCAATCCGCGTTTCCATCAAACAGCTTGGTCAAAACCGAACACTCCGCAAGAAGGGCCAGCAGGCCGCAACAACAAACGGTCGATTCAAGAATGCCCTCTCGCAATAATCGCCGTGCCGGAAGGCCCCCTTTGTCAATTACATACGAATTGACGAGGGAATTAATAGACCAGCCCCCACACTACGTCAAATGGCAGATTGCAATTCCTCCTATTTTCCTACGTTTGATGTAAACCTGCCACGCTTGCGCCCGGTCCCGCCACAGGCTACCGCTCAGCCTTGGTTCAGCCGCGCCATGCAGGTCGCTATGTCGATGAGCAACAACGAGAAAGCCGCATCTTCTGCCACGCCGCGCCACACGATCGCGCTGGTGGATGATGACCGCAATATTTTAACCAGCGTTTCCATAGGCTTGCAGGCCGAAGGCTTTACCACGCGCGTCTATGCCGATGGCGCCAGCGCGTTGAAAGCCTGCCTTGAAAATCCGCCCGATCTGGCGATTTTCGATATCAAGATGCCGCGTATGGACGGGCTGGAACTGTTGCAGCGCCTGCGCGAAAAATCCGCGCTGCCGGTGATTTTCCTGACCAGCAAGGATGAGGAGCCCGACGAGGCGCTGGGCCTTGCCATGGGCGCGGATGATTACATCACCAAGCCCTTTAGCCAGCGGCTGTTGGTGGCGCGAATCCGCGCGATTCTGCGCCGGGTCGAGGTGGCCCGCGCCGATGCCGCCGAACCTGCCCAGGATGACACGCCCACCCCCGATCTGGTGCATCGCGGCCGGTTGAGCATGGACCCGGCCCGCCATGAGGTGCGATGGGATGACCGGCCCGTCTCGCTGACCGTCACCGAATTCCTGATCCTAGAAACGCTGGCCCAGCGCCCCGGCGTCATCAAGAGCCGCAACCAGTTGATGGACTGCGCCTATAATGATGACACCTATGTCGATGATCGCACCATCGATTCGCACATCAAGCGCCTGCGCCGCAAATTCCGTCAGGTGGACCCGACATTTTCGGCCATCGAAACGCTGTATGGCGCAGGCTATTCCTTCAGCGAGGGCGGATGAACGCGGCGGAAATGCCCCCGCGCCGCCCGGCCCATGCGCGGGGAGGCCCATGGCGCGGCGTTTCGCTGACCACGCGCATTCTGGCGGTCAATGTGATCGTGCTGGCGCTGATCGCTTTCAGCCTGCTCTATATCGATTCCTATCGCCGCGAGGTGCTGGGCGAACGCTTCAAACGCGCCAGCGGCGAGGCCGAGATCGCCGCCGAGGCGCTGGCGCAGGCATCGGGCGATACGCGCGCGCAGGTGCTGACCACGATTGGCCGCCGTCATGCGCTGCGCCTGCGCCTCTATCGCGCCGACGGGTCGCTGGAGGCCGACAGCTTCCTGCTTGCACCGCCATCGTTCCATCTGGCCGATCCGGCCACCCAGCCGTGGTATATGCAATCGGCCCGCCTGCTGGACCGGGGCATGGACGCCATTCTGGGCGCGCCCGAAGTGCCCGCCTATGTCGAGCCGCCCGCCCCCACCCACGCCAATGACTGGCCCGAGGTGATCGAGGCGCGCCGATCGGGCCAGACCGCCGTGCGCGAACATTATGCCCCGGACCGCACGCCCATCATCAACGCCGCCACGCCGGTCGGGCGGCGCGGACAGGTGCTGCTGGTCCAGCAGAACGCCCGCGATGTGACGCAAAGCGTGCGCGATGCGCGTCAGACGCTGGCGATTGTCGTGGCGATTGCTTTGCTGCTCACGGTCTATCTCTCGCTGTTTTTGGCCCGCACGATTGTGCAGCCGCTGCGCCTGTTGGTGCGCGCCTCGGTGCGGGTGCGGCTGGGGCGCGACCGAACGGTGGTGGTGCCGCGCCTGCCGGATCGCGGGGATGAGATCGGGCTGCTGGCGCGTGCGCTTTCGGACATGACCGAGGCGCTGCGCACGCGCATGGACGGGGTGGACCGCTTTGCCGCCGATGTCGCCCATGAAATCAAAAATCCCTTAGCTTCCTTGCGCAGTGCCTTGGAGTCGCTTGATAAAATCGACGATCTCGATCTGCGCCGCCAATTGATGGACATTGCCAATCACGATGTTCAGCGCATGGACCGCCTGATCAGCGAAATTGCCGAGGCGAGCCGGATCGACGCCGAACTGGCGCGCAGCACGTTTGAGCCGGTCAATCTGCGCGTGCTGGCCGAGGCGATGGTGGGCGCACGCGGGCGGCGCGGGGCCAATCGCGATTGCCGGCTGCTGCTGCACCATATCGGCAACCATGAGGCCGTGGTGGCGGGCGTGGCGACAAGGCTGGAACGGGTGCTGGAAAACCTGCTGGACAATGCCGTGTCCTTTTCGCCGCCGCATGGCGCGATCCGCATCGAGATCACCGGCACCAACGAGCATGTGGTCGTCGAAATCCGTGACGAGGGCCCCGGCATCCCGCCGCAGGCGCGCGAACGCGTGTTCGAGCGCTTCCACTCGCTGCGCCCGGCGGGCGAGGATTTCGGCGCGCATTCAGGCCTTGGCCTGGCCATCGCCCGCACGATCATCGAGGGCCATGACGGCACCCTGACCGCGCGCGATCCCTTACCAGGCGAGCGGGGCGCGCGACTGGTGATCGAATTGCCCACCTATCATCAGGAGGTCGAGGAGGAATGAGCAGCCCGACCAAACCCCACTGGGCCAGACAGGCGACCTGCGTGAGCATCGGGGGCCGCGCGATCCTGATCGAGGGGGCGCCGGGGGTGGGCAAATCCTCGTTGGCGCTGGGGCTGATCGACCGGGGCGCGGTGCTGGTGGGCGATGATGGGGTGATGCTCTGCGAGGATCAGGATACCCTTTACGCCCTGCCCCACCCCAACACGCGCGGGTTGATCGAGGTGCGCGGGGTCGGGCTGGTGACGATGCCGGTGGCCGAGCGCGCAAGGGTGGCGTTAATGATTCGGCTGGAGGCGGGCGGGCCGCGCCATATCGAGGTCGCGCCCAGAATCACGGTGGGCTCGCTGGTAATTCCCTGCATCACGCTCTGGCCCGACAGTTCGGCGCTGGTGCTGCGCGCCGAACTCGCCCTAAAGTACCATGGCCTTTGGGAACCAACGGAAATCTGAAGTGTTGCCCCAAATTGCATAGGTGCGCCCTCTTCACATTTTAACGCTCTGGGCGCAGAGAAGATTTATGACAGCCTCCGACACATCCCCTGCCGCTTCGGACAGCCTCACCCTGCATGGGGATCCGGACAAGCAGCGCATCCTGCTGGTGACGGGGGTGCTGGGCGCGGGCAAATCCACGGCGCTGCGGGCGCTGGAGGATCTGGGATGGGAAACCATCGACAATTTCCCGATCCGCTTTCTTGAAAGGCTGCTCGACACCAATCAGGAGGACCAGCATGCCGATGGTCATCCCATGGGCGGGCCACTGGCCATCGGCTTTGATTCGCGCACACGCGGCTTTGATCCGCAGGCGGTGATCGCGCTGGTCAAACGGTTGAGCCTGCGCTCCGATATCGAATTGACGACGCTCTACCTCGACTGCGGCGTGGGCGAGCTGGAACGGCGCTATAACGAGACGCGCCGCCGCCATCACCTCGCCTCGGACATGCCGGTCGCCACCGGCATTTCGGCCGAGCGCGACATGATGGAACCGCTGCGCCGATGGGCCGACATCGTCATCAACACCACCGCCTTTACCACCAACGCGCTGCAACAGGCGATGCGGGAACAATTCGCACCCGATTCGGGCCCCGCGTTAACCTTGACGATCACCAGCTTCGGCTTTTCCAAGGGCATGCCCCCGCTGGCCGACTTTGTTTTCGACATGCGCTTTCTGAACAATCCCCATTGGGACAAGGTGTTGCGCCCGATGACCGGCCGCGAAGGCCCCGTGGGCGACTTCATCCGCGAAGATCCGGCCTTTGACGAGGCATTTACCCGTATTCGCGACCTGCTCCTGCTATTGCTTCCACGCTTTCAGGCGCAGGGAAAAGCCTATGTTCACATCGCTTTTGGATGCACAGGAGGGCGCCATCGGTCGGTTTTCATGGCCGAACAAATCGGCGCAGCCTTGCGCGCATCCGGATTTTCGCCCACAATGATTCACCGTAATCTGGGCTCACGCGCGGCCGACCTTGTTGAAGGAAGCGCCGCGCGATGAGTGGCCATTTATATTTGCCTGCGAAAGGTCCTGCTCCCCACATGCCCGGCGCCATTATTGTCATGATGCAACAAATGTCTGGGATGCGGGCATGATCGGCCTTGTTCTGGTGACGCATGGCCATCTGGCCGAGGAATTCGTGCGCGCGATGGAGCATGTTGTGGGCCGTCAGGAAGCGGTGGCCACGGTCTGTATCGGCCCCAATGACGATGTCGAACGCCGCCGCAAGGAAATTGCCGAGGCGATCAAAACCGTCGACAGCGGCGAAGGCGCGATCATCCTGACCGATCTGTTCGGGGGTACGCCCTCCAATCTGGCGATTTCGCTGATGGAGGCAGGCCGGGTCGAGGTGATCGCCGGAATCAATCTGCCGATGCTGATCCGTCTGGCCGGTGCGCGAAAGGGCGCGACGGTACGGGCGGCGGTTGGCGCGGCGCGTGATGCTGGACGCAATTACATAACCATAGCGTCCGAGTTTCTGGGCCAGGAAGCCTGATAAACCGGGATTCCTGTACACAGGTGAGAGGAAAGCATGGCTGAAGCACGGGAAACCGTTGAGATCGTGAACGCAAAGGGTCTGCATGCCCGCGCGAGCGCGAAATTTGTCAATATGGTGGCGATGCTGCCGGGCGGCATCAACGTCAAGGTGCTCAAGGACGGCACCGAGGCGGCGGGCGGCTCGATTCTGGGCCTGATGATGCTGGGCGCGGCGCGCGGCGACAGTGTGGACATTGTCGTGGCGGGTGATGGCGCGGATCAGGCGCTGGCGCGGCTCTCGGGTCTGGTCAAGGACGGTTTCGGCGAAGATTGAAGGGTTCGACAGGGACGCATGGCGTGGCTATAGGCGGCGCAGTTTCCCTGTTTTGCCATAAGGCTTGCCCCTGACATGCGCCGCACCATCACCGGCTTTTCCAATCCCACGGTCAAATTCCTGCGCTCGCTGCGGGAAAAGAAGCTGCGCCGCCGCGAGGGTTGCTTTCTGGCCGAAGGATTGCGGCTGCTGACCGATGCGCGCGAAAGCGGGCGTTTGCCCGAGACGTTGGTGATGGCGGAGGGGCGTGAGGCGCATCCCCTGCTCGATACGCTGGAACAGGCCGTGCTGGACGCGGGCGGCGAGGTGATCGAGACCAGCGAAGATATTCTGGCCAAGATTACCGGCAAGGATAATCCGCAGGCCGTTTGCGGCGTATTTCGCGAATTTGACACATCGCTGGCGGGCGTGGATCGCCATGCCGCGCCGATCTGGCTGGTGGCGCAGGCGATGCGCGATCCGGGCAATCTGGGCACGATGCTGCGCACGGCCGATGCGGTGGGCGCGGGCGGGCTGATCCTGCTCGACGACAGCGTCGATCCGTTCAGCGTCGAGGCCGTGCGCGCCAGCATGGGCGCGATTTTCACACAAAAGCTGGCCGTGGCGCGATGGGAGGAATTCCTGCCATGGCTGCGCGGAGGCGATGGGCAATTGGTGGCCGCATCCTTGCGCGAGGCGGTGCCTTATCGTGGTGCCCCCTATGCCGCGCCCTGCTTCATCATGGTGGGCAACGAATCGCGCGGGCTGCCCGAGGAATATGAGCTCGCCTGCGACCTGCGCGTGACCATGCCGATGAAGGGCCGCGCTGATTCGCTCAATGCAGCCGTGGCCGCCGCCGTGCTGGCCTATGAGGTGCTGGCCACGCTGGAGGGGTAATCCCCCTCCCCCTGCTTATTCCCCATCGGGCCATGGCAGCGCCGAAGGCTCAGTCACATCGCCATAGCGCGGCAAACTCTCGACCACCGGCACATCCTCAATCTGCTTACCGATCTCGATACCTTTGTCGCGCAAACGACGCCCACTCGAAAGCACGTTGCGTTCAAAACTACCGACGAACTTGTTGTAATTGTCCACCGCGCTGGTCAGACCGCCGCCAACACGCTTGAGGTGGTCACCAGCCACCCTCAACCGATCATACAATTCGCCGCCCAGACGCCCGATCTCGCGGGCCTCCTGCGCCAGCATGTCCTGTTTCCACACCATCGCCACCGTGCGCGCAATCGCCACCAGATTGGTAGGTGTGGCCAGCAAGACCCTGTTACGGAATGCAAAATCCCAAAGCTCGGGGTCCTTTTCCATCGCCGCCGCGACAAAATGCTCGCCCGGCACGAACATCACCACATAATCGGGCGCTTCGGCAAACTGGCTCTGATAGGACTTGGTGGCCAACGTCTGCACATGGCCGCGCATACTGGCCACATGGCGGGCCAGCGCGATGTCCCGCGCGCCCTCATCGCTGGCCTCGAACGCCTCCTGATAAGCGTTGAGCGAGACTTTGGCGTCGATCACCAGTTTCTTCTGGCCCGGAATCGACACGATCGCATCGGGGCGCAGCCGCCCTTCCTCCGTGTCGATCGAATGTTCGGTCACAAAATCGGTATGTTCGGAAAGGCCGCATTGCTCCAGCACATTGCGCAGTGCCTGTTCGCCCCAGCGCCCGCGCGCCTTGGGGGCATTGGTTAACGCATTGCCCAGTCGCGCCGCTTCCTCGCGCACCTTCTCCTGCCCATCGCGGATCGACTGGATCAGGCCGGTGAGCTGACCAAAAGCATCGACGCGCCCTTTTTCCAGCGCGCTCACCTGATCCTCATAGGCCTTCAGCCGCGCCCCCACCGGGGCCAGCACGGAATTGATCCGCTCGGCCTGCTTTTCCTCGCTCTGGGTAAAGCGGGCCTCAGCGCGGGAGAGAAATGCCTCCTGCGCCCGTTCCAGCACGCGGGCGCCGGCCACTTCAAACTCGCGGCGCAGTTGATCCTGCGATTCGAGCAGCAGGCGCTTTTGCTCTTCGAAATGCTCGGCTTGCGCGCGCAGGGTCGCCAAGTCGCGCTGGGCGCGCAGCATATCGGCGCGCGCATCCTCCAGCGCCTGCGCCAGCCCGTCGGCCCGCGTCGCACGCTCGCCCGCCGCAGCCAGATCGGTGATCGCGCGGCGGAAACGCTCGTCCAATTCGGCAAAAGCCTTTTCGCGCTCGGCCAGCCTTGCCTGCGATTCGGCCACAGGGCGCTGGCCGAGAAACCAGCCCAGCCCCAGCCCGACCACCAAAGCAACAATCACAAACAAGGCAGAATCCACGGCTCACTCCAGTCAGAACGAACCGTGAACCTAGAGGGCAATCGCCCCCGAATCAAGCCAGCTTGCGCGCCTTTTCCAGCTTCTTGAGCGCCATATTGCGCTTCAGCCGCGAAAGGTGGTCGATAAACAGGATGCCTTCGAGGTGATCGATCTCATGCTGGATGCAGGTGGCCATCAGGCCTTCCATCGCCTCCTCATGCACATTGCCGTCGACATCCTGCCAACGCAGGCGGCAGGTGGCGGGGCGCTCGACCTCGGCATAAATATCGGGGACCGACAGGCAGCCTTCCTGATAGACCGAATGTTCTTCCGAAGGATCAAGGATTTCCGGGTTGATAAAGGTGCGCGGCTCGCGCTTCACCGGCTGATGCGTATGCTCATGCCCGCCATGCGAGGTGCAGACTTCGGGTTCGGCATCGGGATCTTCGGGCTGAAGATCGACCACCACCACACGCAGCGGCACGCCCACCTGAATAGCAGCCAGGCCAATGCCCGGCGCGTCATACATCGTCTCGTACATATCGGCGACGAGCACCTTGAGCTCATCGTCAAACACGGTGACAGGGGCAGAAATCTGCTTCAGGCGCGCATCGGGCGCTTCGAGGATCGGTCGGATAGCCATGATGGCCAGATAATCGCACCCTGCCCCGCGCGCAAGGCGCCGTGTCCGATTTCTGTAATCGTCAGGAAACCGGGCGTCTCGCGCGCGTTTTTAGGAAACGGGCCGCCTGGCCCGGAGCGCCTGCGCCAAAGTCCCCTCGTCCAGATAGTCCAGCTCGCCTCCCACCGGCAGACCATGCGCCAGTTGCGTCACGCGCACGGGCATCCCTTCCAGCCTCTCGGCAATATAATGCGCGGTGGTCTGTCCCTCCAGCGTGGCATTCATGGCCAGCACAACCTCGTCAATCCCGCCCGCGCCCACACGCTCTATCAAAGGCGCGATCGACAGATCCTCAGGCCGCACCCCATCCAAAGCCGACAGCCGCCCGCCCAGCACATGATAGCGCCCGGTAAACAGCCGCGCCCGGTCCAGCGCCCACAGATCCGCCACATCCTCCACCACGCAGATTGAGCGCGCATCACGGCGCGGATCGGCGCAGATCGCGCAAGGATCGCTGGTGTCGACATTGCCGCAAGTGGTGCATTCGACCAGCCGGTCCTGCAACACCTCCAACGCGTCGCGCAATTGCCCCAGCGAGGTGTCGCGCCGCTTAATCAGCCACAACACAGCCCGCCGCGCCGAACGCGGCCCCAGCCCCGGCAGGCGCGCCAAAACCTGCGCCAGTGTCTCGATCTCTTGCGATGCCATGCGCCTCCAGATAGGGCGGCGCAGAGCAAAGGCAAAGAGCCGGAAAGTGACTTATGCGCATCATCTATATGGGCACGCCCGAATTTGCCGTTCCGGCGCTGGAGGCTTTGGCGGCCGCGGGCCACGATGTGGTGGCCGCCTATAGCCAGCCCCCCCGTCCCGGCGGCCGTCGCGGGCGCGAATTGACGCCCAGCCCGGTGCATAAACGCGCCGCCGAGCTGGGCATCGAGGTGCGCCATCCGGTATCGTTGAAGGGCGAGCAGGAACAGGCCGATTTTGCCGCGCTGAAAGCCGATGTCGCGGTGGTGGCGGCCTATGGGCTGATCCTGCCGCGTGCGGTTCTGGCCGCGCCGGTGCATGGGTGCCTCAATCTGCATGGCTCGCTGCTGCCGCGCTGGCGCGGCGCAGCGCCGGTTCAGCGCGCGATTTTGGCCGGGGACGCGGAAACCGGCGTCGGCATCATGCAGATGGAGGCAGGGCTGGACACCGGCCCGGTGCGGCTGGAAGGGCGGACCGACATTGCCGAAAAGACGACCGGCGAATTGACCGAGGAACTGGCGCAAATGGGCGCGCGGCTGATCGTTCAGGTGCTGAGCGATCTGGACGCTTATCCGCCGCAGGCTCAGCCCTTGGAGGGCATCACCTATGCCCACAAGATCGACAAGGCCGAGGCGCGGCTGGATTTTACCACCAGCGCCAAGCAGGTGTTGCGCCAGATCCGGGCCTTCATGCCCGCGCCCGGCGCGTTCTTCGAACTGGAGGGCGAGCGTTACAAGGTGATCTCGGCTGAATTGGCCGAGGGCGCGGGCGATCCGGGCGTGATCCTCGACGATGCGCTGACCATCGCCTGCGGCGTGGGCGCGATCCGCGTCGTGCAAATCCAGCGCGCGGGCAAACCCGCCATGGCCGTGGCCGACCTGCTGCGCGGACGGCCCATTCCCGCCGGGACGCGGCTTAAATCGAGCGATCTGGCATGACCCGTTTCGCCTTTACGCTGGAATTTGACGGCACGCCCTTCATGGGCCTGCAGCGGCAAGCGCATGGCCCCAGCATCCAGCAGGCCGTCGAGGAAGCTATCGAACGCGTCACCGGCGAGCAGGCCGTGATGTTTGCCGCCGGGCGCACCGATGCCGGGGTCCACGCGCTGTTCATGCGCGCCCATGTCGATATTCAAAAGGACATCGCCCCCTTCCGCCTGATGGAGGCGATGAATTATCATCTGCGTCCCAACCCGATCGCGGTGCTGGATTGCAGGGTCGTGGCTGATGACTGGCATGCGCGCTTTTCCTGCATCGGGCGCAGCTATATCTATCGCATCGTCAACCGCCGCGCGCCGTTGACCATCGGACTGAACCATGCGTGGCAGGTGGCCAAACCGCTGGACGCCGAGGCGATGCATGAGGCCGCGCAGGCGCTGGTTGGCCACCATGATTTCACCACTTTCCGCTCGGTCCATTGTCAGGCCGCCTCCCCCCTTAAGACGCTCGACAGCCTGACCGTGCGGCGGCAGGGCGATCAAGTGATCATCGAAACGGCAGCGCGGAGCTACCTCCACCATCAGGTGCGATCGATGGTCGGGGCGCTGTCGGTGGTCGGGCTGGGCCGCTGGCCGGTGGAGCGGGTGCGCGAAGCGCTGGAGGCGCGGGATCGACAGGCCTTGCCGGTGAATGCGCCTCCTGATGGGCTGTTTTTCAACCGGGCGTTTTATCAGGGGGAATAGATAATGCGAGGGTCTAGACCCTCGCGCTCCCATTACTGTCTTTGTCGTGCCAAGGGTTCAGCGGGTTCAGCGTCAGGTGTCGGACGCGACGTATCCAATAAAAAGCCTGCGGAGCTTTCTAATTGCGCCGCAGGCCATCAACTCCAAAACACCCCAGCTTGCGATCCCACCCAAAATTAATGGGATTGCAAAGGGACAAGTCCCTTTGCCCGCCGAAGGCCCCTCCTACCTCAAAACTCAACGCGACGCCTTGATGCAGCCATATCGCACGACAACCGCCCCATTCCTTCGCGCCACCAAACCCTCAAAAGGCATGGACGAAAGATTGACGTATTTCGGCCAGTCGAGAAAACTATCTTCGCGCCCGGCCGTCTCACGTTTCTTCTTTTCGGCTGCACTTGGCTGGGTCAGCATCAGCTTGCCTTTGGCATCAGAGCGATAGACGGCCGTCCAAAACGGGTCATTGATGTAATGGCCATGCCTAGCCAGCGCCACCGTCCGTCCTGTCGTGTCCAGGCTATAAGTGTCCTCGACGTAATAATCTTCTCTCTCGGTGGCATAAAACAGACGGGTTACTGCCCCACCCTGCCATCGCATCTCGGCCCACTGTCCGCTCGTTTCGCCCGATCCGACCGCTTTTTTCATCTCGGCGGACGTGCGATAGGCACACCAGCGCTGCGGGCCTTCTTCCAGATCACCAAAGGCCAGAAAGAAGGCCAGCGCGGCAACGGGCATCAAGCCCGCGCCACCACGCTCTCAGGCAGATCGGTGCCAAACACGCGCTGATAATACTCAGCCACCAGCACCCGCTCGGTCTCGTCGCACTTATTCAGGAACGAGAGGCGGAAGGCAAAACCCGCGTCCTTGAAGATTTCGGTGTTCTGCGCCCAGGTGATGACGGCGCGGGGGCTCATCACGGTCGAGATGTCGCCATTGATAAAGCCCGCACGGGTCAGGTCGGCCACGCGCACCATATCGGCGATGGTGCGTTCGGGCAAGCCGGGCACCTTCTTGTGGACGATGCCGGTTTCCGTCGCATGGGGCAGATAGTTCAGCGCCACGACCATGTTCCAGCGGTCCATCTGGCCCTGATTGATCGCCTGCGTGCCGTGATAGAGGCCCGACGTATCGCCAAGGCCCACCGTGTTGGCGGTGGCGAACAGGCGGAACCACTTGGACGGGCGGATCACGCGGTTCTGGTCCAGCAGGGTCAGCTTGCCCTCGGTTTCCAGCACGCGCTGGATCACGAACATCACGTCGGGGCGGCCCGCGTCATATTCGTCGAACACCAGCGCCGTCGGCGTCTGCAGCGCCCAGGGCAGCAGGCCTTCGCGGAATTCGGTGACCTGCTTGCCATCCTTCAGAACGATGGCGTCGCGCCCGATCAGGTCGATACGGCTGATATGCGCGTCAAGGTTGATGCGGATGCAGGGCCAGTTCAGACGCGCGGCCACCTGCTCGATATGGGTCGATTTGCCGGTGCCGTGATAGCCCTGAACCATCACGCGGCGGTTATAGGCAAAACCGGCAAGGATCGCCAGCGTGGTGTCCGGGTCGAACACATAGGTGTCGTCGCGGTCGGGCACGCGTTCGTCCGCCACCGAAAAGGCGGGGACTTTCATGTCGATATCAATGCCGAACACCTCGCGCACATCAACGGTGATGTCGGGTGCGCTCAGGATGGTGGTCGAGCGGCTGTCGGGCTGAATGTTCTGAATCTCGGTCATCGCACAAAACTGCTAGCCGCTGCTTCTCGCGGCTGCAATATGTTTGCAGGGTTTGAGAACCAGATTCACCTTGGGGAGAGAAATTATTATGGAATTGTTCGGCGCCCTGTTTTCGCCTTTCGTGCGCAAAGTGGCCGTGGTGGCGGCGGAAAAGGGGCTTGCATTCGACATGCCGCCTTTCAGCTTTGCCGATCCTTGCGAGGATTTTCTGGCCGCCAGCCCGTTCCGCAAGATCCCGGCGATCAAGGACGGCGATTACCGGCTCTGCGATTCCACCGCGATCTGCGCCTATTTCGACGCGCTGGCGCCCGATGCCCCGATCTATCCGGTCGAGGCCCGCGCGCGCGGCCGCGCGGTGTGGTTCGAGGAACTGGCCGATACGATCATGGTGCCCACGCTTGGCCCTGCGATCTTCAACCGCTTTGTCCTGCCCCGTTTTCGCGGCGTGGCGGGGGATGAGGATGCGGCGTTGGCCGCGATCGAAAAGTTCAACGAGGTGCTGTCCTATCTGGAAGGCGTGACGCCCTCCGATGGCTGGCTGGCTGGCGAATTCTCGCTGGGCGATGTGGCCGTGGCCAGCCTGCTGCGCACGGCCGAATATATTGGCGCGGGGCTGGACCGGGCGCGTTTCCCGGCGATTGCGGCCTGGTATGACCGCGTGACTGCCCGGCCGGCATGGCAAAGCGTGGCCGCGATGGAGACCGGACAGGCCAAGGCCGCCGGTTTGGCCTAAACCGTATCAGGAAGCGCAAAGCAGCGGGCGAACATCATCGCCAAATAGGCATCGCCCGCCAGCGCCAGATCCGGCAGTCCGGCCAAGGGCGCCTTGCCATAGATGAAGCGCTTGAGCGGCGCGGTGTTGGGGGCGGTCAGGATGAAATCGCCCCCTGCCCCTCCCCGCGCGATGGTCAGCACACCCGATCGCAATGTCAGCGAAAAACTCTCGCGCGCGATGATGATGGCGCATGCCATGTCCATATCCGCTGCCCGTTCCGCCACGATCAGCGCCCGCAGCGAGAGCATCAGCGCCACCGGCGAGATCGCCAGCGCCATATCCCGATCCGGCGACATCAGCGCCCAGCGGCACATGGCCAGCAGCACCGGCTCGGCCGCCCGCCCCCATGGCGTGAGGCCGTAGAGCCGCTCCTCCTCATCACGTCGGACAAGGCCGGCTGCCTCCAGCCCGTTCAGCCGCTCGGTCAAAACACGGGCGCTGATCCCCGGCAGGGCAAAGCGCAGGTCGGTGAACCGCCGCGCCCCCAGCATCAGCTCGCGCAGCACCAGCCCGGCCCAGCGTTCGCCCAGCAATTCCATGCCAAACGCCGCCCCGCAGGCATCGCCATACCAGCGCCCATGACTGTTCTTGGTTTCAGAGGTTACTTTTCCCAACTTCATGGTTGTAATTTGTAACCATACTGCCACCCTCTGTCGATACGAATCACGCCAATACAGAATCACAAGGGATGCCCCAAAGGGAGAGCGAGATGGACAAGCTGCTGGGAAGCTGGATCTGGTATGAGCTGATGACCAAGGACGCAGCCGGGGCCAAAGCCTTCTATGAGGCCACCATCGGCTGGACCATCGCGCCGGGGAACGAGCCGCCGCTGTTCTACGGTCATATCGCCCGCGCCGATGGGCGTCAGGTCGGCGGGGTGCTGCCGCTGTCGGAGGATATGCTGGCGCAGGGCGCGCATCCGATGTGGGTCGGCTATATCGGCACCGATGATCTGGACGCCACGCTGGCGCAGGTGATCGCGCGCGGCGGGCGGGCGCTGATGCCCCGCATGGATATTGCCGAGGGCAGCTTTGCCATGGTCATGGACCCGTGGGGCGCCAGTTTCTATCTGATGCAGCCCAATCCGGGGCCGGACGCCGCCCCTTCGGTCGCCTTTTCCCCCACCGAGGCGCAGAGCGTAGGCTGGAACGAACTCTACACCGGCGATTTCGACGCCGCGCTGGCCTTCTATACCGAGATCTTCGGCTGGGAACCGGCCGGGTCGATGGATATGGGCAGTTTCGGGACCTATCAGTTCCTTGCCCATAATGGCGTGACGATTGGCGCGATGATGCCCAAGCCGCCCCATGTGCCGATGGGCGGGTGGAACCACTATATACGCGCCGCGGATTTCGACGCCGCACATCAGGCGGCGGTGGCGGGCGGGGCCAATGTGCTGCACGGGCCGGTCGAAGTTCCCGGCGGAGACTGGATTATCAACGCGCTGGACCCGCAAGGCGCGGCTTTTGCCATCGTGGGCCAGAAACTGGTTTGAGGGCGCCCCTTTTCGCGATATTGTTCCATCAATGTTCTCGTGAGGATGCGTTATGGCCAGCTATACGTTTTTCACCAATCCGATGTCGCGCGGGCAAATCGCGCGATGGGCGCTGCATGAGGTCGGGGCCGATTACGAACAGGTGATCGTCGAATATGGCGCGCCCAAACCGGCGGCGCTGCTGGCGGCCAATGGCCTGGGCAAATTGCCGACGCTGGTGCATCACAGCGCCGATGGCGATTATCCGATTGCGGAAACCTCGGCCATCTGCGCCTATCTGGCCGAAACCGAGGGCGGCGGCACGCTGGCCCCCACCGCGCGGGAGCGGGCGGCTTATTACCGCTGGCTGTTCTTTGCCGCAGGGCCATTGGAACAGGCGATCACCGCGCGCTCCATGGGCTTTGAACCGACCGAGCGCCAGCGGGTCAGCGTCGGCTTTGGCTGCTATGATCTGGTGGTCGATACGCTGGCGGCGCATTTGCGCGGGGTCGATTATGTGTGCGGCGATCGCTTCACGATGGCCGATGTCTATGTCGGCAGCCATGTTTTGTGGGGCACGATGTTCAAGACCCTGCCCGAATTGCCGGAATTTGTGGCCTATGGCGAACGCCTGACTCAGCGGACCAGCTATGTCGAGGCCAAGGCTATCGACCATGCCCTGATCGCGGCGGCACAGGCGGCATCATCGGAGGCAAAAGTATGAGCCAGTGGGGGAAAGCCAAGGGCACGCTCTCCCTGTGGTATGACAAGGCCGTGCATGGCGGGGCCGAGGCGGCGGCGGTCTTCTATGCCGGTCTGTTTCCCGATACGGCGGTGGGCCATGTCATGCGCTCGCCCGGCGATTATCCGGGCGGCAAGGCAGGCGATGCGCTGGTGGTGGAATTCACACTGCTGGGCTTTGCCTGCATTGGCCTGAATGGCGGCGGGCATACAAAGCATACCGATGCCTTTTCGATCCAGGTGACCACCGAAACGCAGGAAGAGACCGACCGCTATTGGGATGCGCTGATTTCCGGTGGCGGGGGGCCGATGGCCTGCGGATGGTGCGTGGATCGCTGGGGTGTGCGTTGGCAGATCACGCCGCGCGCCTTGATCGAGGGCATGGGCGATCCTGATCCTGCGGCGCGCGGGCGGGTGTTTGCCGCAATGCAGACGATGGTAAAAATCGACATTGCCGCCATTGAAGCGGCGCGAAAGGGCGTGTGATGCTCGAGCTCTATGGCCACCCCTTCTCGTCCTATACGTGGAAGGCGCTGATCGCGCTTTACGCCAACGAAACGCCTTTCACCTTTCGGATGCTGGACGGCCAGAACCCCGAATTTTATGCCAAGGTGCAGGCGGCCAGCCCGATGGGAAAATTCCCCCTGCTGGTCGATGGCGAGACACAGGTGTTCGAGGCCAGCGCGATCATCGAATATCTGGCGCTGCATTACCCCGGCCCGGCCCCGCTGTTGCCCGCCGATCCCGATGCCGCGATCCGTACCCGCATGATCGACCGGGTTTTCGACAATTACGTGATGAACGCCATGCAGGAGAGCGTCGATGAGGCGATCCGCCATGGCGCCGTCTCGGACGAGGTGCAGAAGCGGGTCGATGAGCGCCTGCTGCGCACCTATCGCTGGATCGAGAAATGGCTGGAGGACTATCAGGCCGGGGATGAGGTCAGCCTGATCGAATGCGCGGCCGCGCCCTCGCTGTTCTATGCCGATTGGGTCACGCGTATTCCAGAGGATTGCCCAAATCTGCGCGACTGGCGGGCGCATCTGCTGGCCCTGCCCCCTATCTCGCGCTGTGTTGAGGATGCGCGGCCCTTTCGCGCTTATTTCCCGCTGGGCGCGCCCGATCGCGATTGAGGAAACGTGTCATGCATGAATTGTCGATCTCCCGCTATATTGCCGCCGCGCCGGACAAGGTCTGGGACATCATGGTCAACCGCCAGAACGAATGGTGGTGCCCCGCGCCATGGCGGGCCGAGGTGGTACATCAGGATCGCCGTCCGGGCGGGGCCTGCGAAATGACCATGTTCGGCCCCGATGGCGAGGTCATGCCGATGCGCGGCATCTATCTGGCATGGGACGAAGGGCGGCGCTTTGTCACCACCGATGCGGTCAATGGCGATCTGGAGCCCTCCGGCCCCTTTATGATCGGCATCTGGCAGGTGGACGCCGAAGGCGAAGGCACCCGCTATACCGCCAGCGCCCGCCATTGGAGCGCCGAGGCGATGAAGCAGCACGAGGCGATGGGCTTTACCCAAGGGTGGAGCGCCTGCGCCGACCAACTGGCCGCGCTGGCCGAGGCTTAGGCAAACCCCGGCAATTTGCGCAGCATTTGATAGGCCTCGACCACCTGTTGCAGTTTGCTTTCATGGCTGCGGTCGCCGCCGTTGCGGTCGGGGTGATAGCGGTGGACAAGGTCGGAATAGCGCACCCTCAATTCGCGCCGATCCGCGTCGACCCCCAGCCCCAGCGTGTCGAGCGCGCGTTTTTCCTCTTGGCTGGCGATGCGGCCATCGGGCCATGCCATAGGGCGCATCGCTTCCTTGGCGCGGCGGGCGCGCTGGCTGATCGCGTCCAGCGGATCGGCGAAATCGGCCCAGCGCGGGGCCGAATCAATGCCCGCTGTTGGGCGAAAGGCTCGCGTTTCCTGTTCCCAGCCATGGATCGGCGATTGCGCCGCCCAGATTTCCTCCGGGCTCATGCCCTCGAAATAATCATAACCGGCGTTGAAAGCACGGATATGGTCAAGGCAGAACCAACGGTAATGGCCCGGCCCGTCAAAGCCCGAAGCCTTGGCGCCGGGCGCGCGAAATTCGCCCGCCTGATCGCATCCGGGCCATTCGCATGGACGCTGCGAGTCCCTAACCCTGCCGTGAAATCTGTCCTGAACCATCTTTTCCCCTTGGCGACAAATGGGCTAGGAGGAAAGGCCCTGCTTTAAGGAAACCTTCTATGTCCGGCCCGCTTGCCACGGAAATCACCCAACGTCTGACCGCCGCTTTTGCTCCCGTGCGGCTGGATGTCATCAATGATTCGAGCAGCCATGCCGGGCATATGGGCGACGACGGAACGGGGGAATCGCATTTCACCGTATTGATCGAAAGCGCCGCCTTTACCGGCGTCAATCGCGTGATGCGCCAGCGGATGGTCAATCAGGCGCTGGGCGATATTCCGGGCCAGCGTGTTCATGCGCTGGCGATCCGCGCTTTTGCCCCCGGCGAGGCGGCGTGACCGCACAGCGCCGGATTCGCCGAGCTTCCCGCATTCTCTTGCTCAATGAGGCGGAGGAATTGCTGCTCTTCCGCTTCACCCCCAATGATCGCGCGCCCTTCTGGTGCGCGCCCGGCGGCGAGGCCGAGGATGGCGAGACCTATGAGGAGGCCGCCACGCGCGAATTGCACGAGGAAACCGGCATTCACGCCGATTGCGGGCCGGAAGTCACCCGCGTGATCAGCGATTTCGTCACCCTTGCGGGCGAGCCGGTGACAGGTGACGATCGCTATTTCCTGCTGCGTGTGGCCGATCCCGCCATCGACACGGCGGGCCATACGCCGACCGAACAGGCCGTGATGCGCGAATATCGCTGGTTTGCGCGCAAAGAGATCGCCGGTTGGCCCGAAACGATCTATCCTGAGGATATGAGTGAAATGCTGGGGCGCGTGCTGGGCGCCTGAAACGGGAAAGGTGCCTTGTATGGATTCCCTGTTCGAGATTGCCGCCTATCATCCCATGCTGACGCTGCTGATTATCATCGCGGCGGTGCTGGCGCTCAAATCCTTTGGCATCAATCAGGAGTTTCAGCGCGCCGTGGTGTTCCGCCTCGGGCGTCTGGCCGAAACCAAGGGGCCGGGCTGGTTCTGGCTGGTGCCGTTGATCGACCGGGTGGTCAGGGTCGATCTGCGCGTCATCACCTTTGCCCTCGCCACGCAGGAGACCGTGACGCGCGATGGCGTGGCGGTGCGGGTCAATGCGGTGCTGTGGTTTCGCGCGGTCGATCCGGCGCGGGTGGTTACGACGGTGGTGAACTGGCAAGGCGCGGTGATTCAGGCGGCCGAGACGGGGATGCGCGATGCCATCGGGCAAAGCGATCTGGACCAGATGCTGAAAGATCGCGCGGCGATCAATTCGCGGCTGCTGGTGTTGCTGGAGCAGACCTGCGCGCAATGGGGCGTGGCGGTGGATGCGGTCGAGATCAAGGATCTGGACATTCCCGAACAGATGCAGCGCGCCATCGCCCGCGAGGCCGAGGCCATCCGCGAGAAACGCGCCCGCATCATCAAGGCCGAGGGTGAGGCGGAGGCGTCCCTACGGCTGAGCGAAGCGGCGCAGGTCATCGCAAAGGTGCCCGGCGCGCTGGAATTGCGCCGGTTGCAGACGCTGAGCGAGATCGGCGTCGAACATAATTCGACGATCATCGCCATGTTCCCCACCGAAATCCTTGAGGCCGCCAAGGCCATCAGCCGCAAGGATTAAACCACTCCACCCACGCACCATGGGCATGGGCGGCGCCCAGCAAAGCCGGTTCTTTCCCGCCGGGCCAGTAGCGAACGAGCAATTCATGGCGGAAGGTGGTGCGATTCGTTTCCAGCATTACCCATGCCAGCGGGCGCTCGGGCGTGGCGGCGGCTCCGGCCTGCTCCATCGCGGCGGTGATCCGCGCGCGGCGCTCATCGCCCAGATATTGCCAGACGATGGAGTGATAGAGCACCCGGCACACCCCCGCCTCCTGTGGCGCGGCGAGTCGGCGCTCGACCCAATCGGCGGCATCGGCCTGCGTCAGGATCGGCGCCAGCTCCTGCGCCAGCGCGATCACGCCATCGAGCCGCGCCATCCTCTCATGATTCTCCGCCCAGACATAGGCGCGCAGCCGCAGCGCCGCCGCCGGATCAGACAGGTCGATGGGCGCGCGGTCGCAACCTTCGATATGGGTGATCTCCACCTTGCCCGAGGGCGGAGGAGGCCCGCGCCATTCGGGACGGATCAAAACCGGGCTGCCTTCCGCACCAACGCGGACGCCGCCCAGATCATAGGCATAGCGCTCCATCATCGTATTGGCGCCCGCGCTGCACCCTATCTCATTCATTTCAAAGCGCGATCCCACGCGCCCGGAGAGCCATAGCAGCCCCGCCATGATGCCCGCCGAACGCCCTGCCTCATTGGTCTGGGGCGGCCCGTCGAACCATGGCAGCAGCTCTGCGTCATGGCGCGCCACAACCTCGGTCACAATCGCGCCCGCATCTTCCACCTCGCCGCGATAGACCGCCCCCAGAGCCGGTTCCGCCCCCGACAGCCACAGGTAATGCAGCCCGCCTGCCAGGCGCAGCGGCATTGCGTCCTCCAATGAAAGCCCCGGCCAACCCCGCATCCGCGCGCCCACCAGAGTCGGCCCCGACAGCAACCCCGTCATGGCGCGCAGCACGCGCGCGGTGATCGGCGCGCTGTTCTGATCGCAATGGCGCGCCTGCCATTCCAGCGTGTCATGAACATGGGCGATTTCCATGATCGGATTCTGTGCTGTCATGGCGGTTGCTCTGGGCTCCAATGCAAACTAATGCGGCGCGCATGTCATTCTCGTCCAAACCGCTCACCTTTGCGATCCCCAAGGGGCGCATCCTCGATGAAGCTCTGCCGTTGATGGCGCGCGCTGGTGTCGTGCCCGAAGCGGAGTTTCATGACAAGAAGTCGCGCGCGCTGTCCTTTGCCGTCGAAGGCTCGGACATGCGGCTGATCCGCGTGCGCGCGTTCGATGTCGCCACATTCGTGGCGCATGGCGCGGCGCAGGCCGGGATCGTCGGCTCGGATGTGGTGGAGGAATTCGCCTATCCCGACCTTTATGCGCCGGTTGATCTCAACATCGGCCATTGCCGCCTGTCGGTGGCCGAACCCGTCGATGCGGGCGATACGGCCAGCGCCAGCCACCTGCGCGTGGCCAGCAAATATCCGCATCTGACCCACAAGCACTATGAGGCCAAGGGCATTCAGGCCGAAGTGGTCAAGCTGAACGGCGCGATGGAGCTGGCGCCGATGCTGGGTCTGTCGGGGCGGATCGTCGATCTGGTGTCCACCGGGCGCACGCTGAAGGAAAACGGGCTGCGCGAGACGGAAGTCATCATGCAGATCTCGGCGCGGCTGATCGTCAACCGGGCGGCCTTGAAGACCGATCCGCGCGTGGGCGAATTGGTCGAACAGTTCCGCAAGATGGCGGCGGAAAAGGTCGAAGCATGATCCGGCTTAATTCGCGGGACGCCGGCTTTGCCGAGGCGTTCGAGAAAATCGTGGGCGACCGGCGCGAGAGCGATGCGGGCGTGACGCAGGTGGTGCTCTCGGTTCTGGCCGATGTGCGGGCGCGCGGCGATGCGGCGCTGGTGGATTACACCGCGCGCTTTGACGGCCATGAGCTGGAAACCGAGGCCGATTGGCGGATCGGCGCGGAGGAATGCCGCGCGGCGTTTGAGGCTTTGGACCCGACCCTGCGCGGTGCGCTGGAAACGGCCGCACGCCGCATTGCCGCCTATCATGAGGCGCAGAAGCCGGAGAACCGCGACTATACCGATGCGGCGGGCGTACGCCTCGGCGCGGTGTGGCGGCCGGTGGACGCGGCGGGGCTTTATGTGCCCGGCGGGCGCGCGGCCTATCCGTCCTCGCTCTTGATGAACGCCATTCCGGCCAAGGTGGCAGGCGTTGAGCGCCTGGTGGTGGTCACGCCCACCCCGCGCGGCGCGGTCAACAGCCTCGTTCTGGCCGCCGCGCATCTGGCGGGTGTGGACGAGATCTGGCGCGTGGGCGGGGCTCAGGCCGTGGGCGCGCTGGCCTATGGCACGGATCGGATCAAGCCGGTCGATGTCATCGTCGGCCCCGGCAATGCCTATGTGGCCGAGGCCAAGCGCCAGCTTTACGGCGTGGTGGGCATCGACATGGTGGCCGGGCCTTCGGAAATTCTGGTGGTGGCCGATGGGCGCAACAACCCCGCGTGGATTGCCGCCGATCTGCTGTCTCAAGCCGAGCATGACCCGGTGGCCCAGTCGATCCTGATCACCGATGATGCCGATTTTGCCGATGCCGTGATCGCGGCGGTCGAGGTGGAACTGCAGGCTCTGGCCACGCAGACCACCGCGCGCCAGTCGTGGAACGATTACGGCGTGGTGATCGTGGTGGATGATCTGATGGGCGAGGCCCCGGCCCTGTCCAACCGACTGGCCGCCGAACATATCGAAATCGCCATTGACGATCCGGACGCCATGTTTGCGCAAATCCGCCATGCGGGCAGCGCCTTTCTGGGCCGCCACACGCCCGAGGCGATCGGCGATTATGTCGCCGGGCCGAACCACGTTTTGCCCACCGGCCGCCGCGCGCGTTTCGCCAGCGGGCTTTCCGTGCTAGACTTTATGAAGCGTACCAGCTTCCTGCAACTTGACGAAGCGGCTCTGGCTGCTATCGGCCCGGCCGCTGTGGCCCTTGCCGATGCCGAAGGGCTGCCCGCCCATGGTCGCTCTGTCGCGATCCGGCTGGGTCAATAAGGCCGCCCCGATAAGGTCGGCCCCAATAAGGAATTTTTCGATGAGCAAAGCTCCCAAGTCCCAGTCCCGCTCGGTCGCCCGCCTTGGCGCGGTGCAGGCGCTGTATCAGCATGCGATGGAAGGCACGCTGCTGCCGGTGCTGCTTGATGAATTCCACCGCCACCGTCTGGGCGCGGAAATCGAGGACATCCAGTTTGCCGATGCCGACCGCATCCATTTCGACGATGTGGTCAAGGGCGTGCTGGCGCGGGCCGAGGAAATCGACGCGCGCATATCCGAAAAACTGGCCGAGGGCTGGCGGCTGGAGCGTCTGGACAAGACCATGGTGCAGATCCTGCGCGCGGGCACCTATGAGCTGCTGGCTCGCGACGATGTGGCCGCGCCCACGGTCATCAACGAATATGTCGATGTGGCCCATGCCTTCTTTGACGAGCGCGAAGCCAAATTCGTGAACGGCGTGCTCGACGCCATCGCGCGGGCGGCGCGTTAATCCGCTTGGGGCGGGAACTGGCCTTTATCGAGGCGCTGCGCGCGCTGGCCAGCGACCCCGCCGCACGTGGGCTGGCCGATGATTGCGCGGTGCTGCCTTTTGGCAGCGAGACGCTGGTCTTGACCCATGACACGATGGTGGCGGGGGTGCATTTCCTGCCCGATCAGGACCCGGCCGATGTGGCATGGAAACTGGTGGCCACCAATATGTCAGATCTGGCCGCCAAAGGCGCGGTGCCGATGGGCGTGCTGCTCTCCTATCAACTGAACGGCGCCGAACCGCGCTTCCTCGTCGGCTTGGCCGAAGCGCTGGATGAATATGGCGCGCGACTACTGGGCGGCGATACGGTCAGCAGCGATGGGCCGCAGGTGCTGGGCCTGACCGCCATCGGACGCGCATCCTTTCTGCCGGTGCCGGGGCGCAATGGCGCGCAGGTGGGCGATCTCGTCTATATCACCGGGCCTGTGGGCGGCGCCATGGTGGGGTTGGAAGCCTTGCGCCTTGGGCTGCCCGAATCCCAAAGCCTCGCCTATCGCCGCCCTCAGGCCCATCTGGGCGAGGGTCAGGCGCTGGCCCCTTTCGTTACCGCGATGATGGATGTTTCGGACGGGCTGCTGCTCGACGCCTCGCGCATGGCGCGGGCCAGCAAGGTGACGATCAGCCTTGAGAGCGCGGCAATCCCGCTGGCCTGTTCCGAAGACCGGCGCGATGAAGCCTTGCGCTGGGGCGATGATTATCAATTGCTGCTGACCGCGCCGCCCGAGCTGACGCTGCCTTTGCCGATGCACCAGATCGGCGTGGTGGTAAAAGGGCAAGAGGCGCCGGTGCTGATCGACGGCGCCCCTCCCCTTGGCTCACTGGGCTATCAGCATTAAATCCCCACTTAAACCCAGCGCCCGCGGATCACGGTCTGCAGGCCCCATGCCCCGCCGATAATCAGGCCAAAGGCGATGGTCGACAGGCCAAAGGGCGCCTGCCAATGCCATAGGTTCATCGTCTGGGCGATGAGAGGCGCGATAAAGCCGATGCCGAAAAGGAAGGGCATCCAGTAAAAGACCTGCTTGAGCACATTTTCCATCGGCTTAGCTCCCCTTGACCGCAGGCCCGCCAACGGGCGGCAGCGGCGAAACATCCACCCCGCGCGCCTCCAGAATATGGCGCATCGCGTAATAGGCATGTTTGGTGCGGTGGTTCGGGATGCCCGGATACATGTGATGGATGATGTGATACTGCATCCCCATCGACATCACATGGCCCAGCTTGCTCTTGAACAGATTGGTGTTCTCATAGCGGCCGGTCTTGCCCTCGCGCGGGTGATGCGGCGCCCAGCTCAGATAGAAGCGGATATAGGACAGGCCGACATGCCGCGGCAGCCACCAGAGCAAAGCCGCCTCGATGGCATAGCCATTCCACGACATGGTGAACAGCACCGCCATGAAGAAGAGCTGCAGCAGCATGGTTTCCTTGAGCGCCCGCTGGGCCTCGGGCGTGCCCATTTCGGCCAGGATGCGTTTGTAATGATGGATCGAGCCATCGACGCCGGGCTGGCGGTTATACCAGGTCTTATAGATCGCCATCCACCAGTTGGGCGCCTCGTCGGTATAGTCGGGGTCCTTCAGCGGATCATTGCAGTGGTAGTGATGCTCCAGATGCATGATGCGCGCCATCGAGAACGGAAACACGATGGGGATCGTCGAAACCGCACCCACCGCTTCGTTAAGCCAGCGCAGCTTTTCGCCCTTGCGCGCGATGTTCGAATGCATCGCTTCGTGGCTGGTCACATAACCGCCCGTGGCGATCACGCAGGAGATCAGACAGGCCAGCGGAAGGTTAAGATGCCCCATGATCGCCAGCGGGAAAAACGACACCCACAGCGCAAAGCAGCCAAAGGCCGCCACCGCATAGGGCCACATCCGCCCGCCGTGAAACTGGCGCGCGATCTCGATCTCTTCCTTGCGCAGATCGCGGCGCGTGTGCCGGTCCAGCCCATCGTCGCGGCCCAACGGAATGGCCCGCCCGCCGCCAGAATCCAGCGCGGGCTCATAAAGTGCAGGTTCGACAGGCGCCTTGGTCGCGTCCTGAACGAGCTTTGGATCTTCCAGCATTTATCATGCCCCGTCTGATACATTTCGGACCCGACTCAAGCTTTGGTGAATCGGTCGATAACCATTTGTAAACCATGATGCGCTTTGGAAAAATCCCTAACAGAATCTTAATGGACAATCTGTCCCATTCCGGGGCCGCGCGGATCAAATCACCCTTGCGCTGACTTTTCAGCCCCCTATACCTGTGCAAGCGATGGGCACTGTTTGATCGAACAAGAACAGGCCCGGACAGGAACTGCCGGATTTGCCCGACAGGACCGAAAAGCAGAGGGGATAGCTATGAACCTGGTGCTGATCGCCATGGGCCTTGGGGCCTTGGCCGTTGTTTACGGTTACATCACAAGCAGACAAGTTTTGGGCGCGAGCGCCGGTTCGCCCCGGATGCAGGAAATTGCCGCCGCCATTCAGGAAGGCGCGCAGGCCTACCTTAAGCGGCAATATACCACGATTGCGATTGTCGGCATTGTGGCGGCGATCATCATTGCGCTGGCCTTGGGCAAGATTGCGGCGATCGGCTTTGTGCTGGGCGCGGTTTTGTCGGGCGCGGCGGGGTTTATCGGCATGAATGTGTCGGTGCGCTCGAATGTGCGCACGGCCGCCGCCGCGCAGCAGGGCCTGCAGGCGGGCCTGACACTGGCCTTTCGCGCGGGCGCGATCACGGGGATGCTGGTGGCCGGACTGGCGCTGCTGGCGATTGCCGGATTCTTTTGGCATCTGACCTCGACCGGTGGCTTCGGCCATGGCCTTGCCCCAAATGACCGGACCGTGGTGACGGGGCTGACGGCGCTGGCGCTCGGGGCTTCGCTGGTGTCGATCTTTGCTCGGCTTGGCGGCGGCATCTTCACCAAGGCGGCCGACGTCGGCGCAGACCTTGTCGGCAAGGTCGAGGCGGGCATTCCCGAGGATGACCCACGCAACCCCGCCGTGATCGCCGACAATGTGGGCGACAATGTGGGCGATTGCGCGGGCATGGCCGCCGACCTGTTCGAGACCTATGTGGTGACCGTGGGCGCAACCATGGTGCTGACCGCGCTGCTAGTCAAAGGCACGGGCAATCTGATGGCGCTGATGAGCCTGCCGCTGCTGATCGGCGGCGTGTGCATCGTCACCTCGATCATCGGCACCTATTTCGTGCGATTGGGCGCGAGCAAGAACATCATGGGCGCGATGTACAAGGGCTTCCTTGTCACCGCGATCCTGTCGATCCCGGCCATCGGCTGGGCGATCCATACGGCGGTGGGCGATTTCGGCACGCCGATTGACGCATCGGGCCTGACCGGCGGGGCGCTGTTCCATTGCTCGCTGCTGGGGCTGGTCATCACCGGCCTCATCATCTGGATCACCGAATATTACACCGGCACCTCCTATCGCCCGGTCAAGTCCATCGCCAAGGCATCCGTGACCGGCCATGGCACCAATGTCATCCAGGGCCTTGCCATCAGCCTTGAGGCGACCGCCCTGCCCACGCTGGTGATCGTGGCGGGGATCATCATCGCGTTTAAGCTGGCGGGCCTGATCGGCATTGCCTATGCGGCAACCGCGATGCTGGCGCTGGCGGGCATGGTGGTGGCGCTCGACGCTTATGGGCCGGTGACGGACAATGCAGGCGGCATTGCCGAAATGGCCGATATGGAAGCCTCGGTGCGCGAAAGGACCGATGCGCTGGACGCAGTGGGCAATACGACCAAGGCGGTGACCAAGGGCTATGCCATCGGTTCGGCGGGGCTGGCCGCGCTGGTGCTGTTTGCGGCCTATACCACGGATCTGCGGGAGTTTTTCCCGCATCTGACCGTCAATTTCAGCCTTGAAAATCCCTATGTCATCGTGGGGCTGCTGCTGGGGGCTTTGTTGCCCTATCTGTTTGGCGCGATGGGTATGACGGCGGTGGGCCGCGCGGCGGGCGATGTCGTGGTCGATGTGCGCGAACAGTTCCAGAGCAACCCCGGCATCATGGCGGGCACGTCCAAGCCCGATTATGCCCGCACGGTCGATCTGGTCACGCGGGCGGCGATCAAGGAAATGATCGTGCCCAGCCTGCTGCCCGTGCTGACGCCGGTGCTGGTCTATTATGTCATCACGTTGGTGGCGGGGCAGGACAATGGCTTTGCGGCGCTGGGCGCGCTGTTGCTGGGGGTGATCGTGGGGGGCCTGTTCGTGGCGCTCTCGATGACCAGCGGCGGCGGCGCATGGGACAATGCCAAGAAGTATATCGAGGACGGCCATCACGGCGGCAAGGGCAGCGAGGCCCACAAGGCCGCCGTGACCGGCGACACCGTGGGCGATCCGTATAAGGACACCGCAGGCCCGGCGGTCAATCCGATGATCAAGATCACCAATATTGTCGCGCTGCTGCTTCTGGCGGCCCTGGCGGGACATATGGGCTGACTACTTCTGACCCTGCGTCCGGTCATCACGCCGGGCGCAAGGTCAGAAAATATCCCGCTTATTCATACTTCCTTTCCGGCTTTCTCCTTAACCTTGGACGCATATTTTCCGCGCTCACGAGGTAACTGTGGCGAGCCAGCCCAATTTTATTCGCGCCAAGCCTGTTGTCGCGCCTTCGCGCCTGCCGCCCGGCCCCAACCCCACGCCGCAATTGCCGCCCAAACCCGCGCCTGCGGGCGAAATCCGCAGCGTCGACTGGCGCGAGATGCAGGATATGGGGGCGATGTTGGCGTGGGATGCTCTGGCCATGTGGGCCAGCGAGCCGAACCCGTTTTTTGAAAGCTGGTATCTGCTGCCTGCGCTGCGCGGGCTCGATCCCGATGGACGGGTGCGGATATTGCGCTTTGAAATGGGCGGCGATCTGGCGGGGATCATGCCCATTGTGCGCCAGAGCCGCTATTACACCCGCCCCATCCCGCATTGGGCTGGCTGGACGCATCCCAACGGCTTCCTTGGCGCGCCGCTGGTGGCGCGGGGGCTGGAAAGGCCGTTCTGGCGGGCGCTGCTCACCTGGGCCGATGCGCAGGGCGGGCTGGGGCTGTTTCTGCATCTGGGCGAATTGCCGCTGTCGGGGGCGGTGGCTGATGCCTTGCGCGATGTGCTGAACGAGCAGGGGCGCAATGCGGCGCTGGTCGGGCGCAAACAGCATGTGATGCTGCAGAGCGACCTGTCGCCCGAGGCCTATTTCGAAGCGACGGTTTCGGGCAAGAAGCGCAAGGAATACAGGCGTCAGGCCAACCGAATGGGCGAATTGGGCGCGCTGAAATTTGTGCGCCATGAAGGCGAGGATGACCTCTCGGCCTGGTGCGAGGATTTCCTGAAGCTGGAAGCCGCAGGATGGAAAGGCGAGGCCGGATCGGCGCTGGCCTGCCTGCCCGCCACCACGGCGCTGTGGCGAGAGGCGCTGCATGGCGCGGCGGCGCGGGGGCGGCTCGAACGGCTGTCGATGACGCTGGACGGGCGGCCCATCGCCATGCTGGCCACCTTTATGACCAAGCCGGGCGCCTTCATGTTCAAGACCGCCTATGATGAAACCCTGAGCGCCTATTCCCCCGGCGTGCTGTTGCAGCGCGAAAATCTGGCAATGCTGGATATGCCGGGGCTTGGCTGGGTCGATAGCTGCGCGGACGAAACCCATCCGATGATCACCCACCTGTGGCATGAGCGCCGCCCGGTGGGACGGGTCTCAATCGAGATCGGCGGGGCCGTTCGGCGGGGCCTGTTTGGGGTTATGGCTCGGCGGGAATTGGGCGGGGCTGAGTTTGGGATTTAAGAAGGGTTTAGATGCGAGGGTCTAGACCCTCGCGCTCCCGTTACTGTCTGCGTTGCGCCAAGGGGGCAGCGATTTGTGTCGGACGCGGCCTCGGAATTTTGAAAGCCTGCGGCGCAGGCTTTTAATTCATAAAGCAGAACACCGCCGCAGGAACCCTCCCCATTAACGGGATTGCAAAGGGACAAGTCCCTTTGCCCGCCGGAGGTATCCTTCATAATACCCCCACACATCACCCCCCCGGATGATAGAAATCATACACCGTCCGCGCCACCGCCTCTGACACACCGGGCGCGCGCATGAGATCATCGAGCGCCGCCGCTCTGACCCGACTAGCCGTGCCGAAATGCAGCAGCAAAGCCCGCTTGCGCGCAGGCCCGATGCCGGGGATTTCATCCAGCGGCGAGGCCGTGATCGCCCGGCTGCGCTTTTCGCGGTGGGCGCCGATGACGAAGCGGTGGACCTCGTCGCGCATGCGTTGCAGGTGGAACAGGACGGGCGAATTGACAGGCAGCATTTTCTCGCGCCCATCGGGGAAATGGAAGACCTCACGCCCGTCGCGGCCATGGTGCGGTCCCTTGGCGATGGCGATCAGCGGCACGTCCTCGACGCCCAGTTCCTCCAGTGCTGCTTTCACCGCGCTCATCTGCCCCTTGCCGCCGTCGATCAGCACGCAGTCGGGCCACTGGCCCTTATCGCGGTCGGGGTCCTCCTCCATCGCGCGGCCAAAGCGGCGGGTCATCACCTCGCGCATCATGGCGAAGTCGTCGTTGGTCTGCGCCTCGCGGATGTTCCATTTGCGGTACTGGTTCTTGATGAACCCTTCCGGCCCGGCGCAGATCATCGCGCCCAGCGCATGGGTGCCCTGAATATGGCTGTTGTCGTAAACCTCGATCCGCTGCGGCTCGTCCAGTTCGAGGAAATCGGCCATTTCGCGCCAGACTTTGGCCTTGCTGCCGCTCTCGGCCATACGGCGGTCCAGCGCCTCGACCGCATTGCGCTCGGCCTGTTCGACAAGGCGCTTGCGGTCGCCGCGCTGCGGGATGGTAATTTCGACCTTGCCGCCTGCGGCCTCCTTCAAGGCCTCGGCCAGCAGATCGGCCTCGGGCAAGGCGCGGTCGAGCAGGATGACGCGCGGGGGCGGCACTTCCTCATAGAATTGCGCCATGAAGCTTTGCAGCACCTCGCCCATCTCCATCCCCTCGGTGCGGGCCGGAAAGAAGGCGCGGTGGCCCCAATTCTGGCCGCCACGGATGAAGAAGGCCTGGATCGCGATCTGCCCCGCCTTTTCGGCGCAGGCAAAGATGTCGGCATTGGGCAGACCCTCGGCGTGGATCGCCTGCGAACCCTGGATAAAGGTGGCCGCGCGCAAACGGTCGCGCAGCATAGCGGCGCGCTCGAAATCAAGATCCTCGGCCGCGGCGCTCATCTGCGCTTCAATCTCGCGCTGAACCGCATTGCTCTTGCCGCCAAGGAAGTCCTTGGCCTGACGCACCAGTTCGCCGTAATCCTCCTTGCTGATCCGGTCCACACAGGGCGCGCTGCACCGCTTGATCTGATACAGTAAACAGGGCCGGTCGCGCCGACTGAAGAAGGAATCGGTGCAGCTTCGCAGCAGGAAAAGTTTCTGCAAGGCGTTGATCGTGGTGTTGACCGAACCGGCGCTGGCAAAGGGGCCGTAATAATTGCCCTCGGCCCGGCGCGCGCCGCGATGCTTCATAATCCGCGCGAAATCATGATCGGAACGCAGCAGAATAAAAGGAAAACTTTTATCATCGCGCAGCAGCACATTATAAGGCGGGCGAAACCGCTTGATGAGTTGTGCTTCCAGCAACAGCGCCTCGGCCTCGCTGTTGGTGGTCACAATCGTCATGCTTCGCGTCTGCGACACCATGCGTTGCAGACGCAGAGGCAGCCGATCCACCTGCGTATAATTGGCCACGCGGTTGCGCAGCGCCCGCGCCTTGCCGACATAGAGCACGTCGCCGCGCGCGTCCTGCATCCGATACACGCCGGGCCGCACCGGCAAGGTCGCCAGCACCTCGCGGATCGCCGCCACGCCCGCATCCAGATCGGGCCGCTCGCCCCCGCCCCGGATCAGGCTTACCGCCTTGTCCTCATTAAACCGGTCCGCCGCGCGGTCGGGCGGATTGTTCGCATCATCAACCATCCCGCCCAGATAGGCCCCATCACGCAAAAAGGGGAGAGGCGGCGTGCACCTCTCCCCCGGCTTTTGCCCAGCCATCAGGCCCGATCAGAACATCTTGCGGAATTCCACCTCGATGACCCGCCCCTGCGCATCCATATAGAGCGGCTGATAGGACAGCGGAGTGTTGCCATTGCTGTCGGTCACGCGCTGGCGCTGGTTGAAGATGTTCTTGGCCCCGATGCTGAAACGCGCATCCTTGAAGAAGGGCGTTTCCTTCACCAACCGCTTCTGCTGCCCCAGATCGAAGAACAGGCGCGTGTTCAGCTTAAAAAGCGAGCCAAAGCGCAGGTCGGTCGAACCGGGCGCGCCGCTGCCGTTGACATGGGTGGGCGCGGTCCACGTGCCGTTCATGCGCAGGCCGATGCCCTTGAAGAAGAAGCCGCCCTCGCCCTCCAGCGAGTGCCGCGCCGTGCCCCCGCCCGACAGCGCATCGCCGCCCAGCAGATCAAGCGAAGGCCCGCTGGCCGCAACCTGAACCCGGTTTACGAAATAGACGGTGTGATAAAGCGAGAGGTTCCAGCGGCCTTCATAACGACCGCCGCGCCCACCGCCCGGAGGGCCACCCGGACCGCCCCCGCCCGGCGGAGGACCGCCCATGCCGCCGCCCGGCGGCGGACCACCCGAACCACCGCCACCCGGACGCCCTCCGCCCGGTCCATTACCGCCCGGACGCCCGCCTCCCGGAGGCGGGCCACCGCCGAACATGCCCATCGGCCCGCGCCCTTGCGTCTTGATTTCCTTGCCCAGATTGCCGCCGATATTGAAGCCCCAGCGCACATGCTCATCGCGCGTTTCGGCCAGAGTGATCGCGCGGCGGTCGATCTGGGTAATGGCGCCTGTAGTGGGATCGCGCGTCACGCGTCCCGGATAGGCCCCCTCGATCGCCGTGGTCAGCGTGGTCGGGAAGGCGCTGGTGACATTGCTGGACTGGTTGTTGAAATATTCCACCACCAGATTGGACTTGCCCTTCAGGATGGGCGGGGTCCAGTTCAGGCCCAGCTTGATATCATTGCGATGCTCCTTCACCAGCGCCGCATTGCCTCCGGTGATGACCGTGGCCAGCACGGTCTGGCTCTTCACAAAGTCATAGACCGAGACGTTATAGGTGGCCACCAGCGGCGAGCCCAGATTGGACAGCGAAGGCGCGGCCTCGTCATAGAGATAGCTGGCCTGAAGCCCCAGTTTGTCGGTGACGTTCCATGTCAGGCCCGCGCTCCAGTCCACCAGTTCGCCGAAATCGGACAGGTGATCGGCCGAGGCCGAAAGGTTGAGCGTGATATCGCCCAGCGCCTCGCCCACATGCTCGCGGCGGCTGGTGAGCGGAATGCCAAGATTGACGCCCAGCGAAGCATCGCCGCGCTTCAGGTTCGAAGCGGGGCTAAGCGCGCTGGTGCTGCTGGCGTTCAGAGCAGTGTAATTGAAGCCGCCCTTGACCGTCACCGCCATCTTGCCCGCCGGCAGGGCAACCGGACGCCCGACAAGCGTGACCAGCGTGGTGACTGTGTCGGTCTTGCTCTTGGCGGTGGTAAAGCCGCCGCTGGGCGCGATGCCGCTGGCCAGAGCGGCGGCCAGCACCGCATTGTCGGTCACGCGATTGGCCGTGGTGGTCGTGGCGTCGACATGGCTGATGTCGGTGGTGGCCGACAGGTTCCAGTCGAGCAGGCGCTTGTTCAGCCCTGCCCCCGCCGAGTAGGTGTCGGTCAAGGTGCGCCGCGTCAGAGCCCCGTCAAAGGTGCGCAGCACATCGGTGGCGGGCGAATAGGTATTAAGCCCCGCCAGCCCCGTCACATCCGCGCGCGAAGCCAGCGCGTTGAAAGTCATATTGCCGCCCATGCCGTCCTTGCCCAGCGGCGCGGTATAGGTGCCGTTGAGCGAATAGTCCTTGGTATTGGACACGAGCGTACGGTTGGCCGCCGGGCTGGGATCGGTCGAAAAGGTGGGGATGGTGTTGCGCGCCTGAAGGACTTTCGCCTGCGCCTCGGTGACCGGATCGGTGCGGTCGGCCTTGGCGGTCAGGTTCATCCGCTTGCCCTTGTCGATTTTCAGCACCGATGCCATGCCTTTCAGCGTATTGGCGCCGATGCTGTCGGACAGGGCCAGTTCGGCCTCGACCGTGCGGGCCTGATAGTGATCCTTGAGGATGATGTTCACCACCCGCTGGTCGGCGCTGTAGCCAAAGCGCAGCGCGACTTCCTCGGGCAGGACCTCGACCCGACGGATCGATTCCGGCGGATAATTCATCATTTCGCGGAAATTGGTGATGCGCTGGCCATTGACCAGAATGACCGGGCCCGAAGACCCGCGTCCGCGCCCGCTGCCCGTCTGCGGCGAAATGGCGGTGATCAGGTCATCCACCGTGGTTGCGCCATAGGCGGCAATGTCTTCCTCGTCGAACACGGCCACGGGGGGCTGGGGCGCCTCGACCTGCCCCTTGATGCGGTCGGCCACGACCACGATCTCGCGCCCGCGGGTCACCGGCGTTTTGGGGGCGGTGGCGGTTGCGGCGGCATCGTCGGATGCGCCCTCTGCGGCGGTTTCGACCACTGGCGCGTCGGCGGCGGCCAGCGGCGCGGCCTCTGCGGCAGGCGCAGATTGCGTTTGGGCCAGCACCGACCCACCGGACGCCATCACCCAAACCAGCGATACCGGCACAAAGGCAAACCGGGGGCCAAACTTGCGGGCAATCTTGCGCAAAACGGATACTCCCTGAGACAGAACCTTATGATTGGCATGGCTGTCAGGGCTATGCGGATGCCGATTGGACCGCCTGTTCGCAAGCGCGGCAAGGTAACATATTGTCGCATTGGCGCTACATTTCGGCGGCATGTTGGCATATCTGGCCAAACCTTGCGCGAGTTTGGCTTTCCTTTTGCCGTATCTGCGTCTATGGCGCGCGCCAATCTCCCCTCTTATTAGAGAACCGAAGTTTACGGATGGCGAAAGAAGAACTGCTCGAAATGCGCGGCCAGGTGGTCGAACTGCTGCCCAACGCGATGTTCCGCGTGCGGCTGGAGAACGATCATGAGATCCTCGGCCACACCGCAGGCAAGATGCGCAAGAACCGCATCCGCGTGCTGGTGGGCGACGAGGTGCTGGTCGAGCTGACCCCCTACGACCTGACCAAGGGTCGCATCACCTATCGCTTTATGCCCGGTCGCGGCGGCCCCGGCAGCTATTAAGCGCCCGGCTGCACCCTAGCGATGGCTATGAACGAACAGGCCGGCAAACCGCTTCTGGTGCTGGCCTCGTCCTCGCCCCGGCGGCGGGACCTTTTGGCGCGTCTGGGCATTGTGCCAGACCGCATCGCCAGCCCCGACATTGACGAAACGCCGCTCAAAGGCGAATTGCCGCGTGCCTATGCCCGCCGCCTTGCGGTGGAAAAGGCACGCGCCGTCGACCGTGCGCCCAACGAGATCGTGATCGCGGGCGATACGTCGGTGGCGCTGGGGCGGAGGGTTTTGCCCCCGGCCGATACGGTGGAATTACAGCGCGAAATGTTGCGCGCGATTTCCGGGCGGCGACAAATGTGCATCTCCTCGGTCTGCGTGATCGACACGGCGGGGCGCGAACGCGTCAAGCAGGTCGAGACGCTGGTGATTTTCAAAAATCTGACCGATCAGGAAATCGAGACCTATATCGCCAGCGGCGAAGGTCTGGGCAAGGCCGGCGGCTATGCCATTCAGGGCCGGGCCGAAGCGCTGATCCGGCGCCTGTCGGGCAGCCATTCGGGCGTGATCGGCCTGCCTTTGTATGAAACGCGGGCGCTGCTGCGCGCCGCCTCCTATCCTCTGGATTAAGCGACCATGTGGTTAATCGAGCAAGGCATCGGCGAGGATCGCGCGGTGCTGCTCGATGGAGCCGAAGTGGTGGCCGCCAAGATCGACTGGCCCGGACGTGCTGCGCCGGGGCAGGTTGAGGACGCGACCCTGATCCGCCGCGCGGGAGGTTCGCGCCGGGGCCTGTTGCGCCTGAAGAGCGGCGAGGAAGCCTTGGTCGACCGCCTGCCGCGCGAGGCGAGCGAGGGCGCGCCAATCCGCGTCGAGATCCTGCGCAGCGCCATGGCGGAAACGGGCCGCTATAAATTGGCCCAGTCGCGCCCATGTGATGCGCCGCTGCGCCCTGCCCCGCGCCTTGCCGATGTCCTGCCCGATGCGCGCGTGGTGCGCCAATTCCCCGCCGGTGTGTGGGAGGATGTGTGGGGCGAAGCATGGAGCGGTGCGGTCGCCTTTTCCGGCGGAGCGCTGGTGCTGTCGCCCACGCCCGCGATGACGGTGATCGACGTCGATGGCCCCCTGCCCTCGCCTGCGCTGGCCGTGGCGGCGGCCGGGGCGGTGGCCTCGACCATCAGGCGGCTCGATCTGGGCGGTTCGATCGGCATCGATTTCCCCACTCTGGAGACCAAGGCTGATCGGCAGGCGGTGGACGGCGTTCTGGCGCAGGATCTGGAAGGCTGGCCCCATGAACGCACAGCGATGAACGGCTTTGGCTTTGTCCAGATCGTTTCGCGGATGGGGCGCCCTTCGCTGCTGGCGCGGCTCACTCACGCGCGGGCGGGCGCGGCGGCGCGGCTTTTGCTGCGCCGGGCCGAGAGGGTTGCGGAGGCCGGACTGCTGCTGCTGCGCGCCCACCCTTCGGTGATGGCGGCCATCACGCCCGCATGGCGCGAGGAACTGGCCCAGCGGAGCGGGCGGCGGCTGGATTTTCAGGAAGATGCGGGTCTTGCTCTCGACGGCGGATTCGCGCAGGCGGTGACATTATGACCCAACAAAATCGCAAATGCCCGGTCTGCGGCAAGCCCCGCAACGAATCACATAAACCATTTTGCTCAACCCGTTGCCGTGATCGCGACCTGATGCAGTGGCTGTCGGATGGCTATGCCCTGCCCGGAAACCCCGCAAATGGGGAGGATGACAAATAAGTTTCATCGAATGTGTTTTTTTGGCTTGCCAAGACCGATCCGGTTAGCCATAGGCCCGTCCACCAGCAGCGAGGCGATGGCAACATCCTCTGCTAAACGGTAAAAAATGGTAATGCCTGGGTAGCTCAGTTGGTAGAGCACGTGACTGAAAATCACGGTGTCGGCGGTTCGATCCCGTCCCCAGGCACCATTTACTTCCCCCAATAAATCCCAATCGGTACTAACCAGCCTTGCAAATGGCCGGTTTTTCCAAGATTTCCCTTCCCAATCGTTCCCGTTGCTTTGCTATCCATCTCCCACTGTTTGGGGGTATTGGGCGGGGTACGAGAATTGGGCAAAGGGGGTATCCGATTCTTACCGACGCAAAGTGTCGAACAGCGAAGGGCGGCGACAAACCCTACAAGCTCAGCGACGCACACGGCCTTTATCTTTTCGTTTCGACATCGGGGCATCGCTCCTGGCGTTGGAAGTACCGAATCGGCGGCCGGGAAAAGGTGCTGACGATCGGGGCCTATCCTGCCGTTTCGTTGGCACAGGCCCGAGTAAGCCGCGAGGAAGCCGCCCGGTCCCTTGCCGCGGGCTTCGACCCTTCCAGATCCAAAAAGCAGCAGGCTGCCGAGACGTTCGAAGCTGTCGCGAAGATCTGGCACCGCAAGCGAAAAGACTTTCTATCCGACAAGCACGCAGCCAAAATTCTGCGAAGCCTGGAGAAAGATGTCTTTCCAATCATCGGCCATTTGCCGATCGCCAAGATCAGGCCCGCGCATATCCTCGAGGTGCTCAATCCCATCGAGGAGCGCCGCGCCTTCGACCAGGCGCACCGAATGCGGCAACGGATGTCGGACGTGTTTGTCTTTGCAGTTTCATCCGGCTTGGCGGAAATCGACCCGGCTGGGATGATGCGCAAGGCTCTGCATGCCGTACCAAAACGCAATTATCCCGCCTTGACCTCCATCGAGGAGGCCCGTGCGCTATTGATTGCCGAATCGAACCTGAATGGTTGGCCGCATACAAAGCTGGCTTCGCGTCTTATCGCGCTGACGGCCGTGCGCTCGGAACCCTTGCGCTATGCCGAGCCATCGGAATTCGAGGGGTTGGACACAAGCGAGCCGATCTGGCGCATCCCGGCGGGCAAGATGAAATTGGGCAAGGAACAGCGCAAGCAGCAGGCCTTCGAATTCATAGTGCCGCTGCCGCGCCAGGCCGTGGAGATCGTCAAACTGGCGATCGAGCTGACGCATGGCGGCCCATATCTGTTTCCCAACACCCGCTTTCCGACCAAGCCTATCAGCGACAACGCTATTTCCAAGCGATACCGCGATCTGGGCTATTCCGGCCGACATGTTCCGCATGGATGGCGGTCCACCTTCTCAACCATCATGAACGAACGCGCCGAAAGACTGTGGCGCGCGGCCGGGCATACCGACGCCTCGCCCGATCGAGCGATCATCGATCTTATGCTGGCGCATCAACAGGAAGGAGTCGAGCCGATCTACAACCGCGCCGCCTATATGGAGCGCCGGCGCGAGCTGGCGCAGGAATGGGCCGACCTGTTGTGCGAGGGACTGCCCCCTGCCCTGTCTTTGCTCACGCTGACACCGCGCAACTGAACTGCGGAGGCCGCGCATGACGGCCTCTTTTGGTGACAAGGCATCCTCGCTGGTCGGCGCGCTGGGCGCCGCCCTGTCGGCACGTGAATCGGCCAACGGATCATCGCCGCGCTCTGGCCAGCCGGTCTGGCGCAACAGCTATTATGAGGGGCAGTTGGAGGACCGCATCTGGCGGCCTATCGGCATCGGACGACAGCGCGGCACGCGCAAAGGCGCATCACGTCTGGCGGGCGCTGTGCTGAAGGCAGCCAGAGCGCTGGACCTGCGCACGCGCAAAGAGCGAAAGGCCAATACCCCCGGCGTCCGTAACGGCGTGTTGGGCGAAATCGGCATTGCCGTGCTGGAAACGCTCTATGGTCTTGTCGATTACGCAACCGGACGGCTGGAGCCGGCGATCAACACCATCGCTGAACGGACCGGCTATAGCTATTCTGCTGTCCACAACGCGCTGGCACGCCTGCGCGATCGCGGATTTCTGAAATGGATCAGGCGAAGCCGGAAGACCGAGAACAAGGGCGAGGCCGGGCCGCAGGTCGTCCAAATCCCCAACGCCTACGCCCTAACCATTCCGGTTGAATTTCAGGACTTTGTGAACCGTTTGATTGGCGACGCCAACACGCCCGATTGTGAGCAATGGCGGCGCGAACAGGCGGGCAAGGATCTGGACGCCCTCATCGCGCAGGTCTCTGCCAGCCGGTTCCACCGCGACTTTTGGGCGGGCGATAAGCTCACCGGCGAGAGCTTTGCTTCGATTGCAGCGGCTCTCGATAGGCAGGAGCGCGAATCTTCCAGGGCCGGAGAAACCGTGGGATCATACTGATCCGATGAGGAATTGGGCGATCTAAGATCGCCTCAATGAGTCTTTGGACGATAAAGCGCCACCCGATAGCTAGCCGATCAGGGAGAAATGCCGCCGGAGGAACCGGCGAACGGAGCCGCTTGCGCGGCTCCGAGGCTTCCCAGGGGGGAAGGGTGCAGATCTTGTGCCAGATCCAGACCGTATCGCCAGCGGCCAGGTCGCAGCCGGTTATATGGCAAAATTGCTGATCAAAACCTCGCCAACGCGCTTTGCTCCTCCCGCCCCTGCGATGGTATAGGTCGTCTCTATCGACTGGATCTGGAATGCACCGAAGCACTTCCGCACCTCCGGCTGGTCATTCAGGCTCAACAGGAATTTGCCGCGCGCGCGGCCCAGTTGATCGGCCAGCCGGGCAAAATCCTCCCTGCGAAAGACATCCGCGCCATAATCGGTTTCGCAGGCCCAATAGGGCGGGTCGAGATAGAAGAGCATGCCCGGACGTTCATAGCGCTCAATGAAACGGTCGAAGGGGAGCTGCTCGATCACGACGCCGGCCAGCCGCTCGTGAATGTCGGCCAGCATGGGTTCGAGCTTCGATATATTAAAGCGCCCGCTGACATGGTGGCTGACGCCAAAAGTCCGGCCGCTGACTTTCCCGCCAAATGCCAGCCGCTGGAGATACAGGAATCGCGCGGCGCGCTGGAGATCGGTCAGACGTTCGGGCGGCAGCGCGCAAAGGCGTTCGAATTCCGCCCGCCCGGCAACACGCCAGCGCAGCATATCGAGGAGATAGGGGTAATGCTCCTGGAGCACTCTAAAGAACGTCGCGATATCGCCGCTGATATCATTGATCACCTCGACCTTGGGCCGGGCCGCCCGGCGCAGGAAGATACCTCCCATGCCGACAAACGGCTCCGCATAGGCGTCATGAGGCGTGCGCTCGATGATGGCGCATATGCGCCGGGCAAGATTGCGTTTGCCGCCCTGATAGCCGGCGGCAGGGGAAACTGGGGATACTGTGCTTAGGGGTTCCATCGCTATTGCTGGTCCAAAGATGCCCCGCCTGCTGCGCAGGTGCGGGGCGGCCGGTGAGGCCTGCTGCGTCGTGGCGAGTTGCTGCTCGTCGGTGGCCGGGGGACTGCCCGGTCACCCCCGCTCCACGCGCGGGGGAGTTCTCTGACTTGATTTTATCCTGTCTTATTGGGGGCAATCGATCATGGCGCCCCATCGATCAAACAGCGCCCGGCGGCGCGCCATGTGCTCAGCACGATCATAGGCCGCCTTCACCTTGTCCTTTTGCGTGTGGGCCAGCGCCATCTCGATGATGGCGCTTTCCTCCGGCGCCGCCTCGTTGAGGATCGTGCTGAAACTGGCGCGCCAGCCATGCGGCACATGGCGACCGCCATATCCAGCATCGATGTAAAGCTGGCGAATGGCCCCCTCGCCCATCGGCACCGCGCCGCGCGCGAAAACAAAGGCTGCGGCATCGGGCAAACAATCGGTATCATGCCCAATCTCAGCCAGCGCCTTGTGCAGGACCTGCAACGCCTGCGGGCTGAGCGGCACGATATGGTCATACTTCTCGTCCGCCTTCTTGACCTTGGCCAGCTTCATACGCGCTGCCGGCACCGTCCAGATCGCGGCGTCCAGATTTACCTCGCCCCAGCGCATGCCGCGCACGGCATTGAGGCGTACGGCCGTCAGCGCCAGAAAGCGCGAGGCAAGCCGGACCAGCTTTCGCGCTGGCGTATTTTCACAATCAACCAGCAACTGGCGACAGGCGTCGGCCGTCAGCAAGGCGGGATGCGACCGCACCGGCCGCGCGGGCTGAAGCTCACGGCCAAGGATCGCGGCGGGATCGCTGGCGCAATGCTTGCGCGCGATGCCAAAAGCAAAGATCGAGGACAGCCGCTGACGAAAGCGCTTTGCGGTGGGCAGGCACCCCCTGCCCTCCACCGCCTCGATCAGATCGAGCAGCATGGGCTCATCGATGTCGCCGATCGGCACCTCGCCCAGGACCGGGAAGGCATCGCGTTCGAGGTTGCCCAGCACATCGGCTGCATGCTGCTCTGACCAGCGCCCTGCCTTGGCCTCATGCCAGGCTCGGGCCAGCTCGCCGAAGGTCATCGGCTTGCGCATCTCGTCCGCCGCACCACCCTGCCGTACGCGGGCCTTCAGCCCATCGCGCTGCGCGCGCGCCTCATGCAGTGACAGCGCGGGATATTGCCCCAACGTGGCCAGCTTCTCTTTGCCCTTCAGGCGGTATTTCACGCGCCAGCTTTTAAGGCCGCCGGGCGCGACGAACAGAAAAAGGCCGCCAGTATCGAACAGCTTATAGGCGCGCGCCATCGGCTGCGCAGCCTTGACGGCGGCAGGTGTCAGCATATTTTGTTCCTGGCGAGGGTTGCTTTGAAAGATTTATTCAAGAGGCTTGGGCTAGAGAGTGTCCCAATGGTTAATATCGTGCTGCCATCGTTGCATTCGACGGCCTGAATGCTAACCATAAAATATGATGATAATTAAACTGCTCGCAGCAATCTTCTTCGGCGACAAACACAAAAGAGCCAGTATGGAACAAATCCCATTAAAGTTCCTATCAAGTGCATCGTCCATTCTCACTTGGGCTACCTTCGCGTTAGCCATTTGCACGGCCCTTGTCGGGTGGATATCGGCGCAAGTACGATCTGAGACTGGACGCAGGGCAGACCTGAGGGTTGCAACTGCCGACGAAAAAGCCGCGACGGCTTTGGCATCAGCCGCAACTGCGAATGAAAGGGCAGAGGCCCTCAAAGCCGAAAATTTCGCAACTCAAGAACGATTGATTTCTGCAGAGCACGCGTTAGAAATAGAGCGCATCGCTCGAATTCGATTGCAAAAAGCAACCGCTCCGCGAACACTTGCTCCTGAAACAAAAGAAAAAATTTCTGAAGTACTGACAGGATACAAGCAATCTGTGAGAGTTTTATCTATTTCCGATATGGAAGCTCAAGAGCTTGCACGGAGCTTTATCGAAACATTCGATTCCATTGGCCTTGAGGTCTATTTTTACGCATTCGAACAGTCGGCTCAGAATTTCTATGGCTTTTCGTACTGGGATCCACATGGACCTGATGCAGAATTCGCTGTTGCCATGGTGAACATTTTTGGTCGAGCTGGTCTGTTACTCCACGATCCAATGGCCGGTATGCAACCGAAAAAGCCCATGCCTCTTACGCCTATGCCAACTGTCATAATTTATCTGCGCCCATCTACTGACATTCATAACGCCAGAGAACTCAAACCCGGACGTCAATGATATGCTCATCGCGGCGGATAACTCATCCGCCGCGCGATTGTCGAAACCCTGCAGAGATCTTGCCTTTTCGGCATAACGCGGAAAAGCTCGATACCCCCACCGATACCCCACATTTTGGGGAAATTGCCTCATGAGGCAAACTCGCCCCGTTGCCGTTTGTTCTCTTTTCGTTCACATAGGGCGGAACGGAGAATCGCAATGGAACTTGCCGCACAACTGAACAAACTGATCGAGGACGGGGCCGACCGGGAGCGTCTTGGGGCATGGCTTGAGGCCAATGCTGTGACCGTGGCCGAAGCATTGGAAGGGATGGTAGCCATTCCCATTATCGACCTTGATGACATGCCTCGCTTCATCGCCGCCCGAGAATCCGGGAAGGTTTAAATGTCCTCGCCCACCACTCTTACATCCCTGTCCCTATGCCTGATCGAGGAAACCTATGGGCAGGCCATGCAGGCCCCCATCGAACGCGCCATTGGCGTGCGCCTGGCGTTGGCTTGGCTGGTCCATGTCGGCATAGCGAAGGATTGGCAGGCAAAGGAATTCTGGCGAGAATTGGGCCGCCATGATCCTGAGGCGGCCAACGAATGCATCGGTTACACGCGGAGCCTGACTTTGACCACCCTGACGCATGCATGGCTGGTGGCTGCAGGGTTTTCGCATCAGGACGCATCGATGCGGCTCGACCGTGCGAAAGCCGCGCGGCATCTTGTTGACCTGCACGCACTTGAAGATCAGATCTGGCGCATGTGCAACAGATATCAGCCGGGCGAGACCGAAAGCATCCGGCGCTTCTTCAACGCCAAGAAGCTCGCCGCCTTTAATGATGGCCCTTCTATCGTGCATCCAGGGCAACTCGGCCTTGTGATCCGGTCTGCACATGGAGAATATGTGCTTGAGCAGGCGACGTGGGGGTTTCCGGTGGTGCTGCGCGGCAAAAACGGAAAGCCTCTCAAACCCAAGCCGGTCAACAATGCCCGGTTTGACAAGCTAGGGAGCTATTGGCGCCGTTGGGCCGAATACCCGCACAATCGGTGCCTTATCCCGCTGACGCGCTTTGCGGAGGCCGAGGGCGAGTATGGCAGCATGACCACCACATGGATATCGCAACCGGCAGAACCGATATTCGCATGGGCCGGACTGTGGGCCGAGAATACCGAATGGGGCCCATCCTATACCGGCGTGATGACCGATGCCGCGCCGGACATGATGGCGATCCATGATCGCTGCCCCGTCATCATCCATCAGACCGAATGGCAAGCATGGCTGACGGCCCCACTGAAAGACCTCGGCCGTTTCGATTATCCGCTCAACGATGATGCGGTGAATATTGATCGGACATCCGTACCTTGGAGCAAGGGCGGCGATCCTACGCAGTTTGTTTGACCCCGATTCAGCGCTTTGGTATGTTCCATACATCGCACCGGGGATGCCTCTCAACGAAGCACACTTCCCCGGTCTTGCGTCGGTGTAGCTTAGCCTGGTCTAAAGCAACGGTCTCCAAAACCGTGATCGTAGGTTCAAATCCTACCACCTTCGCCATCTACTCCGAAGCCTTCGCCGCCTTCGCCGCAATCAGGGCTTGGGCATCGACGTGCATTTGGGCTGCGCGGAAAGCTGCGTTGCCGATGAGATCGTCGTCGGCTTTGGGACGACAAACCAAGTCGGTAGCGGCAATGGGTCGGTCATCGACCGGGGCAGCGTGATCGGTTCCGGGCAGATCGGCAGCGCCGGGGCTACTCGCAACTGAGGGCCGCACGCGGTGCAGGTCAAAAGCATTCCGAGCATCACGATAATAACCGGGAGCTTGCGCATTGGATTTCTCCGCAATTGCCGCGCTGGCGGCCGCTGGTTGATGATTGACGGCGGCCTGATCGGTGGCGGCCTGTTTGCTGGCGCTCTGGGTCGAGGTCAGCAGCTTATGATAGGCGCCCTCCCACTTCGCGGCCGCCTGATGCTCGATCATGGCCCATACGCCCAGCACCAACGCCAGCGCGGCCATAGGATGGGCAAACAGCCATTTCAGACCGGCGCCGATGCGCTTCCAGCCCTGCCAGAGCTGGATGGCCTCCCAGATAGCAGGGATAGAAAACATGAACTGCCTCCTTATGCCGCCGCGAAAGCTGACGTCAGGTTGATGTAGGTCTGCGGGGTGGCCCCGTTGACGTAGCGAACCCGAAAGACCGTACTGGCGCTGTAGGGACCGGTGATATCGACCGAAGCATTGGCAGCCGTTCCGGCCGTGACGGCCGTAGTCGAAACCACGCGATAGGTGCTGCCCCCGTCGACCGACTGATCAATGTAAAGCGTGCCGGTCTGATCGGTGATGACCCGAGCTTTGAACTTGGTCGCGAAAGTCACGGTGGTCGTCGGCCGATCGACACCGGTATAGGTGGCCGCGCCCGCCAGCACTGTCGTGGTGTCCAGATAGCCGATACCGCGAACGGTCGCCATTTGCACCGGGCTGGCGGCATTGCCGATCTCATTGCCATCCGATCCGATCAGCACCGCCCCTTGAGCAGGCACCTTGGCGCCGCCCGCGTTGTTGACCTGCGGCAGAGTGACAGTGGCGCTGGCGATGCTGCCCAGATTGAGGACGAGCGCCAGCGCCACCGCCAGGAGACGGATTGCTTTCATGGTAATTCTCCGAAATTTAAATGGGAAATGGCGGAGCGCCGCGCAGTCACGGCTGGTCGGGCGGCGGCGCCTTATCGTGAGTGGGCGAGTGCGGCTCGGTAAACGCCGTGCCGGCAATCAACATGCCGACCGCACCGATAATCAGACTGAGATAGACCGGCAGTGCAGACCAGATCTGGAGCCACTCGCCCACGTCCATCGCATTGTCCCGAATGGTGACGATCGCATACATCGGCAGGCCGAAGCCAAAGATGATCATCACGGCAAAGCCGATGATGCGCGCGAATGCGAAAGTTTGATTGTCGCGCCCTGTTAGCGCCTGCTTGAGCCAATTCATTCCTTTTGCCCCATGATTTGTGTGAGCAGCGGCAGGACATCCGTCGCCTTGCCGCCTGCAAATTTGTAGGTCGGCCCCTTCGCAGTAAAGACGCTGGCGCGCAGATCCGCTGGCCATCGGGCATCGAAGAACAGGTCCCTTTCGGCCTGCGCGCGGGCGATCTGCTGGCCGAAATTGGTCCATTGCATGATGTTGGCCCGCGCGGCGTCCAGCTTTCCGGACAGGAAATCTCTCACCCACTGCGCGCGCGAAATTGATCCGTTGCGCCATTCGAACGACAGCGCGGCCGCGAGCTGATGTTCTGCCAAATCCCGTCCGCCAAAGGCTTTGACCACATCAGGAAGATACCGCGCCCTGATCAGATCGACCGTGGCGCGCAGGCATTTGTCGAGCGGCTGGGGATTGTCCTTATATTGCCGGACCTGATTCCCGCCGCTCTCAGCAATACCACCCGCCCAGGTCCACACATTGGCCGGGCAGAGATAGGCCGACAGACCGATGGCCTCACGGCTGCACAGAAAGGCCGCCGCGCGCGGCGTAAGAAGATTGGGCATCACTTGCCTCCGAAGTGAATAAGATTGGACATCCAAAGAACGATGGTGGTCCCTGCCCCGCCGCTCAGCAGCCACATGAGAGTCTTTCCCGCCCCATGCGCCTGATCCCGCGTGCTCTCGAGCGCGTCCAAGCGGTTGTTCTGCGCGGTCTGGCCAGATTCAAACGCTGCCATCGTTGCATCGAGGCGCTGGTTGACACCCTTGAAGCCCTCCCGCATTGCCGTATCGAGACTGTCCATGCGGGTCATCATTGCGTCCTGTGTAGCTTCCATTCGACCGAAATCCCGGGCGAGATCGCCGTGAGTTACACCCATCATCCAAACTCCGCCCGCCACCGCGCATAAGTCTCAAACACCAGCTGATTGCCCGCGTCGGTCCAATGGATCTTGTCGGGATAGAGCAGGCCCTGAGCGTTGAAGTTCACCTGATCCAGCCGCAACATCGGCAATCCACCCAGCGACTTGCAGACCGAGGTCGCCACCCCGACAAAGGCGTCAAAGGTGGTGGCCGTGTAAACGCTCGATGCGAACGTGGCGTAATCCGGGCGCGGTGGTATGAGCATCTCCGCACGAGCCGGATTCGACGCCAGCAATTGGCTCAGTACCCGCGTCAGGTTGGTTTTGTACTGCGCCAGACCCAGCGCTGTGGTGGGCTGCCCGTGGTAAAGCATGTCGTTCGTCATCAGCGCCACGGTGTATTCGGGCGCAGCATTGCTGCCCTGGCCGCTAATGGCCTGCGCCTGCGCAATGATCGAGGTCAGCGCCGCCGTAGTGAAGTTGATGCATTGCCACCCGCCATGCGCCTGCCGCATGTGCAGGATCGGACCCAGCGTCCCGCTGGCGGTCAGGACGGCAGGGCGACGGATCAGGCCAGTAAGCTCCACCGGGCCGCCGCTGGCGCGGATGGCATAGGTGCCGCTGGCGGTCTGGCCGGTGGCCGATGGGCCGGTATAGCTGTCCAGCACGGTCGTTCCTGCCGCGCTAACGGTCTTATAGTCGGTCCCGTTATAGCTGAAGATCAGCGACCCCGCCCCCGACTGCTGGGTATAGAACACATCCACAAAACCATAGGCCCCGGTGAACGATACCGACGCGCCATCGGCCAGAATGGTCGATTGCCCCAGCGGCCCGTTGGTGCCCGCCGTGGTCGTTCCCGCGATGGTCAGGCCATAGAAAGCGGCGGTATCCGCACCCGTTCCGCTCACATCGCGAATGACCGAGTTGGCAACGCCCTGCCATGGCGCGGCATCGGGAGCTTCCTCGGCATTGAGCCACGCCGAAAGCAATTGCCACCAGTGCTTTTGCATGCTGGTGGCATAGAAGTGCGCGCCCAAGCTATCCGCAATCAGCACCTTGGGCGAATTGCTTGACGCGCATTGCGCCATGGCCGAACGCGCCTTCAGGCGCAACGCGCCATCGGCCGGGCGGCGCGGGATCGGGTAATAGACGCCGTTGACGTAAATCTTGCCTTCGCCCCAGAAGCCCTCGCCATTGTAGGGCAGGCTGGTGACGGCAAACGTGCCCATCGGCACATGGGGCGCCGGATGGGCCGCGCGCGCGGCGGCAAAGGCAGCCGTGCTGTCGGCGGTGCCCGTGTTGTCCGCGCCCGAGAGCAGGCCAATGCCTTCGGCCGCCAGCGCCTGCGTTGCGACCGAAGCGCTGTCCAGTGCCGTTTCCGCTGCCGCCTGACGCGGGCTGATGCCGGTGGCGATCTGCCAGCCAATGCCCGTCCGACTGTTGGCAACAGCCGTTGAAGCCGTATTGGTGCCCGGCAGGCCCGCGACATAGCGCGGCGCGGATCCGGTCAGCGTGCCAATCGACGTACCGGCGTTCGTGCCATAGATCCCGATATACTGCCCGGCCGTGACCGGGATGAAGCACGAGAGCGTGTTGACGCCACTGGCCAAGGTAATGGGCGTTGCAGAGACAAGCGTGAACTGATTGGTCACACTGTTTTTGGTCGCAATAACAATTTTGCCCGGCCCGGCGGCATTGACATGGCAGGAAACGCTGACCAGTCGCCCGCTTTTGGCCACGGCCTGTTCCGAGAAGGTCGTATAGCCGCCGACGATGTTGTAACTCAGCGCCGTTGCCGGATAGAGACCGCCGCTGCTGGTGGCGCCGGTGATCTGATCCTGGATTTTGTTTTCAGTCGCTTTTGCGCGGGCGATTTCGCCGCTCTGCACGCGATAGGACAGCGCGGGCAGAATATTGGCCAAGGTTGACTTTGCACTGCCGGTACCGGGCAGACCCGCCATATAGGTCAGCGTGTTGCCGGTTGATCCTGTGGTGATCGAAAATGGCTGCAGGCAGTAGCAGCCTACCCAGTAATTCACTCCGACATAGGGCGTCCAATCGGTAAAGGTGTTGGCGCCGCTCGCCAGCGTAACATCTTTGCTCTGTTGGAGCGTGACGGTGCCATCACCATTGTCGGAACAGACAACCAGCGTGGCGGCTACAGAGGAGCCGGGGTTATAGACCGAAATCCCGGTCAGCTGCCCCTCGGCCGCAACCTGCGCCGTGGCGAAGATCGTCAGGCCGTTGCCGGTGGCGTTGGGACCTGCGACGGCCGGATAGGTGCCGCTGGTGGCGAGCGACCCGGTGACGGAGGTTTGGAGCGAGGCAATGGCCAGCGTGTTTGGGCTGACCGATGCAAGCAGCGCGTTGATTGCAGTCGCGTTGGCCGCTGCCTTGTCCGCCAGCTTGCCCGAGATCGACCAGCCCAATTGTGCCTGGGCGGTCGAAGATTTCGTCAAGCCTCCGCTGGTAGCGGTTCCGGGCAGGCCGGTCGTGTACCAGGTGGTGTTTCCCACGCCAGAATTGACGCCAAGGATGCTGGTTGCCGCATAGACCGCCAGATACTGCCCGGCGCTGATCCATGGGTTCCATGTCAGGAAGGTATTGGCCCCGCTGGCCAGCGTCACCGCCCGCGTAAGTTGATTGCCCGCGTTGTCGGTCACCACCCGCACCGTGCCATCGCCGTTGATGGCGACAATCGCCAGCGTCGCCGGGCCTGCGCCGGTCGCATAGACCGATACGCCCATCAGCACGCCCGATTGGGCAAATGCCGTCTGCGAAAAGACCGTTATCCCGGCCACGAAAGCGCCCGTGCCCGCCCCAGCCGGATAGATCCCACCTGTTCCTGCGGCGCCATCCTGCGAGATGGTCAGTTGCGGCAGGCCAAACGGAGCCGTATCAAGCCCCGGCTTCGACGGGTTATTGCCCCACGCGCCAAGGCTCAGGCCGTCTGAGGTGGGCGCGTAAAACATGCGCCCCGCCGGGATGGTGCTAACGGTCGCCGTCGGGGCCGTGGCGCCGGTCAGGCCCGCAATCGTGGGCAGCGTATAGGTCGGAGCGCTGTTGCTAGTCGAGATCCCGCGATTGCCGATGCGCGCGGACGTGATGGCGCCACCGGAAACCGTGATGAAAGCGGTGTGACCCGGAGGCCCACCCGAGATCGTCAGCGCAAATTCGCCCGATACCGTCGCGCCTGATCCGGCCGTCCCCAGCGTGATCTGGCTTACCTCAAAGGGCAAAGCCGTCGGTGTGGTCAACAGGGTGTTCTGGATCGCGGCGGCGACACTGGCCCCGCTTGCCAGCAGCGCGGCATTGCTGGTCGCTTCAGCGATAGCCTGCCCGCCGATTTGATCTATCAGCGTGGCGAAGGCGGCCGTCACCTGGCGGCCATTTTGCCACAGCGGGAAAGCATCGCTGCTGCCCAGGGGAAGGACTGCGGGTGGATAAGTCGGGATCTGGGCCATCAGCGCAGCTCCACCCATTGCACAAGCGTGGGCGAACCGTTCGTACAGCCGACGGAATAGGTCTTTCCGGCCGGAACCTTGAAAATCACGGTGCCGCCGTTGGTCGTTCCATAGGTGCCAGCGCCCCACATCGTGAGCCCGTCAACGGTCCAGGTGTACCAGCCGGCCGCCGATGTGGTCATGGCCACCTGCACTTCGATCATTCGCCCGGTGCTGTTGGTATAGGTCGTATTGACCGCCCGCGCTAAAGGCCCGGTCGCGGTGGTCAGGTCATGATAGGACTGGCCCACACCAAAGATGGCAGCGATCGAGGGGAACAGGGCCTGCAGCGCCGTCAAAACCTGATTGCGCGTGGTCTTGCTAGGGGTAACCCCGCCCGCGACCACCACTGCCATCATTTCCTCTTGGACCATATTGAGGAAGTCAGCCGAGACAGTTGTGGCCGGCGTCCCGGACGTAGGATCGCCCTCGGTGAAATAGCCAGGCGTGCCGGGGGCCGCCGGCGCCGACAATGCGGGCGCCGCCGTGGCGGTGTCGATGCGAAACATGAGAACCCCTCGTCAGGACAGGAGGATAAAGAGAATGTGGGCCGAGTAAGGTTGGAGCGTCGCGATCAGGTCTGCCGGATCGTTGACACCTGAATCAGCCTCGATCGTGATGCCGATCACAGGGCACCAGGCCTCGCCGTAAACGGCGCCACCGGCGGTCAGCACTCCGGCGCGCGCCGGCGCATAACGCGTGATCGCGATCGAGAAACCCAGCTGCGTTGCAACAGCGTTGATGAAAGGAAGGCTTGGCCCGTTGCCGACGACAAAACGCGCTCTGATGCGTGCCTGACGTTGCTCGATCGTCAGGGCGGTTGCATCCAGCCCGAGTGTTGCCTCCCATTCTGCGAGCAGATTGGAATTGTCGCCGGGGAGATAGGCGGACAGCAACGTGTCGACCTCATTGTCTATCCGCGCGAAGGTCCGGGCCAGCGCCAGCAGCAGCTGAGCCTGTCTCGATCCCGGATTGAATCGCCATGCCCTCCCCTGCGGCATCAAGCGCGCAAAGGCAGCGGCATAATCATCTGCAGTGCGCCCCATTACACATAGCTCACAGTTCCCAGCCTGGGCAGGGCGAAGGTGTTTGAGACGACATTGCCGATCGGGCCCGGCGCGATGCTTCCTGCTGTGCAGGTCATCCCGGTAATTACGGCGCCTGCAGCGGCGGAAACGGAGGCAAGCGCGGCGTTGATTTTGTCAAAGTGGGTTGTGCCATTGACCACGCCATATGTGGTCAAGGCAGCAGCCAGCGCTGCGTTGATCGCGTCCTGCGTTGTCGTGGATGGCGAGCTTCCGAGCCCGGCTATCGTGAAGTTCACGGAATTGGCCACGGGCGCCATCGCGTAAACCCGCGGATCGGCGGGCTGAAGCGTCGCCAGATAATTGGCCAGAACGAGTTGGTCACCGGTCGCCGTCACATCCCGGTCATCGGATGCAGCAAGACCGGAAGTGCCCTGCGGAAATCCACCCTCAGCCGCACGGACATCGTCCATCATGAAAAGGACCACGACGGTGCCAACGCCATAGCCGCGCGGCACGCACCAGGCGCGGGTGACGCCGGGGACCTCAAGGGCCCAGTTTTCATAATCGCTGGGCGACCCACCAGCGGGCGTGGCCTGATATGCGCTCAGAACCCGCGCAAGGAATTCGTCTTCGTTTTCGATATCGGCGCCGCCGGTCAGGGCCGTCGTGACGGTTCCCTCCAAATTCACGTTTGTGATGCCGGAGGCGAGAAACATTGCCGCCCCCAGCTCGGTATTGCCCGCCGCCCCCGCAACCACCGCCTGTGTGTTGACCATGATGGTGGGCCCGACCGACGCGGCGTCAGCGGTCGTAACAAAGCTGGTGCCGTCTCCGCGCGTCAGTTGCGTGCCTGCGGGGATGGTTGCCGGACCATTGACGGAAAACGCAGTCTGACCACCGCCGCTTTTCGTGGCGGGTTTGATATAGGCGCCCTTCAGCGCGCCCCAACCAGCCAGAAATTCATCCCGCGCGGTGAATGGGACCGTCTGCCTCGCAGCATAATCGAGGTAGCCGTAAAGCCCATCTGCCAGTCCGGCCGCCGCCGCACCGAGCGCCCGCAAATTGGCATAGCGCAGCAGCGTGTCCAGGCCAGGCAGATCAGCATCGATGTCGCTCTGCACCTGATCGCGCAGAGTGGACAAGGTGGGCCGCGCTTGGGGCATGTCAGAGAAAATCCCAGAGATTTGCAAAGCGGATAGAGATCGGTCGGGCAGATCCGCGCGTGATGGTTATGGTCAGCACCAGCATGGTCGAACTGAGCCATACTGCCGCGGCGTTGACCTCGATCGCGATCTGATCGGTCAACAGCCAGCCAAGGGCATCAAGGGCATATTGCTCGACCTGCCGGGCCACCGAAGGAAGCGCCTTGGACCGCTCCAACAGCCAGAGCTTCGATCCAAGGGTAGTGTCAGCCCACCAGCCGCGCCGCAGCGACGTGCCATCCGGGATAACGTCGTCATCCCCGGCCGTCGCATCCGTGAAAAGGCTGATCAGGACCGAGGTGGTCAGGTCGTTGATGAATTCCAGGGTGTCGGTGTCGTCGACAACGGCGCCGACCAAAAGGCCATTTTCGTCAATGATCGGGGCATTGGTTTCATCAGTCCAAATGCGCGGCATGATCGGCTGAAAAACCCAATCCGCCTCGCCCGTGGCATTGTTCCAGCCGGTGATGATATCGGTCATGCGAGAGGCACCGGCTTATCGCTTCTGGCGCTTCCGCGCACGATTCCGCCATGATCATGGTCGTTATAGGTATCGCGAAGGGCGCCCAAAGCGACTTCATCACCACCGGTCAGAGCGGTGATTTCACCAGCCGCCTTTAAGGTTCCGGTGCATTCAACTTCCGGAATATCGAGCGTGAGTTTGCTGGCATTGTGAATGACGATCGGCAAACCCGCCGCGCTGATCTCCAATCCATCGGCCGTCATTTTTATCATGATGCCTCGCACATCGTACATGGCACTGTCGCCGGGCTGCAGTCCTTTAGGCCGCGACGGGCGATGGTTGGTCGAGATCGCGATCGAGCAGTTGCGATCGCCGCCAAGACGCAACATGAGAACTTCCGAACCCAGCGGTGGCACGCTCGTGAAACCAAAGGCGAACAGCCGTGAAACCTTGTCCAGGACACGGGCCATAAATCCGGATCCCGCAGCCTTCTCGGTTATCTGCAGCTTTTGCACTTCGCCGCTGTCGTCTGCTCCGCTCACAGATCCAATGCCGGCGATGTTTTCGAACCCTCGCATCATTGGCCATTCCCTTGGGCTATGTTCAAGCTGGCCGTGTTGACCGGAACGAGGGTAATTGGCTCCGGCGTAAAGGCGCTGGGCGGCATTGCAGTGATCTGCGCCGTCGTGCCGCGCTGTCCATCACGCCGATATGTCACCTCGGCAATGATCCAGTTCTGCCCGGCCTTTACCCCTGGCAACGTAATCGGAATGAGCGTGTTCGGAGACCACAGGGCGTCGGCGTCATCGCGCCAGCTATCAACCACAGCGGTCACAACATTTGACCGCCCTGCCCGTCGTGCGGCCTCCCAGTCAGCCCGCTTGGCGGTAAAGTCCTGCGGGTTTTCGGCCATGTATTCGGTCATCAGATAGGTCAGCCGATGCCGCGGAACCCCGGGATCCTTTCGCAGGTAGGTGAAATCACTCCCGCCGATCGCCCCCTGGGTATCTGCGGTGACGCTGGTAACCACATAGTCCGAGAACCGTTGATCCATGCTGCGTTCAACGGACCACTGCTCAACGTTTACACCCCACGCGATGCCGCTCGATGCCCGCCTTGTACCCGCGCCCGCAAGAATGAGCCGGCCAAGATGGTCTTCATAAGCCAGCAATCCGGCATTTCGCGCCACCCGCTGGATGATGGCTGCGGCCGTGTCGCCATAATTCAGGGCCCATTGGGGGATGGTTGGACCGGCCGATGATCCGCCGGCCAGCACAACGCTGATCCCATAGACCGTCGCAAGTTGGCTCGAGACCGTCAGCGCATTGCCGTTGATCATCTGGTGTGATGGCCATTCCGCGCCGCAATCGACCAGATCCTGTGTTTTGCCGCGCCCGGAGATCTCGATCGAATGGTTCGAAGCGTCGCCATAATCGCGGATGAAATCAATGTATCCAGTGATGACAGTGTCGTTCCCCAAACGAACGCTGCAGGAGTCCCCCTCCTTTACCGCAAGCGTTCCGCTGACGCTCGCCCGCACGCGAAACGAGGGCGGAAAGCCTTCGGCCCGCAAGGTAAGCTCGATCTCTTCCCAGCCCTGAAATTCCAGCCCGTTTGCAATCAGGACAAGATCGTTGAGCGCCGTCTTGGGTTTGGCGACAACCACGATATCGCTCATGATGCCAAAGCCTCAAATGTGAGCGGAAAGAACAGCGGGTGAATAGGATTGACCTGCCCGACCAGCTGATCGGCGCGTGTGGCATCGCCATAGAGCTGCTGGGCGATCAAAAGCGCCGGCAAAGGTTGGCCAAATGCAAATTCGCGCAGATCCGCCGCCGTGGCCGCCGCATCGCGCAGCATAACCACAATTGCCGCCCGACAATCCCGCAGCGCTGCATGAACATCATCCGCGCCCGCATCGGCGGCCTGCACGGCAAGCTTGTCCAGCACAGGGGCAATCTGGGCGATGCGGGCGGCGGCGTCATCCGTGCTCGATGGCTGATAGCGCGAAACGGCATCGGTCAAAGCCGCTGCGGCCGCCTGACAAACCATCAGGTCAACCAAGGCGGTGATGCTGGTACTGCCGCCCGACAGTGTCGTGGCAATCAGGCTGAGCAGGATACGGATAGCATCTGCCGGGTCAGCGCAGCAGTCGAGCAAAGCATCGATCATATCGGTGACGGCGGTGGCCAGATCGGTGATATCGGCAAGATCGACCGATGCCGCCAGGGCGGAGGTTGCAGCCGCCCGATCTTTAACTTCCTGCCGCAGAACTGATGCATCCGAAGTTAAGCCGGAGATGGTCTGATCATTGGCATAGGCGCTCTGGTTGGTAGCGATCAGGCCGCTGTTCGCGCCTAGGGCATAGCGCCCATAGGTCGATCCGCTGGATGCAATCAGCCCAGTTGCGATGCGATACAGCGCCGTGGCGTCATTGGCATACCAGAGGACGCGCGACACCCATCCCGCGATGCGTCCGACCAGATCGGTGCGGACGCCGGCTACGCTCAAAAGTCCCGTCGCCGACGCCAACAGGCTGGAAAACCCAATGGGTTTGCCAGAAATCAGGGCGAGCACGGTGGACTTGGCAAAGCTGATGAGCGCTTTGCGCAAACGGCTGCCTGCCGGTGTCAACGGGCGTATAAATTGGACGTCCCCCACCTGTTTCTGCAGGTTTGTGGTGGCGGCCGACGAAGCGACCGGATATTCCTGTTGCCCGGTTTCAACCGCCTCGATCTCCACCTCAGAGTAATTTTCGGCATCGAGGCCCTCGCCGATCGTCCATCGCAGCAGCGCCACCGTAATTTTGCCCAGCGTGGGATGGTCGAGCGTGCCTGGCCCCGGTTTGTCGCATGCAGCCAACAGGGCGGCGCGCTGCATGGAGACGCTGCTTCCGCCCAGCTTAACCGACCCATCCAGCACAAATCCGTGCAGGCGAAAGCGGCGGGCATCGCGGCCCAGATCCTCCGCCCAAGACACCTCCTTGCCGGGATATTGGTGCACGACAACGCGCCGCCCACCGGCCGATTGGTTCTCCACCACGGCAAATTTCGCGCCGCGAAACGCAGCGGGTGCAAGAGCCATCGATGCGCCTTTCGGATCAGTTTGCCATGGCGGTGCTGACCGCCCCGCCGTTGCTGCGCGCTGTCACCTTGGTCCCCGGAGGAGCGCCCTTCATTTCGACGGTAACATGGACCTTCGAAGGGTCCGCCACCCGCCCGACATAATTGCGGGTTTCCTTGAACGGGATCCGCCGGGCAAATTCCTCATTGCTGATCTCGCCCTTGTTGGGGTCGCCGAACCTCTGGCGCCATTTGTCCACACGGGCGGGCCCAGCGTTATAACCAGCGGCCGTCAGCACTTCATTGCCGTTGTAACGCTGAAACAGCTGATCGGCGTATAGCTGGCCAAGCTTGCGGTTATAGGCCGCATCGCTGCGAAAACGCTTTTCATCCCATGGGATGTTGTTCTCACGCGCCACCTGCTGGGCCGTGCCAGGCAGAAGTTGCGCAACGCCGATCGCACCTTTGGAGCTGACCTGATTCTGGCGCGAACCTTCGCCCAGATGCTCAATCCGCTCAAACAAAGACCCGCCCATTTTCTGCGCCTGCGCCCAGGTCCGGCTCAGAACACCTCCGGGCGCCGTTCCAGCATGAAAGACCCCTTGGCCGCCCTTGATGGCGGCATAAAGCAAGGGATTGCTGGTCATCATAAATGTATCGACGGCCTGCGAGAATGTTTCGCTGGCTTGTTTCAACACCCCCATGGCGGGTTTGAAATTGCCGCCTACGGCATCGGAGAATATCTGCGCGGCGGCGATTTCTTTGTCGAGAATGCCCTCTGTCATCGTCGCCGCTTTATGGCCTAAGATGCCTATGCCACGATCTTTGATTTGTCCTAGAGTCTGAAACTTTTCATTGTTTCGCTCGGCATCCTTCAGCGCGGCATCGGATTGAACGTTGCCATACTGTTTGACCTGAGCGAGATCGGCCTTGAGCGCTTTTCCGCCCCGATTCAAAAGCGGCAAAACCTCCAGCGGAATACCCAGTTGGTTGGCGATTTGGCGCTGGCCTTCAGGGTTGCGCTTGGAAATGGCATCAGACAGCCTGCCCAAGAAGTCCTCGTTCAGATCGAGGCTGCCGTCCTTCTTGCGCGGAATGGCGAGACCGAGACGTCGCATAACGTCATATCCGCCCGGATTGCTGCCATAGAGCGCGCCGTTCAAAGATTGCTCAATTCCGGCGATCGCCTGGCTGCCCGCGCCCTTTTCCGCTCCTGATCGTTGCGCTCCGGCTTCGAATGCCTGCAGGGTCTGGGCATTCACACCCCAGATCTTTGCAAAGCGGCTGATCTTTGCGGTATTATCAGCCCAGCTCGCCCCGAACTTTTGGCTCGCAATGGTGCCCGCCAGCAATGCGCCGGCAACCATCCCCACGCCTCCGGCCACACCCCCCAGCGCCAGCTCGAAGCCGCCAGCTTCGGTTGCCGCACCGGTCATGGCGCTCCGGAAAATGCCCAATGCATTACCGCCCTGGCTCAAGATGCCCCCAAGGCCGCCCGAAACAGACCGGGTGCCCAGCGTGCGCGCGGCGGATTGCTCCATCTGCGAAAATGCCTGATGGGCGGCTTTGGCATAGGAAAAGAGCGAACGCTTGCGACGATTGATGGTCGCTTCATCATCGTTCGCTGCCTGCCGATTGTTCCGCCTGATCTCGTCAGAAAGCCGACGCGAGTTTTTAGCGCCGGCTTTCGCCACTTGAGAAAGTCGTTTTTCGGCGGATTTCGCGCCGGGATCGGTCTGATCATGGGCGACAATGCCAATGCCGACTTGGGCTTCATCAGACATGGTCCGCCCACTCCAGCCAGTCGTTCACCTGACGCCAGGTGTAGGGATAAAGCTCGATCGGCAGCTTGCCGTGCAGTTGCCCGAGCAGACTCAGTCGGCGGCGCCAGTCGAGGGGGCGTCGATCAAAAAACGGGCAAGATACCCCGATGCCTGCTTGCCATCGCGCACGCCCAGGCTGCGAACCGCCGGTTCGGGGACGCCGGAAATCAAGGCAATCGCCTTGGCATCGGCCTTCCACCCCTCGTCCGCGCCAAGCTCGATCATTTCACCCACAGTGGGTTCGCGCAGGCGAAGCTCGGTATAGGTGATATCGCCCAGCGTTACCGGCTTGCGCAGCGTGATGACCAGCTGCTCCGGAATGTCGTCAGTTGCTTTGGCCATCTTACTGCTCCTTCACGCTAGCCGAGGAAAAGAGGATGTCAAAGGTACCGTCTTCGGTGTTGACCTTGGCCGGCTCGCCATCGCGCCAGGCGTTTTTGGCGATGATCACCTTGCCATTGGCCAGCACCGCCACCACCGTGACGCCATCGGCCGCATTGAGATCGGCGATCTTGAACGCATTACTGTCGCGGCCGGTCCAGGCGATATGGCCCTCGTTGGGCATTTCCTTGTAACCATGGACGCCGTCCTGCCCTTTGAGGGTTTCGCGGTTGGTGCTGCTGACCAGATAGGTGCCCGATCCGGCAACAGCATAATTTGTCCCGTCGATCGTGATAGACAGGGTTCCGGCAATGGCGGACATGTGGGCCTCCTTAGATCAGGCGGAACTGGAACAGCGTGGCGAACTGGCGCAGCTGGTTGATCAGCACGCCGGGCCACAGGACATTGACGCGATCGGGATTGGTCAGATCCTTTTCGACGATCAGGTTTTGCGCAAAGACGTCCGATTGCTGGACCAGCGCATAGTCCTCCTCGAGGGTGAGGTAGGAGGCGATGATGTCCGCCCGGATGACCGCAGGCGTGACCACGCGAGAGTTCGCCTTCACCCGCGTTCCATCGGCGGCCAGCTTCACGCGCGCATATTTGGTCTGGACCCAGCTGCGCATGAACCGCATGACGAACATCAGCGTGTAGAGCGTCTCGACATTCAGATAGGAATTGTCGGCCGCGCCTTGGGCATTGGTGACGTAGGTGGTGATGATCCGCTCCATCTGCACCGCGCCCGTGGCATCGACAAACCAGGTGGAGCATCCGCTATAGAGCAGCGTGGTGTTGCGGACCGGCTGAAGATAGCGCGAAGCCATAAGAGGGGCCAGAATGCCCTGCACCGGCAGATTTTGCAGCGGGATCCCCGGATCGTCGCGCAGACTTTGCGCGCCCGCACCGGCAAAGGCCGCCGCCCAGCCCCAGACCGGATTGGGCCCATCGTAAAAGGGGATGATCGTCAGATGCTGGTTGTTCTGCGCAGCTGCTGCTGCGGCAACCGTCCCTGCCGTGCCGCGCATGGCGGTCCAGACATGGCCGTAGATCTGCGAAAGCGGGTGCCAACGCCCGCCTGCGGTGTCGGCCAGAAAGGCCTTCAGCGCCGTCAGGGCGGTCGCGTCGGTTTGCGCGCAAACGATGAAGTCGAAGGTCTGATCCGACAGATTGGTCAACGGGGTCGTAAGCGCCGGATTGGTCGCGCCGCCGGCCATGGCCGTGATCGCGATGGAAACCCCGGCGGGCAGCGCTTCGCCGCCTGCAGTCCCAAGGAAGTTCACGCGCAGATCGATATCGTTCCCCAGCAGGCCCGCGTTGCGCGCCGTCACCGTGACATTGGCGCCGGTGGCCGAGGCCGTAACCGGCAAGCCGCAGGCAATCATCGAAGGATTGCCCGAAACCCGCCCGTCCGAGGCGTTAATGGCGGTCACGATGTTGCCAGCGATCGCGCTGGCCGTATCGCCGGTCAACACAGCGATCGGAACCAGCACGCCCGCCACATAGAGCGCGATCGTGCCGGGTGCGGTCGCCGTGCCGGTGACGGCCAAGGTGCCCGCGGCCGCGGTGGCGCCGCCCGCATCGGCCAGAGGCAGCGCCCAAACCTCGCCCGCGCCATCGTTAAGCGCATAATAGGCTGCCATCTGCGAGAGGATCGACCCCTTGCCCCCGCCGGTCACAGCTTCAGCCGCCGAAGCGACGCGCACCGGCGTTCCCGCCGTGTACGTGCCGCCGCTCAGGATCTGTCCGACCAGCAGCGTGCGTTGGGTCGCCTGGGCGGTGTTGGCCTTCGAGGGGTCGAGCTCGGCAAAGAACAGCGGGATCCGCAGGTTCGACGGCGTGTTTACGAAAGGCACGGTCATGCCATCATTCCTTTTCTTCGGTTACGGGCGCGGCCTCGACTTCGGCCTCTTCCTCAGCGACCTCGTCCTCGATCAGCAGCAGGTCGCCGTGCTCGATCAGCTGCGCGATCGCGAAATCGCCTTGGTCGTGGGGAATGCCGCGCACGCCATCGATTCGGCGGCGGGTTTGCGGATGCAGCACAAGGCGATCCGGGGCGCAGATGACGCGCATGGGCAGGCTCCTAGGGATTTAGGGGAAATTGGGCCGAAAGCGGCGGATGATTGGCGGCCGTCAGATCGATGTCATTCACGTCATCGGCGGAGACGGGCGCAAAACTGTCGGCGTCCTCGAAGAACTCCACCGCGAAATCCATGACGATCGCGGCAATATGCGTGGCACCCTCAGACGAAATGACCAGAGAGCTGTCGATTGATGCGATCTGCTGGATCCGCATGAAAAGCTCATGCGAGTTGACGATAGCGATCTCGATCTGGCGCTTGAGGAGCCAGCATGCGGCCTCGGCAATAGCTGCGCCGGCGTTGTCTTCACTGGCATAGGCTTCCACCTCGCCGATCACGCGGATCATGGCGGTGGTGGTGTATTGCGGCGAGCCCGAACGGCTTTGCGATTGACGCCTCTCGCGCAGGATCCGAAGTTTGATGATCGGCATCTGCCCGCGCACCGTCGGCCAGTCGCCCGGCTGAAACACCCGCGCGCCCGCATCGGTGGCCCCATCGGCGCGCAACTGGGTCTCGAACAGGCCGAGCAGGAGCTGCGAGGTAACGATCTCGTCGGGCGCGGGCCAAGGCATCAGGGCTGCGCCTTCATAAGTTTGAGCAGGATGTGGCCATGGCCATCAGGCAGGGGCCGCGCCACGACATAGGCGCTGCCGGTGGCGGTTATGGTGACCCGGTCGCTTTGGGCCGCCTCGATGCCGTTCAGCGCAGCGGCGCGGATGCCCAGCGTGGGGGTCTGAATAACCACCTCTTCACCGTCGACGATGTGGGTTTCGGTCGAAGCCTCATCCCACACCGCATCCGGAATCGGGATAGGCTGGCCCCCGCGCGGAGTATAGACAACCTCCTCCCCGAAAACCTTCATCGAAGGCCCGAGAACGAGGCTGTCCCAATTGATGGCCATGGCCGCCTGCCCTTAGGCGCCCTGGTGACCGGTGCGCAGCACTTCGGGGCGCTTGCAGATGAACAGCGGATATTCATACGCCTCCATCCGCCACCAGGAATTGCGATCGCGGTCGAAAATCGGAACGACATAGCGTTCGCGGCCGGGGGTATTGATCCAGTCGAAGCTCTCGCCCGGCGCCATGGCCTTCTCGAAAACGCCCGGCGCGTTGACCGGGAAGAACTTCACCTTGTCGTCGGGGATCTTGATCGTGGTGTTGTCGTCCGACCCGCGATAGTTGACCCAGTTGACCCCGGCAAAGGGGAAGCTTTCAAACGCCCCTCCCTTGCGCAGCTCGGTCGCGTCGGACCAGTTCTTATAGGTCTTTTCGACGTCGGGATGAGTGATGAAGGCGTCGAAGAAGCTGTCGCCGCACAGCCCCATGACGCTGGTGGCCGTGGTAAAGGCACCCTTGGACGAGCGGGCCATCGAGCGGACCATCGCGTTGATGATCGGGCGCAGCGTGTATTCGACCTTGGCATCGAGGTTGAAGGCGATTTCAGCCGGTTGGACAAAGCCAAATTCGTCGAACCAGTTGAACCAGACGCTGCCGTCGGCATCGAGCAGCATGCCCTGAACCGCTGCCAGACGCTGATATTCCTCGGTATAGTCCAGCACCGAGAGCAGACCGGTCGGGCCGCCCAGACGGCGCGCAACTTCGGTCTGCACCTGCATCAGAACGCTTTCCTGCCCAAATTCGCGGATGTTCTGCAGCTCGTGCGAATGGATCGTATCGCCGTTAAAGATGCGCGGCACGTCGAAATAGCGCATCCGGCGGCGCTCGGTCTGACGTTCTGCATTGGTGGGCTGGCCACGCTGGCTCAGAGGAACAACCGTCAGGATGCCGTCGCGCTCTTCCACCGCCAGCGCCGTGGTGCGGATCGGGTTGGGATTGAACAGCGCCTCGCCCAGATCGCCCAGCATGCTGGGCAGATGCGGGATGCGCTCGACCTGGCTGGTCAGCGCAACTTCGGAAAACGGATCCTGGCGGAAGATATTGATGATCGACATGGAGAGCTCCAAATGGGAGGCCACGCCAATCACGCGCGCAGCCCAAGGGGACGGGCAGCGCGCGCTGACCGGTTCAGTGGATGTTGAATTTTCGAGAAATCAGGTGGCGGCAGACCGCCCGCCAGGGATCAGACCGAGAGGATGCCCAAGGCCTTGAGCTGGGCCAGCGCAGCGGTCTGCTGCGGCGTGGTCGTGACGTTGGCGCCCCAGACCAGTTCGGCCGCCTGCACCTTCATCGGCCCGCGCACATTGGCCACCGCGCGCCGATCGGCGGAGGTGGCATCGCGATAACCGCTCCACAGGATCGCTGCGGCGTTCTGCAGACCGTTGGTGGCAGTGGGGTCGAACGGCCCATATTTGGTCGTGCCGGTCACCGTGATGGTAAAGCTGTCCGCCGCCGCGAAGGCCGTGCCGCCTGCCGTGATGGTGAAGCCCAGCCCGCCCGCGCTGAAGGCCGTCCCGGCAACGCCGTGCCCGACCTCGATGCCGGTCGGATCATTGACGATGAAGTGGGTGGCATCGTCGAATTCGACGGTATAAACGCCGATTTTCGCCGCATTGCCGACGGTGATCGCACCGAACGTGCCGTTGCCGGTGTTGGTGCCCAGCGCGGCCGCAACCCCGGCGGCGCCGGTGAGCTCAGCCCCCAGTACCAGACCGGCCAGGCAGACTCCGCTGCCCGAAACAAGGATGATGGCTTCGCGGGTCAGCATGCCGTCGCTGGGATCCCAGACGACATAGCCGCCCTCGCGGCGGTTTTCGGTAAAAACGGGATTGGTGGGATTGCCCATGACCGGGCTCCTTTCTCACAGATTAGGGGGAAGAGGCCCGGTGCAAAGGCCTGATGTTGGGCTGCTGATCAGCGCGTCTTGATGCCCGCTTTGGCGAAGGCCGCGCCCCAGCTGGCATCGACCGCCTTGCTGCCGGTGACTTCAACCTCGGTGCCGAGATTGGTATTGCGCTTCATGCGATCGGAGCGCGCATGGCGGTTTTGGCTGCGATCATGATCATCGTCGTCGCGATCATCGCGGCTCTTACGGACCTGTCCGCGCAGGGTGCGGATCGCTTCGGAGCGGGTCATGCGGGTTTCGCAGGCCAGACTGACGGCCAGCGGCAGATTGGCGGCGGCGGCGCTATGGCCAAGGATGGCGGCGATGCGCTGCTGTTCGCGGACGCGGGCCGACGCGCGGGCATTGCGGCCGTGCATTTCCTCGCGGCTGTCGTCCTCATCATCGTCATCGTCGTCTTCAGCCGCGCGGCGCGAGCGTTTGCCCTTGGACTTGTCGTCATCGCCATCGTCGTCCGGATCATCTTCCGATGCACGGCGCGAGCGCTTGCCCTTGGACTTGTCGTCATCGCCATCATCGTCGGGATCATCTTCGGAGGCACGGCGCGAGCGCTTGCCCTTGGACTTTCCGTCATCGCCGTCATCGTCCGGATCGTCTTCCGAGGCCCGACGCGAACGCTTGCCCTTTGACTTGCCGTCATCGCCGTCATCGTCCGGATCTTCCTCCGAGGCCCGGCGAGAGCGCTTGCCCTTCTGTTCGTCCTGATCCTCATCGTCCTCCGCCATGCGGCGGCTCGAACGGGCCAGACCGGCGAGATGCGCAAAGCGGCTCGTCCCGGCGGAAAGATTGCTGAAATTCATGGGTCACTCCGTGTTGGCGTCAGGCCAGATGCGGGGCCGGGCCCCCGTCAGAGCTGCTTGAGCAGCGCCCGGAACGCCTCATCCGGCGCGGCAACCGCGTCGGCGAAGCCAATGTCGACCCCATCGGCACCCAGAAACGTGCCGGCCTGAGTGTCGAAAACCTGTTTGCGGGTCATGCCGCGGTTGCGCGCCACCGTGTCATCGAACAGACGGCCGACCGTATCGACGTCGCGCTGGAACCGCTCGCGCGCCTCATCGGACAGGGCTATCATCTCGCTGCCCTCGCCCTTCAGCGCGCCTTTGGTGATCAGCGTGGGAGCCACGCCCATCTGCTTGAGGTAACCGGCGATCGACAGGTGGATGTAGATCACGCCCACCGACCCGGTACCGCCCGTGCGCGGCACCCACAGGCGCTTGGGATCGACGGCCGAGGCGATCGCATAAGCGGCCGAGAAGGCATTTTCGCCCAGAATGGCCGCGATCGGCTTGATACCTCGGGCGCCATAAATGGTGTCGACCAGGTCAAAGCAGCCGGCAACATCACCGCCCCCGCTGTCGATATCAAAAGCAATGGCGTCCACGGCATCATTGGCCAGTGCATGCATGAATTGATAGCGCACGCGGTCATAGCCCGACACGCCCAGGTAATCGCCATAGTGCCACAGCCAGCCAAGGCGCTGGATTAGGATGCCTTTGACCGGGATAACTGCCACCCCGCAAATGATGTCATAGGGGCATGCTTCGGCGCGTTCATTGCGGGGCATCCCCCATTCGCGCTCGGGTGTACCTCCCGGCGTGGTGGTCTCGAGCTTTTTAGCCTGATCGAGCAGTTGCATGACCAGAGGCGCGCATGATGGCGCCAGCGCCACCGGGGTGTTGAAAAGGCCGGTGATCAGATTGAGCGGCAAGCGCATCAGCGCGATCTCCTGCCTTTGGAATTGTGGTGGATGCGCCCGGATTGAAGCGAGAGGGGCTCAATCGGCGCGCCGCCGACAAACTCCGCCTGCGCGGGCAATTGCGTTTCGACCATGCGGCGCTCGATCTCGGCAGGGTCCTCGTTGACGCGGATGGTTTCCCCGCCGATCAGGCGCAGCGCACAACCATCGGGCGCTTCGGCCAGATAGGCGACGGCGGAAACCGCAACGCGCAGAGTCATGAGGCCGCCAACACGGGTGACGTCGAAAAACATTATGGCTGTTCCGTGCTGGGCGCCTGCGCGGCCTGGGTGGCGGAGTAATCCTGTCCAAACCAGCGCGGCGCGGGCAGGCCCAGTTCCTTCATGCGATTGTATTCGATCGCCCGCTGTTCGAGGTTTTCCTCCCAGTCGGAGCCCTGCCGCGCGCATTCGTCTTCCATGGTCGACAGACCGGCATCGAGGCCGAGCACCACGCCTTGCCGTTCCGCCACCGGATCGACCCAGCCGCGCGCCGCGCCCAGCCAGCGGCCGCGCGAATAGGCAGTGCGATGTTCGATATAGGACGGCGCATTGCGCGGCAGCGGCAGCAGGCCGCGTTCGAAAGGCTCCTCAAGCCAGGTGGCGACAACCGGCGTCGCCGTGTTCTGGCTGAAATCCTCGCAGCGCCGCGTGTAGGTTTTTTCCGACTGGACGATGCCTGCGCGCGCCGATGACCAGCTGCTGTCACCATAGTCGTTGTGGATTTCTTCGGCCGATGTACCGAGGCAGACCGAAACGGCACGCAGCATTTCATGCGCGAAAGGCGTCATGTCCTGCTGGCCGCCGCCGGGGGCAACAGACTGGATCTTTTCGCCCGGCGCCAGCGTGGCCAGTTTTACGCCATTGACCTGCAGATCGCGTTCGGCATGGAAATCGGCGCGCATGTCCTGGTACCAGCCCAGCGCCTTTTCTTCCTGGTCCTCGTCCTCCAGCGCATTGCGGATCATTTCAGAGTCGAAGGGGGATTCGATGTAAATGCCGAAGGCTGCGGCAACATTCTCCGCCTGGAGCTTCACGCCATAGAGGCGGGCAAGCATCTTGAGCTTGCTGATGACCGGCGCGAACACCGACACGCCGCGGCTTTGACCGAACCGCTCCGGATCATAATCATGATAGACCCGGCGCCAGCCATCCGGATCGACCCGCTCGACCCGTTCCCACTGCATGCTCTGAACGGAATTGTACCAGTCGTACTGGTGGGCCTGCCGAAAATGATAGGCCAAATGAACCTGATCATCGTCCAGCTCGACCCCGCCGCGCAGATAGCGGGTGTCCGGCGCCTGAAACGGGTTGGACAACAGATCCGGATCGATGCCCTGAATGCAGGTTGCCCATTTCGCCGCGCCGGGCGCAATCCGGTCGGGGCGCCAATGCGCCATCAACACGCTTTCGCCATCGACCAGCTTATGCCCCAGCGCCACGCGGAAGATCTGCGACAGGGTCATTTCCTGCGTCAGGTCAGCATAATGGCCGACATCATCCGCCCAATCGCGCAGGAGGGCCTCGAGCGCCTGGCGGTACTCGGCAGCCCAGACGGCATCGAAGCCCTTCGCATGCAGCGACAGAACCCTGTAATCGGGCTTTGCAACGAACCGATAGGACGCGCCGATCGTGGAATCGAGGATCCTGCTGATCGCGCCCGAAACCCACGGGTCGTTGCGGCGCAGATCGCGCACCCGCGCGGCCATGCGGTCGCGATAGATGTTGATCTCTGAATCGGGTGACCGGATCCAGGGATACCAGCCGCCCAGCTCCTTCGAGCTCCAGTCCGCCCCGTCATAGGGGAACCATTGCGGCGTCTGGCCGGACAGCGATCCGCGCATGCGCCCCCGGCCGCCCCTCGCGCCTTCACGGATACGCGCGATGTCGTTTGAGGAAATCACTCGTCCCTGATTGTCGAGAATGGCGGGTGGCGATGGCATCAGAAACGCACCCCGATTGCCCGACGCGGGCTGCAGATGATGCCCAACTGCGCCTGCAGCTGGCGAATGGCTATGGTGAGCTGGGCAATATTGGTGCGGTCATAGGTGACCGATTTACCGCCCTCGCCCTGCGTGTAGGACGCGCTGACGACCTTGGCGCCCGACATCAGGTCCAGGTAATCCTGCTGCATCTGGGCCAGTCGAGCCTGCAGGACGGACGTATCCATCCCGGCAAGCACACTGGTCTGCGGGTTGAAGCGCATGGCATTCCTTCAGGCGAGACGGCGGCCCAGACGGCGGGCATCGGGGCGGCCCCGGCGGGGCGGAGCTGCGGGCGGCGGTAGTGGCGGAGGGGGCGGCGGTCGCGTCGGCGCCGGTGATGATGGATCGGGCGGTTGGGGGGCCGACGGCGGCGGACCTTGGTCGTCCGCTTCCGGCATCTGGGCCCCGGCGGTGCCCGGTGTGATGACCGCGCCGACATCGTCGGCCAGTCGATTGAGTTTCAGCCCCATGTGCATCAGGCCATGGAGCGCGGCATAGGCATAGACGCGGCAATCAAGCGCCTCGTTCGCGCGGCCGGGTTTGGGAACCCATTTGCGCCGGCGCAGCGATCCATGCCCGGTCCATTCGATCTGTTCGGCCGTCAGCTGGGCAAAGCGGTTGACGTCGGTCTGCACGTTGAAGTGCATGTAACCGGGGCCAGGCTTTGTCTTGCGCAGCGCGGCGTGAACAAAATCCTTGGCTGCGTTGACGCCGATGATGATCGGCCGAAACGACTTTTTCGAACGCGAACTGGGCCGCTTGATAGGCCAGACCGGGTTGGTATGCCCGGTCCTTGCGCTTTCCCCCTTGATCGCCCAGACCTTGCGGCCGAGGCGCGCCTTGGCAAAATTATAGACCGCGTCGGTATGGTGGCCGCCGGAGTCAATGCAGACCGCCCGCGTGGTGAACGGGCGCCCATCCGCCCGAAACCAGACCCGCGCGAGATAGGCGTCGATCTGGGCCTGCACTTCGGGATCGGAGATTTCGCCGTCGATGACATGATAGTCGATCGACCAGCTTTCCTCATTCCGGCCCCAACCAACATTCTCGATCTCGACGCGGTAATCCTGGACGTCGATGCCGGTGGTCATCACCGCCACGCCGTCGGGCACTTCGGCTTCCCAGATCTCGCATCGCGCGGCCAGCGCATCGAGGGAGATCTCCGCCCCGACATTGCGCTTGTAAGGCAGCGCCGCCTGCGTGTTCCACCAGGGCTGAAGCTTGTCCTCGTCGCCCTGCGCCTTGATCCACTTTTTCGCGATCATCGCGGGCCTGTCGCGGTCCCACGGGCTGTAGAGCTTGCTGGCCTGAAAGCCCGCATGCTCGTTGGGCACCGCCCAAGTGCCGCAATGGACACATTTGGCGCGATAGACCGCATGGCGGTTTGACGCCCACCAGTCCCAAACCTGATCGACCGGATCGCGCCGGCCGTTGCGCCAGGTGCTGGCATAGGCGTCCAGCGGGATCTGCTTTTCGCCACAGCAATCGAACGGCCGGGTCTGATGCCAGCGGATCGTGTTCAGCGCGCGGCGGCGTTCGGCCTCGGTCCAACCAACGCTGCATGCCTCGCAATGGATCGCCGCTGTGTCGGTCTTGTGCTGGCCGTCCTCGGTCTTGTCCCAATGGACATGGTCGAAGAAGTCCAGAAACTGGCGATGGCCGCAATGCGGGCAAGCCACGCTGGCGCGGCGCTGGTCGCTATCGAGATAGGACTTCTCGATATTGCTCTCGCCTTTGACGGTGGGAGAGCACACGCGGATCGACAACCAGTTGGCAAAGGACGCCAGACGCTCATCGCCGATGTCCATCGCCAAGCCTTCCCGGGTGAGCGGGTACTTGTCGATTTCGTCGTACATGATGATGCGCAGCGGGCGGCGCGCAAGGTTGTCGGCACTGCCGGCGCCGACCAGGGCAAGGAAGCCGCCCGGGAAGGCCTTATAGTCAATTGTCTCCTCAGAATTGCGGCTCTTGCCCGAGCCGATAATCTTGCGCAGCGCCGGGGTGGCGTTGATGAAAGGGCCGATGCGCTCTTTGCTGAACTGCTCTGCCGCGTCGTCTTTGGGCTGGACGATCATCATCGGCGCCGGATCGAGATCGGCATGATAGCCGAAGACGTTCTCGATCAGGCTGGTCTTGAGCAGCTGAGTCGCCACCATCGCAGAGATGATGTGAACCCCAGGCTCTGTGACCGCCAGCATCGGCCCGCGCGCGATTTCCACGTCGCTGGTGCGCCACTGGCCCGCGGTGCTTCCGGCGCCGCGCGGCTTGACCCGTGTGGTGTCGGCCCATTCAGGGATGCTGATCCGAGGCGGCGGGCGCCAGCCCAGCCGGAAGTGCTCGATCAGCCGCCTATTCTGTATCTCCTTCCGAGAAGTCCGGCTCGGGCTCGCCAAGGGCTTCGAGCTGCTCTTGGACATAGACGTTTAAAGCCTCGACGACACGGGCCGTCTCAATGCCCAGATCTGCCGCGAGCAAAGGTCCGATTTTGACCGGCCAGGTGATCCACGAATCGCGCTGTTGACGGGCCAGCTTGAAAAAGACTTTGCCCGCCCGCTCGATCTCGATCAGCTCGCCGGCGTCGCGGCGCAGGCTGAGCAGCTGGCGGGCAGCAAGGGCATTTTCCTTGATGCGCTGCGCGTTGACCTGCGAGGTATATCTGCCCTGCTCGAGGTCGCCCAGGAAGTCATCGATCTGGGAGGGATCGTACTGGTCTCCATACCCGTCAACCGCGTTGCCGTCGGGGTCAACCGCATCGGGCGAAGGGTCAACCGGTTGACGCCTGCGGTCAACCGGAACGGCATCGGTTGACGGGCGTTTGAAATTGCCGAGCCCGGCATCGCGCATCCGTCGATCAGACTTTTCGACATCGACCAGATCGCCGGAAAAGACCAGAACTCCGCGACTTTTCCATTTGCTGGCAGCTTGCTTTGAAGCGCCATGAGCTTTGGCGTATTGGGCGAGCGAGCAAGTCGTCATGGGGTCAACCGTCAACCGTCAACCGGATTTTGGGGGTCGTAGCTGGGGAGACGACGGGGTGCGCAATTCCCCACGTAGCAGATGGGCCTAGGAAGGACCCAAAGCCCCCCCGGGGGGTGGGGGCGCCGCCGGTGAGCGCGGTGCCGGCACCGGCGGGCGCCTGTTGGGTCCCGGCCGATCAAGACGAAACATGGCGACCGGATAAGCATCAATCTCATCGACCATAACGATGCGCGGAATTCGCGGCTTGCCTCGAAGCAATTGGACCATATCGATCACCTCTTCTTGGTCGCCAGCGCTTTGCGGAACGCCGCGTCAAACTCGCGCTTAGCATTGGCGCGGACATAGGCCCGCGCGGTTTCGTAAAACTCGAGATGCTTCGGCGCTTCGGACGTGCCTTCGAACTGGACGAGTAGCTTCAGAGTTGTCCTCACGCCTCCGATCAGGCTTTGGTTGTTGCCCTTGGTGCCATACTCGCCGCCACCTTTACTCCGCTTTCCACGCTTAACCTCGAGCCCCTTCCCCGCGCCAACGCCACGCTGCCAAACACCCGACACGATCTCACCGCTCTTCTTGAACTTGATCTTGCCGACGAAAACATCTTTCCGGCCCTGATATCGCTTCAGGGCATTGCGAGGCAGGTTCCCATACTGGTTCAGCGTCGCCTGGCGCGGTGCGAGCATCGCCCGCTTTTTGCCAAGCCACCGGTCGCCGCCATCGACATAGGGTTCAAGATATTGCGCCTGAATGTCCTTGGCGCGGACATAGGCAATGGGCATCCGCTTCGTAGCGGCCGTCACACGCCAAGCATTTTGCGTGAAGGGCGTCGGGTTCTCAAAGGTTTCCTTAACCTCTTCCCGCTCGAGATCCGCCACACCGCGCGCCAAGGACGTCAGGGCCAATGCCGAAGCAAACGGCACCTCGTCTGCGCGAAGCGCGAAAAGGGCGCGCTGCATGCCCGACAGATCTGCGCGAAAGTCGATCGACAGCATCAGTCCGGATTGCCGATATCAATGGCGGGACCGATCTCAGAGCGCAGTGCTACCTCTTCCCGCCGATTTTGCGCAAAGGCGAGCACACCGAGGGCTGCACGCCCGGCTTCCAATTCGCGAACGATCTGGCGCACGGCGTTGCGCGTGATCGGGATCCGCTCCTCACCTGGACCGTCACTGGCGAACTGACGCAACACCTGCAGGTCGATCATGCTTGGCCTCTGTTGCTGCGGAATGCCTGGCGAATGCCCGATGCGATCTTTGCGCCGCGTTCTTCCAGCTCATTGAAATGATCCGCGCTGCGCACGCCCGCCCCCAGATCGGACAGCAGCTGATCGAGGTCATGGCTGAGCGGCGAGAGCTGCCGCGCCACGGCCGCGCCGGGCTTTGCATTGGGAATGGGTTTCACGGCGCAGCCCCAGAAACGACAAAACCCGCCAACCTTGCGGTGGGCGGGTGCCGGATGCATTTCGTGCTGCTGTTGATTTGCCAGTTACGTGACCGTTTTGGATGTCCGGTTTTTGTCCGCATTGACGAGCACCGGGATAAACCAGAGATGCCGGATACGCATCTACCTGAAAAAACGGGAGGCCACACTGCCCAAAAATTCGGTCATCTGCTCCAGTGTCTCGTTCAGGCCCTCGATGCTTTTTCCAAAAAGGCCAGCTGTCAACTCAGGCGAGGCGGCCGAAATATTCCTTAGATGAGCGATCCGGTCACGGAAGCTTTTACCATTGTCATTACGCCATAAAAACCGTCCAGGTGGCACCCAGAACCGCGATCCGTTTTCCTTCATGGCTGGAAGCATTTGATAACCAGCTTCAGCTGCGATCACAAACTCACTGTCGTCCCAAATCGCATCTGCCTCGTTGGGTCCGACGACGATGTCCTTGGCTTCTAATTCAAAAATCTTGAAGAAAAAATCGCTATGGGGTGTGTTACGAGTTTCGAAACCTTCAAGAAGTTTCCAGTCGATTGTCTCAAGGGCGGCGATGGGTAGACAACTCACCGCAGGACGGCTTTCGTCATATTTCGCGTGGATCGTCATATGCATGAGTTGGGCGGCCCGTTCATACCCATTTGCACGAAGGAGCGAAGCCGAGACTCCCCAATGAAAGCACATTGCCGCACCAAGCATGCGGAGTGATATAACGTAAGTATATCCCGACCCATCCATATCGCGAAAGGTGATGGCTGTGATGGCGCGTAGTATCGTACGGAACGCTTCGTCGGTACCCCATCTTGTTCCTATCAAGACAAGTCTGCGCAGGCCCTCTGCTTTCGTAACGATACGCTTTACTAGATCGTTGATAGACTGCTTGTCCGGCGTTCCTTGAAAAAAGTCCGGACCACGTACCCAGTCTGAAAACAGATCGACTTCATGAGCAATCAAGTCGCTCCACTCTGCAGCATGCCCGTCATCCCTGCACATTTTTTTTGCCGTGCCGATCAGAAGCGCCATTGATTCTGGATGAACACGGTTCATGGTGGCAAGAGCGTCTGTCTTGGCCATCAATTGTGTAAAGAAACTGTCTGCATCGGTAATTTGGATCGTCTTACCCGCTCGATGGGCTAGAAGGTCTGCGCCAAGGACCGATAGCTGACCGCGGGAAGCCCAATAAAAAGGATACCGTCGGTTGGGGGAACGAATGATTGCGGCGCGCAGCGCCGTGTCCCAGTCGCCAGACCATCCTACAATGACCAGGCCGTATTCATCGAACACCCGGTCAACCAGAGCATTCATCGCGGGAGAATACGTCTCTAATTCGTCCTGTGTATTCTTGATACGTGCGTCCATGTAATCGCCGTGCACTTTGATGATAGTGCACCGGGAATGAACGAGCGGAGTCGCACCAACAATAGCATCGTCTGAAGCAATTACCGTCGGTTCGACACCGACATCGCGAAGGGCATTTTCAAGTAGGCGATCGAAATTAGTCGTTACAATCACCCGGATCGTACCGACGGCCACGAGGTTCGCTATCGCCCTGTGAGCTACTGTCGGCTGGTAAGGCTCCTCGCCATCCCTAGCTTCAACATATGCATGAATGATCGACCGCCGCTCCGCTGGAGTTGAAGCAATAGCATCCAAAATATCGGAATAGCTGGGCTCCTGCCCGTAAGTCTCCCGATACCATGCAGACCAGTCGACCTGATCCACCACGCCCCGAACACTGCCAAGGCGGCGTATCAGATCAAGGGTGATTTCCCAACCCGTGGGCACGCCAGCGGAGCGGGATATTCCGCTGCCAATCAGGAGGGCTTGGACCCCTGGGGAATGATGGAGCGAGAGGGCAAGGGAATCAATCGGGGCGATTTCGATCATTGGCATAGAGTATTCGTAGCGCCTTCAGGATTTCGTTGGAACCCACTCCACTCAAGTTACTTGGGATGCCTCAATCGATGTCAGTCTTCCAAGCACCCACGGGAGCCAGTCCAGCCGGAAATGACACCCAATGGGCCGATCCAGATCGGTGCAGTCCAAAAAGTTTCATGATCCCATCCCAGATCAATAAAGTCCGATCCGCCGGTGAACCAACACCAGATCCTCGTCCCCCACCTGCCCGCGAACATCCTCAAGAATTGACGGCCAGAGATCCAGTGCATCAAGCAAGACCTTTCGCGTCCGCCTCACGCTCATCCGCAGCCGTCTCGCAGCCCACGTGATGCCCAGATCATCGACAACCATAGCCAGCACATGCTGCGCGCCCGTCAGGCACCCCGTACAGACCATAGGCAGTTGTCGGCGCCACCGTGAATAGGCTATCGCGCGCCGCACCCGGCCTAGGCTCTCGAAAAAGGCGGCATCGGGACAAACACTCAGATCCACGCGGGTTTCGAGGCTGGCGCTGCGCACAGTCACCTCGGCATCGATGCGTTCATGCTCGGCCTGAATTTCCAACGCCCATCCCAACTGGTCATTGCTGATCGCGCCTGATCGGTGAAGGCGGGCCAACGCGCCCTGGCGCATAGTGGCCGCGGCCGCGTGGGTTTCGACCGTTCCGTTGCGCTTATGGCCAAACTTGCCTTGCGCGGCCGCATGCGCCTTGCGCAGCGCGCGCTCCTCTGCCGCACGTTCGGGATGGCATTCGGCATAGGCGGCGGAGATCCGGCGCCGCTGGTCGGCCATCATCCGTTCGGCAACGCCGGCCTGCTTGCCCTTGGCTTTGCGCTTACCAGCCGCCTTCGACCCGCCTGATTTTGCCATGTCCCGAAGATCCCCGCTTGATTGCCGATGGCGGGGTGTAATCAATGGCAGGGCCTTCCATCAGTCTGCGATTTGTCGCCTCATGCGCGCGATCGTCCACGTTCCAGCCCAGCGAGCGCAGCAGCTGCACCGCCTCATCGCGCTGTTGTGGCAAGCGCAGGCCACGCGGACCGGGGATCTTGATCAACAGGCCGCTGGCCGTGAGATTGCCGACGATCTGGTGCGCATACTGGCGCCGCACGCCCACGGCGGCCGCGATCTCGCCCAGGCTCGGGCTGTGGCGCCATTGTGCGATATATTCATGGATGAAGTCGAGCACCTGCAGACGCAGCGACACCATGGCCGGGCGCAACCGCCGCGATTTGCTTTCCGTATTTCCTGCCATTGTGGACATGACAGGAACATAGCGGAGGAATGCCTAATTTTTAAGCGCATTATAGTAAAATCTTAGACCCGCCCCCAAAGGGTATATATCTCCGACTTTCATCCGGGGCCCGCATACGCCACCACGCAAGGAAATTAAGCGGATTCCGCCACGATGGGTTTAAGCGATTACCGGAACGCTAGCGTCAAGCATTGGGTCACTAAACCTTCCAACAGTGGAAATAAGATCGTTGTAGCGGGTAATATGATGAATATTACCATCCTGCCCATTATCGCGATGGTAGTACATTAACTTAATAATTTCAGATTGATTATCTTTGCTCATAGCTTCATCAATTGCCTCCTCAGACATTGCCAAAGCCCTTTCTATTTCAATACTCAAATCCTGCAGATTGAACTCATGCGTAGATTTATTAAAACTTTCTGGAACATAAAATTTAAAAAGATCATTTCTGTTGATATTATTAACATAATCCAAGCCATAAAAATTCTTTATAAGAAGAGATATTAAATAATCACCTTGAAGCCTATTTGACCCAGAAAGGGATATGCAAGTTTGAATTTGATGAATTAATTTTATTCTATCCCTCGCAGAGACAGAATAAACATCAAAGTAAGCACAAATTTTTTCAAAAAAATTGAGTGATTTCCTGGGATTCCTCTGCCTCATCAGGAAAAATTCGATTTTCTCCTCCAAAATTCCATATTGCGCGCAAAGCTGAGAAACAAAATGAAACGCGTCTGGCTTTCTAAGTTTGTAACGACGATCTATAAATCTGCTTAAATACTTTCCACCATCAAATTTACTCCCATACGCACCCGATACTGAACAAGAGAGCTGCTCAAGGTGCACACCTAAAATAAAAATCAACCCCCTGACGTCAAAAAGGTGCTTTATTTCTTCGAGCAATTTAATTGCATAGGTAGGCCGGCAGCGATCAAGCTCGTCAATCACAATGATAATGGGAGCGCTATGACCATCTTTGTTGATCTTCTCGACAATAGCAGCCAGACTCTTTTTCATTTCATCGATAGCAGACTGACCTTCTTCGAACGCATTGATGCGCCCATCCATCAATGTGAAGGATGCTCTGGAAACGTCCTCGATCAGACCATTTGCAAGATCCTTGCCTCCGTCTTCGATGGATTTCTTCATGCCCTCCGTTAAGGAGTGACCGGTATCCTTGACGATCCCCTCCAGCTCATCAACTACTGGCGCAGTGATCACCATACCAGCGGCACGCTTAATTAACCCAAGGCCAGCGCATTTTGCCACGCGGCCAGCTTTGCCAACGAATTTATCAAAGGTCTGCTTGACCTCTGGCTCATTAAGATAGGGCTTTAGCGCCTTCTTTAGCGTTGCAGCCAACGCTACCATTGGCTGGTCTGCAAGGTCATCAGCCCATGCATCGACAAATGCCACTGGATGATTTATGCTTACTTGTTCGGCAAAACGCTTTAGGAAGAAGCTCTTTCCCTCACCATAGCCAGCATCAACAGCGATAGTGAATGCTCGCTGCACATGCTGACCATGATTTCCGTTTGTTAAACTTTCGAGATAGCCCTGAAGCATCAAAGCTTCACTGCGCCTATCGAAAAGATCTCCATCCCAAATTTTTTTAAACATATTCATCTCGCTCGCTAAAGTTCGGTCCATAGCTTTCAAATAGGAGGCAGTATTTTAGAATAATTCGTGAAACTTTCTGGGTCTAACCTCAATCGATTTCAACCAATCAATATAAAATTACCGCTCAATCCATATTTTAAAAATCCATCTTCCGAAAAAGCAACTCATATGGATTAAATCCATGGCTTTCACTTATATTTTAGCAACCGCAGTGGGCGTCGCGCTTATATAAAAATTCATGCGGGACAAATGATTAATATTATACCGGATAATACTATTCAATTTCCGAATGCGAAACTGCATTGCGCAGCACAGTAGGCATGGCCTCCAACACAATTGGGAGAAAGCGCTCACCATCCAAAACCATAGAATCGTATATAATACTTATAACAGAAGAGAATCCTCTTGTATTTTCTGTCTGAACTGTGATCTTCTTAACAATTCCATTGGTTTGCAAATGGTTGATGAAGCTACCATATATGTCATCGGGAACATACGAGTTAATATAAATTCGTATTTTGGGACCTTCAAATTGGCTGTCGGGACGACGATCCAGACTTGCCCAGCGGGCCGAAGCAAGTGGATTACGCACTTCTCCTCTTCTTAAAGACAACTCGAGTTCAGCAAATTTATCAGAAATTATACGCTCTATTCCAACGTATTCATTCTTCGGCTCTAGAGTTTCAAATGTTCCAAAATCTTCGATAAACGACCTAAACTTATTATTGATATAATTATTATGAATATTTATAATTTTCTTTGTCAGAGTAGATATAAAAAAGTTAGTTTCGTGAATGTGCAAACCGGCAGGATATGAAACATGCTCGATAACTCGAGTATCAAAAGGAATTGAACCAATATCATCGGTAATAATAATCACAGGCTTTTTGAACGTAATTCTCATACCTAGCTCAAACATTACGTTTGGGTTCAATCCAGATACGTCGCATACAACTACTGGATTTTCATATAGATTTTTAATAATTCTGCGCTGGATTACATCGGACTCAAAATCGTCACTTACGATCTGAGGATACATCCCCGCATCTGTAATTGCTTTATGGATGACTTTTTTTACGTCATTCCAATGTGCTGCGTCATATTTGGGAGGCATCGCAGAAATGGGCATAATAATGCCGCAAGTCTCTTTGGCGCCTGAGTTTTGCTCAGCACCGTCCACGTCAGATGCCGAAATATTGTCAGCATTAGATTTTACATTGCGGCTCACTGCTCTTCCTTCACTTCAAACATCGTCACCGTGCAGTCTTTGATATGCAGCGCCCCGGATGCGGCAAAGAACGATAGCCCCCCAAACCTGTTCTTCCCCGCCACACGCATCAGCGCCAAGCTTGTGTCCTTCGGAATGGCCGGGTCGTTTACGTCCCCCCGCAGCAGTTCCACGGCGCCATCAACCCGGAAACCTTCGGGGTCCGCGAACTGCGCCCTCACTTTGGCCTCCATGTCTGGGATGCTGCCCTTGTCGTCCAGGCAACCGCGCCCTTCAGCGATTTGTACTGGCGTCAAATTCGGTTTTGCTGGGCCCAACCACAGGCCGAGAGCCACCATCAGCGCAAAAAGCGCAGCGATGGTGATGAATAGCCGCCACACCCATTTCAGCCACGAGGGCATTGGCCGGCGCTTGCCGTCATAATCCCGATCACTCACTTAGCTTGCCCCCAAGCAATTTTAGATCCCGCGCCCGCAGGCTATCCCTGCGCTCCATATCGCGTCGTCAGACCATGGCGGATGCCCGGCCCCGTGAATGGTTCGGCCGCGCGTTCCTGAAGGCGCGACATGCCGGTTTTTCCGGCCTGCGCCATGGTGCGCATGATTTCCGCGACGGCCAGCCTGCCGCTCGGCGCCAACTGGCGATAAAGGTCAAGGATCGCCCATTCCTCCTTGTCGATCGCGGCCTCCATGGCGCTGATCGACGGGTCATCGGTTTCGCCCAACAGATATTCCTGCGACACGCGAAACATCCGGGCAATGATGGGCAGCTTTCGCATATCGACCGGGGCGCCGATCAGGATCTTTCCAATGGTCTGCGCAGAGATCCCAAGTTCAGCCGCCAGCGCGCGCTGTGTCACCCTGTGGGTCGACATCAGCATGCGCAGACGGTCCCGGCGGATCACCGAAGCGCCTCGGCCGATATGGATTTGCCTTTTGACGATGTGATGATTTTGACTGGTGCCTTTACCGGCCGATCGGCAGGCTTCGCCGCCAAGGACGCTTGCGCCATGGTGCGCATGATCTCGATGACAGCTTTTTGGCCCGACGATTCGAGGCTGTGATAGAGCCCTAAGACTGCCTGATCTTCGCTCGAGAGCGTTGGTGCCGGTGCATCAAGCGCCGGATCATCCGTTTCGCCAGCCAGGTAAGCCGGTGTGGTCTGAAGCTCCCGCGCGATTTTCACCAAGTGCGGAGTGGATCGGCGACCGCTGCGAATAAGACTGTTTACGGTAGTTTGCGGAATTTCGGCACGGCGCGCCAGTTCGGCCTGGCTGATGCCAAGCACCTTCAAGCGAAGCTCTATCCGGCGTCCTAGTTCCATGCCGAACAGCCTAACGGATTTCCGGTAGAATAATATTCCGCAGTTACGGTTGACTCATACCGCAATGTCGGTAGGTAAACGGTATGGTTCTCCATTGCCAATCCGACTCGGCTCTAGCCCAAGCGATCCGCAAAGCGGGTTCGCAAGTCGCGTTCGGCCGGATCGTCGGCAAGAGACAGTCGGTCATCCATGACTGGTTGCGAAAGGAGCGTCCGCTTCCTTCCGAATTGGTATTTGTCGTCGAAGCCGCCACCGGCATTTCCCGCCACGACCTTCGCCCCGACATTTACCCTCGCGACGTCCAAAATCCGCCTGCCGAAGCCGCCAATTCCGACCAATCGGGTGCCGCATGAACCGGCGCCAACTCCATACGCTGCCCATGGCCTTCGGTTTCCGCCACGGCAGCGGCCAGCGGGCGCCGCTAGTTCCGGCCCCGCTGGCACCTTCCTTCCGCGCGAACGCCCCCCTACCTGTAGCGCGCGGCGGCGTCCGCCGGGGATTGCCCACGTCCCCGGCGGATTGCGCCATCAACCATTCGACCTCGCGCTCCAAATCGCGCCCTCCTTTCCTGCGCCTCCTGCCTATCGCGGCGCTGGTCATCGGTCTGCTGCAATCGGCGGCCGCTTTTACAGTCCTTCTCACCGCGCCCGCTGGCGGCGCAGGCCTGTCGCGACACGGCGAGCGCGCGCAGGCCATCATCCGTGAACCGAAACTCCACGGAGCCAGCGCCCTTCCCTTCGCGCACGCCAGCTGCGCAGGCCATGGCGGTATGAGCATGCCCGCCATGGCCGAACCGTTACGGCTTGGCGGAGCTGGCACCATTTCCGGCCGGGGGATCCCGGCATGACCGTGCATCGCGCGCCCACCTCCATCGACGCCGCGCTGGCCCGCATTGCCGGACAGCTTGATGGCGGATGGGGGGCCATGGGCCGCGCGGTTTCCCGATCGGAGACCACGGTGCGCGCATGGGGCCAACCCGGCCGCCGCGAACAGATCCCGATGGCGTCCGCGATCGCGCTCGATCTGGCCTTTCAGGCTGCAGGCGGCACCGGCGCGCCGATCTTCGAAACCTACGCGCTGCAGCTCGATCTGGCCTGCATCAACCGCTTTGCCGATCGCGCCGCATTGGGCGTTCATCTGGCCAGCGTGATCAAGGAATCGGCCGAGGCCGAGAGCGCCATGCTGAGCGCGATCCTGCCCGATGCAGGCCCCGCCGAAATCCGCCGCGCACTGCGCGAGCTGGAGGAGGCCCTGGTCGCGATGGGTACCGCCCGCGCAATGCTGACCAACATGAAGTCCGGCACAACCGACAGCCCTCAGATCCCGCCGTAATCCGGCAACAGGGCCCATCCCGCCCTGACCAAGCCCAAGCCTCACCTTTCAGCCGATCCGCCCTGATCCATCCGATTTCGGGGGCGGTTTTCTGCTGCCTGAAAAGGATATCGTCATGCTCAGCGAATTTCAGAAGCTTAACTGCATCGAGGGCCTTATTGCTTCCGGCCTGCCCATCGATCAGGCCGAGATTACGGTCGATCTGGCCGATCGCGCGGCGCGGGCCGCCCGCGAAACCTTTCTCAGCACGCTGCGCCCCGCCCCGAACTTGGCAGTCGGCAAGGCTGCGACGCAGATTGCCTCCCAGCTTGCTGCGAAGTCGTTTTTGGCGCTGGCCGAACTGTCGCTCAGCGAACGGTTTGCCGGGAGTGGCCCCCTGCGTGAAGTTCACCTCGACGAACAAACCGCCGCACAGGCCCCCGCACAGGAGGCCGCGCAGTGACGAACGCTCCCGATTTCCGCAACGGCGCGATCAGCCTGCAATGGCGCGCTGCCATCGAGCAACTTGGCTGCCCGGCCCATATGGCGCCCGATGAATGGGCAAAGGTGATCGAGTTGGCCCATGATGCCGCCATCGCCGCCCTCGCCACTTTCTTTAAGGTCGCAAGCAGCAGCTGCAATGTCGAAATCTCCACCAACGCCATCACCAATGGCGCCGAACTGGCGCAGATGATGTTGGTCAATCTCCAGCAATCGGTTTTCCGTTACTGCGAAACTTGCGGCGGCGGAGCGCGCACCATTCCGTTCAATCTCAGCGCCGACGATGCTCAAAAGAGCACGGTCCAATGAGCGGCCTCCTCCCCGATTTCCGCAATGCATCGGCCACCAAATCGTGGACCAATGCCTTCGTCGAATTCCCGCGCCCGGCCAATGTCTCCGAACAGGACTGGCAGGCCATGATCGACCACTCGCGCGAGACGGCCATCGCCGCGATCGAGACGTTCTATCGGGCCGCAACCAGCGGGGGTGATGCCTGGCAGGTCCAGATGGCCATCGCCAACGGCGCCGAACTGATCCGGCTGCTGCTCCGCAATATGCAGGAAAGCATCTGGGCCATTGCCGAACGCGATGGCCTGCCTGTCGAGGCCAAGCGCTTTTCCATCGAATGGGAAACCATCGAACCTATGAAGGAGGATGGCCGATGAGCTCGTTCCTCAACGACGCGCAAAAACGCGAACTGGTCGCTCACCTTATCGGCACCGGCGCACCGGCCGATCAGGCGGCGGTCACGGTCGACCTTGCCCTTCATGCGATGGAGGAAGCGGTCAAAACCTTTGGCGACCGCTGCAAAGCAGCGCCCAGCATGGTGTCCGAGATTATCGCTTTCCAGATCGGTGCGCAGTTTGCGGCCCGTCGCTTCGCGGAATTGGGAGAAGGCGCGACCGCCCTTGGCGAACGTCTGGGCATGGGCCGCGCGGACTTCCTTACCTCGGCCGGCGCCGGTTCGGCCGCCTGATGCCCCATCCCATCGCCCTCCGCCTCGCCATCGCTGCGCTGGGCCTGCTGGCTGCGCCGCTCCTGGCGATGGCTGCGGCGGCGCTGGAACTCTTCATCCCCGGAGCAATCCACCATGGATAAGATCGACCCCATCCCACCCCGTACGACCATTGAATTCGACCTGCCCGCAGAGTTCGTCGCGCGGTCGTTCATTCTGGTCGCGATCTCGGACGAGCGCCGCCGCCAGGTCACCGCCGAAGGCTATGACGCCGCCCATGACGACCGCCACACTGCGGGCGAGATCGCCCTGATGGCCGCGTCTTATGCGGCGCTGGCCGGGCGCCATGAAATCGCCGCGATGCACGCATGGCCTTGGGATGATCCCTTGCCCCAAAGCCTGACCGCCGCGCCCCGCCGCCTGCTGATCATCGCGGGCGCCCTCATCCTTGCCGAAATCGAGCGCATTGACCGCGCCGCCGCGAAGGAGACCACCCATGGCTGATATCGATGCTGACGAACGCCTGCGCCTTCTGATCGAGCGCATCGAGCGTCTTGAATCCGAAAAGAAGGGCATCTCGGACGACATCAAGGACGTGTACCTGGAGGGGAAGGCTACCGGCTATGACCCCAAGGCCATGAACCAGGTTGTCCGGATCCGGAAGATGAAGCCGGACGACCGCAAAGAGCAGGAAGCCATCCTCGAGGTTTACCTCAACGCGCTGGGGATCGAATAATGGCGCGCGGGCTTGGCGATATCCGCCCGCACTGGTTGCGCCGCGCGATCGTGCCGGTGGTCGGCCTGGCGCTTTGCGTGGCAATCTTCGCGCTCTACGCGGCGGGCACGCTGCTGGTCGCGATCTGGGCCGCCTTGCGCGCGCTGGGCGAAGGCCCGGTGAAAATGATGGATGAGCTGCGGCATGAGATCATCCCGGCCATGCGCAGCGCCTGGCGGGGGGAACGGCCATGAACCGCAACTCCGTTGCCCGCTTCGCCGCGCGCCTGATCGGCAAAGCGCCCGCCGCCCCCGCCACGCCCGCTGCGCCGCCCGCCCCGCCGCCCGGCGACAGCCCGGACGAATGGCGCGTCGGCGATCTGGCCGAATGTATCGCGGAAAGCGGCGATTGGCGGTGCCGCAAAACCGGATACATTCTGGAGGATGGAGGCCCTCAGTTCGGCGAGCGATACCGCGTTGTCGACGTCGATCCGCGCCTCAATATCACCGGCCTGATCTTTACCCGCTGGCCCGGTCTGGCTTTCAGCGCGGCGGCTTTCCGCAAGGTCCTCCCCCGCACCGATGAAGCCGCTGCTGGCACCTGCACCACGATCAAGGATCTGCTGCGCCTGCCCGCCCAACCGGTGGAGGCGGCATGATGGCAAAACCTTTTCCCCTTCCCTCGCCCGGACCCGGCCTGCGCGTCGAAACGGGCGTAATCCAGTTCGAAGGTGACTGGCCCGGTATCTTCATTCGGGGCGACGAAGCGCTGGGCTTTGCCGCGCGCCTGACCGCCGTGCTGCGCGGCGATGCCAATCACGATGCAACGCAGCAGGTGTTTGAGCTGTGTCGCCTCCTCATCAAGGCGCACTCAAAACCCAGACCCCGTCGGGAAATGGCATCTCGGCTTCGCGATGCCGAAGAACAGCACTTGCACGCGCGCCACGCGTCCGAAGAGCGGTTCATCCGCAACGTGGCGAAGTTTGCCGAAATGAGGAAGCCGTGATGCGCCCCCTCTCCCACCCCAAAGGAGCCAACGATGGAAAAATCCAATTGGACGGCGCAGCGCTCCGGCGCGGGCCTGTCTGTCGCGATCACGGACCGGTACGGCCGGGTGTTGCGCAAGTTGACCAGCGTGGATCGGATCGCGGGCGAGCCGGACGGTACGATCATCGCGCACTTCCGCAACGGCGACACGCATATTCTTTCGCAGCCGGCTTAATCCGAGCCGCCCTGCACCCCCGCAAGCTTTGCATCGGCCTGGCCTTCTGGGCGGTCCTCCATCTGATCGACCGCGTGATCGCAGGCGTGGTGCAGTGCTCCGCCCTCGGCTGCCTGCCCAATGGAGGCGCGCTGTGACCCACGCCAACGCCAACCGCGCACCATCGATCCGCCGCCGCCGTCTGGCCCGCGTGCCCCTGCTGGGCGCCTGCACCTGCCCCGAATGCCGCGCCCTCGATGCCGCCCACCCGGGTGAGGGTTATCAGCTGGCGCTGCCCGGTGGGCGCCCTGCAGGGGAGACACGGGCATGAGCACCTTCGCCCTCACCATCATCGAGCCCCAGCTCTCCCGCATCATGGCGGGCCAGCTCACCACGCTCTGGCGCGTCGGGATCCAGATGCAGGCCTATCGCCCCGGCGATCTGCTCTGGATCCGCGAACCCTTTTATTTGCCCAAGAGCAAGGCCCACTTCGCCCCCAGCAGCGCGGCCGCACAGGGCGTTACGCCGATCTATGCCGCAGACCTGACGCCGGAGAGCCCCGCCCCAGAGGGCTGGCTCGGCCCTCTGATGAAGGCGCGCACCATGCCGCGCGCCTGGCATCGCCAGCATCTGGTGATCGAAGCGGTCGACCGCACGCGCCGCCTCCATTCGATGACGTCCGATGAAATGGTCGCCCAGGGCTTTGCCCATCTGAACCACTTCATCGGCTGGTGGAACAAGGCCGCCAGCCTCGCGGGCCCCGACTTCCGCTGGGACCTCAACCCGCTGATCTCCACCATCGCCTTCGCCCGAATCGGAGCGCCCCTGTCATGACCGAACAGACCCTGACCCGCATCGCCGCCGACACCATGCCCGAGGGCAATTATGCCATCGTCGAAGCGCTGGGCCACCGCACGCTGGTCGGCCGGGTGGCCGAGGTCGAGCGCTTCGGCACCAAGATGTGCCAGATCGAGCCACTGTTTGCGGATGTCATGCTGGGCCCGGTGCTGCTGAGCGGAGCATCGCTTTACCAGTTCACCCCCTGCACGCCCGCGCAGGCCTATGCCCGTCGGCACAAGAACGAATACGGCCTGCCGCAGGCGATCAGCGATGCATTGCCCGAGGAGGCGCGCCCGGCCCCCCGCCTGCCTGATTTCATCACCGGCAACGACGAAGACGATGTTCGCGATGAATGGGGGCATCCGTGAGCCGCCCCGCCTCACGCATCACAGCCGAACGCGAAGCCGTGCTGCGGTTCTTCGCCGCCGCGCCCAGCACGCAGTTGGCCCTGCGCGAGCACCTGGGCATTACCAGCACGCTGGCAACAGCGCGCATCGGCAATGCGATAGGCGCATGCGAGCTGCGCCGCGTCATGCCCAGGCCGGGGCAGCCGATGACCCCGGCCGTCTATGAAATCACGGAAAAGGGTCGCGCGGCGCTGAACGCGATCGACAATCCTCCGGCTGCAGTGCCGGTCCCTGCCCCCGCCAAGAAGGTTCTGCCCACCCATGCCAAGAAGCTGAAGGCAGGCGCCGGCCAGACCCCGCGCGAACTGGCCGTCAGCATGGAGGAGGAACGCCGTCGCGATATCAGCCATGAATGCTTTTCGATCGAGCTTTTGAACAAGCTGCTGGGCGCCACGCCGCGCGGCATGATCCCCCGTGCGCGCCGGGGCGCTCCGGGGGGCCGCCATTCGATCCCGATGCAGTCATTTCCCGTGGCAGCGGGCCGCGATCCATGCCCGCGCTGCGGCACACGCGGCGATCTGGGCTGTGCGCATCAGCGTCCTGCTGAGACGGTCATGCCCGATCATTTTGTCGCACCTGTCGATGGCCGTCAGCAGTCGGCAGGCCGTCTAGGCCATCACCGCCGCAAGATGTCGACCGGAACTGGGGTGTACCATGGCTGAGCCCATTTCCTTCCCGGGCGCCAACTTCACTTTCATGGGTGATGGAGAGGTTGTCGTTGACCTTCATGTCTTTCGGCAACCGCGCGGCCCCGCCAATGTTTCCTGCTGGCGGCTTTCGCCGGAAGAGCTTGAGGAGATCAACCGGACCGGCTGCATCTTCCAGACCGTCATGTCGGGTTCGATCCTCTATCCCTGCTTCGTTGGTAGCGAGAGCGCCACGCGCGCCTTGGTCGTCGATACTGGCCCTGTCTGGATCCGGGAGGGCAGCGACAATGCGTGACCTCTCCACCCTCAACCGCTGGCGCGATCGCGGGGCGGAAATGGCGCTGTGGGGCTGGTTCGACACCAGTATGGAAAAATTGGGCGGCTATTTCCATGTGCCGCGCAGCGCGGCGGTCACCCTGCGCGTCATCGTCTCTACGGCTGCTAATCCCGAGGCGGAAGGATGGGATCACATTTCCGTCAGCCTGCCCAACCGCTGCCCGACCTGGGAGGAGATGGAGTTCATCAAGCGCACCTTCTTCCTGCCGGAAGAGGTCTGCTTTCAGCTGCACCCGGCTGAGGCCGATTACATCAACAATCACCCCTACTGCCTGCATATCTGGCGCCACGCGACGATGCTTGTGCCGCTACCGCCGCCCAATTTTGTCGGCCGCAAGGAACTGGGGGTGCTTGGGGCATGAACCTGCTCGACATGATGGGCGACAGCGCCCCGCCCGCGCCCAAAGCCCCTACGCAGCGCTCCGTTCCCTTGCGCGCATCGCCAGCCGCAAGATCCTCCGGCACTTACACGCCGCGCCCCGTTCGCCCGATGTGGCGAAACGGCGTGCCCGTTACCGGCAGCGATGCCGGCTATGTCAAACATAGGGCGGGCGATCTCCGCTGGCTGACGCATGGCTATACCGCCGATGGCCAGCCGCTGGGCCGATGGTTTCGCTGGAGCGATTCCCGGGAGGGTTGGATGTGGATCTGCATCGATCCGCAGGACCTGACGGGGATCAATGCCCTTCCCGATACCCCGCCGACGGGAGGTGAGGCATGACAGACCTGCTCACCCTTGCCGCATCCCGTCGCCATGCGCCGACATCGCCGACAACTCGACCAAATTGGAAGCCGGAAGGCTGCGCCGATTGCGGCCTGCTGCACCCCAGCTTCAGCCTGAACGGAGCGCATGGCCCTTGGCGCTGCGCGGATTGCCACCAACAGGCAAAGGAGGCCCGCCGTGGCTGAGCTTCACTCTGCATGCCGCAGATTTCGATTTTCCAAGTTTCCGGGCCTGGCCCGCCTGGACGCGACAGTGAGCGATCTCCCGTCGTCTGCAAAGTCACCGGCCCCAACGGAGTAAATGCAATGTCTGCTTCCACCACTACTGTTCTGACTGCCGAAACGGCCTCGGAATATGATTTCGTGATTGGCCTGGATGCTTCCGGCTCGATGGCTAGCCCTTCGACGCGCTATCCGGGCAAGACCCGCTGGGAGGAAGCGCAGGAAACCATCTTCGGTCTGGCATCGGTCCTCAACAAGTATGATACCGATGGGATCGATCTGGTCGTTTTCGGCGGCGCCGTGCAGGTTTTCGAATGCGTAACGCCCGACAAGGTGTCTTCGATTTTCCAGAGCCGCAGCCCGCGCGGGTCCACGCCTCTTGCGGAAGCGATCGTTCAAATCGACGCGCTGAACGCCGACGGCAAAAAGGCCGTGGCTATCATCTTCACCGATGGCGAGCCTGATGATCGCGCTGCCGCGGAAGCCGCCATTGTCGCAGCTGCGGCCAAGCTGGAGCGCGATGAGGACTTCACGATCTTGTTTGTGCAGATTGGCGATGATGCGGGTGCGGCGAAGTTCCTTGCCCATCTCGATGACGGCCTGACTTCGGCCAAGTTCGATATCGTCGATACCATCAGCGCGGCGGAAGCCGACAAAATGGAACCGCTCGATCTCATCAACACAGCGATCAATGATTGATCGGCGCGGGAGGGGCTGCGCTCCTCCCCGCTATTCGCGAGGTTATCGATATGGAAGACAACTCTCTCAAGCGCGAAGCCTTGAAACTCTGGTCGACGGCGGTGAGCTGGTTTTCGTTCATCTCTTTGCCTGAAGGGCGAGGCGCTGCCGTTGTCGCAGCAGCGGTGCTGGTTTTGCTGATCTCTCCACTGCTTTTCGTTCTTGTCTCGATCGGCGCTGCTGCGCTGATCGCTTATCGCGCGTCCAAAACGCCAGATTGATCCTGAAGGAAGTCGACCGTGGCTAAGACCCTTTCCTTCAAGACCCTGCTGAAGCTGGCTGAGGCCCGCCAGATGGCGCTGGATTGCGTGGCAGAGAAGTACACCGCCGCATACATCATTCGTCGCCTTCAGACCGAGTTTGACGCCACCTTTCGCTACACCTGCGGCACCACCGTCCTGCGCTGCGCCCGGATCGAGGTGAGCAACACGGCTGGCAACGAGACGGCAATGCTCAAGGCATGGCTGGAACGGGCGAGCGCGACTTTGGCGCCGCTGCGTTCGCGATCCATTTCCAGTGAATTGTCAGCTGGCAATGTCTGACCGCGCCCCCACCCACACGTCCGAAACGATTCCCGTTATTGGCGGGCAGGGCAATGGCAGCAGCTGCCCTGCCCTTATCATCCCTTCCGTGCGGCCGCAAAGCCCAACGGGTCGCCCTGCCCCGGTCAGCGTCAAAGGCGCGGCCGGGGCATATCCCGTTGTGCTTCTCCCCATGCCGCCAGCCGATCGGGTGATGGCTGTCATCGATGACTGCTGGCACCGTGGCTCCGGCCTCGGTGAAACCGTCAAATCCGTGCATCGTCATACGCAGACACGGATCGATCCGGATCAGGTCCGCCGACGATTTGTCGTGCTGGCCGACCGCTGTGTCCGATCGCCGCCCTGACGCCGCTCGCAACCCGATCGATCCCAAATGCCCGCCCGAAAATTGAACGAGGCTGCCATGAAGCGCAACACCGCCCCCCGCATCAAATGCAATCCCATCAAGGGCCGTCGCCCTGTCCTGCAGAATCTGAACTGTCACGAGCTGAAGATCGATCACGGCTATCAGCGTGCTATCGATAATGGCCAGAGCAAGCAGCTGATCGCCCGGATCGCGCGCGACTGGGATTGGGCCATGTGCCAGCCGCTGGTGGTGGCCGAAAGGTCAACGGCCCAAGATGAGCTGTTTGTCATCGATGGCCAGCATCGGCTGGCAGCAGCTCGGCTGCGCGGCGATATCTATGAATTGCCCTGCGTCGTCGTCCGCACCAATGGCATCGAGGCCGAAGCCGCCATGTTCCGCCAGATGAACGGGACGCGCCAGCCGCTTTCCCGCCTCGATCTGTTCAAGGCAGCGCTGGCCTCGGGCGATAGCGCGGCGCGCGCGCTGTCATCGGCGATCGCCGCAGCCGGGCTTAAGCTGGCGACGCACACCAACAATGCCTCGTGGGGGCCGGGCGTCATCGGGAACATCGGATCGCTGTCGAAGTCGTGGAAGTCTCCCGGGCCAGCCGCCACGAGCCTTGCGCTTTACGTTCTGGGCGCCGCCTGGCGCGGCCAGCCGCTCCGCCAGTCGGGCACCCTGTTCCCCGGCATTCTGGCGGTCTGCGCCGATGAGCTGAAAAAAAACGCCCGCCTGACAGCAGAAAGCGAAGAGATCGAGATGCTTGCCGAGATGGTCGGCGAAGCGCCCCAGGAGCAGTGGCTGCGCGACATCCATATGGTGCGGGCGGAAAACCCCGGTCTGGTTTTCGAGGCAGCATCGCAGCGGATCTTCCGCAAAGCGTGGGGGGAGCTGATGGCCGAATTCGCAGGGGAGGCAGCTTGATATGAGCCAGCCGACCGTTGAACGCCTTTTACCGATCGCGCAGGTCCGAGAAATCACCGGCGCCGGGACCAGCACGATCTATCGCTGGATGAGCCAGGACCGGTTCCCTCGGCCGATCAGCGTCACGCCGGGCACGCGCCGCTGGCGTGAAAGCGACCTGATTGCGTGGCAGCAGGCCAAGTTTTCCACAGCTGGTACCAGCTGAAATTGGGGGGATCGCAGGGGGTATTCACCCCATCCCCTTTAATTTTCTCAAGATTTACGAGGTCTTTATGCAAGTGGTATCAGCCCGTCCCCAGGCACCATTTACTTCCAAGCACATTCTAGACCGTCTGAGGACATCCGGCAATGGTGGAATTCCGCCATTTCTGCTGGGTCACCGGTTCATCGAAGTCTTTCGCTCTACTTCACCTCTCGCAGGGTTTACCAAGGGCTTTGATGGAAGATGTCATCCGCGACCGTTTTCAGGGCCGCCAGTGTCGTGTGCTCCTCAAGGACGACATCGAACATTTGGTGGCCGCGAGTATGGCGGCTCTGGCCCCGCCCAAGCTTCTCTACCCGCGCACCAGCGGGGCCAGCCGTCTTGGTGTTCCACCAATGCCCAATGCGTTGCGATCTACGACCGGGCAATTCCTCGCACGCTGGCTCCCGTCTGGAAGGCCGTAGAGCTTGTTTTCCGGGCAAGCCTGATCCGGCGCCAGAATAGGCTGGAGATTCGGCCTGCAAACGCGAACACCGCGTAATTGATGCAGTCCCTCTCTTGGATGGTACGAGGCCGCATGAACACTTCAACACAGGACGGTTTGCGATAGGCTGTGTTGGCGGCGCGGGTGACCGGCCCTATATTCCTAGACCGTCAGCCTGCCGTCCACCCGAACACAGTCACGTCCCCCGCTCTTGGCCTGATAAAGAGCTCTGTCCGCCCGTTCGAGGCAGGAGGCCAGCAAATCGCGGGGACCGACCTCCACCGCTCCCACGCTCATGCTGGGCATTGCAAAACCCAGAACTTCCATATCGTTGGCACCGGGCAAGCGGGTACGCAGACGGTTCAGCAAATCGCCGACTTCCTCACCCGTCACGCCGGGCAGCAGCATCACAAACTCCTCTCCGCCGGAGCGCGACAAAAGATCGCCTTCCCGCAAGGCACCCCGCAGCCGGCGAGCGAATTCAACCAACACCCGATCCCCGGCTTGATGACCGAAACGATCGTTGATGCTCTTGAAATGGTCGAGATCGGCGATCGCCACGCAGACCGGCAAGCCATGGCGGCGGCATTGCGCCTTGATCCGACGTGCCGCTTCCTCGAAACCACGGCGGTTGAGCAGACCGGTCAGCGGATCGACAATCGCCAACTGCCGCAACTCGTGGGCCAGATCCTCGGCCAGCAGGAAGAGCGCAAACAGGCCGATGCCTGTCAGGCTGGCTGGAACCCCCAGCAGATAGAAAGCACGATAGGGATCCATCGACATGCTCCCCCACGGAACAGTCAGGACGCCCAGCACCGTCAACACGGCGAAAAAGCCGGCGAACAGCGCCATCATGGCTTGCGTCACCCGACCTGCAGCAAGGCCCTCGCCAGACCCTTTGCGCAAGCTGTCGATGCCTAGGATCAGCATGACCGTGACATAGCTCGTCACCAATGGACGATGCATCGGATTGGCCGGAAAACCCAAAATAAGAGCGAAGCTGGCCACTGCGACGATTGCGAGAAAAACACTGATCCAGCGTGCTTCGTGCAGGCCGCTGCGTTCGCGAAAGCCCAGCGCGATCAGCGTGGCGCCACCCAGCGAGCCCATGGTCGCCATCACCGTGATAAGAACGTGATCGCCCGAGGTAAGCAGGCGGACCGCCATAAGCGTATGGTCGAAGGTGATGAAGAGAAAGGCCGTGCCCCACAGGATGGCATGGCGCGCACGGCCAAAGCGCCAGAAAGCGGCAAGCAGAGCGATGGCGAGAAGCAGGCTGGTGGCAGCAACACCGAAAGTGGCCAGGGCAGAAACGATCATGAGGGCCTTATAGCAAAATGCATAAGTCATTTCACTTAGTATGGGCAATTTTCCATCTGAGCGGGTAACCTGCCAGCAGTCCTGATTGCCGACCGATGTCTCACCCTCCGCACCAAACGGGAACGATGGTTTTTGGTGGTGATGTTGGTCGCGCCCGACCCCATTTCGTCGTTGCGCTGGCTAATCGCCCCGTGCTGCCAGGGCCACGGATTGGGGCGACCGTTTTGCGAGGATTGGGTGAGGAACAGTTCAGCGAGGGAACCAGTTGCGCATCCTCGATACGGCGCCGGGCGGCGACCATATCCCTCCTTCGACATTGCTCAGGAGGATGCCGATGCCAGATCTGTCGCGGCCTGATTGGCCAAACGCCTGGCCCTTCCCTTGCGTTTGCTGCGTTGGCGCGCCAGCCAGAACCAAAGGCCGGTCACAGCAAAGAATGGCAGGCTCAAGCTGGTGATGAACAGGATGATCCGCCCGCCCATGCCAAAGAACGCGCCGCGATGGATTTCAAACACGCCAGCCATCACACGCTCGCCCGCCGGACGCCGGGCGTAAAAGTCAGCGCTCAGGACCTTGCCGGTTGCGCCATCCACGACCACCGCATCATCGGCGCGATTGTGCCTTGCCCCCTGCGGCAGGGCGCGAAACCGCAGAGCCGCCCCCTTTTCCGGCACGATCAGCGTGATCCTGCCATAAGCATGGCCTGAGGTGGCCTTTTCGAACCCCTGCCAGCCCAGCGCGAAATCGGGCTGCCCCTTGGCCTTCACCTTCTCTGCGCGCTCGCCGCCCAGCAGCGATTGAACGCCATTGCGATACCATTCGAACGACCACCACAGGCCGGTCAGCGCGCTCAGCAGATAGACCGTCATCATGACTCCGCCCAGCAGCAGGTGCAGTTCCCGCCACCACCAGCGGCCCGTTCTCCCGCGCGGGATGGTGAGCCATGCCCGCCAGTCCCGCGGCTTTGACGGCCAGCGCAGATAGAGCCCGCCAAGACCAAGGACGATCAAGGCGATCGCCGCGCTGCCGGTGATGATCCGCCCCGGCCCCTTGCCGTTGCCCGGCATGGCCAGCCAGCGGTGCAGCCGCTCCACCGTGTCAAACAGGGCCGCCGCCGGAAGCGGACCCAGCAGGCGCCCATCGCGCTGATCGAAGAGATAGGTCTCACGCCCCTTTGCCTGTGCTGTTTTATCAACAAAGCTGATGCGGGCGGGAACGGCGGGGTCACTGTCGATCTGCGCGCGCGCGATGCTTCTGCCGGGCTGCGCCATGGCCGCGCGCTCCAGCAAGGCCACCGGCGCCAGTGCAGGCTGCCCGGTATGGAGCGGGGCCGGTTTGATCAGCAGCGCCTGGATCTCGTCCTGAAACGACATGGCCGCCCCCGTCAGGCCCATCAGAGCCAAAACGAGGCCGAGCGTGAGCCCGAGCCAACCATGCAGCGTAAACAGCCACTTGCGGAAGATGATGCGGAAAGGCGGGCGAATCGATGTGCTCATGGAAATCAGTTATTGCAATCCACTATCAATAGCAATAACTGCCGTCGCGAATTGCCCGTCCGGGGAATTCGCCAAGGGGAATTTTATATGCTGCTTCTCATCGTCGCCGCCAACGTCACCGCCATGACCGAAGCACCGCAGGCCGAGCGCCCGCTCGACGATGACATTGTGGTGACCGGACGCAAGGAGACGCCCTATCGCGCCGAGGTCGTGCAGGTCGGCGCCTTTCGCAACCAGTCGCTGCTCGACACGCCCGCCAATGTTGCCGTCATCACCCGCGCCCTGCTCGACGATCAGGGCGCCAAGGGGCTGGACGATGCGCTGCGCAACACGCCCGGCATTACCCAGCAATCCACCAGCCCCACCACCAGCAACAATTTCGCCTCGCGCGGGGTGCTGCTCAATGCGCGCACCAATTATCGCCTCAACGGCGCGCTTCAGATCATCAATCTCGGCCCGATCCCGGTGGAAAACAAGCAGCGGGTCGAATTGCTCAAGGGTGTTTCGGCGCTCTATTACGGACTGAGCACACCTTCGGGCATCGTCAATGTCGTCACCAAACGGGCGACGGATAAGCCGGTGACCAGCTTCTATGTTGATGGCGATGCCGAAGGCAGCATCGGCGGCGGGGTGGATATCGGGCGCAAGCTGGGCGCGGATCAGAGCATCGGCCTGCGCCTCAATGCCTATGGCTCGCATGTGGAAACGCCGATCAACGGTGTGAACGGCTATCGCTATCTGGCCAGCGGCGCCTTTGACTGGAAGGCGAGCGAGAAGCTCTCCTTCAAGCTGGACGCCGAACATTACCGCCGCGCCACCGATGAGCCGGGAGGGATCACCCTGCCCACGGCGGTCAATGGCACCATCGCCCTGCCCGCCATCCCCGATCCGCATAATCGCTATGCGCCGGTGAATGCGCCCTATCGCACATGGGTGACCAATCTGCTGGGCCGGGTCGATTATCTGCTGGGCGGCACATGGTCGCTGCGCGCGGAAAGCGGCTATGCCAGCACCCGCCGCCAGCGGATGATCGCCAATATCGCCCGTTATAACCGCAGCACCGGCGCGGGCACGATCGCGGCGACCTACACGCCCGATCAGGACTATTCCAATCTCTATTGGCGCGCCGAACTGGCCGGGGAAGCCAATACTTGGGGCATCCGCCATGAATTGCTCTTCGGCTATGCCCGCAACCGGCAGGTGCAGGCCGATCAGAACCAGCAATCCTATGCGGCGGTGGCGCAGAATCTCTATGCGCCGACACCTCTCTCGCTGGCATCCCTGATCCCCACCACACGGCGGCTGACAGCGGGCAGCGTGAACATCGACACCGGCCTTTATGCGATGGATCAGGCCCATCTGGGCGAAAAAGTGCTGGTGATGGCCGGGCTGCGCCATGTCGATTATCGCACCAGATCAGCCAGCAGTGATTTCGCCCTGCGCACATGGACGCCGACGGGCGCGCTGGTACTGCGCCCAACGGCTGCCACCAGCCTCTATCTCAGCTATATCGAGGGGCTGGAAAGCGCAGGCACCGCGCCCGACGGCACGATCAACGCGGGCGCGGTGCTGCCTGCGGTGCGCAGCCGCCAGTGGGAAGTGGGCGGGCGGGCGCAGGCGGGCGGGCTGATGCTCTCGCTCGGCTGGTTCCGCATCAACCGGGGGCTGGCCTATACCGACCTTTCAACGAACAATTATATCGTCAACGGACGGGCGCTGCATCAAGGGATCGAAGCCTCGGTGCAAGGCAATCTGCTGCGCCGGCTTTCCATCGCGCTGGCCGGGCAATATCTGGTCGCCCGCCAGCAGCAGACCGGATCGGCGGCGCAGGACGGCAAGCTGGTGGACAATGCGCCGCGCTGGTCCGGCTCGGCTTTTGTCAACTGGCACCCGGCGCCGCTGCCCGCATTGGGGCTGAATGCCGGGGTGTATTACACGGGCCAGCGTTTTACCGATGTGCTCAATCAGGGGGTCCTTCCCGCCTATGCCACGCTCAGCTTGGGCGCCAGCTACAAGCTGACCCTGCCCGCCGGTCGCGCGATGACGCTGCGCGCCAATGCCGACAATGTGACGGACAAGCGCTATTGGGCGACCGGCGGCAGCACGCTTTATATCGGATCGGCGCGCACGCTGCGCCTCTCGGCCAGCGTCAATTTCTGAGGATCGACCCGGCAGACTGGTGGCGATCAGCTTCCGTTTCCGCGCCAGCACCGCTGCGCCAAAAGCCGGAAAGGAGAAGTCCGCACCTTGAATCGGCCTGTCAGCGGCAGCACGCTAACCGATGTGCCCTATTCCTTGCCTGGATTGGCAGCGCCAATTGGCAGCATCCACAGGGCCGCAAAGGACAATGGCGTGCCGACGCGACATTTTCGGCCGTGACGGACCGCCGCAATACGCTGAAAACAGGCAATCTCTGCTCGCTCGGCCTTGGCATGGACCGCGCTTTTTCCGCGCTGCCCTTTCAACTGACCTTTACGGTCTCTGTGCCCCTCTTTTGCATTTGGGCATTAGGCTTGCGTCACAGCGATCAAACCATCGCCGATCCAACGCGCCAACCATTGCCCGATGGCAAGGATGCCTTTTTCCTCACCCCATCGGGCGACCGCCTGTTCACATATTTGTCCCAAAAGCACAGGGCCGCAGATGAGCAACGTCAGCATGGCGGCCTCATCTCCATCAATCCTGCGCAAGCGGCACATCTCTTCCTGACGCCAGACCAGCACAGCGCTTGCCTTCTGTTGCTCCTGAGCGACAGGTGGCACCTGCCCCTCGGCCAGCGCCATCCAGATTTCGGCGGCATTGGTGTCGAGCGGCAGGATGGCCAACGCCGGAATGACCTTTAGCCATGCCGCGTCCCAATCCAAGCCTGCCATCTGTGCGGGCTTCATAGCCATCGCATCCGCCGCCACAAAGGCCTGCGAGAGCGCCAGTTCGATTCGCGCCAGTTCGCCAATCTCGCGATCATTCGGAAATTGCGCGCTCAGGCTGGCGGGCAGACCGTCTGCATAATCATCCAGTGTCCAGCTATGCGGGGGAGTGCGGTCAATATGGTGCGCGGCGGCGGCACGAAAATCTGCTTCGCCCATCCACGCCATGGTTTGCGGATAGGTTTCCACCAGACAGGCCATCAGGCTGGCGCGGTAATTGTTCTGGTAAACCGCCAGCCCTGCGGCGCGGCGCAGCGGCAGGCTTTGCGCCTCATCCTCATCACCGTCGGCCAGCCAGTCCAGAAAGGCGCTCTGCAAGGCGCTCAGGCGCATGAGGCAAGCTCCTCCATGGCGATGGCCCGTGCCACATCCAACTCGGCCAGCAATTCGGGCAAAGGCGGAATATTGTCGTCCCGCTCGATCATCACGGCCGCATGGGGCGCCCGCGCCAAAGCCAGACGCAACAGCGCCCAGACCGGGTCCGGCACAGCCTGATCATGCGTGTCGATCAACCCTTTGCACCCTTGCGTATGACCGGCCAGATGGATCTGCTCCACCGCCTCATAAGGTATCGCGGCCAGATAGTCGGCCGCGGAAAATCCGTGGTTCACCGCACTGACATGGATGTTGTTGACGTCCAGCAGGAGGCCGCAACCGCTGCGCGCCACGACCGCCGCAAGGAAATCCCACTCGCTCATTTCATCATGGGAAAAGGCGATATAGCTAGACGGGTTCTCGATCAGCATCCGGCGGCCCAGCACATCCTGCGCCCGCGCGATATTGGCGCAGACCACATCCAGCGTCTCGGCCCTGTAGGGCAAAGGCAGCAAATCGTGGGAATTATGCGCGCCATAGCGCGTCCAGCAAAGATGATCGGAGACGATGCAAGGCTCGATCTCATCCACCAAAGCGCGCAACCGCGCCAGATAATCGCCGCGAAGCCCGTCCGCCGATCCGACCGACATCGACACGCCATGCAGCGCCACGGGATAGTCCGTCCGCACCCGGCGGAGGATCTCACGCGGGCGGCCACCGGCCACCATGAAATTTTCCGATATGACCTCGACGAAATCGACCGGCACGCCGCCTGCCAGAAAGTCCTGATAATGCGGGCGGCGCAGGCCCAATCCGAAACTGGGGCCAAAATGGGGACGCGGCGGAAGGGTGGGCATGGCGGGCATCCTGATCCGAAAAAAGGGGGAGCGCGGCCCGTCGCAAATGGCCCAACAGGGACTTTGCGACAGGCCGACAGACTTTCGTTTTCGTCTTACTTGGGCGCGGTCAGGCTGCCACCGGCCTTCACGCAGGCCGCCTTGGTCATGTGCTTGAAGCCCTGCCCCTTGCAGTCATTCTGGCCCTTGCAATCGTGGTTGCCGCTCTTGCAGTCCGACGTTCCCTTGCAGGAGTTGACGCCATAACAGGCTACCTGCGCGCCATGCGCGGCAAAAGCGGGGGCGGCGGCAACGGTGCTCATGGCGATGACAGCGGCGGCGGCAGCAAAGCTGATCTGGCGGGTGGTGGGGTTCATGGCATATCTCCGATAGGTTCTGCCGAAATGGCACAGGCTATTCGGGCCGCGCGCGCCGATGGTTACAGGACCGGTTACAGGCCCAGCGAAAAACCGCGCAAAACATCACCAGCGCAGCAGGCGCGGCCCCAGCAGCGCCCCCCCAGCCGCAGCAGCGGCCATGCCCAGCGTGTACCATGTCAGCACAAAGATCGCCGCGCTTTCCGGGCAATGCAGGCAATAGATCGTCGCGCCCCATGCCCCCGCCGTCAGTCCCGCCGTGGCCCCTGCCAGCCGCAAGCGCGTGGGCGCCAGCCGCCGGAAAGACCATAAGAGCCCGCCGAAAATAGGCAGCGAGAGCAGGAATACGTTGGTTGAGCAGACCTTCCAGCTCATCCCCAGCCACATGGCCAGCCATTGGGATGATGGCACAGAGGCCAGTTCCTGAACGCTGATCGCCACCAACCCCAGCACCGGCAGACAGGCCACCCACAACCACCCCGCGACCCCCGCGCCGGGCCGGGCCAGACGCAAGGTGGCCAATGTTGCACAGAGCGCGAGGCTGCCGGTGTAGAGCCATTTGATCCAGAACATGCCCCCGTGCATGGCGAGCCAGAGATCTGCTCGGAAGCCGAGCCCCAGCCCCACCGCCATGAGCGTGAGCAGGCCGCCTGACACCAGCCCCGCGACCAATCGGCGTGAAAGGCTATAGCGCGGCACGGGCGGCACATCGGCGGCCAGCGCGGAAATGAGGTCCTCGGTCTTCATAGCAAACTGTCCTTGACCCGCTGCGCCAGAGCCTTGAGCCCGCGATGCACGGAAACCTTGATATCGGATTCGCCCAGATCAAGTTTTGTCGCGGCCTCGGCGGTGGAAAGCCCGTCGATCCGCGTGGCGCGGATGGCGGCGGCCTGTTTTTTGGGGATCGTTTCCAGCAAGCGCTCGACATCGGCGACGGCATCGCTGGCCTCGGCAAAGCCCTCGACGGCAAGAATATCCTCCAGCCCCTCAATGGTGCAGGTGCGCCCGCCTTGACGGAAATGGTCGATCATCTTGTAACGCGCCACGGCAAAGAGCCAACTGGTGAAGGGCCGCGCCACATCATAGGTCGCGCGGCGGGTGTGGACCGCGATCAGCGTCTCCTGCAACAGGTCCTCGATCTCATCCTCCTGCGCGCCCATGCGGCGGCGATAGAAACCTCGCAAAATCGGCACCAGCGCGCGCAGCAATTGCCCATGGGCGGCGCTGTCACCGGCAAGGCCCATCACCATCCACTGTTTCAACGCCTCTTCACCCGGTTGCATAGAGCCTCCCCAAGGGGCCATTCGGTGCGGACATCCATTCGGTTACACCAAGGCACGGCAGCGCGCGAAAATATTTCATCTGTAACCGGGCGCGTGGCCGCCACGAATAGCGGGGCATGGACCGGGCGCTGATTGCCCGGCCCTTTTCAGGAGGACACAGCATGCCCAGCCATTCCGCCACTACCGCCTCGATCGCTGCGTCGCTCGCGATCGCCTTGGCCGCCGTCGCAACTGCCCACGCGACGGACGCGCCCAAGACCGAGAAATGCTATGGTGTGGCCAAGGCCGGCAAGAATGATTGCAAGGCCGGCGCAGGCACCAGCTGCGCGGGCACATCCAAGACCGATTACCAGGGCAATGCGTGGAAGCTGGTGAAGGCAGGCACCTGCACCGGCATCAAGACGCCCAAGGGCAACGGCTCGCTGACCCCCAAGGCCTGAAGCCTGCTGTTGCCCGCTCTGCCCCAACGGAGCGGGCAGCCAGTTCGGAGATGCCCCAATGAAACCGCTCTTCAAGCTTTCCGCCCTTCCCCGACCGCTGACCGATGATCTGCTTCTGCTGCTGATGCGGCTGGGGATTGCGCCGGTCTTTTTCCTCTCGGGCCGGACAAAGGTCGAAGGCTGGTTCACCCTGACCGACGCCACCTTCGACCTGTTTCGGACGGAATATGCCCTTCCGCTCCTGCCCCCGGTTCTGGCCGCATGGCTGGCGACGATTGCCGAGCATCTCTTCTCCACCCTGTTGGTGCTGGGACTTGGCACCCGGATCGCAGCAGCGGGACTGCTCGGCATGACGGCAGTGATCGAGATTTTCGTCTATCCCGATGCCTGGCCCACGCATCTGAACTGGGCGGCCCTGCTGGTCCCGTTGATCCTGCGCGGGGGTGGGCGCTTCGCGCTGGACCGGTTCGTCGGCCAACGGGCTGGGTGAGCAACCGCCGCCGAGCCGGCCATTCCCAGCTCGGATTGATCCGTCGGAACCTGATCTTCGTTCTTTGACGCATTGTGAACCGATAAAGGTGGCTTCAGGGCTTGTCGTCATGTTCCCAATCATAATCGGCTTATAACATGCTTCAGCGTCGGGATTTCCTATCCGCCTCCGCAGCCACCCTTGCCGCACCCGCCCTGACCGGCGCCGCAGATGCCATGCCGGCGATAGGCAACGCTCTTCCCGATGTGGCGGTTGTCGGCGCGGGCGTGTTCGGCGCCTTTGCCGCATTGACCCTGCGCGAAAGGGGGCAGCGGGTCGTTTGTCTCGATCAATATGGCCCGGTCTCGCCTCGCGCCTCCTCCTCCGGAGAAACCCGTTCGATCCGTTCGGGCTACGGAGCGCAGGCCTTCTATTCGGCATGGTCTGCCAAGGCTTTGGCCATGTGGCGGATGCGCGAGGCCGAATTCGGGCGCAAGCTGCTCTATCCCTCGGCGCGGATCGAACTGACGGATCACTGGACCGAGACCATGATTGCGCAGCGCAAGATCTTCGACGATCTGAAGCTGCCTTACGAGATTGCCTCGCGCGATGAATTGCGCCGCCGCTTTCCGCAAATGAATTTCGACGATGTTGATTTCGCCTTTGTCGAAACGGCCGCCAGTTCTGTGCTGGTCAAGGCGCGCGAGGCGGTGCTGGCGGCGGTCGAGCAATTCGAGAAAAAGGGCGGCCAGATGCGCTTTGCCCGCGCTGTGCCGGGTGAAGCACAAGGACGCCGCCTGCTGTCGCTCAAACTGGATGGCGGTGATACCCTTTCGGCGGGCAGCTATGTTTTTGCTGTAGGGCCCTGGGCGGGCAAATTGATGCCCGCCATCGCCACCCCCCGCATCAACGTCTATCGCAGCGAATATCTCTATTACGGCACGCCCGCCGGCGATCCGCGCTATTCATGGCCGCATCAGCCGCTCTGGCATGACCATATTCGCGGCGGCTGGGGCTTTGGCAGCATTGAGCGCGGCCTCAAATATTCCGTCGCTCCCGGGCCGCGCCTGGCCATGGATCCCGACACCGCCGAACGCCTGCCGCGGCAGGAACTGATCAAGGCCAGCCGCGCCTATATTGCCGCGCGCTTTCCCGCCCTTGCCAACGCGCCCATCATGGAAAGCCGCGTCTGTCAGGTGGATGATGCCAACACCACCAACTTCCTGATCGATCGCCATCCGGATTTCGACAATGTCTATCTGGCTTTTGCCGGTGGCGGGCATGGTTTCAAGCATGGTCCGCTGGTGGGCAGTTATGTGGCGGATCTGGTGACGGGCCGCCCGGTTGATGCTGATGCGCGCCGTTTGTTTGAACTTGTTTCGCATCCGCCGCAGCCCGGGTGATACGCATGAACAGCCACCCATCAAACGCAATGAAGCCGCCTCGACAGGCTTTGCCGTTGGCTATGAAAGCGCCTCGCAATTCGACCGCGACTAATCGGCGCCTGTTCGGCCAACCACCCGGCCGCGATGCCAGTGCGATCAGGCAAGGGGCAACTGCCAATCTCGAAGCTTAAGGCCATCCTCAAAGTCGACGTTCCAGACACCTTTTGTAGCCGTGGAAAGCATCCCTTCATTCATGCAAAGCAAGGATTAAGCCCTCCAACAAATCCGGCGTGATTCAGTCACCGGGTCTTTCGAAAGGTCAGGTTGTAGCGCATCGCGCCGGTGGAGGGGTGATCTGCGTCCTTGAGCTCATCCACACCGTGGAAGACCAAACGCGACGGACCGCCCCAGACGACCACGTCCCCATGGAAGAGCCGGTGACGCGCCGGACGGTCATTGCGCTTATGACCGCCCCACAGGAAGGTGGCCGGCAGGCCCAGCGACACCGAGACGATCGGCGCGTCACGATCCCGCTCGTCCCTGTCCTGATGAAGGGAAAGGCGTGATCCGACGACGTAGCGATTGACGAGACAAGCGTCCGGTACGAACCCACCAAAGCCGAGGGCGTCGGCAGCGCGGTTCGCCAGGTCGAGAAAAAGCGTCGGCAGGTCAGGCCATGGCAGTGCTGTCACAGGGTCGATCACATCATAGCGGTAGCCCGACCGATCCGACACCCAGCCCCACGCGCCGCAGTTGAACATGGCCACAGACATGGCCTTTCCACCGCGCGTTTCCATGTGGCGGAAGGGTGACAGGGCAGACATCCGTTCAATATGCGCGATCAAGGCGTCGGCCGCGTCGAGGGCAAAACGGCTCAAAATCGCGGCGCCCGGCCCAAGCTCCACGTCACGCTTTTCGTCGGCGAACAGATCAGCCTGCATCATGGAAGATAATCCCCAGCGTATGTCGCTTGCCCGAACGCAGCTTGCTGACACCATGGCGCAGGGTGACGCGATAGTCGCCTTTCATGCCGCGCTGCGGGCGGATGTTCACGGCAAACAGGACCCCGTCCCCCTTGCCCAGAGGCACGACCGCCGGGCGCGATTGCATGCGCGGCCGCTGCTCGGTCAGCACGAACTCACCCCCGGTAAAATCCTTGCCGGGCTCGGACAGCAGGATGGCGACCTGCAAGGGAAACACATGGTCGCCATAAAGATCCTGATGCAGGCAATTATAATCCCCTTCCCCATACTCAAGCAGCAGCGGCGTCGGGCGCCTCTGCCCAGCCTCGTGACATCGCGCCAGGAAAGCAGCATGATCGGCAGGAAATCGGGCATCGATCCCCATCCGCTCGTGCCAGCCATTGGCGATCGGCGCGATGCGCGAATAAAGAGCAGTACGCGCCGCTTCGACCAGAGAAGGCAAGGGATAGGCAAAATAGCGATACTCGCCTTTGCCGAAGCCGTGGCGTGCCATATGGATGTGGGATCGAAACGCCGCCGTCGGACCGTAAAGCCCGACCATGGCATCACACTCTCCGCCATTGAGGAGGCCGGGCAGGATGGCCCAGCCTTCCTGATCGAGGCTCTCAGCGATGGCTTGCCAGTCATAGTCGGCGATGCGCGCACCAACACGGGCCAGATCATCATCGGAAAGTCCGGTGAGGCCATTAAACTGGCTCGGGTCAAGCCCGAGAACACGAAATGTCATTGGCAGAACTCCTTGCAGAAAGCCTGTCATGGCAGACAGCATCGGAGCGAGCATCCCGATCCTTGCGATCAAATTACTGTTTCAATCAGATGGCAGGAAGCAGATTTGGAATTCAGCGCTCTTGCCGCCAAAACAGCGCTTCCCGGCCCAAAACCGCACCAGCCTTATTCCTTGGGGGACACATAGTCCGGCTCATGGGTGAAGGGCATTTCAGAGCCATCGCGCAATGCGGCGAGAATATCGGAAAAGCTGGTCGAGCAACGAAAGCCGAGCCGTTGTTCGGCATGGGAGGCATCATAAACGCGCCCAATGCCGGTTGGCAGGCTCCACCCGCGCGCGGCATAGAGATCCGCCGCGTCCGGGAACTTCTCCAGAATGGCATACACGGCATTGCTTTTGAGTTGGCTTACATCCTCGCGCGCAAATGGCGTGGGGGCAGAGATGATGAACGTGTCGAACCCGATGTCGGGCGCGCGGTCGAGCGCGGCAAGATGGGCGGCGGCCGCATCCTCAACCGTCAGGCGCCGATTGAGGAATTCATTGGCTTTCAGATTTTCGCCCGAAAGATGGGTGTGCGTATCGTCATCTTCGGGAAAAAACCGCGCCGTGCGCAGCACCACACAAGGCAGGCCGCGCTCACCGGCATACAGGCGGCACAGGCCTTCGGCGGCAAGTTTGGTCACGCCATAGATATTTCGCGGCGCAAGCGGCCCGACCTTCTCGTCAAGCCAGACGGCGGCGTCACCCGTTTCATCGCGAATGGCCTGGTTGATCATCAGGGATGTCGTCGATGTGAAGACAAAGCGGTCATGACCTGCCGCTGCGGCCGCTGCCAACAGGTTAAGCGTGCCGGTGACATTAACATCGATGAAAGCCTGTTCGGAATAACGGGCTATGTCCGGCTTGTGGAGCGCTGCGGCATGAATGACGGCCTCGATCCCACGGCCAAAAACCTCGCGCACAACGCCGGGATCAGCGACCGAACCTATATGATCGGTGTCGGGCCCTTCTGCCACATCCAGCCCGGTGACACGATGGCCCGCCGCACGAAGGCGCGGAGCAAGAAACCGGCCAAGCCAACCGGAGGAGCCTGTCAAAAGAACGTGCATGGCTGGAGAGCGCTAACAAGCGCAGGCCATGGTGTCAAAACCATCCTCACCGCTCTTTCAAACGGTCGGTATCGTGCCTCCGTCGATGACGTGTTCTGTTCCGGTGATGCTGGCCGCCCGGTCAGAGGCCAGAAATGCAATCAGGCTGGCGACTTCTTCGGGTGACGACGGCCGCCCGATCGGGATGCCGCCCAGCGATTCCATGATCCGGCGCCTGCCTTCCTCCATGCCGCCGCCGCTCTCATCGCCCAGCCTTCGCGCCAGTTCGATGGCGGCCTCGGTTTCGATCCAGCCGGGAGACACTCTCACGACCCGAACGCCGTGTGGGGACACCTCCCTGGCAAGGCTCTTGCTGTAGGTCGATAATGCGGCCTTGGCGGCGGCATAGGCCGTCGTTGCCTCGGGCAACGGCAACCGGCTCTGGATTGAGGTGACATGGACCACCACGCCGCTGCGCCGGGCAACCATGGCCGGCACCAATGCGCGATCCAGCCGCACCGCCGGGTAAAGGTTGAGATCCAGTTCTCCGGCCCATGCGGCATCGTCAAGCGCGGCAAAGCCACCGGCGGGGGCGGAGGAGCCACCCAGCATATGGACAATGATATCGGCTACCCCAAGCCGTTCCTGTACGGCCTGCGCCAGCTTGCCGGTGCCATCGGGTGTTGTCAGGTCGGCGATGATGCATTCATCGGGCACCGCATCGGCGGGGCAGCTTCTGGCACAAGTCAGAACCTGTGCGCCTAACTGACGAAAAAGACGGACGGTTGCCGCGCCCGCCCCGCGCGTGCCCGACGTGACCAGCGCCCGTTTGCCGGCCAGCGTGAGGAAGGTCGTCATGGCGCGATCTCCAGGCTTGCGATCTTGTCCCCATCAAGCGTGAAGCGATAGCGCAGGTCGATGGGGCTGCCGGGGAAATTGCCCACCAGATGCGCGGTCACAACCCTTGCCTCGCCATCCTCGGCCAAGGCGAAAGGTTGGGCGGCATAGCTGTATTTTGCGGAAGCAGCCGCTTTCCACTGCCGGATCGCCTCGCGCCCAGTGTAGGTCTGGCGCTCATCGCGCACGACAGCATGTTCGGCGAAAACCTCACCGATGTCAGCCCCATCCGATGATTGATCCGCCGCGAAATAGCGGGCGATGGCCAAAGGCAGTTCGATGTCCATTTCATACTCCTGGCAAAAAGTGAGCGCATCAGCGCCGACCGATCAAACTTAGGGCTGGACCATCATTGTGATAACAGGGATAAAGCGGGATGGACTGTTGCGACATTGAGGATAATGACTGACCCGGCCCTCACCCGATTGAACAGCGTGCTGGCCATCGCCCAACGCGGCTCCTTCCGCGCGGCAGCCACGGAACTGGGCATGTCGACCACCGCGTTGAGCAACATGATCGCCAGGCTGGAGCGGGAATTGGGCGTGCGCCTGTTTAACCGTACGACACGCAGCGTCGCGCTTACCGATGCTGGCCTGACCTTTGTTGAACAGGTGGGGCCAGCGCTGCGAACCATTCACGACGCGATGGAAGGGGTACGCTCGCAACAGCAGACCCCGTCGGGCACGCTGCGCATCAATGCTTTCGCCTCCGCCGCCCGCGAGATTTTCGCCCCCTTGCTGCTGGAATATATGCGGTGCTATCCGCGCGTGCATGTCGATCTGGTGACCGAGGGACGGCTGGTGGACATCGTGGCCAACGGTTTCGATTTTGGCGTGCGCAGCCGGAATTTGGTGCCTACGGACATGATTGCCATCCCGCTGGGCCCCTCGCGCCGCCATGTCGTGGTGGCGACATCGGCCTATATTGCCAATAATAGGCGGCCTGATGTCCCTGCCGATTTGCTGCGCCACAGTTGCATCCGCATCCGGCTGCCCGATGGGGGGCTGTATCGCTGGCGTTTCGAAAGGGATGGCGAGCCGGTTCACATCGACGTGACCGGCCCCATCACGCTGGATGAAGCCAGTCTTGCGCGCATGGCGGTGCTGGCCGATGTCGGGATCGGCTATTTCATGGAGTCCGACGTACAGCAGGAACTGGAGGACGGACGGCTCTTGCGCCTTTTGACGGAGTGGACACCGGCTTTGCCGCCCGTCTGCCTGTATTACCCCCATCGCAAGAATTCTCCGGCCGCCGTCAGGGCCTTCATCGATTTGGCGCGCAAAATGGCAGGCTGAGACCTTTCGCCCTCAGAACGGTCCTTTATGTACCCCGTTGGTGGCGGCCAAATTTGACGTTCGTTCAGGCAAGGCGCCCGGAAATCTCGGCGAATCCAACGAGCGCATGGTTCCAAAATCGGGTTGGCGGGCCTGGGAATTGCTCCGGCAAATCTCGCAGGACGAAACGCGCATCGGGTTGTTTCAATCGCGCCAGCCACCGATCAAGCGGCAGATCAGCCAAAGCCGCGCCGCAAAGCACAGCTTTGGTCCCATAAGAACTCGGGCCGTAATCCTCGCCTGCCTCAGCCTCGTCCCAAGTCCGCATCTGTTCGAACCACAGGTCGAGACAGTTTATGACGGCCTGCCGCTCATGAAGGGGCCAGTTTTGCCATAGTTTGCCGAGCGCTGTTGTTCAGGAAATCGACCATCGACAGGTTTTCGCGATCGGGAAAATCTTCGTCGGGCATATCGGGAAGAATTTCGGGAGGTTCAAAAAAGGGATCCTCCTCTGGCGCAGGGACAGCCGGAGCCTCCGGCGGCACTTGCGGAGGGATAACCTCGGGCAATGGAAAAAATTCGGGTTGAGTTGCCATGACTCATTCTCCGGGAATCTTGCGTAACAGGTGGCTCAGTCGCGCCAAAGCAGCTCGGGCTTTTGACGCGGCGGGGCAGGTTCACCCCCGCTTGGGCGACCGACAATGATGGGGGCCACCGGCCGCCAAGTGAGTGGCAACCCCAATGCCGCCCTGCCCTCATCCGTTTCAAGCCAGCTCTGGGCAAAGCCGATCCAGCATGTGCCCAATCCTTTGCCATAGGCCGCCAACATCAAATTCTGCGCAGCCAATATGCAGTCGATCTGTGACCACGGACTGTCTTTTGTCGAACAGATCAGGATCAGCGCCGGGGCATGATAGAATATATGGAAATCAGGGTTCTCAAGCATTTCCTCGAAACGATGCAGCGCCAGACCGGGCGCGGGACTGCGCAGCATCAGCGCCTTTGCCTCATCGGAAATACGGTCCAGCAAGGCCGGATTGCGCAGAATGCAAAATCCCCAGGGCTGACCGTCCATCGCGCTGGGCGCCTGTATTGCGGCATCGATCACCGCCTCCAGCACCGCCGGGTCAATGGCTTCATGAGTGTAGGCCCGCGTTGCGCGACGGCCGTAAATGGCTTGTTCCAGATCCATAGGCTTATCCTCCTGCCGCTTCCGCCTGGGCGATACTTTTGATGGCCCTGGCAAAACTGTCGGGGTTGAGAGAGATGGAGTCGATGCCTCGATGGACCAGGAATTCTGCAAAATCAGGATGATCGCTTGGCCCCTGCCCGCATATTCCGATCTTGACGCCGGCCGCATGGGCCTTGGCGATGACATCGCCAATCATGATTTTGACGGCTTCCTCACGCTCGTCGAACAGGGTGGCCAAAAATTCGGAATCCCGGTCAACGCCCAGCACAAGCTGCGTCAGATCGTTGGAGCCTATCGAAAAACCATCGAACCTTTTGGCAAACTCCTGCGCCAAAACCACGTTGGAGGGGATTTCGCACATCATATAGATCTGCAACGCATGCTCGCCGCGCCGAAGGCCGTTTTGGGCCATGATGGCCAACACGCGATCGGCTTCTGCCGGGGTGCGGCAAAATGGCACCATGATGATGACATTGGCAAAGCCCATCACCTCGCGCACCCGCTTTAACGCCTGGCATTCCAGCGAAAAGCCTTCCCGGTACCGCTCGTCATAATATCGCGATGCCCCCCTGAAGCCGAGCATCGGATTTTCCTCATGCGGCTCGAAGCCGCTTCCGCCGATCAGATGGGCATATTCATTGGTCTTGAAATCGCTGAGGCGGACAATCGCGGGATGCGGGTAATAGGGCGCGGCCAACCGCGCGATACCGCGCGAGAGCAGATCGACGAAATAGTCCGCGCCGTCGGCATGGTCTTTGATCAGGTCGGCAATCTTGCGCCTGTCCGCCTCGGCAACCCTTTCGGGATGCAGCAAGGCCATGGGATGCGCCTTGATCAGCGTATTGATGATGAACTCCATCCGCGCCAGCCCCACCCCCTTGGCCGGCAGTCGCCACCATTGGAAAGCCGAGGCCGGCTCGGCGATATTGACCATCACCTGCGTGCGTGTGGCAGGAAAGCTGCCCGGATCGATCTCCTCGCTTTCGTAGTCCAGCAGGCCGTCATAGACAAAACCCTGCTCACCCCCGGCGCAGGAGAGCGTTATCGGCTGCCCTTCGCGCAGCAGCGCCGTGGCATGACCGGTTCCGATCACGGCAGGCACGCCCAGTTCGCGGCTGACAATGGCGGCATGGCTCGTGCTGCCACCATGATCGGTCACAATACCGCCCGCCCGCCGCATCAGCGGGACCCAGTCCGGATCGGTGTTGCCCGTCACCAGAATGGCGCCGTCGGGAAAGCGCGCCATATCGCCCGCATTGCGCAGGACGCAGGCCTTGCCCGAGGCGATGGCGCCCCCGACCGCCGCCCCGGAAAGGATGGGCTGCGCCTTTGCCTTGAGGCGATAGGTGCGGAAAGCGGCGCTGCTGCGCCCCGACTGCACCGTTTCAGGCCGCGCCTGAACCAGATAAATCAGACCGGTTTGCCCATCCTTGGCCCATTCCAGATCCATCGGGCGGCCATAGTGCTTTTCGACGAGCACGGCCCAGCGGCCAAGTTCGACAATTTCCGCATCATCGAGCACAAATTTGCCGCGTTGAGAAAGGCGGGTCGCGACGATCCGTGTGTTTTTGCCGCCGCCATCGGCATAGATCATCCTGACAGCTTTCTCGCCGCAGGTCTTTTCAATGATCGGACAGGTGCCCGGTGTGGCCAGAAGGGGCTTGAACACAACATATTTATCGGGATCAACAGAGCCCTGAACCACCGTTTCGCCAAGACCCCACGCGGCGCTGATAACAGCGACATGGGGAAAGCCGGTTTCGGTATCGATGGTAAAGATCACTCCTGATCCCGCCAGATCGGACCTCACCATCTGCTGGATGCCGATCGAGAGAGCCACCGAGAAATGGTCAAACCCCTTGGCTTCGCGATAGCTGATCGCGCGATCGGTAAAGAGCGAGGCAAAGCAGCTCAGGCAAGCCTCCAGCAGGGCCCGGTGTCCCCGGATATTCAGAAAGGTTTCCTGCTGCCCGGCAAAGCTGGCATCGGGAAGATCCTCCGCCGTTGCGCTGCTGCGCACAGCCACGGCCGGATTTTTCACCTTGGCCCGTTCCTCCAGCTGATCGTAGGCGGCACGGATATCGCGAGCGAAATTGTCCGGCAGATGAGCGCTCAGAATAAGATCCCGGATCTCGGCCCCCGCTTGTTCCAGCGGTATCCGACCGGCCTGATAGAGCCTGATCCGCTCCTGCATAGGGGTCTCGATGGCATTTTCGGCGATGAAGTCGCGATAGGCGGCGGCGGTTGTGGCAAATCCTGCGGGTACGCGAACGCCACTTTCGCCCAATTTGCACACCATCTCACCGAGCGAGGCATTTTTTCCGCCGACGCAACCGACATCCCCCATGCCGATCTGCTCGAACCACAGAATGCCGGGCATCGTGCAAGTCATTTTCCACCTCCCCGAGCCTGATCCGCATGAGGGCTTGCCTGACGCCAGCGGCGAGCCTCTTCCAAAAGGGCAATGGCCTCGGCGTCCTGAGTCTGAGTGAAATCGCCGTAATGCACGCCCACCGAATAGAACGGGTCGGGCGAAGCAAGGCACACCACCTGATCGCAGAGTTTACGCAAGCTCAGAAGCGTATCAGGCGGCGCCAAAGGCACAGCCAGAACGATGCCACGTGGCCCCACCTTTGCCAAAGCTTTCAGGGCAGCGCGCACAGTGCCGCCAGTGGCAATTCCGTCATCGACCACCACGACCATCCGCCCTTTCAGCGATACAGGAGGGCCTGTGCGATAGGCAGCACGTCTGCGGTCAATTTCATCCAGTTGGCGACCGATTTCGTGATCGATATAGGCCTTGTCCGCACCGGCCATCCGCGCCGCCAATTCGTCGATCACCACTTGAGGTGAAGCGCCGTCGACGAGGGCGCCAATGCCATATTCCTTGTTGCCCGGTGCGCCGATTTTGCGGACCAGCAATATGTCAAGCCGCGCGCCCAGGGCCTTGGCCACCTCAAACCCCAAAGGCACCCCGCCGCGCGGCAATGCCAGCACAACAGGGTCCTCCAGCCCCAGCGCCTTCACCTCACGAGCCAGAAGCACACCCGCCGCGCGGCGATCCCTGAACAGCACAGTCATGGCCTGACTCCGAAATGATGCAGAAACCAGTCGCGCGCCAAATCGACGACCTGATCAAGCGTTCCGGGTTCCTCGAACAGATGGCCCGCCCCCGGAATGATCATCAGTTTGCGGCCGCAGGTCATGGCCTCATAAGCCTGTTCGTTGAGCTCGATCACCGCCCGGTCCAGCGCGCCGACCAACAGCAGCGTCGGAGCCTTGACACGCGCAAGGGCATCGACCCCGGCAAGATCGGGCCGCCCGCCGCGCGAGACAACGGCGGCAATGCGCGCGTCACCTGCGGCTGCGCGCAGCGCCGCTCCGCCGCCTGTGCTCGCACCGAAATAGCAGGGCGGCAAACCAGCCGTCGCGGTATGTCCCGCCGCCCAATCCACCGCACAGCGCAGGCGCGAAGCCAGCAAGCCGATGTCAAAGACGTTACGGCGGTCGGCCTCCTCCGGCCCCGTCAACAGATCGAGGAGCAGCGTCGCCAGCCCCGCTTCACGCAATCGGTCGGCAACGTGGTTGTTGCGCGGACTGAGCCTGCCGCTGCCGCTGCCATGGGCGAAAATGACGAGACCATGCGGCCGGGGAGGTACGCCCAGGATGGCAGCCAGCGGCGGAAAGCCCGGCATCGATATGGCGATCGGCACTGTCATAGCCCGAAAGGCCAGGTTTCCGGCGCGCCTTTCGGGCGCTCATGTCCAAGGGGCGTGACGGCACGGGTTTCCTCGAACCAGACATAAGCGTCGAACTGATCGGCAAGAACCGCTTCGAAATAATGGCTCAAAAGCTCCGACTGCGGCCGATAGACAACGCCTACGGCCCGTTCGAGGAGGGGGTGCGACAACGCCTCCGCCAAGGCCTGACGTTTGCTGCCCCGCCAGTCGGTCAAGCTGCGGGCGTAGCCTGTATGGCGGAACGCCTCTTCCCAGCTGTGCTGCCGTGCTGGACGAAGCTCCATCACCTTCATGTCGCCTCCCCAGTCGGAGGCTGCGGCAACTGTTCCGCGATCTGTGCCGAAACCTATCAGCACGGCCTCATCGCCATAAGCCGCGCGCACCAGTTCGCCGATATTGAATTCACCGCGCCACCCCATTGCGGTCGCCGATGCATTGCCGATGTGCGAATTATGCGCCCAGACCACGGCACGGGCATCGCAGCGAAAAGCCATGAGACGCTGGAGCGTATCGAACATATGCCGATCGCGCAGGTTCCAGCTGGCCACCGCCCCGCGATACATCGCGCGATAATAGCTCTCTGCGGCCCGCACTATTCGTGCGTTCTGTTCAGCATCGAAATAGGCTTCGCCATCGTCGGCGATCAGTTGAATGCGCTTTCGCAGTAGCTCGCCCAACTGGGCAACAACATCCTCTTCGCAACCGGCCATGCGTCCGTGCTCGACCGCCTGCCCGTAATGCTGGGGCGCGCCGCGCCATGCCATCAGCGATCCGTAATTGCGCCGCGCTTCGGCGGCGGCGGCGGGATCATGGTTTTCGAGATAGGCGATCACGGCGTGGATGGATTCGCCCAGACTGTAGACATCGAGCCCCCGCACAGCCGTGCGCGCCGCTTCGGCAAGGGGCGCATTGTGTCCGCGCAGCCAATCAGCGAAGGCCAGAACCTCCTGATTGCGCCACATCCATGTCGGAAAGCGCAGAAATGCCTCGCCTGCCCGCAGGCGTGGAGCATTGTGGCGGACATATCCGTCGATGCGCGCGATATCGGGCCAATCACCTTCCACAAGGACAAGATTGAAACCATGGGCTTCGATCAAACGCCGCGTAATCGCGGCGCGCGCGGCATAAAACTCATGGGTTCCATGGGTCGCCTCGCCAAGCAGGACGATTCTCGCATCCCCAAACCTGTCAAATGCATCGGCAAAATCGGCAGCTTCGACCGCAGGCAAAATCTCGCCCGCCTCGCGCAGCCGACCGGCAAGGGCGGCGGCCTGCGGTGCCGGCGCCTTGTCCCTATCGAGCTCTCGCCGCTGTCCGATCATCGCTTCTGATCCGGGACATTGGTCATCGGGGTCTTGGGCAAATTCACCGGGACCGCAGGCCCCGCTGGTTCGGGCGCCCATTCGGTCGATCTGGGTGCGGGCCTGGCCTGCTGCTCCTGTTTGGGCTTGCTGGGCGGTGCCACGTACCAGATGGTCAACACCAGAACGAGAAGCAGGACCATGATCGCCGAGAGCCACCTTTTGGCGGGCGATGGTCCCGAAACAGGGTCTTTCATAGTTTGGGCCTCCCTATTCGACAGGTGCAAAGGACGAAGGCCATTCCGATTGCATCTCGGCCAGCAGATCATCCTCATAGCGACGGCAGGCCTGCTTTCTGGCGCCAATGCGCTGCATGCTGTCGATCAGAGCGTCGGCTGCAAGCTGCGCCATGCGATCCAGCTTCGCGCCGATTTTCGCGTCCAGATGCTGTTCGATCTTGCGCTTGAGAAGCGCATGTTTCGCGCATTTGGCCAGATGAAACATCTTTGCCGCCATGTCGTCGTGGCCGTCGATATGGCAATCGCATTGATGGCAATGGCCCTGGCCATGCGCCTCGGGATGCTCATGTCCTTCCATCATCGTGCTTCTCCGTTCAGGTCTGCCCAGCGCAAAGCGGCGGCGGTCTGATGAGAATAGGCACCGGAATTTTTCGCCGATGCTGGGAATTGTACGGAGGCCGCGAACCGTCGGCAGGCTTGACAGGACGCAAGTCGAGGCACGCGCGATCGGTGCAACCTGAGCCGGCCAATGAAGGAGGCCTCCCATGAAAGTCTCAGAAGCCATGCATCGCGGTGCCAATTGGATCGCTCCGGATGCCTTATTGCCGGATATCGCCGAGCGCATGCGGCAGGATGATGTCGGCGCCTTGCCGGTGGGCGAAAATGACCGGTTGATCGGGATAGTCACAGACCGCGACATCGTCCTGCGCGGGTTCGACCGGCGCTCAGATCCGCTTCAGCTCACCGCACGCGACGTCATGACCAAGCCGATCATCTATTGCCATGCCAATGAAGAATTGGAAGACGCGGTGACGGTCATGGAAAGCAGATGCATCCGGCGGATGCCTGTCATCGATGCCGATCACCGGATGGTGGGAATGCTCAGCCTGGGTGACGTTGCGGCCAAGGCCACGCCCTCCATTCTGGCCGAGGCACTTCGCGCCGTTACCGCCCATCATACTTGATGGCCATCAACTCGCGAAAATCCGGTCATGCGATCAAGTAAAGGCCAGACGGCGAGTCGGAAGGTAGCGGTTCAACAGGGAAAGCTAGATCCTTACGAACAGCCAGCCTCACCGACAACGACCTCGATGGCTAGGCCCGTGGCGACCATTGTCTGACACTGTCCGCAAGGCAGCTAGCACAGTGATGGTTTCGCCGCGGGCTGACCGTCGTTTCCCGCAAGGAAAAACCGGGCTCGAACCGCGAGCAGGCAATGCAGATCGCACGACAGATCGCACAGGATGCCGGAGGACAAGTGTTGATGCGGGCCGCAGACAAGGCCGCAGGGAGAACGGGACGGGATCACGGCGAGGTTTTGCTGCACACCCAACCAATTGGGAGACCACCACATGAAACTGCCTCATGATGTCATCATTCTGCTCGCCGATGGCGCGCGCATGCTCCTGCTCAAAAATTGCGGAACCCAACTGGAGCCCGATTTGCGCGTGATCGGACATCGCCAGTTCGAAAACCTTCCCAACCGGGATCTGCTTGCCGATGCGCCGGGCGTCGGCTTTTCTCGAGCCTATCCGGGGCACGACACCGTGGCGCGTGCAGATCCGCATCAGGCCAATGAGGACGCATTCCTTGCCGCTTGCGCAGAAGCGCTCGCCGGGGCAGCAGAGGACAGCAGCGGCCTTGTCGTTGCGGCCCCGCCCCGCGCGCTTGGCGTGCTGCGCCGCCACTATGATGAGCGGATTCGTGTCCGGCTGATCGCCGAAATCGACAAGGATCTGGTCAAGCATTCGCTCGACGACATCACGCGCCTGCTGAGCGGCTATCAGGCAGCCGTCAGCGAGTAGGGGCGCCATTGACGCCGACATAGGGACCATCCCAATTAACGGGATCCTCTGCATTCGCGGCAAACACCGGAGTGGGCACCGTGATAGCCAAAGCAGATGCGGAAATTATCATTTTAAACATGCAATTCCCTCCTTGCACTTACATATGCAACCGGGACTCTGCACCATCCTTGATAGGCATTTATTCGCAATCATCCGCCTAGATTAATCACGTATTTCGGATAAATTTACAAAATCCTCCACCTTCATCAAAGAATTTCTTAAAAGCAGGAATGAAGACAATCCTATCGGGTTGAGCCGGATTCCGCAGAAGCACGATTGACGGCGGATGGTCGCCCGTACAGGGCGCGATACCAAAGCGCATGGGGCAACCCCATCGGCTAGACAAATGCCGTACCGGACTGCCGGATTCCTCCATTCGCAAAGACCTCGAGACGGTCGCGATCAATAATGTTGATCTGATCGCGCCGCGGCATGCTGATGATGCTTTGCTCGCGCAACCGGCGCAAGGCGCGGCAAATCGATTCCGGCGTTGTGGCAAGATAGGCCGCCATATCGACCTGCGGCAGGGGCAGAAAGAGACTGCCGTCGGACGTCATGGGAAGCCGGTCGACAATCGAGGTCAACAATGCGCAGAGCCTGACAAGAACCCCATTGCAGCCCAGGATCATGCCGCGACGAAAAATGGGGTCCTGTTCGGCGCAAATAGAGGGCAGCAGCCTTCCATCCTCACGGTAACTGCGGATCAGCGCCTCATGCCACCATCGGCGTGAATGACGGACATAGAGCAGATCGGTCACGGCCTCGGCGGTAAAACGGTAAGACTCGGTTACCGGCAGTCCAATCTGGTCACCGGCAAAAAAGAAGGCGGTAACCTGTCTGTTTCCCTCGACCGACATGCTTATGCCCCGTGCGACCCCGGCGCGCAGTTCATAGACATGCTCGCAAGGATCGCCCTCCAGGAAAAGCATTTCTCCCGATTTTGCCGGCATGGCGATTTCATAACGCCGCGGCTCCAATTTCACAAAATTGTTCATGGCGATTCTGACACCTCAGCTTGACTGAACCAGTCAGACTAGACAGGGCGCGGCAATACGGCATTGGGTTATATACATAGCGCGAAGACAGAGATCTGAAGTCGTCCCCGCTCGCGCGAGCTTCTCGGCGGCCGCAAGCAACGCAAAAAAGCCTGTTCGGATCAGGCTGTTCGGGAACGGATGCGATGGGTCTGTTTCCAGTGCTTTTCCCGCCCCAAACCGGCCGCAAACGCAATGCGCAAGGCATCGGCAAAATTTGTGACAACCAGCTTTTCCATAATATTGGCGCGATAGACCTCGACTGTTCGCGAACTGATTCCAAGATCAAAGGCAATCGTTTTGTTGGGATATCCGCAAGCCAGCCCGTCGAGCACCTCACGCTCGCGCTCTGTCAATTTTGCGGTTTGTCCCCTTGCCCATTGCGCCCGTTCAAACAGCGCCGTGCGATCGTCGATCTGCCGAAAGCCCAGTTCAATCGACTGTATGAGCCTTTCGCGATCGAACGGCTTCTCCAGAAAGTCGATGGCGCCCCCTCTCATCGCCTGAACGGCCAGTGTGATATCTCCATGGCCGGTCAAAACGATGACGGGGAAATTCAGGCCGCGCCCCGCCATGCGTTCAAGGACCGTCAGACCGTCAAGACCGGGCATTCGGATGTCCATCAGCACGCAGGCCGCAACGGAATTGTCGGCGCAATCGAGAAATCTTTCTCCATCCATCCAGCGTTCGACACGATAACCCGATGTCCGCAAAAGAAAATCGAGAGAGCGACGCACCGAATCCTCATCATCAACAATATGAACCAGCCCCTGTTTATGCATCGCCTGTCTCCGCGATCGGTAAAGTCATGTAAAAAGCAGCGCCTCCCCCGTCGGCCTTTTCGTACCAAAGCCGTCCGCCATGGGCCTCCACGATGGTGCGGCTGATGGCCAGCCCGATGCCCATTCCGGTCGCCTTGCTGGTGACAAAGGGTTCGAACAGATCGGCCTCCAGGTCGGGGGCAATTCCCGGCCCGTTATCGACCATTGCAATATGGACCATGTCGCCCATCACCTGCCCGCTGATGACGATGCGGCCGGAGTCATCGACGGCCTCCAATGCATTGCGCAGCAGATTGAGAAGCACTTGCTGGATCTGTACCCGATCCACCAGAACGCAGGGCAACGAGGCGGGCACATCTATATCGCACAGGACACCGCGGGCCTTGCTGCCGACCGCGCCCAGTGCGCTTGCCTGCGACACCAGATCCTGGGGATGGACAATCACGCGCTCCAGATCCCCGCGCGCCACAAATTCACGCAGTCGGCGGACGATCGCGCCTGCCCGCAATGCCTCGCGCGCAGCCTCATCCATCGCGCTGCGGGCTGACGAGATCGTTTCGTCTTCATAAGAAGCAAGCAGAACCGCCGTCGATTGGACATAATTGGCGATGGCGGTCAAAGGCTGATTCAATTCATGGGCCAATGCCGTGGCCATGGATCCGATCGCGGACACGCGCGAAATATGAATCAATTCCGACTGCAGCTCCTGCAGTTTCGCCTCCGCCTCGCGCCTGGCCGTCAGATCGCGGAGAAAACCTGTAAAAACGCGACTGCCTTGCGAGATAGCCTCGCCTATATAAAGCTCGTGAGGAAAGAGTGTGCCGTCCTTACGCTTTCCGGTCACACAGCGCACATTGCCGACGATGTGGCGTTGTCCTGTGGCCAGATAACGCTTCAGATATTCGTCATGGCGCTGCGCATCCGGTTCGTCCATCAGTATTGAGACGTTTTTGCCGATCACCTCCTCGGGCTTGTATCCAAATAAATTCTGGGCGGCCAGACTGAATGACTGAATAATCCCATTCTCGTTGATCGTTACCATCGCGTCGGGAACTGTGTTGAGAATGGCGCGCAACTGGGTCTCACTGCCCTCTATACGCCTCAACTGATCATATTCTTTTGTAATATCCCGAACAACGCAGCTATATCCGACGAGACAGCCGCCGGCATCATCAATCCTGCTGATGTTAATTTCGCCAAAAAACGAAGTTCCGTCCTTTTTCTTGCGCCAGCTGCGCTCTACCACCGGTCCGGATACCAGCGCCATTTGCAGCCATGCCCGGACCTGCTGCTCCTCGCCCAATCGGTTCTTGAAGAAAAAGCTGATGTGCCTGCCCAGCGTCTCGGCTTCGCTCCAACCATAGAGCCGCTCGGCGCCCTTGTTCCAGAGCACCACCTTTCCATCCGGATCGAACATGGAAATGGCGTATTGCCGGGCGCTGTCAATCAACAGGTTAAGCTCTGTCTGCAGCGTCATGGCCTTCTGGCGTATGCGAACCAAATCGTTGACCAGCCGGGTGAACAGAATGGCGCCGGCGACTTCTCCCGTCGGTCCATGCCAGGGCACCATGTCCCATTCGACCCAATCAATTGAGCCGTCCAGCCGCGTGAACACTTCGGCATCGCCGCAAAGACTCTCACCGCCCAGAACGCGACGATGAATTGCCCGCAGGCGGTCATCGATCTCGGGAAAGATTTCATAATGGGATTTTCCGACAATACATTGATCCTGGATGCCGTAATCCTCCAACCAGCGACGGCTGCAGGCCAGGTAGCGCATTTCGCAGTCGAATATGGCAACGGCTATGGGAAGATGGGTCAAAAAGAGATCTTCAATATCTCCGCTCTGCAGCAATTTCGCCATCCCGTCCCCCATGCGTCCAGCACACCCCCATTTTTGCAGCAGATACATCGGGCACGATCCTCAACACCGCGAAATCACGCCGCCGCCAGTGGTAAAGCTGCACCTCTTCCGGCCTCCTTCAACCGAGTGCAATCCAATTGACGGATCATTTATTTTCGCAAATTCGCTATCCCATCTATGCGTGATTATACCTAATGCGCAGGCTGATATTGAACCGCCACAGCCATGTAATTTCTGATATTTCGCCATTAATTGAAGGCAGTGCGGAAGTTTTCAAATAGAGCGTCAAGGCTCATGAGGCGGCGATAACAAGGACAACCTTGCGCCGTGCCCCCTGTCCGGGAAACGGAATTGTCGAACCCGAATAAGCCTCACCATCCACGCTCAGGCCAGTTTCCCCGCCCCGTTCGACAGTCACTTCGATGATACCCTGGCCGCGCAATGTTGCGGTAAAGCCGGGCCAGTCCGGCGGGAGACAGGGAACCAGCCTCAGTTCACCCTTTTCAAGCCTGAGCCCAAGGATAAATTCGCTGGCAAGCCGCCAGCTCCATGCGGCCGCGCCTGTGTACCAGCTCCAGCCCCCACGCCCCAGATGTTCCTCGCCGCCGCTGATATCTCCGGCCACAACATAGGGTTCAATCGCATAGTGCTGGGCCGTTTGGGGCGTAGAACTGTGTTTGATGGGATTGATGCGGTCAAACACCGTTTTGGCCCGCGCGCCATCGCCCAACATCGCGGCGGCAATGCCCAGCCATGCCGCTGCATGGCTGTATTGCCCCCCATTTTCGCGGATCCCCGGAGGATAGGCCTTGATATAACCGGGATCGCGCGCCGTTGCGTCAAAGGGGGGATGCAGCAGGCGAACAATGTCATCCTCAGGACGCACCAGTTCTTTAAAGGCACTGTCGAGAGCCTGCCTTGCCCGAAGAGGATCACCGCCGCCGGCGATCACCGCCCACGACTGGGCGAGGGAATCGATGCGGCATTCATCGTTGGATTGCGCGCCCCAGTTTCGACCCTGATCATCAATCGCCCGGATATACCATTGGCCATCCCAACCATGGCGATCAATGGCATCGGTCAGCATCCGGGCGCGCGGAAGCCAAATTTCGGCAAAGTCTTTGCGGTCCCCCTCGCTTCCAAGTTCAGCGAAATCACGGATGGTGGCCGCCATAAACCAGCCCAGCCAGACGCTCTCGCCCTTGCCCGCGCTGCCCACCCGGTTCATCCCGTCATTCCAGTCGCCGTCGCCGATCAATGGCAAACCGTGGTCGCCCAGACGCCAGGCACGCCCAAAAGCGCGCAGGCAATGTTCATGCACCGTCGCTTTTTCCCCTTCAGGAAACTGCGCGAAACGATCATGCTCCTGTCTGCTCAGCTCAGGTGCCTCCAGAAAGGGCACTTTTTCGTCCAGCAACAAAGCATCACCGGTAGCCCGGACATATTGGGCCACCGCATGGGGAAGCCAGAGCAGGTCGTCCGAACAGCGCGTCCGCACCCCTCTTCCGGCCGGCGGATGCCACCAGTGCAAGACATCTCCCTGTGAAAACTGGTGGGCGGCGGCCTGCAGGATCTGCCGCCGCGCGAGGTCCGGATCGGACCAGAACAGGCCCAGCACGTCCTGTAACTGATCGCGAAAACCGAAAGCGCCGGATGCCTGATAATATCCGGCACGGCCAAAAAGACGCGAGGACATCGTCTGATAGGGCAGCCAGCGGTTGACCATGAGATCAAACGCGGGATCAGGTGTCTCGACCTTGATCGCGCAATGGCGGCCCCACGCCTGTGCCAGACGAGCCTCACCGCCATCGATCTGGGGGACGGTTTGCCAGCGCCCGATAATATCGGCCACCTGCTCCTCATTCGCCCCCTCGCCCAGCATGAAGGCGATTTCGCAGACCCCATTGGCGGGAATATCCATGTGGAGCTGGAGCGCGGCGATGGCATCGTCTCCGGCATTGTCAGAACGATTGCCCAGATCCCAGTTTTGCAAACCGACCGGGCATTGCCAATCGGCCGGGGCGCCAAGAAAAGCGCGGCGCGACGTTGTCAGACTGTGCGGAGGAGCATTGGCGGCAAGGAAGGCAATACGACCGGAGAACTCGCTATGCCAATGATTGACAGCGAGAATGGCGCGCAGTTCCGGACGATAGACGCTTTGGCGAAGCATTGCAGGCTCACCCGCGATCGCGCCCAACAGCCAATCGGCAAAGCATGTGGCCGTAACGCGGCGGGCGATCCCCGTGCAGTCGGTCAATTTGAGACGGAAGATTTTGACCGGGTCGTCGGCGGCCACAAAACAGGACAAATCCTGGACAAGCCCCATGCCCTGTCGGTGCCATTGCGTTTGCCCCAGATGGTGTTCCACCCGGCAGGCCCCGCCTCGTCCGGCAGGCAGCGGCGTCACCGACCAGACCTGCCCGGTTTCTTCATCCCTCAGGTAAAGCGCTTCGCCCTGCCGATCGCACAGGGGGTCATTATGCCACTGCGTCAGCCGGTTTTCTCCGCTGTTGCCGGCAAAAGTAAAACCAGGTCCAGCCTCGGTAACGATGCTGCCAAAATCCGCATTGGCAAGGACATTGACCCAGGGCGCGGGCGTGGCACGCATGGGATCAAGGTCAATGCGGTAATCCCCACCGGCGGTAAAACCGCCCAGGCCATTGCCGAATTGGAGCGCAACGATCTCCTCCGGTTGCGCCAGGGGTTGAAATTCCACCTTGCGCCCCGCCGGAATGAAGAGAGGACCCATTTCGTCCTCGCCCTCACGCGGCGGCGTCTTCCATGCCCCGCCCGTGCCGTGCACACACAGAGTGGCAGCATGCTGCAGGGTGCGCAGGCGCCTCGCCTCGATATATTCGCGAGCCAGAATATGCACGCCCGAGCGCGCGCCTAGCAGATCATCGCTTCCGGCCTGACGCACCGCTTCGACGATCCGGTCGCGCAAAGGCTCAAAGTAGCCTGAAATGCCCGAGTGCAGGAGCACCAGATCCACTTCAAAACCGCGCCATCGCCAGAAGCGCTGGGCAGCGAGGATAAAGCGCAGCTCTTCGGCGGCAAAGTCTTCATCCAGTTCCGCAAGCAGCAAAGGACAATCGCCCGAAATGCCCAGCGCCCAAAGATCATCCCGGTATCCCAGGTCCGACGGCGCATGATGCGGAGCGAGATTGCCGGCAAGCTGGGCAAACATCGCTTGCGCCTCGGCAAGGCGATCCGGCCTCAGGCCCAGTGTATGGAGATCGCGGGCAGATCGGGCTGCGGCTTCCTGTTCCGCCCAATCCAGCGCGCCGAGCGAGCCGTAGCGACGCGACAAGTCCAGCGCTTCCTCGCGCGATGAGGCAACCGTGGTCACAATCGCCAATTCGGTCTCGCCATGGGCGGGCAATTCGATGTCCATGTCGAAAACCGCCGCCGGATCGAGCGGAAACCTGCCGCGTCCACCGACCGCACCGGAACTGTAGGGACAGTCTCGGGAATTGGCCAACCGCTGCCGCGACTTGGCCCGTGATACTTCCCATCCTCGCAAAGACACCCGGTCATCGGACATGACAAGGCGCTGGACCAGCACAGGAGACGGGTTTCCCGGAGAACGGGGACGCAGGGCAAACAGCAAGGCATTCATTTCCGCATGGGTTTCCGCCTCGACGAACAGGCGCGCGAAAACGGGGTGGCGCTGCCATTCGGCAATGGGGGCCAGAGCGATCTCGGCATCGCTGATCAGCCCGATCCGCCGCGTTTTGCCGGTCGTGTTGACCATGCGCAGCCGTCGGATCTCGACATCCTCGGAAGGCGCCACCAGCACGTCCAGAACAGTAACAATGCCTTCCGCTTCATTTCGGAATTCGACCTTATGCGCATTATAGATGGTATGGTGCGCACCCCGGCCCAATGGCATTTTCGCGGCCGACCATACCGCACCGCTTTCCCGGTCCCGAAAATAGAAGAAATGGCCGACGTCCTGATCCACAGAAGCGGGACGGGTCAATGCCATGGCATTCCAGCGCAGATCGCCATCGCCGCTTCCCCCAAGGCGCAGGGAAAGGCGGCCATTGCCAAGCAGATGGCGGCCCTGCTCGGGGCGGATCGCCATTTCCCACGGCTGGGGCCGCGCAATCTCCGAACCGACCGAAGGTGTTTGGGCCATGCGGTCCAGCCGTTCGAGTTCTGGCGGCAACTCCCATGGTATGCGCTCATTCAGCAAAAGATCGACGGTTTGCACTCTGGGATCCGCATGAAAGAGCGAAACAAAGAGATTATTGCACAAGGCATTGCCGATTGCCGCAATCATCATGCCCTGGTGATGGGCCATGAAGGACTGCACCGCAGCGGGCTTTCCAGCCTCCGGACAGCGCGCTGCGGTAAAATCAAGCGCCTCGTAAAAGCCAAAAGGGCCAATGGCGCCCAATGCCTTGAGGTGCTGTAGATTGGCAACCGCAGCTTCAGGGTCAGCCGCCAGGGCCAAAGCCGTGGCATAGGGCGCGATGACAAGATCTTCATTAAGGCCGCGACGCAGCCCCAGTTCGGGCACACCAAAGGCGCGATAGCGCAGAATGCCGTCCGCCCCCGCCGAAGCGAAGCCCGATTCCGAAATGCCCCAAGGCACCTCCATGCGCGCGCCATAATTCCGCTGGCTCAGGACCGCGCTGCGCTCACTCTCACCAAGCAGCGTTTCGGGATCGCTGCGCAGGAAAAGAGCCGGCATCAGATATTCAAACATCGACCCGTTCCACGAAACCAGCGCCAGCGCACCGGGATGTTTCACGATCGGTCTGCCCAGATGGAACCAGTGCTCGGGCGGGACATCCTGCTTGGCGATGGCAAAATAGCTCGCCAATCGCGCCTCGCTGGCCAGAAGATCGTAATAATGCGGATCAATCCGTTGGGCACTGACGTCGTAACCGATATGGAAGAGCTTGCGGCGCGTGTCATAGAGCGGGCCAAAGTCCATCTCATAGGCCAGAGCAGCGGCCCGGTCGGCGCTGCGCTTCAACGCGCGGCTCAATCTGCGCCACCGAACCAGAGCCCGCCGCGTGACCTTGCCCAGTTCCGCCTTCCAAATCCGCAGCGGACCGGATTCGTGCTGTTGGGCAAACATGCCTTCCAGCATTTTGGCCGCATTCCTCAGCCGGGCAATGTCGTTCAGACGCGCATAGGGTGACAGGCCTTCGATGATCTGTCTTGCGCTCGCCTCCGCTTCCGGGGGCGCATGGGCGAGCAGCCGCAGCCATGGCAAGTAAGCGTCAAGATCGCGCCGGCAGGCGGCCAGGTGGTGCTCGCTGCGCTCCATCCAGATCTGCAATTGCCGCAATCTTTCGCCTGACTGCAGGGTCACTTCCTTGCTTGAGCGCACAAGTTCGGCCCGCAATTGCGCCAGCTGCTCCAGACCTTGCTCCACAACCGCGGGCCAACGGGTCGGCTCGTTGCGCGCAACGCGTATCTGCGCAATGAACGAGAGCAAGGCCCTGTCATCATGGCCGCCGTGTTCCAGCTGTTCACACAGCAGGCCCAGGCAATCCTCCAGCCCGTCCCAGCGGGCCGTTGAAAAGACCGGCTCATCAGCCGCCAGATCGCATCCCCGCGCGAGCACAACCATGCTGACGGCCAGATTACCGCTGTCGACTGTGGACACATAGCGCGGTTCGAGAGGAGCCAGCGAAGTGGTATCGTACCAGTTGAGAAAATGGCCATGCCACCGCTCAAGCCGACCAAGAGATGCAAACATCGCTTCGGACCGGGTGTGCAACTCTTCTGTGCTGATATGCCCAAGGCGCCAGGCGCAGAGCATGGACAGCGCCATCATGCCGATGTTCGTGGGCGAAGTGCGATGAGCGGTGGCCTGGATCGGCTCCATCTGATGATTGTCGGGCGGGAGCCAATTATCCTCGGGGCGGGCAAAGGTTTCGAAAAACAGCCAGCTGCGCCTTGCCGTGCGGCGGAGAAAAATCCGTGCCTGCTCATCCAGCCGCGACATGGCGTGTGAACGTGGCGTACCAGTGACCACGGCAATTTCCGGCGCGATCAGCCACAGGCAAAGGAGGGGAGCGGCCGCGACAAATCCATGCCCGTCAACCATAAAGGCCAAAAACAGCCCCAGCGCAAAGATGGTCGAGGCAGAGCCTATCCGCCATTGCCCCGCGCGATGGGTGGATTTTGCCATTTTGCGCTCGACATCGGCTGCACTGGTCCATTCCAGCATATGTCTGCGGCGCCCCATGCGCCACATGGTGACCGCAATGGCATGGAGAGCGGTTGCCGCATCGGAAGGCAGGAAAACGATCTGCAACAGCCAGCGCGCCAGATGCTCTCCCGTCTGACGAAAAGTGCTGATTATCACCCCTCGGCGGCGACCGCGGGCCAGCCCGGTCACCAAATCCGTGAAGAGCCAGGCGCCCGGAACCAGCAGAGCCAGAATGGTCCAGCCCAAAGGACTGCCCGGCAGCAGGAACCACCCGCCGATCATCAGCAACAGGACACTGACCGGCACCAGACTGCGCCGCATGTTGTCCCAGATCCGCAAGCGATCAAACAGCGTCAGCCTGTTCCGAAGGCGCATCTGTCCCGGCCCGGGCACCTTGGGCAAAAGCCAGGGGAGCAATTGCCAGTCACCGCGCACCCAGCGATGCCAACGACGCACATATTCGCCGTAGCTCGATGGAAAACTCTCATAGACGATGATGTCGCTCGCCAGCGCCGAACGACCGTGCAGCCCTTCCCACAAATCGTGGCTCAGCAGGTAATTTTCAGGAATGCGTCCTTCAAGACTGCGGGCAAAACCGGGGACGTCATATATGCCCTTGCCCACGAAATTGCCTGTACCGACAAGGTCCTGATACACATCGCTGACGGCTCGGGAATAGATATCGATCGCGGTATCGCCGCCAAACAGTCTGGCGAAAAGACTGTCCGAACCATGCGGGGCGATCTCGACCCTAGGCTGCATCACGGTATAGCCGGAAACCACCCTGCCCAAACCGTCAAAAATCGGCCGGTTCAGCGGATGGGCCAAAGCTCCGGCCATCCGTGCCACGCAGCCGGGCGGCAACCTTGTATCGACATCGGCCGTCACGACAAACCGTGCTCCGACGAGCAGATCGACCGGGCCTGCGGTCAAGGGGAAGGCGCGGCTGTCTCCGGTCTGCAGGAAATGGTTGAATTCCTCCAGCTTTCCGCGCTTTCGCTCCCAGGCCATCCAGCATCCCTGCGCAGGGTTATATCGGCGGTTTCGGTGTAAAAGACAGAAACCGGCCGTGGCATCGCCCGCGGCATATTTGCGGTTCAGCCTGTCGATCCCCTGCTGGAGCGCCGCCTCAATCGCTTCATCGCCCGGTCTGCGTTCGAGGGCCGCATCGGATGGGTCCGAGAGCATGACAAACCCCTTTGCCTCGGGATTGGCCAAACAATGCGCCTCGAGACGGGCCAGCAAACCTGCCACCTGCCCCGCATCGCCTATGATGACCGGCATCACCACCAGCGTCGGCCATGCAGGCGCGATGCCGCGTGAGAAATCAAGCTTGGGCAGACGTCTGGGCGCCACCACGCTTGTGACCAGCCAATTGACCAGCGTGACACTCAGAACCGTTGCCGGGAGGACAGAGAAGGCCAGGCCAAGCACCCATTGCCACAGCGATGCCCGGTTGAACGCGAGATAGGCGGAAGGGAGAACCAGCCCGACCAGCCCGCATAAGAGCAGCGCCACGAAATAGGCCGCGCCGGGATTTTCGCGCAAGAAAGCCCACAACCTGCCGGCCAGCGACCGGCCCGCGCCAAGCTGTCTGGCAAACTCCGGCCTGCCTGCTCCAATCAGCCAGTAGCCCACATGGGAATGGGGCAGTTCGCTGCTTTCACCGGCACGCAGAATGGCGCTTTCGGCAACCGCAACCTCCCCTGCCCCGCAATGCTCGGCGATCCGCTCTACCGAGCGCCGATAGGCATCGCGCGTCTCGAAATCCATGCTCGTATAGCTGCCTGCAGGATCTCGCTCCAGCGTGCGCTCAACATGGCTGATCGCGTCGAACACGTCGGACCAGGCGATATTGGAGACAATGCCCAGATTGGCGATTGAGCGCGCAACGCATTCCACCGGCTGGTAAAAACCGAGATACTCCCTGCAGCTCGCGCTGACGAGAATGGGTTCGGGAACCGAAGGGAAGGCCCGCGCAAAGCCTGCCATCAACAGTTCAAGACAGGCGATCCGCAAGGTTGCAGGCAAAGCCCAGATCTCCGCGATATCAAGCGGGTCATGCTGTTGATAGCCTTCAAGATAGGCCAACACGCTTTCACGGCTGATCTGGAAATGCGTGGCATAGAGCAGGTCATGCGCGATGGTGAGGACCCGCGGATCACCCTGCATCCTCCCGGTGGCAATGGTCCGCAGCTTGCAATAGAAACCGGAGGGCAAATCTTCGGCGATCTGCAATACCGCCCGCTGCACCTGATAGCCATTGTCGAGAAGCCATTCAGCCGCCGAGGAATTGGACGGTTCGGCGCTTGCCGCCGCCGCCATGGCAGTTTTCAGCCAATCGCTGATACGTTCTATGCGCGCCCAGGCTTCAACCGATCGCGGCGGTCCGGGACGGCATGCCAAAGCGTGCGCCTTGCCGGTCTCCCATGCATGACAGGCGACTGGATCTTCTGATGCGGGGTCCATCAGGCAGTGTGGGGCGCGATGGGGCTCCGCGGCCCATGGGCGCCCAATTGTGAATGCACGTTGGCGCGGCCGGCGATCGGTCGAGGCGGGCGGACGAGCATCACCGGACAATCCAGATGATCGAGCAGATAGCTGGCCGTTCCCCCGATCGACAGATCGCTGCAATGCCTGCCGCCTTGCCCTTTGGCCGAAATCACGACCAGATCAGGCGCCAATTCGCCTAGCACCCTGAGCAAGGTGCTGCGCGTATCGCCCTTGGTGCAAAGGATGCTCGCGGCCAGTCCTTGATCGATCAGGCGGCGCCGGGTGGATTCCATAAATCCGCAGGCCGCCTGTTCATTGCGCTGGTCAAGACGCTTGCGCAGTTCGATGTCGCCGGTCGCCAGCGGCCCGAATTCAGTGAGCGCGCCGTCGGGCACGACATGAACCAGCAGCAGTTCCGCCTGCGATTTCCGGGCCAGCCGGACCGCCTCGGCAAGGGCCGCTTCGGCATAATTGGAACCATCGACAGGCACCGCAATGCGCCGCATCATGACTTCACGCGGCGTATAGCCGGAGGGCACCAGCAAGACCGAACCAAGCTGGGAGTCGGCAATCAGCTTGGCCACCTGCCCGGTGGTTTCGCGATATTCGTCGGCGTGGGGAGAACCGATCACGGTCAGGGCGCCCGCCTCGCAGGCCCGATGGCCCAGCGCATTGAGCCAGTCACCCTCGCTGAGCTCCACCGAAACAGCCTGAGGCAACTGTGGCAACATATCTCGCCAACGCGCAAGTTCCCTGCGCGCTTCCTGCCTGCGCATGGTCCAGGCAAGAGGATCGGGAATGGCCGACAGATCGGATGCTTCAGGCATGGCATGAAACAGGATCAACGGCCTTACGCTGGACCTGGCAAAATCGGCGGCAGCCAGCACGACGTCGCGCGAATGGCGCGAACCATCGACAAAAGCGATCACCGGACTTTCTGCCGATGCCTTGAGAACGAAGTCATGCGGATTGGACGAGACTGCCATGATTAACGGCCCTTGGGCTGAAAGAGGGGATGCGGGGATTGCCCGAAAGACCGGCAAAGGCTCACGCATGGTTGCGGACCAAAACTTCGGCAAATGGGCTGATCGGCGTTATCCGCAATGTTACGGGTAAGGCTTGCAAAACCGGATACGGCGTCATTATTTATATTTTAATTCAATTATTTAATTGAATTTCACAAACAAGCATTGCGACCGGACCGGCCGATTGTCACGACAGGATGAAAAGGCAGGCACACTGTTGGCAGGCGGCAAAGACGATCAAAATGCGCCTTGCCGCCCCGCCCGCCGATGGCCGGATCTAGCCGATTGCGATCTTGCGCAGTCGCTGATCCGCATCCTTGTCCTTTTTCATTTCGAGTTTGAGGACCCCGTCCTTCATCCTGGCTTCAATCGAGGCCGGATCCACGTCGCGCGGCAAAGTGAAGCGGCGGCGAAACGCGCCGTAGCTGCGCTCGCTGATGATATAGCCGGCTTCCTTTGTCTCGGTTTCCGCCTTTTTCTCGCCGGATATCGTCAGAACATCATTGTCGAGTTCGATCGAAATATCCTTCTCCGGCACCCCCGGCATCTCGACGGAAAGCAGATAACCGCCGTCCTTCTCGACCATTTCGGTAACCGGCATGGTATCGAGCGAGATGTTCGGGAATGTGAGAAGTCCGTGCATGGTCCTGCCAAAGGGAAGGTCATCGAACAATCGGTCGATCTCGCCGCGCAACCAGTTGATCGGGCCGCCGGATTTCACTTCAACAGCCTGCTTTGTGCCCAGGACGGGAACACTCGTCTGCTCGTTCATGATGCACTCCTGGAATTGGTGGTGGGACAGCCGGCCCTCGGATCCTGCGCCGGACCGGGCTGATCCAAGGGCTACGCCGTGGCCGCGGGCTGCCATATCGGGTATGATACGGATGGCCGCACAACAGGTGGGCAGGCCACCTTTACCGGCAGGCTTTTGGGAGGCGCCCTATGTCGACATCAACCATGCGTGCCATGCAGCTTGATACGCCGGGCCAGCCGCTCAGGCCTGCAAGCCGACCAATCCCGGAGCCGGGGCCGGGAGAAGTCCTTGTCGCCATATCCGCATGCGGCGTGTGCCGCACCGACCTGCACGTGGTGGATGGGGACATTCGCAACGGGCTGCCCATTGTACCGGGGCACGAGATCGTCGGCAAAATTGCGAAGATCGGGGCCGACGTGTCCTCCTTCGCAATCGGAGAGCGGGTAGGAATACCATGGCTCGGCCAGACTTGCGGCACATGCCACTATTGCGCCAGTCATCGTGAAAATCTCTGCGATGCTCCGCTCTTTACCGGGTTTTCGCGTGATGGCGGCTTTGCCAGCCATTGTGTTGCCGATGCGAACTACTGCTTTCGCCTTCCCGACAGCTTCGATGATATCCATGCCGCTCCTTTGCTGTGCGCGGGGCTTATCGGATATCGAGCCTACAGAATGGCCGGCGAGGCGCCCGTCCTTGGCCTTTACGGCTTTGGCGCGGCGGCCCATATTCTGGCCCAGCTCGCCGTTTGGGAAAGGCGCAAGGTATTCGCCTTCACCCGTGACGACGATATTGCCGGACAGGCCTTTGCGCGAAGTCTGGGCTGCGCATGGGCCGGAGGTTCGAACGAAGCTCCCCCCGAAGCGATGGATGCCGCCATCATCTTTGCTCCGGTCGGTGCGCTGGTGCCCACCGCGCTGCGACATATACGCAAGGGCGGCCGGGTGGTCTGTGCGGGCATCCATATGTCCGACATACCTTCCTTCGCCTATAACGACCTCTGGGGAGAGCGGGCCATCCTGTCCGTTGCCAATCTCACCAGAGCGGATGGCACCGAATTTCTGGCACTGGCCGAACAGGCCCGGATCCGCACAAAAGTGACGTCCATGCCGCTTCTTGAGGCCAATGCAGCCTTGAACCGGCTCCGCGCGGGTGAGGTAGAGGGAGCATTTGTGCTGGTTCCCTGACCGCTCATATCGGTATCTTTCCCAATGGTGGGCGTGCCCGGCGCGGATAGTTTTGCATCTCGCTTTCGGAGTGCAATCTATGAAAAACATCCTTGTGCTTGTTCATGATGACGAAGGTCAGGAAGCCCGCCTTCAGGTCGCGCTTGATATGGTGAGAGCGCTCGAGGGACACCTTGTCTGCCTCGATGTCGAACTGCTTCCGATGGTGGCGGCCGATTCCCACAGCAGCATGGCGGCCACTCAGCTGGTGTGCGAAGAGCATGACCGCTCCGCCGCCAATCGCACCCGCATCACCGAATATCTCGCGCGCGAAGGTGTTTCATGGGACTGGCACAGAGTGATCGGGATGCCCGATACAGCCATCGAGGATGCGGTCGGACAGGCGGACATCCTTGTCCTGTCCAGCAATCTGGACAAAGAGGATCCAGTGGAACTGCGCCATCTGGTCAACCGGATTGTAAGCGGAATAAGGCGGCCTATCGTCGCGGTACCCACAGGCTGCAAGAGTCTCGATCTGAAAGGAACCGCCCTTGTTGCATGGGATGGTTCGCGCGAGGCCGATCAGGCCCTGCATGACGCCGTGCCGCTGCTGAGCCTTGCGGGCGAGGTCATCATGATGGATGCCAATGAACCCAATGGCCCTTTTGCCGCTGAATCAGCCGCCGTTTATCTGTCCCGTCACGGCATTCATCCCCTTGTCGAAACCGTCCAGATCGAAAGCGGCCATACAATCTATGCCGCAATCCTCACCAGAGCGCGTTCAGCCAATGCCGCCTATATCGTGATGGGCGCCTATGGGCACTCGCCCACCCTTGAGTCATTTTTTGGCGGTGTCACTCGTTCGATACTGGCGAAAAGCGATCGGCCCGTTGTTCTGGCCCATTGAAAACCGTCATTGGCGAAGGGCTGACGGCAAAGGACAGATCAGCCCTGTCCATCCTGCCGACAGCAGGCCAAACACCCGTCACGCACAATAAACCGCCCGGGCGTCCGCAATCGCAATTGAAGAAGCCCGGGCGAACCTGGAATGATTGGCCGCATGGAATGGCTCTGCGCCTCCTTGCGGGCATCACAGCACGATGATGTGATCTTCCACTTGCGTGACGCCGGGGGCTGCCCATGCCGCCTGTTCGGCAACGCGCCGCTCATAGGGTGCGCGAACCTTGCCGCCAAGCGTCACTTTCCCGCCATCCAGCGTAATGGTGACAGCAGCCGCATCCAGATCGGCCTGCCGCTCAAAGGCATCTTGGATTCGTTTGCGCACTTCCGGCGAAGATACATGGGATGCGACGAGTATGTTATTGGAAACGCCGGTGACCCCGCTGATCCGAGCGGCGACCTGACTGGCTTCATCACGCTGATAATGCCAATCCACTGTCCCGGTCAGCGTTACCCATCCATGCTCGACCGTCACATGGATCCGATCCTCAGGGATGAGGACAGCCCAATGCATGATATCGACAATGCGCTTGGCGATTTCATGATCGGCCGTCTTGGGGTCGGTTTTGAAGCGTACCTGCAATTCCTGAGCGATCGCCTTGACCCCGCTGACCCGCCGCGCAGCCCGTTCGGCCGCAAGTTTCTCGGCATAGCTCTTCACATAACCGCTCAACGTGACCACGCCATCAACCACAGCAACCCCAATGTCTGCCTGGTCGATGCTCGGTTCCCATTCGAGCTCAGCGACGACATCGCCTTGCAACTGGACATCCGTTTTCATGGCATTACAACTCCTAAATATCTGTAAATCTTGATATTATGTCGGCAGGAATTTGCCCCCCTGAAAGGCTTGATCGGAACAATCTGGCCACCGGGCCCCGACACAAGTATTCGCAATGTTACGGAGCGGTCATGGCGCGCGGAGCTTTCGGAGCGCTTGCCCCACGCCGGACAATGTGGCTGCTGTCACAAGACAGTGGTGCAGAGGCGGTCTTGCCGGACGCTGCACAACCTTGCGCGCCTATGCCGGGAATGTGACCGCAAAGCGCGATTGGGCGCCAGCGAGCCCAGCATCGCAAGACCCAGCGCCATGATCCAGCATACCGGCGCCGGAAAGGCATCGCCGGTATGCTGCGGATATGCGCGCGTTAGCTATCTCGTCAGGCGAGCATCCGGGTGGCGATCGCCCTGAGCGCCGCGCGGCTTTCGCGGGTGGCCGACAGATTGCTCAGGATGACGATGGCGGTCCGTCGCGCGGGGTCTAGATAGGCCATGGTGAACACTCCGGGATCCCCGCCCCAGTGGTTTATGCGAGGAACCCCGTCGAGCAGCGATTGCTGCCAGCCGAGGCCCTGTCCGGTCAGCCAGTCCGCCAGACCGGGCGGCTTCTGCATCCTGAGCATCTCCGCCATGCCCGTCTCACTCAACAGCCGCGCATTCCGGATGGCGCCGCCATTCGCGGCTGCGGCCATCAGCAATGTGAGATCGCTGACCGACGCGCGGATCATCCCCGTCGACCAGTCGGGGAAGCCCACCGGCTCAACCGGCGTGACCGCTCCTTCGATGAGATCATAAGGGGTGGCGCGCAGCCCCGCCGCCGTTCCCGAAATGGTCCAGGAGATATGACCGAGCCCGAGCGGCCGGAACAGACGTTCACGCGTCAGGTCCCGCATGTCCTGCCCGGCGATCCGTCCGACGAGATAGCCAAGCAACGCATAGCCGATGTTACTGTAGTCCCACTGAACTCCCGGAAATTGCTTCAGGTTGCCCCCACGCGCGTAACGCCCTCCGGCGGCGAGATAGTCGCGCAGCAGCGTGCCGATCTCCATCGGCGAATCGACACCGCGTTGCCGAAAGTCGATCTCGTAATAATGCTCATCGGAAATGCCCGACATATGCGTCAACAAATGCCGAAAGGTGATCGCCAACGCCCCCTCTCCCAAGATCGCGAAGTCCAGATGGCGCGCGATGGGATCGTCGAGCGCGATCTTGCCCTCGTCGACCATCAGCATCACGGTCTGCGCGGTGATCACCTTGGTGATCGAAGCGATATGAAACATGGTATCGCTCGTCGTCGGCCGATGCCGCCGCAGATCGGCATAGCCATAGGCGCGCGTGAAGGACACCGCGCCGTCCCGCGCAAGGCCCAGAGCGAGGCCGGGTATGCGCGCCGCTGCCATCTGATCGGCCACGAAAGCGTCGAAATTCTCAGCCGCACGCCCCGGCGAAGGAAGAAGCGCCCCGACAAGCCCAGCAGCCGCTTTACCAAGGAAACCGCGCCGCGAGCCATGCATCATCGTCTATTCCCATTTCATGATCTTCCGCTATATAGGTAGGCGCCTACGCAAATGTCAATGACGAGGAGGAGCGATGAAGGATTACGTGGCGCAGATGCAGGGTGCGGCGCTTGGTGCGCGATTGCGGCGCCTCAGCGCGGCGATCGATGCCGACGCGACCCGCATCTATGCGAGTATGGGATTGAGGTTCGAGCAACGCTGGTTCGGCGTGATCAACCAGCTTTCGCTGAACGGATCGATGTCGGTGAGCGAGCTGGCCGCAGCACTGGGCATCAGCCACGCATCGATCAGCGAGACCCGGCAGTCGCTCGAAAAAGCGGGCCTTGTGCTGTCAAAACCGGACCAGCATGACTCGCGCCGTCGAACCTTGGCCTTGTCGCCATCGGGAGAAGCGCTCGTTGAACGGCTCCGGCCGCTGTGGAGCGCTTTCGATGAAGCCGCGCGCGAGCTTGACGCCGAAGCGGGTGAGGTGATCCAGGCTTTGGCGCGTCTGGAGCAGGCGCTGGCGCGGCAATCGCTTCATGACCGCATCGCCGCCCGGATCGGCTCTTGCGGCTAAAGCTGGAATGCTGGCCGAAGATCGGTTCTCAGGAGCCCGTCGCCGCGAACAGGCGGTCACGCCTTGGGCTGGTGGCATCATCGAGGATAGGATTGGCCTATCGACCGTGACTGTGTCGAGGCGTCCGGCCTATATCCCATCAATCTGCTCACCTTTGCGCCTGCCGACCATATCGATCCGAACCGTCACCGCTTCGCTCGATGCAACCTTGCAGGTCTTTTCCGGGCATCCGGATTCCACCTTTTCCATCAGCAGCGGCATGGTTCATTTTCCATATCGACGCTCTTCCCGCCGATCCGCCCCTCCCGCCGATCCGCCTTGCCCGAAAGCGCCGATGTCTGCGGCCCGGCCAACAGGTCCATCTGCCGACCGGGCCATAATCCGGATGCTTTGCCGGATCAGTATCGCCGCGCGTGATAGAAAGGAAAGCGCTTCACCAGCCCTTCGATCAGATGTCCTTTTGACCGGCGGCGCATCTCTTCGGCCCCTTCGCTGGTCACGCAGACCAGATGGGTGCCTCCTGCGGGCAGGGTTTCGATATCGCTAATCCGAACGCCTGCCTGTTCACACATGGCTGCGACCTGCGCTTCGGGCAGACCGATGTTCATCGCGCGGCTCATTGGCCGCACTCAGCCTGCCAGGACCGTGCCGCCCAAGCCCCCAGATCCTCCTGAAAGGCCATGATGCTGCGGGCGACACCTGCCGCCTTTGCCTCATATTTCAGGCCGATTGCCTCATCGGAGGCGGAATTTGCCCGCATGAGCAAAAGCTGGTGTCGAAAATAAAGCTGGTTGAGATCCATGACGAGGCTCCCTTGCGTAAGCGGGAGCACATTTGTCTCTCAGTCGCGGATGCCTACGAGAGAAGTTCCGCAATACCTCGCATATAGCTGTTATCCAGAAAAATGTAAGATGGAATAAGTTTTGTATGATTGAAAAGAATGCGTCTTATTGCTGAAATCCTGTGCGATAAGGCGAGAAAATTTTACGATTGCACGCAAAAAATTAAAAATGCCATCCCGATCAGGCCATGGTATATTGATCCATCACGCGATTTCCGGCCGCAAGCTCCCCTGTGACAGAGAGACATATGTGCTCCCGCTTGCCAAGCAGGAGGACCACGATGTCCAACCTCCCCGACCATGCCCTTTCCGGTCTGCGATGCCGTTTTGGCGTTCAGGAAGCTCACATCTACATGGATTTCAGCGACGGCCATGCCGATCTTCGCGGCACGCCGCCATGGCGCTCCATTCCTCTTTGGGTGTCCAATGATCGCGCAGAAGCCTATTTTGAAATCTATCAGGCCGTCCCCTCGCCCGGAGTTTCCGCAACGGACGGGGACGAGCAATGGCAATGGCGCCTGTGCGCGCCGGGCGGTCATGTTCGCGCATCGGGCGGGCCTTATCAAAAGGCTGAGGAATGCGTGGATGCCGTCAAGGCCCTGCGCCAATCCGCCGGCACAGCCAGAATCAGGCATTTGGGAACCGAGTGATTGCAGTCCAAAAGCGGCGGCAACCATCCAAGCGTTTCTCAAAGGCCGTCTGCGGGTTGTTCAATGAAACGGCCCTGCCCCGGTTATGGCACCGCGCGGGCGGGCAAGTGGCATCTTGGCGAATTGTCCGATTATGGGCCGCGTGCGGGGGCCGCGCAGCCACCGGACCGGAAGGGTTATCCTGAATTGGGCGGCGTTCCCTCACGCCGCCGCCCATCGGTCAGTTCACAATCGGCATGACGGATCGCTGGCATTGCCAAGGTCAAGCGCTTAGCCTCCCAATGGCCCTGTCATGGCCGCGCCCGGCGCCCGCGGCATCACACGCCGATCGGCTGGGTGGCGGTAAACAGCCACGTTACGAACAGGCCTGATACCAGCGCCCCCGTCAGCACCGATCCCGTCCAGCGTCGCGATGCCGTGCCAAAACCCGCGACGGTGATGAATACCGGGATAAAGCCAATGGCCGTGATGGTGCGCAAACCTTCGCCGGCGAGCAACAGATATCCGGTCAGCCAAAGCGTGCCGTATTGCACCAGCAGGAACAGCGCAAAGCCCCCGCCCAGCAGGGCGCAGGCCCCGAAAAAAGCCATGGCGGCACGCCCTTGATCCAGCGGCCAAAGCGTGTCCAACGCGCGCAATGTCGCCCATGTGAACAGGGTGAAACAGGGAAGATAGACCACAAAATCGCGCAGGCGTGCCAGCGTCAAAGGCCGGATGGTGATGAACCACCAGGCCGGATTGACATGGACAAGCCGGTCAGCCAGCAGGATGGGCCCATAGGCGGCGCAAACCGCCAGAACCGCAACGAGAACCGCTTTGCCCGGCCGGACGCCGACAGCAGGTTCAGCGGTGGGGCGCACCATGATCCAGCCCAGCCCGGCACAGACCAGAGCCCACAGCGCATATTGGTTGGTAAAGGTTTGGCGCAACAGTCCGTTCTGGCCGATGGTCACCTCTTCAAGCGCCGAGAGGGGAATAAACAACACAGCGGGCAGCAGGGCGAACAACGCCATTCTGCCCGCATGCGCCCGGCGCGGCAACGTATCGGGTTGCGTCTGCGCAGGCATGCGCCCCGGCAAAAGCAGCGCCATCACGCCCAGCATCAACACCGGCACCGCCACCAATGCCAGCGCGCCGCCCAACTCGCGCCAAGGCCAGATCTGGTCATCCACCGGCAGCGCCTTTGCCCCCTGCAACGTGCGCGCAAACCAGGAAAGCGCAGGCGTGATGCCGGCGGAGGATTCATGCAGCCACGCATGCACCACAGGCGGTGTCAGCAGCATACGGGCGTTGCCCTTGGACATATCTCCATAAAGTCTGCCCGGTTCGACCGGCGCGGCCGAGCCGAATGTCCGTCGCAGCTTGAGATTGGTGCCCGTTGCGCTTGGCGCGCCCGGCCCCCACATGAAGCCGCCAAATTCATCATACCGGCCGTAAACCACCAGCAGATTGCGGGGAAAAGTCGTCGATCCTTCCGGTGCGAACGGCGCGCCCACACTGGACCCTTCCAGCACCAGCGCGCGATAGCCGTCGGGAAAGGCCGCCGCCGCCGACAGCACGGCCCAGCCGCCCATGCTGTGCCCCTCCAGCCCAATGTTGTCCTTGTCGACAAAGGGCAGCGAGCGCAGATAGGCCAAAGCGTCAGGGCCGCCAAAACCATCGGCAAAGGTTGCCGGATCGCTGCTGCCATGCCCGCGCTGGTCCGGCGCCAGCACCACATAGCCGCGCCGTGCATATTCGGTGGCAAAATTGCCCTGCATTTCGGCGCTGTTGAGATAGCCGTGGAAGGCCAGAATGCCCGGTGCCGGTCGTTTGGCATCCGCCGCCGGACGAAACAGCAAGGCGCGCATGTGGGCGCCCGAGCGCCCCGTAAAGGTAACCGCCTCTACCCGCACATCGGGGCCGCCCTGAACCCGCGCCGCCAGCCATAAGCCGCCGAGCAGGACAATAAATGCGGCCAGAACGACACCAACCGCCGTTTTACGCTGCCCCATCATCACAGCTTCACCCCCAGCCTTACGCCAAATTCGCGCGGGGCATTGTAGAACTCGTTCAGGGTCGATTGGCCGGTGACGAAAAATTCCTTCGTCAGGTTGGTGCCATAAACTTCCGCTTTCCAGCGCCCCCAGTTCAGGGTGATATTGGCATTGACCAGATGCCGGGCGTTGATCAGATCATATTGCGGAAGATAGGTGACGTAGGCCCATTGCGAACCGACATAGCTGTAATTGACCCGCGGCACGAGCGTGCGCCCTTCGCCAAGCCGGAAAGTGTAATCCAGCCCTGCGTTCCACGTCCATTTTGGCGAGAGCAGGTTAGGTCCGGCGTTGGACGTCATGATCTGATAGGCAAAGCAATTGGTGGTGATCGTGGCGGTGCAGGCAGGCAATTGCGCATTGGCCGCGCCCGGCTGCCATTTGTTGATCACCGAAACGCTGCTCAATTGCGAGTCAACATAGGAGACCCCGGCATCCAGGCCAAAGCCCGCGAGTTTGGCCTGAATTTGCCCCTCAAAGCCCTTGATGGTAGCATTGGCGAGGTTGACCACGCCGTTCTGGCCCGACAGGGGGCTGATCACGTCCATCTGGAAATTATTGTATTTGTTATAGAACACCCCAAGCTGGGTGCGCACGCGCCGGTCAAGGAAGCTCGACTTCCAGCCTGCCTCGAAATCCCACACGGTTTCGGGGTTGAACGATCCGCCCGGCGGATTGATGCCGCCCGGCTTGTAGCCGCGCGCGGCAAAGACATAAAACAGGTTGTTCCCGTCAGGCTTGTAATTCAACGCCAGCTTGCCGGTCATGCGACCGTCACCCTCTGTGCCGGTCTGCGGGATGGTGAGAAAGGCAGCGGGGGGAGTGCCGCCCAGATAGACCGCGCCGGTGCCATCGACATGGTAATGTGAATAGCGTGTGCCGGCCTGCACTTCCAATTTATCGGTGATGCGATAGTTGGCCTGCGCAAAGACGCCCAGCGTGGTCTTGTCATTCATCGGATTGACCACAATGGGGAATGGCGCCGTGCCGTTATAGTGCAGCAGGACGTCAATCTTGTTGTGCTGATAGTAACCGCCCAGAATATAGTTGAAGGCCTTGCTGTCGGGCGAAATGATGTTGATCTCCTGCGAGATCTGACGCTCGCGCACATACTGATCTTCGGTCTGCGGACCGAAGGGGCCGGGCGCCTGCGCCTGATTGGCCCCGTCCACATCATAGACATTCCAGATCCGCTTGTTCTGATACCCGCTGAGCGAGCGGATCACGAGGCCGCCCGGGGTTTGATATTTCAACTCCAGCGCCGTGTTGAAGGCGCGCTCGAAATTGGCGGTCGGGGTGTCGTAATTGAGGGTGTAGCGCGAAGATTGGCGCCCGGCGGAAAAGGCGGTGCCCGCGATCGGCTGATAGGCATAGCCGCCGGTGGACTTCTCGCTCAATTCCGCCTTCCAATAGGCTGAAAATCCGCCCGATTTATACAGGGCCGAGAGCCGCTCATCATGCTCCTTCAGACTGTCGGGCCGGTTCTTGTAGGGGCCAAGATCGGTATAGTAGGAATCGCGCCAGTGATGGTTTGTGGCAAAGCGCAAGGCGAAGTTGTCGCTGACCGGCACATTGAGCGCCCCATTGAGCCGGACATTGTTGTAGCTGCCATATTCGGCCGTGGCATCGCCGCCCAGTTTGCCCAATTCAGGGCGTTTTGTATTGATGAAGATGGCCCCACCGGTCGAATTCGACCCCACCAGTGTGCCCTGCGGCCCGCGCAGCACTTCAATGCTCTGGATGTCATACAGGTCGAAGCTTTGCGTGATCGGAGGCTGGAACAGGCCATCGACATAGCTGGCAACGCCATTGGCCACCTGGGGTGAACCGCTGGCAAGGCCGATGCCGCGAATGTTGATCGATTCCGTCAGACCAGCCTTGACGATGGAGAGGCCCGGCGCGATATTTTGCAGATCGCGCTGCACGACGACCGCCTTTTCCGCCATCTGGTCGCCGGAGAGGGCTGTCAGCGCAATGGCCACCTTTTGCGAGCTTTCCGTGCGCCTTTGGGCGGTCACCACGATCTCCCCAGGGGTCGCGGCGGCGGGCTTTGCATTGTCACTTGTCTGCTGCGCCATGACCGGCGTTGCCGCCAGCGTTGCAGCCAGCGCCGCCATCGAAATCGTTGCCCTCATGATCCATCTCTCCGATGTGGGGTCCGCCTTATGTGGCGCCCCTTTCCATGCGGAGTTCCTGCAACTTTCGATAATCGGAAAATAGCGGCCTATTTCTCGGCATCAGGCGGTGTTAGAACATAGCAATCGGCGGTGCAGCGATCGGTGTGCCGAAAGAACAAAACAAGCCATGAACGAGGATGCCGGATATGAGCAGGCCCGCCAGCGCCTTGAGCGCAGATGATACGCCGGAGAGCCTGCGCGCGCGGCAGTTGTTCGGTTGTGTGGTCACTGGCGGCAGACTGGCCGCCACCGGGCCTTCGGTGGTGGCTGACAAGGTCGAGCAATGGCTTTGGTCGAGCGGCGCCCCGAACAAGGCGCTGACAGAGGCGGACCTGTGCGAAACCTTTGCCATTGGCCGCCGCATGGCGCGGCAAACGGCGCGGGTACTGCAACAGCGCGGGGTGATGGCGCCCCATCGCGGCGGCAAGGGCGCCGGCGGGCTGCGACCGACCGCGCCCACTGCCGAAGAGGCCGCGCGGTCGCTTGTGCTTGCGGCGCATGGCGCCGTCACACCCCGCGCAATCCATGAAGCACGCGATCTGCTGCGGCCTCTTCTGAGCGACAGGCAGGGTGCCCTGTCTGGATGGCTGAACAGTACGATGGCCCAGATCGACAAAGCGCAATCGGCCGGACCCGCGGCGGATGTTTTTGCGCCAATCTTTGGCTGCGGTCGGAAATCCCAGGTGATCGCAGACCGCTTGCTGGGTGAACTGGCCGCTGCGCCTGATCGCGGCAAGGCGACCCATCTGGGGTCGCTGGACGCCATCGCGGAACGCTATGACACTCGGCTCGAGATCGTGATCGAGGCCGTGCGAATGCTCGAAGACCACCAGAAGGTCGTGCTGCAGCGAGGTCGGGGCGGTGGAGTTGTCGGCAGCGATGGCTCCGTCTCGCAAGCGGCGCGGATGACCAATGCCTTCCTTTCCGCCCATGGTGTGTCATTTGATGCATGCCGCGAAATGCTTGAACAGATCAATATCGGGATGATTGATCTGGCCTGCCAACGGATTGGCGAACGCGGCGGTGAACGCGTGGAGCGCGCGCTCGGCGCGATGGCGCAGGCGCGCGATGCCACAGAGGTTGGGTTGGCATGGTATCCTTTCCAGCGCGAAATCGCCCTGATGGCGGACAGTCCTGTGCTGCACCTTCTGGCCCAATGCCTTGCCGGAACACTGCTGCTGCGCCGCCTTTCCAGCGCCGATCTGCCGGATCCTCAAGCGCGCGAACTGTTCGATGCGAGCCGCTCCATCTCTCTCAATCTTAAGCAGGGCAGAACCGGCCAAAGCGCGCGGGAACACCGCCGGTGCCAGACCGCATTGGGGGTTTGCTGGTAGCGCAGTCTGTTTGACGCACGACGCCCCGCCAATGCCCAAGTCGGGCAAGCGTTGTTGGCGCGGCTCAGGCCGGTTGAAAAAGAACAGGGGTTATTCCGCCGTCAGCAGACCTTGATGACCGAGGCAACTTCGACCCGTTCATGAATTATAGATGGCCTGACGCGCCATCGGAATCTGCGCCTTCAAATGGTCCATGAAGATGCGCACCCGATAAGGCATGTCCTGACCGCTGTGCAGCACCCAGATGCTGGATTTGTCGCCCGATGGTTCGACGCATTGATAATCGTCCAGCAACCGGACAAGGCGCCCGCAGGCAAGATTGCGCCGCACGGTGATCGTGGGCAGACGCGCGATGCCCGCCCCTTCGACGGCGAACATTTCAATCGAAAAGGCATTGTCGGTGCGTATCCGCGCCAGAATGGGCTGGTGGAGCAACTGCCCTTCGCGCTCAAAGGACCAGCGCGTTTCATCATGCCCCTGATGGACGATGCATTGATGGACAGCCAGATCCTCCAGTTTTTTGGGCGTGCCATATTCGGCAAGATATTCCGGTGATGCGCAGACGATACGGTCAAATTCGGTCAGGCGCACGGCCACATTGCGGCTGTCGGGCAAGGTGCCGTAGCGGATGACGATGTCGAACCCGTCGGTGGCCGGATTGACCAGATCGTCGGTGGTCACGATTTCCAGATTGATGCGCGGATAGGCGCGCGAAAAGCTGGAAAGCACCGGCGGCAAATAGGTGTTCATGCCGAAATGGGGCGCGGCAAGGCGTATCCGCCCCGAAGGCGCACCCGTGATCGCGGCCAGATCGTCGGCCGTTTCCTCCAGCGCAATCAAAGACGTCTGCGCCCAGTCCAGCGCCAGCGCCCCCGCCTCGGTCAGGCTCAGGCTGCGCGTGGTGCGTTTGAACAGGCGCGCATTGAGCGCCTTTTCAAGCGTCAGCAATTTGCGCGTGGCGGTGGAGGCCGAAATGCCCAATCCGCGCGCGGCGGCCGCGATACTGCCCGAACGGGCCACCCGTTCGAACAGTTCAAGCGCGTCATACTGAATATCGGACAACTGGCCTGGGCGCATCGGGCATCGCTCCTATTATTGCAGAACGTGCAATACAGCCAAGCGCAGCGCCCCGATAGTCGCAAAGTGATTCCGCCGCTAGGAACCAGATGAGCGCAATGCATAAAATCACGCAGGCGCATCGAAAACGCGCATCTTGGGAGAGACGCATGAGGCATTCCGGCGAAGCCAGCCTTTCCGTGCTGGCGATTACTCTTACACTTTCAGCACTAATGCCATCGGCCGCACAGGCTCAGGACAGCGCCGTTCCTCCCGGCGAGATCATCGTTACCGCCCAAAAACGGTCGGAAAGCGTGCAGCGCACCCCGGTGGCCATCGATGTGGTCTCCACCGCCACGGTCCAGAACGCCAATATCACCACGATGACCGGCCTGTCGCGCATCGTGCCTGCTGTCCAGATCGTGCAGGCAGCGGGCGCCACGCCGCTTTATTTCATGCGCGGCGTCGGCTCGCTCAGCGGCACCTCGCTCAACGATCCGGCGGTCTCGCTGTCCTATGACGGCGTGCCCCTGTTCCGCCAGTATCAGGGCAATGGCCAGTTCTATGACCTCGCTCGCGTCGAGGTGCTGCGCGGCCCGCAAGGCACGCTGTATGGCCGCAACGCCACAGGCGGCGTCATCAGCTTTGTCCCCACTGCCCCCAAACTGGGCGATACATCGGGCAGCCTTGGCGTGACAGTGGGCAATTACAACGAGATCGACACGCGCGGCACGCTCAATGTTGCATTGGGCGACAAGGCGGCCCTGCGCGCCTCGTTCCAGACGGCCCAGCATGACGGCTATCTCAACGATGGCGAACAGGACGACAAGGCGCGCTCGGCCCGCCTTCAGTTCTATGCCGAACCTCATGCGGGACTGCGCATCAAGGTGGCGGCCGACTACAGCTATCAGGGGCAATTGGGCGGCGGCTATGCGCTGGTCGATCAGTCCTTCTTCAACGGCTATGCAGCGGGCACCCAGAAGATCACCGCCGAGGACCGCGTCGGCTATCTTTCGCCGCGCGGGCAGCTCTATTTCGCCGCGCGCAATCGCGGGCGGCCTTATCAGACGCCCAATCTGCATTTCAACAACAACTTCTATGGCCTGCACGCGGTGGTCGATGTGGATACGCCGATCGGCACGCTGACCGTGCAACCGGCATGGCGCCATGCTGATCTGGACTATTATGCCGTCAACGCCTTTGCTCTCAACATTGCCGAACATGACGACCAATATTCGCTCGAAACCCGCCTCACCTCAAAGGCCGGCGGGCGGCTGACCTGGATTCTTGGCGCATTTTTGGCCAAGGATGATGTGGACGCGGGCTATATTTACGACAATTTCAACCAGACCGGCTCGATTGCCCATTACCGCCAGATTTCCAAAAGCGCAGCGGTCTTTGCCGATGCCACGCTGCGCCTGACCGACCGCCTGCGCCTGCTGGGCGGCATTCGATATACCCATGATACCAAGGAGGCCAATGGCGGCCAGACCGATCTGGTGGGCGGGTCGCAAATCCCGCTGGCGGGCAACCGTTCATGGGATGCAACGAACTGGCGCGCAGGTTTTCAATTCGATGTCGCGCCGCGCATCATGGTCTATGGCACCGCGGCCACGGGTTTCCACGCGGGCGGCTTCTATTTCAGCCATGTCGTGCTGCCCACCGACAGCAACTCGGTTGAGCCGGAACGGATCACCGCCTTCACCCTTGGCGCCAAAACCCGCCTGCTCGACAACAAGCTGACGCTCAATCTTGAGGCGTTCCACTGGGGCCTGACCGGCCAGCAGGTCAGCCTGTTCACCCTCGACAGTCAGGGCGCGACGATCTTTCCCACCTATAATGCGGGCAAATCCACCAGCAAAGGCGTTCAGGTCGATCTGCAGTATCAGCCGACCCGCCTGACCAGTCTGGGCGCGCAGGTGGAATATCTCGACGCGGTGTTCAACAGCCTGACCTATGTGCAATCGCTGCCGGTCCAGCCCGGATTCCTGTGCCAGACCAGCGGTGCGGCGCCCCAGTTGCGCGTGGATTGCAGCGGCCAGCGCCCGCCGCAGGCCCCGCAATGGTCGCTCAACCTGACCGCCGATCAGACGGTGGAATTGCCGTCAGGCGCGGGCATCACCTTTGGCTGGCGTGCCCATTTCCAAAGCTCCACCATCACCGGCTTCAACTATCTGCCCGACGACATCCAAAAGGCCGTCTGGCAGCACGATCTGACCGCCACCTACAAACCCGAAGGCGGGGCGTGGGATCTGGGCGTCTATGTCAACAATCTGACCGATGCGGTGATCAAGAGCAACGCCACACATGCCGCCAATGTGCAGGCCTATCAATTGCGTCCGCCCCGCACCTTCGGCGCGCGTTTCAACCTCCATTTCTGAGGACAAGCCCCATGAACGACAAGACGGAACTCGACGCGCGGATTGATGCGCTGCTGGTGGGCGCGATCGACCTGCATTGCCACAGCGGCCCCTCGGTCATGCCGCGCGAGATCGACCATATTGAGGCGCTGCGCGAGGCATCGCAGGCCCAATTGCGCGCGGTGCTGTTCAAGGACCACTATTATTCGGTCACCCCGGTCGTGCGGCTGCTGGAAAAGCATTACGCTGATCTTGGCATCACCATGCTGTCGGGCGTCCCGCTGAACAACACGACGGGCGGGCTGAACCGCTATGCGGTCGAACACGGGCTGCAACTGGGGGCCAATATCGTGTGGATGCCGACCTTTTCGGCGGGCAATCACATCCGTCACGATCATCGCCACCGTTCGCTGCCCACCACGCAGGAAATGCTGCAACCGCAAATGCTGACCGTGGTCGACGATATGGGGCGGATCAAGGATGAGGTGAAATTCATCCTCGACCAGATTGCAGCGGCCGATGCGGTCTTGTCCGCAGGCCATCTTCACATCAGCGAAATCTGGCCGCTGTTCGAGGAAGCCAAGGCGCGCGGGGTCAACCGGCGGTTGGTGCAGCATCCCACTTTCGTGATCGACGCCAATCTGCGCGATATCGGCGAGCTGGTGGCCGATGGAGCCTTTATCGAACACAGCATCTGCATGTTCGTCGAGGATTCCCGCTTCCGCTTCTTCGATCCCGAAACGCTGGACGGGCTGATCAAGGCGGGCACGGTGGAACAGACCATCCTTGGCTCGGATCTGGGGCAGATCAACAACCCCTCGCCGGTCGAAGGCTTCCGCTCGGTCATCCGCATCTGCATCGATCTGGGCTATGATGACAGCCAGATCCGCGCGATGATCAGCGGCAATGCGGCAAGGCTGATGGGTCTGGACAAGGCGGCGACCGCCTGATGCTGGTGGGAACTTTCATCAAGACGCCGGCGGTGCAGGTGGTCGAACTGCTGGGTCTGGCGGGGCTGGACTTTGGCGTGGTCGATGCCGAGCATGGGCCGTTCGACCGGGCCGCCGCCGATCTGATGATGGTGGCCGGGCGCGCGGCGGGGCTGGACCTGTTCGTGCGCACCGCCGACCGGTCGGCCACCAGCGTGCTCTGGGCGCTCGACATTGGCGCGGCGGGGCTGGTTGTGCCCCATGTCGACAGCGCGCAACATGCCGCCGAATTGGTGCAGGCGGCGCGTTTTGCCGGAGGCGCACGCGGATTTTCCAATTCGCCGCGCTTTGGCCGCTATGGCGCCTCCACCATCGAGGAAGCCATGGCGCTGGGCGACCGCGCCCGCATCTATGCCCAGATCGAAAGCGCGCAGGCCGTGGCCGAGGCCGAAGCGATCATCGCCACGCCGGGGCTGGACGGGGTAGTGGTGGGCCGGGCCGATCTGGCGCTGTCCATGGGCCTGACCCGGCCCGATGCCCCAGAGGTTATGGAGGCCACACGTGATGTGCTGGCGCTGGCGCGCAGCCATGGCAAGGCGGCCATCGTGGTGGTGGGGTGCGCCGCAGAAGCCGGCACCTTCATCGCCATGGGCGCCAGCCACATCATCGTGGGTTCCGACCAATCCTTCCTGCGCGCCTCGGCGCTGGCCGCCGCTTCGGACATCCGCGCCCTTTGCCCCCGCCATCAGGAGCAGCAAGCATGACTTTTGCCCAGACACGCCCGGCAAGCCGGTTCGACCTGTCCCAAACAGCCCCGCAGGCGCCCGGAGAATGGATCATGCGCGGCGCCAATTTCGTGGTGGTCTATGCCAGCCTTCCCGCCGGGGCCAAGCTTGAACGCGACAATCCCGATGAAAGCATCGTCTATTTCCCCGATGGCATGGCGCGCATTACGGCGGGCGGCGATGTGGTGGAATGCGGCGCGGCGGCCACTGTGGTTATCCTGCCCCCCGGCCCCAGCCTGATCGAGATGACCGGCGCAGGCCGGGTGCTGCGCCTCTTTTCCATCGCGGCGCAGGATCTGGCCGCGATGGCCGCCAATGCCGACATCTATGCCGACGGCGCGCCCGAAGTCGCCCCCATGCGGCCATGGCCCGCGCCCCACGATGGGTTCAAATTGCGCCATTACCGCGTCGAGGATTACCGCGACCGCCCGATGCGCATGTTTCGCAGCGCCAATCTGATGATCAATATTTTCGATTTCGACGGCCCGCGCGACATCATGGCGCTCAGCCCGCATTCCCACGCCGATTTCGAACAAGGCTCCTTTGCGATGAGCGGGCAATGGGTGCATTCCTTGCGCTATCCATGGTCCAAGCAACTGCCCGACTGGCGCGAGGACGAACATCTGGCCATCGGCAGCCCCTCATTGCTGGTCATTCCCGCCACAGTCATCCACACCAGCCGCTCGACCGCGCCGGGCAACAACCAACTGGTCGATATTTTCTCGCCCCCCCGGCGCGATTTCTGCGATCTGGGCTATGTCTGCAACGGGGCGGAATATCCCGTTGCCGATACGGAGGGGGACAAGGAATGAAGCATCGACCCGAAGAGGCAGTCGATACATCGCGCGCCTATCGTCGTTCTGCGCTGCTGCTGCTCACACTGGTCTATATTTTCAATTTCGTCGACCGGCAGGTTCTCAACATCCTGGCCGAAGCGATCAAGCATGATCTGGCGCTCAGCGATACGCAGCTTGGCATTGTCACCGGCCTTGCCTTTGCGCTGTTCTATTCGCTGCTGGGGGTGCCTATCGCCCGCTTTGCCGAACGCGCCGACCGGCCGCGCCTGATCGCCATCGCGCTCTCGGTGTGGAGCCTGTTTACGCTGCTGTGCGGGGCGGCGGGGTCCTTTACGCAAATGCTGATATGCCGCCTTGGCGTAGGCATTGGCGAGGCGGGCGGGGTTCCCCCTTCGCATTCGCTGATTGCCGAATTTTCGCCCAAGGCGCGGCGGGCCGTAGCGCTGGCGATATTCTCGACCGGGCTGCCGCTGGGCTCGTTCATCGGGCTGGGCTTTGGCGGGATTCTGGGCGATGCGCTGGGCTGGCGCTGGACCTTTGCGGTGGCGGGGGCGCCGGGCCTGCTGATCGCGGTGGTGGTCATGCTGGTGCTCAAAGAGCCGCGCCGGACCTTTCCCCTGCTGACCAGCGCCGCACCGGCGGAGCCGCTGCGCGCCTCGCTCGCCTCCTTTCTCTCCACATCCACCTATCGCTGGACCGTGGCGGGCGGCGCATTACAGGCTGTGGTGCTCTATGGCACGGGCGCCTTTCTCGCGCCCTTCTTCCTGCGTGCGCATGGTCCTGAACTGGCCGCTCTGGCCGCCGGGCTGGGGCTAAAGGCGAACGGCTTTCTGGGCCTTGCCTTTGGCGTCACGGTCGGGCTGGCAGGCGCGGTAGGCACATTTTTGGGCGGGTGGCTGGGCGACCGTTTTCATGGCGCCTCGCTCAAAAGCTATGTCACGGTGCCCGCTCTGGCCGGGTGGCTTTCGATCCCGGCCTTTCTGGTGGTGTTTTGCGCGCATGATCTTGCCACAGCCTTTCTGGCGCTGGGTTTCGCCAATGCGATGATCAACGCCTATTTCGGCCCGATGCATGCCACCTGTCAGGGCGTGGCAGGAGCCAGCCGGCGCGCGACCGTGTCCGCTGTCACTCTGGTGATCGTCAATCTGGTGGGTCTTGGGCTTGGCCCGCCGCTGGTGGGCATGATCAGCGACCATGCCCGTAACGCGATGGCGATGGAGAGCAAGGATGCGCTCCGGCTGGCGCTGGTGGCGATCAGCGCGGTGTCGCTGCCGGCCGGTCTGGCCTTCTGGAGGGCGCGGGCCTCGATAGACGCCGACACAGTCAGTTAAGGAAAATAATCATGAACATTCTGGCGGTCTATTGCCACCCAGAGCCGCAATCCTTCACCCATGCCATGCTGGATGTGGCGCAAAGGACTGCGGCGCAAAGCGGCCACACGATGGACGTGATCGACCTCTATGCCCGCCCCCCGGCCCCACCCGCCGGACGCGGGGATTTTTCCGCCCTCTCCGATCCGGCTCTTTTCCACTATCAGACCGAGCAGCGCATCGCCTGCGAACAGGGCACGTTCAGCGCCGACATCGCGCAGGATCAGGCGCTGGTGGCAAAGGCAGACCTGCTGCTGCTGCTGTTTCCCCTGTGGTGGGGCGGCCCGCCCGCCCTGCTCAAAAGCTGGTTTGAAAAGGTGATGGCCTATGGCTTTGCCTATGTTGACGGCGCGCGGTTTGAAACGGCGCTGTTCGCGGGCAAACTTGCGCTCTGTGCGATAACCACCGGCGGGACGGCGGCGCGCTTTTCCGAGGATGGCACCTATGGCTCCATCGAAAAGGTGCTGTGGCCGCTGCACCATTGTCAGTTGCGCTATCTGGGCTACGCCGTCGAGGCCCCCTTTGTGGCCTATGCCGCGCCCCGCGTCACGCCCGAAGACCGCGCAGCAATGTTGCGCGAACTGGAAAGCCGCCTGAACGAGGTTTGCGGCAGCGACGCTGTAAAGGGCTTGCAGGGTTGACCCGAAGGCGGGGCTACATCGTCATCCCTGCATGGCGGCCCGCGCTATGGCTTCGACGTGAATCAATGCGCTGTCGAGCACCGGAAAGGAGAGGTCGGCGTTGCTGAAGGCGATAGACAGGTCGGTTCCGCCCAGCACCACCGCATCGGCATTCTGCTCCTCGTGAAGCTTTCTGGCAGCCTCGTGGAAATAGGCACATTGCTCAGGGGTGGCATGGCCGGATGCGGCAAGTGTGACATAGGCTGAATGGACCGTATCAAGGTCATCGCCCGTTGGAACAACAACCTCCACCGAGTTCACCCCATAAAGCTTTGACTGCATCACGGCGCGGGTTCCCAATACACCGACCCGGCGGACACCATAGCTGGCCAAATAGCTGTTCAGGGCAGGAACGGCGCTCAACAAAGGAAGGGATGATACTTTTTCGAGTTCGGCCATACAGAAATGGCCGCCCATGGATGTCACGGCCGCCACATCGCAGCCACCGGCCCGCAGTTGATCGACATAGCGCGCAAAAATGGCGGCCTGTTCGACAGCCCGATCGGCTTCGAGATTGGAGATCATCTCGCGCGCATCGGCATGGACAATGGTAAGCGCAAGCCTGCGATTGGCCGCAGCATAGGCGCGCACAAGCGCACGATAATAGACCTCTGTGGCGGCAGGCCCAACGCCGCCGATCAAACCAATATGCATGTCGCCTCCAGATTGTGCCTGTCCATAGCGGACCCGCCGAAAATCAGAGATCGAGCGACCAGATCTGGCCGACCAGATCATGGCCAAAGGAATGGTGCTGCTCTTCATTGATCAGCACAAATCCGGCCCGCTCATAAATGCTGCGCGCCGCGGCGAGCACGCTGTTGGTCCATAATGTAAGCCGCGTGTAGCCAAGTTGCCGCGCACGTTCGATGCAGGTCGAAACAAGCAGCTTTCCCGTGCCTGTGCCGCGCGCGGCGGGTTCCACATAGAGCAGGCGAAGCCTGGCCACGCCCGGTTCGTCGGTATGAACCAGGAAAATCGACCCCACCATTTCGCCTCCTGTCTCGGCAATCCAGGCGGCATCCCGGGCCGGATCGAAATGATCGTGAAAATCGGCGAGGATGCGCGCGACAAGAGCCTCGTACCCCCGATCCCAGCCATATTCGTCGGCATAGAGAATGGCCTGCCGGGCCGTGACCATGCCCAGATCGCCCGGCTCAAGGCCCCGCAACCTCAGAGCTGGAGCCTCGACCTTTGCCTCCAGAGCCTGAGCCATGGTGGCGGCGGCCGCGATCAGGCGCCGGCGTTGTGTTTCGGGCAACTGGTGAAGCAATGCGCCAACCGCCGCCTGCGTGCTGCCATTCAAATCCGCCGCCGCCCTCCGGCCTTCCGGCGTCAGGATCAGCAACTGCTGGCGGCCATGGGCCGGATTGCTGCGCGTTTCCAGCAAATCGCGGTGTGCAAACCGCTTGAGCGTGCGGCTGATCTGGGCGCGATCCATATTCAGGGTGCGCGCAATTTCGGCCGCGGTCGGCTCATGACGATGGGCCAGTTCATAGAGCACGCGCGCTTCGCTCAGCGTAAAGGGACTGCCGTCCAGATGGACGTCAAGCAACCCAAGCCAGTTGGTATAAAGCCTGTTGAAGTGGCGCAGGGCGGCGACATCGCCTGTCAATTGGTCCAGCATGGGCTTTACCATAGAAGGAATGTTGCCTGAGTCAACAATGTGAGAGTTGGCGCATGGATAGCAACGATATATCCGCCCAATTTCGGACTGCGCCCGCATGCAGGGGCCGGTCGTCCGCCCCCAATGGCCTGCCCTCCCTCCCGACGGGCGTGAATTACGCAGCGACCCGCAAGATTTTCAGCCTTAATATGCCCCAAGGACAAGGGAATGGTCGGCCAACGCGCCGTACCCCCGGCCATCGGTCCGAGACATGCAGCAGGAGGGCGATACAGATTGCGGTATCGGGGCGACTTCAGGGGCGGACGCTATATTTTCAGCGATCTGAAAGAGGTGCTGGCCAAGGCCTCTCCCGCGCGCTCGGGCGATGACCTTGCCGGTCTTTCGGCCGAGAGCGGGGCGCAGCGCGTTGTTGCCCGGGCGGTGCTGGCCGATGTTCCTCTCACCCGCTTTCTGGAAGAACCGCTGATCCCCTATGAGGTTGACGAGGTCACCCGCCTGATCTGCGACAGCCATGAAAGGGCGGCCTTCGCCCCGCTCGCCCATCTGACGGTGGGGGGCCTGCGCGACTGGTTGCTCGACGGCGCCACCGATGAGGCCATGCTGAGCGCAGCCGCCCCCGGATTGACGCCCGAAATGGTGGCCGCCGTCTCCAAGCTGATGCGCAATCAGGATCTGGTCGCCGTGGCGCGCAAGACAAGAGTGGTAACCTCCTTTCGCAACACGATCGGCCTTGCCGGGCGGCTTTCCACCCGTCTGCAGCCCAACCATCCCAGCGACGATCCGCAAGGCATCGCCGCCGCGATCTTTGATGGGCTGCTTTATGGTGTGGGGGATGCGGTGCTCGGCATCAATCCGGCAACGGACAATGTACCCGGCGCGCTGGCTCTGCTTCACATGCTCGACGAATTGCGCGAGCTTTACGCCATTCCGACCCAGAGCTGCGTGCTCACCCATGTCACCAATTCGCTCGAACTGATGCGGCGGGGTGCGCCGGTTGATCTGGTGTTTCAGTCCATCGCGGGAAGCGAGGCGGCAAACCGGGGGTTTGGCGTCGATCTTTCCTTGCTGGCGGAGGCGCGTGATGCGGCGCTGGCGCAGGGGCGCGGAACGGTCGGGCAGAACGTCATGTATTTCGAAACCGGCCAGGGCGCCGCGCTTTCGGCCGATGCGCATCACGGCCTTGACCAGCAGACGATGGAGGCGCGCGCCTATGGCGTCGCTCGGGCTTTCTCGCCCCTGCTGGTGAACACCGTGGTGGGCTTTATCGGCCCGGAATATCTCTATGACGGCAAGCAGATCATCCGCGCCGGGCTGGAAGACCATTTCTGCGGCAAGCTGCTTGGCGTGCCGATGGGCTGCGACATCTGCTATACCAACCATGCCGAGGCCGATCAGGACGACATGGACAATCTGATGGTGCTGCTGGGCGTGGCGGGCTGCAACTTCCTGATCTGCGTTCCGGGCAGCGATGATGTCATGCTCTCCTACCAAAGCCTCTCCTATCATGACGCGCTCTATTTGCGCGGCACACTGGGACTGCGCGCCGCCCCCGAATTCGAGGTCTGGCTGGAGAAGATGGGGGTGCTGGATGGCGACGGCTCGATCCGCGCGCTGGCCGATCCGGCGCGGCTGACGCGGCTGATTGAGCATCGAGGGCCGTTGGCATGAACCGGACGCCGGATGGCCCTGCGGGGCCGACAACCGCCGATCTTTGGGACCGGCTGCGCCGCACCACGCCTGCGCGCATCGGCCTTGGGCGGGTCGGCCATGCTCTGCCCCTTGGCGAAGTTCTCGATTTCCAGCTTGCCCATGCGCGCGCGCGCGATGCCGTTCATGGCGTGCTTGATCGCGATGCCTTGGGCCAGGCGCTGGCACCTCTGCCGATTGTCATGGTCGAGAGCGCGGCGGCGGATCGCGCCATATATCTGCGGCGCCCCGATCTTGGGCGGCAATTGTCGCCCGTCTCGGCCCGGATGTTGGCCGAACTGGCAACGCGGGGGGACCCCTGCGATGTGCTTTTCGTGCTCGGCGATGGCCTGTCACCCGGCGCGGTTGAGACACGCGGCCCCGCTCTGGTCAAGGCAGCAATAGGCGAACTGGCGGGTCTTTCCATCGGCCCGGTGATCCTTGCCCATCAGGCCCGCGTCGCGCTGGGCGATCCGGTGGGCGAGGCCTTGCGCGCGCGGATCTGCGTGATGATCGTGGGCGAGCGTCCCGGCCTGAGCGTGGCCGACAGTCTGGGCATCTATCTTACCCTTGCTCCGCGTAGCGGGCGGCGCGACAGCGAGCGCAACTGCATCTCGAACATCCACGATGCGGGCGGGCTTTCCTGCGCAGAGGCTGCCCGCAAGCTGAGCTGGCTGGTGCGCGAGGCGCTGCGGCGCGGCCTCAGCGGGGTTGGCCTTAAGGAAGAAGCATCCCTTGCCTCCCCAACCGTTGCAGACCTTCCGCCATCATCAAGGCCAACTCCATGACCGCAAAGCCCATCATCCATCTTGAACAGCGTCTGGGCACGTTCCGGCTTTGGGGCATTGCGGTCGGACTGGTGATCTCCGGGGAATATTTCGGCTGGAGCTATGGCTGGGCCAGCGCGGGAACGCTGGGTTTTCTGGTGGCCACGCTGGCCGTCGCGGCCATGTATGTCGCGTTCATCTTTTCCTTCACGGAACTGACGACGGCTATTCCCCATGCGGGCGGTCCCTTTGCCTATGCCCTGCGCGCCTTCGGGCCAACAGGCGGCGCCGTCGCGGGCTTTGCCACGCTGATCGAATTCCTCTTCGCGCCCCCGGCGATCGCGCTGGCCATCGGCGCCTATCTCAATGTCCAGTTCCCCGGACTGTCGCCGCGCACCACGGCGTTGGGGGCCTATCTGCTGTTCATGGCGCTCAACATCATCGGGGTGCATGTTGCGGCCAGTTTCGAACTGGTGATGACCCTGCTGGCGGTGGGTGAGCTATTGGTGTTCATGGCGGTCGTGTGGCCCGCCTTCAGCCTGTCGCATTTTCTGGCCCATGGCTGGGCGGGGCGCGACCATTTCTCGCTGGCGGCCCTCGGGGGCATTTTTGCCGCGCTGCCCTTCGCGATCTGGTTCTTTCTGGCGATAGAAGGCGTGGCCATGGCGGCCGAAGAGGCGAAAGATCCGCGCCGCACCATCCCGCGCGCCTATATCGCGGGCATTCTGACGCTGGTGGCGCTGGCCTTCGGTGTGATGCTGCTGGCCGGCGGGTCGGGCGATTGGGCCGGCCTTGCCAATCTGAATGATCCGCTGCCGCAGGCGATGAAGCGCGCGGTGGGGGGATCGAGCGGATGGCTGCATATGCTGGTCTGGCTGGGGCTGTTCGGTCTGATCGCTTCGTTCCATGGGATCATCATGGGCTATGCCCGTCAGATTTTCGCGCTGGGCCGCGCGGGCTTCCTGCCGCATGTTTTCGCCCGGCTCCATCCGCGCTTCAAAACCCCTCATATCGCGACATTGGCAGGCGGCGCGGTGGGCATTGCCACAATCTACAGCGACAATCTCATCTCCATCGCCGGGCAACCCCTCACCGCCAGTATCGTCACCCTGTCAGCCTTTGGCGCGTTGCTGATGTATATGGTCTCGATGGCGGCACTGTTTCGCCTGCGCCGCAGCGATCCTGCCCTGCTGCGCCCGTACCGTGCTCCGGCCTATCCCTTCGCGCCTGCTTTTGCGCTGGGCATGGCCGGGCTGGCTCTGCTGACGATGGTTTACAACAACAGGGAGCTTGCCGGGATCTTTGCCGCGCTGATGGCTGTCATGGTGGGCGGCTCCGCGATATTCCGGCGCCGGTCCCTGCCCCGAACCGAGGATGCGGCTTGATGGCTCACTTTGGCAGGACCCGCGCCTGCCCCTCGCCCGATGCCGTCAGAATCGGCGCCGGATGGCCAGGCCCCAGCGACGTGCGCGCTTCGATCATCTGACCCAAAGCCTCCGCGCTGACCGGGCGCGAGAAGAGGAAGCCCTGGAAATGGTCGCAGCCGCATTCCAGCAGCCTAGCACGCTGGCCTTCGGTTTCCACGCCCTCGGCAATGACGTCCAGATCGAGCGCCTGCGCCAGTTGGATGATCGCCTGAATCAGGCGTATGGCATCCTCATCCTCGTCGTCCAGATTGCGGACAAAGGCGCGGTCGATCTTGATCCGGTCCACCGCAAAGCGCTGCAGCGAAGACAGGCTGGAATAGCCCGTACCGAAATCGTCGAGTGCGATGGCAAAGCCTTCCTGTTTGAGCGTCGCGATATTGTCGCGCGTGGCCGCGTCATCGCCCAGCAGCACCGTCTCGGTGATCTCGAATTCATACTGGCGCGGGTCGATCGCATGTTGGGCCACAAGGCGGCTGATCATCGCCATGAAATTGGGCGAGCGCAATTGCAGCGCGGAAACATTGATCGCCACCGGTACGCCATGCCAATTGCGCGTTTCGGCAAAGACGCGCCCTACCGTAAAGGCCCCCAATTGCGCGATCAGCCCGCTTTCCTCGGCCAGCACCACAAAGGCGTTGGGCGGGATCAGGCCCTTTTCCGGGTGGTTCCAGCGCACCAGCGCCTCGACCCCGCGCATGCGGCCCTGGGCGTCCACCTGCGGCTGATAGACCATATGCAGCATCTCTTCGTTCAGAGCCTCGCGCAGGTCCATTTCCAATTGGCGCCGGATACGCAGCGCCGCATCCATTTCCGGCTCGAAGAAAGTGGCCCGATTGCGACCCTTTTCCTTGGAACAATAGAGCGCCAGATCGGCCTGACGCAGCACCTCGCTGGCCGAAATATCGGGGTCATTGATGATGGTGATGCCGATGGAGCAGCCGATTTCCACCACCTGACCATCAATATCAAACGGCCGGTCAAAGGCATTGATGATCCGTTCGGCCAGATGCGCCGCGCCCGGCGCGCCCGAATGCGGTTGCAGGATCACGAATTCATCGCCGCCCAGCCGCGCCACCGTATCGGTATCGCGCAAGAGATTGGCCAGCCTGCGCCCCGCCGCGCGGATCAGCGTATCGCCCGCCGGATGGCCCAGCGTGTCGTTAACCTCCTTGAACCGGTCAAGATCGAGGCACAGCACCGCCACATCCATCCCCGAGCGCCGCGCCAGCGAGCGCAACTGATTGAGCCGCTCGAACATCAGCGCGCGATTGGGCAATTGGGTCAGCGTATCGTGAAAGGCCAGATGGCGCGCTCGCGCCTCGGACAGGATCAGGCCGCGCGCATAGCGGTGCGTCTGGCGCGCAAGGCTGATACCCAGCAGCAGCAGCAGCAGCAGCATCGCCGCCATCGGCCACATCAGCCGGACCAGAAGGTCGCTGCCCGGATTGCGGCGATCCCAAGCCAGACCGGCAACCACCTTGCCGCTCAGGTCCTGAAGCGGGAGGACAGCGGTATTGTCATCCGCGCGCAGATCAATGGTCACGCGGAAATTATTGACCAGCTTGCCCACGCCAAAGATCGAGAGGACCGAGCGATCCACCGGCGCCATCGTGATCACCACCGGCCCGCCCAGAGCGCCGGCATGGGAACGCACCAGCGTCGAGGTCATGATATAGAGCTGGTTTTCCGCAAACAGGATATTGGTGAACTGGATCGGCTGGGGCAAGGCATCGACCTTGCTTGGCGGGATCGAGGCCTCGGCGGCCCGCGTCCGGCCCAGAAGGCCCGCCATCGCGCTGGCATAGGCCCCGCTGATCATGCCCGGATCGACCCGGCGCCCATCCACGGCAAAGAACAGCGGCCGGTCGCGCCCGTCCACCACGATCAGCCGGGTGATATTGTTGCGATCAAGGAAATAGAGCGCCAGATTGCTTTCCGCCCATGCCGGATCAAACGCTCCGGTCAGATGGCGCAGCGCATCTTCTGTTTCCAGCCGCGGCTGGACCATGGCGGCAAAGCTGGTCAGGCGATTGCGGTAACCACGTTCGGCGGTCTGCATCTGCATCGATAGCGCGACATCGTCGAATTGGTTGACCATGACAGTCACGACAAGTGTCAAAACCGCCAGAACCCCGACGGCAAGCGCAATGACAGGGCCATAGACACCGGCGCCGGCCCTCTCGGCGCGAGGGGTCTTGGGGTTCATCATGTTCAGCGTCAGCCTTCCGTTGCTGTTGATTTACAAAAACATGCTGGCATTCGGTTGTGCTGATTGCGAATAAATAAATGTACTTGAGAATTTAACTCAGGACCTCCTCCGCAATTGCGCCTAGGTGCTGTTATGGGCTGCTTTAGAGCTGATGCGGCGCCCGATCATGGGCGCCGCGTTTCATGCCACGCAGATCTGGTTCCTCCCCGCGCGTTTGGCGCGATAAAGCGCCGCATCGGCGGCCTCCAGCGCGGCGCGGGCATTGGGAAAGGCAAACACATTGGCCACCCCGCCCGAGATTGTGATCTGCCCGATGGGCTGGTCGCTCTTGCGGTTGACGAAATTGCGCCGGGCCAGTTTCTCGCGCGCCTCGTCCAGCAATTGATAGACCTGTGCGGGGGTCTTGTCGCGAAACAGCATGACGAATTCTTCGCCGCCGTGGCGCGCCACATGGCATTTGTCGTCCGACAGGCGCTGGAGCGTCTGGGCGATGGCCTGAATCACGCGGTCGCCCGCCTCGTGGCCATGGGTGTCGTTGATGCGCTTGAAATGGTCGATGTCGCAAAAGGCCAGACAGAGCGGCTCGATCCGCACCTGCGCCTCGCGATACTCGTTTTCCAGCACCGCTTCAAAGGCGCGTCGGTTGGGCAGGCCCGTCAGGTGATCGACATGGGCGTCGCGCTGGGCGCGGTCCAGGCTTTTGCGCAGGGCGGTCGCTTCCTGCTCGCTGCGCCGCATGCTTTCTTCCAGCAGTTGCGTGCGCTCGATCATCGCGCGGGTCAATTCAGCCAGGCTGGAGACGAATTCGCCGCTATCGGCGCCGGGCAAGACGCTGGCCACCTGTTCAAGGGCGGCGTTATAGGACCCTGAGTCGCTGCGCGCGCGGGCAGCGGTGCTGGTGAACACCTCCAGCCGGGTGCTTAATCGGTGAAGCATCTGCTGCGCATTCTCGCGCAGCGCGCCGTCCTCATCCTTCTCAGTGACCTGATCCAGCCAGGCCTGAGTGATGATCCGGTTTTCCTCGCGCATGACGCTGAATTTTCGCGCAAGGCGCGGCGATGACCCCGAATAGGCGGCATGAACCGCCAACAGGTTCTCCGGCGTTACTTCCAATTTATTATCAACGAAGAATTCTTTAATACGATCAATCAATTGTTCCCTGCGCACGTCGTTCAAGGGCGTAGCGTCAGGGTTTTGCGACATATTATCAAATTCAGCGGAAGAGGCCAAAGCCAACTTGAACAAGCGCAAGGCTGAATCCTTTATGAGTAACGTTTGCACTGATGCCGGATTAGAATCAAGCTTCCTTCAAATGCGCCCTGTTACCCGCTACAAGATTCCCGTAATTGCCAGAAGGCTTCCTTAACTATACGCCCTCCCCCTAGGGGTTTACCGCTTGTACCAAGGACCCAAGACATTGGTCGTATTGGCTCCCGACTCGCTTGCAAAGAGCCGGATCGGGGCGCATGCGCGGGACCGCCCCGACAATCCCCGGCCCATAGGCCCCGGAACCTATCCCATTGTCAGGCCAACACAAACGCAGGAGAAGCCCTCGCCATGTCTGCGCGCATTGCCCATCAGACGCTCAAATCCCGCATCACCAGCGCCGAACAGGCCGCCGCCCTTATTAACCCGGGCGATACGGTAGGCATGAGCGGATTTACCGGTTCCGGTTATCCCAAGGCGGTGCCTCTGGCGCTGGCCTCGCGGATCGAGGATGCCCATCGCGCGGGCGATCCGTTTCAGGTGCGCGTGTGGACCGGCGCCTCGACCGGGCCGGAACTGGATGCGGCGCTGGCCAAGGCCAATGGCATCGAATTCCGCCTGCCCTATAATTCCGACCCCATCGCCCGCGAAAAGATCAACAGCGGCCAGATGGACTATTTCGACATGCACCTCAGCCAAGTGGCGCCGATGGCGTGGCAGGGCTTCCTTGGCCCGCTCGACGTCGCGCTGGTCGAGGTGACGGCCATCAACGCCGACGGCAGTCTCGTGCCTTCCTCCTCGGTGGGCAACAACAAGACCTGGCTCGACCGTGCAGACCGCATCATCCTTGAGGTGAACCGCTGGCAGGCCGAAGAGCTGGAGGGGATGCACGACATCTATTACGGCACTCGCCTGCCCCCGCATCGCGTGCCGATTCCCTTGACCCGCCCGGATGACCGCATCGGCCAGCCCACGCTGCAATGCGATCCCGACAAGATCGTGGCCATTGTCGAAACCGATGCGCCCGACCGCAACCTGCCCTTTGACGCGCCGGGCGAAACGGCGCTGCGCATCGCGGGCCATCTGCTTGATTTCCTTGCCAATGAAGTCAAGCAAGGGCGGATGCCGGAAAACCTGCTACCGCTGCAATCGGGCGTGGGCAATATCGCCAATGCGGTGCTCTCGGGTCTGGTCAACAGCCCGTTTGAAAACCTCACCTCCTATACCGAGGTGATTCAGGACGGCATGATCGACCTGCTCGACGCGGGCAAGCTGCGCATGGCCTCGGCCACATCCTTCTCGCTCAGCCCCGAGGCGGCGCAGCGGATGAACAGCAACATGGTGGCCTATCGGGAAAAGATGATCCTGCGCCCGCAGGAAATCAGCAACCACCCCGAGCTGATCCGCCGCCTTGGCTGTATCGCCATGAACGGCCTGATCGAGGCCGACATCTATGGCAACGTGAACTCCACCCACGTGATGGGCAGCCGCATCCAGAACGGCATCGGCGGCAGCGGCGATTTTGCCCGCAACGCCTATGTCTCGATCTTCATGACGCCCAGCACCGCCAAGGGCGGCAAGATCAGCGCCATCGTGCCGCAGGTGGCCCATGTCGATCACATCGCGCAGGACGTGCAGGTGGTCGTGACCGAACAGGGCCTTGCGGACCTGCGCGGCCTAAGCCCCAAGCAGCGCGCGCTGGCCATCATCCAGAATTGCGCCCACCCCGATTTCCGCCCGATGCTGGCCGATTATTATGATCGCGCGCTCAAGGGGTCTTATGGGCTGCATGCGCCCTCGCTGCCCGGCGAAGCGTTGAGCTGGCATCAGCGGTTTATTGAGACGGGGACGATGAAGGTTTAAGGGAGCGTTTAAGATGCCTCCGGCGGGCAAAGGGTCTCGACCCTTTGCCCGCCGGAGGCATAAATGGAGGCCTAAAACCCCGGCCTCAATCCTCCAACGGCACCCCCGGCAAATGCTTCGACGTGCGAATCGTCAGCGACGTTTTCACGCTGGCCACATTGGGCGCGGGCGTCAGCTTGCTGGTCAGGAACTCCTGAAAGCTTTGCAGATCACGGCTGACGATTTTCAGGATGAAGTCGATTTCGCCATTGAGCATATGGCATTCGCGCACTTCAGGCAGCCCGCGCACATGGTCCTCGAACCCGCGCAAGGCTTCTTCGGCCTGGCTTTTGAGCGAGACCATGGCAAAGACGGTGATCGAGAAGCCCAGCTTGGCCCCATCGAGTTCGGCGTGATAGCCGCGGATGACGCCTTCCTCCTCAAGCGCGCGCACACGGCGCAGGCAAGGCGGCGCGGTCAGCCCGACGCGTTGGGCCAATTCGACATTGGTAACGCGGCCCTCGTCCTGCAATTCGGCCAGCAAGCGCCGGTCGATCTGATCAAGATTGGCCATAAGCCCGGAAATTCCCCAATTGCGGCCCGCAGATCGCGGCGGAAAGACCCTTCCTGTCGGCAGGGTCGCCAAAGATGAAAGAATCAGCCCATCTGTTGCGGGCCGTGCTAATATTATTATCTATGGCCGCAATCGTCCCACATTGCAACGCCACCAAGCTACGTGCTTTCGCTCGGCGGCAGGTGTGATAGGATACAGAATAAAGTTGTACACAGGTTCCGCTGCCGATCCTAACCTCTCGCTAGGATTTAACACCGTATTGGCTTGGAAAGGCCATCTGAAACACCATAACTGCTGATACAAAAAACCATGCGCTATGACGACCGCCTTGCCACCGCCCTTCGCCTGACGCCAGTCGGGCAAGGTGTCGCGCGCATTCAGTTCCGGCAATTGCTGGACCTGCTGGGCACGCTGCCGGCCGAGGAACAGGGCGAAATGGTCGATCTGGCCTATCTGCGGCTTGGCGAATTGGGCGGACGGATTCCGGCGGCGGACCGCGCGACGATTCTGCGCCAGCCCGGCCTGCGGCTGCGCGCGCCCCGGCTGGTGGCCGCGCTGGCGGGGGCAGAACCTGTGGTGTCTTTGTCCGCGCTCCACGCCGCGCAATTGAGCGATGAACAATGGGTGGACCTGATCCCCGCGCTGCCGCTGGCCTCGCGCGGGACGCTGGGGATGCGGCGCGATCTGGGGCCGGGCGCGCGGGCGCTGCTGGCGCGGCTGGGCATTGGCGATCCAGCGTTGAGCAGCACGCCCGCACCAAAGGACCCTGAGCCCAAGGCACCCGAGCCCGTGGCCCAAACGCCTGCGCCGCCTCCGCCCGAAGCGCCGGTGAGAACCCCGCGCGCATCGGCCTATCAGGCTTCCTCGCCGCTGGCCGAGGACACAATCGGCGCGCTGGTGCGGCGAATCGAGGCCTTTCGTCAGGCCCGCGAAAACAACATGGCCGCCGAGGCCGCACGTCCTGCTCCGTCCAAGAAGGCCAAGCCGGGCCAGCCAATCCAGTCCTTCGATTTCGCCAGCGACGGCGAAGGCCGTATCGTCTGGGCCGAAGCGCGGGTCGCGCCGATGGTGGTGGGCTATGGGCTGGGCGGCAATGGGCCGGGGGCCAATGCGGTGCGCCTGCACCAACCCTTCCGCGCGGTGATGATCACGCTGGCCGGGGCGCCGGCGATTGCGGGCGAATGGCAGGTGGATGCCGTGCCGCGCTTCGATCCGCTGGGCGGGCGCTATATCGGGCATCTGGGGCGCTTTCGACGGCCTGCGGCGGTTGCGGCATCCCCTGTCCGCGCCGTTCCCGCTCAGGACAGCGAGACCGACCGCCTGCGCCAATTGCTTCATGAGTTGCGCACGCCGGTGAATGCGATTCAGGGCTTTGCCGAGGTGATCCAGCAGCAATTGTTCGGCCCGACGCCGCATGAATATCGTGCGCTGGCCGCCGTTGTTGCGGCTGACAGCGCGCTGATGCTGGCCGGGTTTGAAGAACTCGATCGCTATGCCAGGCTTGAAAGCGGCAGTCTGGCGCTGGCCAGAGGCGAATGCGATCTGGCTGCCGCGCTCGATGTGCTGGTTTCGCGGCTGGCGAGTGACGAGCGCGGGCCTGCCTTGCGGCTCGAAGGACATGAGCGCCCCTGCCCCGTCGCCCTGGACGGGACCGAGGCGGAGCGGCTTTGCTGGCGCCTTCTGGCCACGCTGGCGGGCAATGGCAAGGCGGGCGAAGCGCTGCCGATCCGGATGGCGCATCGCGGGGATGCGGTGTTGGCCTGCTTTACCCTGCCGGCGACTTTGGCTGGGTTGAATGATGAGGAACTGTTTCACGGCGCTGCGCCCGCCACGCATCAACCCGGCGCGGGCATGTTCGGCACCGGTTTCGCCCTGCGCCTCGCCGCCGCCGAGGCACGGGCCGCAGGCGGCAGCATCATGCGCGAACACGAGCAACTTTTGCTTACATTACCGGGCTTGACCCTGCCGATTGTTAACCTTAGCCAAGTGCCTGAAAACAGGTCGGAGGCATGTGAAACGCCGGTGGCTTGATTTTTTCGCGCGGCAGGGGGCCCGATTTGTCATTTCACCAGATTACCGACCAGCCCGCGCCGGAAGCTTTTGTGCATTTCCGCCAAGGGGTTGGACAGCGCTTCGTGGTCACCATCGATACCGAGGAGGAATTCGATTGGACCAAACCGCTGACCCGCACTCGCCACCGCGTCGATACGGTCTCGCGCCTGCGCAAGTTTCAGCAGTTTTGCGAAGGTTTCGGCATCGTTCCGATCTATTTGATTGACTATCCGGTGGCCACCTCCGCTCTTGCCGCAGAATTGCTGCGCGACGCGGTGATCTCCGGGAGAGCGGAAGTCGGCGTCCAGCTGCATCCTTGGGTTAACCCACCTTATGAAGAGGAGGTTAACCAGTACAATAGCTTTTCGGGCAATCTGCCCTTCGCGCTGGAACGGGCCAAATTCCTCAAGCTGCACGCCACGATCGCAGAGAATTTTGGGGCGGCGCCGATGATCTATCGCGCCGGACGTTATGGCATCGGGCCCAACACCGCCGATGTGCTGCATGAGGCCGGGGTGGCCATTGACACGTCGGTGCGCTCGCGGTTTGATTACAGCGGCTGGGGCGGCCCCAATTTTCGCGATCTGCCGCTGCGGCCCTATTGGGTGGGTGAACCGGGGCGCCTGATGGAAATGCCGTTGACCACGGTGTTCTCCGGGCTTTTGCGGCGTCATGGGCAATGGCTATATCCGAAACTGTCGCGCTTTGACCGGCTGCGCGGCGCTATGGCGCGCTTTGGCCTGCTGGAGCGCATACCCCTGACGCCCGAAGGGGTCACGGTGGGCGAGGCGCTGCGCGCGGTCAATATTGCGGTGGACGAAGATCTGCCGGTCATCGTCCTGTCCTTTCACAGCCCCTCGCTCTGCCCCGGCCACACCCCCTATGTGCGGACCGAGGCCGATCTGGACGAGATGTACGAATGGTGGCGCCAAGTGTTTGAATTGCTGATCGCGCGCGGCGTCAAACCGACCAGCGTGCGCGAGGTGATGGAAAGCACCCTGTTCGATTGAAACCCTTGCCTGTTGCGCATGGCGCGGCTAACGCGAGGCGGCGCATGATGCGCAAAGCATGGCTTGGGGCCTGTAGCTCAATGGTTAGAGCTGGCCGCTCATAACGGCTAGGTTGCGGGTTCGAGTCCTGCCGGGCCCACCATGTCTGACCGCGCAAAAAGGGGAACGGCAAGCACCGCCCCCCCTCTGCAGTATCAATTCACAGTTGCGGCCGCTCCGGCATTTTCCACCTTGGCCACGGGGGCGGCAGGGGCAAGCGCGGCGGCCTGCAGCGGCGCCGTGCCGGCCGGAATGGTGAAGGATACCGGATCAGCGGTATGGGCGCGCAATTGCTGTCCATTGGTCAGCGTGGCCGAATGGCCGGTGACAAAGGCGCCGAATACGCCAACAGCGACAACCGCGCCCACTGCGGCCCCCGCATTGCCCTGCCCCTCGCTGCGATAGGTGCCGTTCAGCGGAATCACCCGGTCGCCCAGTTTCAGCGAGTTGAAAGTCACCTCCAGCTTGGCCGATTTGCCAAAGGCGCCCTTGCCGGTGCGATAGCTGACGCTTGCCTCACCCGGCGTGCCGCGCGGGATCAGGACATAACCTTCCTGCATCACATCAAAGACGGTGGAAATCTTGAACTTGTCGCCAACCTTCAGCGACTTGGAAGACAGCGTGTCATTGGGCGTGACGACCACTTCGGCATTGGGCGCCAAAGTGATGGTCTTGGCCAAATCGCCCTGTGCCAGCGCGGCATTCGACGAAATCAGCAAGATTGACGGAAAAATATACTTGAACACGAGCCCCTCCCGTTGAAAACAGGGCCAGAATGCCCCGTTGACATGCGGCGTTCATCTTGGCTCGACCGGGGTTTTTCAAGGCGGGCTACCATCATAATGGATCTATAAAACGGCAGATGGACGCCCCATCATGCTGTCCCAATATCAATTTGCCGAAATAGCTGACGATAATCTGAAAAGGCCAATCTCTTTTGCGGGGCCATTTTGGCGCGATCCCTGCGCTCCATCTGCTGCGCCATGTTTTTCCGCTTGCGCTGAACCTCTGCCAAACCTAAGGGCTTGGCCGTGTCGGGGAGTAGCGCAGCCTGGTAGCGCATCTGCTTTGGGAGCAGAGGGTCGCAAGTTCGAATCTTGTCTCCCCGACCATTTCCCAATTGTTTTCACCCGTCCGAGGGCAGCACTAATTCACTGCAAAACGTGGATTTTGGGGATTGCCGCGCGATCGCGATCTGCGCGTTCAACGGATCGCGTCAAAAGGGGCATGGCCTGAGCCCCTCTGCATTAAGAGTGACAGGCTTCCTTGGCCACCGCTTCGAGCGCCAGAGCTGCGTTGCGAATATCGAAATGACGTTCAAAACAGGCCCGCGCCCGCTGCCCCATCTCGGCCCGTTCTTCGCCCGACAGGGCGGACAGACGCTGCAGCAATTCACGCGTCCCATCCAGCGTGTCCGGCGCCACAAAGCCCGCGCGCTTGTCCGCCACTTCGCGCCAGATATTGACCTTGTTCGAGATCAGCACCGGCACGCCGCAAGCCAGCGCCTCGGCGACGACAATGCCGAAATTTTCCTGATGCGACGGCAGGGTAAAGGCGAGCGCCGCACGATAGGCGCCCCACTTGGCGTCTCCGGTCAACATGCCGGGCCAATGGATGCGTGCGGCCAAACCAAACTTTGCCGCCAGCGCCTGCAATGATGCCTTGAGCCCGGTCTGATCCGGCCCCGCGAGCACCAGATCGATATCAGGATGGCGCGCGGCATATTCGGCAAAAGCCTCAATCAGCAGATCGCATCCCTTCTTTTCATGAATGCGGCTGAGATACAGCAGGAAGGGCCTGTCGCCCAGTTCCGGCACCGCCTGACGAAAAGCGGCAATCTGCTGATCGATCTCATCGGCCGGCGGATTGAACGCGCCATAGCCCACCACTTTCTCGCGCACCTGATAGGGCCAGAAAGCATCGCGGGCGAGCAGCTTCTCCTCTTCGGTGGTGAAAAGCACGCGTGAGGCATTGGCCAGCAAAGGCCCTTCATTCAACAGCCAGGACATCTGCTTGGCCATGGATTTGATCGGATAGTTCTGTTTGAACCATGGATCGAGCATGCCATGGGTATAGACCAGATAGGGCGTGTTGCCCCCCACCAGTCCCCAGCGGGCCGCCATCGTACTGAAATTCCACAGCCCTTCGATGATCGCGACGTCATATTCGTCACGATGCGCCCTGAGCCAGGGAATGGCGTAAGGAGAAAAACGGACACGCCTTTCCATCGCGCGAAGCAGCGCACTGCCCGCATTCGCCTCCTGCGTCGGCCTTCCGATGGCGATCACCCCCCCCGGGCAATCGGCCAGAAACGGCGCATCGGGCGAATCCATGGTCAGGATATCCTGTTCATGACCATTCCGTGCCAGTTCAACTCCTGTTCGCAACACTCCTTCGATAGGCCCACCTTCCGCCGGATCGGCGGAGGCTATGATCCGTAAAATCTTCATATCGCCCGGTCCGTCTGCGTCCCCATCAGATCCTCGGGTTTATATGGAATTTTTATGTCAGTTTGACTATCTCTAAATTTGTGGTTTACGCATTTTAACTTAGCTACGCAATTCAGTTATCACAGCACAAGAAATCAACCTCTTTGGATATATTTTCCTAAATTTTCATCCATATACCTCAAACCATCATCGGCATGGCAATAACATTTCCCCACCCAGACTTTCTAAATCCGCATCAATAGATAACTATAGTTACAACCCATACCGATGGATCATTTTTTAATATCGCAACATCGTAATATTCAGCAAAGCGCCAAGATCATTATCTGTAAATCCTTGTCTCACCGCCTAAATCCATAAAATGCCCCCCGGCGATGGCGGGCGCTTTATGCACCAATCCGCCGGAGCCTATGTGGCAGACTTGGCCATAGAATCGGACGCGGCGCCTTTCCCCGCCACCTGTTGGTTAAAGGACAGCAGCCAGCGCGACAGCGGCTTTTCCAGCCCGAGATGGCAGACGCCCCCCCGCAACCACCGACAGGGCAATCCCCATTAGCGAGCCGGCCATGGACCAATGGCGCGATACTTCGCCTCATCGCCCCGGCAATGAAATGTTACCACCGCCAAGGCGCGATGCCTCGGACCTGACGCTTTCGCTAATTTCAGACCGCTCGCCCGGCGCTATTTTTCCAGCATCTCCGCCAGGGCGCGACGGGCGCGATAGAGGCGCGTTTCCACCGCCTTGCCCGTAATGCCCAGCAAGGCCGCCACTTCGGCCTCCGCCATGCCCTCCACCCCGCGCAGCACGAGCACCTCGCGCTGGGACGCGGGCAGGCGGGCAATGGCGGCCATCGCCCGCGCCAGTTCCTGCCGGTCGGCCAGAGCGTCATCGGCCCCCACGGCCGGATCGGGCATGTTGGGCTCGTGATCCTCGGGCAGGGCGAAGGAGAACAACGCGCGCAATTTCCGGCGACGCGCGCGGTCGCGGCATTTGTTGAGCGCGATCCGCGCGATCCAATGCGCAAAGGGCCGCGTGCGGTCATAACGCCCCAGCGCGGCAAAGGCGCTGATAAAGCTCTGCTGGGTAATGTCCAATGCGGCGTCCTCGTCGCCGCAGGAGGCGCGCGCGATGCGGAACACCGCGTCGCGGTGGCGATGCAACAGGGCGCTGTAGGCCGCCTGCCGCCCGCCCAGCGCCAACGCGGCCAGATCGCCATCGCTCAATGCTTGACGGTTGAAGGCTTCCGGGCTCCGGGCGTCGTGCGCAGGCATCAGCGCGGCTGATCCGCCTCCGTGGCCGTCAGCATCCGGGCGACCCCGGCATCGAAACGCGCCGCCTGATCGGGGCGCAGCACCGCGCGCATGGCAAAGACATGCTCAAGCGTCGCCTTTTGCAGCGCCCCCATCGCGTGATGCGACCGGTCCACGGCGGCGGCCACGCGCGGACCATAGGAATGTTCATCGCGCAGGGCCGCCGCCAGATCGGCATTGGCCGCCCGCTGCTGCGCCACCAGTTGCGCCTTCTGCACGGCAAAGCCGGCGTTCATCGTCGCAATCCTTGCCTGCTGCGATGCATCCAGCGCCAGTTCGTCATGCAGCAATTGGTGCAGCGCGGTTTCATCCTGCGCCCGATGCGGCATCATCCGCGCCACCATCGCCCCGCCCAAGGCCCCGGCAAAACCCAGCGCCAGCGCCAGCAGCAACGATCCCTTGCGATTCACAGCGCCCGCTCCAGCAAGGTCGACGGCGCCAGCGCCAGCCCCTGCCCCAGCGGATCGACCGGCGCGCGCGGCGCCGCGCCCAACCCGGAAACCAGCGCCCCGGAAACCATCGCAATGGCCGCAATCCCCGCCAGCATCGGCACCGAGAGCGCCGGTTGCCGCGCACGCTCGGCGCCCTCAAGCACCGCGGCCTCGATTCCATCCAGCCGCGGGTCGGACTGCGCCGCGCCCAGTCGCGCCAGCAGATCGTCGATTTGCACCTTCATCCTAGCCTCGCCTCTTCGCAACTGACCTTCGCCTTCTATACGCAGCCATTGGCCCGGCCCCTCACTTTTTCTGCGAGGGGCATCGCCCTGCCATGCGTATCGGCTGATGACATCCCCCCAATCATCCAAAAGCGGAGAATTTGCCCATGCGTTTCCTGATCCTGCCCCTGATCGCCATTGCTACACCGGCGCTGGCTGCCCCGGCCCTGACCTCGGCCACCCCGGCCGAAGGCAGCGACACCGCCAATGTCACCCGCATCACGCTGAATTTCAGCGAGGCCATCGACCCGGCCGCCTCAGGCGTCGAGGTGCTGATGACCGGGATGCCCGGCATGGAGCATCATGATCCGATGAAGACCGGCGGCGTCAAGGTCGCCATTTCGCCCGACGGCCGCGCGATGGTCGCCACCCTGCCCCGCCCCCTGTCCGAGGGCACCTATGCCGCGCGCTGGCATGTGGCCAACAAGAGCGCCGAAAAGGCCAGCGGCGCCGTGACCTTCAACACGCACTAATACCGAGAACCCCCACCCCAACGCGACACTGTGCCGCCGGACCTATCATTTTCGGCAAAGTAATGTGCAGATCTGTCATAAGCTCGTCACAACACGGGGCTGCCTCGCGGCCTTGTTGAACGGGGGGCCGTATGACGATGAAACTGCCGCTGATCGCGCTGGTGGGTGGGGTGATGGCCTTGTTGGCCGCCCCTGTGGCGGCCCATAGCATCCGTTTTGCCCCGGACGCGCGCCGCCTTGCGCCGCTCCACGGCGAAGATGCGGCTTGTTTCCGTCTGCGCGATCCGGCTTTCCATGCCGATGGCCCGAATTGGAGCCAAAGCGGCGCCAGACACGATTTTATACTGCCTCCAAGCCTGAACCTGCCCCACGCGCCGGCCTGCACGCCGGAATGAGGAGCAGCCTTGTTACGGCGCTTGACCGCCCGGGAATCGCCTCGATAAGAGGATATAACATGACACAAGAATCTTCTGTATCCACGCGCCCGCCTTCCACGCGCCTGATCGCCATTGACGCCCTGCGCGGGCTGGTGATGGCTTTCATGCTGGTCGACCATGTGCGCGAAACCTTTTTCCTGCATTTGCAGGTCAGCGACCCGGTCGATGCCAATACCGTCGATCCGGGCCTGTTCTTCACGCGCCTGCTCTCCACCTTCTGCGCGCCGGTCTTTGTCGCGCTAACGGGCATGTCGGCATGGCTCTATGGCCAGTCGCACAGCAAGGGCGAGGTCAGCACCTTCCTCATCAAGCGCGGCCTGTTCCTGATCGCGCTCGAACTCTCGGTCGTGTGCTATGCTTGGCCTACGCAGGCGAACCACTTTCCCCCGCCCACCGTCTGGTTTCAGGTGATGTGGGCGATCGGCGGGTCGATGCTGGCGCTGGCGGCGCTGATCCATCTGCCGCGTGCGGTGCTGGTGGCGCTGGGTCTGGGCATTGTCACGCTGCATAATCTGCTCGACCCGATCCGGCTGGTCGAGGGCGATGCGTGGTATGTGCCATGGGCCTTGCTGCACCAGCGCGCCGCGATCCATGCGGTGGACTGGATGACGATCAAGATCACCTATCCCATCCTGCCGTGGATCGGGGTGATCGCGCTGGGCTATGGCATGGGGCCGTGGTTTGCGCGCGGGACCGATCCTGCGCCGCGCATCCGGCGTCTGGCGCTGCTGGGGCTTGGGCTGGTGCTGGGCTTTGTCCTGCTGCGCTTTGCCAATATCTATGGCGACAAGCCCTGGTTCGTGGCGCAAACCCCGCTGCGCACGGTGATGAGCTTCCTTGCGCTGACCAAATATCCGCCCAGCCTGCTGTTCCTGATGCCAACGCTTGGCGCAGGCTGCCTGCTACTGGCGTGGTTTGAACGGCTGGGCGATCATCGCGCGATGCCGATGCTGGCATGCCTTGGGGGGGCGCCGCTCTTCTATTACGTGCTGCATCTCTACACGCTCAAGCTGATCTATAATGTCGCCATGGCGATCTATGGCCCGGTGAAGGGTCAGTTCTTCGGCGTCGATCACCTGTCCACCGTGTGGATCTGGGTCGCGATCCTGCTGCCGGTGCTTTACCTGCCCACGCGCTGGTTTGCCGGGCTGAAGCAGCGCCGCCGCGATCTGGCATGGCTTAAATATCTCTGAAGCGGCGGGCGACGGGCGCGCGCATCAATCGTGCCGCGCCCCCCTTCTTTTCGACATGATCAACCGTCAGATCGCCCCGCTTCGATCAAAGATTCCTCATAAACGACATAGCCTCACAATTGTCACAAAAGAGACCGGCCGCCGCGAAAAGGACGGAAAACACAACGCGGCAGGATCGGTCCGACGCCCACGCAGGTTGAGAACAAGCATCCATCAGGGGGATATCCAGAATGATCGACCGATCCGCTATCAAACCCGTGCTGCTGGCAACAGCCGCGCTGCTCTCGACACCCGTATTTGCCGCCGACGAAGCCAGCTCCATCGTCGTCACTGGCCAACGCCAGGCCTATCGCGGCGATGTTCCGGTCAAGGAACTGCCGCAAACGATCCAGTTGATCGACGCCAAGCTGATGGACGTGGTCAACCTGACCAAGATGGATTCCATCACCGACATTGCCAGCGGCATCGTGCGCCAGAACAATTTCGGCGGCCTGTGGGACAGTTTCGCCATCCGCGGCTTTGCGGGCGATGAGAACTTCCCCACCGGCGTGCTGGTCAACGGCTTTAACGGCGGGCGCGGCTATGGCGGCGCGCGCGACGCGTCCAACGTGGAAACCATCGAAGTGCTCAAGGGGCCCAACGGCGCGGTCTTTGGCCGGGGCGAGCCGGGCGGCACGATCAACATCATCACCAAGAAGGCCAAGATCGGCAAAACCTTTGGCCGCATCGGGGCGCAGGCCGGTTCCTTCGACACCTATCGCGGCGAAGGCGACCTCAACATCGCCATCAGCGACAAGCTGGCCATCCGCGCCAATGGTGCGATCGAGGATACCGGATCGTTCCGCAACACGGTGAAATCCAGCAAGGAAGTCGTCAATCCCTCGATCCTGTGGCAGCCCACCGACAAGACCTCGCTGTCCTATGAGCTGGAATATGTCAGCCTGCGCACGCCGTTCGATCGCGGCATCGTGGCGATCAATGGCAAGCTGGGCGCGGTGTCGCGCAATACCTTCCTTGGCGAACCCGGCGATGGCCCGACCCGCGTCAACGTTCTGGGTCATCAGGCGCAGTTGCAGCAGAAGCTGGGCGGCGACTGGGTGGTGATCGCGGGCTTTGGCCTGCGCGAAACCAGCATGATCGGCTTTTCCGAGGACGCCGAACTGGCCACGGGGCGCCAGCCCATTTTCAGCACCGGCACCATGCTGGCCCGCCAGCGCCGCTATCGCGATTTCCGCACGCGCAACATCACCGGCCGCGCCGAAATTTCCGGCCGCATCGCCACCGGTCCCATCCTGCACCATGTCATGCTGGGCGCGGATGTGGATGAATTCGACATCAACACCTGGCAGACCCGCTATCGCCCCGTCGCCTATACCGCAGGCAGCCCGGTGACCGCGGCCAGCAATGCCATCAACGTCTTTGCACCGGTCTATGGCCTGATGCCCACGCCCAATGCCACCGTGCTCAACTCGCTGGAAAAGCAGAAGAGCTGGGGCATCTACTTTCAGGACCAGATGGACATCGGCGAAAAGGTCAAGATCCGTTTCGGCGGCCGCTTTGACCATTTCAACCAGTTGATCGGCGCCCGCGTGGGCAGCTTCAACCCCACGGTCAACACGGTCAAGGAACGCTTCAGCCCGACCGTCGGCCTGCTTTATGACGTGAACCCGCGCATGGGGCTTTACGCAGCATGGGGCAACGGCTTCCGTCCCAACAGCGGTCAGGACTTTGCCGGCCAGCCTTTTGCCCCGGAAACCAGCAAGTCCTATGAAGTGGGCGCACGCTATACCAGCAAGGTGATCTCGGCCTCGCTGGCGGTGTTCACCATGACCAAGGCCAATGTGCTGACGCAGGACCCGGACCCTGCGCATCAGGGCTTCTCCATCGCGGGCGGCAGCGCGCGCAGCACCGGCGTCGAGGCCGGGGTGGATGCTCACCTGCCCGGTCAGATCGACATCCACGGCACCTATGCCTATACCGATGCGCATTGGACCAGCACGTCGAAGGACTTCAACTTCGGCCTTGCCATCAATCCGGGGGCCAAGCTCATCAACATCCCGGCCCATACGGCCAACCTGTTGGTGACCAAGGGCTTTGATCTTGGCGAAAAGGGCAAGGTCACGGTGGGCGCAGGCGTCAATTACGTCTCCTCGCGTCTGGGCGAAACGGCCACGACCTTCTACCTGCCCGGCTACACGCTGACCCGCGCGCTGCTGACCTATGAGCCGACCAAGCGGATCCGGGTGGGCGTGGATGTCACGAATCTGTTCGATGTGACGTGGTACGCCTCGTCCTACTCGACGCTGTGGGTGGCGCCGGGTGCGCCGCGCACGATCATGGGGCGCATCAGCTACGCGTTCTGATTTCCATCCTGACTGGCCACCGCCTGCCCTCCCACGCAGGCGGTGGCTTTTTTGTGCCTTCTTGCCGGAAAACCGCCGATGAACCGCAAAAGCCTGTTGGTCTGGCACCGCCGCATCGCGCTGGCATTGGCGCCTCTGTTTCTGTTGCAGGCGGTGACGGGCCTGTTCCTGCTGATCCCCCCACCCGCGCTTGCCATCACATCCGGTCCTGCCTTGCCCCCATCGGCGCTAGTGGCCGGCGCGATGCGGGCCGCGCCGGGGTTTCGTGCCTTCCGCCTTGATTATTCGCCCGATGCCCCGGTGGTGGCGCGGATGACCAACGCTGCGGGCGAGCGCGTTTTCGTGGCCATCGACCCGGCGACCGGCCATGTGCTGGACAGCGGCTCGCTCTGGCATGACCCATGGCGTATCGCGCAGGAATGGCACAACAGCCTGTTTTCCGGTGTTATCGGCTCGACGCTGGTGGCGCTAGAAGCCATCGCCCTGCTGGCGCTGGCGATCAGCGGGATCATCTTCTGGTGGCCCGGCAAGGGGCGGCTGCGCCAGGGCCTGTCGATCCCGGCCCGCGCGCCCAAGCGTTTGAAATTGCGCCTGTGGCATCGCTCGACCGGAGTGGCAGCCTCGGCGCTGCTGGCGATGATGGCGGTGACGGGGCTGCTGCTGGTCTGGCCGTTGATCGTGCCGCCCGCTGCCGGGCCCTTTCTTGGCGATCCCGCGCGCACCGATCCTGCGCCGATGCTGGACGTCGCCTATGCCCGCGCCGCGCTGCCGGGCCAATCCTTGAGCGACATCCGTTTGGCCCCCTCGGGCCATGCGACATTCCATTTCGCGGCGCGGACTGGCAATCACTGGTATCTCGACACTGTCACGATCGAGCCGGATGGTCGCCCGCGCATCACCCGCGGCACCGATGCGCCCGAGCTGTGGATGCGGCTGTTGCCCTTGCATACGGGCGATGCGCTGGGCATTTTCGGGCAAATCCTCATCGCGCTGGTCGGCGGCGCGCTCCTCTTTCTTACCATCAGCGGCGTGATCGCATGGAACCGCGCCCGCAAAGGAAAAAGCAAATGACTATAGTACCCCGTGGCGGTTCCGCCACCATCGTACATTGCGGCGACCCCAAGCGCGGCGCGGCATGGGCCGAAATCTTCGCCCGCGATCTGCCCGAGGTGCCCTTCCGCTGCTGGCCCGACATTGGCGATGCGCAGGACGTGCGCTATCTGATCGCCTGGACGCTGTCCGAGGAAGTCATCGCCGCCCTGCCCAATCTGGAGGTGCTGTTTTCCATCGGCGCCGGGGTGGACCAACTCGACCTATCAATCCTGCCGCCCCATGTCCGCGTGATCCGCATGATCGAGCCGGGCATCACCACCACCATGGCCGAATATGTGACCATGGCGGTGCTGGCGCTGCACCGCGATCTGCCCGCGCTGGTGGCGGGACAGCGCGCGGGGACCTTTCCCTATATGCCGGTCAAGATGGCGCGCGAGCGCCGCGTGGGGATCATGGGATTGGGCGAACTGGGTCAGGCCGCGATCCGTATGCTGGCCCCCATCGGCTTTCGCCTCTCGGGCTGGAGCCGCAGCGGGCGCGAAATCGAAGGCGTGGAGACATTCGCGGGCGACGCGGGCATGGAGGCCTTTCTGGGCGGGCTGGATATCCTTGTCTGCCTACTGCCGCTGACGCCGGAAACGCGCGGCATTCTGTGCCGTGAAACCTTTGCCAAAATGCCGCGCGGTGCCGCTCTCATCAATGTCGCGCGCGGCGGGCATCTGGTGCAGGAGGATCTGCTGTCCGCGCTGGACGAAGGAGCGATAAGTGCCGCCTTCCTTGATGTCTCGACCCCCGAGCCCCTGTCCGAAAACCACGCATTGCGCAGCCATCCCGCGGTTTTCCTGACCCCCCATATCGCGGGCGTCACCCGCATCGACACAGCGGTTTACGCGCTGATCGACGCGCTCAAAGGCGTGATGGCGGGCCAGAGCGTGGCGGGCGACATCGACCGCAGCAGGGGTTATTGAGGGCGCGGCATAGTGTGCCGAAAGGCCCGCTTAAAAAACCGTATGCGCCCCCTTGCGCCGATGGCAATCGGCTTCTTCTTCCGGCGCGGCGGTGGCCTATTATGAAGGTGTTCGGTGCCGGTCGCGCACCCTTTTCAGGATGGACCCATGACCATTTTCACTCCCAAGTTCATCAGCTTCGACTGCTATGGCACGCTGATCAAGTTTCACATGGGCGAGATGGCCCAGCAGTTCTACGGCGATGTGATCGGCGAGGAAAAGATGCCTGCGTTCATCAGGGACTTTTCGGCCTATCGCTTTGACGAAGTGCTGGGCGCGTGGAAGCCCTATCGCGACATCATCGGCAATGCCCTTGCCCGCACCGCCAAGAAGTGGGGCGTTGCCTATGACGAGGCTTACGGCGAGGCGATTTATAACGCCGTGCCCACCTGGGGCCCGCACCCGGATGTGCCCGGCGGCCTGTCGAAAATCGGCACCAAGATCCCGCTGGTGATCCTGTCCAACGCAATGAACAGCCAGATCCACGACAATGTGGCCAAGCTGGGGGCGCCCTTCTACGCCGTCTATACCGCCGAAAGCGCACAGGCCTACAAGCCGCGCATGCAGGCCTTCGAATATATGTTCGATCAGCTCGGCTGGGGGCCTGAGGTCGGGATGCATGTCTCCTCCTCCTTCCGCTATGACCAGAACACGGCGACCGACCTTGGCTTTGGCACGCGCGTTTTCGTCGGGCGCGGGCATGAGCCTTCGAACGCGAATTACCGCGATGTCGAAATCCCGCACATCGGCTGCCTGCCCGCGCTGGTCGGCCTCTGATCGCGATGGAGCCTGTCCCCTCCCTCTGGCAAGCCACCGCCCCCGCCTTTACCGGCGGACAGGCGGGCGGCGTCGAAGGCCGCTATGATGTGGCCGTGATCGGGGGCGGGTTTACCGGCCTTTCGGCGGCGCTGGCGCTGGCGCGGGGCGGAGCGCGGGTGGCCCTGCTGGAGGCAGGCGCGGTGATCGGGGCGGCATCGGGGCGCAATGGCGGCCAATGCAATTCGGGCACCGCGCATGATTTCGGGGCTCTTGCCTCGGCCCATGGCGTGGACAAGGCGCGGCGCTGGTATCTGGCCCATTGCGACGCGGTGGACACGGTCGAACGCCTCGCCCGCGAGGAAGGCATCGACTGCGATTTCCGCCGCGCAGGCCGCGCCAAACTGGCCGCCAAGCCGGAGCATTTCACCAAGATCGAGGCGGCCTACAAGCTGCTCTCCTCCGAGGTGGACCCCAATGTTTCGCTGGTGGACGCCGATGGTCTGGCTCAGGAAATCCGCGCCGATGGGTTCTATGGCGCACTGATCCAGCATACCAGCGCGCAATTGCATGTGGGCCGTTTCGGGGTGGGCCTTGCCCATGCCGCCGCCCGCGCGGGCGCGCATATCTGGGAACAGGCGCCCGTTACCGGGATCAAACGTGAGGGCGCGGCCTATCGCGTGGAAACCTCGCGCGGCGCTGTCTCGGCATCGCAGGTGCTGGTCGCCACCGGCGGGGCCAGCCCGCAGGCGCCCTTCGGCTGGTTCCGCCGCCGCATCGTCACCGTGGGCAGTTTCGCCATCGCCACCGCGCCGCTCGACGCCGCCTTGGTCGATCACCTGTTCCCGGGCCGCCGCAATTACGTCACCAGCCGGATCATCGGCAATTACTTCCGCCTGACCGCCGACAACCGGTTGGTGTTTGGCGGGAGGGCTCGTTTTGCCCTGTCGAACCCGGCCTCGGATCTGAAGTGTGCGGATATTCTGGAAAAGGCCATGACGCGCCTGTTCCCCGATTTGGCGGGCACGCAAATCGACCACCGCTGGGGCGGCGCGATCGACCTGACGCAGGACCGCCTGCCCCGCGCGGGCGAGCATGAGGGCCTGTATTACGCCATGGGCTATTCGGGCCATGGGGTACAGATGGCCACCCATATGGGCGGACAGATGGCCAAGGTGATGGGCGGCGATGCCGATGCCAATCCCTTTGCCGATCTCGCCTGGCCCGCCATTCCCGGCCATCTGGGCAAGCCATGGTTCCTGCCCTTTGTGGGCGCCTATTACCGCGTGCTGGACTATTTCCAATGATGGACTTTTCACGCCGCGCCATGATGCTGGGCGGATTAAGCGCTGGCCTGGCGGGCCTGCCCGCGATGGGCGCCGCCCTGCCCAAACGCGGCGGTTCGATCCGCGTGGCCACGCAATCGGTCTCCACCGCCGATACGCTCGACCCGGCCAAGGGCGCGCTTTCCACCGATTATGTGCGCCATTACATGCTCTATTCGGGGCTGACGCGGATCGGGCATGATCTGCTCGCGCATCCTTCGCTGGCCGAACGGATCGAGAGCGCCGACCGGACCACATGGCATGTCGCGCTGCGCCGGGGCGTGCATTTCCATCATGGCGGCGAATTGACCAGCGCGGACGTCGTCTTCTCGCTGCTGCGTCACAAAGACCCCAAGCTGGGCAGCAAGATGGCCAGCCTTGCCGAGCAATTTGCCGAGGTGCGCGCCGATGGCCGCTATGGCGTGGTCATCCGCCTGACCGGGCCGAATGCCGATCTGCCCGCCCTTCTGGCGCAGTCGCATTTCCTGATCGTGCGCCACGGGGTGGATCGACCCGACGGCAATGGCACGGGCGCATTCCGCCTGGCCGAATTCAAGCCGGGCATCCGCACCGTGGTGGTCCGCAATCCCGACTATTGGGTGCCGGGCAAGCCCTATCTCGACCGCATCGAACTGATCGCCATTCCCGATGAGGTCAGCCGTATCAACGCGCTGTTGGCGGGCGATGTGCAATTGGTGAACGCGGTGGCCCCGCATTCCACCCGCCGCGTGGAGGCATCCCCGGCCCATGCCATCGCCACCACGCCATCGGCGCTCTATTCCAACCTGATCGCGCGGATGGATCGCCTGCCCAGCGGCAATCCCGATTTCATCGCCGCGCTCAAACATCTGGTGGACCGCCCGCTGGTCAAACGCGCGCTGTTTCGCGGCTATGCCACCATCGGCAACGATCAGCCGATCCCGCCCTTTCACCCCTATTACAACCCCGCCATTCCCCAGACCGCGCTCGATCTGGACCGGGCGAAATGGCATGTGCGGCGCGGCGGGTTGCAGAACGTGCGCCTGCCGATCTTTTGCGGCCCCGCGGTCGAAGGTTCGGTCGATATGGCCTCGGTGCTTCAGGAATATGGCGCGCGCGCGGGCCTCGATCTGGCCATTACGCGGGTGCCCTCGGACGGATACTGGTCCACGCACTGGATGCGTCACCCGCTTTCCTTTGGCAGCACCAATCCGCGCCCGACCGCCGATCTGGTCTTCTCGCTTTTCTACAAATCCGACGCCGCATGGAACGAGACGGGATGGAAAAACCCGCGCTTTGACCAGCTCCTGCTGGCCGCTCGGGGTGAGACAAACGAGGCAGACCGTAAGGCCATGTATGGCGAGATGCAGCAGATCGTGCATGACCAGTGCGGCTCGATCATCCCGGTCTTCATCAGCCTGATCGACGGCCATGACCGGCGGTTGCAGGGGCTCAACCCGCTGCCGATGGGAGGATTGATGGGCTATCAATTTGCCGAACACGTATGGTGGGCGGCATGAGCGGGGCAAAAACCGGAAAGGCCAGCCTTTGGCCGATGGTGGCCCGGCGGGTGGGTTCGGCGGCGCTGACGCTGCTGCTGGTCTCGATGGTGATCTTTGCCATTGCGGGCCTATTGCCGGGCGATGCGGCGCAGGAGGCCCTTGGCCAGTCCGCCACGCCCGAACAGGTGGCCGCGCTGCGCCACGAAATGGGCTTGGACCAACCCGCCCCGGTGCGTTACGCGCGCTGGCTCTCGGGCATGGTTCAGGGCGATGCGGGGCAATCGCTGGTGGCCGGTATGCCGGTGGGCGCGATCATTGCCGAACGCCTGCCCAACACGCTGATGCTGGCGGGGATGACGGCGGTGCTGGCGGTGCCTCTGGCGCTGATCATGGGCATTACGGCGGCGATCCGGCGCGGCACATGGATCGACCGGGCGATCAATCTGGCCTCGCTCTCGATGGTGGCGCTGCCCGAATTTCTGGTGGCGACGGTGGGCGTGCTGATCTTTTCGGTCAAGCTCATGTGGCTGCCCTCGATCGCGATGGTTTCGGCCGAGGCGAGCTGGAGCGACACTTTGCGCTCCTGCGCGCTGCCGATCCTGTCGCTGACGGTGGTGGTGGTGGCGCAGATGGCCCGCATGACCCGCGCCGCCATCGCGGATCAGCTTGACCGGCCCTATGTGGAAATGGCGCGTTTGAAGGGCGCTTCGCTCTCGCGCGTGGTGTTGGGCCATGTGCTGCCCAATTGTCTGGGGCCGATTGTCAATGCGATGGCGCTCTCGCTCTCCTACCTGATGGGCGGGGCGATCATTGTCGAAACCATCTTCAACTTTCCGGGTCTGGCCAGTTTGATGGTCAATGCCGTGACCAGCCGCGACATGCCCTTGTTGCAGGCCTGCGCGATGATCTTCTGCTCGGCCTATCTCCTCTTGATGCTGGTGGCCGATATGGTCGCGCTGCTGGCCAACCCAAGGCTGCGTGCGCAATGAAACGCTCGATCTCCCTTTTGGCCGGGGCCCCTCTGGCCACGCGCATTGCCGCCGGTTTCGTCGGCTTCTGGCTGGTGCTGGCGGTGGCGGGGCCTTGGGTGGCGCCGCATCCGGTGGGCGCCTTTGTGGATCAGGACGTGTTTTCCGGCCTGTCCGCGCGCTTCTGGCTGGGCAGCGATTATCTGGGCCGCGATGTGTTTTCGCGCCTGCTCTATGGCGCGCGCTATACGGTGTTTCTGGGTCTGGGCGCGGCATTGCTGGCGGCCTGCTGCGGCACGACCCTTGCGCTCTGGGCCACTTTGTCGGGCGGGATGGTCGATGAGATCATCTCGCGCGCGATGGACACGCTGATCTCGATCCCGTCCAAGATCCTTGCGCTGGTGCTGGTGGCGGCCTGCGGTTCTTCCCTGCCGCTCCTGCTGCTGATCTGCGCGCTGACCTATGTGCCGGGCAATTTCCGCATTGCGCGCGCGCTGGCGATGAACCTTGCCGCGCTGGATTTCGTGGCGGCGGCCCGCGCGCGGGGCGAGCGCAAATTCGCCATCGCCCTCCACGAGGTGCTGCCCAATATGATCCACCCGCTGCTGGCGGATCTGGGCCTGCGCTTCGTGTTCGTGGTGCTGCTGCTTTCGGGCCTGTCGTTCCTCGGCCTTGGGGTGCAGCCGCCCTATGCCGACCTTGGCTCGCTGGTGCGCGAGAATATCTCGGGCCTTACCGAGGGCGCGCCCGCCATCCTTGCCCCGGCGTTGGCAATTGCCGTGCTGACGGTGGGGACGAACCTGTTGATTGACGCCCTCAAGCCCGAGGACAAGCGATGAGCGCCCCCCATATCGAAGTTTCCGGCCTGACCGTGGCGGTGGGTGATGTGCCGATTGTTTCGGACATTTCCTTTGCCGTACAGCGCGGAGAGGTGCTGGCGCTGATCGGCGAATCCGGTTCGGGCAAGAGCACGACCGCGCTGGCCCTGATGGGATGGTGCCGCCATGGCGGACGCATTGCGAGCGGCACGATCCGCGTGGGCGGCATGGTGATCGAGGGCAAGAGCGAGGAAGAGCTCTCCGCGATCCGGGGCCGCCACATTGCCTATATCGCGCAAAGCGCGGCGGCGGCCTTCAACCCTTCGCGCCGGATCATGGCGCAGGTGATCGAACCGGCCATCATCCATCGCATCATGACGCGCCAGGAGGCCGAGGCCAAGGCGGTGGACCTGTTCCGCGCGCTGGCCCTGCCCTCGCCCGAGACGATTGGTGATCGCTATCCGCATCAGGTCTCGGGCGGGCAATTGCAGCGGCTGATGGCGGCGATGGCGCTGATTACCGATCCCGAACTGGTGATCCTGGACGAGCCAACCACCGCGCTCGACGTGACTACGCAGGTCGAGGTGCTCAAATGTTTCAAGGCTGCGCTGGCCCATTGCAACCATGGCCGGGGCGCCACCGCGATCTATGTCAGCCATGACCTTGCCGTGGTGGCCCAGATGGCCGACCGCATCGCCGTGCTTTTGAAAGGGCGGCTGGTGGAGGAAGGCCCGGCCGAGCAGGTGCTGACCGCGCCGCGCGATGCCTATACGCAGGTGCTGGTCAATGCGCCCCATCCGGTGCCTGCCGCGCCTGCGGGTGATGATGCCGCGCCGGTGCTCTCGGTGCGGGGGCTGACGGCGGGCTATGGCCGCGTTGTCGATGGAATGCCGCAGATTCCGGTGCTGCGCGATGTGGCGTTTGATCTGCCTGCGGGCGGCGCGCTGGGCATCATTGGCGAAAGCGGGTCGGGTAAATCGACGCTGGCCCGCGTGATCGCCGGGCTGCTGCCCGCCGCGCAAGGCGAGGTCCTGCTGAACGGCAGCGCTCTGCCGCCACGGCTGGAAGATCGCAGCCTCGATCAATTCCGCACCGTGCAACTGGTGTTTCAAAACGCCGATACCGCGCTTAATCCGGCCCATAGCGTGCGCCGCATACTTGCCCGCCCCTTGCAGCATTACCACGGGTTGACCGGCGCGGCGGCGGATCGGCGGGTGGCCGAATTGCTGGACCTGACGCGCCTGCCGCCCGAGGTGATCGACCGGCCGGTGACGAAACTGTCGGGCGGCCAGAAGCAGCGCGTCAACCTTGCCCGCGCGCTGGCGGCCGAGCCTAAGGTGCTGCTCTGCGATGAAGTGACATCCGCGCTCGATACGGTCGTTGGCGCGGCGATCCTCTCGCTGATCGAGGATCTGCGCCGCGATCTGGGGCTGGCCACGGTGTTTATCAGCCATGATATCCACGCGGTTTCGGCTTTGTGCGAAAAGGTGCTGGTGCTGTACGGTGGCACGCCGGTCGAACTGGCCACGCGGGCCGCGTTTAACGGGTCGCGCCATCATCCCTATACCAGCCTGCTCAAATCCAGCCTGCCCACGATGGACCCGCGCTGGCTCGACACCACGCGCGCGCCGATCCTGCGCGGTTTTCGCGTCGAGGGCCTCTGCCCGTTTCAGCCGCGCTGCGCCGAGGCCGTTCCGGGCCTGTGCGATGCCGTGCCCGCGCCGTTGCGCGAAGGCGATGGCATGCGCTGGCTGTGCCACCATTCCCCCAGCATCAAGGAACAAGCATGAGCGCCCGTTTCCGCCGCCTTGTCGAAACCGACCGGCCGCAGGTGAGCCTCACCATCGACGGCGTGGGTGTCACCGCGCTGGCGGGCGATACGCTGATGGTGGCGATGCTGACCAACGGCGATGCGTTGCGCAGCAGCGAATTTTCAGACCTTGAACCGACCGATGGCCGCCGCGCGGGCTTTTGCCTGATGGGCGCCTGTCAGGACTGCTGGGTCTGGACCGCGCAGGGCGAGCGTCTGCGCGCCTGTTCAACGCCGGTGCAGGGCGGCATGGAAATTTCGACTCACCAGCCGGAGGCGACATGGGCAACCATCGCGTAATTATCGTCGGCGCAGGCCCGGCCGGGGTGCGCGCCGCATCGGCCGTGGTGCGCGCGGGACTGCGCCCCATCGTCATCGACGAGGCCGCCCGCGCCGGCGGCCAGATCTATCGCCGCCCGCCGGAAAATTTCCAGCGCGACCACGAAGCGCTTTACGGCACCGAAGCGGCGCGCGCCCGCGCGATCCATGAGGATTTCGCCGCCCTCGTGCCCCATATCGACTATCGCCCCGAGACGCTGGTGTGGAATGTGGCCGAGGGCCATGTCTGGGCCGCGCATGAAGGCGAGACGCAGGCAATCCCCTATGACGCGCTGATCGTGTGCAGCGGGGCCAGCGACCGCGTGGCCCCGATCAAGGGCTGGCAGGCGGCGGGGTGCTATTCGCTGGGCGGGGCGCAGATTGCGCTCAAGGCTCAGGGCTGCGCCATCGGGCATCGGGTGATCTTCCTCGGCTCCGGCCCGCTGCTCTATCTGGCCGCCGCGCAATATGTGAAGGCCGGGGCCGAAGTGGCCGCCGTGCTGGACACCTCGCCCTTCTGGCTAAGGGTGAAGGCCGCGCCGAAACTGGCCGCGATGCCCGAACTGCTGTGGCAGGGAGTCAAGCTCCTGCGCGATCTGAAGCGCGCGGGCGTGCCTGTGCTGACGGGCGTGACGCCGGTGGAAATCGAGGGCGATACTCAGAGCGGCGTTTCGGGCGTGACCGTGCGCCACAAGGGCGCGGTCAAGCATTTCGCGGGCGATGCCGTGGCCATGGGCTGGCATGTGAAGCCCGAGGCGCAGATTGCCGATCTGGCCCGCGCAACCTTTGCTTTTGACGAGGCCACGCGCCAGTGGCTGCCCCAAACCGATGCCGATGGGCGGGCGGGCAATGCGCTTTACCTTGGCGGCGATGGAGCGCGGGTCTTGGGCGCGCGTAGCGCCGAGGTGACGGGCGAACTGGCCGCGATGGCCGCGCTGGCTGATCTGGGCCTATCGGTGGATGCTGATCGCCGCCGCTGGCTGCTGGCCGAAAAAGCCAATTACGCAAACTTCGCCAAGGGGTTGGCGCAGGCTTTCCCATGGCCACATGAACTGGTCGCCGCGATCCCCGATGAGGCCATCGTCTGCCGCTGTGAGGCCGTGACCGCCGCCACCCTGCGCGCCAGCGTGAACACCGCTCATGCGCAGGAAGCCAACCGCGCCAAGGCCTTCAGCCGCGTCGGCATGGGTCGTTGCCAGGGGCGCTATTGCGGCCATGCCAGCACCGAAATCATCGCGGCGGCGCGCAGCGTATCGCTGGAAAAGACCGGGCGCCTGCGCGGGCAGGCCCCGGTCAAACCTATCCCCGTGAGTCTGAAGCGGAACGACCTATGACCCAGATCCACCAGAGCGATGTCGCCATCATCGGTGGCGGTTTGATGGGATGCAGCGCGGCGCTTTTCCTGCGCCAGCGCGGCATGTCGGTGACGCTGCTGGAAACCGACAAGGTGGGGCGGCAGGCCAGCGGCACCAATTTCGGCAATGTGCGCCGTCAGGGTCGCCCGATCTTTCAGCTTCCCCTGGCCAATCGGGCGATCCGCATCTGGCGCGATTCCCCGCAATTGCTGGGCTCGGATGTGGAATATCTGCAAAGCGGCCATATCCGCGTGTGCTTCCGCGACCGCCCGGAAAATATCGGCAAAATGGAAGACTATGCCGCCCTTGCGCGTGAGGAAGGGCTGGACCTCGAATTGCTGTCCGCCAATGCCTTGCGGGAGAAATTTCCGTGGCTGGGGCCGGACGTGCTGGCCGGGTCCTATTCGGCCACCGACGGCCATGCCAATCCGCGCCTTGCCGCGCCTGCCTTTGCGCGGGCGGCGGCGCGGCTGGGGGCCTCCATCGTCGAAGACACCAAGATCGTCCACGCCGAGAAGGTGGGCGAGGATTTCCGCCTGACCGCCGAGGATGGCCGCCAATTTGCCGCGCCGATCCTGCTGATCACGGCGGGCGCATGGGCGGGCAAGATCGCGGGCTGGTTTGGCGAGGAAATCCCCCTCACCCCGCGCGCGCCGACGATGAGCGTGACCGAGCCGGTGCCCTATGCCATCGCGCCCGCCGTGGGCGTGATGACGCCCGATGAGGTGGAAACCGTCTATTTCCGGCAGGTGGCGCGCGGCAATATCGTGCTGGGCGGATCGACGCGGGCGCAATCCTATCCCGACGACTATCGCTCCTATGTCTTGCCGCAAAACACCATGACGCAGTTTCAGCATCTGCGCCGTCTGGCCCCGGCACTGGCCAATCTGCAGGTCATCCGCGTGTGGAGCGGGATCGAGGGCTATACCGATGACGCCCTGCCGATCATGGGGCCGAGCGCCAAGGTTTCAGGCCTGTTCCACGCCTTCGGCTTTTCGGGCAGCGGGTTTCAGATCGGGCCGGGCGTGGGCGAAACCATGGCTGAATTGATCGCCACGGGCGCGACCGATATTCCGCTCGAACATTATGCGGTGACGCGGTTTGCCAAATAAGTAAGGGGGCAAAGGTATCGAACCTTTGCCCCCCTTTTCGTTACAGCCCGATCAGCACCGTTTTGCTCTTGCAGCTTGCCAGATAGGCCTCGCGCCCCAGATCCTTGCCCAGCCCCGATTGCTTGAAACCGCCGGTGGGCAGGATGAAATCATCCGAGCGGCCATAGCGGTTGACCCAGACCGTGCCTGCCTCAAGCGCCCGCGTGGCGCGGATCGCGCGGCTCAGGTTCTGGGTATGAACCCCCGCCGCCAGACCATAGCGCGTGCCATTGGCCAGCGCATAGGCTTCCTCGTCATCGGCAAAGCTCTGCACCGTCAGGACCGGGCCGAAGATCTCGCTTTGCACCGCAGTGGCGTCGGCGGAAAGGCCCGCGATCAGCGTGGGTTCGTAGAAAGTCCCGGCCCGTTCGACCCGCGCCCCGCCGGTAATCGCCTCGCCGCCCTCGGCGCGGGCGGTTTGCACGATGGCGTCGATCCCCGACAATTGCTTTTCCGAAACGATCGGCCCCATCGTCGTGCCATCGGCCCATGTCTCGCCCAAACGGTGGGCGCGGAACAGGGCGGCGATGCGCTCGGTCACCTCATCGGCCACGCTGGCCTCGACCAGCAGGCGCGAACCGGCGACGCAGACCTGACCGGCGTTCAAGGTGATCGCGCGGGCGACAATCGCGCAGGCCTTGTCCATATCCGCGTCGGCAAAGATGATCTGCGGGCTCTTGCCGCCCAGTTCGAGCGTGCAGGGTTTCGGCCCGGTGGCCGCACAGGCGCTCATGATCGCGCGGCCCGTGGCGGTCGATCCGGTAAAGCTGACCTTACCGACCTGCTCTGCGCGGACGAGGCCATCGCCAATGTCATGGCCCATGCCCTGCACCACGTTGAAGATGCCCGCAGGCACCCCGGCGGCCACGGCCAGTTCGGCCAGACGCACGACCGAGAAGGGCGTCAGTTCGGAAGGCTTGAGCACCACGGCATTGCCCGCCGCCAGCGCTGGGCCCAATTTCCACGCCGCCATCACCAGCGGCAGGTTCCACGGCGCAATTGCGCCGACCACGCCATAGGGTTCATTGGCGGTGAAACCAAAACGGTCATCGGCGGTGGCGCCCACCTCGCCGCCATGCTTATCGGCAAATTCGGCGAAAAAGCGGATGCATTCGGCGGTATAGGGCAGATCCCATGCCAGAATCTCGGCCAGCGTGCGGGTCGAGCCCACCGCTTCCAGCGGGGCCAGAACCGCGCGGTCGGCGTCAATCGCATCGGCCCAGCGGTGCAGGATACGGGCGCGGGCGCGCGGGTCCATCCGGCCCCAGCCGCTGCTTTTCTGCGCGGCGGCGGCATCTTCTGCCGCTTGGTTCATCTGGTCCATGCTGGCCGCGTGCAAGGGCGAGAGCAGCCCCCCATCGGAAGGGCGCAACACATCGAACACCGCGCCGGCGCCCAGAATTTTGCGCCCACCGATGAAATTGGCCGCCAGATCGGGCCGGATGGAATCGGGGTTGAAGGCAATCGTCATCGGGCATGGCTCCGCAGTGGTTCTTTGGGGGTTCTGGGGGCAAGATTATTGCCCAGCGGCAGAATCGACTGGGCAAAGCGGGGCGCTCAACGCCATAATCTTCTGATCTTATGCATAAGGCGGCAGCCTATTCCATTCGCGCGGGGCTAACCCATTATCAGGACTGGCGCATCACCCCCTCGTTTGGATGCGCCGACACACCAATACGGTTGGCGGGGCAAAGGAAAGGAGTGCGGCGATGGGCGAGCTGGTCACCAGCGACGTGAGTTTTCGGGCGATGCGGCATGAAGATGTCGAGCGCGCGGTCGAGATGTCACGCGCGCTCTCCTGGCCGCATCGTGAAGAGGACTGGGCGCTGTTTCTGAGCCTGGGCCATGGCATCGTGGCCGAGGTGGACGGAGAGGTGATCGGCACCATCTGCGGCTTTCCCTATGGCGATCATGCCGCGACGCTGGGCATGGTGATCGTCGATGATGCGCATCAAGGCAAAGGCTATGGCCGCCAGCTGATGCAGGCGATGCTCGACCATCTGGGCAACCGGACCGTGCTGCTTCAGGCCACGATCGAGGGCGCGCCGCTTTATGAAAAGCTGGGCTTTGTCGATATCGGCACGCTGCATCAACATCAGGGCACGATCCCGCTGGCCCCGCTGGCCGCGCTGCGCAGCGGCGAACGTATCCGCCCGCTCGGCTCGTCCGAACAGACGCCGGGCGAATTGTACAGCAAGGCCACCGGCACCGATCGCCATGCGATGATGCGCGCCCTGACCGCGCAGGACAGCACGGTGGTTCTGACCCATGACGATATTCCCGTCGGCTTTGCCCTGCTGCGCCGGTTTGGCCGGGGATGGTCGGTGGCGCCTGTGGTGGCGCCCGATGCCGATGGCGCCAAGGCGCTGATCCTGCACTGGCTGGCCCAGAATGCGGGCAATTTCACCCGCCTCGATGTGACCGAGGAAAGCGGACTTTCGCCATGGCTGGAAGGGCTTGGCCTGCCGCGCGTCGATACGGTACGCATGATGGCGCGGGGGCCTCTGCCCGAAACGGCGCCCAACGCCACGCTCTTTGCTCTCACCACCCAAGCACTGGGGTAAACCATGCAGCTTTCCGATAACACCCTTTTGAAGCAGGCCGCGCTGATCGGCGGACAATGGCTTGGCGCCTCCTCGCGCGATGCGCTGGCGGTGAAGGACCCGGCCAATGGTGCGGTGCTGGGCGCGGTGCCCGATTGCACGGGCGATGACACACAGGACGCCATTGCGGCGGCCAATGCAGCATGGCCGGCATGGCGCGCGCGCACGGCGGGCGAACGCTGCGCGCTGCTGGAGGCATGGCACGCGCTCGTGCTGGCCAATCTGGACGATCTGGCCCTCATCATGACCGCCGAACAGGGCAAGCCGCTGGCCGAGGCGCAGGGCGAGATCCGCTATGCCGCCAGCTTCATCAAATGGTTTGCCGAAGAAGGCCGCCGCACCGGCGCGCGCAACGTCGTCTCGCCCGAACGCGATCGTCGCGTCATCGTGCTGACCGAGCCGGTGGGCGTTTCGGCGGCGATCACGCCGTGGAATTTCCCCGCCGCGATGATCACGCGCAAATGCGCGCCCGCGTTGGCCGTCGGGTGCCCGGTGGTGATCAAGCCTTCGGAAATGACACCCTTCACCGCGCTGGCGCTGGGCGAACTGGCCTTGCGGGCGGGCTTCCCCGAAGGCGTCATCAATATCGTGACCGGCCTGCCCACGGCCATCGGAGCGGCGATCACGGCCAGCCCGCTGGTGCGCAAGCTGTCCTTCACCGGATCGACCCGCGTTGGCTCCTTGCTGCTTGAACAATGTGCCAAGACCGTGAAGCGGACCAGCATGGAATTGGGCGGCAATGCGCCGTTGATCGTCTTTGCCGATGCCGATCTCGATCTGGCGGTGAAGGCGGCGATGGCCAGCAAATTCCGCAATGCCGGGCAGACCTGCGTCTGCGCCAACCGGATGCTGGTGGCCGATGAAATCTACGACGCCTTTGCCGAAAAGCTGGCCGCCGCGGTCGCCGGGTTGAACGCCGCGCCGGGGATGGAGCCGGGCTCGACGGTCGGCCCGCTGATCAATGCCGCCGCCGTGCAAAAGGTCTCGGCCCATCTCGAGGACGCGCTGGGCAAGGGCGGCAGGATCATCGGCGAAGGCAAGGGCCGCAGCGATGACCGCTTTGTCCGCCCCGTCATCATCGGCGATGCCAATCCCGAGATGCGCCTGGCTTCGGAAGAAACCTTTGGCCCCCTCGCCCCGCTGTTCCGCTTTACCAGCGAGCGGCAGGCGATCGAGATGGCCAATGACACGCCCTACGGCCTTGCCGCCTATTTCTACACCCGCGACCTGTCGCGCTCGTTCCGCGTGGCCGAGGCGCTTGAGGCCGGGATGATCGCGCTGAACACCGGCGGGATCGCGATGGAAATGGCGCCCTTTGGCGGCGTCAAGCAATCGGGCCTTGGCCGCGAAGGCGGACAGCAGGGCATCGAGGAATATCTGGAAACCAAGGCCTTCCACATCGGCGGGCTGGAATTGGGGGCATAAGACCCATGCGCAATTACAAGATCGCCGTCATCGCCGGGGACGGCATTGGCAAGGAAGTCATGCCCGAGGGCCTGCGCGCGCTGGAAAAGGCGTCGGGCGCCTATGGTTTCGGGCTGGATCTGCAGGTGCATAATTTCGCCGATTGCGATTATTATGCCCGGCATGGCCGCATGATGCCCGAGGATTGGAAGGATCAGATCGGCCGCCCCGATGCGATCTTCTTTGGCGCGGTGGGCTGGCCCGAAACGGTGCCTGATCACATTTCGCTGTGGCAGAGCCTGCTGCAATTCCGCCGCGAATATGACCAGTTCGTCAATCTGCGCCCGGTGCGTCTGATGCCGGGCGTGCCCTGCCCGCTGGCCGGGCGCGAACCGGGGGACATCGACTTCTGGGTTGTGCGCGAAAACACGGAGGGCGAATATTCGAGCGTCGGCGGTCATATGTTTGCCGGGACCGAGCGCGAGATCGTCATTCAGGAAACCGTGATGACGCGCCAGGGCATTGACCGCGTGCTGCGCTTTGCCTTTGATCTGGCGCAGAAGCGGGAGCGTAAGCACCTGACCAGCGCGACCAAATCGAACGGCATCGCCATCACCATGCCCTTCTGGGACAAGCGCGTGGAAGCCATTGGCGAGGAATATCCCGATGTGAGCCATGACAAGTATCACATCGACATCCTGACCGCGCAATTCGTGATGAACCCCCAGCGTTTCGACGTCGTGGTCGCCTCCAATCTGTTCGGCGATATCCTCTCGGACCTTGGCCCGGCCTGCACCGGCACGATCGGCATCGCGCCGTCCGGCAACATCAACCCCACCGGCGAACACCCCAGCCTGTTCGAGCCCGTCCACGGTTCGGCGCCCGATATCGCGGGCAAGGGCATCGCCAATCCGGTAGGCCAGATCTGGTCGGCCGCGATGATGCTCGAACATCTGGGCGAGGCAGAAGCGGCGGCGGGCATCATGCGCGCCATCGAACACGTCCTGTCCACCCCCACGGGCCGCACCGGCGATCTGAAGGGCAGCGCCAACACCGTGGAATGCGGCAAGGCGATTTCCGAAGCCATCGGCTGAACCACGGCATAAAATGCCGCGCCCCTGCCCCTGTTTGGCGAAACACGCCTGAACCGCTAGCATAGGTTTGCCTCATGACCGAAACCCTGACCAACCGCTCGCTGATCGATCTTGACCGCGATCACCTGATCCACCCGGTGGCCTCTTTCCGTGGCCACGAGGCGCATGGCGCGCGCGTTTTGGCCAGCGGGGACGGCATGTGGCTGACCGATATAGAAGGCAAGCGCGTCATCGACGGCTTTGCCGGCCTGTGGTGCGTCAATGTCGGCTATGGTCAGGACAGCGTGGTGGAAGCCGCCGCCGAGCAGATGCGCCGCCTGCCCTATGCCACGGGCTATTTCCACTTTGCCAGCGAACCAGCGATCCGGTTGGCGGCAGAATTGACCGCTCTGACGCCCGAGGGCCTCAATCACGTCTATTTCACGCAAGGCGGCTCGGATTCGGTGGACAGCGCGGTGCGCTATATCGTCCACTATTTCAACGCCATCGGCAAACCGGACAAGAAAGAGTTCATCGCGCTCGAATGGGGCTATCACGGCTCCTCGGCGATGGGCGCGGGCCTGACGGCGCTGGCCAATTTCCATCGCGGTTTCGATCTGCCGTACAAGTGGCAGCACCATATCGCCTCGCCCTATCCCTATCGCCACCCCAATGGCGATGACGATGCCGCCGTAATCGCCAGCACCATTGAGGCGCTGGAAGCCAAGGTGGCCGAAATCGGCGCGGACAAGGTTGCCGCCTTCTGCTGCGAACCCATTCAGGGCAGCGGCGGCGTCATCGTGCCGCCCGTGGGCTGGCTCAAAGCCATCCGCGAAGCCTGCGACCGGCTTGGCATCCTGCTGCTGGTCGATGAAGTCATCACCGGCTTTGGCCGCACCGGGCCATTGTTCGCCTGCGAGGCCGAGGGCGTGACGCCAGATTTCATGACCACCGCCAAGGGCCTGACCGCCGGTTATGCCCCGATGGGCGCGCTGTTCATGGCCGACCATATCTATCAGGCGATTGCCGATGCCAGCCCGCTGCCGGTGGGTCATGGCGGCACCTATTCGGGCCATCCGGTAGCCGCCGCCGTGGGTCTGGAAGTGCTGCGCCTCTATCGCGAGGGCGGCGTGCTGGCCAATGGCGTGATGGTGGGCGAACGTTTCGCCGCGCGGATGGAGGCGATCCGCAGCCATCCGCTGGTGGGCGATGTGCGCTATCGCGGGCTGCTGGGCGCCATCGAACTGGTGGCGAACAAGGAAACCAAGGAGCCGCTTGCCGCCGATCTGGCGCTGGGCGATCGCCTCTCGCAGATGACCTGGGACAATGGCGTGATCGTGCGCTGTTTCGCCAATGCGGTCATCGGCTTTGCCCCGGCGCTGACCTGTACGCCCGAGGAAATGGACATCATTTTCGACCGTGTGCAATTGACGCTCGACCAATTGCTGGATCAGGCCGATATTCGCTCCGCAATCGGCCAATAAGAGGAAAACGCCCCATGATGCCCGGCCCCAAACTCGACCGCATCGATCTCAAGATCCTTGCCAAGCTGCAACAGGCCGGGCGCGTCACCAATGTCGAACTGGCCGATGCGGTGGGCCTCTCGCCCAGCCCTTGCCTGACGCGGGTAAAAAGGCTGGAGCAGGCGGGCTATATCACCGGCTATGGGGCCCATCTCAACCTTGGGAAGCTGGGCGAATTTCTGACGGTTTTCACCGAGGTCACGCTGTCCGAACACCGGCGCGGCGATTTTTCGCGCTTTGAAAGCCGGATCGTGAAACTGGACGAGATCGTCGAATGCCATCTGGTTTCGGGCGGCTATGACTATCTGCTCAAATTCGTCACGCGCGGCGTGTCGCATTACCAGTCGATCATCGAAGGGATGCTGGAAAGCGATTACGGGATCGAGAAATATTTCTCCTATGTCGTGATCAAATCGCCCTTCATCAAACATCACTTCCCGATCCAGAGCCTGTTCGGCAATTCGGTTTAAGGGCCTTCAGACCATGACGGACATAGCTGCGCTGCTGGCGCCATTGGTGGCGCTGCGCCATGATATCCATGCCCACCCGGAATTGGGCTTTGCCGAACATCGCACGGCGCGGGTAATCGCCGATGCGCTGCGCACGGCAGGGCTGGAGGTGCATGAGGGCATCGGCGGCACCGGCGTGGTGGGCGTTCTGCGCCATGGATCGAGTTCACGCACCGTGGGCCTGCGCGCCGACATGGACGCGCTGCCTATCGATGAAAAAACCGGCCTGCCCTATGCGAGCCGCCATGAGGGGTGTTTTCACGGCTGCGGCCATGACGGGCATGTGGCGATGCTGCTGGGCGCGGCCCAGGCGTTGGCCGCCGATCCTTCGGGCATCGACGGCACGGTCCATTTCATCTTCCAGCCTGCCGAGGAAGGGCAAGGCGGCGCGCGCGCGATGATCGAGGATGGCCTGTTCGAGCGCTTTTCCTGCGACCGCGTCTATGCGCTGCATAACTGGCCCGCCCTGCCTGCCGGAACGATTGCCACGCGCGCGGGCGCGATCATGGGCGCGGCGGACAAGTTCCACATCACCCTGCGCGGACGCGGCGGCCATGCTGCGGTTCCGCATGACACCAATGACACGCTGCTGGCGGCTGCATCGCTGGTGCAACAATTGAACACGATCGTTGCCCGCAACGCCCCCGCCAGCGCAAACGCTGTGCTCTCGGTCACACAGATCCACGGCGGCCACGCCCACAACGTCATCCCCGGCGAGGCGATGGTGGCGGGCACCGTGCGCACATTCGACCCCGCCGTTCAGGACCGGATCGAAGAGCGGATGCGCCAGATCATCGCCGGAATCGAGGCCGGTTTCGAGGTCAGCGCCGAACTGGACTATGACCGCTATTACCCCGCCACGATCAATGATGCCGACGCCGCGCAGGACGCCCTGACCATCGCGGCCACCGTCGGCACGGCACAGCGCGCGCCCGAACCCGCCGCCACGTCCGAGGACTTTTCCTTCATGCTGCAGGTCCGCCCGGGCGCCTATATCTGGCTGGGGCAAGGCGTGGGTGAAAGCCCGGCCCCGCTGCACAATCCGCATTATGATTTCAACGACGCCGTGCTGGAAACCGGCCTGCGTCTCCATCTCGCGCTGGCCCGGCATTGGCTGGCCCCGCAGGAGTGAATGCCATGAACCTGACCACATGCCCCTCCTTTATCGACCTCGACGCCTTTGCCCAGACCACACAGGCGGGCGCGGAACCGTTTGGCGCGGATGCGGCGCTGCTGCCCCTGCGCGGCGGCCCGGTGGAAATGCACGCCTGCCTCCTTTCGGGCAGCGGCAGCGCGCAGGCGCAGACCGGTGACACTATGCTGATCGTGGCCGAGGGAGAAGCGCAGATCACCGCAGGCGGCCAGACCCACACCCTGGCCAAGGGCGGCAGCCTCGTCCTGTCCGGCCCGCAGGCTTTTGACTGGAGCGCGGACCATGCCCGCGTCGTCACCATGCGCTATATCGGAGGCGCGGGCGAAGCGGCGGGCGTCACCGCCATTGACCCCACCACCGAGCGCGTCCCCTCGGGCGCGCCGCTGGCCGAATTGCTGATCGGCCCCACGCCGCAATGCCGCAATCACACGCAGTTCCTCTCCACCGACGGCGAATTCATGGTCGGCGTCTGGGATTCCACCCCCTATCACCGCCGCGCGATGCCCTATCGCCATTTCGAACTGATGTATCTGCTCGACGGCAGCGTGACCTTCATCGACGAGGAAGGCCGCGAGGGCACGTTCCGCAAGGGTGACCTGTTCATGGTCGAACAGAATGCCCAGTGCAGTTGGGAAAGCCGCGAGGACGTGACCAAGATCTTCGCGATCTATCGCCCCAAGTAACGCATGGCAGGGTTCCGGGCGATCAATGTTCGCCCAGAACCCGCGCCTTCATCCGGTGCAGCCCCATCCACATGCCGACCACCACCATGGGCACCATCACGCCCATGATCTCGGCCGCCGGGAAATGTTCAAACCGATGCTCGGCGGCCTTGAGCATATAGCCGATCAGGCTGATGCCATAATAGCTGAGCGCGACGACCGAGAGGCCCTCGACCAGTTGCTGCAGCCGCAATTGCAGGCTGGATGACCGCTCCATGGATCGCAGCAAACGCCCGTTCTGGTTCTCGATGCGGGTTTCGACGCGGGTGCGCAGCAGCGATGTGAAATGCGCCGCGCGCTGCGTCAGATCCTCCAGCCGCCGCGAATAGGCCTGCGTGGTGCGGATCGCGGGCAGCAGGCGGCGCTGGGTGAAATCCTCAAGGCTGGGATGGCCGGGAATGGCGCGCGGCATCAGGCCCGCCAATCGCTCCTCCACCAATTGGGCATAGGCGGCGGTCGCGCTCATCCGATAATGCGTCTCGGTCGACAGCGACATGAGATCGAGGCTGAGCACCGAAACCCGTTCGAGCAGCGCATCGTCGGTCGTGTCGGGATTGGCCACATCGGCGGCCAGTTCGCGCAAGGTCGCCTCGGCCGCGTCCAGCCGGGGCCAATAGGCCTGCGCCATCGGCAGGCCCATCAGCGCCAGATTGCGGTAATTGCCCAATTCCTGAAACCGTTGCAGCAACCGCGCCAGATCGGCAGGCGCCGCGCCATTGGCCGAAACCAGCGCAATGCCCAGCCCCTCGGCCCCGATGCGGAAATCCGACCACAGGCGCACGCCGGACGCGCCGATCATGCAGGACACAAGATCGGAGCCGACAAAGCCCATCTGCGGCAAAAGGTCGCGCGCCTGCGCCTGATTTTCAACCACATGGATGCGCGTGGCGCGGATGACCTGTCCGGGAAAACGCTCGATCCATGCCAGCGCCTGCGCGGGGTCGGCATGGGGTTCGTGCATGAACAGGGTGATACCGCAGGCCTCGCTGTGCTGCTCCCAGACAAAGGAAATACCGGGGCCAAGCTCACCCTCGGCATGGCGCGGATTGTCCGATTGGTTCAGCCGCCCGCCGATGGGCAGATTTTCCAGCATCGCCCTTTGCCCCGCCCGCTCCTCGGGCGAGACCAGGCGCAGCACCTGAAGGATCCGCGTCGGCGCATGGATCGCGGGCCAGCGACGCAGATGCATCTCGCCCACCACCTGCCGCCGCAGCGGATGTTCGTCGAGCCTCATTCTCCACTCCCCCTTAACGCGGCGATTATTCCCTGCCCCAGCGACAGGCCGCCATCATTGGCCGGCACCTGTTTGTGCGCCACCGGCACCATGCCTCGCGCGCGGATTTCCCGGCGCAGCGCGGCCAGCAACACCCGGTTCTGCATCACCCCGCCCGACAGGACGACATGGCCGCCCGGCGTGCCGGCCAAAGCCGCGTGATGCGCCAATGCCCTTGCCAGCGTGGCATGAAACCGCGCCGCAATCCGCCCCGGCGCAACGCCTGCGTCCAGATCGCCCAGCAGCGCCCGCCACAATCCGCCCCATTCCAGAGCAGGCGCAACGTCCCACGCCGCCTCGTCAAAGGGCCGGGCCAAGGCTTCGAGCGCCATGGCCGCCTGCCCCTCATGGCTGATCCGCAAGGGATGGATGCCCAGCGCCGCCGCCGCCGCATCAAACAGCCGACCTGCCGATGAACATGGCGGACAATTCGTGCCGCTGTCGATCATGCTTTCGGCCAAGCGCAACTTGGGTTCCTCGGGCAGATGGTGCAACAAAGACCCCGCCGCCGCGCGCCAATCTGCCCCAAACGCCGCGCGCAGATGAGCCAGCAGATTGCGCCACGGCTCCTTCATCGCCGCCGCTCCGCCGATCAGTGGCACCGGCGCGAAACCGCCCACACGCTCAACCCCGCGATAGCCCCCGCGCAGCACTTCGCCGCCCCAAAGCGCGCCATCCGGCCCCAACCCCAGCCCGTCGAGCAACAGGCCTACATGCTCGCCATCAGCCATGCCATTATCGGCCATACAGGCGGCCATATGGGCATGATGGTGCGCCACGCGGACCAATGCCGCGCCCGTTTCCTGCGCGATCCGCTCGCCCATCTGGGTGGAGAGATAGCCGCCATGGGCATCGACCGCGACGATCCGGGGCGTGAAATCGAACAGGCGGCGATAGAGATCGAGCATCGCGCGATAATCCTCCAGCGCCGCCGCCTGCTCCAGATCACCGATATGCGGGCCGACCATCGCCTCACCGCCCCGGATCAGGGTGAAGGTCGCCTTCAGCTCCCCCCCGCAGGCCAGCACCAGGGGCAGGCCATCGAAGGGCAGAGCGATGGGCGCGGGCGCATATCCCCGCGCGCGGCGGATGGGGATGGGCGCGCCCGCCTCGTCCATGGCCAGCACGCTGTCATCCAGCCGGTTCTCGATTGTCCGGTCATGCATCACAAAGGCATCCGCAACCCCGGCCAAAGCCTCGCGCGCCTGCGCATTGTCGATCACCTGCGGCTCGTCGGACCGATTGCCCGAGGTCATCACCAAAGGCCCGCCAAATTCGGCCATCAACAAATGGTGCAAAGGCGTGGCGGGCAGCATCACGCCCAGATGATCCTGATCCGGTGCCAGAGCATCAGGCACATCGGCCACGCGAGGCAAAAGGACAATCGGCGCCGCCGCGCTTTCCAGCAAGGCGCGTGCCGGGGCGCTGACCTCGCACAAGTCCTCCGGCCGAGCGGTCATCACCGCAAAGGGCTTGGCATCGCGCGCCTTGCGGCGGCGCAGTTCCGCCACCGCCCGCGCATTCATCGCATCGCAGGCCAGATGAAATCCGCCCAATCCCTTGATCGCCACAATCGCCCCGCTGCGCAGCAATTGCGCGGCCGCCGCGATGGGTTCTCCCTCGCCCCCCTCGATCCACAGGCGCGGACCGCAGGCGGGGCAGGCAATCGGCTGGGCATGGAAACGCCGGTCCGCCGGATCGCCATATTGCGCGGCGCAGGCTTCGCACATGGGGAAATCGGCCATGCTGGTCTGCGCCCGGTCCCACGGAATGGCGCGGGCGATGGTCAGACGCGGGCCGCAATGGGTGCAATTGGTGAAAGCATAGCCGTGCCGCCGCTCCCCCGGATCGCGGATTTCGGCCAGACAGGCAGGACAGGTTGCCGCATCGGGCGGGATGGCGGTGGTGGTGGCGCCCTGCCCGCTTTCGACAATGCGGAACGCGCCCCAGCCTTGACCAACCGGCGCATCGCATACCTCGATGCCCGCCACGCGGGCCAAGGGCGGCGCCTCATCCCGAATGCGGCGCGCCAGTTCGTCAAGATCGGCATCATCGCCCCATGCCGCGATGCGCACGCCCTCGCCATCGTTCGACACTTCGCCCGTCAGGCCAAGTTCTTGCGCCAGACGCCAGACGAAGGGGCGAAAGCCCACGCCCTGCACCGTCCCGCGCACGCGGATGCTGCGCCCGCACACCGACATCAATGCACCGTGCAGACCATGCAGGGGTCAAAGCTGCGCACGATATGCTGGACCGAAACCGGCTCGGTCTCGCCCGCACGGATGGGCGCGCCGACCAGCGCCTGTTCCAATGGCCCCGGTACGCCTTGCGCATCGCGGGGCGAGAAGTTCCAAGTCGTAGGCGCGATGATCTGATAATGGCTGATCCGCCCGCCATCCAGCCGCAGCCAGTGGCCAAGGCTGCCCCGCGCCGCCTCGGTCAGGCCCATGGCATCGCCCGTGTCCAGACGCGGGCGCGTGTCCTGAAAAGGCGCGGGAGGGTCGATGGCGGCGATCCAATGCTCCATCGCCATCACCACCAGCGCCACCTCAATGATGCGCGCCACCACGCGAGCCTCGACGCTGGCCCCGTCGCGCGCCACATAATCGCGCAGCAGCGGATGTCCCGCCACCAATTGCCGCGAAAGCGCCCCCACCTCGGCCACATTGCCGCCAAGGCGCGGGGCCTTGCACCAACTGTAAGCGTCGGGGTTGCTCATATCGGGCGCAGGCGCAGCATGGCGCGGGGCGCCGCCGTTGCCTGCATACCATGCGTGGGACACATCCTCGGTGATCGCGCCGATGGGCAGAGGCCCCGCCGCACCGATCCCGGCATCGAACATCCCGCGCGGAAACAGCGGACCGTCCCCGCTGGCATAGGCGCCGAACGCAATATGGCGCAGGCGCGTCACGCCGGATCGCGCCAGATCGAGCCTTTGGGCGATGGTCAGGAAATGGGCGAAATCCCCCCCGCATCCCTGCGCCCAATCGTAAAGCGCTTCGCGGCTGGAAATCGCGGCCACGGCCTCCAAAGGCGCGGCAAACAGGGTGTTTTCGCAAAAGGCGCGAAAACCCGACAGCATCAGCCGCAACCGCGCCTGTTCGGCTCGCGTGATGGCCCGCGTCGATCCGCCCGGCTGGATAGAGAGCGTATGGGGCCATTTACCCGCCAGCACACCCATCATGTTCATCAGGCCAGCCCGCGCGGGCAGCATCTGGGTTGCCGCGCTGCCTTTCAGGGCGGTGAAACGGTCCGCCGCCGCCTGATGCCAAGGTTCGCCCGCATAGGCGGCGCGGGCGAAATCGGGCATGAAAAACAGGTAGAAATGGGTGATATGGTCCGCGATATTTTCCACCGCATGGACCAGATTGATCGCATGTTGCCCATTGGCCGGGGGCAAGCGCCGCTCCAGCCCGGCGGGGCGCACCCCGGCCAAGGCGCGGGCCGCCGCCACGCTTTGCGAGACCGAACAGATGCCGCAGATGCGCGGGGCATAGGTCAGCGCGTCCGCAGCAAGCCGCCCCACCAGCATCGCCTCAAACCCGCGATAGAGCGGCGAGGTGACGCGCGCGCCCTCAACATGATCGCCCGCGATGTCGAGCCGCACCTCAAGATCGCCCTCCACCCGGTTAAACGGGCCGAGGATCAGGCGCGATGACTTCTCGCTCATGCGCCCTCCTTGCGCCGGTCGCGCGGCAGGATGGCGGGGGTGGGCCTTGCGGCATTTTCCTTCAACCGGCGCGGCGTGGCGGCCTTGGACAGGCTGGCCAGCGCGACGAACCACGCCTTGGGCATATCGGTAGGCAATCCGATGGGGATGCCGCTGATCTTGGGCGTCAGGGAGAAACTGTGGCCCGGTTCTTCAAAACCCGGCGCCGTGCAGTTGATACAGGGGTATCCCCCCGTTAGGCACGAACCCGACCCGTTCCACGCCCGCGTGTTGCAATCGGCCCGCGCCTGCGTGCCCTTGCAGCCGAGGTTTTCCATCATGCAGCCAAGGTCGCCCAGTTCCTCGGCGCTGGCCTTGAATTCATAATATTCGTTGCGGGCGCAGCCGTGGTGGACCAGTTGCGAAGTATAGGCCAGCGGGCGCTCCCATTCGTCGAGGTCGGCGGCGGACAGGGTACCGCCCGCCAGTTGCAGGATAGTATCGACAAACCATCCCGGATGGATCGGGCAACCGGCGATATTAATGACCGGCAAACCACCCCGCGCGCGAAATCCCGCACCCAGCAAGCCTCCAGCCCGCGTGCCATTATAGGCAAGCCCGCCCGCCTCCACCGCATTGCCGCCCCCCGCCGTGATGCCGCCAAAGGCGGCGCAGGAGCCGACCGCGATAATATGGGTCGCATGGGCGGCAATCGCGCCGATCATGTCACGCATCGGCCGCCCGGTGCCCGCCATCAGGTGAAAGCCGCCGGTGCCGTTCGGGCCGTGGATGACCGATCCTTCGAGGCAGAGGATGTCGACCGGCTGCGTCCCATCGGCGGCGGCGTCAAGGATCGCGCGCGCCTCCGCCCCGGTCGCCTCGGAGAGCGAGGGGTGCCACAGGACCTCGACATGGGCGGCGCGCAGGGCGGTGACGAGATCCGGCTCCTGCTGGCCCAGCAGGGAGAGCGTGCAACCCCCGCAGCCCCCCGATTGCAGCCAGATCAGGCGCAGCGGACGCGTAGGCGTTCCGGCGGGATAGGTCATTCCTCGCCCCCTTCCGGCCCCGCCAGCGGCAGGCGCAACGTGAATACCGCCCCGCCGCCGGGCGCATCGGCATAATCGAGCGATCCACCCAATTTGCCCGCCATCGTATAGGAAACATAAAGACCCAGCCCTGTCCCCGCGCCGATCGGCTTGGTGGTGAAGAAGGGTTCGAAGATCTTGTCCTGATGATCGCGCGCCACGCCCGGCCCATTGTCGGCCACCGAAAGGGCAATCGTATCGCCCTCCTGCGCGGCGGAAATATGGATCGCTCCGCCCTCGCGGTCCTTCAGCGCATCGGCGGCGTTCTGGACCAGATTGACGAGGATCTGGTGCAACTGCCCCTTGCGGCTGGAAATCTCCAGCCTTTCGGGCAGCGCGCAATGCAATTCGGGCGGATCGCGCAGGGCCTTCAAGACCCAATCCGCCGCCGTATGCACCAGCCGGACAAGGTTGAAACTTTCCAGCGGCTCGCGCTGGCTGGCGGAAAAGCGGCGCAGGTCCTGCACAATATCGCGTACACGCTCCGCCCCCTCCAGCGTGCCATCGACCAAGGGGCCGATGTCGGAGAGCACCCGGTCGATCTTGAGCTTTTCGCGCAGAGCCGCCAGTTCGGCCCCGCCCCGCCCGGCGTCAATGGCAGCCAGATATTGCGTGATCGCCCCGCCATAGCGTTTCAGAGCATACATATTGCCGAAAACAAAGCTGATCGGATTGTTCAACTCATGCGCCACGCCCGCCACCAGACGGCCCAGCGCGGCCATCTTCTCGCTGGTCAGCAATTGCTGCTGGGTCTGGCGCAATTTGCGATGCGCCGCGTCCAGTTCGGCCAGCGTGCGCTCAAGCGCAATATTGCGCTCCTCCAGCGCGGTCTGGCTGGCGACCAGATCGGCATAGACATCATCCATCTTGCGGATGACATCAATCCACATATCCTCGCCATTCATTCCCAAATCGGCAAGTGCGGCAAATTCCTGCACCGGATCATGCGGGCAATCGACATGGGACGGATCGAAGCGGCCCCCGAAACGATCCCCATCGAACCTGTCAAATCCGCCCGGCGCCATCATCGGCCCGCCACTCCCCGCAGCGGATGGACGTTTTCCAGCCCATAGCGTTCGAGTTTCGCCCGCAGGCCCACCCGCGACAGGCCCAGTTCGCGCGCCGCCTGCGATTTGTTCCAGCGGTGGCGGATCAGCGTTTCGCGGATGATCCGGGCCTCCATCGCGCAAACACGCTCCTTCAGATCACCCGTCAGGTCGCCCAGATCGGGCATGGGTTCCTGCGCGGCCACCTCGCGCACGGCGGGCGCGGCGATATGGGGCGATAGCACATCCACCCCCAGCCAGCGCCCCTCCACCCCGCGCACCAACATGCGCTGGATCTCGTTCTGAAGCTCGCGGACATTGCCGGGCCAACCATAGGCCGACAGGCGCGCCATCGCCTCGTCAGAAACCCCCTGCACCCGCTTGCCCATGCTGCCCATAGCCCGGTCCAGCAAGGTCTGCACCAGCACGGGCAGATCGCCGGGGCGGTCCTTCAGATCGGGCAGGCGCACGATCATGCCCGCCAGCCGATAGAACAGATCGGCGCGGAACCGACCCTCGCGCATTTCCTGTTCAAGATCGCGGTTGGTGGCCGCGATAATGCGCACATCCACCTTGCGCGTGCGCCCATGGCCCAGCGGGCGGATCTCGCCTTCCTGCAAAACGCGCAGCAATTTGACCTGAAAGGCGGGGCTGACCTCGCCGATTTCGTCGAGGAACACCGTGCCGCCATCGGCGCGTTCGAACAGGCCGATATGGTCGTCGATCGCCCCGGTGAAGGCGCCCTTTTTATGGCCGAACAATTCGCTTTCCAGCAATTCGTCGGGCAGCGCGCCGCAATTTTCCACCACAAACGCCTTGTTCCAGCGCAGCGAGCCATAATGCAAAGCCCGCGCCGCCAGTTCCTTGCCCGTGCCCGATGAACCGATCAACAGAACCGGCACATCAAACGGCGCTACCTGCGCCAGCGCGCCGCAGACATCATCCATCGGGCTGCCTGCGCTGCGCACAATGCCGTCATTGAAATCATAGGCGCGGCGCACCTGCGCCTTGCGCTTGTCCACCACGGCGCTGGCGGCCTTTGGAGCCATGCGCAATTCCACCGCCAGCAATTCATTCTCGCGCTGAAGCTGAAACAGGCGGCAGGCCGAATGCAGCGTCAGCAGCAGGTGGTCGGGATGCCAGGGCTTGGTCACATATTGGAAAATGCCCGCCTGATTGATGCCGTCGATAATGTCATGCGCATCGGCATAGCCTGAGATGATCATGCGGATCACATCGGGCCAGCGCTCCTTGACCAGCGTCAGGAACTCCACCCCACTGCGCTCGGGCATACGCTGATCGCACAGGATCACCTGCACCCAATGCTGGGACAGCATCTCCTCGGCCTCGCGCGTGGAGGAGGCCGTCAGGATCTCGAACTCATCCTCGAGAATGCGGCGCAGCGATTCAAGGCTGCGGATCTCGTCATCGACGATAAGGATGGTGGGCAGGCCGGATTGCGTCATGGATCAAGCCTCTAACAGATTCTGGGCAATTGCTCACCCGCCAACCAGTCGACCACGCGCATGCCCCCGATCAGCGTTTCCATGCGCAGCAAACCGGGCGTGCCGGGGGGCATGGATGCGCCCACCGTGCCGATCTGCGCCGCATCGCGCCCTTCGGGATGGGCGCGCATGATGTTCAGCACCGCCTCGGCCTGATCCCCTGGACAGATGCAGATCAGCTTGCCCTCATTGGCGATATGGATCGGGTCGAGGCCCAGCAATTCACACGCCCCTGCCACCTCCGGCCGCACGGGGATCGCCGCCTCTTTCAACGTCATGCTCACCCCCGCCGCCTCGGCCAACTCGTTGAGCGTGGCCGACAGCCCCCCGCGCGTGGGGTCGCGCAGACAGGCGATGGAGGGCGCCGCTGCCAGCATATCGCCCACCATCCGATGCAGCGCCGCGCTGTCGCTCTCAATCGTCGTGCCAAAGGCAAGCCCCTGCCGCCGGCTCAAAATCGCCACGCCATGGTCGCCCAGCGTGCCGGAAAGCAGGATCGCCATGCCCGGCGCGATTCGTTCGGGCGCGATCTCGATCCCTTCCGGGATCAGGCCGATACCGGTCGTGGTGATGAACAGGCCATCGGCCGCCCCGCGCTCAACCACCTTGGTATCGCCCGTGGCGATGGGCACGCCCGCCTTGCGCGCCGCCGCGCCCATGCTGGCGGCAATGCGGTCCAGCGTTTCGAGCGGCAATCCCTCCTCGATAATGAAAGCCGCCGACAGCGCCACCGGCACCGCCCCCCCCATGGCCACATCATTGATCGTGCCATGCACGGCCAGCGAGCCGATATCGCCGCCGGGAAATTCCAGCGGACTGATGACATGGGCATCCGTGCTCATCACGATGCGCCCATGGGGCAGGTTGAGGCGGGCCGCGTCATGGCCCTGATCGAGGATGGGATTGGCGAAATGGCGGGCGAATATCTCACGAATCAGGCGCGTGGTGGCCATGCCGCCCCCGCCATGGGCCATTTCGATGGCGGCGCCGGGGCGCAGGATGGTGCTCATTCTGCCGCCTCCATTTCGGCCATCGTTTCGGCGCGACGATAGGTGTAATAGGCGGCGCAAGAGCCTTCCGAGGAGACCATGCAGGCCCCCATCGGCGTTTCCGGCGTGCATGCCTTGCCGAACAATTTGCAGTCCTTTGGCTGCTTCACCCCGCGCAGGATGGCCGGGCATTCGCAGCTTTTGACCTCGCGGCTCTGCTTCTCGCTGATGGCGAAACGCGCCTCGGCATCGAAATCGGCCAGTTCGGGGCGGATCGCACGGGCGCTGTCGGGCACGCTGCCCAAACCGCGCCACTCGAACGTGTCACGCAGGGCAAAGACCTCCTCGATCACGCCTTGCGCCTTGGTGTTGCCCGCCTCGGTCACAACGCGCGAATATTGGTTCTCGACCTCTTGGCGCCCCTCATTCACCTGACGGATCAGCATCAGCACCGATTGCAGCACATCGAGCGGTTCAAACCCTGCAATCACCATCGGCCGCCCATAATGCGCCACCAGCGGGCGATAGGCCCCCGCCCCGATCACCGTCGAAACATGGCTCGGCCCCAGAAAGCCATCAAGCGCCACACCCGGCGCGGCCAGCACATGCGCCATCGCGGGCGGCGTCAGCACATGGTTGCAGAACACGCTGAAATTCGCGAGGCCCTGCGCCCGCGCGGTGAGGATCGCCATGCCGGTGGCGGGGGTGGTGGTTTCAAAACCGATCCCCATAAACACCACCTGCCGATCCGGATTGTCCCGCGCCAGCGCCAGCGCGTCGAGCGGCGAATAGACCATGCGGATATCGGCCCCCGCGCTCCTCGCTGTCAGCATGGATCGCCGCCCGCTGCCCGGCACGCGCATCATGTCGCCATAGGTGGCCAGAATGACGCCATGCCGCTCAGCCAGTTCGAGCGCATCGTCCAGCCGCCGCATCGGCAGCACGCAGACCGGACAGCCCGGCCCATGCACAAAGCGCACATTGGACGGCACCAGATCCTGCACCCCATAGCGGAAGATCGCATGGGTATGCCCGCCGCAAAATTCCATGAAGGCATAGGAGCGCGCCGGATCGGCCTCACGCGCGATGGCCTTGGCAAGGCTCTGCGCCAGCGCCGGATCGCGAAATTCGGAGACATATTTCATTGTCCGGCCCCCAATTCTTCCTCGATCAACCCCGCCTCGGCCATCATTTTCAGCGTGGCCTCGGCCTCCTCCGCGCTGATCTTGTGCAGCGCATAGCCGACATGGAGCAGCACATAATCGCCCAGCGCCACATCATCGACCAGCGCCACCGAGATCGAGCGCGTGATGCCGCCAGCCGACACCGTGGCCATGCCGTCGGGCAAAAGCTCCACCACCTGCGCGGGGATCGCAAGGCACATGGGATCAGCCCTCCACCACGGGGCGCGAGGCCAAAGCCATCGCCCGCGCGGCCCGCAGCCAGTCAAGCCATTGCCCCATCCCCTCGCCGCTGCGCGCGGAAACGCGGATCAGGCGGACGCGCGGATTGACCCGGCGCGCGTTGGCCATCGCGGCCTCGATGTCGAAATCCAGATGCGGCAGGAGATCGACCTTATTGACCAGCACCAGATCGGCGCTGGCAAACATATCGGGATATTTGAGCGGCTTGTCCTCGCCCTCGGTAACGGAAAGGATCGCCACGCGCGCGCCCTCGCCAAGATCGAAGGCGGCGGGGCACACCAGATTGCCGACATTCTCGATGAACAGCACGCTGCCCTCGGCAGGCGAAAGGTGGTCAACCGCATGGCCCACCATATGGCCGTCGAGATGGCATCCCTTGCCGGTGTTGATCTGGATCGCGGGCGCCCCGGTCGCGCGGATACGGTCGGCGTCGGCGCTGGTCTGCTGATCACCCTCGATCACGGCGACAGGAAATTCGCCCGCGATCTCGGTCAGGGTGCGACACAGCAAGGTCGTCTTGCCCGATCCGGGCGAGGACACCAGATTGAGCGCCAGAATACCGGCCGCCGTGAAACGATCCCGGTTGGCGGCGGCAAAGAGGGCGTTCTTGCCCATAATGTCGGCCTCAAGCTGGATCAGGCGCGTCTGGCTCATGCCCGGAACGGAAACGCTTGCGGCCCCATGGCCATAGTGCAGATCCTCGCCATGATGGTGATGATCGTGGTCATGGTGATGATGGTCATGCCCGTGATCGTGGTCATAATGGTCATGATGGTCATGATGGTCATGATGGTGATCGTGGCCATGATGATGATGCCCGCCTTCCAGCTTGGCCCCGCCTTCGCCGCATCCGCAAACCGTGCACATCACAAAACCTCCAATTCGCGGATGGTCATGTCTTCGCCACCCGTCACCTGCAATTGATAGGACCCGCATTGCGGGCAAGCATCATAGCGCGCCGAAATCGCCACATTGGCCGCGCAAGGCATACACCACGCGCGGGCCGCCACATCCTCGATTTCCAGCCGCGCGCCCTCGGCCACGCCGCCGCGCATCACCACATCGAAACCGAAACGCAGCGCCTCCGGCTCGACGCCCGACAGCGCGCCGATGGCCAGCTTGACCAGTTCGACGCGCGTGAAACCGGCGGAGCGGGCCTGTTCCTCCAAAATCTGGCGGATGGATTCGCATATTGCCATTTCGTGCATCAGGCCGCCTCCATCGCCGTATCCATTGCCCATTCAACGCAGGGGTCGATGGCCTGCATCACCCATGCCGCCTCCTCTGCCCCGTGGCATTGCGCCAAGAGCGCCGCCGCATCGCCATCCGGGCCGAACCGGCGCGCGGTGGGGGCGTCAATGGTGTAGGCCGCCACCCGCCCCTTGTGAAGCGCCGCGCGGTGTATCAGCCGCCCCCTCGCGCAGGTCAGCCCGGCCACGCCCACGCCCGGTTCGGGTGCATGCATGTCAGGTGCGACCGGCGCTCCAGCCAGCCGCGCGGCAAAGATCGGACGCAAGGCCTCGGGCGCCCGGGCCAGAAACCTCTCGGCCAGACCAGACGCCTCCACCACGCTCCAGTCGCCCGCGATCACCGCGCGCGCCAGCTCGGTCTGCGGGCGCTCGCCGATCAGCACGGCCCAGTCAAGGCAGAGGCGCAGGCCTGTTTCGCGCCGCGCCTCGGCGTGGACGCGCGCGATGCGTCGGTCCAGCTCTTCCTGCGCAATGGCTTCCCCCATCGCCGCCGCCACGGCCAACTCGCCCGCCAGCCCCTGCGCCTCGCGGCAAATGCCGTGCAACCGGCGGAGCGCCTGCCCCACCTTGATGGCGGGCAGGCCGATCAGCAGGCCTTGCGCATTGGGAATCGCGCAATGGACGATCCGGCCCCCGCCGGGTGTTATGGCGATACGGATGGCCGGGCCGGTCACGCCGCATCCTCGCGGTTCAGGCGGAACAGGGCGCGGCGGCTCAGCGCCGGTTTCGGTTTCGGTTCCGGCTCCGGCGCGGGCGGCTCGGTCATGATTTCGGCCATGGCGGCGTCCGCCGTGGCGATGGCCGCCTCCATGGTTTCAAATTCAAACATGGGCGAAAACAGCGAGATCGCCCAGTAGAAGCCCAAAGCCGGTTCATGCCCCCGGATCGCCTCATAGGCGCCCGATGGCAAAGCGATATGCCGCTTCTCTCCCACCCTCGCGGGGGCCTCATCCTCAGGGCCAAAAGCCAGCACATTCATGAACCACGGCGTAATCAGCACGCCCATGCGCCAGCCTTCGCGCTCGCAGCTCCCCCGCATCGCCACGCCCAGCGCCGGGTTCACCACCGGCACGCCCGCCATGCGCGTCTGCGCAATTTCGGCAAACACCGCCTCTACCTGCGCGATCCATGGTTCGGGCTGGCTCATTCCACCACCATAAAGCCTTCCTTGGGCGCGTCGCATTCCGGGCATGTCCAATGGTCGGGCAGATCGGCAAAGGGCGTTCCAGGCGCGATCTGCCAGTATGTGCAGCCATCGGCGGGGTCATAGATATGCCAGCAGATCTTGCATTCCAGCTTTGTCTGCGGGCCGATCTTGCCCACGTCCCCGCCAAAGGAACCGTCGAAGAAGTGGGACTCGCTCACCGATAGGTGTCCATGATCTCGGCCAGCCGCTCGGCGCTGTCGGCAATGTCCTCGGGCGCAGCCTGCGCCACGGCGGGCAAGGGGCTGATCTCGATCGTGTTGAGGATCAGCGTGTCCTGCGAATTGAAATAGCGCACCCACCAATTGTGCCGCGTGCCCGTGCTGCGGATCCGGCAATTGCCATAACCGCGCGAGAGGATGATGAGATCGCCCTTGCCCAGCGCTTCTTCCAGAAACAGCAGGTCGCCCTCGGTATGGGGCAGCAGCGAGAGGTTGATGACATGCGGCTGCGCGCGCGTGGAGGTGCCGGGGATATGGGCGTTGATTTCGGCGATCAGCGCGGGGGCGTTGAACAGGCCGTCAAAGGTCTTTTCCGGGATCGTCACCTCGCCCTGCGCGCGGCCAAAGGCGGCGGCGATGAAACCCGCCGGAAAGGCACCGATGTCCACCCGGTCGCCCCGACGCTCGCCAGTTTGCCGCACGCGCCACACGCCCGCCAGCACCGATTCCTGCGCCTGATAACTGTCGCCCAGCACGACCGAAACCTCGCCCTCGCCCAGCAATTGATCCACGAAGGCCAGGTCGGCCGGGGCCAGATGGGCCAGATCGACGCTTTCCTCCGGGCCGCCCGCTGCAACACGGTTCAAGGCAGCAAGGATCGCCTCGCCCGCAGCCACGCCTGCGGCATGATCGGCGGCGTCCGCCGGGATGCTGGCCATCGAAAACACCCGCATTTCCTCGGGCATGATCATGTAATCCAGCTTGGCATCATCCGGCCCGTCGGGCTGGCTGCCCGGTCCCACCAGAGCGCTCAGGAGGGTTTCGATTTCAGGGTTCATCATGCGTCTCCGTTGGGCGTGGCGCAGCCCGAAGGCATACGGAAGGGCGGCGGGTCGGACGGTTCGCGGCCCAGCATGTCGGGCAGTTCGTTCATATATTCCGACCAGTCGCGGATGCCCTCCATCGCGCCCAGATATTGCCCTTCGCGCAGGAAGATCAGCGCCGGAAAAGAGGCAAAGCGAAAGCGGCGCTGCATCGCGCGCTCGGCATCGCGCGCGGCCACCAAAACGCCGACATGCCCGCCCAGCGCCTTGTCCAGTTCGGGCACCACCACGGCCAGATCATCGCATTCGGCCAGCCGCCACCAGTCCCCCGCCACCAGCAGCATGGAGAGCGGATGGGATGCGGCGATGGTGTCAAAATCCTCCTCGCCCACCACGGCATAGGCATGGCGCGCGATGATCGAGGCAAGCAGCGGCGAATGGGCCGAGCGGTCGAGTTCGGGGGAAAGGTCGCTCACAGGCTGTTCTCCGACAAAAGGTGGTCTGGCAATTGCGGTTCGCGCGCAATCAGATCGGCAAAGGCGGCGTCCAGATCGACCGCCTCGCCGCGCAGCAGCGCCGCCAGCGCATCGGTGGCGGCCAGCGTCTGCAGCGCGGTTTCCTCGTCCATCTTTTCGCGCGCGGCGCCAAGAAAGGTCATCAGCCATTCGCCCGGCGCGCATTCGCCCACCAGCGCGGTGTCGATGGAATGGATCGCGCCATCATGGCTGCACAGCGCAAAACCCGCGCCGCCTTCCACCACGCGCATGGGCAGGCCAACGCACATTACAACGCAACTTTCAGGTTGGGCCCGCCAAGGATCGACTGGATTTCCGCCTCATGGTCCTCCGGCCCCGCAGGCCCGGCCCAACCATCGGCCAGCACTCGCGCGTCGCCGTGGCGGGGGGCTTCCTGCGCATCGGGGCGGGCGGCCTCATAATGCTCCATCAGCATTTCAAGGCTGCCGATGCCCTGTTCGGGCGAGAGCGGCACCGCGCGGCGCGTGGCATGAACCCCGCGCGCGGCCAGCCATTGGAGGGCCACCTCGATCGCCGGTTCCATCTGCGCCTTGACGCTTTCGCGCAGGGAACCGCCGAAATCCTCCAGTTCCTCGGGCTGCACCCCCACCAGCAGGATTTCGGCCGGCGGCTCGCCCATCATCTCGGCCATGGCCAGGACTTCCTGAAAGCCGGTCTGGTGCAGCGAGATCTTTTTAGCGCCAAGAAAGCTCGGCACTTCCTCGCCCTCGACAACCTTCATCGTGGCGGGCGGCAAGCCGTAATCCACCGCGTCGAACACCACCAGCAGGTCGGCCTCGCGGATGTCCTGCACCAGATAGATGCCTTGCGTGCCGCCATCCATCAGCCGCACATGGTCAGGGAATGACCAGTGGCGGTGGAGATGTTCGACCGCGCGCACGCCAAAGCCTTCATCGGCCCACAACAGATTGCCGATGCCCAGAATGAGTGTGTTGAGCTTTTGCCCGTTCATTGATTGCTCCCCACCATTGCTTCGAATGGCTTCGCTATGGAAAGAGGGATAGCAAGCGCTGTGCCAGTTCCTGCCAAAGCGTGAAGATATGGGCCAAATGGGTTAGGGGTGGCTGCGAGGCGCAGGGGCTAAATGCAAAGATTCTTTCCACTATGGAAAGATGATTTGGACGCCATCTTTCCATGCAAAAAGGGGAGCGGTTTCCCACTCCCCCCTTTGTCATGCTTGGCAGAACCGATCAGGTATCGCGGTCAATCGGCTTGGCATCGCGGAAATTGCGCCAGCCCGAGATCATCGAGGAAATGATCGACTGGCGCGACATGATATCCTCGCGCACGGCGGCATAGATATGGACGATCACAAAGATCACCATCGCCCACATCGCCAGATGGTGCCAGGTGTGCACGGTCTGTGAATTGCCGCCGAACAGCCACAGCACCGGCCCGGTAAAGACCGTGTGGATCCAGCCCGGCCCCTCGCCCTCGCCATAAAGGGCAAAGCCGGTGACGATCATGAACAGGCCCACCCAGACGAACAGGATATGCATGGACACCATCGCCAGCGGATTGTGGCCGATATATTTGCGCGGATGCTCCTCGATCATCGCATACCAGCGCATTTCATGCAGCACGCCTTTCCAGAAGCCGATATGCCAGAAAGGCGGACGGAAGATCTCGCGCGCATGATGGTTGCCCACAAAGCTCCAGTAGAAGCGCAGGACAAAGCCCACCGCCATGATCTGGCCCGCGCTGAAATGGAGAAAGCGGACCCAGCCGAAGAAGAAATGGCTGGAAGCCTCGCCCATCAGCGTGAAGGGCGGTGAACCGATCAGATAGCCGGTGACGAACAGCACCGTGACGGCAAGCGCATTGATCCAGTGCCAGATGCGCACCGGCGCTTCATAGACATAGACCGCTGGCTCAACGGCTAATGGCGGGTCGATGGGTGTGCTGGCCATGGCGCCCTCTCCCCTTTATGCGGCGAGCAGGGCAAGGCCGGTGGCGCCAAGCGCGAGGCCCGCCGCCAGCCGGCCCTGCGACCGTGAGAAGATCATCCGGCCCATCTGCCAGCCCGCGCCATGCAGCAGCGCCGAAGACACAAGGAAACCGCCGAAATAGGCCGCCAGATTGCCGCTGGCCTCGGCCCCGTGTGCCAGACCATGCACCGCGCCCGTGGCCACGATCAGCCCCAGCGCAAGGCCCGAGGACAGCCGCGTGGCCAGCACCAGCAACGCGCCCAGCACCAGCACCGATCCGGCCACCATCGGCTCGACCATCGGCAGCGCGCCCGTCATCAGCCCGGCCGCCGCCCCCGCCGCCAGCGCGCCCATAAAGGCCAGCGGCGCGATCACCGCCGAACGCGCAGGTCGCGTGGCCGCCCACAGGCCCACCGCCACCATCGCGGCCAGATGATCCACGCCCGAAAACGGATGCGCCAGCCCCGCCATCATCGAGCCATCATGGCCCGGATGCGCCATGGCGGGCATGGCGGTGGCAGCCAGAACAGAGGCGGCCAGAGCAGTTTTACCAATCGCTTTCATCAAACCTCTCCTCTGTTTAGCGGACCTTGACCTGCGCCATTTCCTGCCCATCCGGCCCCATCACATGAGTCGAACAGGCAAGGCAGGGGTCAAAACTGTGCAGCGTGCGCAGGATTTCCACCGGCTCCTCGGCGCGCTCGACCTTGGTGTTCATCAAGCTGGCCTCAAAGGCGCCGATGTTGCCCTGATTGTCGCGGGGAGATCCGTTCCATGTGGTCGGCACGACGCATTGGTAATTGTCGATCTTGCCGTCCTTGATGCGGATCCAATGGCCCAAGGCCCCACGCGGCGCCTCGGTAAAGCCCACGCCCTTGACCTCGCTGGGCCAGGTCTTGGGGTCGAATTTGGCGGTGTTGGCGGTGGATGTGTCGCCCGCCTTGATATTGGCGATCAGTTTGTCGAGGAAATACTTCTGCTTGCGCGCGGCCCATTGCGCCTCCAGCCCGCGCGCGGCGGTGCGGCCCAGCGTCGAGAACAGGGCGTCCATCGGCACGTCCAGCGTCTTGAGCGCCCAGTCGATCTGCTCCTTGATCTCCTTGTTGCCCTGCATATAGCCGATGACATAGCGGGCCAGCGGCCCCACCTCCATCGCATGGCCGCGCCAGCGCGGAGCCTTGATCCAGCTGTATTTGGCGCTTTCGTCGATTTCCTCGATGCGGGTGCTGGTGCCCTTGGCGGCCTTGCCCAGCTCATAATGCGGTTCGGTGACGCCGTCCCACGGGTGCAGGCCCTTGCTCTCATCCTCATATTTGTACCACGAATGGGGCACAAATTCCTGCACCTGCGTCAGGTCGGCCAGATCGACCGGGTGAACCTCATTCAGCTTGCCGTTGATGATCGCCCCGCGCGGCATCAGCAGGTTGGCGGGGCTGTAATCATTCGCCTTGTCGGGAATATCACCATAGGCCAGCAGCGACTTGTTCGACAGGCCGCCGCCATAGAGCCAGCCCTTGTAATAGGAGGCAATGGCCATCAGGTCGGGAATATAGACATTCTCGACGAATTCGATGCAGCGCTGGGTGATGTCGGCCACGTAATTGAGGCTGGCCATGTTGATCGGCGCGCCCGCCGCCATATCGCCGTCAATGTTGATCGCGCAGGGCACGCCCCCGACCAGCCAGTTGGGGTGAATATCCTTGCCGCCAAAGATCGTGCGCACGCGCATGATTTCCTTCTGGAAATCCAGCGCTTCAAGGTAATGCGTCACCGCCATCAGGTCGGCTTCGGGCGGCAATTTATAGGCCGGGTTGGTCCAATAGCCATTCTTGAACGGCCCCAACTGCCCGCTTTCGACAAATTTGCGCAGGCGCGTCTGCACATCGCGGAAATAGCCGGGCGAGGAATTGGGATGGCTGGGCGAGACCTTTTGCTGCAACTCGCTGGTGGCCTTGGGGTCGGCCTTGAGCGCATTGACCGGGTTCACCCAATCGAGCGCGTGCAGATGGTAGAAATGCACCAGATGGTCATGCACCTGAAGCGACAATTGCATGATATTGCGGATCGAATTGGCGTTTTCGGGAATGTCGATCCCCAGCGCGTTTTCCACCGCGCGCACGCTGGTGAGCGCATGGGTGCCGGTGCAAACGCCGCAGATGCGCTGGACAAAGGCCCATGCATCGCGCGGGTCGCGACCCTTCAGGATCACTTCCAATCCGCGCCACATCGTGCCGGTGGAAACAGCGTTGCGGATCACATTGTTGGCGTCGAGATTGACCTCGCAGCGCATATGCCCTTCGATGCGGGTGACGGGGTCGACGACAACGCGCTTGCCGCTGCTGTCGAGGTTAAAGCCATTGGGCGTGGCGATCGTGGCCATCAGTCCTGTCCCTCAAGTTCGCTGGTTTTGCTGTCTTCGCCGGTTTTCTGGCGCGCGCGCTTGACCGCGCTGGCGGCGGCATGGGCGGCGGCCGCAATGCCCACCACGCCAGCGGCCGTCCCGCCGATCTGGTCGGCATTGGCCTCGATGCCGAAACCCTTGATGTCGGTCAGGCGCTCATAGAACGAACCCTTGTCCCAGAAGCCGTCCTCCGAACAGCCGATGCAGGGGTGGCCCGCCTGAATGGGGAAGGACAGGCCGCCGTTCCAGCGCACCGTCGAACAGGCGTTATAGGTGGTGGGGCCTTTGCAGCCGACCTTGTAAAGGCAATAGCCCTTGCGCGCGCCCTCATCGTCGAATTTCTCGACAAATTGCCCGGCGTCGAAATGCGGGCGGCGATAGCATTTGTCGTGAATACGCTGCGAATAGAACATCTTGGGGCGGCCCTGAAGGTCCAGCTCCGGGAAACGCTCAAAGGTCAGGATATAGGCGATCACCGCCGTCATCACCTCGGCGATCGGCGGGCAGCCGGGCACCTTGATGATGGGCTTGGCGGGCAGACCGGGCACCTTGTGCACCGGGGTGGCCTGCGTCGGATTGGGCCGCGCGGCCTGAACGCAGCCCCAGCTTGCGCAAGATCCCCAGGAGATGATCGCCTTGCAATGGTCGGCGGCTTCTTTCAACTGCTCAAGGAACGGGCGCCCGCCGATGATGCAGCTCATCCCTTCCTGATTGAGCGGCGGATTACCTTCGACCGCCAGAATGAAATTGCCATCATATTTCTTGATGGTTTCCTGAATGATCGCCTCGGCCTGATGCCCGGCGGCGGCCATGATCGTGTCGTCATAATCCAGACTGATCATCGAAAGGATCACGTCCTTGGCCAGCGGATGGCCCGAACGGATGAAACTTTCCGAACAACAGGTGCATTCCAGCCCATGCAGCCACAGCACCGGAATGCGCGGCTTGGTTTCCATCGCGTTCTGGATTTGCGCGGCGGCGGCGGGCGGCAATCCCAGCGCGGCGGCGGTAAGGCTGCAAAACTTGGTAAAGCTGCGCCTCGTGATACCCTGACGGCGCATCACATCATAAAATGTCTCGGTGGCCATGCGTGTTCTTCCCCGGACGATGCCCCTTGGTCGGGGCTCTGCGTGTTAAGATTTCGGCAGATGTCGTTAAGCAAGGCCTGTGCCAGATACGGATATTGGCGGGAAACGGTCGAAAATGACCGACTGGCGAACCAATCTGGATGGCAAGTTGCCTTCCACAAGCATCGCGCACTTTCCACCCATGGGCGCAAATCCGTCTCCGCAGTTTGCCCCCTTGTTCGCCCGGCGCGGCGCGGCCATAGGCTTGCCCATGAGCATCATTCTGATCGACGCCGGAGGAACCATCTCCTCCCTGCCCGACGCGGGCGGCAAGCTGGCCGGGGGCGCTTCCGGCCTTGGAGAAACGCTGGCCGGACCTGTCGTGCGACAGGTCTATGCGGGCCTGTCCGAGGACATGACGCTGGCCGACATGGCCCGCGTGCGCGATGCGGTACTGGCCGCGCTGGGTGAGCCGGAGGTGGCGGGGGTCGTCGTCGCCCATGGCACTGATGCGATGGAGGAAACCGCCTATCTCATCGACCTGTCATTGCCGCTGACCAAGCCTGTGATCGTGACCGGGGCGATGCTGCCGATCAGCGATCCGGCCAGCGATGGTCCGGGCAATCTGGCCGCCGCGCTGCGCGCCGCCGCCACGCCGGAATTGGCGGGGCATGGTGCGCTGGTGGCCTTTGCCGGGCATCTGATCCCGGCGGCGCTGGTGTATAAACATGCCACTTCGGCGCTCGACGGCTTTGGCTGGCGTGGAGGCACGGCGGGCGCGGCCTCGGGCGAGGCGATCACTCCTCCTGCGCCCCTGCCCCGGTTTGCGCCGCTGGCGCCGGTGGTGCCGGATGATGCGTGTCCGATCATCGCGCTTTCGGGCGGGGATGATGGCGCCATGATCCGCGCGGCGGTCGCATCGGGCGCGCGAGGCATCGTGCTGATGGCGCTGGGTCGCGGCAATGGCTCGGTGGGCGCGGCTTTGGCCGTAGCGCAGGCAGGCGTGCCGGTGGTGGTCGCCTCGCGATGCCCCACAGGCTCCACCGCCGCCGATTATGCCAGCGGCCAGCGTTTGGCCGAAGCGGGCGCGATCTTTGCGGGCGGATTGGGCGCGACTCAGGCGCGGATTTTGCTCTCCACCCTGATCGCGGCGGGCGAGGATGATATTGCCGGGCAATTTGCCGCGCGCGGCGCCATTTACACGGAAACCCATTGATTATGCTGACCCATCGTATCGCCGTCATGGACGATCTGGACGCTCTGCGCGCCTTGATGGCGCGGGCCATCGACCATCTGCAGACCGGCTTCCTGACCCCCGAGCAGATCGCAGCCAGCCGTCATGTGATGGGGCTGGATACCCAGCTCATCAAGGACGGCACCTATTTCCTTGTCGAATCGGATGGGGCGCTCGCGGGCTGCGGCGGCTGGTCCTATCGCGCCACGCTTTATGGCGGCGATGCCAGCGTGGTGGCGCGCGAACCCGAAGTGCTCGATCCGGCCAAGGACGCCGCCCGCATCCGCGCCATGTACACCAACCCCGATTTCGCCCGGCAGGGCATCGGCCGCCGCGTGATGCAGGTCTGCGAGGATGCCGCCCGCGCCGCCGGTTTCGCCCGCACCGAAATGATGGCGACCATGGCGGGCGTCCCGCTCTATCGCGCCTGCGGCTACAGCCCCATCGAGGAAGTGCTGTCCGCCCCCATCGACGGGGTCCGGGTGCCTTTGCTGCGCATGGGCAAGACACTGTAGGCAAAGAAAAAGGGCCGGTGATAAACCGGCCCTTTTTTCATCAGGGAATGGTGCCCCTGGCCCGACTCGAACGGGCACATCTTTCGATATCCGATTTTGAGTCGGACGCGTCTACCATTCCACCACAGGGGCGTTATTCCCAAAACCATCTGCGAAGGATCGCCGCAGCGGCTATGTTCGCTCCGCCTAGCGATCCTTTCGCATCAGATCAATGGCTTTTATCAGCCTTCCTTCAACGCGCCCACCAACAATTTGTGGAGACGCGAGTGGAGAGCATCATTGCCTGCCAGCACTTCCTTGTCGCACACCGGCAGCGATTGGCCGCGATAGTTCGAGACAAAACCGCCGGCCTCACGCACCAACAGACAGCCTGCAGCCGAATCCCAAGGCTTCAGGTTCGATTCCCAGAAACCTTCGTAACGGCCCGCCGCCACCCATGCCAGATCGAGCGAGGCCGCGCCAAAACGGCGAATGCCCGCCACCTGCGGCGCGATGGCCGCATAGATCTTGGCCCATTCCAGCGGATCGCCATGGCCCGCAAAGGGAATGCCGGTGGCGATCAGGCTCTCGTCCAGATGACGGCGGCCCGACACACGCAGACGGCGGTCATGCAACCATGCCCCGCGCGTTTTTTCCGCCCAGAAGCTTTCATCCGTGATCGGCTGATAAATGATCCCGGCGATGACATCGCCCCAACCATCGCCCGCCGGGCCCTTGCCGTCAAAGGCAGGTTCCTGCGCGGCGATGGAAATGGCGAAATGCGGAATGCCGTGCAGGAAATTGCTGGTGCCATCGAGCGGGTCGATGATCCAGCGCGGGCGGGTGGGATCGCCCTCGATCACCCCGCCCTCTTCCATCACAAAGCCCCAATCGGGACGCGCGGCGCGCAATTCGTCATAGATCGTGCGTTCGCTCTGCTGGTCGGCGCGGCTGACGAAATCCGCCGTGCCCTTGCGGCTCACCTGAAGGTGCTCCACCTCGCCAAAGTCGCGACGCAGGCGCTGACCGGCCTTGCGGGCGGCGCGCTCCATCACGCGGATCAGGCCGGAAATTGCCATACTCAGTCAGCCTTACCGACATAGGTGCGTTCGTAAACGTTCACCACGATGCGGGTGCCCGAAGCGATATGGGGCGGCACCAGGATGCGCACGCCATTGTCCAGCACGGCGGGCTTGTAGCTCGACGAGGCGGTCTGGCCCTTCACCACGGCGTCGGCTTCGACGATGGTGGCTTCAACCTGTTCGGGCAGTTGGACGCTGATCGGGCGTTCATCGTACATTTCGAGAACCGCTGTCATACCGTCCTGAAGGAAGGCAGCCGCATCGCCCAGAAGGTCGGAAGGCAGGTTGATCTGATCGTAGGTTTCCACGTCCATGAACACCAGATCGTCGCCCTCGGCATAGAGGAACTGAAAATCCTTGGTGTCGAGACGGACTTTCTCCACCGTGTCGGCGCTGCGGAAGCGCACATTGGTCTTGCGCCCGTCGATCAGGTTCTTCATTTCGACCTGCATAAAGGCGCCGCCCTTGCCGGGCTGGGTATGCTGGGTCTTTGCGACCTTCCAGATACCGCCTTCGTATTCGAGAATGTTGCCGGGGCGGATTTCGACGCCGCTGATCTTCATGGGGTTTGACCTTCGATGGAAAAGAGCAGGAATAAGTTTGGCGCAAAAGCGCAGTCGGGCGCCCTTAGCGGACCTCGGGCCGTCTGGCAATCGTGCAGTGCATGGGGATTGGCGCGCAGTGTATTGGGATTGGCCGCCATTGCGGGCTTGGCCGCGCCCGCCTTTGCCGAGCCCAATGGGCCCGCCTTTACGGTGCGACGCGGCGAATATGTCTGCGAGATGCCTGGAACCGCGCTGACCGCCGCCGGATTGCGCCGCCCGGAAGAGGATTTCACCATCCGTCAGGGCTCGATCTACAGCACGAGCGAGGGGCGCGGGTCCTATCTGGCCACGGGCGATGAAATTCACATGACAACCGGCCCCAAACGGGGCGAACGCTTTCGCCGGGTCAGCGAGAATTTCCTGCGCAAGCTGACCAGCGAAGGCAAGGAGACCGACCTTCGCTGTATCCGCCGCGTGGCCAACAACCGCTACTGATCGGCGGGCCTCAGCCTTCCACCGGCCAACTGGTGCGGTGGGCCGCTGCCCGCTTCGTGCTGGTGTAGAGCCAGATCAGGGCGGCGGCAAAGATCGTGATGCCCAGCGGCAGCGCCAGATCGCCCGGCTCGATGATTTCCAGCGGGGTCGGGCTGTTGCGGGCCGCGGCGATCCCGGCGAAAACCACGCCGAACAGGCTCTCACCCGCGATCAGACCCGTGGCAGCCAGCACGCCCAGCCGCTCGGCCAGTTCGGGGTCATGGTTCTTCCTGGCCCAATTGTCATAGAGCCGCCCGATGATCGCCCCCACCGGGATCAACAGCGTCAGCCCCATCGGCAGATAGATGCCCATGCCCAGCGCGAGGGGCGGCAAAGCGCCCTTCTTCATCGCGCGCAGCACCTCATCGATGATGACGGCGACCACGCCGATGCCCGCGCCGATGCCGATCAAGCCCCAGTCGAGACTGCCGCCCAGCACGCCCTGCGCGATGGCGGAAATCAGCGCCGCCTGCGGCGCGGCCAGCGCCTCGGGCCCGGCATTGGCGGCGCCCTGAAAACCGAAGGTGGTGTTGAGCAGGCTGAGCACCGGCGGGATCACCAGCGCGCCGAACACCACGCCCAGCGCCAGCGCGATCTGCTGGCGCCAAGGCGTCGCGCCGATCAGCTCGCCGGTTTTCAGGTCCTGCAGATTATCATTCGAAATCGTCGCCACGCCAAAGACGATGGCCGTGACGAAGAGCGCAAAGGCCACCAGCGCGCGGGTCGCCTCGGGCGCAATATCGCGGCCGAAGATCGCCGCCAGCAGCAGCGCAATGCCCAGCGCAGAGATGATCCCCGTGCCCGAAATCGGGCTGTTCGACGCGCCGATCAGGCCCGCCATATAGCCGCAGACCGAAGCGATCACGATGCCGATCAGCAACACGTACAGTACGGTCAGCACCAGCACCGGCACGAAATGCGCCTCGATCGGCCCGCCCGAGGCGAAACCGGCCAGCAGCAGCCCGATCGGCACCATCGAGGCGGCAATCACCGCCCCCACCAGACCAATCGGCAGATCCTGCTCGCTCAGGGCCAGCGCCCCGCCCTGCCCCGATTTGCGCGCGCGCTGCGCCGCCAGAGCGCCGGTGATGCCCTTAACAATCGGCCCGATCACGCGCAGCAGCGTCCAGACCGCCGCCACGCCGATCGTGCCCGCGCCGATAAAGCGCACCTTGCTCTTGAACACGCCGGAGACGAAACCGGCCATTTCATGCATCGCCGGGACGCCGCCCGCGGTATAATGCGGCACCAGAATGACCCAGCTGATCAACATGCCGATCAGCATCGCAAGGCCCACCGTCAGCCCGACCAGATGGCCCACGCCGATCAGCGCCAGGCTGAAGCTGGTCGAAACGCCCGAAGCGCCCGCGCCAAAGCGAAAAACGCGCGAGGCTTCCTCGGCCACCACGCCCATCTTGGCCAGCAAAGTATAGCCCACCGACACGCCGGATCCCAGCACGATGGCGGCCAGACCCTTGCGGTTCTCCTCCTCGCCGCCGACGCCCGCGCCAACCTTGAGCACCTCGGCCGCCGCCACGCCTTCGGGATAGGGCAGATCGCTGCCCGTCACCAAAGCGCGACGCAGGGGGACCGAATACATCACCCCAAGAATGCCGCCGACACCGATCACCGCCACCGATTGCCAGTAAGGGAAATCGACCCACCAGCCGATCATGATCAGACCAGGCAGCACGAAGATGATCGCGCTGAGCGTCCCCGCCGCGCTGGCGATGGTCTGGACGATGTTGTTTTCCTGAATGGTCGCGCCCGAGAAATGGCGCAGCACCGCCATCGAGATCACCGCCGCCGGGATCGATGTGGCAAAGGTCAGGCCGATCTTCAGCCCGAGATAGACATTGGCAGCCGTGAAGACGATGGTCAGCAAGGCGCCCAGTACGATACCGCGTAGGGTCAGTTCGCGCGTATTCGCGCCGTCAGGATTGGCTTGGGTCATGCCCATGTTCTGACACGCCGACGCCCCTTGGGAAAGGGGCAGCCGACATGCTCTTCAACAACTTTATTGCGCGGCCGTGATGGCTTCCATCAAGGCTTTGACATTTGCCGCCTCATCGCCATTCCAGACCGCGCCCGAAATGGCCAGAAAATCGGCCCCCGCACGCACCAGCGGCGCGGCATTTTCGGCATTGATCCCGCCGATCGCCACGCAGGGGATTTCAAACAGGCCCTGCCACCAGGTCAGCAGATCCGGCTCGGCGTGATGCTCGACCTCCTTGGTGGTGGTGGGATAAAACGCGCCAAAGGCCACGTAATCGGCCCCGGCCTCTCCCGCTTCCAGCGCCAGATGGCGGCTGTTGTGACAGGTCACGCCGATCTGGGCATCGCGGCCCAGTTCCTCGCGCGCCACCTTCACATCGCCGTTCTGGGCCATATCGTCCTGCCCCAGATGCACGCCATCGGCATTCAGGCGCTTGGCCAGCGTGATCGAATCGTTGATGATGAAGGCAATCTCGCGCTCGGCGCAAATGGCCTGAAGCGGAGCGGCCAGACGCGCGGCGGCGTGATCGTCGATACCTTTCACGCGGAACTGAAACGCCGCGATCCGGTGACGCCCCTTCAGGCCCGCATCCAGCGCGCGCGCCAGCCTTTGCGGAAAATCGCCGCCCACATCGGCGGGCGAGATCAGATAAAGCTGCGTGGGCGCGCGGGTGTGTTCGAAAGTCGGTGCTTCTTCGGTCATGGCCGCGCCCATACCGCATAAAAAACGCGGAGGCCAGTCTTGGCCCCCGCGTCTTTTGCTTCACCCAAGGGGCTTAAGGATTATTCCTTGCCCTTGTAGATGTTGATCAGCTTGCCCAGCATGGCCAACGCTTCGTCGCGCGGGCGCTGGAACGTGTTGCGGCCGATGATCGAGCCATTGCCGCCGCCGTCGCGGATGTCGCGCGCGTCCTGATAGACGGCGTCGGCGCCCTTGGTGGCCCCGCCCGAGAAGATCACGATGCGGCGGCCGTTGAAGCACGACTGGACCACATGCTTGACCCGGTCGGCCTGCGCAGACCAGTCGGTGCCTTCATAGCAGGGCTTGGCTTCGGCCTGTTCGATGTGGTTGCTGGGCAGCTTCACCTTGATGATATGCGCGCCGATCAGCGCCGCGATATGCGCAGCATAAGCGCCCACGTCCAGCGCCAGCTCGCCGCTCTTGGGCAGCTTGCCGCCGCGCGGATAGGACCAGATCACCGTGGCAAGGCCAACGCTGGCCGCTTCGTTGCGCAGTTCCTTGATCTCTTCGATCATCTCGAACACATCGTCCGAGCCGGGATAGATCGTGAAACCGATGGCCGAGCAGCCCAGACGCAGCGCGTCATCAACGCCGCCCGTCAGCGCTTGGTTGGCCGCCGTACCCCAGCTGTTCGAGCTGTTGACCTTCAGGATGGTCGGGATCTGCCCGGCGAACTTGTCGGCACCCGCCTCCAGCATGCCCAGCGGCGCGGCATAGGCCGACAGGCCCGCGTCAATGGCCAGCTGATAGTGGTAATGCGGGTCATAGGCGTCGGGATTGACCGAGAAGCTGCGCGCCGGGCCATGTTCAAAGCCCTGATCCACCGGGAGAATGATCATCTTGCCGGTGCCGCCCAGCTTGCCCTGTGACAGCATGCGATAGAGGTTGGCCTTAACGCCGGGATTGTCGGATTCGTAATTGCTGAGGATCTTCTGGACAACCTTGGTGGTCATGCGTGTTTCCCTGTTGGTTAAGGCCTGTTGTTCATACCTATGCATAGAGGTTTGCATAGGTATGCGCGGCCGGTCTGAAATAGCCCGCCCGGTTTTGCAATGCAACTGCTGCACTGCAACCGGGCGGGCGAATTTATTAGATTTCGAGCGCCTTGACGCCCGGCAGTTCGCGACCTTCCATCCATTCAAGGAAAGCGCCGCCTGCGGTCGAGATATAGGAGAAGTCCCCCGCCACCCCGGCGTGATGCAGCGCAGCAACGGTATCACCGCCGCCCGCCACCGAGACCAGCGAACCTTCCTTGGTCAGCGCCGCCGCGATTTTGGCCAGAGCCACCGTCGCCGCATCGAAAGGCACGGTTTCAAACGCGCCCATCGGCCCGTTCCACACCAGCGTCTTGCAGGTTTTCAGCGCGTCGGCCAGCGCCTCAACCGCGCTGGGGCCAACGTCGAGGATCATCTCGTCGGCGGCCACTTCATGCACGTTGCAGGTGCGCAGCGAAGGCGGATTGGCGGCAAATTCCTTTGACACCACCACTTCATAGGGCAGATGCACGGTGCAACCGGCAGCGTCCGCCGCTTCCATGATCTCTTCGGCGGTGCTGGCCAAATCATGCTCGCACAGGCTCTTGCCCACATCCACGCCGCGCGCGGCAAGGAACGTGTTGGCCATGCCGCCGCCGATGATCAGGTGATCGACCTTGGTCACCAGATGCTTGAGCACATCGAGCTTGCTCGACACCTTGGCCCCGCCGACAACGGCGGCCACCGGACGCACCGGATTGCCCAGCGCATTTTCCAGCGCTTCCAACTCAGCCTGCATCGAGCGACCGGCATAAGCGGGCAGCACATGGGCCAGACCTTCGGTGCTGGCATGGGCGCGATGCGCGGCCGAGAAAGCGTCATTGACGTAGAAATCGCCAACCTCGGCAATCGCCTTGACCAGTTCGGGATCGTTCTTTTCCTCGCCCGGCCAGAAGCGGGTGTTTTCCAGCAGGGCAATATCGCCCGCGCCCAGAATGCCCACCGCCTGCTTCACGACATCACCGGCCACTTCGGGAACGAACATCACTTCGCGGCCCAGCACCTTTTCCACCGCGCCCACGACCAGCGAGAGCGACTGATCCGCCACGCGATTGCCCTTGGGACGGCCGAAATGCGCCAACAGCAGCACCTTGGCGCCCTTGTCGGCCAATTCCAGAATGGTCGGCGCCACGGCGCGCACGCGGGTGTCTTCCGTCACCGCGCCATCCTTCATCGGCAGATTGAAGTCCACGCGCACCAGCGCGACCTTGCCGGTCACATCGCCCAGATCATCGAGCTTGCGAAAAGCCATCACTAACCCCCAATTCGGAACGCAGGTTTAGCGTCCGATCGTAAACATATGCCTGAGAGACAAAGGGCGGAAAGGTTTCCCTTCCCGCCCCGGTGTTCCATCAGAGGAACTTGGCCATCGCGCCTGCCGTGTCCAGCATGCGGTTCGAGAAGCCCCACTCGTTGTCGTACCAGCTCAGCACGCGCACCAGCTTGCCGTCGATGACAGCCGTTTCCAGCGCGTCGATGGTCGAACTGTGCGGATCGTGGTTGAAGTCGATCGAAACCAGCGGCTCTTCGGTATAGCCCAGCACGCCCTTGAGCGGACCTTCGGCGGCAGCCTTGAGCAGAGCGTTCACTTCCTCGATGGTCGTGTCACGCTTGGGCTGGAACGTCAGGTCGACGACCGACACGTTCGGGGTCGGCACGCGGATCGACGAACCGTCCAGCTTGCCCTTCAGTTCGGGCAGCACTTCGCCCACGGCCACGGCAGCGCCGGTCGAGGTCGGGATCATGTTGAGGGCAGCGGCGCGAGCGCGACGCGGATCCTTGTGGATCTGGTCCAGGATCTTCTGGTCGTTGGTGTACGAGTGGATCGTGGTCATCAGGCCACGCTCGATACCGATCGATTCATGCAGAACCTTGGCGAAAGGCGCCAGGCAGTTGGTGGTGCACGAAGCGTTCGAGACGATCAGATCGTCGGCGGTCAGCGTTTCATGGTTCACGCCGAACACGACGGTCTTGTCGACCTTCTTGGCGGGCGCCGAAATCAGCACGCGCTTGGCGCCGGCGGTCAGGTGCTTGCCGGCCGAATCACGGTCGACGAAGAAGCCGGTGCATTCCAGCGCGATGTCGATGCCATTGGCGGCATGCGGCAGGTTGGCGGGGTCCTTCTCGGCGGTCACCTGAACGCGCTTGCCGTTCAGGATCAGGTCGTTGCCGTCCACTTCGACGGTGCCCGAGAAAGTGCCGTGGACGCTGTCATGCTTGAACAGACGGGCATTGGCCTTGGCATCGGCCAGATCGTTGATCGAAACCAGTTCGAGCCCGCAGTCGGGGCGCTCCAGAATGGCGCGGGCCACATTGCGCCCAATGCGACCGAAACCGTTGATGGCAACCTTCACAGCCATGAGTATCCTCCTCGTTAGTTCTGGAGTGCCGCAAGAATTTGCGGCGCAATCTTTTCAGCCGTAAGACCGAAATAGTCATAAAGAGCCGGGGCCGGAGCCGACGCGCCAAAGGTGTCGATACCAAAGCGCAGACCGTCAAGGCCCGTAATACGTTCCCAGCCAAAGGTCGTACCTGCCTCGATGCTGACCTTCAGCACGTCGGCGGGCAGAACATCGGCCTTATAGGCCGCATCCTGTTCAAGGAAGCGGCTCATCGACGGCATCGAGACCACATCGGCGCCCACACCCTGCGCTTCAAGCGCGGCGCGAGTCGCCATCGCGATCTCTACTTCCGAACCGGTCGCCACGATCACCACCTTGCGCTGCGCCGTGGCGGCGACAAGACGATAGCCCCCCTTCGCCGTCAGGTTCGGACCCGAGTGGCGCAGTTGCGGCAGGTTCTGACGGGTCAGAGCCAGCACGCTGGGGCGGCCTTCATTGGCGATCGCCAATTGCCATGCCTCGGCGGTCTCAATCACGTCGGCGGGGCGGAACACTTCCAGATTCGGGATCATGCGCATCGACATCACATGTTCGATCGGCTGATGGGTCGGACCATCCTCGCCAAGGCCAATCGAATCGTGCGTCAGCACATAGACCACCTTGGCCCGCTGAATAGCCGACATACGAATGGCATTGCGGCAATAATCCGAAAACACAAGGAAAGTGCCGCCATAGGGGATGATCCCGCCATGGAGTGCCATGCCGTTCATGGCCGCAGCCATGCCGAATTCGCGGATGCCGTAATAGACATAGCGGCCCGAATAGTCCTGCGGACCAAAGGGCCTGGTCGACTTGGTATCGGTCAGGTTCGAACCGGTAAGGTCGGCCGAGCCGCCCACCATTTCGGGCACATGCGCGGTCAGCACTTCCAAGGCCAGCTGGCTGGCCTTGCGGGTGGCGACCTTCTGGTTGCCTTCGAGCCATGCGTCGAACGTGGCCTGCACCTCGGTCTGATCCGGCAGCTCACCGTTCATGCGGCGCAGCAGTTCGGCGCCCTTGTCGCTGGCCGCCACACGCGCGGCCCAGTCAACCGCCGCCGTCTTGCCCAGAGCGCCCACATTGCGCCAGTCGCCCAGCACATCGGCGGGCAGTTCGAACGCAGGCAGCGTCCAGCCCAGTTCGCCGCGCGCGGCTTCGACTTCGGCGGCGCCCAGCGGCGAGCCGTGCACCGAATGGCCGCCCTGCTTGTTGGGCGCGCCCTTGCCGATGATCGTGCGGCAGGCGACGAGCGAGGGGCGCGGATCAGCCACCGCTTCGGCAATCGCGCGTTCGATATCGGCGAAATCATGCCCGTCGCAGGACACCACATGCCAGCCGGTCGCCGTATAGCGCGCGGCCACATCTTCGCTGGTCGACAGGTCGGTGTCGCCGTCGATGGTGATGCGATTGTCATCCCACAGCACGACCAGACGGCCCAGCTTCAGGTGCCCGGCAAGGCCGATGGCCTCGTGGTTGATGCCTTCCATGATGCAGCCGTCGCCCGCGATCACGAAGGTCTTGTGGTCAACCAGATCGTCACCGAACTGGGCGTTCAGATGACGCTCGGCAATGGCAAAGCCCACCGACATGGCAAGGCCCTGACCCAGCGGGCCGGTGGTGCATTCCACGCCCGGCAGCTCAAAATTCTCCGGGTGACCGGCGCAAACCGAGTGCAGCTGGCGGAAATTCTTGATGTCCTCGATCGTGGGCTGCTCATAACCGGTCAGGTGCAGCAGGCTGTAGATCAGCATCGAGCCGTGGCCCGCCGAGAGGATGAAGCGATCGCGGTCAGGCCAGCGCGGCTGGGCCGGATCGAACTTCAGGAATTTCGAAAACAGCACCGTGGCAACATCGGCCATGCCCATCGGCATGCCGGGGTGGCCCGAATTGGCGGCCTGAACCGCATCCATCGAGAGCACACGGATGGCGTTGGCCATGTTTTGCAGGCGGGGGGCGGTAATGCTCATGATGCTTCCGAAAGCTCCGAATAGGTATGCACAGGCACACAGGCGTGCGATTCGCGCCGCCTCCATTGCGGACCGTGGGGCGCTGCGTCAACCTCTGCGCAGAGCCAAAATGGCATCGAAATCGCCGCAACCGTTGTCATTTGGGCCACTGCGGCCTTTGCAAGGGCAAAATTATTGCGCTAGGCCTCTGCCCCTGATGGCCAGCAGCGAACAAGAACCCGCCCCGATGAACAGCGCCCTCGACCGGATCGAGGCCGCGATGGACCGGATCGCCCATGCCGCACAGCGCGCCCGACAGGCTCGCCTCGATGCGGCCGGTCAGACCGCCCAGCTTGAGGTGCGCCACGAAATCCTGCGCGAAAAGGTGGGCGAGGCGCTTTCCACCCTCGATGTGCTGATCGCAAGGGCGCAACAATCATGAGCCGGGTCGATCTGATGATCGGCGGGCGCGATTATGCGGTCGCCTGCTCGCCGGGCGAGGAAGAGCATGTGCGCATGCTGGGCCGCATCATCGAGGAAAAGATGGATGCCCTGCCCGGCACGACGAATCAGAGCGAGGTGCGCTCGATGCTCTTTGCCGCGCTCCTGCTGGCCGACGAACTGCATGAGTTGCGCCAGCAGGTCGATCAGGGCGCCCCGCGCTGCGATCCCGCAACAGCCGAGCGGCTGGAGACTCTTGCCGCAAGACTCGAACAACTGGCCGCATCGGTTGAAGATCTTATCTGACCTTCGTTCTGGCCCTTGAGAAATTGCCCCATCGCGCCTACATATGTGCGTGACGGGTACTGCCCGGTGCGAGCCGCATGAAAATCCCTGAGGCTATAAGCAATCCTAGGGGGCTGTCCCTGCCACTGGCTCTGGCCTCTGGTACATGGTCCCCACCTGACGTCGAGGCGTCAGAGGATTTCCCGGCAACGGCCCATGGTGGTCCCGTCACCCTTTATATGTTGCGCGTTGGCCCTCCGGCCAACGCTTGCGGCGCCAGCCCTCTCCCCCTGCCCTGCCACCCAGATGATAACCCGTAGGGTAGCATGGCAGGGGGAGAGGGCTGACGCCGTTTGAGAGGCTGACTTGACCGACAAAAAATCCCTGCGCGCCCGTTTGCGCCGCCTGCGCCGCGAACATGTGAATGCCCTGCCTGCCTCGATGTCCGCCCTGTTGTTTCTGCGCCCGCCCGGCGCGGTGGCGGCGCTGGCGGGCGAAGGATCGGTTGTGGGCCTTTATCACGCCATCTCGGGCGAGGCGCCGACGCGATCCTATGCCAAATGGTTTGCCGAAAACGGGCGGCGAATCGCCCTGCCGTGGTTTGCCGCCGTGGGCGCGCCGATGCAGTTTCGCGCATGGAACGATCCCTTTGCCGATGAAGGGCTGGAAACCGGCCCCTATGGCGCGCTCCAGCCCTCTGCCGATGCCGAGGAACTGTTTCCCGATGTCGCCTTCGTGCCGCTGGTGGGCTTTACCGAGGATGGCCTGCGGCTGGGGCAAGGCGGCGGGCATTATGACCGCTGGCTGGGCGCGAATCCGGGCGTGATGGCGCTGGGGCTGGCATGGGATTGCCAGAAGGTGGACAGCCTGCCCACAGAGCCCCATGATATGCCTCTTCGCGCGGTGATCACCCCCACCCGCCTTTACGGAGATATCTGATGCGCAAAGAACCTACGTGGCGCATTCCGGCGGGCCTGTTGCTGCTGCTGATCGGGCTGGCGGTCTATGCGGCGCTGGTGGCGCGTTATATCGCGCCGTGGATCGCGCCTTGGCCCGCGCTGGGGCAAATGCCGGTCTATGTCGTGCTGGGCGTGGTCTGGCTGTTGCCCTTGCGGCGCTTCCTGATCTGGATGGAGACCGGGCGCTGGGGCTAAATCCCCCGGCGTTTAATCCAGACGCAAAAAAGGCCCGATCCGCGATGGACCGGGCCTTTTTGTTTTCCTTTCGGAAATGGACCCAAGGTGGCGCGAGTGACGGGGCTCGAACCCGCGACCTCCGGCGTGACAGGCCGGCACTCTAACCAACTGAGCTACACCCGCGCAATATGCTTGGGCCTCGCAAGGAACCATGAAGTGGCGCGAGTGACGGGGCTCGAACCCGCGACCTCCGGCGTGACAGGCCGGCACTCTAACCAACTGAGCTACACCCGCTCACTTCGATGTTTCCTTCGGGGCAGCGCCCCTTGGGTGACGCGGCCTCTACGTTGGGAGGGGCGACCTGTCAACAGGCTTGAACATGCTTTTGCCCAAGCCCCGGTTTTTCAGGGTTTTCACGCGGTGAACGCCCTTTAATCCCTGCCACGAATCTGTTTCTGGCGCGTGACAATGCGATTTATCCACAGACTAATGCCGCAAAATCAGCACTTTTCATATTTCCAATTGCGCCTTTTCCCTTCCCCCATCCATTCCACCGCCTGAGCGATGCGGCGGGCGCGGGTGGCGGGCGCTTTGGCCTCGACGATCCATTCCAGATAATCGCGCCGATGCGAGGGCGCGAAACCCTCGAACACCGCCCGCGCCGCCACATTCTCCGCCAGAGCCTCTGTCAGATCATCAGGAACGGCAATCTCCGCCTTGGGCGCCTTGGGCGCACGGGCGGCCTTCGTCGTCCCCGACAGGCCCTGCGCGGCCTCCATCAGCCGCATCCGAAACGTATCAGGATCGGGCAGGTCGTCCATACTGGCGATCTTGCCATAGGCGCCCAGCCCATCATCACGGTGGCCCTCCTCGCCCCCCTGACGCCCCGCGCCATGGATCACAAAGGCGCAATGGGCCTTGAACGCCGCCATCCCGGCCAGATTCTTACCATTGAGCGTGAAATGGGGCATCGACCATTTGATCGTCTCGCCCAGCCCCGGCACGGCCTCATGCACCGCGCGGCGCAGATGGATCAGGATCGGCCGCGCGAAATCGGGCGCGGCCGCGATATAGGCATCGATTCTCTGATCCATTTGCTCTCCCTTTTACACAGCGACGGGCGCTCCCAATTTCCCTTGGGGCGCGTAATCCAGCACCGAGAAATCCTCGATCCGGTAATCAAAGATGCTCTGCGCCCGCGGCGCAATCGCCAGCCTCGGCTCGCCCGAGGGCACGCGCTTCAACTGTTCCTCGACCAGATCGCCATGGTTGAGATAGAGATGCACATCGCCCCCCATCCACACCAGTTCGCCCGGCTCCAGCCCGGTCTGCGCCGCCAGCAGGCGGACGAACAGCGCCGCGCCCCACAGATTGAACGGCACGCCCAGCGCCAGATCCGCGCTGCGCTGATAAAGGATGCCCGACAGGCGCCCATCGGCCACATGGAACTGATAGGTCTTGTGGCAAGGCGGCAGCGCCATCGCGTCCACCTCGGCCACATTCCAGCCTTCAACGATATGGCGGCGGCTGCCCGGATTGGTTTTCAGCGCATGGACCAGATCCGCAACCTGATTGATCCCCTGCCCCAGCCGATACAATCTATCACCGTTTTCATCAAAACCGGCAGGCTCATACGTGGGCCAGTTCACCCATTGCTTGCCATAAACCGGGCCCAGATCGCCCCAGCGCGCGGCAAATTCCGCATCCGCCACGATCCGCGCGGAAAAATCCTCGCGCGTGATCTGGTCCCCCGTCTCGCGCCGATAATTCGCCAGCGGCCAGTCGGTCCAGATTTCCACCCCCTGCGCGCACAGCGCCCGGATATTGGTGTCGCCGGTCAGGAACCACAGGAATTCGCGCGTGGCGGTTTTCCAGAACACCCGCTTGGTGGTGACCAGCGGCATACGTCCATCGGACAGATCGCAGCGAATCGTCGCGCCAAATAGCGATCGCGTGCCGACCCCGGTACGGTCACGCCGCTCATCGCCCGTTTCCCAGATCTGGCGCATTAGATCGAGATATTGCCATTCCCAATGGCGGCGAGAGCTGGAACTGTCGGTCTGCATCCCCCTCATCTAACGCCGCCCCGCGCCGAAAGCCACCGGCAATCGCCCCGCATCTCCTATGGGTATTTGCGGAACTCGTGCACGCGAAATGCCAAAGTCTACCGTAGTAAAACGGGCGAATATCATTCTCATGGGTTGCCCGCGTTGAAATCCGTCATCCTTCCCTATCGGCAACTGGCCATTGTCCAATTGGCGCTGGCGATCGTGCTGATGCCGCTGATCGCGCTGTGGCCGCGCTCCGGGATGGCGATGCTGGTGCTGCCCCTGCCGGGACACAGCGCCGGGGCCGCCCTGTGGGCCAGGCAACAGGGCCTGCCCCTGACCGGAAGGGGCATCGCGCGGGGCAGTCTGATCCTGATCGGGCGCCGCCCCTATACGCCTTTTTCCGCGCTGAAGGCCGGAGCGCTGGTTTTCGCCGCTCCATCTTCGCTTTGCCAGTCTCCTCCAACCCCGCAATCTGCAAATCACCAAGGATAGACCATGAAGGAAATCGTCAATCTGCGTCATCTGGGGATGAAGGCCCTTGTCGGCGTATGCTGGCTCATCACTATTCTGGTGCTGATCGGCAGCATGATCGCCGGTTCGGGCTTTGCGCCGGTGCTGCTGGCGCTGGCGCTGGTGGCGGTGCCGACGCTGCTGATGATGTCGGGCAAGGATGACTGCGTGGCGCGCATCGCGATCGGCGCCACGCTGCCCCTGTTCAGCGCGGTGCTGCTCTATCAATGGAGCGGCGCCACATGGCAGGTCGATCTGCACATGACCTTCTTTGCGCTGATCGCCATGCTGCCCATGCTGGTCGACTGGCGCCCGATTGTCGCTGCCACAGTGGTCACCGCGCTCCACCATCTGCTGCTCAGCTATATCGCGCCTTCGCTGGTGTTTGGCGCGACGGGCGATCTCTTTCGCGTGGTGCTCCATGCGGTGATCCTGCTGGTGGAAACCGGGGTGCTGATCGCGCTTGTGCATAAATTGTCGCAGGTGATGATCCAGCAGGAGGCCGCGCAGGAGGAAAAGGAACGCGTCACCCTTGCCGCCGAGCGCGAGCGCGAAAGCGCCGAGGCCGAGCGGCGCGAGGTGGTCGAGGAAATCGGCACCGCGATGCAGGCGCTGGCACGCGGCGATCTGGGCCACCGACTCAACCGCCGTTTCCCGCCGCAGTTCGAGGAATTGCGCGAGGACTTCAACCGTTCGGTCGGCGATCTGGCCGCGCTGGTCAGCCAGGTCTCGCGCGCATCGAGCGTCATTCAGGCAGGATCGGCCGAAATGCGCACCGCCAGCAACGATCTGGCCATGCGCACCGAGCAGCAGGCCGCCCGCGTCGAACAGGCAGGTTCGACCATGCAGCGCCTTGTCGAGGCCGCGCGCAACACCGCGCATAACGCCGCCTCGGTCAATGCCGCGCTGGATCAAGCCCAGCAAAGCGCCAATGACGGCCAGCATGTCGTCAGCCGCGCCATGGCGACGATGGAACTGGTCGAAAAATCCGCGCAGGAGATTCGCCAGATCATCACCCTGATCGACGGCATCGCGTTTCAGACCAATCTGCTGGCCTTGAACGCCGGGGTCGAAGCCGCGCGTGCGGGCGATGCGGGCAAGGGCTTTGCCGTGGTCGCCAATGAAGTGCGCGCTCTGGCCCAGCGCAGCGCGGATGCGGCCAACGGCATCAAGCAATTGATCGACACATCCACTCATCAGGTTTCCGAAGGCGTGGCGCAGGTGCTGCAGACCGGCGAGGCGCTGCAGGGCATCATCGGCCAGATCGGCCAGATCGCCCAGGCGGTGGGCGCGATTGCCGATGCGGCCTACAGCAATGCCGAGGATCTTTCGGCCGTGGGCGACACGTTCCGCATCCTTGACCAGTCGACCCAGCAGAACGCCGCCATGGTCGAGGAAAGCAACGCGGCGCTGCAGGCGCTCTCGGGCGAAACCAACGTGCTGATCAACGCCGTGGGCCGGTTCAGCGGGGAGAGTTCGGAAGGGCAATCCGGGGGCCGCATGGGGCTGGCGGCGTAACGGCCGCCTGTGGAAAACTTTGAAAAGCCGGGATTTCTGCGGTTTTTTGAAAAAATGCGTCGGTTTTTGAAAAAACTTGCCACTTGCCGCTTGCCAAGGTGAATACCCCCCTATATAGGCGCGCTCCTGCCCAGCGGCGCTCTTAGAGAGCCGCACCGGTCGGGGAATAGCTCAGCCTGGTAGAGCACTGTCTTCGGGAGGCAGGGGCCGGAGGTTCGAATCCTCTTTCCCCGACCATTTTCTCTCTTTTGGAGAGATACAGGATAAGGCGGCCTTCGGGCCGCCTTTTTCTTTGCGTGCAAGATATTTGCCCCGGCCACCGCACCGCCCACCTAGGCCCACCGCGACAATTATTAACGCAAATTTCACAACCTGATCCTAACTTTCATCCAATTTCGCGCTTCAGGGGCAAGCCATATCCATGTCCGTCATTGCCAAGATCCAGCGGGCCAGTTCACAACCAGACGCTCGGCCCGCCCGGTCCGCGCGCAATGACATGCTCGCGCTGGCCATTGCGGTGACGGCGACATGCATGGTCGCGGCCATCGGCGGCAAGGCGCTCTCGCAGGTCTGGGCGCGGGCCAGCGGCATCGGGCTTGGCCCGGATCAGCTTTTGACCAACGCGCTTTTGCTGAACATCGCGCTCGTCATCTTTGGCTGGCGCCGTTATCAGGATCTGCACGGCGAGGTCATGGCCCGCCGTCAGGCCGAGGATCTGGCCCGCCAGATGGAGCAGTCCGATCCGCTGACCGGCTGCCTCAATCGCCATTCCTTTGCCCCGCGCGCCAATCAACTGCTGGCCTCCTTGCGTGAGCGGGGCGAGACGGCGGCGCTGGTGATGCTCGACATCAACGACTTCAAGGTCATCAATGACAAGATCGGCACTGCCGGCGGCGACCTGCTGCTGACCGACACGGCGCGGCGGATCGAGGCGCTTTTGCCGCCCGAGGCCTTGCTGGCGCGTCTGGGCGGCGATGAATTTGCCTGCGTCATTCCCTTTGCGCCCGGTCATCCCGAGCGCGTGGACCATATTGCCGACGCCATGCTGGCCGCGATGGACCGCAAGCTGGAAAATCACCGGCTGAGCGCCAGCGTGGGGCTGGCCAGCGGCGACCGCCAGAACCGGCTGGGCAATGGGCCGATCGACGCCAATGGCCTGCTCCATCTGGCCGAGGTTGCGCTGTTCCATGCCAAGAAGCAGACGCGCCCTGCCCCGCTGTGGTTCGAGGAATCGCTGGAAACCGAATTGCGCTATCGCTGCGAACTGGAACTGGCGATCCGCGAGGCGATTCCGGCGGGCGAATTCGTGCCCTATTATGAACAACAGGTCGATCTGGCCACCGGCGAGGTCTTGGGCTTTGAAATGCTGGCGCGCTGGCATTCGCCCACTTTTGGCCTGATCGGGCCGGATGTGTTCATCCCGATTGCCGAGGAAATCGGCGTCATTGCCGACATGTCCGAATCGCTGATCCGTCAGGCATTGCGCGATGCACGCGAATGGGACCCGCGCCTCACGCTCTCGGTCAATATCTCGCCTCTGCAATTGCGCGATCCGTGGTTTGCGCAAAAACTGCTCAAGCTGCTGGTCGAGGCGCAATTCCCGCCCCAGCGGCTGGAGGTTGAAATCACCGAGACCAGTCTGCACCAGAACATCGCCGTGGTGCAGGCGCTCGTCACCTCGCTGCGCAATCAGGGCATCACGATCAGCCTTGATGATTTCGGCACCGGCTATTCCTCCTTTGCGCAACTGCGCAAGCTGCCCTTTGATCGGATCAAGATCGACCGCAGTTTCGTATTGGCCATGCAGGAGGATTCCGACAGCCGCACGATTGTGGAAACCATCGCGCTGCTGGGCAAGGGCCTTGGCCTGCCGGTCACGGCCGAAGGGGTCGAATCGGCCGAATTGCTCGAAAGCCTGCAATCCCTGGGCAGCTTCAAGGGTCAGGGCTATCTCTACGGCAAGCCCCAGCCCGCCCAGGCCACGCGCGAATTTCTGGCGGAACGTGACCTGCTGGCACCCCACGCCCATGACGTTTCGCTGGCCGGCAGCCGCCCGGACGCCCATGAAAGCGAAAGTGCCGATCCTGTCCTGCCGCAAGAGTGGCGCCGCACCGCCTAAAAGGGTGGACCTGAGACGCCAACAGGCATAGAGCGCGGCCCATGCGCATAGGTTTTGTCAAGATGCACGGGCTGGGCAATGATTTCGTCGTCCTTGATGGGCGCAGCGAAGCCCTGCCCGAAATCACCACCACGCTGGCCGCCGCGCTGGCCAACCGTCACACCGGCATCGGCTGCGACCAGCTGGTCGTGCTGGACGGGTCGGACGTGGCCGATTTCCGCATGCGGTTTTTCAACGCCGACGGCAGCGAAAGCGGCGCCTGCGGCAATGCCAGTCGCGCCGTGGGCCTGCTGCATGGTCGCCCCGCCCGGATCGAAACACAGGGCGGCATCCTGACCACCGAGCCTAGCGAGGCGGGGATCAGCGTCGACATGGGCGTGCCGCGCTTTGACTGGGATGCGATTCCGCTGGGCTTTGCCATGGATACGCTGACCATGCCGGTGGGCTGGGAAGATTTGCAGGACCCCACCGCGGTCAATGTCGGCAATCCGCATGTGATCTTCTTTACCCCCGACACCGACGCCGTCGATCTGGCCCGCATCGGTCCGATCATCGAGCATGATCCGCTGTTTCCCGAGCGCATCAACGTCAATGTCGCCACCATCGTCTCGCGCAGCGCCATCCGCCTGCGCGTATGGGAGCGCGGCTCGGGCATTACGCTGGCCTGCGGCACGGGGGCCTGCGCAACGGCGGTGGGTGCGATGCGCCGGGGCCTTGTGGACCGCCGGGTCGAGGTCACGCTGCCGGGCGGCCGCCTGATCATCGAGTGGAATGCCGATGGCCGCATCATCATGACCGGCCCTGCCACCGAAGCCTTTCGCGGCAGCTTCGAGCTTTCCGATTTCCCTGCATGAGCGTTGAGGTCGTCTCGCGCGTTGAAGTCGTCTCCTTGGGCTGCCGGATGAATCTGGCCGAAAGCGAGCGGATGCAGGCGATGCTGGCGGGTGAAACCGATCTGGTGGTCATCAATTCCTGCGCCGTGACGGCCGAGGCGCTGCGCCAGACGCGGCAGGCCATCCGCCGCGCGCGCCGCAATCGCCCCCATGCGCGCCTGATGGTGACCGGCTGCGCCGCCGAAATCGAGCGTGAGGCGATTGCCGCCATGCCCGAGGTGGACGGTTTGATCGCCAATGCGGCCAAGCTGGATGCGCGGGCGTGGAATGTGCCCGATCTGGCCCCGGTGGCTGCGCGCTCGGTGGGCCATACGCGCGCCTTTGTCGCGGTGCAGAACGGCTGCGATCATGCCTGCACCTTCTGCGTGATCCCTCAAGGGCGCGGGCCTTCGCGTTCGCGCTTGGCGACCGATGTAATTGCCGAGGTGCGCGAACATGTCGCGGGGGGCGTTGGCGAAGTGGTGCTGACGGGGGTGGACCTCACCTCTTGGGGACAGGATTTCGGACTGCGTCTGGGCGCGCTGGTTTCCGCCATCCTGCGCGAGGTTCCCGAACTGGCGCGCCTGCGCCTGTCCTCGGTCGATGGGGTGGAGATCGACCCGGAACTCTTCGACCTGCTGGCCGGGGAAGCGCGGCTGATGCCCCATCTGCACCTCTCGCTGCAACATGGCGATGATCTGATCCTGAAACGCATGAAGCGCCGCCACAGCCGCGCCGACGCGCTGGATCTGGTGGCGCGGTTGAAGGCCCTGCGCCCCGACATGGCCATCGGCGCCGATATCATCGCCGGTTTCCCCACCGAGGATGAGGCCGCCCATCAGGCGAACCTGTCGATCATTGTCGAACTTGCCATCGTCCATGGCCATATCTTCCCCTATTCCCCCCGCCCCGGCACGCCCGCCGCGCGTATGCCGCAGGTGGAGCGCGAGGTGGTGCAGGAGCGCGCCGCCGCCCTGCGCACAGCCGTGGCGGCCCAGCGGCAGGCATGGCAGGAAAGCCTGATCGGGCGCCCCCAGACGGTTCTGGTCGAACGCGACGGCACAGGCCATGCGGAAAATTTCGCCTCCATTCGCGCGCCTGCGGGCGCACGGCGCGGGGCCATCATCACCATCACACCCACATTTTTGCTTGAAGGAATGCTGGCATGAGTGCCGATAGCTGGTCCGACCGTTTGCTGGGCGGTTTTGCCAAGACGACCGACCGCCTGACGGGCAATATCGCCGGTCTGCTGGGCGGGGCTTCGCGCCTGTCCGAGGATCAGCTCGACGATCTGGAAGATGCGCTGATCCTGTCCGACCTCGGCCCGCGCGCGGCCGCCCGCATCCGCGAGCGTCTGGCCGCCACGCGGTTTGAAAATGGCGTCGATGAAACCGCGATCCGCGAGGCCGTGGCCCAGGAAATCGCCGCCATCCTGCGCCCGGTGGCCAAGCCGCTGGATGTCACCGCCTTTCCGCGCCCACATGTCGTGCTGGTCATCGGCGTCAATGGCAGCGGCAAAACCACGACCATCGCCAAGCTGGCCCATCTGTTTCAGGAGCAGGATTACGCGGTGATGCTGGCGGCGGGCGACACGTTCCGCGCGGCGGCCATCGGGCAGTTGGGCGTCTGGGCGGATCGTCTGGGCGTGCCCATCGTCAAAGGCCCCGAGGGCGGCGATCCGGCCAGCGTGGTGTTCGACGCGGTCAAGGCCGCGACCGACAAGGGCACCGATGCGCTGATCGTCGACACCGCAGGCCGGTTGCAGAACAAGCGCGAGCTGATGGACGAACTGGCCAAGATCCGCCGCGTTCTGGGCCGGTTGAACCCGGCCGCGCCGCATGACGTGGTGCTGGTGCTGGATGCCACCAATGGTCAGAACGCCTTGGCCCAGATCGAGGTCTTCCGCGAGGTGGCGGGCGTGACCGGGCTGGTGATGACCAAGCTGGACGGCACCGCACGCGGCGGCGTTCTGGTGGCGGCGGCCGAGCAATATGGCCTGCCGATCCATGCCATTGGCGTTGGCGAAACCATCGACGACCTGCGCCCCTTCGACCCGGACCTTGTGGCCCGTGTGATCGCCGGGGTTGCGGCATGAGCGCGACGAAGAAGAAGTCGGGCTGGCTCAATATCCTTATCGATTATGGGCCGATGCTGGCCTTTTTCCTCGCCTATCGCGCGTGGCGTCCGGCGGGCAGCGAGGCGGGGATCGGCGATGTCGTGGCCATCACCAAGAGCACCGTGGTGTTTATCGGCGCCACGCTGGTCGCGCTGATCGTATCGAAATGGCGGCTAGGACGGATCGCGCCAATGTTGTGGCTCTCCTCGGGCCTCGTCGTGTTCTTCGGCGGGCTGACGGTGCTGCTGCATGACGCCACATGGGTGCAGATCAAGCCGACCGCGATCTATGTCGCCAGCGGGCTGGCCTTGCTGATCGGGCTGATGCGCGGGCATGCGCTGCTCAAGATCCTGCTGGAGGATGCCTTTGCGGGCCTCTCCGACGAAGGATGGATGAAGCTGTCGCGCAACTGGGGCTGGTTCTTCCTCTTCCTCGCCGTGCTGAATGAGGGGCTGCGCCATTTCTACAATCAGGCGAATCACAATTTTGACACATGGCTGGCGATGAAGATCTGGCTGTTCATGCCGCTCTCCTTCCTCTTCACCTTTGCCCAGATGCCGATGCTGTTGAAGCATGGGCTGGGGGCGGAAGAGGATTCCAGAGAGGATTGAATGCGAGGGACTCGTCCCTCGCGCTCCCGTTAATGTCTGCGTGGCGCCAAGGGTTCGGCGTTAGGTGTCGGACGCGGCATTGAAAATTAAAAGGCCTGCGGCGCTGGTTGAAGGCGCCGCAGGCCTTTTTATGAAAATGGCCCCAAAGCGCGAGGCTTCAGGACCACTCCAAAATCAGTAATGGGGTGCAGGGGGACAAGTCCCCCTGCAAAAATCCATCGCGAAGCGAAGTGATTAACCCTGCTGATCCGCGCGCGAAGCGCCTTCACCGTCGAGGTTGGCTTCGACAAACGCCCAGTTCACATGGTCGAGCAGCGCGTCGAGATAGCTGGGACGCAGATTGCGATAGTCGACGTAATAGGCGTGTTCCCAGACGTCGAGCGTGAAGAGCGGCTTGACGCCTTCATAGGCCACCGGGGTGTCGGCATCGTGATAGCTCGTCACCTTCAGCTTGCCGTCTTCGAGCACCAGCCAGCCCCAGCCGCTGGCGAAGTGGCCGGCGCTTTCCGCCTTGATCGCGGCCTTGAACGCGTCCAGCCCGCCCAGATCGGCATCGATCTTGGCCAGCAGTTCAGCGCTGGGAGCGGTCTTTTCCGGGCTCAGGCCCAGCCAGTAGAAGGTGTGGTTCCAGATCTGGGCCGAAGCGTTGAACAGCTTCTTGTTGCCCGCAGCCTTGGCGGCCGCGATCACTTCGAGCAGGCTCTTGCCTTCCAGATCGGTGCCCTTGATCTGGTCGTTGGCCTGCGTGACATAGGCATTGTGGTGCTTGCCATGGTGATAATCAAAGGTTTCGGCCGAGAGGACCGTGCCAAAGGCATCCTTGGCATAGGGCAGTTCGGGAAGAGTGAAGGCCATGACTTTCTCCTGTGTTATCGCGAATCCCCGGCCCGGGGCTTGATCTGTGATATGGGCATCAAAGCGCGGATCGGCCACCGTGCAGAACGAAAAATTCTGTAGGACGGGAAAGTTTCCCCTTCCCGCCCCTTTATTTAGATCTCGACCTGGCTGCCCAGCTCGACCACGCGGTTGACGGGCAGGCGGAAGAATTCCATCGCGGAGGCCGCATTGCGCATCATCCACGCAAACAGCTTTTCGCGCCAGATCGCCATGCCCGGCTTGGACGAAGCGATCAAAGTCTGGCGCGAGAGGAAGAAGCTGGTCTTCATCATGTCGATCGGTTCGCCGTCCAGCGTCACGCCTTTAAGCGCGGAGGGCACATCGGTATCCTCAAGGAAGCCGAACTTGATCGCCATTTTATAGAAGCCCTGACCGAAATTCTTCATCTCGATCCGCTCGCCATCCTCCAGCACCGGCACGTCCTGAATGGCGATGGTCAACACAACCACGCGCTCATGCAGAACCTTGTTATGCTTGATATTATGCAGCAGCGCCGAAGGCACCCCGCCCCGCGTCGACGACATGAAAATCGCCGTGCCCGCCACGCGCTGGGCGCTGGAATGGGCACTCTTGGCAAAGACCTCGAAGGGGATCGTGCCCTCGGCCATGCTGGCCCGCATCAGCGCGCGTCCCTTGGACCATGTGGTCAGCAGGGTAAAAATCGCCAGCCCCATCACCAGCGGCACCCAGCCGCCATCCGGGATCTTCGTCAGATTGGCCGAGAGATAGCCGAAATCGAGCAGGGTAAACACCACCAGCAGAGGGATCGCCAGCCACTTGGCCCATTTCCAGACCACGAACAGCATCACCGCCAGCAGGAAATTGTCGATCATCATCGCGCCCGTCACCGCGATGCCATAGGCCGCCGTCAGGTTCGAGCTTTCCTTGAACACAAACACCAGCAAGATCACCGCGATCATCAGCGCCCAGTTGATGACGGGAATATAGATCTGCCCGGCATTCACGCTGGTGTATTTGATCGACATGCGCGGGATAAAGCCCAGCTGGATCGCCTGCTGCGTGACCGAAAAAGCCCCGGTGATGACCGCCTGCGACGCAATGATCGCGGCCAGACTGGCCAGACCCAGCAAGGGCCATTGGAACCATTCGGGCGCGAGGAAATAGAACGGGCTGGCCAGAGCAGGCGCGCCCACGCGCACCAGCAGCGATGCCTGCCCCAGATAATTGAGCACCAGCGAGGGCAGCACGATGGCCAGCCACGACAGGCGAATCGGCGGGCGCCCAAAATGGCCCATATCGGCATAAAGCGCCTCGGCGCCCGTCACAGCCAGCACCGCCGAACCCATCGCCAGAAACCCGCGCATCGGATCGGCCACGAACATCGCGGCGGCAAAATGGGGGGAAAGCGCGGCCATCACGCCGGGATGCTCCAGAATGCTCATCACGCCCAAGACCGCGATCACCGCGAAATAGACCAGCATGACCGGGCCGAAAAAGGCCGCAACCTTGGCCGTGCCCCGGCTCTGGATCAGGAACAGGCCGATCAGGATCACCACCACCATCGGCACGACCGCGCCATGCATCCCCGGTTCGTAAACGGCCAGACCCTCGATCGCGCCCATTACCGAAACGGCGGGCGTAATCATCGAATCGCCATAAAACAGCGAGGTGGCAAACACGCCCAGCAGCACGATGCCCGCCGACCAGCGCTTGCCCGAAATATGCTGGTTGACCAAAGCCAGCAGGGCCAGCGAACCGCCCTCGCCCCGGTTGTCCGCGCGCATGATGATCGAGACATATTTCAGCGTCACAATCACCATCATCGACCAGAACATCAAGCTGATGATGCCGTAAATATGCAATTGATCGAGAGGCAGGCGGTGATGACCGGCAAAAGTGTCGCGCATCGCGTAAAGCGGGCTGGTGCCGATATCGCCAAACACCACGCCCATCGCCCCCAGCGCCAGCTTGGGCAGGCTGCCATGCGATCCGTGATGATTGGAAGAGTGTTCGACCTTATCGGTCTCGCCCGGCTGCGCCACTGGCTGCATCATGCCTATGCCCCTGAGTCGCCGCGAAAAGCGGCAAGGCCCGGCGATTAGCAGCGCGGCAATGCCCCGGCAACAGCCGTTTGCATCCCCGCCGCGCTGCCTGATCGCTTATTGCGGTGCGGCCATAGGAGCGGCCATGGGAGCCGCCATCGGCGCGCCTTGCGGGGCGGCGGCCTCGGCCTGCGCGCGCTGGCGCAGCATAGCCATCAATTCGTCCAAGCGCTTCAAACGCATGGCAATATCATCGCGCCACGGAGCATCGGCAGGCGCCTTGGCCACCAGATCGGCCCAAAGGCTGCGCGTTTCATCAAAACGCCCCGCCCGCGCCATCGCCAGCCCGAGGAAGAAGGACGGCCCGGGCGCCTTGGGATCGGCATTCTGCGCCTGACGGAAGGCATAGAGCGCGGCCGGGGAGAGATTGCCCTCGGCATGGCTGACCAGCGCATTGGCAATCGCCAGCCACGCATCGCCATTCTTCGGATCGGCCTCGACCGCCCCGCGCAAAACCGTTGCCGCCTCGGCATATTGGCCATGCATCGCCAGCGCATCGCCCGGCACGACCCAGCGGTTTTTGGTCGGGTCCACGCCCGACAGCTTCTGCCGCTCCTCAACCAAGGCCTTGCCATTGCCGGCCGCCGGGTTGCTCGGCGCCTTCATGGCCGAGGGCATCGTCGGCTGTCCCTGCAGCGCGTAACCGGCAAGGCCCACCATCAGCGCGGCGGCCACCGCCTCCCAGCCCTCACGCCGCCCACGCATCAACATGAGCAAAACCGCCAGCACCAGCACCACCAGCGCGATCAACACCACCCAGGTCATGCCTCATTCTCCTGCCCGCCGGTAAATCTTTTGCGGAGCAAAAACGCCGCGAGCGCCACCAGCAGCAGAGGCGCGGCAAACAACGGCCATGTCGCGGCGCTGACGCGCGGCTCATAGCTGACGTAATCGCCATAGCGCTGAATCAGCCACGCGCGAATCGCCTCAGGGTCCTCGCCCGCCGCGATGCGCTCGCGTACCTGCGAACGCATATCGCCCGCGATCGAGGCATCCGAATCGGCAATCGACTGGCTCTGGCAAACCAGACAGCGCAGCGTTTCCATCAACGCCTTGGCCTTGGCCTCCTGCGCCGGGTCGGGCAATTGGCGATAGGCCCAGGGCGCTGGCGGCATCGAATCGTCGGCCCATGCGGGAGCCGCGAACATCAGCACCAAAGCAGCAAAGAACGCGCGGATCATCACTGCGCCTCCTTGAGCAGACGGATGATGTCGGGGATCTGTTCGGGGCGGATATCGCCGATATGCTGGTAACGGATCACGCCCTTGCCATCGATGACAAAGGTTTCCGGCACCCCGCTTGACCCGATAGCCAGCTGCACTGCGGACACGTCATCCGCGCCGATCCGGGCATAGGGATTGCCATATTGCCCCAGAAACGCCGCCAGATCGGCCTTGTGATCGCGGATGGCGATGGCGTTGATCGTCACGCCCTGACGGCGCAATTCCTCCAGCACCGGCGCCTCGGCGCGGCATGGGATGCACCAACTGGCAAAGATGTTCAGCAATTGCGGCTTGCCGGTCTGAAAATCAGCCGTGGCCAGACCGGGCCGCTCATCGGCCGCCGCGCGCAGGGTGAAGGCGGGCAAAGGCTTGCCCACCATCTGGCTGGCGATATCGGTGTTCTTGGGCTTGACCAGCCCGACCACCACCAGCGCCACGAAACCGGCAAACAGCACCAAAGGCAACCACAGCGCCCAGCGCGGGGCCTTGGCGGGACTGTCCTTGCTCATGCCGCATCTCCCTTGGCCGCATCTCCTTGGGCCGTATCTCCTTGGGCCAAAGCCGCCACTTCATCGCGCCGGTTTCCGCCCTTGGCCCGCGCCACGCGGCGCTTCAGATCCTGCGCCACGCGGCTGAGCAAAGCCAGACCGCCGCCCAGCGCCACCAACAAGCCGCCGATCCAGATCAGCGGCACATAGGGCTTCCACCAGAGGCGCAATTGCCAGCGGCTCTCGCCCTTGTCCGACAGGGTTTCATCGCCCAGCACCGTGTAAAGCTGACCATTCCAGCGGCCCTTCAGCGCCGAAACCGCATTGGTCTGCAGCGGCGCCCAGAAAGTGCGCGATTGCGGGCGCAGCGTCACCTCGGGCCCGCTATCATAGCGCGCCTTCAAAACGCCTTCCATCGCCGTCCAGTTCGGCCCGGCAATGGGCGCCACCTCGGCCAGGCGGATGCTCCACGGGCCAACCTGATTGACTTCACCCACCTTGGCGGCGACGAGCTTTTCGACCGTAAAGGCGCTGTCCGAGGCCATGCCGAACAGGGCCACGCCGATCCCGGCATGGGCAATCACCATGCCCCACAGGCTGAGCGGCGCGCGCAGCACCGAACGGCCCCGCAGCGGCAGGAAGGAAGCCACGACCAACGAAGGACCAAGCGCCAGCCCCAGCAGCGGCAGCACATGGCGCACGCCCACCGCAAAGGCCCAGCCTCCCGCCGCAATCGCCACCACCAAAGGCAGCGCCAGCAGCGGCGAGATGCGCGAGAACTTGTCCCGCCGCCAGCGCAGCATCGGCCCAAAGATCAGCACGACAAACATCGGCACCGCAAACATCGCCGAAACCGGCGTGAAATAGGGCGGGCCAACCGAAACCTTGGTCCCCATCGCCTCCGTGAACAGCGGATAGAGCGTGCCGATCAGCGTGATGCCAAGGATCGAGGAGAGCATGACATTGTTGAACACCAGCGCGCCCTCGCGGCTGGTGATGGCAAAACGCTCACCCTCGGTCACGGTGGCGGCGCGCAGGGCGAAGAGCAGCAGGGCCCCGCCGATATAGATCGCCAGCAGCGCGAGGATAAAACCTCCCCGGCGCGGATCGACCGCAAACGCGTGAACCGAGGTCAGAATGCCCGAGCGCACAAGGAAGGTGCCGACCATCGACATCGAGAACGCCACCACGCCCAGCATCACCGTCCACGCCCGCAGCGCATTGCGCGCGGCCAGCACAGAGGCGCTGTGCAGCAAAGCGGTCGCCGCCAGCCACGGCATCAGCGAGGCATTCTCAACCGGGTCCCAGAACCACCAGCCGCCCCAGCCCAGCACGTAATAGGCCCAATAGCTGCCCGCCGTGATGCCCACGGTCAGGAATATCCACGCGCCCAGCACCCAAGGCCGCATCGCACGGGCGAAATCCGGCCCGACCTGACGCGTGATCAGCGCGCCAATGGCAAAGGAGAAAGCGATCGAAAGCCCGACATAGCCCAGATAAAGCGTGGGCGGATGAAACGCGAGGCCGGGGTCCTGAAGCAGCGGGTTAAGCCCATTGCCATCCTCGGGCGCCGGATAGAGCCGGGCAAAGGGATTGGAGGCAAACAGCAGGAAGGCATAGAAGCCAAGGCTGACAAAGGCCTGTCCGGCCAGCGTCGCCATCATCGTAGGCTCGGGCAGGCGGCGCTCAACCGCGGCGACGAACGCCCCGCCCAGCCCCATCACCGTCACCCAGAGCAGCATCGAGCCCTCGTGATTGCCCCAAGTGCCCGCGATCTTGAACATCAACGGCTTGGCCGAATGGCTGTTTTCCGCCACCAGCTTGACCGACAGATCGGTCTGCACAAACAGCCAGATCAGGATACCCAGCGCGGCGGCGGCCAGCACCCCCTGCACCATGGCCACCGGGCGCACGATGCCCGCCATCCCCTTGCCATTGGCCGTCAGCGACAGGCCGCCCGCCAGCAATTGCAGGCCGGCCAAAGCCGCCGCCAGCCACAACAGGCCCAAACCGATTTCAGGAAGCACGGGGGGAAATCCTCACTTGGTGTTTTCGATGGCTTTGCGGGCCTGCTGCATATCTTTCATCTCGCGCGGCACGTATTTCTCATCGTGCTTGGCCAGCAGATTGTCGGCCACGAAGGTCCCGTCGCGCCCCAGCTTGCCCTCTGCCACAACGCCGCTGCCCTCGACGAACAGGGCGGGACGGATCCCTGCGAAGCGCACCGGAATGCGCGCCTTGCCGTCGGTGACGATGAAATTGACCGTGACGCCATCGGGCGCATTCTTCATACTGCCGCGCTCGACCATGCCGCCCAGACGCACGGCCCGATCCGCTTCCGGCGGATTGGCGGCCATATCGGCGGGCACATAGAAATAGCTGGCCTGGCTGCGCAGCGCCCATGTCGCCAGCAAACCCGCCCCGATCAGCGCCACCAGCGCGATGCCCAGCAAAACCAGACGTTGATGTTTGGCCCGAACCGCCATTTAACCCTCGCGTACCTTGTCGCGGCGTGCCTCGGCCCGGCGCATTGCCAGCCAGCTATAGACCGCCAGACCCAATGTTGTCGCGCCCCCTAATGCATAGGCGGCGATCACGAATTGCCATTGGTCAAATGTCTCGGTCATTACCAAGCCTCCCCGGCGACCGGGACCTGCGCCCGCATGGCTTTGCGGCGCAAACGCGCCTCTGCCTGTTCATCGGCCAGAATGGTGCGCATCCGCGCCATCACTATGCCGCCAAAAATCAGCGAAAAGCCCAAGGTGGCGATCAGCAGCGGCACAAGGAAATCGGCCGCCATGGCCGACTTGCCCATCGTGATACTGGGCGGCTGATGCAGGCTGTTCCACCAGGTGACCGAATAATGGATCACCGGGATGTTAACCGCCCCCACAAGGCCGAAAATGGCGGTGATGCGGCTCTGCCCTTGCCCGGCCTGCTGGCTGCCGCGCGCGGCGGCGTCGAGCGCCATATAGCCGAAATAAAGGAACAGCAGCACCAGCATCGAGGTCAGCCGACCATCCCACACCCACCATGTGCCCCATGCCGGACGGCCCCAGATCGAACCGGTGATCAGGCACAGCGCGGTAAACACCGCGCCGGGCAGCGCCACCGCCCGCGCGGCAATCCCGGCCAGCGGATGGCGCCAGACGATTTCGGTAAAGCTGGCAATCGCAATCGCGCTCCACCCGCCCATACCCAGCCAGGCGGTGGGCACATGCAGGTAAACGATTCGCACCGTATCGCCCTGAAGCGCATCGGCGGGGGCAAAGAACACGCCCCACACCAAGGCCCCCGCAGCCAGCGCAAAGCCCAGCAACAGGCACAGCGGCGTGGCCCAGCGGGCAATACGCAGGAAACGGGCGGGATTGGCAAAACCGTGCATGACCGATCAATAACCGCAAAAGCGCCGACCCTTTCGGCGCGCGTCCTTGCTTTGGCAGGCCGCATCGCGCGCGGCAAGGGGGCCATGGGGCCAGCACCATGGTTTTTACGCGTATAGGAACGGCGGCAAAAAGCAGAAAGGGCAATAAAAAAGCGGCCTGCAAAGGCCGCTGCTGCTTATAAAAATGGGGCGATTAATGGGGCTCGAACCCACGACCTCCGGTACCACAAACCGGCGCTCTAACCAACTGAGCTATAATCGCCACACAATTTTTGCGGGGTTTTTCAACCGCGCCGTCCCTGCCGGGAGCGGCCCTTTGCACCAGCTTGGCGAAGATGGAAAGAGTTATTTTCACTTTTCCGTGAAAATTTTTCCCACACCGCCCATTTCGCTCATACCCCAAGGCAGAGCAGGCGCGCGACAGGCCGGTGCAGGCCCGCCGCGCCCCATAAAACGCTTACTTCTTGGTGAGCGAAAGCCCGCCAAAGCGCTTGTTGAACTGCGCCACGCGGCCGCCCTGATCCAGCAGACGGGCGTTGCCGCCGGTCCATGCCGGGTGCGAGGTCGGGTCGATGTCCAGCGCCAGCGTGTCGCCTTCCTTGCCCCAGGTCGAGCGGGTCTGGAAGGTCGTGCCGTCGGTCATCTGCACGGTGATGAAGTGATAATCGGGATGGATGTTAGCCTTGGCCATGGCATTCGCTTTCACAAAAAACGACCGGTTCCGACCGGCCTGAATGAGAAGCGGCGCGCATAGCCGCGCGCCGCCTGCTTGTCCAGTTGAATCAATCCTTGGGCGGGTCGGCGATCATCGCGGTAAAGTTGACCTCACAGGTCACCTTGCCGTCAATCTCGGCCTTGCCCCAGAATTTGCACACACGCGCGCGCTTCTGGATAAAGCCCACCTTGAGATCGAGCAGCACGCCCGGCTCGACCGGAGCGCGAAACTTGGCGTCCTCGATGCTCATGAAATAGACCAGCTTGTTGCTGCCGGCCAGTTCCAGAGTTTCAATGGCCAGAATGGCCGCCGCCTGCGCCAGCGCCTCGATCTGAAGCACGCCGGGCATGATCGGGCGGCCGGGAAAATGGCCCTGAAAGAACGCCTCGTTGAAAGAGACGGCCTTCACCGCATGGATGTCCTCGCCGATGTTCAGCGCGGCAACCCGATCCACCAGAAGCAAGGGGTAACGATGAGGCAGCGCCGCCAGAACCTTGCGAATATCATATGTCAGCGGCGCCGCGGCTGCGGCAGTATCGTCGCTCATCCTATCCCCCTCGTCTCTTCTCAGCGGCTCTCGTTGGCCGGAGCCTGCTGCTGCTGTTGAGCGGCAGCTTCACGCGCTTCGCGCGGCTGCCAACCGGCGGGCGGCACGATCTGAACGGTGGGCAGAGCCGTGTTCAGCTCGGTCAGGATCTGCTGATTGAGGTTATAGGCATTGGTCGCGGCCAGAATGGCTTCGGGGTTGAGCAGCAGCGTGACACCCGCCTTGCTCATCGCGGTCTGAACGGCGGCGGCGCGCTTGTCCATGATCTGCTCAAGCACATAGGCGTCCGACAGGCGAACCGGTTCGACGATCTTTTCGATCTCGGCCTTGCCCTGTTCCTGGATCTGCTGAACCTGCTGCTGGGCCGCGGCCGCCAGAGCGTTCACATTGGCGCCCGGCGCGGCGCGATCCTTCTGGAACTTGTCCACGATCGGCTTGATCTGGGCGTTGAGCGCGGCTTCCTTGGCCTTGGCGGCGTCAAGCTGCGCCTTGTAGGTCACTTCGCGGTCCGCCTGCGCCTTCTTGAAGGCCAGCGAATTGGCGACGACCGCGTCGAGGTTGGCAACCGCCACGCCGTTGACGCCGGCCGAAGCGGTCGCTGCCGGAGCGGCAGCGGCGGGCTTGGCAGCCGGAGCGGCCAGAGCAGCCTGCGAAATACCAGCCAGCGCGGCCAGAGCGATAATCTTGGCAAAAGTTTTCATCAGAACTGGGTTCCCACGTTAAATTGGAAGGTCTTGGTATCGTCGCCCACTTCGTGCAGCAGCGACTTGGCAATATCGATGCGGAACGGGCCAAAGGGCGAATTCCAGTTAAAGCCAACGCCGATCGCGATACGCGGACGCGGGCTGTCGCCGTAATAGAATTCCTTGAACGGGCTGATGTTGCTGCCGATCGCGGTATTGGCCGCACCTGTTGCAGTGTTGGTCTTGCTGGTGGTCGTGACCACGCTGCCGTCGGTGTTGGTTTGGGAATAAAGCGCGTTGCCGCTGGAATCGCGCGAGGGCACAAAGATCGAGCAGCCCACATAGCCGCAAATCGCGGTCGAATCCTGCAGATTGGGCTTGGTGATGCCCCAGACCGCGCCGGCATCCAGGAAGATCGAGGGGCGGATGCCCATTTCCTTGGCGCCCGAACCCAGCGGAATTTCCACTTCGGCGTGGAACAGATAATAATATTTGCCGCCCACCGAATCCTGCGTCCAGGAATTCTTGTCCGTGGTCAGGACATAGGTGCCCGTGCTGTCGGTGGTATAGGGCTTGCGCACCACGCGCGGACCGATGCCGCGAATGTCGAAACCGCGCATCTGCGGTTCGCCCAGATAGAAGCGGTCGGTCAGGAACACGTCGTCCACGCCGTCAATGTGGCGGCTGCTCAGCGCCTTGATCGCCCCGGCCTCGCCCTTCAGCGAGAAGATGAAGCCCTTGCCCAGCGGGTAGAACTGCGAGGCATTGGCGCGGATACGCGCATAGCGCACATCGCCGCCCAACCCGGCGAAATCGACGCCCAGCGAGCCGGAGCGGCCGCGCGTAGGACGCACGCGATTGTCCAGATTGTCATAGATCAGCGAGGCGCCGACGATCGAGGACAAACGCTTGCCTTCCGCGTCGCACAGATAGCGGCCCGCCAGCAGCGGATTACAAGCCAGAACGCCGGCCGTATTCTGCGTGTAGAATTGCGTCTTGTCCAACGACACATTGTCATAGTTGAGCGTATAACGCCCCACCAACGACATGAATTCGGTCACCGGGAAGCCAAGGCGGGCCTGAAAACCGGTGGTCGAATTGCGATACAGCGAATTCGAGTTCGAGCTGTAATAATTGTAGTTGTTATAATCGCGCCGATAGATGTCGATGCCCATCGAGACATTCTTGTCCATCAGATAAGGCTCGGTAAACGACAGCACGAGGCTCTTCGAATAGCGCGAGACCGAGCCCGACAGGCCGATCGTCTGACCGCGCCCGCGGAAGTTGTTCTGGCGGATCGAAGCCTGGAAAATGAAGCTTTCAAGGCTGGAATAACCGGCTGAAAGCTGCAGTTCGCCGGTCGGCTTCTCCTCGACGTTGGCTTCCAGAATGATGCGGTCGCGCGCCGATCCGTTGACCTGCTTGACCTCGAACTTTTCCTGGAAATAGCCGAGGCTCTTGATGCGGTTGGTCGAACGCTTCACCTGCACCGAGTTGAACGCGTCGCCCTCGGCCAGACGGAATTCGCGGCGCACCACCTTGTCCTGCGTCAGCGTGTTGCCGTTCACGTCGATCCGCTCGACATACACGCGCGGCGCTTCCTGAAGGTTGAAGGTGACGCCCATTTCCAGGTTCTTGGGGTCGCGCTGATAATCGGGGCGCGCGTCGGCAAAGGCATAGCCGAACACACCAACCGTCTCGTTCATCTTGTCGATCGTGTCTTCGACCAGCTTGGCGTTGTACCACTGGCCCTTTTTCATCGGCAATTGCTTGGCCAATTGCGCGCCGTCGAAATCGCGCAACTGGCTTTCCACCTTCACATCGCCGAACTTATAGCGCTGCCCTTCTTCGACCACATAGGTGATGATAAAGTCGCGCTTGTCCGGCGTCAGCTCGGCCACGGCGGAAACCACGCGGAAATCGGCATAGCCCTGCGTCAAGTAGAACTGGCGCAGCTTCTGCTGGTCATAGGCCAGCTTGTCCGGGTCATAGGACGTGTTCGAACGGAAAATATGCAGCGGGCGCGCGGTCTTGGTGATCATCGCGGCCTCAATTTCCTTGAGGCTGAAATGCTCATTGCCGATCACGTTGATCTGGCGGACCTTGGACTTGGGCCCTTCGTTGATTTCAAAGACGATATCGACACGGTTCTGGTCCAGCCGCACCATCTTGGGTTCCACCGTCGCGGCGAAACGGCCCTGACGCTTGTAGAGCTCGATGATGCGCGACACGTCGGCGCGGACCTTGGACCGGGTAAAGATCTGGCGCGGGGCCAGCTTGATTTCCGGGTTGATCTTGTCTTCTTTCAGGTGCTTGTTGCCCTCAAGCACGATGCGGTTGATGACCGGGTTTTCCTTGACCGTAATCACCACGCGGCCGCCATCATTGCGCACCGACACGTCGGCAAACAGTTCGGTGGCGTAAAGATCCTTGAGCGCCTGGTCGGCGGCGGCCTCGCTGTAGGGCTGGCCCGCGCGCATCTGGATATAGGACAGGACCGTATCGGGCTCGAGACGCTGCGCGCCTTCGACCGTCAGCGACAGGATCGGCTCGGCTGCAACCGTGGCCACCGGCTGGGCAGCAATCGCCGGGGTTGCCGCAGGCTTGGTCGCCGGAGCAGCAGCCGTGGCCGCAGGGGCGGACTTTTGCGCCGGACGTTCGGCCGCAACGGCCATCTGGGGCACGCCCGCCAGGATCGTCGTGCCCAGCAAGGCCATGCCGATCTGGCCCAGGCGCGTCATCTTATCCGTATTTGCCTGCCCGAAAGCCATATTCCGATCCATCTTCGACACGGTACTTCCCATCCTTAGCAACCGTCGGTCACCCGATCGGTCAATGCGCCCCCGACAATCGACCCCCATCAGGCGGCCAGCTGCACGGTCCCCGTGTTTGCCCGTTTCATGCGCCGGACGAACCGGCCGAAACAGCATCCCTTTTGCGCGTCATGCGCCCTCTGCCCGATGCGGGCCCAGCTTTCAAGGCATCTTGCGCCATCCGGCGATGCGGGCCGGGCAAAACCGCCCCGTCAAAGGCCGAACAGATCCGCCGGCACCAGATCGTTGATGGTGACGAACACCATCAACGCCAGCACAAAGGCAATCCCGGTGCGAAAGGCCCATTCCTGGCTCTTTGCATCCAAGGGTTTGCGCCGCACCGCTTCGGCCACGTAAAATGCCAGATGTCCACCATCCAGCGCCGGGATTGGCAGCAGATTGATGAATGCCAAATTAATTGAAATGAAAGCCGCAAAGTACACAAACGGCAACCAGCCCGATTGCAGGGTCTGGCCCGAATATTGCGCCATTTTAATCGGCCCGCTCATCTCGCGCACGCTGCGCTGGCCGGTCACGATCTGTTTCAGGCCCGTGGCGATCAGCCCCATCAGATGCAGCGACTGGTCGCCCGCTGTCACAAAGGATTCGACCACGCCCATCCGGATATGGGTCACTTCCGTATCGCCCAAAGGCCGCCCCACGCCCAGCCGCCCGATCCGCGCGCTGTTGCCCAGCCCATCCTTCATCATTTCGGCGGCCAGCGTGACCGGGATCGTCAGGCGATGGCCCGAACGTTCGACCTGCAATTGCACGGTTTCGCCCGGAAAGGGCTTTACGGCATCGGGAATCTGCTCAAACCCCGCAATCGCCTTGCCATCAATGGCCACGATCCGGTCGCCCAACTGAACGCCCGCCGCCTGCGCGGCCGAATTCTCGCTAAAGCGCCCCACCACAGGCGGCACCGTCAAACGCCCATAGGCCATATTGAAAGCGGCAAACACCAGCACGGCCACGATCAGATTGGTCGCCGGCCCCGCCAGCACGATCAGGAAACGCTGCCACAGCGGCTTGAAATGGAACCAGCCCTCGCGCTCCTTGATGTCGAGCGGGATCTTGTCCACCCCCGCCGAGGCCGGGTTCATATCGCCCGCAAACTGGACATAGCCGCCCAGCGGCAGCATCGAGAGCTTCCAGCGCGTACCGCGCCGGTCGGTCCAACCCGCGATTTCCCGGCCAAACCCGATCGAAAAGGCCACCACCCTCACCCCGCACCAGCGGCCCACCAGATAGTGGCCCAGCTCATGCACCAGCACCAGCGGCCCCAGCATCAGGGCAAAGGCAAGAATCGTCATCAAGATCGTCGGCTGCGCCATGGTTCAGGCCATCTCCAGCAAAGCGGCGGCGCGGCGGCGGGCCTGCGCATCCACCTCATGCACCTCGTCAATAGCAGCCGGAGGGGGCGGCGCATAGGCATTGAGCACATCCTCGACCATCGCCGGAATGCGGGTAAAACCGATCCGCCCGTTGAGGAAGGCATCGACCGCCACCTCATTGGCCGCATTCAGCACCGCCGGAATGCCGCCACCCGCATGAGCCGCCTGCCGCGCCAGTTTCGTGGCGGGGAAACGCACCTCATCGGGCGCGCGGAAGGTCAATTCGCCAATCGCGGCCAGATCAAGCTGGCTCGAGAGCGGCGTCTCCATCCGCTCCAGCCAGGCGAGGCACGAGGCGATCGGCACGCGCATGTCGGACGGCCCCAATTGGGCCAGCGTCGAGCCATCGTGATATTCGACCATCGAATGAATGATCGATTGGGGATGCACGATGATGCGCAGCCGGTCCAGACCCACGGGAAACAGATGATAGGCCTCGATAAATTCGAGACCCTTGTTCATCATGCTGGCCGAATCGACGCTGATCTTGGCGCCCATGCTCCAGTTGGGATGCTTGATCGCCTGCGCCGGGGTGGCGCTCTGCAATTGCTCAAGGCTCCAGTCGCGGAACGGGCCGCCGCTGGCCGTCAACGTGATCCAGCGGACATGATCGACCTTATTGCCCGACAGGCATTGAAAGATCGCATTATGCTCGGAATCGACCGGCAACAGCGTGGTGCCATGCCGCGCCACCGCCGCGATCATCAACTCGCCCGCCGAAACCAGCGCTTCCTTATTGGCCAGCGCCACAGTGCGGCCCTGCTCGATGGCGGCCATCGTCGGGGCCAATCCGGCGCAACCGACAATCGAGGCCATCACGATATCGGCCGGACGCCGCGCCGCATCGACCAGAGCCTCCGCCCCCGCCATCGCCTCAATGCCGCTTCCCGCCAAAGCCTCACGCAATGCAGGAAGCGCAGCGGCATCGGCGCAGACCGCCACCTCGGCCTCAAACTCACGCGCCAGCGCGGCCAGCGCCTGCGCATTGCCATTGGCCGTCAGCGCGACAACCCGCCAATCCCCACGATTGCGGCGGATCAGATCCAGCGTGGAGGCGCCAATCGAACCGGTGGCGCCAAGAACGGATATTGATCGCACTTAGAATCTTCCTATTGCGCCGAATATTCCGGCAACGAACAGCACCGCGAGCAAACCGTCAACCCTGTCGAACAGTCCGCCGTGGCCCGGAATGAGATGGCCGGAATCCTTCACGCCCGCGCGGCGCTTCATCCAGCTTTCGAAAAAGTCGCCGGTCTGGGCGATAATGGCGGCCAGCACACCTGCAACGACCACCTCCAACCAGTTGATGGCCAAAGGCGATGTCGTGCTGGTCAGGTGCAGGGCGGCCATTTCACGCGCCGCGCGCCACAGCGCATAGGCCTGAACCCCGCCCACTGCCAGACTTGCCCCGATCGCACCGCCGAGCAATCCGCTCCATGTCTTGCTGGGGCTGATTTTCGGTGCGATCTTTGGCCCGCCAAAGGTACGCCCGGCAAAATAGGCGCCAATATCGGTGGCAATCACCGCCAGCACCGGAATCATCACGGAGACCGTATCTTCAGCACGCAGCACGATCAGCATCTCGGCTGCCAGCCCGACATAAGCCACACCCGCCACCAGCCAGATCAACCGCGCCCACCAGCTTGCCGCAATCGCGCGTGAGAGCTTGCTCCATTCCCACAGCACGCCCGTGGCGATCAGCAGCACGAACACCATCCAAGGCAAACCGCCCAACCAGAGCGCCCCACCCGCCACCGCCACCATCACGATGGCCGAAAGCGTGCGGGCCTTGAGATCGGAGTTTTTCTTGGGAGCCGCAGCCCCCTCGCCTTCAGCGGCCGCCAAAACGACGCTCCCGCTGACCAAAGGCGCCAAGCGCGTGGGCCAGGTGGTCAGGCGTGAAATCGGGCCACAGGACGTCGGTGAACCACATTTCGGCATAGGCCGCCTGCCACAGCAGGAAGTTCGACAGGCGCACCTCGCCGCTGGTGCGTACCACCAGATCGAGCGGCGGCAGACAGGCGGTGTCGAGCTCGGCCTCAATGCTCTCGGCCGTGATCTCGCCCTTGGCCGCCGCTGCCGCTGCCGCGCGGGCGATCTCCTGCTGGCTGCCGTAATTGAGCGCGATGGCCAGAGTCAGCTCGCGATTGCCTGCCGTGCGCGCCATCGCGCCTTCAAGCAATTCGACAATATCATCCGACAAGGCCTTGTAATCGCCGATGATTTTTAATCGCACCCCATTGGCCGCGATTTCATCGATGTCGCTGATGATAAAGCGCTTGAGCAGCCCCATCAGGTCGGACACTTCCTGTTCCGGGCGGCGCCAGTTTTCCGACGAAAACGCATAAAGCGTCACCGCCTCCAGCCCCATGCCGCGCACCCCGCGGATCAGGCGGCGCACCGCCTCGACCCCGCGCTGATGCCCCAGCACGCGGGGCAAATGGCGCTTCTTGGCCCAGCGGCCATTTCCATCCATGATGATGGCCACATGGCGGACCCCGTGTTCGGGCCCGCCAGAAGCAGGAAGCAGCGCAGCGGTCACTTGCCCAGGATTTCCTTTTCCTTGGCCGCGGCGGCTTCGTCGGCGCCCTTGATCGCCTCGTCGGTCAGCTTCTGCACTTCGGTTTCAAAGCGCTTGCGCTCGTCTTCCGAGATGAGCTTCTTGTTCTCGTCGGCCTTGAGCGCCTCCATGCCGTCGCGACGGACATTGCGGATCGCGATGCGCGCGCCTTCGGCATATTTGCTGGCGAGCTTCGCCAGTTCCTTGCGGCGTTCCTCGGTCAGATCGGGGATCGGCAGACGGATCGTATTGCCATCGGTGATCGGGTTCAGGCCCAGACCCGCCGAACGGATCGCCTTTTCCACCGGGGTCACGCTCGAACGATCCCACACGGTTACGGTCAGCATGCGCGATTCGGGCGCGGCCACCGTGGCGCAGGCGTTGAGCGGCATGTGGCTGCCATAGATTTCGACCGTGATCGGATCGAGCAGCGCGGTATTGGCGCGGCCCGTGCGCAGACCCGACAGATCGCCCTTCAGCGATTCCACCGCGCCCTTCATCCGGCGCTCAAGATCAGCCTTGTCATATTTGGGAGCAGCCATTGGTATTCTCCTGAATTACTGCACAATCGTCTGAACGCCCTGTCCGGCCAGCACACGGGCCAGATTGCCACGTTCGCGGATGGAAAAGACGACGATCGGAATCTTGTTGTCACGGCACAGCGCGACCGCGCTGGCATCCATTACCTTGAGGTTGTCGGCCAGAACAGTGTCATAGTCGATCGTATCGTAACGCTTCGCCGCAGGATCCTGCTTGGGATCGGCATTATAGACGCCGTCCACGCTGGTGCCCTTTAACAGCGCATCGCAACGCATTTCGGCCGCGCGCAGGGCCGCGCCCGAATCCGTCGTGAAATAGGGCGCGCCAACGCCTGCGGCAAAGATCACCACGCGGCCCTTTTCCAGATGGCGCTCGGCACGGCGGCGGATAACCGGCTCGCACACCTTGTCCATCTCGATCGCGCTCTGCACGCGGGTGGGCACGCCCAGTTGCTCGAGCGCATTCTGCATCGCCAGCGCATTCATCACCGTGGCCAGCATGCCCATATAGTCAGCCTGCGCGCGGTCCATGCCCTTGGCGGCGCCCGCCATGCCGCGGAAGATATTGCCACCGCCGATCACCAAACAGATTTCCAGACCGCTTTCCTTGGCCGCCTTCACCTCTGCGGCCATTTCGGCCACGAATTCCGGGTCGATGCCGAAAGGCTGGCTTCCCATCAACACTTCGCCCGAAAGTTTCAGCAAAACGCGCTTATATTGGGGCTGAGCCATGGTTTCGATCTATCCTTATGCTTCGCAAGCGCCCTTATACCGTGGCGCTGCCTGTGCCAAGGGCGCGAAAAAACTAATGTACACAGCGATAGAGAAAACAGCCGGAAGGGCCAAACAAAAAGGCCCGCCGTTTCCGACGAGCCTTCATGCTTTCCCTGAGGGAAAAGAAACTTACTTCAGGCCGGCGGCAGCAGCCACTTCGGCGGCGAAGTCGGTTTCTTCCTTTTCGATGCCTTCGCCCAGCTGGAAGCGGACATAGTCCACCAGCTTGATCGTGGCGCCGGCAGCCTTGGCGGCAGCGGCAACAACGTCGGAGACGGGGGTCTTGCCGTCCATCACGAACAGCTGCGACAGAAGGGCGTTTTCCTTGGCATACTTGGCCACGGCGCCTTCGATCATCTTGGCCTGAACGGCTTCGGGCTTACCCGATTCAGCGGCCTTTTCAGCGGCGATCTTGCGCTCACGCTCGATCAGAGAAGCGTCGAGACCTTCAGCCGACAGGGCCAGCGGGAAAGCGGCGGCAATGTGCATGCCGATCTGCTTGCCCAGCGGCTCCAGAACGTCGGCCGGAGCATTGCCTTCCAGAGCGACCAGCACGCCGATCTTGCCCAGGTTGGGGGCAGCAGCATTGTGCATGTAAGCCACGACCACGCCCTCGGAAACCGAAACGGCCTTGATGCGGCGGACCTGCTGGTTTTCACCGATGGTGGCAACGTTGCTGGTCAGCTTTTCGCCAACCGTGCCGCCGTCGGGATAGGCAGCGCCCTTGAGCGCTTCGACGTCGGTGATCTCGCCGTTCAGGGCAACTTCGGTGGTCTTGCGCACGAAGTCCTGGAACTGGTCGTTCTTGGCGACGAAGTCGGTTTCCGAGTTCACTTCGACCGCGATGCCCTTGGTGCCGGCAATCGCCAGACCCACCAGACCTTCGGCAGCCGTACGGCTCGACTTCTTGGCAGCGGCAGCCAGACCCTTGGCGCGCAGCGCGTCAACGGCAGCTTCCATGTCGCCATTGGCTTCCTTGAGCGCCTTCTGGCAATCCATCATGCCAGCGCCAGTGCGTTCGCGCAGGTTCTTCACGTCGGCGGCAGTAAAGGCCATGTCCGATAGTCCTTAGACAAGAGTTTTATACAGTTGCGCCGGGCCACATGGACCCGGCGCGTTCCAATTTTGTGACGGAGCCATTTTCAGGCCCCGTTCCAAAGGCTTATCAGCCTTCGATCACTTCTTCGGCAACCGGCTCGGCCATCGCGCCGATGTCCGCGCCCGAAGCGACCACAGCAGCGCGGTTACCCTTGGTGGCAGCAGCGGCAACAGCGTCGCAATACAGGCGGATGGCGCGCGAGGCGTCATCGTTGGCGGGGATCGGGAAAGCGATGCCTTCGGGCGAAACGTTCGAGTCGAGGATGGCGACGACCGGGATACCCAGCACGTTGGCTTCCTTGATCGCCAGCTCTTCCTTGTTGGCGTCGATCACGAACATCACGTCGGGGATGCCGCCCATGTCGCGGATACCGCCCAGCGACAGTTCCAGCTTGTCGCGCTCGCGGGTCAGCTGAAGGATTTCCTTCTTGGTCAGACCCGAAGTGGCGCTCGACAGGCGCTCTTCCAGCGTCTTGAGGCGCTTGATCGACTGGCTGATCGTCTTCCAGTTGGTGAGCATGCCGCCCAGCCAGCGGTGGTTGACGAAGTGCTGACCGGCAGCGCGAGCGGCTTCAGCGATGGGCTCCTGGGCCTGACGCTTGGTGCCGACGAACAGGACCTTGCCACCGGCCTGAACGGTCGCCGAGATGAACTCCAGAGCGCGGCTGAAGAGCGGCACGGTCTGCGACAGGTCGAGGATGTGGATGCCGTTGCGCGCGCCGAAGATATACGGCTTCATGCGCGGGTTCCAACGGTGGGTCTGGTGGCCGAAGTGGGCACCGGCTTCGATGAGCTGCTGAATCGTAACGACGGGAGCCGCCATAAATATGTCCTTCCGGTTGTTCCTCTGAGACGCTGGAACCGTGCGGCCAAGGCCATGAAGGCCCGAATTCCCGCTGCGGCACCGGTGAAGATGCGTCCCATGTGGGTTGGCCCGACCTTTGTGAAACCCGCAAAGCGCGAATCCCTCCATAGATCAGGTGCCGCGCCCTTAGCCCCAGTTCGAGAAATAATCCAGCGCCATTTTGGAGGGGACCGGGCGTAATCTTCGCAAAGAATCCTCGGTTCATCGCAAAAAGCGCTTGACCGAACGGAACAGGTGTGGAACAAATTGCCAACAGAACGGAACTAGGGAACATCCAGAGAGGAACCGTTCAAACTCCTACTGGTTATCCACATGTTGTACGCAAGGCCGGTCGTCAACGCAATCGACGATCCCGCCCGATGGACAAAGGACTATACCGCGATGCTGACTCTTGCGATCAATGGTATGACCGGCCTGATAGCCGCCCTCGTTATCGCCTCCCTGATCCAGAGCGCGCGGTCCTTCATGCCCGCGTGGCGTCAGCTCAGCGCCGAGGTAAAGCGGCTCGAAGCGGGTAGCGTGCTGCGCGTCACCCTGAGAGAGGCCGACGCGGCCGATTGGGAAAGATTGGCAGCCCCTGCGCAAACTGCGGCAACCCCGATCCCGGCGACGCAGGGCGAGCGCCCCGCCATCGCACCGATCGCGCTTATTCCCCAGCCTCGCCGCGCACTTCATACGCCTTTGCGCCACGCGGCCGCCTGACCCGCATATACATCACCAGCCCGACCGGGATCAGCATCAGATAAACAACACAGATCCCCACCAGCGTAAACCACGGCTCGCTGAGCAAAGCGGCAAAGACGATGCCGAACAGGGCAATGAGTTCAAGGCGCACCGAACGGCGCGGGCGCAAAGATTTCCAACTCAACGTCGGAATGGCAGAAATCAGCAGGAAAGCATTGAAAGCCAACCAGACGCCAACGATACGCGGATCGCGAAAAATCGGATCGCCCGAAGCTTCGCCGCCGCTGGCAATCCAAAGATAGATCGGCAAAAAGGCCAGCCCTGCCCCCACCGGCGCGGGAACGCCAGTCAGAAAACCGGCCTGCTTGCGCGGCTCGTCAGGCAAGTCGATGCGGGCGTTGAAACGGGCAAGGCGCAAGGCCATGCAGATCGCGAAGGCCAGCGCGGCAAACCAGCCAAGACGCGGCACATCCTTGAGCGACCACAGAAACACGATCAGCGCGGGCGCCACGCCAAAGGAAATGGCATCGGCCAGACTGTCAAGTTCCGCGCCAAAGCGCGACTGCGCCTTGAGCAGGCGAGCAATGCGGCCATCAATGCCGTCAAGCACCCCGGCCAGAATCACCGCCAGCACCGACTTTTCCCACTCGCCCTGAATGGCAAAGCGGATGCCGGTCAAACCGCAGCACAGCGCCGCCGAGGTAATCGCATTGGGCGCCAGCGCCCGCAGCGTCAGCCCGCCGGGCATCCGCTTTTGCCGACGCTCGTCACCGCTCACTGGCCCATCGCTCACTGGCTGACGCCCTCGATCAGGCCAACGTCGCCGATTTCGGCCAGAATGGTTTCCCCGGCCACCGTGCGCTGGCCCAGCAGGACCTTGGGCTCGGTGCCTTCGGGCAGATAGACATCAACGCGGCTGCCGAAACGAATCAGGCCGACGCGCTGGCCTGCCCCGATAATGTCGCCGGGCTTCACGAAAGGCACGATACGACGGGCAACAAGGCCCGCGATCTGGGTAAAGCCGATCATCGTGCCATTGCCGCGATCGATCAGGATATGCTGACGCTCATTCTCTTCGCTGGCCTTGTCGAGGTCGGCGTTCAGGAACTTGCCCGGAATGTAGATGACGCGCGAAACGGTGCCGTTGATGGGCGCGCGGTTGATATGAACGTCAAACACGCTCATGAAAATCGACACGCGGGTAACCAGGGCATCGGGCAGACCGGGCGTTCCGGTGCCGTCCTCCATCACCAGTTCACGCGGCGGGGCCACCTTCTGGATCAGCGTGATGAGGCCATCGGCGGGCGCCACGACATAGCGGTCGCCGCGCGGCGTCACGCGCAGGGGATCGCGGAAAAACGCGCAAATCCCATAGGTTAAAATACCGAGCGGCCATGCCAGCAAGCTCCACCCCATCAGCGCCGCCATCAGGCAGGCAAGGGCGGAAACCGCAGCGAATTTGCGCGCTTCGGGGTGTACGGCGGGCCAGTGCCATCCGGCAGTGCCACGCCCCTGGTTATCAAGAATTTCTCCGGGCATAGCCTGTGTCTCTAGGCGCAGGAAGGCGGCGCTGCAAGCATCGCGTCGCAGCCTACCCCCAGTTGTCTGCCCCGGCTGCACTATTCGCCCACCGGTTCCTCGACCAGTTCGGCGATTTCGAACACATAGCTTTTCCAGCCCCGCATCCGCGCCCCATCGCCCGCCGCCGCCTTCAGCCGCGTGGCATCGCCCAGCGAACGCGTATGGCCCCAGAACACCTCGGTCTTGCCATTGGCCAGCTCGGCCACAATGCGCCAGTAATGGGTAAAGCGGTCGCTGGTCGGACCGATCCGCTTGACATAGCCGTCGGGCATGGTGGCGGTCAGATATCGCTTTTTCTTGGCCATGCCCGCGCGCCTAGAGCGTTTTCGAACCAGATGAAACATCTGGTGCCTTGCGAAAACGCGCCAAAACAGAAATCGAGATCAATCAGTCCTCGTCATCGCCAATCCACAGGTGGTGGCTGTCGATACGCAGCCGGGTAATGGCGGCATGGGCGTCACCGCGCGCGATGCTTTCGGCGCGCGCGGCGTCCTGCGTCTGACGCTCGGCCAGCAGCAGTTCGGACAGGTCGAGCGCGCCCGCCTGAAACCCGCGGCGCACCTTGACCAGCGCGGCCTCCTGCGCACGGCGGCTCGCATCGGCGCGCTCCCATGCGTGCAAAGCGGCCTGCGCGGCGGCCAGATCGGAATCGGCGGTTTCCTGCAAAGTCCGGCGCACGGCCTGCAGATCGGCCCCGGCGGCGGCGGCATTGGCCCCTGCCTGATCGGCCAGAGCGCTGCGCCGCCCATTGCCAAAGGGCATGATGAAAATCAGCCCTGCCCCGCGCTCGATCCCGCCCTTGTCGGAAAAGACGCGCACGCCCACCTGCGGATCGGCGATCCGGTCGGCGCGGGCGCGTTCGGCGCTGGCGTCTGCCATATGGGCGGTTGCCTCGGCGGCGGCGATCTCGTGGCTGCGCGCAAAGACCAGATCCCGCAGATGCGTCAGCCCTCCATCAGGCTCATGGGGTACCGGTATCGCCTCGGCATGGTCGGGCAGCGTCATGGCGGGAAACTGGGCCTGCAACCGGCTGCGCGCGACCTTCTCACGCCCGCTCGACCTTTCGGCGGCCAGCCGCGCCGCTTCCAGCGCCGCCACCGTCTGGTCGGCCTCCAGCACCGAGGCATCGCGCAATTCCACCCGGCGCTTCACTGCCGACAGCAGCGTCTGGTAATTGGCCACGCTCTGCCGGTCCACCTCGGCCTCGCCCGCGGCCGAGAGCCACGCCCACCAGTAATCGGCCAGCATCAGCGCAGTCTGGTGGCGGGTATCCTCGGCGCGATTCTTTTGCGCGGTCAGGCCATATTGGCCGATCTCGCGGTCCAGCCGCACCTTGCCCGGCCAGCGCACGCCTTTGGTCAATTGGGCCTCAAACTCGTCATAGACGCTTTCCTGAACAATCGAGCGCCTATTGTACGAAGTCTGCAGATTGTAATCATAAGGCCCGCGCTCCAGCACGCGCAATTCGGCCTCGGCGGCGCGGGTGCGGGCATTGGCGGCCTCGACGCCGGGGTGGCTGGCCAGAGCCTGCGCCACGGCGGCCGGATCGGGCAGTCCCGGTTCCGGCGCCGCCGCCAGCACGGGAAGCGGCATCAGGCAAAGGGCGAGAGAGAAAAACTTACGCATCGGCTTTCTCCGCGCGGGTTTCGCCGAACCGTTCATACAGGATCGGCAGCAGCACCAGCGTGAGCAGAGTGGAGGTGATCAGCCCGCCGATCACCACGATGGCCAGCGGCTTTTGAATTTCCGAGCCCGGCCCGGTGGCGAACAGCAAGGGCACAAGGCCAAAGGCGGCAATCGTGGCGGTCATCATCACCGGGCGCAGGCGGCGCTTTGCCCCCACCCGCACCGCCTGGGCCAGATCGAGACCGCCATCGCGCAATTGGCGAAAATAGCTGACCATCACCAGGCCGTTGAGCACGGCGATGCCCAACAGCGCGATGAAGCCAACCGAGGCGGGCACCGAGAGATACTCGCCCGAGGCAGCCAGCGAGACCATGCCGCCCACCAGCGCAAAAGGAATGTTGACCAGAATGAGCAACGAGGCCCGCACCGAGGCCAAAGTCGCGTAAAGCACGACAAAGATCATCAGCAAGGCAATCGGCAGCACCACCATCAGCCGGGCCGAGGCGCGCTGCTGGTTTTCAAACTGTCCGCCCCAGACGATGCGATAGCCCTGCGGCAGCTTCACATTGGCGCCGATATCGGCCTTGGCCTGCTGCACATAGCCCACCAGATCGCGCCCACCGACAAAGGCCTGCACCATGGCAAAGCGCGAGCCGTTTTCGTGCTCGACCTTGACCGGGCCTTCGGTGCGCTCAACCTTGGCCACATCGCTGGCGCGCACCAGTTGGCCGGTGGGGCTGCGATAGAGGCGGTCGGCAAAGCCGGCGGGATTGGCAGCCTCGCCCTCGCCCCGGATCAGGATCGGCACCCGGCGCAGCCCTTCGGCCACCACGCCCGAACGCACACCCTCCAGTTCGGAACGCATCGCGTCCTGAAGCGTGTCGATGGGCATGCCCACGCGGCCCGCCGCCGTGCGGTCGATGTCGATCTGCAGATAGTCCACCTTGTCATTGGCCACGGTCAGCGCCTCGCTGGTGCCGGGAATGGCGCGGAGCCGCCGCTGGACCTCACCCGCAAGGCGGCCCAGTTCGGCGCTGTCGGGACCAAAGATCTTGATCGCCAGATCGCCGCGCGCGCCCGTCAGCATTTCGGAAATGCGCATCTCGATCGGCTGGGTAAAGCTGGTCTGGACGCCGGGCAGATTGGCCACCGCCTTGCGGATCTCATTGACCACCCATTCCTTGTCGCCCACACGCCATTCGCTGCGCGGTTTCAGGGTGATGAAACTGTCCGTCTCGTTCAGCCCCATCGGGTCGAGGCCCAGTTCGTCCGACCCCGTGCGCGAGATGACATTGGTCACCTCGGGCACTTTGGACATGATCGCCTTTTGCGCGGCATGGTCGATTTCCATACTGTGCCGCAGCGAGATCGAGGGCAGCTTGGTGAGCTGAACAATGGCCGAGCCTTCGTCCATCGTCGGCAAAAAGGTCTTGCCGGTCGATTGATAGGCCACCACCGCCAGCACCAGCGACAGGCCGGCCGTGATGAACACCGGCAACCGATGCGCAAAGGCCCAGTCGAGCAGCCGCCCATAACGCGGCGACAATTGCCGCATCAGCCAAGGCTCATGATGGGCATCCCCCGGTTTCAAACCAAAGAAAGACAGCACCGGCACCAGGGTCAGCGCCAGCAGCAGCGCCGAGAGCAGCGCCAGCACGATGGTCAGCGCCACAGGGGCAAACAGCTTGCCTTCCAGCCCTTCAAGCGTCAGCAGCGGCAGGAACACCAGCGCGATAATGGCAAGGCCGCTGGCAACAGGCGTGGCGACCTCGGCGGCGGCGACGAACACATTGTGCAGGCGCCCCGCCCAGGCATGGCGCGGATCATTCATCCGCTCCACCACATTTTCGACCACCACGACCGCGCCATCGACCAGCATACCCACCGCAATGGCAAGGCCGCCAAGGCTCATCAAATTGGCGGTCAGCCCCACCGCGCGCATGGCGATAAAGGTCAGCAGCACCGCCATGGGCAGCGCCAGCGCCACGATCACCGAGGCGCGCACATCGCCAAGGAACAGCAGCAGCAGCACAACCACCAGCAAGGTCGCCTCGATCAGCGCCTCTTCGACCGTGCCCACTGCGCGCTCGATCAGGTCGGACCGGTCATAGAAGGTTGCGATCTTCATGCCCTTGGGCAGGCTGGGTTTCAGTTCCTCGATCCGCGCCTTCACCCCATCGACGATCTTGGCCGCATCCACGCCGCGCAGACCGATGACAATGCCCTCGACCGCCTCGCCGCGCGCACCCTGGCTGACCGCGCCATAGCGGGTCAGCGCGCCGATCCGCACCTTGGCAACGTCTCCCACGCGCACCACGCGGCCCGTCGAACTCTTGACCACCACCGCCGAGAGATCCGCCACATTGCGGATCGCGCCCGAGGAACGCACGATCAGGGCCTCCTCGCCCGCGACCAGACGCCCCGCGCCATCATTGCGGTTCGACGTGTTGATCGCGGCCGACAGATCGCTGACCGTCAGGCCCGCCGCAGCCAGCGCCTGATTGTCGGGCTCCACCTCATAGCTTTCGGCCAGACCGCCCAGCGCGTTCACATCGGCCACCCCCGGCACCGTGCGCAGCGCAGGCCGGATCACCCAGTCCAGCACCCGGCGCTTTTCGGCCAGATCCTGCGGACCTTCGATGGTGAACATGAACATGTCGGTCAAAGGCGTGGCAATCGGGGCCAGACCGCCGCTGACCGTCGAGGGCAGATTGCCCATCACGCCCGTCAGCCGCTCGTTTACCTGATTGCGCGCCCAGTAAATATCGGTGCTGTCGTCGAAATTGATCGTGACATCGGCAATCGCATATTTGGCCACAGAGCGCAGCACGGTCTGATGCGGAATGCCCAGCATTTCCATTTCGATGGGGGCCACCACGCGGCTCTCCACCTCTTCGGGCGTCATGCCGGGGGCCTTCAGGATCACCTTGACCTGGGTTGAGGAAATATCGGGAAAGGCGTCAATCGGCAGGTTGAGAAAGGACCAGATGCCCGTTCCCGCCAGCGCCAGCGCAATCGCCAGCACCGCCATCCGCGCAGTCAGCGCCCGTTCGACCAGTTTGCGCAGCATGGATCAGGCCCCTGCGAAAATGGCTTTGAGTTCGGCCACGCCCTTGGTGACCACCTGCGCATGGGCGTCCAGCCCGCTGCCGATCACCATCCGCCCGCTGCTTTCGCCCGCGACCTTGACCACCTGACGGCGGAAATTCTTGCCGTCGCGGACAAAGACCACATCTTTGCCATCGACATTGGCCACCGCCGTGCGCGGAACGCTGACGCCCTTGGTCGTTTCGCCTGCTGCCTCGATGATCGCCGTCACGCCCTTGCCCGGCACCAGCCCCGCATCGCCCGCCACGCTGGCCCGCGCGACCAGAGAACGCGTGACCGGGTCGAGCGAGGCGCCCACGGAGAGCAATTTGCCCGTCACGCGTCGCCCGTCCTGCTCCACCGCCACCGGCATGCCGGGGCGCAATTGCCCCGCCAGCCTTTGCGGCAATTGCAGATCAAGCCGCAGCGCCGCGATATTTTCCACCACAAAGGGCGCGCCATCGGTGCTGACCGCGCCGCCGGTTTCCACGCTGACGCTGGCCACGCGGCCCGCGATGGGCGAGCGCAAAGTCACCGTGCCGTCGCGCGAGGCGCCGCCCAGCGCCAGCAGACGCCGGTTTTCCGCCAGCGTGGCCTGAACCGCGCGCAGATTGGCCACCGCTTCTTCGGCGCGCGAGGGGGCGATCACGCCTTCCTTGGCCAATTGGCTGAGACGGGCGGCATTGGCCTGCGCCACGGGCAATTCGGCCTGCGAACGCGCCATCGCCCCGCTGAACTGCACCGATTCGGCCGCCTTGACCACGCCCAGCACCGCGCCGCGCGCCACCTCCTGCCCCGGAATCACCAGCACCTTGACCGCCGTGCCGCCAAAAGGAGACGTCACCGCCACCCGCGCCTCGGGCGGCAAGGACACCGTGCCCGGCACGCTGGCCAGCGGGATCGGCGCATCGCCCTGCGCGGGCTCGACCGTAATGCCCAGTTCCTTGACCTGCGCATCGCTGAGCGCGACCAGATCGCCCTTGGGGCTGGGCGCTTCGGGCGCGGCCTCTTCGGCGCTACGCGAACAGGCGGAAAGCAGGGCGAGTGCGGCACCAGCGGCCAACAGGGAGTTTTTGCGCATCATGGCCGCCGCCATGGCGCACAAAGCTGACAGGAACTTGTCAGTTTCGTGTGGCAGGTCCAATAGTCATGAAACATACAGACATGGGGACTCGCGGCTTGCGGCTGTTGTTGATCGAGGATGACGGCGAATTGGCAAGCCGCCTGAGCAATCGCCTGCGCGATGCGGGCTTTGCCGTGGATGTCGCCGGGTCGCAGGCCGATGGCGAAGGCTGGCCCGATCTGGACAAGATCGCCGCGATCATCCTCGACCTTGGCCTGCCCGACGGCAATGGGCTGGATCTGCTGCGCTATTGGCGCGCGCGGCGGGTCGATTGCCCGGTGCTGATCCTGACCGCGCGGGGAAGCTGGCAGGACAAGGTCGAAGGGTTGAACGCCGGAGCCGATGATTTCGTGGTGAAACCGGTGCGGTTTGAGGAATTGCTGGCGCGGCTCCATGCGCTGCTGCGCCGCCACAGCGGCCAGCGCGCGCAATGGATCGAGGCGGGCGGCGTGCGGCTCGATCCGGTGGGGCGCAATGCCGAGGTGGATGGGGAGGCTCTGGCGCTGTCCAAACAGGAATTCCGCCTGCTGCAACTCTTCGTCCGCCGCCCCGGACAGGTGCTCTCGCAAGGCGACATTCTCGAACATCTCTATGACCTTGACGCCCAGCGCGACCTGAACGCCATCGAAGTCTTGGTCAGCCGTTTGCGGCGCAAGGTGGGCGCGGCGCGGATCAAGACCCTGCGCGGGCTTGGCTACAGGTTTGAGGCATGAAGCGCGTGCTGATCCCCGCCCGCTTTGCCGCGCACAGTCTGCGGCTGCGGTTTCTTTTGGCGATCCTGCTGTGGGTGGCGCTGGGCATCGGCGGCATCTGGTATTCGGCCACGCGCGTGTTCACCCGCCATATCGAGGCGCAATATCACGACGAACTCTATGGCCATGTGCGCGAACTGGCCGGATTGGTGAACATTTCAAAGGACAGCCATCTCTCGCTCTCGCGCCCGCTGTCCGATCCGCGCTATCTGGAGCCCATGTCCGGCTATTACTGGCAGGTTTCGGTGCATAAGGGCGACCGCATCCATTCGGCCTCGATGGTGCGCGGCGTGATTGACGAGGACATCGCCCATTCGCCCGAGATTTTCCATTCCATCGACAATGGCCCCACCGGCAAGACCATCGCCTATGGTTTTACCGGGTTCACCCCCGACGGGCGGATCGTCCATTACGTCATCGCGGTCGACAAGCGCTATCTGGATCAGGCCATCGCCAGTTTCACCCGCGAGCTGACGCTGTGGCTGACCGCGCTGGCGGCTGCATTGTTGATCACCGGCTATGCGGTGGTGATGTTCGGCCTGCGCCCGCTCAACCGTCTGGCCACGGCCATCGGCCAGTTGCGCGAAGGCACCAATGCCCGGCTTGAAGGCGCCTATCCTTCGGAAATCGCGCCTCTGGTCGAGGATCTCAACGCCTATATCGCGGGCAATGAGGCGGTGATCGAACGCGCACGGGTCGAGGCGGGCAATCTGGCCCATGGGCTGCGCACGCCGCTGGCCGTCATCACCGACGAGGCCGAAAGGCTGGCCCGCCAGCCCGAGAGCGCCAGAGCAGCGCGCGCGCTGCTCGATCAGGCGCATGTGATGGTGCAGCAGATCGACTTTCGCCTGGCGCGCACGCGTTCGGCGGCGGGCGCCCGCGCCTCGCTGCGGGTCAGCCATTTGCCCGAGGCGGTGCTGCCCATCCTTTCGGCCATGCGCAAATTGCACCCCGACTGCGCCTTTGACCTGTCGGCCCCCGCGCCCGTGCGTATGGCGATCGACCCGGTGGACCTGTCCGAACTGGTGTCCAACCTGCTGGACAATGCCGGGAAATGGGCCCGGCGCCGCGTGGTGCTGACCATCGCCGAAGGGCCGCGCATCCGCGTGGAAGACGACGGCCCCGGTATGAGCGAGGAGCAGATCGCCCGCGCCTGCGAGATCGGCAGCCGGTTCGACGCCGATATGCCGGGCAGCGGCCTTGGCCTTGCCATCGCCCGCGACATTGCCGAAGCCTATGGATTGCGGCTCAGGCTTTCTTCGCCGCCCGGCGGCGGCCTGGTGGCAGAACTGACATGAGGACTATCTGGCAAATTACTCTGATTATGGCTTTTTATGGCGCTGGCGAATTCATCGCCCGCCTGACCCATGCCCCCCTGCCCGCCAGTGTGATCGGTCTGGCGCTGATCCTGATCGCGCTGCATCGGCGCTGGATCAAACCGGGGCAGTTGCGCGATGGGGCGCAAGGCCTGCTGGGACGGATGCTGTTGTTTTTCGTACCCGCCGTGCCGGTTCTGATCGAGCATCGCGAATTTGTCAGCATGTTGGGGGTCCGCCTGATGCTGGCAGTGGCCATTGGCACCGTTTTGGTGATGGTCGTGACCGGCGCGGTGGTGCAGATGGTGGCACGCGCCGATGATTGATTGGGCCGCAACTGCCCTGTGGTCAGCCATCACGCTGGCCAGTTTTGCGGTAACCCGCGCCGTGCATCGGCGGCGGCCGCGCTGGTGGCTGATGCCGCTGATCACGGCGCCGCTGGGGATCGCGCTGATTTTGCTGGTGTTTCATGTGCCCTATTCCACTTACCGCGCCGGAGCGGGATGGCTGTTGTGGATGCTGGGCCCGGCGGTCACGGCCTTTGCCGTGCCGATCTATGACCAGCGGGCGATGATCCGCCGCTATTGGCGTCCACTGTTGGCCGGGATGATCGCGGGCAGCGCTACATCGTTCCTCTCGGGCTGGGCGCTGGCGGGGGTGTTGGGCATTGATGGGCCGCTGCGCCTCTCGCTGCTGCCCCGCTCGGTCAGCACGCCTTTTGCCATGGCGATTTCGGCGGAAATCGGCGGCATGCCGGATATCACCGCCGTTTTTGTGATCGCCACCGGCATCCTCGGCGCGCTGTTGGGCGAAGCAGCGGTGAAGCGCGGCATCCCCTCGGGGCGAACGGCGCAAGGGGCCATGATCGGCGTGGCCGCCCATGCCATCGGCACCGCACAGGTCCAGCCGCTCCACCCGCGCGTGGGGGCCTTGGCGGGGCTGGCGATGGTGTTGACCGGACTGCTCAATCTGGCGCTCGCGCCATTGGCTCTTTGGTTTCTGCGTGGTTAATTTTTGCCCGGCAGTTACTGCCAAAACCGAGGCGAACCGAGCCGGCGCGCGGTAAAACTTTCCGCCCTATTAACTTATTACGCCTATCATCCGGCGCGCGATGGAGGCTGATTTTCGTGAATAGGCAAGGTTATCATAATTTTGGAAAATCAGATTCCGGCGGCAAGGGCGGCCGCGGAGACAATCAGCGCGTCGATTTGACCGCCGTTTGCGAAGTGCGACAGGGCATGGCCGAATGGCGCCGTGTCACGCTGGACGAACTGTCACCGGGTGGCTTTCGCATTAACCGTTTTGGCGAGGCGGACCCCAGCCAGCCCCTGCGCATCCGCATTCCCGGCCTGCAAATGCTCTCGGCGCGGATCGTCTGGCAAAAGGATGGCGCGATCGGCTGCGCCTTTGCCGCGCCGCTGCACGAGGCGGTGTTCGCCCATGTCACGCGCAGCCTGACGCGCTGAATTATCGGATCTTGCGGCCAAATCGGCGCGTCGGAAGCGGGTGTCGCACCGCGCGAGGCACCGCCACCGGCCGCGGCATCATACTGGAACGGCGCGCCAGATGGCAGGCGATGATCTGATCCGGGTCCCAATCGCCTGCCTCATCGGCCCTGCTCTGCGATGCCGCCGCCCTGTGGCGCCCGCGATCGCGCAGATGCAGGATCAGCGCGACAAAGCCGACGAACAGCCCGGCCCCCACCAGCCCCAGAACCAGCAGCATTCCCCCCGTCGAGGCCCATGCCATATCCGCGATCCGTTTGAGATCGAACATCATCGAAGAGATGCCCCAGAACGCGGCAAAGCCCAGCGCAAACAGATTGCGCAGCATCGAACCCACAGTATCGAACAGGCTGAACATCACTAGCACCTCGCCCGCAAGGTCTAACAAGGCTTGGTTAATGACGTGCTAACCCTAAACGGCAAACCTCGTAAAAATACGGTGCGCAACAAAAAAGGGGCAGAAAGCCTGCGCTTCCCGCCCCTTTTGCCAATGGTGATGCCCGCGATCAGATATGCAGCGCCCGGCCGTAGGCCGCCAGCGTCGCCTCATGCATCATTTCCGACAGGGTCGGATGCGGGAAGACGGTGTTCATCAATTCCTGCTCGGTGGTTTCCAGCGTCTTGCCGACCACATAGCCCTGAATCAACTCGGTCACTTCCGCACCGATCATGTGCGCGCCCAGCAATTCGCCGGTCTTGGCATCGAACACGGTCTTGATGAAGCCTTCCGGCTCACCCAGGGCGATGGCCTTGCCATTGCCGATGAAGGGGAAATTGCCGACCTTGAGCGTGTAACCGGCTTCCTTGGCCTTGGCCTCGGTCAGGCCGACGCTGGCCACCTGCGGGTGGCAATAGGTGCAGCCCGGAATGTTGCGGCGGTCGAGGCCGTGGGGATGCACGTCCTTGTTGCCCAGTTCCTGCGCGATGGCTTCGGCCGCCGTCACGCCCTCGTGGCTGGCCTTGTGCGCCAGCCAGGGACCGGGCGTCACGTCGCCGATCGCCCACACGCCCTTGACGCCGGTGCGGCCATAGGGGTCGGTGGAAATGATGCCGCGGTCGGTCTTGATGCCCAGCGTTTCCAGACCGATGTTCTCGGTATTGGCGACAACGCCCACGGCCACGATCACATGGCTGAACTCTTCCTCGGTCACCTTGCCGTCGGGGGCCTTGATCTTGGCCTTCACGCCCTTGGCGTCGGCGACCAGACCTTCCAGACCCGTCTTGGTGCGGATCTTGAAGCCCTGCTTGGTCAACGACTTTTCAAGGAAGGCCGAGACATCGGCGTCCTCGGCCGGAACAATGCGGTCGGCCATTTCGACCACCGTGACGTCCGCGCCCAGATCATTGTAGAAGCTGGCAAATTCGATGCCGATCGCGCCCGAACCGATGACCAGCAGCTTGGTCGGCATTTCCTTGGGCGTCATCGCATGGCGATAGGTCCAGATGCGATTGCCGTCGGCAGGCGCAAAGGGCAGATCGCGCGCACGCGCGCCGGTCGCCACGATGATATGCTTGGCGGTCAGCGTCTCAGCGCCCTTCTCGCCGGTCACTTCCAGCTTGCCGGGGGCCAGCAGCTTGCCGGTCCCCATGTGGACGGCAACCTTGTTCTTCTTCATCAGATGCGTGACGCCCTGATTAAGCTGCTTGGCCACGCCGCGCGAACGGGCCACCACAGCGGCCAGATCGGCGGCAACGCCCGTGGCCGACAGGCCATAAGCCTTTGCATGCTGCATCTGGTGAAACACCTCGGCGCTGCGCAGCAGAGCCTTGGTCGGGATACAGCCCCAGTTGAGGCAGATGCCGCCCAGATTTTCGCGTTCGACAATCGCGGTCTTGAGGCCCAGTTGCGCGCAGCGGATCGCCGCGACATAGCCACCGGGGCCCGAACCCAGAACAATCACATCATACTGTTCAGCCACGTTGTTTACTCCTGAACCACCGGGCGGGGCCGCCCGGCGTCATCGACAGCCACAAAGGTGAAGCTCGCTTCGGTCACCTTTTGCGCCTCGTGTTGAAAACGGTCGCGCCGCCATGCCTCGATGGCAATCGTCATCGAGGAGCGACCCACCTTGCGGATTTCACCATAGACCGAAACCTCATCGCCGACCTTGACCGGCTTGAGGAATTGCACGCCATCCATCGCGATGGTCACGGCCCGGCCGCGCGAATGCCGCGCGGCCAGCAGCCCTGCTCCCATATCCATCTGACACAGCAGCCACCCGCCGAAGATGTCGCCATAGGCGTTGGCATCGGCGGGCATCGCGGTGACCCGGATCACCGGCTCAGTGGCGGGGCGCAGGGTCAAGGCCTCCATCTCAGGCCAGCAGGCCCAGCGGATTTTCGATCAGTTCGCGGAAGGCGGCCATCAGCTGCGCACCATCGGCGCCGTCAATGGCGCGGTGGTCAAAGCTGCCGGTGGCGCACATCGCCGTGGCCACGCCCAGGCTGCCGTCTTCCAGCACCCAGGGGCGCTTTTCACCGGCGCCAATGGCCATGATCATGCCCTGCGGCGGGTTGATGACGGCTTCGAACTGCTTGATGCCCATCATGCCCATGTTCGACAGGCTGGCGGTGCCGCCGATGAACTCGGTCGGGGCCAGCTTGCCTTCCTTGGCGCGCTTGGCCAGATCGGCCATGCCGGTGCTGATCGCGGCCAGACCCTTGCCCGAGGCGTCGGTGATGATCGGCGTGATCAGGCCATTGGGGATCGAGACCGCCACCGACACGTCGGCGCGGGCATATTGGCGCAGCGTGTCGCCCGCAAAGGCCACGTTGCACTGGGGCACCTGCGTCAGGGCAACGCCCAGCGCCTTGATCAGCATGTCATTGACCGACAGCTTGACCCCGCGCGCGGCCAGCGCCGCATTCAGTTCGCCGCGCAGCTTGAGCAGAGCATCGAGGCGGATATCCACGGTCAGGTAGATATGCGGCACCTGCTGCTTCGATTCCGTCAGGCGGCGCGCAATGGTCTTGCGCATGGTCGAGAGCGGCAGATCCTCATGCGGGATGCCAAAGTCGGGCAGGGCAGCGGGCGCCGAGGGAGCCGAAGCCGCCACAGGCGCGGGAGCAGCAGCCGGAGCCGCCGCCGCAACAGGCGCCGCCGCGCCGGGCTGCGCGCCCTCGACGTCGGCCTTGACGATGCGGCCATTGGGGCCGGTGCCCTTGACGGCCGCCAGATCGACGCCCTTCTGTGCGGCAATCCGCTTGGCCAGCGGCGAGGCGATCACGCGGTCGCCGCTCTTGACCGAAGCAGCAGCCGGGGCCGGGGCCGCCGCCACAGGCGCGGGAGCCGCCGCAGCAGCAGCCGGAGCGGGCGCGGCAGCAGCAGCAGGCTTGGCCACCGGGGCTGAGGCATCTTCGCCTTCACCGGCCAGTTGGGCGATCACGGTGCCGACCTTAACATTGTCGGTGCCTTCGGGGATTTCGATGGCGACAATCGTGCCTTCGTCCACCGCTTCGAATTCCATCGTAGCCTTATCGGTTTCAATCTCGGCCATGATATCGCCAGCGCTAACCGTATCACCAACTTTAACCAGCCATCGGGCCAGTTTCCCCTGCTCCATCGTGGGAGACAGAGCGGGCATCTTGATCGAGATCGGCATGAGGGCTTCTCGTCCTTATGGCTAATTTTAGAATCGGTCTGCTTCTGCCGGGGATTGCACCAATCGGCAAGATGCTTAGGCCGAATAGGAATGTGCTTGATGGCTTAACCCACAAAACTTATGCCCTGCAGGCCCCCGGGGACAAGCCCAAAAGCGACCCTTCGCGCTTCCTGCGCGGTCAAATTGCGTCGCGCCCATGTTTGTGTCATCACCGTGCATCACGGGATTTCCGGTTCAAACAGCCAGGAATTCGGTTCAAGGGGCCGGAAATTCGGTTCAAGAGGATTGTGCGATGCGTGTCTATCTGGTGATCGTGGATGAAACCGACGAAGCGCGCGTGGCCCTGCGCTTTGCCACGCGGCGCGCGATCAAGACCCAGGGACAGGTTCATATTCTGGCCCTTGTGCCGCCCCAGCCCTTTTCGGCCTTTGGCGGCATTCAGGCCACCATCGAGGAAGAGGCCCGCGCGCGCGCCGAAACCATCGCCGCCGCCGCCGCGGGCAGCGTCCTGTCGCAGGCGGGCCATATGCCGGTGATCGCGGTGGTGGCGGGCGAGCCGGTCAAGGCGGTGCGCGAATATCTTTCGCAACACAGCGAAGTGGCCGCCCTCGTGCTGGGCGCGCCTGCGGGCGCCGGGGCATCCGGCACAGGTCAGGGGCCGCTGATCGGCCACTTTACCGGGGCCGGGCTGGGCGCCCTGTCCTGCCCGTTGTTCATCGTGCCGGGCGGCATGGATGAGGCGGAGATCGACCGCCTCAGTTAACGCCTTTTGCCCTGATGGCGGATATTGGCGGGTCGCCCGCGATGGCCCACCAGATGGCTGCCGCGCCGCTTCAGCCCGGCCTTGTCCGGCAGAGGCACACCGCCCCGCTTCTCGATCCGGCCCTGCCCTTCCTCCGGCTCGAACTTCAACGCGCCCGTCAGCGCATTGGCCTCGGCCAGACGCAGGCGGACCCGATCGCCGATGGCAAAGACCGTGCCGGTGGATTCACCCACCATCCGCTGGCCCTTTTCATCATGGTGGAACCTCTCGTCGCCCAGCACAGAGACCGGCACCAATCCATCGCCGCCCAGCCCGATGATCGTGGCAAACAGGCCGAAACGCTGGACCCCGGTGATCCGGCAATCAAACATTTCGCCCACATGCATCGAGAGCCATGCCGCGACATAGCGGTCCACCGTCTCGCGCTCGGCCACCATGGCGCGGCGTTCGGCAGTCGAAATCGCATCGCAGATCCGCGCCAGATCCGAACGATCCCGTCCATGCAGGCCCGAGAGCGCGGGCAGATCGCTCGATGGCGCGGGCTGCTCCAGATGGAACGCATCGACCAGCGCGCGATGAACCAGCAAATCCGAATAGCGGCGGATGGGCGAGGTGAAATGGGCATAGGACCCCAGCCCCAGCCCAAAGTGCCCGGCATTGCGCGGGCCATAATAGGCCTGCGTCTGGCTGCGCAGCACCGCCTCCATGATGAGAGCCTTTTCGATCTCATCATCAATGCTTTTCAGCATCCGGTTGAACAGCGCGGGCGTGATCACCTGCCCCAGCGCCAGCTTGCGCTCGAACGTGGCGAGGTAATCCTTGAGCGCGATCAGCTTTTCGCGGTTTGGCGGCTCGTGGATGCGATAGACCACCGGGGCGGCCTTGCTTTCCAGCGCTTTGGCCGCCGCGACATTGGCCGCGATCATGAAATCCTCGACCACGCGATGCGCGTCCAGCCTTTCGCGCACCGCCACCGAAGCCACCCGGCCCATCTCGTCCAGCACCACGCGGCGCTCGGGCAGATCGAGTTCGAGCGGGTCGCGGCTTTCGCGCGCCTTGGTCAACGCCTTCCAAGCGCCCCACAGGTTGACCAGATGCGCCTCGGCCTCGCTCTCGTCGATGCGGCGCTGGGCCTCCTCATAGGCGATCACTTCGGCGATCCGCACAATCGCGCGGGTAAAGCGGAAGGAGGTCATCCGCCCTTCGGCATCAAAGGTCAGATGGCAGGCCATGGCCGCGCGCGGAGCGCCGGCCTTGAGCGAGCAAACGTCCGCCGAAAGCACCTCAGGCAGCATCGGCACCACGCGGTCGGGGAAATAGACCGAATTGCCGCGCTTGCGAGCCTCGCGGTCCAGCGCGCCGCCGGGGCGGACATAGAAGGAGACGTCGGCAATCGCCACCACCGCGCGCCAACCGCCCTCACCATCGGGTTCGGCCCAGATCGCATCGTCATGGTCGCGCGCGTCCACCGGGTCGATGGCCACGATGGGCAGATGAGTCAGATCCTCGCGCTGCTCCTGACTCAGCGCCTGGCGCGCCGACAGTTCGGCCTCGGCGATCACCTCGCTGGAGAAGATATGCGGCAGGCCATGCTTGTGGATCGCGATCAGGCTGAAGCTCTTGGGCGCCAGCGGATCGCCCAGCACGGCCACCACGCGCGCACCCGCGCGCGGGCTGCGCCCGGCCGGTTCGGCCATGACCAATTGACCCTCGACCGCTCCGCCCAGATCGGAGATCTGCACCGCATGGCGCTCGCGCTTGTCGATGGGGGCCAGCCAGCCTTTGCCCGCGCCGTCGATCTCGACCACGCCCATGATGCCCTCGGCATCATTGGGCAACTTCTTCATCGGAAAGGCCAGCCAGCCTTCGGTCGTTTCCTCGGTGCGGCTCAAAATCCGGTCGCCGGGCTTGAGCGCGCCCACGCCGCGCATCTGCGGCCCCTTCTTCTGGGCCACGCGCTGTTCCACCACGGTCAGGCGCGGCGGAGCGCCCGCATCGTCCGGCTCCCACTTGTCGGGCACCGCAATCGGCAGGCCATCCTCGACCCCCACCACGCGCAGCACGGTCACCTTGGGCACGCCGCCCATGCGGTGATAGGCGGTGCGCTTGCCGTCGATCAGGCCCTCCTCGGCCATGTCCTTGAGCAGCGCCTTCAGTTCGATCTTCTCCGCGCCCTTCAGACCAAAGGCCTTGGCAATCTCACGCTTGCCCACCTCGTCGGTGGCGTTGGCGATAAAGTCCAGCACCTGCTGGCGGGTGGGCATGCCCGGCTCCATCTTGCGGACGGAAAGTTTGCCGGGTTTGCGCGGGGGTCGTTTGTCAAAGGCCATATCGGATGCCTTGGCCCCAAAGCGCGCGCATTACAAGCCTAGGGCGCCGGGCGCTCATACGAACCGCCGGGCAGAGCGCTGGCAATCGGGCTTTGCGCGCCATTGGCCCCGACCGCCGAAACACCAAGGAACCAGTCATCGCCGCGCAGGCCTTTGAACGTCATCGCGGTGTTGCCGGTGGTGGCAAAGGGCTTGGCCTCCCACCCGGCGGCATCGGTGCGGCGGCGCCAGATGGCGTAAGAAATCGCGCCGGGCACCGCATTCCATTTGAGATCGGTGTCGGGAGAAACGGCAATTTTCTGCGTCACCGTGGGCGGCATGGGCGCGGCGGCGATAGCGGCGGCGGCCCGAATACTGAGCGCCGTCGCGCGGGCCAGATAGGGAAAGTCCATGAACTCGATCGTGTCGCCATACTGGACGGCCCCTTCCCGGCGGATATCCTGATGCTGATGATCGTAATTTTCGACCGCCACGGTGATGCGAACGGCGGGAAAGCCCTTCTCCTCGAAAGGCAGATGATCGCCCCCGCGCCCCACCCTGTCGGCGCGCCACACCTGCCGCACGGCCAGATCTTTGACGGACAGCCCGGCGATAAAGCGCGAAAGATTGCGGCTGGGGCTGTCATTCTCACCGCCTTCGCGGCGCTGGGCGGCGGTCAGTTTAGAATCGGCATTGGCGCGCGGCCCTTCGGAAAAGACGCGGATATGCGTGTCATCCACCAGCCCGTCCGACCCGCGCGTATTACCGACAATGTCATTGTTGAGCACCGCTTTCACCTTCCACCCCCGCTCGGCCGCGACATCGGCCAACAAGCGGCCGCCCAGCAGGCCCTGCTCCTCGCCCGAAAGCACCGCGTAAACCACCGTGGTGGGGAATTTGCGCTGCGCCATGATCCGCGCCGCCTCGATCACCAGCGCCACGCCCGAGCCGTCATCATTGGCGCCCGGCGCATCGGCGGTCGCATTCATCACGTCCGAGACGCGTGTGTCGATATGGGCCTGAATGATGGTTACTTCGTCGGGCCGCTCCGTGCCCTTTTGAATGGCCACGACATTGACCAGCCGTGCGGGCGTGGGGATGCGCGCGCTGGTCACCATGCGTTCGGGCAGTTCGATGGACAGGCATCCGCCGCATTGCGCCCCGATGGCGTGGAATTGGTCCTCAGCCCATTTGCGCGCCGCGCCGATCCCCCGTTTGGGGTCATCCTGAGCGGACAAAGTATGGCGCGTGCCAAAGCCCACCAGCGAAGTCACCGTGGCGCGCAGGCGATCAGGCGAAGGCGCCGCGTTTTGGGCGAAAGCGGCGGCGGGCAGCAGGGCGGCGGCGATGAGGGTGTGGCGGATCATGGCGGCGAATGTGCCATGCCCACGCCCCCGCGCAAGGGGGCAAACTAGCGTAGTTTTTCCAGCCAGATGGTGCGGCGGATCGTCTCGTCCACCATGCAGGAGCTATATTCGATCGCCTCCAGCGAACCGCCCTCAGCCTCTTTCGATTGCAGCAAACAATGCTTTTGCCGATCGGCAATCCATGCGCGCTCGGCGCTGCGCAACGCGGTCTGGCGCGCGGGCGGCAGGCGTTTGAACGTCACCGCCCATGTTGCGTTTAGCTGCGCATCCTGCCGCTTCATCTCCTGCGCATTGCACTGGTCATGCAGGATCGTGTTGAGATCGCGGCGCGCCAGGCACCGCCGATAGGGCGACGAATAGCGCGCGTCGATCTCCGGATGGCTGGGCGCCGGATCGGCCAGCGTCAGGATCGGCCCAAAGGAATAGGCCGGAACACCTGCTGCCAGAGCCAGCGCCAGCAGCATCAATAGGCCCGCGCGACGTAGATGCGCTCAACCGCCGCTTCGCCGGTGAAGGGACAGAGACCTTCGGCGGGCGCGGCGTCGAGCGCGGTGTTGCGGATGGTGAGCTTCAGCGCCTTCAACTGCTCGACCACCTTTTCCAGCGCATCGCCGGTCGGGCGGCTCCAGTTCAACTCGACCCAGCCGGGATAACGCTTATCCTCGGCAAAGAACTCGGTCAATTCGGCAAGCGTGGTCAGGCCGCGCGTGATATTGGCGTCGCGCTTCTCGGTCGCTTCGCGGTGCAGGCTGGCCTGAATATCCTCCAGCAGTGCGGCGGCCCCGGCAACGAATTCCTCGCGGCTCTGACCCACGAAATTGGTCTTGGCGTCCTCGCGCCAGATGCGGTCGCGGCGCAGCGCGGACACCATGCCGCCCGCCGCATCGCGCCCGCCGATTTCCAGAATGATCGGCGCGCCCTTCTTGACCCAGGCCCAGCGCTTTTGCGTCGCCTTGCCGGGGCGCTTGTCGAGCAGCACGCGGATCGGTTCGCCCAGAGCCGAGAGCTTGAGCAATTCGCGGCGGATTTCCTCGCAATAGGCCAGCAGCGCCTCGTCGCCGTCATCCTCGCGCAGCATCGGCAGGATGATGATCTGATGCGGGGCAATCGCGGGCGGCACCCGCAGACCGTCATCATCGCCATGCGTCATAATGACGCCGCCGATCATGCGGGTCGAAACGCCCCACGAGGTGGTGTGCGCCAGTTCCTGCGCGCCTTCCTTGCTCTGATAGCGAATGCCTGCCGCCTCGGCAAAACCGGTGCCGAGGTAGTGGCTGGTCCCGGCCTGCAGCGCCTTGCCATCCTGCATCATCGCTTCGATCGAATAGGTGGCGACGGCGCCGGGGAAACGCTCGTTCTCCGGCTTTTCACCGGCCACAACGGGCATGGCCAGCACAGTCTCGGCAAAATGACGATACATTTCGAGCGCGCGCAGCGTTTCCTTCATTGCATCATCGCGGTCGGCATGGGCGGTATGCCCTTCCTGCCACAGGAACTCGCTGGTGCGCAGGAACATGCGGGTGCGCATTTCCCAGCGCACGACATTGGCCCACTGGTTCACCATCAGCGGCAGATCGCGCCAGCTTTGCACCCAGCGCGCCATCGCCGCGCCGATCACCGTTTCCGACGTGGGGCGCACGATCAGCGGTTCTTCCAGCTTGGCCTCGGGATCGGGGATCAGCCCGCCCTTGCCGTCGCCGATCAGGCGGTGATGGGTGACGACCGCCATTTCCTTGGCAAAGCCCTCAACGTGATCGGCTTCCTTGGAAAAATAGCTCAGCGGAATGAACAGCGGGAAATAGCAATTGTCGACACCCGCTTCCTTGATCGCAGCGTCCATGATCTTCTGGATGCGTTCCCAGATGCCATAGCCCCACGGCTTGATGACCATACAGCCGCGCACGCCGCTTTCCTCGGCCATCTCGCCTTCGGAGACGACTTGCTGATACCATGCGGCGAAGTCATCTTCGCGCTTCACGGTCAGGGCGTGGCGGATCTGGGCGGGCTTTTGCGTTTTCTGATTCATGGCGCGCAGCGTTTAAGCAAGCCGCCGAAAAACGGGAACCGGTTTTTTGCAAAAAACGCTGCGAGGCGCGAAATTCCTGCCCCGGCCCCCTTCATGATCGGCGCAGCCCCCGCTGCGCCCGGCAAAATGCTTACTTGGCCAGCTTGTCGAGCATCTTCTGCATTTCCAGCATCTGATTGCGCAGCGCGTCGATCTCCGACTTGGTGCCGGTCTCGGCCTCCGGCTCGCGTGCGGGTTCGGCGGGCTTGGGCGGCGTGCCATCGGCGCCGGGCATGAAGGCGGCGGCGGCGGCCTGGAACATGGCGATGTTCTGCTGGGCCAGACGGGCCAGCGGATTGCTCTCCATACTGTCCTCAAACGCCTTGCGCAGCTTCATCTGGTTGGCGCGGAACTGCTCCATGCTGGCTTCGAGGTAATGGGGGATCAGCCCCTGCATCGAATTGCCATACATCCCGATCAACTGGCGCAGGAAATTGACCGGCAGCATCTGCTCGCCGCTGGCCTCTTCCTCCATGATGATCTGGGTCAGGATCTGATGCGTGATATCGGCGCCCGATTTGGCGTCCAGCACGCGAAATTCGATACCCTCGCGGGTCATCTTCGAGAGGTGATCGAGCGTGATATAGCTCGACGATTGCGTGTTATAGAGACGCCGGTTAGCGTATTTCTTGATGATAACCGTGTCGCTTTTGCCTTCGGCCTTTTCGGTCATGCGCCCTCGCTCCTCCCAGAGTTGTAGCTTACGCTAACACCGTATGGCGGTGCGGTGCAACATATTGCTGCTGCGCGGCAGTGGTTTGTCACAATTGAATTTATGCGCCTGCGCTTTCGCCTTTTGCAAACCCGGAAAATGCCTGCAACACAGCGCGCCAGCCCAGCAAAATCGCCCCGTGGCGGCCCGGAAATGCGCGCGCCGGGGCGATGGCGGCAAGGCCCGGCCAGTCAGGCAGATCCCCCTCGCCCGCCAGCCAGCGCATGAGATCGGCCTCGGCGCGGGCAAAATCACCTTCGCCGCGCCCGATGGCGGCATCGGCCATGATTGCGCCTGCCGCCTGCCCGATCGCGCAGGCCTGCGCGGCAAGACCGATCCGCGCGATCCGCCCTTCGGTGTCCAGATCGATCCCCACCTTCATCGTGCTGCCGCAACTGGCCGAGCGCGCCGCGCCTTGCAGGGTCAGCGCATCATCCCAGCGATGCCGGACCAGCCCTGTCGCCAGCATCAACACCTCAGGCGTATAGAGAGCGGCAACCGAGGCCATCTCAATCGACCGCGCGATGCGTCTTGCGCCTAGCGTGAGTCGTCGGCGTGTGAGTCGGCCCGGGGCTGGGCTCGGCCTCGTCCTTGGCGCGATCCTCGGCGGCCTCGCGGCGGCGCTGCGAGATCATCTTGACCATCGCCTCGCTGCTGGCATCAATGAAATTATACGTGCGCGAGTGGGTGATCCATCCCGGCCGCCCTTTGGGCCCCCAGATCGTGTCATAGGCCAGAATCAGCACCGAATAGCCCAGCACGATAATCAGCGTGCCCTTGACCGCGCCAAAGCCGAAACCCAAAACCCGGTCCACTGGCGCCAGCGCCGAGGCGCGGCTGGCCGTGCCCAGATAGCGCGCCACCGCCCGTACCAGCACATAAGGCACGATCAGCAGCAGAAAGAACGCCAGCACGCTGGCCCCGCTTTCCGTACCGATATGGGGCGTCAGCACCTCGGCCAGCGGCGTGTGCAGCGTATGGATCGCAACAATCGCCACCGCGCCAGCGAAAAGCGAGATCGCTTCCTGCACAAAACCGCGCAGAAAGCCGAAGGTGGCGGCAAGGCCGACCACCACAAGCACAAGAATATCAAATCCGGTCATAGCCCAAGGGGGTTATTCGTCCCCCACGATGCGGTCAACGAGATTTGGCAGCAGGTTGATGGCGCTGTGCCGCATTTCGGCAGGCGTTTCCCCCGAACCGCCGCTTTCCTCCGGCCCATAGGCCCGCTCAAACCCCAGCTTGGCCCCCTCGCGCAGGCGCAGGCCGCCATGGGCCACCGGGCGGATTTCCCCCGCCAGCGACACTTCACCAAACCATATCGCCCGCGCGGGCAAAGGCTTGTCCGCCAGCGCCGAAACCAGCGCCGCCGCCACGGCCAGATCCGCAGCCGGATCGGCCAGACGATAGCCCCCCGCCACATTCAAATAGACCTCGCAGGCCGAAAAATTCAGCCCGCAGCGCGCCTCCAGCACCGCCAGCAGCATGGCAAGACGCCCATTGTCCCAACCCACCACCGCGCGCCGGGGCGTGGCCCCCGACTGCAACCGCACGATCAGCGCCTGAATTTCCACCAGTACCGGACGTGTACCCTCGATGGCGGGGAACACCGCGCTGCCCGGCACCGGATTTTCGCGGCCCGACAGGAACAGCATCGAAGGATTCGACACTTCCTCCAAACCCTTGCCTGCCATGGCGAAAACCCCGATTTCATCGACCGGACCAAAGCGATTTTTCAGGTTGCGCAGGATGCGATATTGATGGCTGCGCTCGCCCTCAAAGGCCATCACCACATCGACCATATGCTCCAGCACACGCGGGCCCGCGATATTGCCGTCCTTGGTCACATGGCCCACCAGCACCAGCGCCGCGCCATTCTCCTTGGCATAGCGGATCAGTTCGAAGGCGCATCCACGCACCTGGCTGACCGTGCCTGGTGCGCCCTCGATCTGGTCGGAATGCATGCACTGGATCGAATCGATCACCAACAGCGCGGGCGCCTCCATCCCGCCCAGCGTGGTCAGAATATCGCGCACAGAGGTTGAGGAAGCGAGCCGAATCGGGGCACTCTGCAAGCCGAGCCGCTCAGCGCGCAGACGGATCTGGCCCGGCGCTTCCTCCCCGCTGATATAGACCGCCAAGCCACCGGCCTGCGCCACTCTGGCGCTGGCCTGAAGCAAGAGCGTCGATTTGCCGATGCCCGGATCGCCGCCCATCAAAATCGCGCTGCCCGGCACAAGGCCACCGCCCAGCGCGCGGTCAAACTCGGCAATCCCCGTGCTGCGCCGCACCAGCCGGTCATCGGCCTTGTCCAGCGGTTCAAACAGGATCGCCCGACCGCCGCTCGACAGATCATGCTTGGCCGAAAACACCGTCTGGGGCGCTTCCTCGCTCAACGTGTTCCATTCGCCGCAATCGACGCATTGTCCCTGCCAACGGGTGGTGACGCTGCCACAGGAGGAGCAGACGAAGCGGCGTTTCGGTTTGGCCATGGGACGCATCGTAGGGAGAACAAAAGGGGAAATCAAGGGAGGAAAGTGGGCCTCCGGCGGGCCAAGGGTCTCGACCCTTGGCAATTCCATTGTTGGGGTGGTGTTTCAGAGGCAACCGAGAGCCACACCAAAAATAAAACCTGCGGCGCCGTTATGCTGCGCCGCAGGTTTTAAAATTCAAACACCGCGCCAGCCCCAAAGGCCGAACCACAACGCGACTTAGACAATAACGGGATTGCAAAGGGACCGAGTCCCTTTGCCCGCCGGAGGCAAAAAGCCCCCAACCTTACTCCGTCAAATCGCTCCAGGCATCCTTTAACCGGTCAAAGAAACCCTTGGCCTCGGGACATTCCTCGCCCGTTTCGGTCGCCTGAAACTCGCGCAGCAATTCCTTCTGGCGCGCGGTCAGCTTGGTCGGCGTTTCCACCGCCACCTCAACCACCAGATCGCCCATCCCGCGCCCGTTCAGCACCGGCATACCGGCGCCGCGCTTACGCAATTGCTTGCCGGTCTGGATGCCTGCGGGAATGTCGATGACATGCCTGACGCCATCCATGCCGGGAATCTCGATCTGCCCGCCAAGAGCCGCCGTGGTAAAGCTGATCGGCGCGCGGGTCAGCAGCGTCGTGCTCTCGCGGTCGAACACCGGGTGGCGCTTAATGTGCAGGAAGATGTAGAGATCGCCCGGCGGCGAACCATTGGGCCCGGCCTCACCCTTGCCCGACAGGCGGATGCGGTTGCCATTGTCCACACCCTTGGGGATCGCGACTTCCAGCTTCTGGCGCTGATCGACGCGGCCTTCGCCATGGCATTTCTTGCACGGCTTTTCGATGACCTCGCCCCGGCCATGACAGGTCGGACAGGTCCGCTCGACCATGAAGAAGCCCTGCTGCGCGCGCACCTTGCCATGCCCGCCACACAGGTTGCAGCGGCGCTTGCCCGTGCCCGGCTCCGCGCCCGATCCCTTGCAGGGTTCGCAGCCCGTGGCCACCTCGACCTCGATTTCCACGGTCTTGCCATGGAACGCATCGTCCAGCCCGATTTCGAGATCATAGCGCAGATCAGCCCCGCGCCGCGCCTGTTGACGCCCTCCGCCGCCGCCAAAGGCGTTGCCGAAGATGCTCTCAAAAATATCGCCGATGTCGCCGAAATCGCCGCCGCCCTGAAAGCCGCCAGCGCCCGGTCCGCCGTTTTGAAACGCGGCATGGCCGAAACGGTCATAGGCCGCGCGCTTTTGCGGGTCCTTTAGGCAATCATAGGCTTCGCTGATCTGTTTGAACTTGGCCTCGGATTCCTTGCAACCGGGGTTGCGGTCCGGGTGAAATTTCATCGCCAGTTTGCGATAGGAAGATTTTAGCGTCGCCTCATTGGCATCGCGCGAAACTTCCAGCAGTTCGTAATAGTCGATTTCAGCCGACATTGCACATTTCCCCTGAAGAGAGGCCCGCCCCGTTCAGAGCGGGCCTCTTTCATCGCAACATCAGGCCTTCTTGTCGTCCACTTCCGAGAACTCGGCGTCGACCACATCGTCCTGCGCCGGAGCAGCGCCCGGAGAGGCCGCAGCAGCCTGTTCCTTCTCATAGATCGCCTGACCCATCTTCATGGCCTTTTCGGTCAGGGCCTGGGTCTTGGCGGTCATTTCGGCCGGATCATTGCCTTCGATGGCGGCCTTGGCATCGGCAATGGCGGCTTCGATTTCAGCCTTCAGCGAGGCGTCGATCTTGTCGCCATTTTCCGCCAGCTGCTGCTCGGTGGCATGGACGAGGCTGTCGGCGTTGTTCTTGGCCTCGGCGGCCTCACGACGCTTCTTGTCCTCTTCGGCAAACTTTTCGGCATCCTTGACCATCTGGTCGATGTCATTGTCCGAAAGGCCGCCGCTGGCCTGGATCTTGATCTGCTGTTCCTTGCCGGTGCCCTTGTCCTTGGCCGACACGTTCACGATGCCGTTGGCGTCAATGTCGAAGGTCACCTCGATCTGGGGCACACCGCGACGCGCAGGCGGAATGCCGATCAGGTCGAAATTGCCCAGCATCTTGTTGTCCGCCGCCATTTCGCGCTCGCCCTGGAAGACGCGGATGGTCACGGCCTGCTGATTGTCATCAGCGGTCGAGAACACCTGCGACTTCTTGGTCGGGATCGTGGTGTTGCGGTCGATCATGCGGGTGAACACGCCGCCAAGCGTTTCGATGCCCAGCGAGAGCGGGGTCACGTCGAGCAGCAGCACGTCCTTGACGTCGCCCTGCAGCACGCCCGCCTGAATGGCCGCGCCCATGGCAACCACTTCGTCAGGGTTGACGCCCGTGTGGGGTTCCTTGCCGAAGAATTCCTTCACCGCTTCGCGCACCTTGGGCATGCGGGTCATGCCGCCCACCAGCACCACGTCGTCGATCTGCGCGGCGGTCACGCCCGCGTCCTGCAGCGCCTTGCGGCAGGGTTCCATCGTGCGCGCGATCAGATCGGCCACCAGACGTTCCAGATCCGAACGGGTGATCGTTTCGACCAGATGCAGCGGCGTGGTCGCCCCTGCTTCCATGCGAGCGGTGATGAAGGGCAGGTTGATTTCGGTGGTCTGCGCGCTCGACAGTTCGATCTTGGCTTTTTCCGCCGCTTCCTTCAGGCGCTGAAGCGCCAGACGGTCGCCGCGCAGGTCCAGACCTTCCTTCGCCTTGAACTTGTCGGCCAGATATTCGACGACCTTGGTGTCGAAATCTTCACCGCCAAGGAAGGTGTCGCCGTTGGTCGACTTCACCTCGAACACGCCGTCGCCGATTTCGAGGATCGAGACGTCGAACGTGCCGCCGCCAAGGTCGTAAACAGCGATGGTCTTGCCATCATTCTTTTCCAGACCATAGGCCAACGCGGCGGCCGTGGGTTCGTTGATGATGCGCAGCACTTCAAGGCCCGCGATCTGACCCGCGTCCTTGGTGGCCTGACGCTGGGCGTCATTGAAGTAGGCGGGCACGGTGATGACGGCCTGCGTCACGGTTTCGCCCAGATACGATTCGGCCGTTTCCTTCATCTTCTGAAGGGTGAAGGCGGAAATCTGCGAAGGCGAATAGTCGGTGCCACCGGCTGCAACCCATGCATCGCCATTCTTGCCCTTGGCGATGGCATAGGGAACCAGTTCCATATCCTTCTGGGTCATCGGATCGTCAAAACGACGGCCGATGAGGCGCTTCACAGCAAAAATCGTGTTGTCGGGGTTGGTCACCGCCTGACGCTTGGCGGGCTGGCCGATCAGGCGCTCGCCATCCTTGGTGAAGGCCACGATCGAGGGCGTGGTGCGCGCGCCTTCCGAATTTTCGATAACCTTGGGCTTGCCCCCATCCATAACAGCAACGCAGCTGTTGGTGGTGCCAAGGTCAATACCGATTACTTTACCCATATCGTCGATCCCTAAGTCCAGTGTTGACACCACCCTTTGGCTTCCCGAAAAATCCGGCAAAGCGGCTCGATGGCTCGTTTGACTTGGCGGCATATAGGTGGGCTTTTGCGCCTAACAAGGGCCTTGGCGCGCGAAGCATCACTTCATCCACGACCTTGGCGCATTTTGCCGCTCATTTTCGGCGCGATCGGCATGGTTTTCCTTTTTGGATGGCCCGCCCGGCCCGTGATATTTTTGCTCCCCTGCGCCGCATTCGCGCGCGGGCCTGCGCGGTGATGCTTGGAAAAGCGTGCAAAATTGCCTAAACCCGCGCTCCGCCGCGATCCGCAAGCCGGACGTGCCGCCGCCCTTTGTGTCGCATCATGATCCAGAACCCAAGGATTGCCGCCGGATGAAAAAGATCGCTTTGGCCCTTTGCCTGCCCCTCGCCCTTGGCGCCCTGTCGGCATGCAAGGGCGAGAAAAAGGCGCAGCCCCCCGCCGGTCTTTCGGCCATGGACGGCATGTTGGTCCATGATGGCCGCCTCGTCCTGCCCGCGGTCAAGGGGCGCCCGGCGGCGGGCTATTTCACCGTCTCCAATCAAAGCGGTTCGGTCGCCACCCTCACCGGGGTCGGCGTGGCCCATACCGGCAAGGCCGAGATGCATGTCACGCTCGACGGCATCATGGAGGCCGTGCCCCGGCTCGACATCGGTTCGGGCCAGAGCGTGGCCTTTGGTCCGGGCGGCAAACATGCGATGGTCTTCGACGTCTCGCCCGATCTCAAGGCCGGGGGAGCGACCGAACTGACGCTGACCTTTTCCGACGGGCGCAAGTTGACCGCGCCGATGCAGATCGAAGCGCCCGGCATGATGGGGTCGGGTATGACCGGACCGGGCATGGATCACTCCAAAATGTGATCGCGCACGCCTGCCCATTAAGGAAAAGCCCGCCTGTCGCGATGACAGGCGGGCTTTTCCTTAACGGGGCTTCCTCCGGCCCGTTCAGCAGCGAACGCGATATTCGCGGCCGCGATCATCCATGCGATAGCAATTGCCGTCGCGCTTGCGCACTGTCGAACCGGCCACACCGCCCGCCGCCGCGCCAATCGCCGCGCCGGTGGCCACATCGCCGCCCGACACACCGGCCACAACCGCACCGACGCCCGCGCCTGCCAGCGCGCCCTCGCCGCCATAGTTGCGGGCGCAGCCCCCGGTCATCACAAGAGCACCGGCCAGCACGCCCACCATCAGAAAATTGCGCATAACAGCCTCCTTTCCTCGTTACCAAGGAAAGGGCCAAGGCGGGGGAAAGTTCCACCCGCCCCGCGCGTCCTGTTTATTCCGGCTTCTTGGCCACGGCCACCATGGCCGGACGCAGCAGGCGATCCTTGATCGAATAGCCATGCTGAAGCACCTGAATCACGGTGCCGGGTTCGGCATCATGGGGCACTTCGATCATCGCCTGATGCTGATTGGGGTCCAGCGGCAGGCCATGGGCGGCCACCTTCTGGATGCCATGCTGGCCAAACACCTTGTCCAACTCGCGGCCCGTGGCCTCGATCCCGGCCAGCAGCGCCTTCAGACGCTCATCCTCGCGCAGATCGGCGGGAATGGCGTCGAGCGCGCGCGACAGATTGTCGGCCACGCTCAGCATATCGCGGGCAAAGCTGGTGCTGGCATAGGCGCGCGCGTCGGCAATGTCCTTTTCCAGACGGCGGCGCACGTTCTGTGTGTCGGCGCGCGCGTAAAGCACGTCATTGCGCGCGGCTTCCAGATCGTTTTCGAGTTGGGCGATGCGGGCGGCCAGATCGTCTCCGGCCTCATTTTGACCCTGCGTAGTTTCTTCCGTCATTGTTCCGATTATTCCAGTTTCAACCGATCAGTTTGCCCAGGGACTGGGCTGTGAAATCCACCATGGGGACGAGACGCGCATAATTCAACCGCGTTGGCCCGATTACCCCCACAACACCGATCACCCGCCCATCGCGATCCCGATAGGGAGATGCAATGACCGATGAGCCGGAAAGCGCGAAAAGCCGGTTCTCGCTGCCGATGAAAATGCGCGTCGCGTCGCCCTGTTTGGCGCGGTCGAGCAATTCGGCCACCGATTGTTTGTTTTCCAGATCGTCGAGCAGCGAACGCACCCGATCAAGATCGGACAATGCCGCCTCGTCCAGCAGATTGGCCTGTCCGCGCACGATCAGGACGGGGCGATGGGCCGCATCCTCGCTCCACACCGCCAATCCGCGCTGGACCAGATCGGCGCTGGCCGCATCGAGCGCGCTTTGCCCGGTGATGATTTCGGCCTGCATCGCGCGCGCCGCCTCGGCCAGAGTGCGCCCGCCCAGATGCGCGGTGATATAATTCGACGCCGCCTCCAGAGCGCCCGGCCCCAGCGAGGCGGGCAGCGCCAGAATGCGATTTTCGATGCCCCCGTCCTCGCCCACCAGCACGGCCAGAGCGCGGCCCGGCGAGAGCGGCACAAGGCTCATCTGCGCCAGTCGCGGTTCGCGCTGGGGCACCATCACCACGCCCGCGCAGGCCGACAGGTCCGAAAGCGCCGCGCTGGTCGCGGCCAATGCGGCCTCGATCGGGCCGGGCTGGTGCAGCGAACGCTCGATGGCGGCGCGCTCCTCCATGCTGGGTTCGCGCACCTGCATCATGCCGTCGACAAACAGGCGCAGCCCCTGCTCGGTCGGCATGCGTCCCGCACTGGTATGGGGATGCGAAAGCAGGCCGATCCCCTCCAGCTCGGCCAAAACGCTGCGGATAGAGGCAGGCGAAAGGTTAAGCGCCCCGCCGCCTGCCAGCGTTTTCGACCCCACCGGCTGGCCCGAATGCAGATAGGCCTCGACCACCTGCCGAAAGACTTCGCGCGCGCGCCCCGTCACCTCGGGAAAGGAAAGGTCGGAAGGAGGGGAATTGGCCATCTTCACCATATTGGGCGGCCCATCCCATCAAATCAAGAGAGATGGCACATCAGGCGATACGTCAAATCAGGCAGAACCGGCAGGCAAAACCTTGCCCCTGCCCGCGGGACGCGATAGGGCCGCGTCAACTTCATCAGGAACCAAACTTTACCTATAGAAAGGCCTGCCATGCGTCCCTCTGGCCGCGCGCCCGACGAAATGCGCGAGATCGAAATCATCACCAATTTCACCAAGCATGCCGAAGGCAGCGTGCTGGTCTGCTTTGGCGACACCAAGGTTCTGGTCACGGCCAGCGTCGAGGAACGCGTGCCCCCGTTCCTGCGCGGCAAGGGCGAAGGCTGGGTGACGGCGGAATATTCGATGCTGCCGCGCGCCACCCATACCCGCGGCAGCCGCGAGGCCGCCAAGGGCAAGCAGTCGGGCCGCACGCAGGAAATCCAGCGCCTGATCGGCCGCTCGCTGCGCGCCGTCACGGATCTGAAAAAGCTGGGCGAGCGCCAGATCACGCTGGATTGCGACGTGATCCAGGCTGACGGCGGCACCCGCACGGCCTCGATCTCGGGCGCCTGGGTGGCGCTGCGTCTGGCGGTCAACGGGCTGATGGCCAAGGGGCTGATCGCTGAGGACCCCCTGCCGCGCAAGGTGGCCGCGATTTCCTGCGGCATCGTCAATGGCGCGGCGGTTCTCGACCTTGATTATATTGAGGATTCGGGCGCGGATGCCGATGCCAATTTCGTGCTGATCGAAGGCGGCCATATTGCCGAGGCGCAGGCCACCGCCGAGGGCGCGACCTATGACGAAGAGGGCCTGCTGCGCCTGCTGCGTCTGGCCCGCATCGGCTGCGACCGCATTTTTGCCGCACAGGCCAAGGCGGTCGGGGCTTAATTGCCCCACCGGCCTGCCGTACAACATCCAAATATCCTCCAAAGGGGCCAAGCGCCGATGACCAGACTTTCCGGCAAGATCGTGATCGCCACGCATAATCTGGGCAAACTGGCCGAGATGCAGAAGATGCTGGCCCCCTATGGACTGGAATGCGTGTCGGCGGGCGAACTGGGGCTGGAAGAACCCGAGGAAGTCGGCACCACCTTCATCGAAAACGCCCTGATCAAGGCGCGTTTCGCGGCGGTGGAAAGCGGGCTGCCTGCGCTGGCCGACGATTCGGGCCTGTGTGTTCAGGCGCTGGGCGGGAGGCCCGGCGTCTACACTGCCGACTGGGCCGAGCGCCACTGGTACGAAGGCCCCGAAGGCCGCGACTGGTTCATGGCCATGGGCAAGGTCGAGGGCCTCCTGTGCGAACACGGGCCGGACGTGGGCCGCGCGGCGCATTTCGCCTGCGTGCTGGCGCTGGCATGGCCCGATGGTGTCGATGCGGTCTATGAAGGCCGCGTCGACGGCACGATGACATGGCCCCCGCGCGGACGTCTGGGCTTCGGCTTCGACCCGGTGTTCATCCCGCGCGGCTATGACCAGACCTTCGCCGAAATCCCCCCCGCCGATAAGGCCAGGATCAGCCATCGCGCCGATGCTTTTGCCAAATTGGTGGCGGATCAGTTTGGGTGAGGTTTATGCCTCCGGCGGGCAAAGGGACTTGTCCCTTTGCAATCCCGTTAATGTAGGCGTTGCGCGCATGGTTCAGCCGAAACGCTGAAAGCGCGGCGTTCAGATTTTAAAGCCTGCGGCGCTGTCGGGTGTTAGCTCACCGCGCCGCAGGCTTTAAAACGACAGCACATCATGTTTCGTTGCAAATCATGCACAACCCCATAATGGGATTGCAAAGGGCCCCCGCCCTTTGCCCGCCGGAGGCATAAAATCTCACACCCCCCTCACGGCACCTTCTGCCCAAAAATATTCCCCGCCGGCCAATAGCGGCAAACGAGGAAATCGTCCCGAGGCCCGCGCGCCATGGCGCAGCCCACCTTCTGCGTCCCGCGCCAGACGATCTGTGTGTAATGGGCAACATTGCGCCAATTGCCATCGCGGGTGACGGCGGGGAATGTGCCGGGCAGGAAATCGTCGCGTTCGGAGATGAACTGCTCGATCATGGTTTCGATCGGGTATGCGCCCGCCGTGCCCATGAACAGGTTTTCGCCCGCCTTTTTGCGTCGTTCGGCCGAGGCATGTTCGAACTTTCCGCTGCGGGCCAGTTCCTGCGCCCAATCGAGCGCGCCTTGCGCCAGCGCTTCGTCCCAGACCAGCGGTGCCTCGCTCATCCGCGCCCTTTCGCGGTTGTGCGCGGCCAGCGCGCGGGCGGCGAGCGCAGGAGTCATGGCCGGGGCGCCGGAGCCATAGACGGCAACCGGAGTGATTGCGGGCGCGGCCGCAACCGGGCCGCCGATCAGGCAACAGAGGACAAAAGCATGGCGCATCATAGCCACCTCTTGACATCTCAACCTTAAACCAGCGTGAAGAAGCCATGGCGCGCGCACTTTATATTCACTGGCCCTTCTGTCTCAAGAAATGCCCCTATTGCGACTTCAACAGCCATGTGCGCGATGGAGTGGACCATGATCTTTGGCGTGGGGCGCTGCTGGCCGACCTGCGGCGCGAGGCCGAGATGGCGGGCGGCGAGGCGCTGGAGAGTATCTTTTTCGGCGGCGGCACGCCCAGCCTGATGCCGCCCGCGCTGGTCGCCGCCTTGCTGGAGGAGGCGCAGCGGCTCTGGGGTTTTGCCCCCGGCATCGAGATCACGCTGGAGGCCAATCCGTCGAGTGTGGAGGCCGCCAATTTTGCCGCGCTGGCCAGCGCGGGGGTCAATCGCGTCTCGCTGGGGGTTCAGGCTCTCGATGATGCGGCTCTGCGTTTCCTTGGCCGCCTGCATGGTGTGGACGAGGCACTGGCCGCGCTCGGCGTGGCGCAGGAGCATTTTTCCCGCGTCAGCTTCGACCTCATCTATGCCCGCCCCGATCAGTCCGCCGATGCGTGGGAGGCCGAACTCAACCGCGCCCTCGCGCTGGGCACCGATCACCTCTCGCTCTATCAACTGACCATCGAGGAAGGCACGCGCTTTGCTACTCTGGTGCGCGAGGGTGCCTTTGCCCCGCTGGAGGATGATCCGGCCGCCGACCTGTTTGCGATGACCCGCGCGATCACCGCGCGCGCCGGATTGCCCGCCTATGAAGTGTCGAACCACGCAAGGCCGGGACAAGAAAGCCGCCACAACCTGACCTATTGGCGCTATCTCGACTATGCCGGGATCGGGCCGGGCGCGCATGGGCGGCGCGGAGGATTTGCCACGACACGGCATAAAAAGCCCGAAAACTGGCTCACATCGGTCGCCGCCAAGGGCCATGGCACGCAGGAGGAGCGCGCACTTTCCCCCGCCGAACAGGGGGCCGAAGCGGTGCTGATGGGCCTGCGTCTGGCCGAGGGGATGGATGTGGGCGCGCTGGCCTCCCGGCTGGGTCTGGCGCAGGGCGATCTGATCGAGGCGGACAAACTGGCGCTCTTCATCCGACAGGGGCTGATGTGGCAGGAGGCCCCGCGCATCGGCGCGACCGAGGCCGGAATGCTGGTCTTGAACAGCCTGATCGCGCAGGTCACGCCCGACGGTTTGGCCGGATGAACGAAGCGGCCGCCTTCCTCGCCGCCCGCGCCGAAGTGCTGGCCGCATGGCACGCGCATCTGACCGACGCCCGCCGCCGCAGCCCGCATACGGTGCGCGCCTATATGGCCACGGCGGGGCGGCTGATGGATGCGCTGGAGGCTTATGACTGGGCGGCGCTGTCGCGGATCGACACGGCGGGCCTGCGCCATTTTCTGGCCGAGCGGCGCGAGGATGGCATCGCCAATATCTCGGTCGCGCGCGAATTGTCGGCCTTGCGCGGTTTCCTCAGCTTTGCCCGCGAAAAGGCGGGCATGGTAAAACCCGCCCCGCCCCGGCTGCGCGGCCCCCGGGTCAAGCGCGGCATCCCCCGCCCGGTCACGCCCGACGAGGCGACCGACCTTGCCGATCTGGTGCATGTCAATGCGCGCGATGATTGGCAGGGCTTGCGCGACCGGGCAGTGCTGCTGCTGCTCTATGGCGCAGGACTTCGTATCGCGGAGGCTTTGTCGCTGACCGGCGCGGACTGGCCGATGGGCGACCGGCTGACCATCACCGGCAAGCGGAGCAAGCAGCGCGTGATCGCCATCCTGCCCGCCGTGCGCGAGGCGATTGCGGCTTACCTCAACGCCTGCCCCTATCCGGTGGAACGGGACAAGGCGCTGTTTCGCACGGTAAAGGGCGCGGCGCTCTATCAGTCGGCGGTGCAAAAGGCGGTGGCCGATGCGCGCGGGATGCTGGGCCTGCCCGATACGGCCACGCCCCATGCGCTGCGCCATTCCTTTGCCACGCATCTGTTGGGCGCAGGGGCGGATCTGCGCTCGATTCAGGAATTGCTGGGCCATGCCAGCCTGTCCTCGACGCAGGTTTACACGAGGGTCGATGCGGCCGTGCTGCTCGACGCCTATCGCAATGCGCATCCCAGAGCCGAAGATTAAACGCGCGGAAGATTAACCTCGGAACCACCCGTCAATCCGGGGCCGCATCCAGCGCAGCACCGGCACCTCGACCCAGCGATAGACCGCCACCGACAGCGCCACCACGGTCAGGCTGACCAGCCCCGCCCATGGCAGCCATGGCAGCGCATCATCACCCAGCCAGTCCTGCACCGCCAGCGCGCCATGCACCACCGGCAGATGCACCAGATAAAGCGCAAAGGAGGCATCGCCCAGCAGGATCAGCCAGCCTTGTCGCGCCAGCCATCCCGACATGGCCCCGCCGCCCGCACCAAAGATCCAGATGAACAAGGCCATCAGCGGCAGATAGGCCAGTTGCATCCGCCACACATCGGGCAGGCCCAGCAAAGGATAGGCCACCATCGCGCAGAGCAGCAGCGCGAGCGCGGCCGCCTCCGCCCCCGTCCCGCCCCGGCGCGGCAGGCGATAGACCAGCATCCCTACGATAAAATCGAGCAGCCGCGAAACCGGGCTGATATAGGTCAGCCAATGAGTCAGCGTAGGCTCATCGCCCGCGAGAATCGCCCCCTGCCCCGATGCCACGCGCCAGACCACTACGCCGAGATTGAGCGCCAGCAAGCCCGCCGCCAGCAAGCCCAGCCGCCGCAGCGGCATCAGCGCCAAACCGGCAAAGCAGGCATAGAAAAACGCCTCGTCCGACAGGCTCCAGCTTGGCTCGTTGATGGTGAAATACCAGCCCGAGCGCGGCACCCATGCTTGTAGCAGCGACAGATTGACCGCCACCTTGGGCCAGACGCCCGCGCCTTCCTGAACCAGCGCCAGCACCGCCAGCGGCACGCCCACCAGCCAGTGCAGCGGCAGCACCCGCGCCAGCCGGAGCGTGAAATAGTGCCAGCCGCCGATCCGCCCTTCTGCCAGCCGCGCCTGATAGGTATGGGCAAGGATATAGCCGGAAAGCATGAAAAAGAAGGACACGCCCGCATAGCCCTCGTGAAAGAGGGTGCGCGCGAGGGGCTGCAACGCATTGGGATATTCGGCCAGCGGCCAGAGATGCGAGGCCAGCACCGCCAGCGCCGCGAAGAACCGCAGCGCCGTCAGTTGATCGAGGCGGACCATTAACCTGCCGTCATATCCTTATGCCGCCGCTCGATCGCGGCCCAGATCATCGCGCCGCAATCGCTGTTGTTGAAACGGTCGATGGCGACGATGCCGGTGGGCGAAGTCACGTTGATTTCCGTCAGCCATTGCCCGCCGATCACGTCAATGCCGACAAAGACCAGCCCGCGCGCGCGCAATTCCGGCCCCAACACGCGGCAGATTTCCGCCTCGCGTTCGGTCAGCTCGGTCGCCTCGGCGCTGCCGCCCACGGCCAGATTGCTGCGGAATTCGCCCTCGCCAGGCTTGCGGTTGATAGCGCCCGCCACCTCGCCGTCGACCAGCACGATGCGCTTGTCGCCCTTGGACACATCGGGCAGGAAGGGCTGCACCATGAAGGGTTCCTTCCACATCTGGGTGAACACTTCGATCAGCGCGCCCAGATTGTCGCCGCTGGCGGGCACGCGGAACACCGCCTTGCCGCCATTGCCATGCAGCGGCTTGATGACCAGATCGCCGCCGAAACCGCGCTCGACCATGCGCTTTTGAAAGCCGCGCACATCCTCGATCCGGCGCGCGACCAGCGTTGGCGGCATGAACTGAGCGAAATCGAGCACAAAGACCTTTTCGGGCGCATTGCGCACCTGTTCCGGGTCATTGACGACCAGCGTCTGCCCTTTAAGCTTTTCAAGGATATGCGCGCCGGTGATATAGCCCAGATCGAACGGCGGGTCCTGACGCATCAGCACCACGTCAATATCCGCGCCAAGGTCGATATTGGCAAATTCGCCCAGCTTGTAATGCGATTCGCCCGCCTGCGGGCGATGCACGATGACGGGGGCGGCCCATGCCGAAACCCGGCCCTTTCCGTCCGCCGTCGATTCCCATGCCAGCGTGCCGACATCATAATACCACAGCGAATGCCCCCGCGCCTGCGCCGAGAGCATCAGGGCAAAGGTGGAATCGCCCGCAACATTGATCGAGGGCAAGGGGTCCATCTGGACGGCAACACGCAGCGACATTGGCAAAATCTCCACTCCGCCGGGTGGCGGAAGACCGAATAACACCGATCAGATCGGCATCCATGCGTTGGCGATGTGGCGCACCATCGCGCCGGGCGCAAGCAACAGAATATCTACCCGCATATCATCCCCGGCTTTAGCATAGTCCGGCCACAGCAATTCGGCCGCGCGCGCCACACGGGTCAAACGGCGCTGGTCGATGGCAAAATCGAGATCAGCCTCGCGGGCGCGCCATTTGACCTCGACGAAAACGACCAGCCCCGGCTGGCGAGCAATGATGTCCACCTCGCCGCGCGGGGTTTTGACGCGCTGGGCCACGATCTCGAAACCTTGATCGCGCAGCCAAGCGCAGGCCAGTGTTTCCCCATGCCGCCCCCTCGCCTCGGCGGCAATGCGGTCGGCCTCGCGTTTCCAGTTCATTTCAACGTGAGCGCCAAAGCATACAACGCCTTGCGATCCAGCCCGGTGGCCTTGGCCACGGCGGCGGCGGCCTGGCTGGGCTTCAACTCGCGCAATTGCTCGCGCAGCAGCTTTTCGGCATCCTCCATACTGGCCGCCTCCGCCACCGCGGGGCCGACCATCAGCACGATCTCGCCGCGCGGCGGATTGGCGGTATAATGCTCGATCAGTTCATCGGGCGTGCCGCTGCGGCATTCCTCGAACATCTTGGTCAATTCGCGCGCCACGGCCACCTCGCGCCCCGGCAGAACCTTGGCAATCGCGGCCAGAGCATCGGTCAGGCGCGGCGCGGTTTCATAGAACACCAGCGTCGAAGGCACCACCGCCAGCTCGGCCAGAGCATGTTCGCGCGCCTTTTCCTTGGGCGGCAAGAAACCGGCAAACAGAAACTTGTCCGAAGGCAGGCCCGAAAGCGTGATGCCCACAATCGCCGCGCTGGGGCCGGGAATCGAGGTGACGGGAATGCCCCGCTCGCGGCATTCGCGCACAAGGCGATAGCCGGGGTCCGAGACCAGCGGCGTGCCCGCATCCGACACCAGCGCCACCGGATGATCCGCCATCAGCGCCAGCAAGCCCTCACGCGCTCGCTCGTCGGCATGGTCGTCATAGCGGATCATGCGTGCTTTGATGTCCAGATGCTGCAACAAACGCCCGGTAACCCGCGTATCCTCACAGGCCACCGCCGCCACGTCTCGCAATGTCTCGATAGCGCGCAGGGTGATATCGCGGAGATTGCCAATTGGCGTGGCGACAATATACAGGCCAGAAGAGAGTTTTTGTTCCATAGGTCAGCTTCATAGCAGGGCCGACCGGAGCAAGCCAACAGGACAAAAAAGATGGAACAGCCCAAGGCCCCCGCAAGCCGCACGCTTTGGCGCAAAAGCATGACCCTTGGCGTCACCGCTCTGCTTTCGGCCTGTACGGTCGTGCCCAAGGGACCGGTGGAAACGCCCAATGCGCCGCCCCCGCCCACCGCGCAACTGCCCGCCGACGAAGGACGCCATCGCATCGCGCTGCTGGTGCCGCTTTCGGGCCCGGGCAGCGCGGTGGGTCAGGCGATGGCCAATGCCACGACCATGGCCCTGCTGGACACCAACGCCACCAAGATCCGCATCACCACCTATGACACATCGCCCGGCCCGGCGGCGGCGGCGGCCAAGGCGCTGGCCGATGGCAACCGGCTGATCCTGGGCCCGATGCTGGGCGAGGATGCGCTGGCCGTGGCGCAGACGGCGCGCCCGGCCCATGTGCCGGTGATTTCCTATACCGGAGACGCTGGCGTGGCGGGCAATGATGTGTTCGTGATGGGGGCGGTTCCGGCCCAAACTATCGCGCGCGAGGTCAAATATGCGCGCGCCCAGGGTCTGACCCGCTTTGCCGCGCTGATGCCGCTGGGCAATTATGGCGAACGGGCGGGCAATGCCACCATTGCGGCGGTGCGCGCGGCGGGCGGCACGCTGGTGGGCATGGAAAGCTATGATCGCTCCAAGGGCTCGCTGACGGCGGCGGTGCGGCGGCTGAAAGGGCGCGGGGCGTTTGATGCGGTGGTGATCGGCGATACGGCGGCGATGGCCGCGCAGGCCGCGCCGCTGCTGAAAATCGCGGCGCCGGGTCTGCGCATTCTGGGCAATGAACTGTGGGCCGGAGAGGCCGTGGTGGCGCGCACGCCCGCGCTGAACGGCGCATGGTTTGCCGCCCTTTCGGATCAGCGCTTTGGCCGGTTCACCGAAAGCTACAAGGCGCGCTTTGGCCAGCCGCCCTATCGCGCGGCCACGCTGGGTTATGACAGCGTGCTGCTGAGCTTGCGCATTGCGCGCGAATGGGCGCCGGGCACGCCCTTCCCCACCGGGCGTCTGCTGGATCGGGGCGGGTTCCTCGGGCTGGACGGCATCTTCCGCTTCAACAGCAATCAGGTGATCGAGCGCGCGCTGGAAGTGCGCGAGGCGCGCGGCGGGGCGATCAATGTGCTCAGCCCCGCTCCGTCGCGCTTCGAGGACTGAGGTTTCAGGGGATTTCAGGGCGTGGGGCGCTTGCGTTCGGGACCAACGCCGGTCTAGTCTGTCGTTCATGTCGGACGATCTGTTTGAAACCCCACGCGGCCCCTCGGGCGAGGCCTATGACGCCAATGCGATCGAGGTGCTCGAGGGCCTTGAACCGGTGCGCCGCCGCCCCGGCATGTATATCGGCGGCACCGACGAACGCGCGCTCCACCATCTTGTGGCTGAAGTCCTGGACAATGCGATGGACGAGGCCGTCGCGGGCCATGCCAACCGCATCGAAGTCATGCTTGAGGAAGAGCCCGGAACGCCCGGGCGCATCACCATCATCGACAATGGCCGCGGCATTCCCGTGGGCGAACATCCGAAGTTTCCCGGCAAATCCGCGCTGGAGGTGATCCTTTCAACGCTCCATTCGGGCGGCAAGTTTTCCGGCAAGGCCTATGCCACCAGCGGCGGTCTGCACGGCGTGGGCATCAGCGTGGTCAATGCGCTTTCGACGCTGACGCGGGTTGAGGTGGCGATCAACAAGGAATTGTTCGCGCAGGAATTTTCCAAGGGCCAGACCCTCGGCCCGATCAAGAAGGTCGGCGCGGCGCCCAACCGGCGCGGCACCAGCGTGCAGTTCACGCCCGATACCGAAATTTTCGGCACGGATGCCCGCTTCAAGCCTGCCCGCCTGTTCAAACTGGTGCGCTCCAAGGCCTATCTGTTTGCGGGCGTTGAAATCCGCTGGAAATGCTCCCCCTCGCTGGCCTCCGAGGATGTGCCCGCCGAGGCCACGTTCCAGTTTCCCGGCGGCCTGGCCGACCATCTGGCCGAACAACTGGCCACGCGCGAATGCGTGACCGCCGCACCCTTTGCCGGATCGCAGGACTTCCCCGGCGAAATGAATGGCCGCGTCGAATGGGCGATCGCCTGGCCGCTGTGGTCCGAAGGCGCCTATTCCTATTATTGCAACACCATCCCCACGCCCGATGGCGGCACCCATGAACAGGGCCTGCGCGCGGCGTTGACCAAGGGCATCCGCGCTTTTGGCGATTTGGTGGGCAATAAAAAGGCCAAGGACATTGCTCCCGAAGACGTGGTGACATGCTGCGAGGCGATGCTCAGCGTCTTTATCCGCGACCCGCAGTTTCAGTCCCAGACCAAGGACCGCCTGACCAGCCCCGAGGCCGCGCGTCTGGTGGAAAATGCGGTGCGCGACCATTTCGACCATTTCCTGACCGACAATATGGATCGCGGCAAGGCGCTGCTGGGCCATGTGATGGAGCGGATGGACGAGCGTCTGCGTCGCAAGGCCGAGCGCGAGGTCAAGCGCAAGACCGCCACCAATGCGCGCAAGCTGCGCCTGCCGGGCAAGCTGACCGATTGCAGCGGCGAAGGCGAAGGCGAGACCGAACTGTTCATCGTGGAAGGCGATTCGGCGGGCGGCAGCGCGAAACAGGCCCGCGACCGCAAGACGCAGGCCATCCTGCCCATTCGCGGCAAGATCCTGAACGTGGCCAGCGCCTCGCTCGACAAGATCCGCGCCAATCAGGAAATCGCCGATCTGTCGCTGGCGATGGGCTGCGGGCTGCGCAAGGACTGCAATCCCGACCTTTTGCGCTATGACCGCATCATCATCATGACCGACGCCGATGTCGACGGCGCACATATCGCTACGCTGCTGATGACCTTCTTCTTTCAGGAAATGCCCGATGTGGTGCGTAAAGGTCATCTCTATCTGGCCCAGCCGCCGCTGTACCGCCTGACGGCGGGCAAGGAGAGCGCCTATGCCCGCGACGACGCACACCGGGCCGAGCTGGAAAAGACCAAGTTCAAGGGCAAGAAGGTCGAGGTGGGCCGGTTCAAGGGCCTTGGCGAAATGAACCCGCAGCAATTGCGCGAAACCACGATGGACCCGGCCAAGCGCAGCCTGGTGCGCATCACCCTGCCGCAGGAATATGAGGACCGGGCGCAGGTCAAGGATCTGGTGGACCGCCTGATGGGCCGCAACCCGGAACACCGCTTCCACTTCATCCAGAACCGCGCCGCCGATATCGACCCCGAAATGATCGACGCCTAATGGCCACCAAATCGCATTTCGAGGTGCTGGACGGCTTGCGCGGTGTGGCTGCGCTGCTGGTTCTGGTGTTTCATATCAGCGAGATCTTGTCCAAGGGCGTGATGGCGGACAATTGGCTGCCGCACGGCGCGCTGGCGGTGGATTTCTTCTTTGCGCTCTCGGGGTTTGTCATCGCCCATGCCTATGACCGGCGTATGGCCGAAGGGCTGGGCTTTGGTGGGTTTATGCTGCGCCGCTTTGTCCGGCTGCACCCCATTGTGCCGCTGGCCACGCTGATCGGCGCGCTGGCATGGGTTTACGCCCCCTTCCCCCATGCGGCGCATGTGGTCGATGGGCGGTTCTGGACGGCGGTGGTCATGGGGCTTTTCCTGCTGCCCTATCCCACACTGGCCGACCGGGCCGAGGACACCCATTCGCTCGACGGGCCGACATGGACACTGTTTCAGGAATATATCGGCTCGATCGCCTATGGGCTGGTGCTGCACCGCCTGTCGCCGCGCGTGCTGGCATGGTTGCTGATCCCGGCGGGCGGGCTGCTGGCTTGGGGCGCGGTGGTCTATGGCAATCTCTCGGTCGGCTGGGGGTGGAGCCACTGGTGGATGGCGGAGGCTCGTCTGGCGTTTCCCTTCATCTTCGGCATCCTGCTTCGCCGCATCCTGCCGAGCCTGACGCCATTGCGGATGAGTTTTGGCGGATTGGCCATCGTGATGACGGTAGCCTTTGCCGCGGGTGTGCCGGGGGGTAAGCCGGGCTGGGCCAATGGACTGCTGGAATTCGCCTATGTTGCCCTGCTCTTTCCGCTTATCATTCTGATGGGCGCCCATTCGCGGATGAGCGCGGGGATGCGCAAAGTCGCCAAGGCGCTGGGCCGCCTGTCTTACCCATTGTATATCATCCATTATCCCTTCATCTATTGGTATTGGGATATGGCGCTGGATCCGTATCCGCATGACCTCGCCCTTTGGGCCCCGGTGATTTACATTGGCTCGGTGGCGCTGGGCTGGGCGGCGCTGCGGTTTTGGGATGAACCCCTGCGGCGCTGGGCCACGGCGCGCTTGATTGCCAAAGGAGATGGCCAATGACGCATACCGGACCCCATACTGGTCAATGCCTGTGCGGCGCGGTCAAGCTCTCGCTGAAGGGCGATCCGATTGCCGCGCGCATGTGCTGGTGCCATGACTGCCAGCGGCTGGCCAGCGGGTCGGCCACGGTCAACGCCCTGTTCGCGCCGGAAAATGTGACGGTGACGGGGCCGGTGACGCTGCACCACAAGACCGCCGACAGCGGCAATACGGTCGAGCGCGCCTTTTGCAGCGCCTGCGGCAGCCATGTGTTTTCGCGGCCGCTGCTCGATCCGCCGGTGGCCTATCGCATCCGTGCGGGGGCCTTGGATAATCCTGAGATCGCCAAGCCCACCGGCATCATCTGGACAGCCAGCGCGCCTTCATGGGCGGTGATGGACCCGGCGCTGCCGCAATTTCCCAAGGCGCCGCCGGCGTAAATCCAGCGGCGCCCATGGGCATCAATCCTGCGGGCGCAGCTTTTCCATCGGCACTTCGGCAAACATCTTCTGCACGGCCGGGCGCGCGTTGATCTGGGCGATCCAGCGCACCAGATGCGGCGCATCAGCCTCGTTCACCAGTTCGGGGAAGCTGTAATTCATGCCATTGGCGATAGCGAAATTGCAGATATCGGCCAGCGTGAACATATCGCCCGCCAGCCATTCATGGTCGGCCAGATGGTCATTGAGGCGCGTGACCGAAAAGGCGATCTTGCGCATTTCCTCGTCCAGCAGATCCTGCGGGAAGCCTTCGCGCGCGCGGCGCCATTTGACCTGCTGCTCAAAGACCGGGATGGCCTTCACCTTCTCCTCGAACGCCTCATCGCTCAGGCTTTTGACCATATTGCCGACATAGCGGTGCCAGCCGATGGTCGAGACACACCAGCAGAAATATTCATCGACCCACTTGGTCCAGATCCGCATTTGCGCGCGGCCATAGGAATCGGCAGGGCGCAGCTTGACCTCACCGGGGTGTTCGTCTTCCAGATATTCGCAGATCACCGTGCTTTCGGTAATCACCTTGTCCCCATCGACCAGAGCGGGCACCTGTCCGCGCGGATTGATGGCCTTGAACCAATCCTGATGATGTTCAAAGATGGCCGGGTTCAGGCGGTGCCCTTCGAACGGCGTGCCCTTTTCATAGAGGGTAAGCAGCGGCTTCATCGAATTGGCGGCCGGGCCGAAAGAATAGAGTTTGAGCATCGTCTAGGCATCCTCTTGTGCTTTGCCCCGACCTTAAGGAATGTAAGCAATGCATACAAGTGGTGGGAAAAATACCCGTCAGATTCCGCCTATCGGCCCCACCCGATTTGCCGCCATCCGCGCCCGGATCGAAGCTTTCGCCCCGCGCCCCGGATGGCGCACATGGGTCTATGAATTCCTGCTCTTCGGGTTCAAGCAAGGCTGGGCATGCCTGTTCGGCGGCCTGATGCTGGCCCTGCTGCTGATGACGCATCTGTTCTATCCGGCGCATGCGGCGCTGGCCCGCTATGACATGCTGACGCTTTCGGCGCTGGGCATACAGGTCGCCATGCTGGCGCTGCGGCTGGAAAGCCGCGAGGAGGCATGGGTGATCGCGGCCTTTCACATCGTCGGCACGGTGATGGAACTGTTCAAGACCGCGCAGGGGTCATGGGTCTATCCCGAGGCGGGGTTTCTGCGGATCGGGAATGTGCCGCTGTTCTCCGGCTTCATGTATGCGGCGGTGGGCAGCTATATCGCGCGGGTCTGGCGCATCTTTGATTTCCGTTTCAGCCATTATCCCGATGAAAGGCTGACGGCGCTGGTGGCCGTGCTGATCTATGTGAATTTCTTTGCCCATCACTGGCTGCCCGATATTCGGCTGGGGCTGTTTGCGGCGATCGGCATGCTGTTCTGGCGCACGCGGGTCTATTTCCGCAACTGGCGGGTGCATCGCTGGATGCCGCTGCTCTTGGGGTGGTTTCTGGTGGCGGGCTTTATCTGGATCGCGGAGAATATCGCCACTTTCGCCAATGCATGGCTCTATCCGGGCCAGCGGCATGGCTGGGTGATGGTTTCGCCCGGCAAGCTGGGGGCGTGGTATCTGTTGATGTATATTTCGTTTGTGCTGGTGGCGCGGCTGCATCGCGCCGCGCCACGCAAGGGTCAATAAAGGAGATAAGGAGCGATTTCCTCCGCCCAGCGCGCCTCGTCCGGCGTGGTGATCGCGTCGAGATCGGCGGCGCAGGAACCCGCATCCTCCACCCATTCGCGTAAAGCCGGACCGCCGTTGATGACATCAATGGCAAGGCGCGTCAGCTCATACTCATAGGGGAAATCGCGCCACAACGGATAATCGGGATAGAGCCGCCGGATCGCCTTGAAGGCCAGCGCCTGCAAACGCCAGGGGCGGAAGGCCTGATGGTCATAAAACCCGCCCTCGGCATGGATCATCAGCGCGCTGCACAATTGGCCGACATGCTTGTGGAATGTGGGCGTGAACCAGCATTCGCGCAGGGCACATCCCGTCATCCATTGCGGCGCAAATGCCTGCATCTCGGCCAGCACAGCCTTGGCATGCACGTCCGGCGCGCCGAACAGCACCTCCAGAGGCCGCGTCGTGCCGCGCCCTTCGGACAGGTTCGTGCCCTCCAGCATCACCGTCCCGGCATAGGCGCGGGCCATGTTGAGACTGGCCGCATTCGGGCTGGGGTTGATCCAGAGGCGCTCCTCGGGCCAGCCAAAACCGGCAAGGCCAGCGCGCGCCGGAGCATCGGGCGTCCAGCCCTCCATGGTGATGACGCGGTAATCGACATCCAGCTTGTAATGGTCGACGAACCAACGCCCCATCTCGCCCAGCGTCAGGCCGTGGCGCATCGGCATCGGCCCGGCGCCGACAAAGCTCTCCTGTCCGGGGATCAGCGTCAGCCCTTCGATGGGGCGCCCCGCCGGATTGGGCCTGTCCAGCACCCAGACCGACTTGCCCGTGCCCGATGCGGCTTCCAACAGATAGAGCAGCGTGGTGACGAAAGTGTAGATCCGGCAGCCAAGATCCTGAAGATCAAACAGGAAAATGTCGGCCGTATCCATCATCGCCGGGGTCGGGCGGCGCACCTGTCCATAAAGGCTGAACACCGGTATGCCGAGCGCAGGGTCGAACTCGTCCTCCGTCTCGACCATATTGTCCTGCTTGTCGCCCTTCAGCCCGTGCTGGGGGCCAAAGGCGCTGGTCAGGTTCACATCGCCGCAAGCAGCCAGCGCATCAAGACTATGCACCAGCCCCGAGGTCAGCGAGGCGGGATGCGCCACCAGCGACACACGGCGTCCGGCAAGCGGGGCACGAAGCGAGGGATCAGCGAGCAGGCGGTCAAGGCCGAACAGAACAGTCATGGTGCCTCCGCTGCCGCAAGCTGGAGCGTGAAGCAAGAGCGCTTGTGAAAATCGGGCCGCCCTTCGCCATGGGCGAGCGCCCAATAGGATTTATGGCCGCCTGCCTCCTCGATCACAGCGGTCAGACCAGCGCAAACCGCGCCATCCAAAATCGCGCGCGGCAGCCGGACCTGGCAGATCGCCACGTCGCCCGCCCCCGTTATGGCGATCGCCGGGGCGATGGGCATATCCGCATTCCGCTCGCCCTCACGATAATCGGCAAAACCATAGGTCGCCCAGCGCGAGGAGGGCGAGAAGTTGAACTCCTGATAGCTCGTCCCCGCCTGCCCCAGAAACAGCTCGAAACAGGTCGCCTTCCACAGGTCATCATGGCGTTCAGGCGCGGTGGCCGCAGGCAGCACCACCCCCCCCGCCCCGCCCACGCGATATGTCAACGTCAAGGCATCGCCGCGCGCTTCCCAATCCACGCTTACGGATTTAACCCCTACGGCGGGCGTTTGCGGATGACAGATCAGCGAGAAAGTTCCCAAAATGAATTCTCCGTGCTAGGCGGCGCGCTCAATCAAGAGGCAAACATGACCGAATACAAGTCCGACCTGCTGCGCCTGCTCGACGAGCGGGGCTATATCCACCAGTTGACCGATGCCGCCGCGCTCGATGCGTTGGCCTGCAAACAGGTGGTGCCGGGCTATATCGGCTTCGATCCCACGGCGCCATCGCTGCACGTGGGGTCGATGGTGCAGATCATGCTGCTGCGCCGTTTGCAACAGGCCGGGCACAAGCCCATCGTGGTAATGGGCGGCGGCACCGGCAAGATCGGCGACCCCAGCTTCAAGGACGAAGCGCGCAAGCTGATGACCGACGAGATCATCGCGGACAATGTCGCCTCGATCCGCCGCGTTTTCGACCGTTTCCTGACCTTTGGAGACGGGCCGAGCGATGCGATCATGGTCGACAATGCCGAATGGCTCGACAAGCTGGGCTATATCTCGTTCCTGCGCGAGGTGGGCCAGCATTTCAGCGTCAACCGGATGCTGTCCTTCGATTCGGTCAAAACCCGGCTTGATCGCGAACAGTCTCTGTCCTTCCTTGAATTCAACTATATGATTCTTCAGGGCTATGACTTCCGCGAATTGTCCAAGCGCTATGGCTGCCGCCTGCAGATGGGCGGGTCGGACCAATGGGGCAATATCGTCAACGGCATCGAACTGACCCGCCGTATGGACGGCGTGGAGGTGTTCGGTGTGACCACTCCGCTGCTCACCACCGCCGATGGGGCCAAGATGGGCAAATCGGTCAACGGCGCGGTCTGGCTCAATGATGATGCGCTGCCCGCCTATGACTTCTGGCAATATTGGCGCAACACCGACGACCGCGACGTGGGCCGCTTCCTCAAACTGTTCACCGACCTGCCGCTCGATGAAATCGCTCGTCTTGAGGCGCTTGAGGGCAGCGAGATCAATGCCGCCAAGATCGTGCTGGCCAATGAGGTGACGAAACTGGTGCGCGGCGAGCAAGCCGCCAAGGCCGCCGAAGCCACCGCCAGCGCCACTTTTGCCGGCGGCGGTCTGGGCGCGGATCTGCCGGTATGGCATGTTCCGGCCGAAGGCTGCACGATCATCGATGCGCTGGTCGGAATTGGATTTGCGGCGAGCCGTGGCGAAGCCAAGCGCCTGATCGCGGGCGGCGGGGCCAAGCTGGACGGCGTTGCCGTCAGCGATGAAAATCTGCCGATTAGCCTTGAAAGCGGAGAAATCCGCCTTTCCTCGGGCAAAAAGAAGCACGGGATTCTCAAGGCTTTGTGATGCTTTCGGAGGCGGCAAGCTCTTGCCGCCTCCACCGGCAGCTTCTTGCCATATTTACCATTTTTTCGCCATTTGTGTCCTAAAAGCCTCTCCTTGACGTAATTCATGCAGGAGATTGACACATGGCATCAGGGGCACAGCTTTCGGTTACCGAACTGCGCCGCGCGCCATCCGGTCAGTTTCCGGGTGGTGGCCGAACACCGGCGCGTGGGCGATGTGATGCTCGACATCGCCAATATTTCGATCCACGGCTTCATGGTCGGCAACAAGGTCGAATTGGGGCGCGGCGAAAGGGTAACGATCCGCTTGCCCGTCGTCGGGCGCATCGAGGCTCATCTGATCTGGTCGACCGATGATCGTTCGGGTTTTCAATTTGAACGCATCATCCGTCAGGACGATTTCACCAACATGATCGCCGCGCTGCAACCCAACCCGCGCCTGCGCCGATAAGACAGAACCGGGGGGCGCCGACCAAAGGCGCCCACAAGCCAGATTTTTCCCTCAACAAGCACTGGTATCTTGGCAATCGGCTTTGCACCTGCCACATCGGCGCGGTGATGGAGCCAACCAACCCTCTGCAAATCGCCGACTATCGCCGATTTTGGATCGCCCGTTTCCTCTCCTGGCTGTCGGGCTCGGGCATGGTGGTCATCATCGGCTATCAGCTTTATGATCTGGCGCGCCAATCCTATGGAATGACCATTGCCCAAGCCTCCTTCATGCTGGGGGTGCTGGGCTTTGTGCAATTCGTGCCGATGTTTTTGCTTACCCCGGTTTCGGGCGTGGTGTCCGACCGGTTTGATCGGCGCAAGGTCGGCGCGCTGTCAGTCTCGGTCGATATGGCCATGGCGCTGACGCTGGCCATCACCACATGGCAGGGCTGGCTCAGCCTGCCGCTGGTGCTGTTTCTGGGCATGGCGCATGGCACGGCGCGGGTGTTTGTCGGGCCTTCGGTGGGGGCCATCGCGCCGATGATCGTGCCGCCTGCGCTCTTGCCCCGCGCGATTGCGATGAATTCCATGGCGATGCAATCGGGCACGATTGCCGGGCCTGCGGTGGCGGGATTGCTGTTTGGCTGGCATCCGTCGCTCTTCTATTGGATGTCCTGCGCGCTGCTGTGTGTCTCGGCGCTGGCGCTGCTGACGATCCGGCCCCTGCCCGCCCATGCCGCCAATCGTGAAACCCACCCGATGCGCATGGCGTGGGAAGGGCTGACTTTTGTGCGCGGCAATCCGTTCCTGCTGGGCTGCATCACGCTCGATCTCTTCGCTGTGATGCTGGCCGGGGCGACGGCGCTGCTGCCCGTCTATGCGCGCGATATCCTGCATGTGGGGCCGACGGGTCTGGGCGAAATGCGCGCGGCACCGGCGGTGGGCGCGGCGGTGCTGGGCATACTGTTGTCGATCAAACCGCTGGAGCGGCGGGTGGGCATCACCATGCTCGGCTCGGTCGCGCTGTTTGGCGCGGCGACGGCGGTGTTTGCCATTTCCACCAATTATGCGCTGTCGCTGGCCATGCTGGCGGTGCTGGGCGCGGCCGACATGATCAGCATGTTCGTGCGCTCCACGCTGGTCCAGATGCATACGCCCGATGAAATGCGCGGGCGGGTTTCGGCCATTTCGGGTCTGGCCATCGGCGCCTCCAACGAATTGGGCGAGATGGAATCGGGCATTGCCGCATGGTTGCTGGGTGCGCAGGGAGCGGTGCTGTTCGGCGGCCTTGGCGCGGTGGCGGTAACGCTGATCTGGGCCTTTCTGTTTCCGCAAATCCGCAAAGCCAATCGTTTTACCCCCCAAGAGGATGATTGATCATGCTTCAGCCTGTTTCCTATTCCGACGGTGATGTCGCGCTGACCGGCTGGGTGGCGCGTCCGGCCGGAACGCCGCGCGCCGCGATCCTGATCTGGCCCACCATCGCCAATATCGGCCCCGCCATCGAGGCCCGCGCACTGGCTCTGGCCGAGCAGGGCTATCTGGCCATGGTCGGCGATTTCTATGGCGCGCCGGTGGCCAGTTTCGAAGCCTCCTTCCCGATGGCCGAGGTTTTGCGCGGGGATTGGGATGCCTATCGCACGCGCCTCCATGCCGCGCTCTCGGCGCTGCGCGCCCTGCCCGGCGCAGAAGGACTCAAGGTCGGCGTGATCGGCTATTGCATGGGCGGTCAGGCCGCGCTCGAACTGGCGCGTGACGGGGCTGACATTGCCGCCGCCGTCAGCTTCCACGGCGTCTTCGGCACGGAAAAGCCCGCCGCGCCCGGCGCGGTCAAGGCGCGCATTCTGGTGCTGCATGGCGATGCCGATCCGCTGGCCCCGCGCAGCGCCGTCATCGGCCTTTGGGAGGAATTGGACGCCGCCGGGGCCAACTGGCATTTCCACGCCTATGCGGGCGTGCGCCATGGCTTTACCGACCCCGACAGCGATGCGCGCGGTAAGGACTTTCTGGGCTATAACACCAGCGCCGACCGTCAGAGCTGGGCCGCGATGCTCAGCTTCTTCGACGAGATCTTTGCGTAATCCAGCCGCCTTCAGTCCACACGGGTCAGGGTATCGCCCTCCAGCTTGCGATAGAAGCAACTGCGCGCGCCCGTGTGGCAGGCCGGGCCTTCGGGCTTGCAGAACATGACCAGCGCGTCCTGATCGCAATCGACGCGAATTTCCTGCACCCGCAGGAAATGGCCCGAGGTTTCGCCCTTCAGCCACAGTTTCCCGCGCGAACGCGAATGGAAATGGGCCAGCCCCGTCTCGCGCGTTTTGTCCAGCGCCTCTGCGTCCATAAACGCCACCATCAGGATTTCCCGACTCTCCGAATCGACCGCGATGGCCGTCAAAAGACCCTGCGCATCGAAACGCGGCATGAAGGTGGGACCGGATTCGCGCTCGATATTCCCGGCGGACATACGTAAAACTTTCCGTTCAAGGCGCCTCAACCCTCTGCTGGGCGCGGTGATGTTGCGCGATAACCACAACTGGGGGCGAAAATCCACACTTGCGATGATCGCCTCTTTATCTTTGGCCCGAAAAGTTGAAACAAATCGGTCACGGTCTTGAGGGAGATCGTATTGCCAGGCAGCGGAACGCGCCACGGTTCAGGGAAATGCCAGCCAGCGCTGAAAGAGTGTTGCGCGGTAGAGAATGAGGGTTCAGGTGTGGTGGCCCATCAGGGGGGGACACCAGTCGCGCTGAGAAGCGTCGCCTATCAGTTTCGTCACGTTAACGCCCGGAGGTCAGACCTCCGGGCGTTTTCTTATGGAGCATTTACGCCAGCTCCTCGCCATGGACGCGGGCGAAACAGGCCACGATCACCCGCGCCGCACCCGCCCGCTCCAGCGCGGCGATACAGGCATTGGTGGTCGCCCCGCTGGTCAGCACGTCATCGGCCAGAATCACTTTTGCGCCATGCAGGCGCGCTTTGCGGCCGGGGTGCAGGCCAATCGCGCCGGTCAGCACCTTGGCCCGCTCCTGTGGCCCCAGTCCGCCCAGCATCGGCGTCTTGCGCCGCCGCACCAGCGCGTCGACCATCGGCTTTGCCCCGGTGTGCCGCCCAATCTCCTGTGCCAACAGGGCCGATTGGTTGAATCCCCGCCCCCACAACCGCCAGCGATGCAGCGGCACCGGCACCACCAGCCAGCCCGGCCCAATATCCTGCGCTTTCAGCCGCGACGCCATCAGCCGCCCCATTAGCCCGGCCAGCGCCACCCTCCGTCCATGCTTGAGCGCGATCACCAATTGGCGCGAAGTGTCATTGTAAAGCGTGGCCGCCGCGACGCCATCATGGCGCGGCGTCTCGACAACACAGGTGTGGCACAGCAGGCCATCCTCGGCATGGGAAGCCGCTGCGCTGCTCAACGGGCGCTGACACAGGCGGCATGAAGGATCACCCGGCATCGCCAGACCCGACCAGCAGGACGCGCAAAGGCCGCCCTGTTCATGGATACCCTCGCCGCACAGCGGGCAGCGCGGGGGAAACAGCAGGTCGAGAACGGGCGAAAGGCGGCGCATGGACAAAAGTCTAATGGCTGCTTTTGCCGGGGCAAGCGCGAAGATCCTTGCAGCCGCGCGGCGCAAGAGGCAGGACGGGGCGCATGAGTCAGCCTCCCCGCATTTTCGCGCCGCACCGCCGCCTTGCCGCCCGCCGCCGGGCGATGGTCCTGCAAAATCAGCCCAATGCCGCGCATTATCTGCTCGACGATATGGTTGAGGATGTGCTCGAGCGGCTCTCCTTTGTGCAGATGACGCCTCGCCGTGCGCTGGTGGTGGGCGATTGGACCGGGGCGCTGGGTGCCGCTCTGCGCGCGCAAGGCGCCGAGGTGGTGGAGGCCGATCCGGCGGGGTTGCGCGGGGCGATGGTGCTGGATGAGGAGCAGCCCTATCTGCTGCGCGATTTCGATCTGATCGCCTCGCTCGGCACATTGGATACGGTCAATGACCTGCCCGGCGCGCTGATCCATATGCGACAGGCGCTGACCCCCGGCGGCGTGATGATCGCCAGCTTTGCCGGGGCCGGGTCGCTGCCCGCGCTGCGCGCGATCATGATGGCGGCCGATGGCGACCGCCCCGCCGCGCGGATGCACCCGATGGTCGATGTTCGCGCCGGGGCGCAATTGCTGCAACGTGCCGGTTTTGCCGATCCGGTCAGCGATGGTCGCGCGGTCAAGGTGCGCTTCCGCTCGCTGGCAGGGTTGGTGGGCGATGTGCGCGCGCAGGCATGGAGCGGGGTTTTGACCCAGGGGGGCCCGCCGATTGGCGAGGCCGGCTATGCCCGCGCTCTGGTTGCCTTTGATGAGCTGGCCGAGGATGGGCGCGTGACCGAAGTGTTCGAGATTTTGACGTTGAGTGGGTGGAGAAGGTGAAATGATGCGAGGGACTCGTTCCTCGCGCTCCCGTTACTGTCCACGTTGCGCGTTGGGTTCGGCGTTATGTGTCGGACGCGGGGTTGGAAAATAGAAAGCCTGCGGCGCCTTATCCTAGCGCCGCAGGCTTTTATCCATTCAACGTCTCAGATCAGGCGCCGCCCCCTTAACGGGATCGCCAAGGGAAGAGTCCCTTGGCCCGCCGGAGGCAAAAGCCCCCTTACCCCAAAGCCGCCTGCGCCGCCGCCAACCGAGCAATCGGCACCCGGAAGGGCGAAGCCGAGACATAATCCAGCCCGGTCTTTTCGCAGAAAGCAATAGAGGCCGGATCGCCGCCATGCTCGCCGCAAATGCCCAGCTTGATGCCCGGCAGGGTCTTGCGCCCACGCTCGGCGGCCAGTTCGACCAATTGACCCACGCCCTCGACATCGAGGCTGACGAAGGGATCGCGCGCATAGATGCCCTGCTCGACATAGGCAGAGAGGAAGCGGGCCGCGTCATCGCGCGACACGCCCAGCGTGGTCTGCGTCAGGTCGTTGGTGCCGAAGGAGAAGAACTTGGCCTCCTCGGCAATTTCGCCCGCCATCAGCGCCGCGCGCGGCAATTCGATCATCGTGCCGACGAGGTAATCCAGCACCTTGCCCTTTTCGGCAAAGACCTGCGCAGCGGTACGGTCCACCAGAGCCTTCAGGATCGAAAGCTCCTTCTTGGTCGCCACCAGCGGGATCATCACTTCGGGCACCACCGCCTCGCCGGAGGCCAGCGCCACATCGACGGCGGCCTCAAAGATCGCGCGCGCCTGCATCTCATAGATTTCCGGGAAGGTGATCCCCAGACGGCACCCGCGATGGCCCAGCATCGGGTTGAATTCATGCAATTCGCCCGCACGGCGCTTCAAGGTTTCCACGCCGATGCCGATGGCATCCGACAGTTCGGCAAATTCCGCCTCGCCATGCGGCAGGAATTCGTGCAGCGGCGGATCGAGCAGGCGGATCGTGACCGGCAGGCCCGCCATGATCTCGAAGATCGCATGGAAATCGGCGCGCTGTTCGGGCAGCAGCTTGGCCAGAGCGGCGCGGCGACCGTCCTCGTCCTCGGCCAGAATCATCTGGCGCACGGCCGAAATGCGGCCCGCGTCAAAGAACATATGCTCGGTGCGGCACAGGCCGATGCCCTCGGCGCCAAAGCTGCGCGCGGTGCGGCAGTCCTCGGGCGTTTCGGCATTGGTGCGCACCTTCATGCGGCGATGCTTGTCGGCCCAGACCATCAGCGTGCCGAAATCGCCCACCAGTTCAGGCTCGATGGTCGGCACAGCGCCGCCCATGATGTCGCCCGTCGCGCCGTCCAGCGTGATGATGTCGCCTTCCTTCAGATCGCGCGTGCCGATCTTGAGGGTGCGGCTGTTCATGTCGATGCTGACCGCGCTGGCCCCCGAGACGCAGGGACGGCCCATGCCGCGCGCCACCACAGCCGCGTGGCTGGTCATACCACCGCGCGCGGTCAGGATGCCCTTGGCCGCATGCATACCGTGGATGTCTTCCGGGCTGGTTTCGACGCGCACGAGGATGACGCTGTCGCCGCGCTCGGCCCGCGCCTGCGCCGTTTCGGCGTCCAGCACGATCGCGCCCGAGGCCGCGCCCGGCGAAGCGGGAAGCCCCTTGCCCAGATAGTCACGCTCCGCCTTGGGGTCGAGCGTGGGGTGCAGCAGTTGGTCGAGCGCCATCGGATCGACGCGCTTGATCGCGGTGGCTTCGTCGATCAGGCCTTCGCCCACCATATCGACCGCCATCTTCAGCGCGGCCTTGGCCGTCCGCTTGCCGCTTCGCGTCTGCAGCATCCACAGCTTGTTGCGCTCAACGGTGAATTCGATGTCCTGCATGTCCTTGTAGTGCTTTTCCAGCAGTTCAAAGACAGCGGCCAGCTCGGTGTAGGCCTCAGGCATCGCCTCTTCCATCGAAAGCGGCTTGGCCCCGGCGCGTTCGCGGGCAAACTTGGTCAGATATTGCGGGGTGCGGATGCCCGCCACCACGTCTTCGCCCTGCGCATTGACCAGCCATTCGCCGTAATAGGCCTTCTCGCCGGTCGCCGGATCGCGGGTGAAGGCAACGCCCGTGGCCGAGGTGTCGCCCATATTGCCGAACACCATCGCCTGCACGTTGACCGCCGTGCCCCAGTCGCCCGGAATATCGTTCAGGCGGCGATAGACCTTGGCGCGTTCGCTCTCCCAGCTGTCGAACACAGCGCCGATCGCGCCCCAGAGCTGTTCATGCACATCCTGCGGGAACGGGCGGCCCAGCGCCTTTTCGACGATTTCCTTGTACTCGCCGACGAGCGCCTGCCAATGCTCGGCTTCCAGCTCAACATCGGCGTAGAAACCGTTGTCTTCCTTGACGATTTCCAGAGCATCCTCAAACAGGTGATGGTCAATGCCCAGCACCACGTCGGAATACATCTGGATGAAACGGCGATAGGAGTCCCACGCAAAGCGCGGGTTGCCCGAACCCTGCGCCAGCCCCTGCACCGTCTCGTCGTTGAGGCCGAGGTTGAGCACCGTGTCCATCATGCCCGGCATCGACACCCGCGCGCCCGAACGCACCGAGACCAGCAGCGGATTGGCGGTATCGCCAAACACGCGGCCCGTGGAGCTCTCGACATGGGCCACGCCAGCGGCAACGCCAGCGCGCAGATCGGCGTCAAAGCTTTTGCCATTGGCGTTGTAGGTCGCACAAACTTCGGTGCTGATCGTGAAGCCCGGCGGGACCGGCAGACCAATACCGGCCATTTCGGCCAAATTGGCGCCCTTGCCCCCGGCGATTGTCTTGTCGCGGCTGCGCGGGTCGGTCGAATTGGCGCCACCACCGAAATAGAATACGTATGCAGACATGATTAGACCAAGCCTCCCAGAACGAATCGGCCTTTGTAGTTTGCCCCGCCCTAGCCTTCGATCCGCGAGAAGTCAGCCACTTTGTGCGTTGCAGCACGCAATTGCGACAAAAGACCTAAGCGCGCGGAGCGGATGTCGGGATTGTCAGCGTTAACAATGACGTGGTTAAAGAACTCGTCAACCGCGCTGCGCAAGGAGGCAAGAGCCGCCATGGCCCCGGTGAAATCCTCATCCGCCACGGCTTTTTCCGCACGCGGCGCCGCATCGGCCAGCGCAGCCATCAGCGCCGCTTCGGCCGGTTCGGGCGCAGGATTGGTGACCCCCGCGTCCCAGCCCTTCTTTTCCTCGGCCTTGAGGATATTGGCTGCGCGCTTGTAACCGGCCAGCAGGTTTTTACCGTCATCGGTCTGCACAAAGGCTTGCAGCGCATGGACGCGGGCGAGCAGGCGGACGAGATCGTCCTCGCCGCCAAGCGCAAACACCGCGTCGATCAGATCGTGGCGGACGCCCGCTTCCTTCTGCTGGACCTTGAGGCGATCAGCGAAGAAGGTGAGCAGATCATCGGCAGCGCCATTCACTGCCACGCCCTGATCGCGATAGAGCCCGGCCGCCGCCTCAAACAAGGGCAACAGGTTCAAACGCAGCCCGTTTTCCGTAATCAACCGGATCACGCCCAGCGCCGCCCTGCGCAGCGCAAACGGGTCTTTCGAACCGGTCGGCTTGAGATCGGCGCCAAAGAAGCCGACCAGCGCGTCCACCTTGTCGATGATCGCGGTCAGGATCGCGGCGCCTTCCACCGGCAGTTCGTCCGATTGGCCCGCAGGCTTATAGTGGTCGCGGATGCCGGCCACCACCGGCGCGGGCAGACCTTCGGCGGCGGCGTAATAACCGCCCATCAGACCCTGCAATTCGGGAAATTCGCCCACCATTTCCGTGACGAGATCAGCCTTGAGAATGGCGGCTGCGGCGCGGGCATGATCGACGCTGTCGGCCAGCGCGCCCTGAAACGCACCGGTCAGCGCAACAAAGCGCTCCTGACGCTGCGCCACCGTGCCCAGCTTCTCATGGAACGTGATGCGCTCCAGCTTCTTGGCCTGCACCGCCAGCGGGGTTTTCAAATCCTGCTGCCAGAAGAAACGCGCATCGGAGAGACGCGCGGCCAGCACCTTGCGGTTGCCCGCGATGATGCCCTCGCCCCCATCGATGGCGTCGATATTGGCGGTGCAGACGAAAGCGTTCGCCAGCTTGCCCGCAGCATCTTCGCAGACGAAATATTTCTGGTTGATGCGCGCCGTCAACTGGATCACCTCGGGCGGAACCTCAAGGAAAGCCTCATCAAACCGGCCCAGCAAGGGCTGCGGCCATTCGGTCAGGCCTGCGTTTTCGATCACCAGACCTTCATCCTCAACCAAGGTCAGACCGGCGGCCGAGGCCACCTCCTTGGCCTTGGCGCGGATAATGTCCTGACGCTCTTCGTGGTTCACCAGAACATGCGCGGCGCGCAGGTCATCGGCATAGCTGTCGGCATCGGCCACGCTGACCGCGCCCGAGGAATGGAAACGATGCCCCACCGTCTCGCGGCCCGACACGATGCCGCCAACCTCACATGGCACCACCGCGCCGTCGAGCAGCGCAATGATACCCTGAAGCGGCCGGACCCAGCGCAAACTCTCGGTCGAAAGCGAGGCGGCGCCCCAGCGCTGGCTCTTGGGCCAGGCAAAACCGCGCACAATGGCGGGGATCGCCTCGGCCAGCACATCGGCCGTCGCGCGGCCCGGCTTTTCGGTCACGGCGAAGAACACGCCATCGCGCTCTTCCAATTGCTCGCGCGTCAGGCCTGTCTTGCGCAGGAACCCGGCCAGCGCCTGTTCCGGCGCCGAAGCCTTGGGGCCCTTCACTTCCTCACGCACCGCCTGCGTCGCCACGGGCAGCCCGCGCGCGATCAGCGCCAGACGGCGCGGCGTCGACCACAGCGTCAGTTCACCAACCGCAACGCCCGCTGCCGCCATTTGGCCGCGAAACAGCTTTTCCAGTTCGGCCCGCGCGCCTGCCTGCATACGCGCGGGAATTTCCTCGCTGCGCAGTTCAAGAAGGAAATCGCTCATTTCGTCCACCCCGGAAATTTCACGGCCCATTCGGCCTCGTTCTTCTCGATCCACGCTTCGCACGCGCCCTTGGCCAGATCGCGCACGCGGCCGATATAGCTGGCGCGTTCCTGCACGGAAATCACGCCGCGCGCCTGAAGCAGGTTGAAGAGATGCGACGCTTCAATGGCCTGATCGTAAGCGGCCAGCGGGATCTTCGCCTCGATGCAGCGCTTGGCCTCGGCCTCGGCATGGGCAAAGCCTTTGAACAATTGCTCGGTGTCGGCCACCTCGAAATTGTACTTCGACATTTCCTGCTCATTCTTCAGGAACACGTCGCCATAGGTCACGCCCGCATCGTTGAAACGCAAGTCGTAAACCCAGTCCACGCCCTGAATATACATGGCCAGACGTTCGAGCCCATAGGTCAGCTCGCCCGCAACCGGCTTGCAGTCAAACCCGCCGACCTGCTGGAAATAGGTGAACTGCGTCACCTCCATACCGTCGCACCAGACCTCCCAGCCCAGCCCCCAGGCGCCCAGCGTCGGGCTTTCCCAGTCATCCTCGACAAAGCGGATGTCATGGGCCAGCGGGTCCACACCGATCGCGGCCAGCGATTGCAGATACAGCTCCTGCAAATTCTCCGGCGAAGGCTTGAGGATCACCTGATACTGGTAATAATGCTGAAGGCGGTTCGGGTTTTCGCCATAGCGGCCGTCGGTCGGACGGCGGCTGGGCTGCACATAAGCGGCCTTCCACGGTTCGGGGCCAAGCGCGCGCAGGGTTGTGGCGGGGTGAAATGTGCCCGCGCCCATCCGCATGTCATAGGGTTGCAGAATGGCGCAACCCTGCTTGCTCCAGAAATCATGGAGGGTCAGGATCATGTCCTGAAAGCTCAGCGGCTTTTTGGCCAGAGGTGCTGTTTCGCTCATAGGGCCTGCCTTTGGCGTATGGCCCGCAAAGGGTCAAGGGTGACGGATCAAGGGCGGCAAAAACCCCCTTTTTGCCCGCACAGAGCGTAATTTCCGCCCGCATTAACCTTTCATTCGCTCATTAGCGCAATCGACAGGGGACGCAGGATCTTTATAGGGGCCGCCATGTCGAAGGTCATTCTCCCCCGCCTCATTCGCGCCATGGCTTGTGCCTGGGCGCTGCTGGCCGCTGCGCTGGCATTTGTCACGCCGGCCGCCGCCAAGGTCCAGCGCCATCCCACCCCGGTCGCCAGCCAGAAGCTGGCCAGTCCGCATGTCGCCCGCCCGGCCTTGTGGAAAGTGCAGCGCGGGGACACGGTGATCTATCTGTTCGGCACGGTCCACGCCCTGCCCGCTAATATCGACTGGTTCGATGGCGCTGTGGCGCAGGCCTTTTCGGAATCGACCTCGCTGGTGACCGAGATTATCGAGAAAAAACCGGAAGAAATGCGCGCCATCGTGATGGACAAGGCGATGCTGCCGCAGGGCCAGAACCTGCGCGCCACGCTCTCGCCCACGACGCGCAAGGCGCTGGAAAAGGCGCTGGCGGGCAATGGTCTGGCGCCCGCCATGTTTGACGGCTTCCGCCCGTGGTATGCCGCCGTGGCGCTCTCGACCCTGCCTCTGATGAAGTCGGGCTATGATCCGGCCAACGGGGTTGACGGCCGCCTTGTCAAAATGGCGCAGGAGCGCGGGATCGAACATGCCGCGCTCGAAACGCCGGAATATCAGCTTGGCCTGTTCGATTCGCTGCCTCTCGCCTCGCAGCGCGGCTATTTGCGCGAAGTGGCGATCAATTCTCCCAAGATCACCACCGAACTGGGCGCGATGATCGCGGCTTGGAAGGTGGGCAATGCCGCGCGTCTGGCCAAACTCATCAATGCCGATCAGAGCGACCCCAAGCTGGCCGAAGCGCTGCTGCTGGGCCGCAACCGCAATTGGGCGGCATGGATCGGCGAGCGGCTGACCAAGCCCGGCAAGGTCTTCATCGCGGTGGGCGCGGGCCATCTGGCCGGACATGGCAGCGTGCAGGAGCAATTGGCCAAGCAGGGCATCATCGCCACGCGGGTTCAGTAATGAAACGAGGCTGGGCCGCCCTTGCCGCGCTCTCGCTGGCGGGCGGCGCGATCTGGTATGGGCTGCATCGGCCCGAAACGGTTCATCCCGCGCTGTGGCAGATTGAAGGCCCCGGCGGGCAAAAGGGCTGGCTGCTGGGCACGATCCACGCCCTGCCCCGCGCGGCGGACTGGCGCGAGGGCGCGGTGGCGACGGCATGGGATGGGGCCGATACGGTGATCGTCGAAATCGCCGCGCTGAACGACGATGCGGCCACGGCGCGGGCGTTCCAATCGCTGGCCCATACGCCCGGCCTGCCCCCTCTGGACGCGCGTGTCTCGCCGCAAAACCGCGCTGCCCTGACGCGGGCGCTGGCCGCCGCCCATGCCAAACCCGCTGATTTTGCCGATACCGAAACCTGGGCCGCCGCGCTGATGCTGGCGCGCGAGGCGGCCACGGGCAACCCGGCCTATGGCATAGACCGCGCTGTTCTGACCGAAGCGGGAGCCAAGCGGATCATCGAACTGGAAGGCGCAGGCGCGCAACTGGCCATCTTCGACCGCCTGCCCGAAAGCGCCCAGCGCCGCCTGCTGGACGAGGCCCTGTCCGACGAGCGATCCGATACGCAGCCCCCCGCCGATCTGGCAACCGCGTGGAAGAAGGGCGATGTCGCCACGCTGGCGCAGGAAACCAATCGCGGCATTCTGGCCGATCCGGTCCTGCGTGAGGCGCTCTATACCGGCCGCAATCGCGCATGGAGCGCAAAAATCGCCCAGAGCCTTGCCACCGGCGCGCATCCTTTTGTCGCGGTGGGCGCGGCGCATATGGCCGGACCAGACGGCCTGCCCGCCATGCTTTCCGCGCGGGGCTATCGCGTCACGCGGGTGCAATAGCATCCTTGCTTTTCGCCCGCGTTGCGCCTAAGGGCCCGCGCTTGCCCGGCATGGTCATCCCTGGAGGCGTGTCGGGTGTATTTTGGTTCCAGAAGTTTTGAAAGGCTTGTGTTATGAGCAATACCCTGACCCTGCCGGCCGAGACGCGTGCGAAGACTGGCAAGGGAGCCAGCCGCACCTTGCGTCGTGAAGGCCGCGTGCCCGCCGTGATCTATGGTGGCAATGCCGAACCCATCGCGATCCACGTCGAAGCCAAGGAGCTGATCCGTCAGCTCAACACCGGCACTTTCTTCGACGGCGTGATCGAGCTGACCGTTGACGGCCAGACCATCAAGACCACCCCCAAGGACGTCGCCTTCCACCCGGTGAGCGACCGTCCCGAGCACGTGGACTTCCTGCGCGCTTAATTGCGACAGGCGCCGCATGATGCGGCGATGAAACAGGCGGGAAAGATGGCCGGAAGCCGGCCTGTCTTTCCCGCCTTTTCTTTGCGCCAGACGGGAATTTTGAAACGATGCAATTGTGGGTGGGCCTTGGCAATCCGGGCGACCAGTACAAGATGAACCGCCACAATGTGGGCTTTATGGCCTGCGATGTGATTGCGGACATGCATCGCTTTGGCCCGGTGCAAAAGAAGTTTCAGGGCTGGCTTCAGGATGGCCGTATCGGCACAGAGCGGGTGATCCTCTTGAAACCGGCCACCTTCATGAACGAAAGCGGGCGTTCGGTGGCCGAGGCGATGCGCTTTTTCAAGCTCACGCCCGATGCGCTGACTGTCTTTCATGACGAACTTGACCTGCCCCCCATGAAGGTCAAGGTCAAAACCGGCGGCGGCCATGCCGGACATAATGGCCTGCGTTCGATCGCCCAGCATATGGGCCCCGACTATCGCCGCGTGCGCATCGGCATCGGCCATCCGGGGCACAAGGACCGCGTGACGGGCCATGTGCTTGGCAATTACGCCAAGGCCGAAATGGACGATCTGGCCGACATGCTGGGCGCCATCGCCGCCGAGGCGCCATGGCTGGCCAAGGGCGATGACGTGCGGTTTATGAATGATGTTGCGCTGCGGCTTGGCTGAATTTCAACGCCATACTTCGTGCGATACTGGCGCGTTGCTTTATCATTAACCGCGCTTCAACCGTTCCTGTCCCATAGATCGCGCCCAATAGATGGCGCCATTGTTGGGCAACCTGCCCCGCCGCGCCGACAGAACGGGGCATTATGGCACAGACCCAGCAACGTGGGCACCAGCAAGGCGCGCACCAGCAAGGCACGCAAAAGCAGAACTGGCTGCTGACCGGCGTCACCATCGGCAGCATCATTCTGGCGATTCTGGGCTGGACGCGCAAAGTGGACTGCGGCTGCCCCAAGGATTTTAACGCCACGGTTTCAAGCGCGGTCAAGGGTCTGGGCGAAGGCATCGGGCAAGGCCATGGCGCAAAGGTGCTGGACGCCAAGGGCATGGCCATCCGCGTGGGCGCGCCCGATGCGGGCAAGGCTGCGCCGCTGGGCCGCCCCGCCGTGCTGGGCACCGGCATCGGCGCTTCGGGCAACCCGGCCAATCTGACCAATACACGCGGTCCGCTGGGCGTCGGGCGCGGCATCGGCACGGGCGCGACCCCTTCGGGCAGCGGCAATCTGCGCGCCGATGGTACACCCTTTGACGGCACCGGCGACGGCTTTGCCCGCAACAACGGCGCCAATGGCATCGGCCCCACCGCATCGCGCGGCACCAGCGGCGGCCCCGGCAACCCATCAGGCGGATCGGGCGGCGCCTCCAACAGTTCGCTGGCGCCCAACGGCCAGTCGGCAGGCGCCAGCTCCACCGGCGGCACTGGCTCTCAGGGCACCGGCTCGACCTCGGGCGGACAGCAGGCTGTGAGCAGCAGCGGCGGTTCATCGGGCGGTTCAGCCAGCGGACAAGGTTCCGGTCAGGGCCAGGGCGCAACCTCGGGCGGCGTGACCAGCACCAGCTCGACCACGTCGGGCGGCGCGGTTTCCAGCACGGGCGGGACCACCGGCGGCGCGGCAACCGGCGGCGGCGGATCGACCGGCGGGCGCGATCCCTTTGGTCCGCGCGATCCCAATATTCGCCCCGGCGGCAATGGCGGACCGGGCGGCGCAACCTCTGGCGGGCGCGGACCTGCGGACGCTCCGGGCGGAGATCGCCCCGGCGCAGGCGGGCCTGACCGCGACGGCCATAAGGGCGATGGCGGGCGCGGAAACGGTGAACATGGCAACGGCTGGTTCGACGGCTTCCACTTTGGCGACAAGGATAAGGGAGCGGGCGCGACCGATGTTCCCGAACCGGGCACCTTTGGCCTGATGGGTATCGGCGTGGCCGGGTTGGGCTTTGCCTCTTGGCGCCGCCGCCGGGGCAAGGGCGCGCCCGGCGGGCAGGCCAAGGACAGCCAGAGCGGACAAGGCAAGCCTGCCTGAACCCCACTTTTCCCTTGATTTCGCCCCTTGGCTGGACCATCGCGCGCCCATGACCAAGGCCCCGCCTCAGCGGGGGCCAATGACGCGCGCCTGCCTTGCATAAAGGCAGGCCGCAAGGCGATTAAAAGGATCGAGCGATGGGTTTCAAATGCGGGATCGTCGGCCTGCCCAACGTGGGCAAGTCCACCCTGTTCAATGCGTTGACCGAAACGCAGGCGGCGCAGGCGGCCAATTATCCCTTCTGCACCATCGAGCCCAACGTGGGTCAGGTGGGCGTGCCCGATCCGCGCCTTGATAAGCTGGCCGAGATTGCCGGCAGCCAGAAGATCATCCCCACGCAATTGTCCTTTGTTGACATCGCGGGCCTCGTACGCGGCGCGTCCAAGGGTGAAGGTCTGGGCAACCAGTTCCTTGGCAATATCCGCGAAGTGGACGCCATCGTCCATGTGCTGCGCTGTTTTGAAAATGACGACATCCAGCATGTCGACAACCGCGTGGACCCTATTTCGGACGCCGAAACGGTCGAAACCGAACTGATGCTGTCCGACCTGGAAAGTCTGGAAAAGCGCGTTGCGGCAGCGCAAAAGAAGGCCAACAGCGGCGACAAGGAAGCCAAGATCCTCGTCTCCGTGCTGGGTCAGGCTCTGGAACTGCTGCGCGAGGGCAAGCCTGCCCGCCTGACCGAGCCCAAGGATGAGGACGAAGCGCGCGTCTTTGCGCAGGCCCAGTTGCTGACCGCAAAGCCCGTGCTCTATGTCTGCAACGTCGAGGAAGAAAGCGCGGCCACGGGCAACGCCTTCTCGGCCAAGGTGTTCGAAAAGGCCAAGGCCGAAGGCGCCACCGCCGTCATCGTGTCGGCTGCCATTGAGGCCGATCTGGTGGGCATGGACCCCGATGAACGCACCGAATTCCTCTCCGAACTGGGCCTTGCCGAAACGGGCCTCGCGCGTATCATCCGCGCCGGTTACGAATTGCTCGGCCTGCTGACCTTCTTTACCGTCGGCCCCAAGGAAGCGCGCGCATGGACCGTGGCCAAGGGCTCGAAGGCCCCGCAGGCGGCGGGCGCGATCCACTCGGACTTTGAACGCGGCTTTATCCGCGCCGAAACAATCGCCTATGACGATTACGTCTCGCTGGGCGGCGAAGGGCCGTGCCGCGATGCGGGCAAGCTGCGTCAGGAAGGCAAGGAATATGTCACCAAGGACGGCGACGTGTTCCACTTCAAGTTCAACGTGTGATGAGTGCTGAATTCCGGACCTTTTTCGAAGACCTCGTGCCGGGCGAAATCCACAAGTTCGGCCAGTATGAGGTCAAGCGCGACGAAGTCATCGACTTTGCCCGCGCCTATGATCCGCATGAATTCCACCTGTCCGACGAGGCGGCGGCCAACAGCCATTTCGGCCGCCTTTCGGCCAGCGGTTGGCACACTTGCGCAATGACCATGCGGATGATGGTGGATCAGATGCATGAAAAAGGCATCGCCAGCATGGGCGGCGCGGGAGTCGATGAATTGCGCTGGAGCGCGCCGGTCTATCCGGGCGACGTTCTGCGCGTGGAATCGGAATTGCTGGAAAAGCGCCGCAGCCGTTCGCGCCCGGAAATGGGTCTGATCCGGCGGCGCAACACCGTGTTCAATCAGGAAAACCGCGCAGTGATGAGTTTCCTTGTCACCGGCATGATCGCCCTGCGCGATCCGTCAGCCCCCTTTGAGGATTGACGCGAATTTGCAAGATTACGGGTTCAGGGCGATGGTCATGAAGCAGTTTTTCCGTCTGATGGCCGCCCTGTTCCTGTCGCTGGCCCTATCGCTGGCTGGGCTGGTTCCGCCCGCCGCCGCGCGCGGCAAGGCGCCTGAACGCATCCCCACGATCCTGATTTCCATCGACGGTTTGCGCCCCGATTATATCAGCCCCGCCCTCACCCCCAATCTGGCGGCGATCGCGGCCAAGGGCGTGTCGGGCACGATGACGCCATCCTTTCCTTCGATCACCTTCCCCAATCACTGGACGCTGGCCACGGGCCTTCGCCCCGACCGGCACGGCATCATCAACGGCGCGATGAGCGACCCGGCCCATCCCGGCGTCATCTTCGGCAAATCCAGCGAGCAGCCATGGTGGTGGGACGGCAGCGGCGGCCCGGTGCATGTCGAGCCGATCTGGGTAGCCGCCGAGCGCGCCCATATCCGCAGCGGCATCATGTTCTGGCCCGGATCGACCACGGCCATCGACGGCACCCGCGCCAGCGACTGGCAGGCCTATCACGCCGATCTGCCCAACCATGAACGCGCCGAGGTGGTGCTGGACTGGATGCGTCGGCCCGCGAATATCCGGCCCGGTCTGGCACTGCTCTATTTTGGCGATGTGGATGTGAACGGCCATCGCCATGGGCCGGGATCGCCCGAAACCATCGCCGCGATCCGTGATGTGGATGCCGCCATCGGCTATCTGCGCCGGGGGCTGGCAACCATGCACCGCCGGGTCAATATGGTCATCGTTTCCGATCACGGCATGGCGCATACCATTCCCGACCACGTGATCTGGCTGAAGGATTATGTCGCCAAGGAGGATTACGCGCTCGTTTCCTATGGCGGCATCCTGTTCATCAACAATGTGCCGGGGCATGAGGCCAAACTGGCCGAAAGCCTGAAGAAAATGCCCGGTTTCATCCATTGCTGGCGCAAGGGAGAATTGCCGGAACGTTTCCATTACGGCCATAATCCGCGGGTGCCCGACTGGCTGTGCCTGCCCGATCCGGGCGCGCGGATCATGGACGGCAACCCGGAACACCCCGATGACGGCGGCGACCATGGCTATGATCCGGCCAGCCCCGACATGCGCGCGCTGTTTCTCGCCACCGGCCCGGCCTTCCGCCCCGGTACGCATCTGCCGGTGTTCGACAATGTTGCAATCGAGCCGCTGCTGCGCCGGCTGATAGGTCTGGCGCCCGGCAAGGATCGCGACGGGACGGCGGCTCCGGTGGCAAAGGCGCTGCGGTAGGGCCTATTTCCGCCCGAACAGCTTTTCAATATCCCCATGCGCCAGCTTCACCCAGGTCGGCCGTCCGTGGTTGCACTGGCCTGAGCGCGGGGTCACTTCCATCTCGCGCAGCAGGGCGTTCATTTCGGCCACATTGAGCGCCCGCCCCGCCCGCACGCTGCCGTGGCAGGCCATGGTGGCCAGCACCAGATCGAGCCTTTCGCCCAGCAGCAGCGCGTCCCCATTGGCCGCCAGATCGTCGGCCACATCGCGCACCAGCGCCTGAACATCGCCCTTGCCCAGCGCGGCGGGGACCGAGCGGGCCAGCATCGCCGTGGGCCCGAACCGTTCCAGCGCCAGCCCGAGCTGCGCCAAGGTCGGGATCGCCTCCTCCAGCCGGTCGCAGCCTGGCTCGTCCAGTTCGATCACCTCGGGCAGGAGCAGCGCCTGCGCGGCGGCCACCTTGTCCGCTGCCCCGGCCGCCTTCAACCGCTCGAGCACGATGCGCTCATGGGCGGCGTGTTGATCGACAATCACCAGACCGTCCTCGGCCTCGGCGATGATATAGGTGTGGGCCACCTGTCCGCGCGCCACGCCAAGCGGATGGCGGACCGCCTCGGGGGGCGCTTCCTGCGACACTTCGGCGCGGCCCATCGGCAAGTCCTGCGCCGGGGCCATCACCTGCGCCTCATAGCCACGCCATGCCGCGCCCGCCTCGCTGACGCGATTGGGGGATGGCGCATATTGACGGGCGAACAGGCTGGGCACGGGCGCCGATGGGGCGATGGGTTCGGATGTCCACGCAGCCATGGCCGGGGCAGCCGGGGTCTGGGCGGTCTTTTGCCCCGCCCCTTCGAGAGCATGGCGCAGGCCCGAGACGATAAAGCCCCGAATGAAGGAAGGATCGCGGAACCGCACCTCGGTCTTGGCCGGGTGGACGTTCACATCCACCTCCTCGGGCGGCACATCGAGGAACAGCGCCAGCACCGCATGACGATCACGCGCCAGCATATCGGCATAGGCCCCGCGCACCGCGCCCACCAGCAGGCGATCCTTGACCGGGCGGCCGTTGACAAAGAGATATTGATGGTCCGCCACGCCCCGGTTGAACGTGGGCAGGCCCGCCACACCCGTCAGCCGCGCCGGGCCGCGCTCCAACTCGATAATCACCCCATCCTCGGCCAGTTCGCGCGCGACGATCTGGGCCACGCGGGCCGGGCCGCTCTGCCCCGGCTGCACCGACAACACGCGCCGCCCGTCATGCTCCAGCACAAAGCCCACTTCCGGCCGCGCCATGGCGAGGCGGCGCACCACATCGAGGCAGGCGGCATATTCGCTGCGCCCGCTGCGCAGGAATTTGCGCCGCGCCGGGATTTTGGCGAAAAGATTGTCCACCCGGATCCGCGTGCCGGGGGGCAGCGCGGCGGGCGCGTCCTCGACCACCTCGCCATGATCGACCACCCGGCGCCAGCCCTCGGCGGCGCCACGCGGGCGGCTCTCGATGGAAAAGCGCGCAACACTGGCGATCGAGGGCAAAGCCTCGCCGCGAAAGCCAAGGGTCGTGACCAGTTCGATGGCCTCGTCGGGCAATTTCGACGTCGCATGCCGCTCCAGCGCCAGCGCCATCTGATCGGGCGCCATGCCGCAGCCATCGTCGGTCACCTCAATGGCGTCCAGCCCGCCATCGGACAGGCGCACGCTGATCTGGCCAGCGCCCGCGTCGATGGAATTTTCCATCAATTCCTTGAGCGCAGAGGCAGGCCGCTCGACCACTTCACCGGCGGCAATGCGGTTGACCAGATTTTCGGGCAGGCGGCGGATGATCGGCATGGACCCCATATAGAACGCCTTGATGCAAAGCGCAGGACGCCGCAGCGAGAATTTCCACCGATTTTCCGCAAATGCATAGGGCCAATCGCCACCGCGTTGGTGCAATCGTCACACGAATCAGCCATGGCCAAGATCAAGCGAAAGCGATTCGCGCCGATCCGTTGACGCATTGCAGGACAGGGCCAACAAATTTTTGGCCTTTATGCTGCTCATGCGTTATGGAGCGGCGCGCCCACACCCAAATATCCTGCCGAACGTTCAGAATGTCCGGCAAAGCCACGGAAGCCTCGATGTCGTCCTTTTTCTCGCGTTTCATGAAATTCGGTTCGCAAAACATGGCCATCGACCTCGGTACGGCCAATACGCTTGTCTATGTGCAGGACCGGGGAATCGTGCTGAACGAGCCCAGCGTGGTGGCCATCGAGACGATCAACGGCAACAAGAGCGTCAAGGCCGTGGGCGACGATGCCAAGATGATGATGGGCAAGACCCCCGACAGCATCGAGGCGATCCGCCCCCTTCGCGATGGCGTGATTGCCGACATCGAAATCGCCGAGGAAATGATCAAGCATTTCATCCGCAAGGTTCATGGCAAGCGCAGCCTGTTCCGCTACCCGGAAATCGTGATCTGCGTTCCCTCGGGCAGCACCAGCGTTGAACGCCGCGCGATCCGCGATGCGGCCAGCAATGCGGGCGCCAGCCAGGTTTACCTGATCCTCGAACCGATGGCCGCCGCCATCGGCGCCGATATGCCCGTGACCGAGCCGGTCGGTTCGATGGTGGTCGATATCGGCGGCGGCACGACCGAGGTCGCCGTGCTTTCACTGCGCGGTCTGGCCTACACCACCTCGGTGCGCGTGGGCGGCGACAAGATGGACGAAGCCATCGTTTCCTATGTCCGCCGACACCACAACCTTCTGATCGGCGAAGCCACGGCCGAGCGCATCAAGAAGGATTACGGCATCGCCGTGATGCCCGCCGACGGCATTGGCGAAACGATCCACCTCAAGGGTCGCGATCTGGTCAATGGCGTGCCCAAGGAGATCACGATCACGCAGGCCAATATCGCCGAAGCGCTGTCCGAACCGATCAGCGCGATCATCGAAGGCGTGCGCATCGCGCTGGAAAACACCGCGCCCGAACTGGCCGCCGACATTGTCGATCAGGGCATCGTGCTGACGGGCGGCGGGGCGCTGATCAAGGGTCTGGACGATTATCTGCGCGAGGAAACCGGTCTGCCGGTGTCGATCGCGGAGGATCCGCTGTCCTGCGTGGCGCTGGGCACGGGCCGCGCGATGGAAGATCCGATCTATCGCGGCGTGTTGATGACGGCCTGATAGTTTGAGTTTTTGTTCCCTGTCCGCCGTCGGCATAGGGCCACGGCGGACAGATAATGCGTAGGAAAGGCGGGATGCATGGCTCCGCCAGGCAACCGGCGCCCGGGCTATTCGCGCAGGGCGCATAACAATATCTTCTTTGCCTATGTGGCCGCTGCGGTGGGCACGGTGGTGGGCGGCGCGCTGCTGTTTGGCTCGATGGGCAACACCGGCAATTTCGCGTCCCTGCGCAATCTGGCCAGCGATGTGACCCAGCCTGCGGCGCAACTGACGGCGCAGGGGCGTTCGGCTGCGGGCGGCGCATGGGGCGTGGCGGCGGGCTATTTCACCTCCGGCCCGGAAAATGCGCGGCTTAAGAAAGAGGTCGCTCTGGGCCGGGTGCAGGCGGTCGAGCTGGCGGCGGTGAAGCAGGAGAACGAGCGGCTCAAGGCCATGCTCGGTCTGACATCGGACACGCCCAAGCCGATCGCCTTTGGCTGGCTGGTGGCCAGCACCAGCGCCAGCGCGCGCCGCTATGCCACAATCTCGGTGGGCAGCCTTCAGGGCATAAAAAGCGGGATGCCGGTGCGCACGGATCAGGGGCTGATCGGGCGCGTGCTCGAGGTGGGCCTGCATTCGGCGCGGGTGCTGATGATCACTGATCCCGAAAGCGTGGTGCCGGTGCGCCGCGCCAGCGATTCCATCCCCGCCTTTGCCACCGGCAAGGGTGACGGCACGCTGCAATTGCGGTTGCTGACGCTGGGGATCAATCCGCTCAAGGTGGGCGATGCCTTTGTGACGTCGGGTTCTGGCGGGCTGTATTGGCCCGGCACGCCGATCGCGGTGGTCTCCAGCCTGACGCGCGACGGGGCGATTGCCCGCGTGCTGGGCGATCCGGCGGTCAGCGAGATGGTGGCCGTGCTGCCCGCATGGGCGCCGGGCGATGATCCCACGCTGCCCCCGCCCGCCGATCCGGTGAAGGCCAAGGCAGACGCCGATGCCGCAGCCAAAGCCGCCGCCAAGGCCGACGCACAGGCCAAAGCGACCGCGGCCAAGGCCGCCAAGCAAAAGGCGGCGCAATAAATGCCCGCCAACCGCCTCTTGCGGGGCAGCGCGCGCCAGATCAGCCGCGCCCCGTCGCCGTTGATCGCCTATGCCGCGCCTTGGGTGACGGTGGCGCTGGCCTCCTGCCTGCCGGGATGGCCTCTGATCTCGATAGCGCCGATCATGCCGCCGCTGGGTTTTATGACGCTGCTGGCATGGCGGCAATTGCGGCCTGGGTTGCTGCCGGTCTGGGCGGGCGCGGTGCTGGGAATGGTCGATGACCTGTTCAGCGGGGCCCCCTTTGGCGCGGCCATGGCGCTCTGGTCGATCACGATGATCGTGATGGATCTGATCGAGGCGCGTTTTCCATGGCGTAATTTCCTGACCGACTGGCTGGTGGCAGGGGTGTTTATTGCCGCCTATCTGGCGCTGGGCTGGGTGATTGCAGGCCATTCGGGCGGGGCGATCGCGCCTGCGCTGGTCGTGCCGCAAGGGCTGGTGGCGCTGTTGGCCTATCCGATGGTGGGGCGCACGGTCGGCCTGATCGACCGCTGGCGATTGATGCGATTCCGGGTGCTGGGTTGATGGCAAAGCGCAAGAAAGCGCCAAAACTGATCACGCCGGCCATGCTGCGCGACAGTTTTGACCGTCGCTCCATGGTGGTGGGCGTGTTGCAGGGCGGGGTCGGCCTGCTGCTGGCCACGCGCATGGGCTACATCGCTCTGGCCGAGAGCCAGAAGTATCAGATGATGGCGGAAAGCAACCGGGTCAACCTGTCGCTGATTCCGCCGCGCCGGGGCTGGATCCTCGACCGCGATGGCCAGCCCATCGCCAGCAACCGCGCCGATTTCCGCGTCGACCTGATCCCTGACCGGGTGATCGAAAAGGAAAAGACGCTGGAGGAACTGGCCAAGGTGCTGGGGCTGGACGAGATCGCGCTGCAGGATGTGCGCGACCGGCTGGACAAGGCGCGCGGGTTTCAGCCCGTCGAGGCCGGATCGCATCTGAGCTGGGAACAGTTCGCCGCGATTTCGGTGCGCCAGCCCGATCTGCCCGGCGTGGTGCCCCAGCGCAGTTTCTCGCGCTATTATCCCTCGGGTCCCTGCGTGGGTCATCTGGTGGGCTATGTCGGCGCGGCCAATGCCAAGGATTATGAAAAAGAGCACAACCCGCTGCTGATCACGCCGGGTTTCAAGATCGGCAAGGACGGGCTGGAAAAGGTCTATGACCAGACCCTGCGCGGCCAGCCCGGCGCCCGGCGCACCGAGGTGACCGCCAGCGGCAAGATCGTGCGCGACCTGGAAACGCGCGAGGATGTGCCGGGGCAGCCGATCAAGCTGACGGTCCATGCCGGTTTGCAGGAATATGCCGCGCGCCGTATCGGGGTGGAAAGCGGCGCCTGCGTGGTGATCGATTGCCTGACGGGCGACCTCCTGTGCTTTGTTTCCATGCCCAGTTTCGACCCCAACAGCTTTACCGACGGGGTCGGACGGCTGGAATGGAAGATGCTGTCGGACGATGACCATGTGCCGCTGCGCAACAAGCTGCTGCATGGCCTTTATCCGCCCGGATCGACGGTGAAGCCCACAGTCGCGCTGGCCTTTCTGGAGGCGGGGCTTGACCCCAAGGCCAGCGTCAATTGCTCGGGCGGGCTGCGCGTGGGCAACCGCGTGTTCCACTGCTGGCGGCACCATGGTCACGGCAGTGTGGACATGGCCAAGGGCATCTATCAGTCCTGCGACGTCTATTTCTATCACTTCGCCCAGCAGATCGGCATGGACCAGATCGCGCGCACGATGCGCAAGATCGGCTATGGCCAGAAATTCCCCCTGCCCTATCCCAGCCAGTCCTATGGCACCGTGCCCGACCCGGCGTGGAAGATGAAGAAATATGGCAAGGAATGGGCCGTTTACGATACCGTGAACGCCACCATCGGCCAGGGTTATGTGCAGGTGAACCCCTTGCAGCAGGCGATCATCGCCAGCCGTCTGGCCAGCGGCAAATTGCTGATGCCGCGCCTGATGCATGAGGATAAGCCCGCCGCGCCTGCTTCGCTTGGCGTGCCGCAGGAACATCTCGATTTCATCCATTCCGCCATGCACGAAATGGTCAACGGGCGCGGCACCGGCCATGCGGCCAAAATCCCCATTCCGGGCGTCGAACTAGCGGGCAAGAGCGGCACGGCGCAGGTCGTGGGCCTGAACATCGGCAACGGCAAGGGCGGCCTTTGGCGCCACCGCGACCATGGCCATTTCATCTGTTTCGCGCCCTTTGACAAACCGCGCTATGCCTGCGCCGTGCTGGTTGAGCATGGCGGCGGTTCGGGCGCGGCCATGCCGATCGCGCGCGATGTCATGACCTATATGTTCGACCAGCAGAAGGCGTGGGACGCGCTGACCAAGCTGGAGGCCGGATGGGGCGGCACGCCCCAGCAGAGGCAGGCCACCAAATATCGCGCCTATGCCGCCGAATATGGCGTCTCCGCCCCCGCCGTGCAGGACAGCGACGAGGCCCTGGCGCGCGAGAGCGAGGCCGACGCGCGGCCCACGCCCCAGCCGATCCAGTCGGATGCAGCCCCGCCCGCGCCCGAGCCCGTGGCCGATGACACGCCCGCCCCGGCGCCATCCCCCAGCCCCGGCGCGACGACCAATCCAGCGGCGAGCCAGCATCCATGAGCATGCATGTCATCCCCACGCCTCTGCGCGGCCTGCCATGGCGGGTGCTGATCCCGCTGACGGCGCTGGTGCTGTTTGGCGCAACGGTGCTGTGGTCGGCGGCGGGGGGCCATTGGTCGCCCTATGCGTGGAAGCATATTTTCAACTTCGGCCTGTTCCTGTCGCTGGCCATCGCGATTTCGCGCCTGCCGGAACGCGCGTTTCGTCAATCGGCCTATCCGATCTATGGCGGCCTCGTCTTTCTGCTGATGCTGGTCGAGGCGGTGGGCAAGGTCGGCGGGGGCAGCCAGCGCTGGCTCAACATCGGCTTTATGAACCTCCAGCCATCGGAGCTGATGAAGCCGGGCATCGTGCTGGTGATGGCGGTGTTTTATGCCAGCCTGCCGCCCACGCTGATCCGCAGTTGGCGCGCTCTGGTGCCGCCCTTGATCCTGCTGGGGGTTCCTGCCGCGCTGGTCATGCTTCAGCCCGATCTGGGCACGGCGCTGGCGATCTGTTTTGGCGCGGTGGTGGTGGTGTTCCTGTCGGGCGTGCCGATGTGGTGGTTTATCAGCGGCGGTGCGGCGGCGGCGGTGGTGGCTCCGCTGGCCTTCTTTTTTGCGCTCCATGATTATCAGCGCAAGCGGGTGCTGGTCTTTCTGGACCCCGAAGCCGACATGCTGGGTTCGGGCTATCACATCACCCAGTCGAAGATCGCCATCGGTTCGGGCGGCTTTTTCGGCAAGGGGCTGGGCAATGGCACGCAGAGCCATCTGAAATACCTGCCCGAGGCGCATACCGACTTTGCCTTTGCCACCATGGCTGAGGAATGGGGGATGATCGGGGGATTGTTTATCCTCTTCGTGTTCTTTGTCGTGCTGTTCCGCTGGGGCATGGGTGTGGCGCGGCGCGCGCCCGATCGCTTCAGCCAACTGCTGGCGGCGGGCATGACCGCGACGATCTTTTTCTATGTGGCAATCAATATGATGATGGTCATGGGCCTTGCTCCTGTGGTGGGCATCCCCCTGCCCTTTATCAGCCATGGCGGGTCCTCGATGATGACCAATATGATCTGTATCGGCACGATCATGGCCGTTGACCGCTGGGGCAAACGCGCGGGCGGCAGGCTGGGTTGAGGCCCAATTGGCAAGTCACGCAATTTTTTTGAAAGAATCACTTGCGCGCCTGCGATCACACGCTAAAGGGGGCGCCTCCGGAGGGAAGCCAACCAAGCTTCCCCGTAAAAACCGGTACGGACGCATAGCTCAGTTGGTAGAGCAGCTGACTCTTAATCAGCGGGTCCTAGGTTCGAGCCCTAGTGCGTCCACCAAAATCTTCTGGCCCTTTTGGCACAGACGGACGCATAGCTCAGTTGGTAGAGCAGCTGACTCTTAATCAGCGGGTCCTAGG